>FZPY01000016.1_pt1 | contig 223469 bp, 182 predicted proteins | sample 1534801 | NCBI WGS metagenome assembly FZPY01 (sample SAMEA104161950, study PRJEB21768) | metagenome | isolation source: underground water | reverse complement strand
GTTGCCAGTGTTCCAGCAGGGAATGTATGCCCTGGCGCTGATGCTGCTGCTGTTCGATCTGTTTTTGGGTGTTGACGACCTGTTGCGCCATCCGCTGGCGTTGCTCGGCGACATGCTTGATCTGCTGCTCCAGCCGCGCGATCTCGGCATTCGCGGTATACAGGTCGCCCTGCTTGACGTGCAGCGCGTCGGAAAGCTGGTAATGCCCGCTGCGCGCGGTTTCCAGCTGGCTTTCGATGTCGCGCAGCCGCGCGGTTTCCGCTTCCAGTTCGGTGCGGGTTTTCTCCATCGTTTGCGCGCATCTGGCACGCTGTATCTCGGCTTCCTGCTTCTTCACCAGCCAGAACAAATGCTGCGTGGTATCGCGCTGCGTTTCCAGCGCGCGGTATTGCTTCGCCACTTCGGCCTGTTCGCCCAGATGCACCAGTTGTTTGTCCAGTTCCTGCAGGATGTCGCTGACACGCAGCAGGTTGTCGCGCGTATCGCCGATGCGCAATTCGGTCTCGCGGCGCCGGTCGCGGTATTTGGAAACGCCTGCCGCTTCTTCGAGGAAGACGCGCAGTTCCTCTGGTTTCGCTTCGATGATGCGCGAGATCATGCCCTGCTCGATGATCGCGTAGGCGCGCGGGCCCAGCCCGGTGCCGAGGAAGATGTCGGTGATGTCCTTGCGCCGCACATGCTGGTTGTTGATGTGATAGGTGGATTCGCCGTCGCGCTGCAAAATGCGCTTGATGGAAATCTCCGCGTAGCTCGACCACTGTCCGGCGGCCTTGCCAAGCGAGTTGTCGAAGATCAACTCCACACTGGCGCGCGACACCGGCTTGCGCTTGCTCGTGCCGTTGAAGATCACGTCCTGCATGGTCTCGCCGCGCAATGCGGAGGCTTTCGATTCGCCCAGCACCCAGCGCAGCGCATCGATCACATTCGACTTGCCGCAACCGTTCGGCCCGACCACGCCCACGATCTGACCCGGCAGCGCAATGTGCGTGGGGTCAACGAAGGATTTGAAACCGGCTAGCTTGATTTGGGAAAGGCGCAATTTGGATATCACAACGTTATAATGCGCGCCATTCTAACCGAACCTGACAGGCAGACCAAATGAGCACCTTGCCAAGCAAAACGCTGGAAACCTTCCCCAACCCGAACCCGCGGCGCGATTACCATATCCATATGGAAATCCCCGAGTTTACCTGCCTGTGCCCCAAGACCGGCCAGCCGGATTTTGCCACACTGATTCTGGATTACATCGCGGACCAACAATGCGTTGAACTCAAGAGCCTGAAACTGTATATGTGGTCTTTCCGTGAAGAAGGTCATTTCCACGAAGATGTCACTAACCGCATACTGGATGATCTGGTGGCCGCCACTCACCCGCGCTTCATGCGTCTGACTGCAAAATTTTACGTTCGCGGTGGCATCTTTACCAATGTTGTCGCGGAACATCGCCAGAACGGCTGGCAACCCGCCCCGTTTGTCGAACTGTCGCAGTTCGGTATTCAGTCAAATACGCGCGGCTAACGCTAAACCTTCTCTTCCTGCCGCCGATAAGATAATCAAGGCGCAAGTTAACGCCCGCAACCTAAACGGCAGGAGGTGTGAAATGAGCATCGTTACGATGGATATGAGCAGCTACGAAATCGAACTGCCCCGTAACACTGAAGTGATGTCAGGATGCTGTGAAGCGGCACTGAATTTGCATCAACACGTTGCACCTGACAAGCCACAACATATGATTTCAATCGACACCGCCGCCTTCATGAAACGCATGTACGATATTGAAGTCAACGCGGATGTATTCCTGAAGCGGATGTATACCCATTAGCGATGAACAGATACAACAAAGCGCCGGCAAGGGGGAAAGAAAACCGTTTTTCTGCTCCACCACCCGGCGTTTTATCCGTGCAAAAAAATTTCAATTGAGAACATAATAATCACAACGATGGTTGACCATTCCGATTTAAAACTGTTACGCGACAAACTGCGTATCTTTGCAGCAGCGCGCGACTGGGATCAGTTTCATTCACCTAAAAATCTGAGCATGGCGCTGATGGTGGAGGTCGCTGAGCTGATGGAACATTTTCAGTGGCTCACGGAAGCACAATCAGCGAATCCGGCAACAGATAAAAAAACTGAAATCGCGGATGAACTGGCTGATGTGCTACTCTATCTGGTGCGCATCTCGGATAAACTGGACGTCGACCTGATGCAAGCTACCTTATCGAAGCTTGAAAAAAACGCTCTAAAATATCCGGCAGATCAAGTTTACGGCAATGCAAAAAAATATTCGGCGTATTGAACGCAACCTTTTCAAATCATTCATGTAATGGAACGATAAATTGAAAAAATCGACTCCCTCCGAAACAATAAGTTTGTCTTCTCGTTGCAAAACAAGTAGACCGGCTGAAGCCAGTGTTGAAAAAATTGGCCTGGCGACCGCCCGGCTGCACCGCATATTAAAAGAACTCGGGCACACCCGCCATCTGGAAAAATCGGCCTCCACCATGCCGGATGCCCGCGAGCGGCTTTCTTTTATCGATAAATCCATGCACGATGCATCGGAGCGTACCATCAGCGCGGTGGAAGCTTCCCTGCCCCTGACCAACCGGAACCGTGCCACCTGCAGTGACTTGTCCATGCGGCTTGCCGATATGCCCTTCACTGAGCATCATCCTTTGATAGAGGACGCGATCTCAAAACTGGGTGAAATTGCAATGGCTGAGGAATCGATACACCATAACCTGCTGCAGATCATGGAAGCACAGGAATTTCGCGACGTTGCGGGCCAGATGGTCAAAAAAATTGTCGACGCGGCCGTTGAGGTCGAAAGCATCCTGCTTGACATACTCAAAGAATATGCCCCAAATACAAAAGACTCCCTGATCAGTACCGAAGGCTTGACCGCAGGACCCGGCAAACAGACTCAAAGCAGTGTCAATGGACAGGATGAAGTCGATGATTTGCTGGCCTCACTGGGTTTTTAATCGAGGAGATAATCCCGATGAGTTCCAGATTTGAAAAATGGGCGGAAAATTTATACGACAGGATCGTATTGCGTCTCAAACTTGCGAATCAAAAAAAGTACCAGCTATTGCAAATAGCAGGCGCACTGATCATCTTCATCGTCTGTGCCGCCAGCCTGCAGTACATCCCATTTCTTGCCAGATGGTTTCATATCAATGACCAGTTCTTCGGAAAAATCATCGTCTACAGCCTGCCGGTCTGGGTGGCTTTTGCATTTTTTCTCATCTGGCGATCCTGACGCCTTCAGATTTTTTTATCCCCCTCCTCTCCCACTCAATCTTCCGTCAACTGTTTCAATCCACGCCCGCCCCGAAGGCCGGGCGCTACATTTATAATTAGGACATTTACGGTAACTGTGGGGAACACTATGACGTGCCCCGTGTCTACTTCGGGCAGTTCGGTTCATCCCCACGCCTGTGGGGAACACTGCGAGGGTTGCTGCGAGGGCGGTTCATCCCCACGCCTGTGGGGAACACGTAATCAGATGGGAACGGTGCTTCAGACCATCCGGTTCATCCCCACGCCTGTGGGGAACACGAGTAGCGATCCGTTCCATCTTTGGCTTGATACGGTTCATCCCCACGCCTGTGGGGAACACTGCAATTTCCTGATAGCTGATTGCCCCGACTCCGGTTCATCCCCACGCCTGTGGGGAACACACACCACGGATGTGAAGCGGGCATCATCAGACCGGTTCATCCCCACGCCTGTGGGGAACACAACCCGCGCCCCTTTCGCGCATCAAGTGCGGCCGGTTCATCCCCACGCCTGTGGGGAACACAATGGTCAAAGCGACAACAATAATGCCAAGGGCGGTTCATCCCCACGCCTGTGGGGAACACTGACATTCCACGGCAAGGAAAGAGGCGGGATGCGGTTCATCCCCACGCCTGTGGGGAACACGGAGCAATCGGGGCGAATGCACCGTCAGGACTTGGTTCATCCCCACGCCTGTGGGGAACACCCATGATGTTGTTACAGGTAGATCAATAGTGCCGGTTCATCCCCACGCCTGTGGGGAACACACCGGATTGAACGAAGCCGGTGCGCGCTTCATACGGTTCATCCCCACGCCTGTGGGGAACACCCCGTATTTCCCCGCACGGTGGGCGCGACAAGCGGTTCATCCCCACGCCTGTGGGAAACACTGAGTGTCTGGACACAACTTACTGAATCAGAGCGGTTCATCCCCACGCCTGTGGGGAACACGAGTGATGATTTCACCACCAAGAGCCATCGCGCGGTTCATCCCCACGCCTGTGGGGAACACGGAAAACGGGCGATAAGTTGGGCGAATGGAAGCGGTTCATCCCCACGCCTGTGGGGAACACTGCCCGGTTACGCTGCCCATATCATCCGCGATACGGTTCATCCCCACGCCTGTGGGGAACACTTTTATCAGCGTGTAAAGAAGCCGATAGGGGGCGGTTCATCCCCACGCCTGTGGGGAACACCTGATCAACGTGGCAATGTTTTAAAAGGTGGGCGGTTCATCCCCACGCCTGTGGGGAACACTATAAACTTGAAGCCATGTGTATGCTCGATGGCGGTTCATCCCCACGCCTGTGGGGAACACCATGTTATGAGAAAGAAAAACGCGCTGGAAGGCGGTTCATCCCCACGCCTGTGGGGAACACCGTCGCGTGGGGTGACGGTGTCGCAAAAGTGGCGGTTCATCCCCACGCCTGTGGGGAACACCCGGATCGGCTAACATGCGCTCCCGCAATCGGCGGTTCATCCCCACGCCTGTGGGGAACACAAGACTGAGGTGCTGGGGAAAGGTCGTGCAGAGCGGTTCATCCCCACGCCTGTGGGGAACACTGGTTCTGCTGGATTTTCTACTGGATCGGATTCGGTTCATCCCCACGCCTGTGGGGAACACAGGATCTAGTTGTTTCCATGCGTCAACCTCTTCGGTTCATCCCCACGCCTGTGGGGAACACATTAAGCAGGCTGTTCTCGGCGTTTATTTTGCCGGTTCATCCCCACGCCTGTGGGGAACACCTCACCACCTTTCTTAGCCGCTGCGATCGTTTCGGTTCATCCCCACGCCTGTGGGGAACACAGCGTCTTCGATATATAAGTGATGCCACATAGCGGTTCATCCCCACGCCTGTGGGGAACACTGATGCGTAGATATTCCCTGCTGTGTCTATCGCGGTTCATCCCCACGCCTGTGGGGAACACTGCGTGCGCCGGATCATCAACTCAGTCGCATCCGGTTCATCCCCACGCCTGTGGGGAACACCAGCGATGCCGCTGCGCTCGTAGCTAAAGACGCGGTTCATCCCCACGCCTGTGGGGAACACGCGGATTCCGTCTTGTACATCTTGGAATATCTCGGTTCATCCCCACGCCTGTGGGGAACACTGCAACCAGTCATCATCTGCACAGAACAGCTGCGGTTCATCCCCACGCCTGTGGGGAACACTATCACTTCATCAACTATTCAATTCACCATGGCGGTTCATCCCCACGCCTGTGGGGAACACGATATTTGCTGCGTCCGCCGATCCGGTGTAGCTCGGTTCATCCCCACGCCTGTGGGGAACACTCATACCATGTCAAGCCAGCGGCAGCGGCCTCCGGTTCATCCCCACGCCTGTGGGGAACACGACGATTGCTGGCGCTGTGCCGCTTATGAAGTCCGGTTCATCCCCACGCCTGTGGGGAACACTTCTTTTGCAGCTTCTTGCGCGGCGTACCACGCGGTTCATCCCCACGCCTGTGGGGAACACTTTTTCAGGTTATTCCATGCCTGAAATGCGAGCGGTTCATCCCCACGCCTGTGGGGAACACGTGGGGTCGCGCGGCTCCAGTGTTAATCCGGCCGGTTCATCCCCACGCCTGTGGGGAACACGTGGTTATCTGCGCGTTCTGAAGTTTGGTTTCCGTGGTTCATCCCCACGCCTGTGGGGAACACTTTAAATACTCAACATCGCGCTCCCTAGCGTTCGGTTCATCCCCACGCCTGTGGGGAACACCTGTTGAAGCGAATCCTCCTACACCGAATAGCCGGTTCATCCCCACGCCTGTGGGGAACACGGTTCTGCCCCAGCAACACAAGGTGGGGCGTACGGTTCATCCCCACGCCTGTGGGGAACACCGCTTGCACACGCGATGCGTCAGAGAGCACAGCGGTTCATCCCCACGCCTGTGGGGAACACTGTAACGCGGCAGACTCTGCAAGTTGCACAGCCGGTTCATCCCCACGCCTGTGGGGAACACAATGATGATCGCCATGCAATCACCTTCAGATCCGGTTCATCCCCACGCCTGTGGGGAACACTAACCAGCGGCCATGATGAGGTGCTTGGTATCCGGTTCATCCCCACGCCTGTGGGGAACACCCGACACGCGATGACGTGATCGGCCTTGTGGCCGGTTCATCCCCACGCCTGTGGGGAACACTCTAAAAATAGTATCAGAAAATTGGGAATACCCGGTTCATCCCCACGCCTGTGGGGAACACAATCGCTGACGTGGTTAGACCCAGAGAGTTATTCGGTTCATCCCCACGCCTGTGGGGAACACTTAAAGCAAGGCCATGACGCTATGAGTTGCGACGGTTCATCCCCACGCCTGTGGGGAACACAGCGCACGCGCTACCCGTTCCGCCTCGGCAATCGGTTCATCCCCACGCCTGTGGGGAACACACTTCTTCCATCTCGTTGAATTAAAAATAAAATTCAACGATTCAAAATTCTACCAGATTTTTAAAGAGCATCCGAGTCCAATTCGGGGAGAAAAGATACAAGCTTTGCCCCATCCAGTTCCACCGGAATCCGCCTGTTAATACCCAGCGTCATAAAATCAAACCCGGCTTCATTATTGGTGCGCCACGCCATTACGGCGTTACCGTCTTCGATCCCTTTTTCGACCTGACTCCAGATATTGTCGCGCACCTTTGCAGAATAGTTTCCAACATATACGCCCGCCCGAACCTCAAGCAACCAGATCGCCAGCCGTCCGCGCAGACGCGGCGGCGCATTTTCAAGAACGATGACCAACATCGCCCAGACTTTCTGCATTGGGAATGGCGGGAAGCACCGACTCCTCCGGCGCTTCAGGAGGTGCAATCCCGCCTGCCGACAACATGTCCTCTATTCCAGGAATGATGCGTTCCAGCAAACGGCTTTCCCGAAACACGTTGCGGCAGGCAAGACGAACCTGCTGCTCCGGGTTGGCCGGATTTTTCGCGGCGATCCTGAATGCGACCGGCACCACCGTTTCAAACTTGTAAACGTCTGCCACATCGTAAACGAAAGACAGCGGCTTGCCGGTATGTATGAAACCGACGGCTGGCGCATACCCCGCCGCCAGCACCGCTGCCTCCGTCACGCCATACAGGCAGGCCGTCGCGGATGAGAGGCAGCGGTTGGGCAAATCGCCCTTGTCCCATTCGCTGGTGTCGTAATTGCGCGCTTTCCATTCCACGCCGTATTTTTTGGCGAGCAACTTGTAGGTCTCGCGCACGCGCGCGCCCTCGATGCCGCGCAACTGCTCAACGCTGCGCCGTTCGGGAGGTTCCTCGCCGAAACGGATCGCATACATCTTGCGCACCACTTTCAGCCGCAAAGTGTCGTCCAGCGCCAGCTTCGCCTGATACAGCAAGCGATCGGCCCTTGCGCCACCGGGCTGACCGGAAGAATACAGGCGCACCCCCGCTTCGCCCACCCAGACCAGCAGCGTGCCAACTCTCGCCGCCAATGCCACGGCGGCATGTGAGGTGCGCGTACCGGGTTCGAGCATCAGACAGGCCACCCCGCCGACCGGAATATGCGTGCGCACACCGTTTTTATCCACCACAACGAAGGCGCCGTCCAACACGTCGAGCTGCCCCCTGTCGATAAACAGGATGGATAACCGTTCCTTGATCGGAATGGGCTTGAGTGGCGGGAGAAGAAAACCGGCCATTGTTTTACGTAACGCTGATGTTTCTGTTCATTCCGATGCTCCCAATTCCCTTTCGATCTGTTCGATGCTAGGCAGGCTGGTTTGCAGATTTTCGGGCAGGGACGCTACAAGCTGGTATTCGGCAACGCCTATGGGCTTGTTGGAATCACGCAACGCATATTCCGCCACCACGCGATTTTTGGTCTTGCACAACAACAGGCCGATACTCGGATTATCTCGCTCGGATTTCACCTGGGAATCCACTGCGCTCAGGTAAAAATTCAGCTGGCCGGTATGCTCGGGTTTGAATGCACCGGCCTTCAGTTCTACGACCACGTAACAGTGCAACTTGAGATGATAGAAAAGCAGATCAATGAAGAAATCGTCACCGCCAACCTCGATATGCACCTGCCTCCCGACAAAGGCGAAACCCGCCCCGAGTTCCAGCAGGAAGCGCGTAATGTGCTGAACAATAGCGGATTCGATTTCGCGTTCGTCCGCTTCCTTGCCTACACCCAGGAAGTCGAACAAATACGGGTCTTTCAACGTATTGCGGGCGAGGTCTGAATGTGGCGGGGGCAGTTGTGCTGCAAAATTGGTAATGGCCTTGCCTTCACGTTCCAGCAGCCGGGTTTCGATATGGATATTCAGCACATTGCGCGACCAGCCATGCTGGATGGCACTCCGGGCATATTCCATGCGCGCTTGCGGATCTTTAAGCTTGGTCAGCAGCACCAGATTATGCCCCCAAGGCAATTGTCCAACAGCCTGTTGGACAAATGCCCTATCCGGCCATGCTTCGGCAAAAGCACGCATATACATCAAGTTGGCACGAGAAAAACCTTTCATTTCCGGAAAGGAGGCGCGCAGATCATGTGCCAGACGCTCAATCACCTTCGCACCCCACCCCTGCCGGGCTTGACGTTCCAGAATATCGCGCCCGATCTGCCAGTAGAGCAACACCAATTCACGGTTCACCGCCAGTGCAGAGCGCTGCTGGGCGGTGTGGATGCGCGTCTTCAGCTCGGCCAGCCAGTCGGCATAGCCGCCGGGCACCTGGGCAAGCGCGACAGGCGCATGCAGTTCGCCCTCATCCAATGTGTCGGGCTTTACAATCTTTTTACTCACGCGCATCTCCCAACGACATCCTCCTCAAATTTTGCGCACCAGAAGCAGACCACAGCCGAAGGCTTTGGCATGACCGATACCGTTTTCCAATAATTCGATCATCCGTGCCGGATCGCTTACGCGCAGCACGCCATCAAAAGAAACTGTTGCCAGCTTACCGCCACGGTTGCCTTTGCGGAAATAGATAGGCGCGTGAGGCAATACATTGACCGCTTCTATTTCACCTGCGTCAACAAGCTTGCGCGCAATCCATTCGCGCTGATCCTCTTCCTTGATTAACGGCACACGGCACTTTTCAGATTTTTTCCCTGGTTTGGCTTCGCGTTGCGCATCTGTGATGGTCTTTACCGGGTTAGCGGTAAGAAGGAATGCCAGCCGCTGACTTGCAACAGGTTGGGGTTGAAATTCGCGCGTGCCGACCAACACTATTCCAGATGCTGCTTCTGGCGCGCGCCGCGATTGCACCAGCAAGCGCGCCGGGCGACCCGTCGGGTTTTCCTCGATACGGAACAAAAAACCCTGACGAAGTTCTTCGTTGTTGCTACGCGTTTCTTTTTCTTCTCCGGGGAACAGCCTCCAGAGTTGGCGATGCAGGTCATAAGGATTGCGGGAAAACTCCCACGGGATTTCGACGCGGCTCAGGAACATGGTGCCTCCTTATGCACATACACTTGCCGAGTGCCAAACTGACGGTTGCGCCCATGCATGGGTACATCACGAATGCGCAAGGGCTGTGCAGATTCCAGATCACCTTCGGCATAAATCAAACCGCCAACGGGCAATGCGCTTGCCAGTGCGGCCTTGGCATCGCTGGCTTCAACCGGCGCGCCTTCAAGTAAAGGCCGGGTAATAGGGCAGGAGCGCCGCCCAAGCACAGGCGTATAACATGGGCGATGTAGCGCTTCGGCAATCGTTTCCAGCGTGATGGGTGCTGCCGGTTTTGCACCAATAGCTACGGTAAAGGAGGCATCGAACAAATATTCACGCCGTGACACCACGGGGTTTTTATTGGCCGAGCCATCTACCTTGCGGGCAGCAAGCACAGTGTGAAAATCGGGGAGCTTTATAGCGGCTTTCAGCATGGGTTTCCCAGCATCTGGACGCAACACCGCCCGATCCGCACGCACGGTAAATTCGACACTGGCGGCAAGCTGTTCCAGCCCCGCGTGGTCAAGCCGGTCTATGCCCAGACAAGCACCAAGCAAGCCCAATAAACCGCTGCGCGTGGGGAACAGATTAGAGGGGCGAAAGTCCTCAAAGGTATGGGTGCCCCATGCCTGCATGGGACCATCCAGCCGTAAGATGAGATAGCGCGACATGGCAATCTCCTTATGCTTTCCCACCGTTAACAATCCAGTCCTCCATCGCTTTAAGCGAGTCCAACGCGGGCTTATCGCCCAACTTGATGCCATTTTCCACCGCAAAGGCGCGCGCCTGTTCATCTAGACCATAAGCGCGATGGATACGCGACCAATAGTCAGACAGCACACTAATTGATGGCTTGAGAAATCCCGCCTCTTTGTAATCGCGCTTCACCGGCTGCTCGAAGGCATTGGCAAGCGAAATGGGCTGATCTGAAAAGCTGGTAATGGCGAAATCCGCCAAATTGTGTGCGGCGAAGGATTGCTGCTTGGCCGAAGGCACAACAGTAGCGAGCAGATGAAATACATGCCGTGCGATGTCCAATGCGCGCTGGCGCGATTCGGCAGTTTCTGCTGCCTTGATGTTTTCGATCAACCCCAAGTTCACCTGCAACTGTTTCAGATTCAGGCTGGCATAGCGATAGAACACGCCGGAGGAAAATTGCTGGGTATTGAGGTGACCTGCACCGGTCTCGCCAGCGTCAATCGTCAAATCATCCACGGCTGTGAACCAGTCCACGTCTTGTGGTTCGACCGCGTGCGTGGTGATGGCATGAGCTACGGCGAGTGCGCCATCCACGGGTAAATTGCTCATCAATCCACTTGTTGCCATGCGCCCGGATAAAGCGATATCAACTGCCTTGCCCATTGCTTCGCGGAATGGACGAGCTTCTTTCTCGATCTGCTTTTCCAGTTTTTTGATGTCTTGCTCATCAGCGCGAATCAATTCGCAGAAGTGCGCCACTTCATCCACCGACCAAGGTGCAACAGCATCGTCTGCAACTCCTTCGGCGATACCTTCTTTGCCGGAAATCAATTCCAGCGCGCGACCTATCAACTCGGCGTCAAAATGGTCTTTGAGCAATTCTGTGAAACGTGCTTTGAGTTTGCCCAAGTCGCGAGTGCGTACAGAAGGCTCGCCCAAGGTTGCATGATGATAATCGCTCATGCGCATAGAACGTTTCAGCGACTGACTGGAAACCCGCACCCGGTTGACCCCGCCGAACACAGCGGTTTTCTGCATATTCATGTCGTCGCGGTTCAAGCATGACGGGCTGTGAGAAATCAATACATGGAAGTTGATGAAATTCTTGGCAGTCATTTTTTATCTCCTTTAGCGGGGTTAAAGCGGGCAATGTAAAAATCTTCGACGATTTGACGTTTGGCTCTGTCATTCCAATACCAAACCATGCGACCAAACTCCGACCAGTCCACGGTAGGTTTTATATGTGTCAGAAGCCGCCGCATCTGCACCATATCCAGCGGCGCATGCGCGCGCGCCACTTGCAAAACACGCGCCTCGGCGACATTAGCTTCAGCCAGTTGTGCTCCAAGTGACTTGGCCTTAGCCGCGTGATTGCAGCATGGCAACAGATAAGCCAGGCGCAGGTGACGATCATCCGGTTTTTGCCCGGGGAACAATTGGTAGAGCGCAGGCGTGAGCGCAACATCATCAGGCTCGGCGACACGGCGCAGTTCGGCGCGTGCGCCCGTTGAAAAACTTTCATTGTCGTAACGCATTTTCAGCGCAACAAAATCTGGCAGTTCGGCACTCATGCTTCCTCCATTAGTTTGGCAAGATCAATGTTCATACCGCGCCGCGCCCAGGCGATGACCGGTATCAACTCAGGTTTCATTGCGTAAGGATCAGTGAGTTCCTCAAAAATGGCACGGCAGTGGTCAGCCATTTGCTTGGCGAATGACTTTCTTGCAACCGCCCATTGACTGAATGTGTCTTCGTTTGAAAATATCTCGTGAATCATATTTTCGGTGCGGGCGTAAAACATCTTCTCGGCGGTTTCATGGATGGCTGCACCAATACCTTTCAGTCCCTTATCCTTGTTACCCTGAACAGCAAAGTAGAGCTTGCCGCGTAAGGCTTTTTTCGCCTCTTTGCCAATTTCGACCAGTTTTGATAAGCGGCCTTTGTCATCCTGCCAGCCTTGCGCAAGACTAATCATCTCGTGGCGACGCTCCAGCACCGAGGCTTGGTTGGTGCGATAACCGCCTATCATCAAATGAAGATCGCCTTCACCAAGCTCATTTGTCTGTGTAACTGGCTCGGCAGGAATTGAACCTTCTTTAGCGTCTGGAGTGTTATTGGGCACAACAAACTCGGATAACTGTGTCCATGCCGGCGCGGTAGTAGTGAAGCTTGCAAATTTCACTGGCGGATCTTTTTTCAGGTTCATGGTCATTGCGCCATGCGGGTGCGGCCAAACGCCTTCCACAGTGAAGTTGAATTTTTCCTTGCGAAAGCCGCTGTACCCCTGCACTGCGTCACCCCCCAATACATCGCAGGGCGAAAGCACTTCGGATTTTACCAGCTCTACCCGTGCTGGTTGCCAGAACAAGCCACGTATGAGACCGATATCATTCCAAGGAATGGTTGATTTTTCCAAGATTGGTTTTACCCATGAGGGCTGGTCGTACTCGAAACCCGGCATGGCAATTTGCCGTTTTGCTATTCGAGGCCGCGTTAACACATTGCGCCAAACTGTTTCACGTAAATTAGCTCCATAAACAAGCGTGGTAATCGGTGCGCCGCCACGCAAACTGCCTTTGAAACCGCCGCCGAAACTTGGACAATTAGAAGCCTGATTAAATAACGTGATCGCAGCGAGTGATCCTGATAGGTTGCGCACTTCGCCAGCCTCGTTGAAAAATGCGTGGTTATTGCCTTCCGGCAGGCCAATCAGTAATTTCTGGATGGGGGTGTTTTCGGCAGATTTTACTCCGCGTGATTGCATGAACGGTTGCGTCGGGTGGTCGAGGTCGAACCAGTCAAGGTAGGGATTTATGCCTACTTCAAAATCCTCAGGCGATAGCGTTTTGCTAATTCTTGTCCGCAAAATTTTATCGTCTTCTGGCAGAAACATGACTTGCGTCATGCACACCAGCAATTGCACACAAGCCAACTCCAAATCGTCGCGAGGCAAGCTTACTTGCCAGTTTTTTTGTTCGCACAAAAATTGCTGGTATGTCAGCAGGCAGAAGGCTCCCGTACCGCTATCTGCGCGTACCGGAATCCATGGGGCTTTAAGCAAATTCATAACTTCCTTCCCAATATCCAAATAGCTGAAAGCGCGACAATCAATGCAAGCATCGCAACACCCATCGGCCCAGTCTTACCAACTTCCGACACCAATTCCTGAATCGCTTTTATCACCTCAACCATAGAACCTCCCAGCAAGTCGCAGGCATTCTAGTGGCAGAATAAATAAAAAACAAGCGTATCAGTGTTTATAGACAACTAATCATTTTTCACGTAACCTTCAAACCTCGTTCCCTTTTTTATTGAGGGATGAACCGCGTATCAGCGTGTAACTGATATCTGAAGCGGACTGTTCCCCACATCCGTGGGGTTATTAGCCGGGCGGATCATCCGCTCGGCTTTTTTCCAACTCCAAACCAAAATCTTCCGAATAGCGAAATTTCCCTTCCATGCCAGACCAGCCGCCTTTGCTGTCCGCAGTCATTTCCAGCAGCATGAGTCCGTCATCATTGCGACGGCAAGCAGCTAGGCGTTTCTCCCAGCTCGCGGGTACTGGCACCGTGTGCTGATTAAGCGTTTCCGCAAGATCACGCTCGTTTAACGCATTTAACACTTGTCCATTCAACAAGCGCTCATCAGATTGAATAGGCAAAACCGTCAAGCTCATTTCGCCGTCACGAGTAAGCGCAGTGGTTGCGCTATCTTCATCGCGGAAATTGCTGACGGTCAACGTGGTGAGCCTCTTGGCTTCTGCATCACGCCTGCCCTGTTCATCTTTCCATGCCAAATAATCGCTATACACAACATCAGGCTCATCTTCCCAAATATTGCGCTGATAGACTCGCTCAATCCAATCCCTATAAGCCCCCGGAAAAACAATCCTGTCCGCACAGGCAAGCAGTAACTCGGTGCGCCACAGTACGCGGGTGTTGCCATAAATGAGCTTGTGCAGCCCGTAGTCTTCGCCCTCTACTGACAACACCGTGCAACGGGGCAACTCGAATCCGGCAGGACGGTGTTCGCGTTGGTGGCGATGCAAGCGTCCCAGCCGCTGGAATAGCAAGTCCACCGGGCAGATTTGTGTGAGCATCCAGTCGAAATCCAGATCGAGGCTTTGCTCAATCACTTGCGTGGCAACGATGATGCGCCCCTTGTCGCGCATGGCGCTGCGGCCATAATAAGCAATCGTGGCTTTTTCCTTTGCTTGTCTGTCTATGAATCGGTAGCGCGCATGAAACACGTCCACATCAATCGTTGTTTTGTCGCGCAGCAAGCGGGCAAGCCGCTGGGCATCGTCAACCAAGTTCATCACCACCGCCACCCGTGCGCCGGATTCGGCAGCGGCGATGATGCACCCAACCACCTCATCATTCGGGAATGCGTCGGGGAGTTTGAGGCATTCGGTCATCACCTCGCGCCGTTCCGGGCGATGTTCATCGGGCACTGTCATCGGAACAACTGCACCATGTGTGGCGTGCCACAGCGCAGGATACGGTGCAGTATCCACCCCGTTGGAATCCCACGCAGCCAGCAGCTTGGCGCGCACAACGGCGGGTAGTGTGGCGGACAACAAAATAGCACTGCCGCCGATGGCTTTCTGGCGGCGCAGCACCTCGCCGAGCAGGCCGTGCATGTAGGCATCGTAGGCATGAACTTCATCCACGATGAGCACGGATTTGTTCAAGCCAAAACCGCGCACAAATTTGTGCCTGACAGGTAACACGGACAGCAATACCTGATCCACTGTGCAGACACCTATCTGGCCGAGAAACACACGCTTGCGGCTGTTTGCAAGCCAGACAGCACATTGGACGGATGCTTCTTCTTTGCCTTGTGATGTTTTTCGTTGCCCGCTATCGACCAGCCGCCGGAATGATTCATTGAAGTCACGCTTGCCGTGTGCAAGCACCACATTGGCATCGCCAAATACTTTTACTGCAAATTCCTCGGCACGATCAAGCATGGCGTTGGCCGTGGCTTGTGTTGGCAGTGCAAATACGATTGAGTCAGCAATGCCTTGATCCAGTAACCGCCATGCGTAGGCCAGTGCGGCTTCGGTTTTGCCGCTGCCTGTCGGCGCTTCGATCAGTGTCAAACCGGGCGTGGTTGGCAAGTTATCCACCTGAACCTGAACGCCGCGTGGAGACTCTTTAGAGTCAAGCAAAGCGCTTAAACCTTTGTAGCTCAGCGCTTTTGCAAGTAGACCGAAACGATGCAACGCATCGCCAGCTTGGACTTTAGTCACACTTGCGACAAAGTAATCGGGTAATGCAGTGTCAGGTGTTTGCTTTTGATACAGAAACACATTTGTGTTGGAGCCTATCCAGTCGCACACGGAGCAGAAGCCAGCCAGCAAACTTTGCGCGCTCGGCGAAGTTAACGGGGGCAAATCTTGAAAGCCAAGCCCCTCTGGTGTGAGGAAAATGTCGGCCAGCGCGGAAACAAATGCGTGGCGCGCGGCAAGATCATTTTCAATGATGGGGGCATCTGCATCGGGATCATAAATCTTTGTGGCTTCGTAAAAATCACCATGATGTCCGGTAACAGCAGCCAGCCAAGGCTTCCAACGTTCCCATATCTCGCGGTCAACATCATCCTGCCCAAGCCATACGCGATATTCCTGATTCGCCCAAGCTATGCCAGCCCAGCCATGATCGAATCCATCAATATCTCTTTTTGAAATTTCTTGATCTTTCTTGCCAAGCGGTCGCCATGCTGCGGCCAGCGCATCCGGTGCCTTTAGCTGGAATCGCACATCGAATTTTCCAAGGTCATGCATGGCTGTGAAAAACAGAATCCAAGCGCGCAATTGGTTTTGCTGTAATGGCGGACAACCGAAAGCAGCAAGGAAGGTGCGTTGGATAGTCGGACTCGCATCCCACCAAGATGCGGCAACCGCTGCCACGTCCAGACAGTGATAGGCGAGCGGATGCCATTTTGGCTCATATGGGTACGCCGGGTCGGCTTTCCCCCAATACTTGAAGATCGTAGCTTCATGCTGCTCAGACATATAGGCATCCCTTTGCAATTGCCTGGCAGTTTATACCTGCCACCGTATCAAACCGTGACCCGGTGATGCTTTTTTCAAAGAAATTTCTCTGCCGAAACACGGCAATCAGCATCAGCGCCGGCAAATCGTCGTCAAGAAGTTGGTTGATGCGATTGCATGTTCTTTGTGCAGGCATGCCTGCGCACGCCTGAAATGCAGAGACCAGTTCCTAGCCGGAATATTGGGCGAGAGCGTCTGCAAGCAGCGTGCGAACCATCTCGCGCAATTCATCCGGCGCAACCACCTCCACATCGGGCCCGTATTTGAGGATGTCCATCGCCAGTTCTCGCGAACCGGAATAGGGAATCTTCAGCTCATAGCTGCCGTTTTCCAGAAAGCATCCCTGCTGCTCGGGATGCCAGTGCTCGTCTGCTACCCAGCGGGCGCGTTCGGGGGTGAAGCGCAGTACGGCGGTATTTTCGGGTGCGCCAGAAAATATGCCGTAGGAACCGGAAAAATGCGCATCGAGTTCCTTGTCGGGAATATCGCAACAACTTTCATGGAGGGCATGCGCCGAACTGATGCGCTCGACGGCAAAGCTGCGCAGTCCATTGCGTACATGACAGTATGCGTCCAGGTACCAGTTGTCTCTGTAATGAACGAGCCGTTGCGGTGAAATTTCGCGTGAACTGGTCTGATCGTTGCCGCGCCCGTGATAGGCAATCTGCAAGCGCCGCCTTTGCAGCAACGCACCGGCCACGGCCTGAAAACTGCCCAGTTTTACATCGCGCCCGTTCATGCGCAGGATGCGCACGCGCCTTGCAACTTCGTTGCTGCCCAAATGACTTGCTGCAAGAATTTTCTCGATGCGCGCCTTCACAGGGTTGAGCTGCGAATCAAGCAGGCCGGGCTGCAACTGCGCCAACAGTTGCTGTGCAGTCAGCAGGGCATACAATTCATTTTCACTGAACCACAGGCCGGGTAACTCAAAGTTTGCCCCCTCACTCGACGCGTAATGATAGCCGTTGCGGGAGCGGTCATATTCCAGCGGCGCATCGAAGTAAAGGCGCATTTCCGCAATGATGCGTTTGACCGTGGCGGGCGAGCATTCGAGTTCATCCTGCAAAACCCGGCAGGAGACCGGATGGCGGCGCGACGAAATGGCCTGGTGCAGCCTGTATATGCGTTGCAATCTGTCCATGAGTCAATACGCCTTACCGTCAGTTAACAAACAGGCATGGAGATTTTCCCGAGCGGCTTGAGAAAAAAATAAAACCGATTGTACGCCCATAAAAGCATACGGACTGTCATCGTGGGTCCGCTTGTGGCAAACTGTCGTTCTGATCCAACTTACGGCTATCCAAATTTTGCAACCCTACGAACTGTTCATCGGCCTGCGCTATACGCGCGCCAAGCGGCGCAACCATTTCATCTCATTCATTTCGCTGATTTCCATGCTGGGCATGGGACTGGGCGTGATGGCGCTGATCGTCGTTTTATCAGTGATGAACGGTTTCCAGAAGGAAATCCGTGAACGCATGCTAGGCGCCTCCCCCCATCTGGAAGTGGTTGCCGACGGCGGACGGATGAACGACTGGAAACCGATCCTGTACGGCCTGTCGCATCACCCGCAAGTTTTATCAGCAGCGCCCTATGTCGCAGGTCAGGGGATGCTGTCATTCGGCCAAAGCGTACAGGGTGTCATGGTGCGCGGCATCGATCCTTCACTTGAAACGGGCATCACCGACCTTGCCAACAAAATCAAAACAGGGAAACTGTCCGATTTGCGCAGCACCGAATTCGGCATCGTGTTGGGTTCTGACCTGGCACGTGCACTGGGTGTGCGCATGGGCGAAAAAGTCATGCTGATTGCGCCGCAAGGCTCAATCACACCGGCCGGCATGATGCCGCGTTTAAAGCAATTCCGCGTGGTGGGCATCTTTGAAATCGGCATGGCGCCTTATGACAACTCTCTGGCGCTCATCAATATCACCGATGCGCAAAAACTGTTTCAGCTGGGCGATGCGGTCACCGGCATCAGCACCAAGCTGCGCGAGATCGACCGTGCACCTTTCGTTGCCGCCGAACTGCAAAGCCGTTTGCCGGCAGGTTTGTACGCCAATGACTGGACGCATCAGAACAGCAACTATTTCAAAGCGGTGCAGATGGAAAAGAAAATGATGTTCATCATCCTGTCGCTGATTGTTGCGGTAGCTGCATTCAACATCGTATCAACACTGGTGATGGCGGTCACCGACAAACAGGCCGACATCGCCATTTTGCGCACGCTCGGCGCCTCCCCTCGCAGCGTCATGAAAATTTTCATCGTACAGGGCGTGGTAATCGGACTGATCGGCACGCTGGCGGGCAGCGTCTGCGGCGTATTGCTCGCGCTTAACCTGAACGTGGTCGTGCCGTTCATCGAGCACCTGTTCGGTGTGCAGTTCCTCGCGAAAGATGTCTATTACATCAGTGAACTGCCATCCGATTTGCGCTATCACGAAGTACTGATGGTATCGGGACTCTCCTTCGCCATCAGTCTGCTGGCCACGCTGTATCCAAGCTGGCGCGCATCCAAAACCCAACCTGCGGAGGCATTAAGATATGAATAAGAGCAGGATTGAGGATAGCGGATTGAGAACAGAGAGTAGCGAAACAGCCTGCCATGATGCAGTTATTGCCTGCCGTAACTTAAGCAAAACCTTCACGCTGGGCAAACTGGACGTACCTGTACTCAAAGGCGTTAGTCTGAGCATTGCACGCGGTGAGCGCATCGCGATCGTGGGTGCTTCAGGATCAGGCAAGAGCACACTGCTGCATCTGCTCGGGGGACTGGACAATGCCAGTTCCGGCAGCATACAGATAATGGGGCAGGATGTACAACACATGAACGAGACGCAACGAGGCCAGATTCGCAATCAGTCTTTAGGCTTCGTCTATCAGTTCCATCATCTGTTGCCGGAATTCACCGCGCTTGAGAATGTCGCGATGCCGCTTTTAATCCGGGGCATGAAACGTGCTGCGGCAGCGCCGGTAGCGGTGGCCATGCTCGAAAAAGTGGGGCTGGCGCATCGCATCCATCATTTACCGTCCGAGCTGTCCGGCGGTGAACGCCAGCGCACCGCTGTCGCACGCGCACTGGTCACGGAACCCGCTTGCGTGCTGGCGGATGAACCGACCGGCAATCTCGACCGCAACAGCGCCGAGGATTTATTCGACCTGATGCAGCAGCTCAATGAGCAACTGCAAACCAGCTTTATCGTCGTCACGCACGATCTGGAACTGGCAAAACGCATGCAGCGCAGTTTAAAACTGGTAGATGGCGTCTTGCAAAACGCATAGCTATTTTTTGAAATGCACATCCTGCCGCGGTTTAGCTTATCGACGTTTTTTCAAGGCGCATGTGTTTTCTGGCGCGCCACCTGAGCAGGACTGTCACCCGCCAAAGTACACGCACCAGGAGATATCCCGTGATTGCCAGACTGATCGCCAGCATCGGCAGGCCGATCAGCAACGGGTGACCCAGTTGCGCGAGCCACCCCCACAATTCGCTGCCCCAGGCATCCCAGTGCAATTGAGGCATGGCCATGTGAGCGTTCGAAAGCACTGATTTCGTCCCGCTCAGCCACGCACCGAATCGATAAGCGAGCATATACAGCGGCACGATGGTGAATGGATTGGTATACAGCGTCGTAAACAGCGCAACGGACAAATTGACGCGAAACAGCACTGCCAGCAAGGTAGCTGAAATCATCTGCAACGGCCCCGGAATCAACCCGCAAAACAGTCCGATTGCCACGCCACCTGCCACCGATCTGCGATGCAGATGCCAAAGATTCGGCTCATGCAGATAACGGCCAAACGGCTTGAGCCAGCGGTAATGTTCAACGGCCTCGTGATGCGGCAGAAACTGATGTAAAAATTTTCGCATGACGACATTCTAGCCTCGCGCTACGCTATGTGCATGACTCTCTTCACGACAGGCTTCACTTTCGGCGTCTGGCTGATGCAGCAACAGGCGACCCTGCCGCCCTTATCGCGTGCCTGGCTGCTGGCAGGCTTTGTGCTGGCGCTGACGATTCCCGCCCGGATGCGCATCATCAGGACGCTGCTGATGGTGGCATTTGCCTGCGGAATCGGATTTTTCCACACCGCATGGCAGGCTGAACAACGCCTGTCAGTGAATCTGCCGTATGAGTGGCAGGGACGCGACATCGAGGTGACCGGCGTGGTCGCGCAATTGCCACACATCACGGAACGCGGGCAGCGCGTGGCATTCAATGTGGAAAAAACACTCACCGGGCACGTTCAGGTTCCTGAACACATTTACCTGTCTACCTATTCCGATCTGCGCAACCCGCCGCCCGCACTTCACGCGGGGGAGCGCTGGCATCTCACGGTACGCCTGAAACAACCCCATGGCAGCAGTAATCCGCATAGCTCAGATTTTGAATTATGGGCACTGGAAAACAATGTCCGCGCCACAGGTTACGTGAACAACCGGCGCCTGAATGTGCGGATCAGTAAGCTTGCCGATGGAATAGCCTACCGGACAGAATCCTGGCGTGAAGCGCTTCGAGACAAATTCACCGCAGCACTGGGTGCCGCCCCTTACGCTGGCATATTGACCGCACTGGCTATCGGAGATCAGGACAGCATTACGCAGTCACAATGGCAACTGTTTAAACATACCGGCGTAGTTCATCTGATGAGCATCTCAGGGCTGCACATCACGATGCTCTCCGGCATGGGATATGCATTCTTCTACTGGCTGTGGCGGCGCAGCGCGCAGCTTACCCTTACACTGCCGGCACGCAAAGCCGCAGCAATCGCGGCAGTCCTGATCGCTTACGGCTACTCGCTGACAGCAGGATTTGGCGTGCCCGCGCAACGCACCGTGTATATGGTGGCCGCAGTCGCGGTCGCCTTATGGTTAAAACGAAATGTCTCGCCCGGACAAATAGTCAGCATCGCCGTGCTGGGCGTGCTGATCTCGGATCCATGGGCTATCCTCTCGCCGGGTTTTTGCCTGTCGTTCGGTGCGGTGGCACTCATCCTGTACACGACCTCACACCGTATCAGCGACAGCCCTGTTCAGGATGCCCCATCACAGCAACGGGTGAACGCCATGCTGCGCGGCTATGCGACCGTACAGTGGGCCGTTGGCATCGGACTGATTCCACTGTTGCTGGTTTTTTTCTGGCAGTTGTCGCTCATCTCACCGATTGCCAATGCCATCGCCATCCCGATGATCAGCCTGCTCGTGGTCCCACTGACCTTGCTCGCAGCGATCCTGCCTTGCGATGTACCGCTGTGGCTTGCGCATATCGTACTGGATCTGACCATAATTGCACTGCAGTGGCTCGATAACATGCCACTCTGGATACAACATGCGCCGCCGGCATGGTGTATCGTTGCCGGTATGCTGGGCGTGTTATGGATACTGTTGCCGGCAGGCTTTCCGGCACGCTGGCTAGGCGGCATACTGATGCTGCCGATGTTTCTAAATGGCCCCGAACCCCCCGCACCCGGCAGCGCCCGCCTGATTATTTTCGATGTCGGCCAAGGTTTGGCCGTAGCCATACAAACACACCATCACATCCTGCTCTATGATACCGGCCCCCGCTTTTCAGATGAGGCCGACAGCGGCAACCGCATCCTGGTGCCCGCCTTACACGCCATGGGCATCAGCTCGCTGGACGGGATGATTTTAAGTCACGATGACACCGACCACACAGGCGGCACGCTCTCGGTATTGAAGGCCCTGCCAGCCGGCTGGATCATGTCCTCGCAACCCGCCATCATCCCGGTCACATACTGCCGCGACGGCATGAGCTGGAACTGGGACGGCGCAACATTCGACATCCTGCACCCGGCCGACAACGGCGTCCAGAAGCCGCATGACAACGACCAGAGCTGCGTGTTACGCATCAGCACAGACCATCAGCATGCGCTGCTGACAGGTGACATCGAAAAACTAAGCGAGCAGCGTTTGCTCGGCAGCCATGCGGATAAGCTTTCCGCCGGTCTGCTGATCGTCCCGCACCACGGCAGCTCGGGTTCTTCCGGCGCGGGCTTTGTCGCTGCGGTGCTGCCCGATTACGCGGTGTTCACGTCAGGCTATCTAAACCGCTTCGGCCATCCGAAACAGCAAATCCGGCAACGCTATCTTGACAGCGGCGCAACACAGCTGCGCTCGGATCAGGACGGGGCCATTCTGGCTTCGATGGACGCGAAGGGAATCACCGTTGAATCCTGGCGCCAGCTTCACCGCCGCTACTGGATGCATCAGGCAACGCACGACTAAGCCTGATTATCTAGGACTTCAGGGATATTGCCCGGCACACCCGATTCTGAAAAACTGTGCACTCATACCATCAATTGCATTAAACAGTTCGAAGAGATTTCATCAACTGAAAATCCCCCGTCACTTACCCGGTTGCGGTGACGGAATCGAAAAATCCAAAGCGACCAAAAATCACCAAAGGAGAACGTATTGTGAGCACCGTAAAACTGAATGTCTGGGTGAGTCAAGTTGGAGAACCGTGCAAAATAGATAATGAGCATCAATGGTATGTCCACATACTCCACTGTGATGGCGAATTGCTCAAGTGGTGTGGTCGGGTATATACCAATCTGCCGACAAAATGCGGGCATCTTGAAACGGCAATACCTCCCGGCTGCTATATGGTATGCGCCACCTGGTCACCCGCACCGGCAGGATCGTCTACCCCGACAAGCCTGGGGAACCACATCTCACATTTAGTTACCATACGTGCAAATTGTGGCGATGAAGTTTGCGCCACACTGTTCCCACCGACCTTCCACTGGTGCGGAATCTGGTGGCTGATCGCACTGCGTGAAAACATGGCGCAAAAAATGCTGCCGAATAACGCACTGCCTGCCGCAGAAAACGCATTAAAAGCAGTCGATGCATTATTAAAGCAACTCCCTCAGGATGCCTTTACTCAGAATATGCTGAAAATCACGGAGCAAAAACCCAGGCCTCAAAAAACCCATGCATAACCTGCCGCGCGTCACACGCCGGAGCTGAATTTACATCCATCATCGATCGAAAAGGAGAAAATCATGGCAGCAGTCTCAAGTTACAGTGTCTTATTTTACGGGAGCCCGGAAGGCTATCAAACAAACCGCGCTCAGATTCAATTGAATGACGCATCAGGCAAGACGCTGGCATGGGTCAGGTTTAACGATGCGGGCATGTTCTTTGAATCTGATTCAAACGAGGGCGGCATCATCCGGATGCACCTGCCTTCCGCACTGTTCCAAAGCGTCCTCGATGTGCTGCGTAACGAGAAGCCCATTAATGTCTACTTTGCTCAAGGGCGTGGATTCCTGGGTACATCGAGCGAACCTGTCGGAGAAGGTGAGTAAATCCTGACGCTGTATGCTCGGAGTCTGGCAACAGCCAGCCGCTGAGCCGCACACTAAACTGCTAAAAATCATCATGTCGATGACTTATGCAATATTGACTAGGCATTCAGGCATATTGCCCTGCACATCCGAATCTGAAAAACTGCCCCTTCTGATTCAGCATGATGAGGGGGGGAGCATGCAAGAGACCCAATTGCTGTATTTGTTGATGACTTTATCCATGGGGCAGTCTGCCGATGCGCAGCCTGCAGCGCATGAGGCAGCAGCACTGAACAGGAAGCCGCAGTTTATGCAAACTCAGGAATGTCCGCCGGAAAAAAATGATGGGAAAACCAGAAAATGCCGACTGAAACCGGGCACCGTTCCACACTAAAGAGAGGGTATACGATGCGGATGACAATAGGCTTCATTGCACTCATCACCCTGTCGGGCTGCACCTCATTGCCTGAAGTTAACCGTTTTTCAAGCGAGACCATCGCACTTGCCGACGCCATCGATCAGATCGCACAGGACACCAGTGCGTCATGCCTGCGCAGACTGGCTCTCGACGTCCCGGTCAAGGGGTTGACTGAACTTCAAAGGCAATCCTATGCGCAGATATGCAGTCAGTTGAAACAGGCATCCGACACGTTTATCGACCTCAACGGAACAACACGCGCCTACGCACGCGTTCTGGGACAACTGGCCGACGACAAACTGGTTTTATTTGACAGCGAGATAGCCGGTGCAAAGGACGCTCTCGCCCGGCTTGAAAGCACCCAGGATGTTTCCCATTTCAATGCGGCGCAACTCGATGCAGTAAGTGCGTTAGCCAATCTGGTCGTTAAAGCCACAACCGATGCTTATCGCCGCAAGCAAATCAAACAGATACTCGATCACCACGATGATCTCGCCCAGCTCGCTACCTTGCTCCGGACTTTTATCAACCGCGCCTATTTACCTGCGCTGGAAAATGAACAGAGCAATCTGGACAGTCTGGAGGAAATTCTCAAGGACAGGTATATCGCCTCCGAACCTTTACGCGCGCGGGAGATGCTCGAAAGTCTGACGCAACACAGAGCGGCGCTTAGTGATCGTCGCAAAACGGCGAACGATGTGCTCACTGCGATCACGAAGATGCTTGAAGTACACGCGGCTCTGCAAAAAAAACCTGACAAGGCACTGGTCGGGCTCTTAAACGAGTACGGCCGGCAAATTCGCCATGTCAAAAACCTGATCCACACCTCTTTCTAGCCATACCCAACTATGTTATCAGACAAAAAACTATCTCCTGAACAGGCGTTCGATATTGCCGACGCGATACAGGCTGCAGCCGCTGCCGCGCTGTTGCTGCGACGATCTCAGAAAAACACCCTGACTGATCAGGAGTATGCCGCACTTATCGGGAAGGAAACCGCGCTGCGCTATGACGCGGACCGCTATCGTGCGGTCGGCATTACGCTGCTGGCGAGCAACGGTGCGCTGACCGCACAGGAGCTCGTCAGCGCGATCGACAGTGCAACAGAGGCAATCAACAACATCCGTGATATCAGACGGGTACTCAATATCATGAGCAAAATTGCGACCCTCGGTGTCACCATCGCCGGCGGCAATGCACAGGCGATTTTGACGCAGATATCAGAACTCAAGGCAACGGTAAAAGCGAATGCAGCAGTTTGACCGAATCTGGAGGGTGATATGACAAACTATCTGGACAGCAAAAATTTTCCCGACAAAAACATCTGCACTGAACTGGATAAAAAACTGGCCACGTTGCTGGCGCGTGACTATACCGGCAATTTCTATTCCCAGCTGGCAGGCTATCAGCGTGTTCTGGCAGACAATCTGCAACCATCCCGCTGGCCGGTCATCTACGACAAACTTCGCACGCTGTTCATGTGCGGTCGTGCCATACCGCTCGACGGACCGATGGTCGGCATTCCGATGTCCATTAAAGATAGCGATTTTTTTCAGGGGGTAGGTAGAAAATCAGCATTTGAGCGTTCAGACCTTGCCCGCCTTGATCTATTAGCGCATCTGTGGAATGCGACTTTTGCCGACACCGGATTGTGGATGGGAAAAACCTTTGAACCGGTTACACGCGAAGTAGTTAAGCAAAAATGCAATGACAATCCTGATGTAATGGCAGCCTATGACAAAAACATCACGCGCATCGGCCGCAATTTTTTTCGCGAAATCGCAGATCCCAATCCGTTTCAGACGCTGGGATTGCCTGCGATCACGCTGGCATGGAAACTGAAAGCGCGTCCACTCTCTGTCAATGAAAAAGGATTCGACGGAACGTTGCTGCAACACAATCTGGACATGGAAAAAGCGATACCCTACAGCAGAACCGGCGGATTTTATCTGGCGGATATGGGCAACTCTGTGCTCCCGGACATGGCAGGCAAGCCGGTCTATGCGCTCAATTACCGCTGGCCCAATCTGCATCCGTCCTTTCCGATGACCTGCCTGATAGATGAAGTCGTGCAGATCGATGAGGGCATTTATCTGGGCCAGCTGATTTATGCTACCCGCCACTTCAGCTTAGGTGCGATTGAGCTGCCGCATATGGCAGGCGTGGAAGCCGGCGAACCCTACACAGCGACTGAGCAGGATTATGGCTATCAGAATAACGGGTATTTCCTGCTGATGGATCCAGCCTATGCCACTCAAATTTATGCGGATACGGCGTTCCCCCAGTTGCGCCCGCATCCGCAGAAGGCAGATGACATAAAACCGGACAGCAGGGAGATCAGCCATGAAACCTGATGTCAGCTGGCGTACCGATGCGGCTTTGTATAAAAAATTCACAACCCTGATGACCCTGCCCGATGCTAAAGCCGTGCATGAGTTACAGCAAAATAACGAGTCGGTTTTGCAGATGTTGCAGCGAATCAGCCACGACATATCGGTACAAACGAACCCGTCGGACAAGCTCGATGGCTTCGAACCCCTGCATCGACTGTTTCGCGCCGGTATTGCCCCGGGGGTTAAACACGGACTGTTTCAGGGATCAGGCGAGCCCGGCTACAACGTGCGTATCGAAGGCAAAGAGACACGCAACTGGTATGGAGAGCCGGAAATCGCCCGCGGTTTTGACTATTACCACGGCGCCACACTAAATCTGCACTGTGGCATCGATGACAAGCGCCAGGAAAATATTGAGCTCAGTGATGCGTTCTCCCCCCACCAAATTTCGATGACCAGCCCTAATATTTTAAACATGGTCTGGCACAACATCGGCAAATACATCTTTCCCTGGGCCGGAAAATCGTTTGAAAAGATTTCACCCCGCAAACTCTCCATGCTGCTCGATGAAAGCGCTGATCTTGCCATGCGGTATCCGGAGCGGGTAACCGAGCTCAAGCTTCATCCTGCAAGCGCGCCCCACTATCTCGCACTCAAAGCAGACGCAACGATGCCAGACGCAGGACGTCATGCATCCCACCTGGCCCGCAGCTGGGATCAGGGCATGAGTCTGACGGATAAAGTCTACTGGCAAAAACAGGCCGACGCGCACTACGTGATGGGCTACAACCTGCAGGACAAACGCATACTGGCTGCGGATGCCATGCTGAAACTGACGGACATGAATTACCGGATACCCGATCCGGTTCTGCAGACGGCATCGGCGTCATCCGGCTCGCCATTTGCCAGACAGGGCTATGCCTTTTTAGGTGTAGCTGATCAACGTTCCATCCTGCCGATGAACAAAGCCCGCCAGGTGTTTCAGTTTCACTATCGCTATCCGTTGATCGGCGGCCCTGCACCGATCGGATATTGCCTGGATGAGCTGGTGGAAATTGCCGATGGATTGTTTTTAGGGCAGCTCATCTATGCCACGGCACTGCATCTGCCATTCAATTCAGGCATTGATCCTGCCAACTACGCATATCAACTATTTGGCTACTTTGTGCTGCTCGATGACACATGGGAGCAGCACCGCCAGACAATCAGGCTCGATACCCTGGACTGACTTTCAATCAGGAGAAATCATGCAAATCGATTTTCATCATACCGCTACCTACGTGATCGCACGCGATGCCGGCTTTACGCATATGGACGCTGATATCATTGCTTACGCATCGCAATACGTCGACGACGCCACCAGCAGCGGCACAATTTATTTCGATAACCGGGCGGTCTATAACCGGATCAGTTCGGCGCACAAAATGCTGGATAAACGCAATACCGAGGAACTGGCGAATCACTGTGTCTGGATGCCGTTTCATTTCCTGCCCGGCAACGGTGGGCTGCCATCAGATCAAAATCCGCAGGGCGGTTTCATAGACAAAATCGTCTGCACACCGAACAGTCCGATTGCGCAGGAAATAGTGCGCGATGCGATTTTAGAAAAAAATCGTGCCTACGGCCTGCATCGGCTGGGCGTCACCATGCATGTCTATGCCGACACCTGGGCGCATCAGGGATTTGCAGGCGTGCTGCACAATGTGAATGAAGTCGAACATGCCGTGGAAACCGACCATTGCGGTATTTTTCCGGATGGTCTGGCAGGCATACTGAGGCGCATACTGGACGATACGGTTCCACCGCTAGGACATGCGCGCGCCCAGACTTTCCCGGACATGCCTTTTCTCAAATGGCAATATAAAAACGGTCGCGGTATATTAATACAACGGGATAATCCGGCTGATTATCTAGCGGCCTGTGAGCACATGTGCATCGCAATGCGCCGTTACATCTTGAGCGACCCGGAAGCGGACGTCTCCGGCTTAACACTCGCCACACGCGTGCAGATTCAGAACATGTTTGCCAATATCAAACTCGAAAATGGCGAAGCACGTCATCAAAAATGGCTCAAGGCGATCAGCATCGGCGCATTTACCGTCTGTGGCGAAGCGGATATCAACACCTATTTTGCCCGTGGCAATGACTCCTGGAAGGCTGAAGCCCTGGGCACCAGTTTTGACCTGCCCGTATACGCTTATCAGGAGAACTTTATGAGCAGTCACTGGAAGCATTTTCACGATGCAATCCAGGCCCACCGTTTTAATGTGGTCTACAACATCCTGCCAAAATACGGAATATGCGCGGCATAAGCCCGGCTACGTCAATTCAGAACAGGCCCAATACACGCGATTGAACCTGTTTAAAACCTGCTTAAAGCTGTCGTCTTTCCGGATCAGCACCATATTCCTCTGCATAATCAGCGATAGCCGCTTCAATCACCGCAGCCGCATGCTCAAAACCGTAGGGTTTTCCGATCGTCACATTCTGTTCCTTATTCGGCACCAGCTTATAAGTCAGGAAGTAGTGCATCAAACGATCAATCAGTGCCGGCGGCAGTGCTGATATATCATCGATCTTTGACCACAGCGGGTCATCCTCAATCACCGCAATAATTTTATCATCCGCTTCACCGTGATCGCACATCGGCAAACCGCCAATGACGCGCGCATTGACGAGTATTTCATTACGGGAGATGGGGCGCTCGGAAATCACACAGATATCCAGCGGGTCTCCGTCACCGCGCAAGGCGCCTGGCATCAGCGCACAGACACGGTCGGCGCACAGGGTACGCGGGACAAAACCATACAGAGCGGGATGCTGCGAGGATGAACGCACCGAGCGATCGACCCGCAAGTAGCCTGATTTTTTATCGACCTCGAATTTCACGGTATCAAAAGGCGTAATTTCGATATAGGCTTGCACACGTCGAGGCGGTTCGGCGCCGATATCCAGTCCATGCCAGGGGTGCGGGCGCCATTGTGAGAATGATTTCATGTTAATGACCCTTAAATCAGTAGAGTATTCTGCAGAGTATGCAGACTCACTCAGGTTAATAATGAACGACTAACAGATTACCTGTCACCGGTTGGGTGTAAAGGATTTATTAATGACGCGATTTCAAGCCACACTGACAACGTATTAATATTCAAAAATACGTTGAAATTTAATTTCGCTGTTTATAGCATACAAATTAATTGTTTGCGAAAAACAAATGGCACTGAAAATCAAAAAAACTTAAGCCGTCATCCCCTGACCTGAGCCGTACAACGCATGGCCTGCACCAGCCTGTGAACCGCGAGGCAGGCGCCAGGCGCGACAACGGATTTCTGTAGGACGCTGACACTAAGTCAAACATGAAAAATGGTATCTGCACGCCGACAGCATGCATGAGGAAAAACGGCGCTTGAGAGCGCATTATTTTCAGTTATCAAATGCCCCCGTTCACCGCTTGATGGATAAACGCCGGATGAATCCGATAATCGACATAGCTGGCCGAATGGCAAACCCACCTCAGCATAAAACCGCTGACAAAAAAACCGCCACAGCCGCCTCCCCGTTTCGTGCCTGATAACTTTCAGATACCGCCACACCCGGTACACATACCAGATCATCCCCGCAGTAAATAAGCGGCCAGCGGTCACGCTCCCAGGGAGGAATAGCGTGCTCTTGCAGCAGATTTTTCAGCGTACGCGTCGCACCCTTAAGGGTGGGTTGCAGCCGCTCTCCCCCCTTGCGAAAACGTACCGTCACGGTTGCACGTTGCAGCTTTGTCAGGCTGATTCCTTGCGCCCTGGATGCCTGAAATTGCACCTGCGAATTCAACGCCGGCCAGTTAAGCACCGCCTCCCCCATCCAGGGTAATACCAGATTACGATCATAGTCACCGGGTGTGCGCAGTGCATAGATCCGGCTGCGATAGCGGCGCACTTGCCATTCGCCAAAACGGATGCACACACCCGCATCTTCGCGCGCACCGCATAGCTGATGCAGCATCTCATCGAGCTGCACCACTTGCGGCATCGTCGCACCACGGTGATGCAAAAAATAGCGCAGCAGATTTTTTGCACGTGACTCACTCAATGCTTTTAAGGCAGTCACGCTCAAGGTATCGACGCACTCACCCGCATCCATCTGAGCCAGCTCATCAAGTAACTTACCTGCTTCGGAAAAATGCTGTGTGCTGCGTGTGAGCGTTTCGCGATAGGCGGGAAACCGCTGGGACAATACAGGGAGCAGTCGATGTCGCAGGAAATTCCGCGGGTAGCTGTCATCCCCGTTGCTTTCATCTTCAATCCACTGCAAATCATGCGCACTCGCATAATCAAGAATTTCCTGACGGGTGCAGTGCAATAAAGGACGCCAGAACTGATGAGCCTCGACGGCCGCGTGTTTTGACACATTTGCATCGCTCAGGGCAGGCATCGCGCTTGCGCCCTTCACACCGGCTCCGCGCAACAATTGCAAAAACAGGGTTTCAACCTGATCGTCAGCATGATGGGCGAGTGCCACCACATCACACAACTGGGCCGCAAACGCCGTATGGCGCAATTGGCGGGCTGCCGCCTCTATTCCCTGTGATCGTAACGGGGCAATATCCACCCGTTCGATGCACAAAGGTACGTCATGCTCTGCACACAGTGCCTTGCAAAAATCAGCCCATGCGTTGGCATTCGGACTGATGCCGTGATGTACGTGCAGGGCCGATAACTTCCAGGAAAATAGCGGCGCGAGTTGATGCAGCAGATGCAACAAAACGACGGAATCCACCCCGCCGCTCAATCCGATCAGAATGGAACTACCCTCTGGGATCAGCGGCAACGAGGCCGCCGATACCCGGTCAGCCAGAGACTGTAAGGTCGACTTCCTTGAACTTGCCATAACTCATCAGACGATTGAAACGGTCACGCAACAGGTCATTGACCGGTTTGTTTTGAGCTACTTTCAAGGCATCTTTCAGCGCTTTTTTAACATTCAGCATGGTTGTTTCATAATCGCGGTGTGCGCCACCCAGGGGTTCGCTGATGATTTTGTCTACGATACCAAGGGATTTGAGGCGGTTAGCCGTAATACCCAGCGTTTCCGCCGCATCAGCCGCCTTATCCGCGCTCTTCCACAGGATAGAGGCACAGCCTTCGGGAGAAATCACCGAATACGTGCTGTATTGCAACATCAGCATGGCGTCGCCGACTGCAATCGCCAGCGCACCGCCCGAGCCGCCCTCGCCGATAATGGTGCATATGACCGGCACCCGCAATTCGCTCATCTCATAAAGATTGCGTCCGATCGCTTCAGACTGGCCCCGCTCTTCCGCACCCACACCCGGATAGGCACCGGGCGTATCCACAAAGGTCATGATGGGAATGCCGAATTTTTCAGCCAGCCGCATCAGGCGCATCGCCTTGCGGTAGCCTTCAGGACGCGGCATGCCGAAATTGCGGATAATTTTTTCTTTGGTGTCACGCCCTTTTTGATGACCGATCACCATCACGCTTTGACCATTGAATCTCGCAAGCCCCCCGACGATGGCCTTGTCATCTGCAAAGTTCCGGTCGCCGTGCAACTCTTCGAAATCGGTGAACAAATGTGCAACATAATCGAGGGTATAAGGACGTTGCGGGTGGCGCGACACCTTAGAAATTTGCCAGGGTGTGAGCTTGGCGTAGATGTCTTTAGTCAGCGATTCACTTTTTTTCGACAACTGTGCAATTTCATCGGTAATATCGAGTACAGCTGTATCATCATGCACGTTGCGTAACTGCTCGATTTTGTCTTCCAGCTCCGCAATGGGGCTTTCAAAATCCAGAAATGTAATTTTCATGTTTCATCCTGACTGTGAGCCTGCAGACGCAGCAACACGCCAACACCTGCATTGGCTGCGAGCGACGAAATACAGGCTGTTTTAATAAATGGTGAGCGTGCAACCAATGGCGGATGATACTACAAACCGAAGAAGCGTTTAATACTCACCAGCAGTTCCATGCGCTGAGAGTTTTTTTCCTGGGGGCTGTTTTGCTCGCCAAGCTGGTCGAGCACGTGATCCAACTGTGCCCGCCGCTCAAGCAGGATATGGGTCATTTCCTCTGCAAGCCCCGGTCTTGCCTGCATAATGCCGGCAAAAGCCTCCTTGTCGAGCCGGTAACATTCTACATCGGTTCGGGCAATCACCGATGCAGTACGCGGTGCGCCTGTCATCATACCCATCTCACCAAAAAAACTGCCTTTGGAGAGTAAATTCACGCTGCGACGCTCACCATCGGCGGTTTCAAGATACACTTCAGCCTCACCGTTGATGATGATATACAGCCAGTGTGCAATTGCCCCCTGCCTGGAAATGATATTACCCTTGGCAAACTGGGCATATTTGAGTCGCTCGGCGAGCGCACTCAGTTCCTCATCCGTCATTTGCTCAAACAGTTCAACCCGCCTTAAGGTCTTGACGCGCTGCTGCGCTTCACGCTGATGTACGACCCCTTCATACTTCTGGTTTTCTTTGACATAGTGCACATTCTGTCTTTCCACTTCCAGATGGATACCTGCGCGTTCAAGCGCGGTGTAAACATGCCAGCGCACCGCTGCATCGGTCGGATCATCCACGGCCAGATCACTCAGCCAGTAGCGCAATGCATAACGCGACACCCCCTTGTCAATTTCCATCAGCACGCAATTGGGCGCAGGCGACTTGGCTACATTACTGATATCCGCCAGCAGTATGCTCTCCTCAACCGCGCGGATCACCTGCCGCGGGGTGGTATTGATACTGACATTAAACCAGATCCAGCGGCGCAACTGTACGGGCTGTCCTGAGCGTCTGCCCAGCACCTGAAACTTGGCTTTCATCAACTGACTATTGGGAAAGACCACCGTCTCCCAGTTACGCGTCTCAATCAGCGTGGAGCGCCAGCGAATATCGAGCACCCGTCCGACCACGTCATCCACTTTGATCCAGTCACCGATCTCAATGGAGTTATCCAGCTGCAGCGCCAAGCCCCCCAGAATATTGCCCAGCGTATCCTGCATGGAAAAAGCCACTACCGCGGTGATCATCGCAGAGGTCGCCACAATACTGCCCAGATCCAGCCCCGCATAACGCAGTCGCACCAGTCCCCATGCAAGATAAGCGATGATTACAAAGATATCTTCGGCAATACGCGGCGGTTGTAAATGAGCCATCGGCAAAACAATGCGAAAAGCCAGTAAGCCGCATAACCTGATGATCGCAATCCCCGCCCCGATGATGGCGGCTTCGTGAAAGACGGCAGCGGCAAAGGTGAATTGCATTGCATAAATCAATCCGCTGAAAAAAGTCAGTACCTCGCAGCACAGAAAGAAAATAAGCGTATTGAAAACGCTCTTGCGTTCTTCCTTGAGATAATAAAACAGCAAAAACAACAGACCGAGCGCGGAGGCGAACACAAAAAATGTCTCATCCCGCCAGAAGTAACTTGTCGCTGATTGCCAAAATTCCATGATATCTCCGTTCAGACCTGCGAGGGTACGGGCGAATAACCGGCCAGTTTTTTGTTTCGACGCCAGAATGACCAGGCATCGGATCGGGTCAGCGTGGACTGCCTGATACAGTCAGCACCGGCGATATCCACGCTCAGCTGTGTGATTTGACCACGGCGTAACGCCTGCCATAACGGCTGGGCATGGCTTATTTCAAATGCTTGCAAGGCGCTGCGCCAGCCGGCCAGATCGCCCTTCTGCAGCGCGCGCCTCAAGCCCGTCCAGACCAGCAGCGTGCCAGGCTCATTGCATACATGTTCATTCCATTCTGAAAATGGTTTACCGGCGGCACTGGCCAGCATCTGCGCCAGTACCAGATCAGAATGCACGCGGTCATAACTGCTCTGCGCGCCACCTGCCTCACCTTCACCCCAGAACCACACGCTGTTGATCGGGGCCTCCCCGCGTGCTTCACGCGCCTCATTAAGCGGATGGGCAAACAGCAGCATTTGAATTTCATTGAACAGCTGATGCCAGACGCTGGCGTCAGGTCCCGTTGGCAAGTGACCGTGAATATTGCGCCCGGCAATCTGAGAGATAGGCATCGTGGCAATGTCAGGCAATTCATCGACCCGGACATACCAGCGATCAGGATGCGGGGCGAAAAATGCTACCCCCTGATCTGCAAAGTGCGCATTCAGACTGGCGCATAATTGCACCGACTCCTCAATGCTGACCGTCACCGGCAGCAACACCACTTGTTCGCGTTGCAAACGCACATGCACAGGATCCGCACGCAGCCAGTTCCCCTCTCCCAATCCGTCAAATGTCGCAGAAATTGCAGCGACGGGTGCTCCCCTGTAGCACGGCACGTTAAACAGCCCGCACAGAAGCACTTCAAGAGATGACTGCGCATCAGAGGCGATTCCTCTGCTCAGTATTTTTTCAAGTGCAGGCAGGCGTAACTCGGCACAGACTTCGACGGCGAATTCTGCCGGTAAAAACAGATCGGCAATAACCAGATGTACATTTTTCATTCATTTAACCTAGGCCTGTCAGCCAACAGAGAACTAGCTTACCACCACTTTGGCCACACCGGCTTTCATCTTGCCGATCACCGCTGCCTGATCAAAGCCTGCCTGATGAAAACAGGCCAGCACTTCATCAACGGCATCAGGGGAAACCGACACCAGCAAGCCGCCACTGGTTTGTGCATCGGCCAGAAGACGTTGTTGCCATGAGGCCAGTGCTTCAGAAAAATACACATCGGATCCGTAGCTTTCGAAATTCCGCTCGATCGCACCAGGACCGTACCCCGCTTTTGCCAGTTCCAGTGCGGCCGGCAATACAGGCACCTGATCAAACAGTATCTCCCCGGTAAGCGCTGCACCGCGGCACATTTCAAGCAAGTGTCCGAGCAGGCCAAATCCGGTGACATCGGTCAGTGCATGCACCGCATCGATCGCAGACAAGTTCGTGCCCACCTTATTGAGTTTAGTTGTATTGGCAATCAGCTGAATATAGCCGTCATCCGACAACGCCCCTTTCTTGAGCGCGGCGGCCATGATGCCAACCCCCAGCCCTTTGCCCAGAATCAGCACATCGCCTGCACGCGCATGACTGTTTTTCTTGAGCCTGTCAGGATGCACAATGCCAATTGCAACCAGCCCGTAAATAGGCTCGGGCGAATCAATCGAATGCCCGCCTGCCAGCGGGATACCGGCATCACGGCAGACCGACTCCCCGCCTTGCAAGATCGCGCGTATCTCTTCGATCGACAGTTTATTGATCGGCATGCCGACGATCGCCAGCGCCATGATCGGCGTGCCGCCCATTGCATACACATCGGACAAGGCATTGGTCGCCGCAATTCGACCAAAATCAAAAGGATCATCGACAATCGGCATGAAGAAATCCGTCGTCGCAATGATCGCCTGACTGTCATTCAACCGGTACACCGCCGCATCGTCGCTGGTTTCCGTCCCGACCAACAGATCCGGATAGGGCAATTTATCTTTCACATCAGCCAGAATTTGTTGTAACAACGCAGGTGCAATTTTACAACCGCAGCCGCCACCGTGAGACAATTGGGTCAATTTTAATTCAGACATAGGTTCCTCAATGCTGTTCAGAACCGCGAAACTATCACAACTGGCCGAATTTGACGAAATTATCGACGTACGCACGCCGAGTGAGTTTGCCGAGGACCATATTCCGGGTGCAATCAACTGCCCGGTCTTTTCAGATGAAGAGCGCATCATCGTCGGCACGTTATACAAACAGGTATCCCCTTTTGAGGCGCGCAAAGTGGGTGCTGCGATGGTGGCTAAAAATATCGCACATCATCTTGAGACGCGTTTTTCGGCTTATCCAAAATCATGGAAACCGCTGATCTACTGCTGGCGCGGCGGACAACGCAGTGGTGCCATGAGCATTATCCTCTCGCAAGTAGGCTGGGCCGCCAGCAAACTCGACGGGGGTTACAAAAGCTACCGGCGTGATGTGCTGGAGAGGCTAGATACGCTGCCGCAAAACTATACCTTTAACGTGATCTGCGGCCCGACAGGGGCAGGTAAAAGCCGTCTGCTGACAGCGCTGACAGAAAACGGCCAGCAAGTGCTCGACCTTGAAAATATCGCACAACACAGAGGATCATTGCTAGGACGACTGCCGGGACAAGGCCAGCCATCACAAAAATTTTTCGACAGTATCTTACTGCTGACACTGCAAAAACTGGACCCAAAAAAACCCGTTTACATAGAAGCTGAGAGCAACAAAATAGGCCTGATCACGCTCCCCCCTGCGCTGATCAGCAGGATGCATCAGAGCGATTGCATGCTGGTACAAGCACCGATCAGCCTGCGCGTGGCAGGATTACTGGAAGACTACCGGCATTATGTCGAGCAGCCTGATTTGCTGATTGAACACATGCAAAATCTGCACCGGTTTCACGGCGCGAAGCAGCTCGAACACTGGGAAAACTTAATTAAAACCGGCGATTTTGCAAGCATGGTGGGCGAATTGCTCACACTGCACTACGACCCGAGTTATTTGCGCGCCGCCACTAAACACTATATAAAATTGCCCGCTGCTCGCTGCATCGCCTTGTCCGATCTGTCACCGGGCGCGCTTAGTGAAATCGCCGCAACCCTGTAAATACGAACATCACGACCTGGCACGCCGACTGACTTGAGTCAATCAGATACGCGCTAAGCCCGTCCCAGCACCTTCAGATACACCTGACGGTAAGCACGTGCACTGGTCTGCCAGGTAAAGTCCTTATTCATGCAATTCTTGCGCAGCGCCTTCCACTTACGCTCGTCACGGTACACATCGATGGCGCGCTGTATCGTTGCGAACAGATTATCTGTTGTCATGCCGCTGAACACAAAACCGCTGGCCGTGCCATCCTTGAGCGTGTCAGGCGTGCAATCGATGACCGAATCCGCAAGCCCACCGGTATTGTGCACAACAGGCGGTGTGCCATAGCGCTGGCTGTAGAACTGGTTCAGGCCGCAAGGCTCAAAGCGAGACGGCATGATGAACAGGTCCGCACCCGCCTCCATTTGATGCGACAGCGCCTCGTCAAAACCGATCATGGCCGCAATCTGCCCGGGATATTCCTGGGACAAATCACGTGCGGCCTGTTGCATGAAGGCTTCACCACTGCCCAGAATCGCCAGTTGAACGGGTAATTCCAGCAATCGCGGCGCAATTTCCAGCAGCAAATCCAGCCCCTTTTGATGCGTCAGGCGGCTGACTACGGCAAGTAACGGGATATCCGCATTCACTTCAAGACCCATACGGGCTTGCAAAGCCTGTTTATTTTGTGCCTTTCCCGTCATGCGGACAGCAGAAAAATGCGCAGGTAAATGCTTGTCGGTTTCAGGGTTCCACTCATCGGTGTCTATCCCGTTGAGTATTCCCGTGACATCATTGCTGCGTGTGCGCAACAAGCCTTGCAGACCGAAACCCAGTTCCTCAGTCTGAATCTCACGCGCGTAATTCGGACTGACGGTGGTGATATGGTAAGCGTAATACAGCCCCGCCTTCAGAAAAGACATATTGCCGTACAACTCGATGCCATTGACATTGAAACTCTCGGGCGGCAACCCCAGCAATTCAACCTTACGGGGACGGAAATTACCCTGAAAGGCCAGATTGTGGATCGTGATGATATTCGGTACCGCACCTTTAGCCACGCTCAGATATACGCCTGTCAGGCCTGTTTGCCAGTCATTGCCGTGTACCAGGTCAGGATGCCATGAAAGCGGTGACTCCTCACTACCCAGAATCGCTGCGATTTTCGAGAGCAGGCCGAAACGGATCGGATTATCGATCCAGTCGTGACCCGTGACAGGATCCATGTAAGGCCCCCCATCACGACGGAACAACGCCGGGCAGTCAAGCACAAGCAAGGGCACGCCGCTCTTCATGATTGAGAAAATCAGCCGGGATGCAGGAAATCCTGGTAAATCATCAAAGGTAGCCACCACTTCTGAGGGGCCCATTTGCTGAATAACTTGCGAATAACCGGGCACCAGCACACGCACATCCACCGCTAATTCACGCAAGGCTGCCGGAAGCGCCCCGCTGACATCGGCCAGTCCCCCCGTTTTGATCAGCGGCGCAATTTCAGAGGTGACAAATAAAACGTTAATTCCAGGCATTACATTCCCCTATTTTCAATCACGGCGGCATCATTAGCCGTTATTATTATGTCGTTACAACCAGCGCATCATACCCAACTCAAACGGATGTGTTAACAATTCATGACAGGGATACACCCTGATTCTATATTCAAGATTGCCGCATTGTTCCGGCTGCAACTCGGCCGTAAACAGATGTTCCCCCCTTTCATTGAGGGGCCCTGCTGCATCAAAAGAATAATGTCGAGCGGTGACCAGCGGTTCTTTTTCGGTGTTGAAACCGAGCAGTATTTCAACGACAACATCATCCGGCGTCAGACCGTTGAGATAAACCCCTACCTCAAAGTGCAAGCTGTCACCGAAATTAACCTGGGTGGTAACCGAATCGATGCGACGCAACGCAACCCCTTCCCAGGCACGTCTCACCCGCGCCTTCCAGTTAGCCATCAGGTGCGCATTTTCAAACTGATTTTTACTATACCGCACATGCTGCCGGCTGGCCGGTAAATAGCACTTGGCCAGATATTCACTCACCATCCGTTTGGAATTGAAGCGAGGAATAATCGTCGCCATCGAACGTTTGGCCATTTTCACCCAGCCTGGCGAAAACCCCATCTTGCCGTAGGCATAGTAGGCAGGCACAACCTGATCTTGCAGCAATTCATACAGCGTACGGGTTTCTTCATGGGTGCGCACTTCTTCGCTTAACGTCTCCGATACCGGCTTGATCGCCCAGCCATTTTTGCCGTCGTAGCTCTCTCCCCACCACCCGTCCAGCACAGATAAATTAATGCAGCCATTCATCCCCGCCTTCATGCCCGAGGTACCGCTGGCCTCCAGCGGATACAAGGGATTATTCAGCCAGACATCGACACCGGATACCAGTTTGCGTGACAGAGCAAGATCATAGCCTTCCACAATCAGGATTTTCCCGGTGAACTCAGTCATTTTTGAGATATGCGTGATATGGCGTATCAGATCCTGCCCGGGAATATCGGCCGGATGGGCTTTACCTGCAAAAATAAACACCACAGGACGTTCCGGGTTATGCAGTATTTCCCGCAACCAGTCCAGATTACTGAACAGCATGGTCGCACGCTTGTACGTCGCAAAACGGCGCGCAAAACCCACCGTCAGAATATTCGGATTTTCAGGATTCACGTATTTGAGCAGACGATCCAGATGCGCTTCAGAACCGTGATTGCGAAAATGCTGGGCACGGATACGCTGACTGACGGCATTCAGCATTTTCACTTTAAGGGTCTGATGAACACTCCAGAAAACATGATCCGGAATATCATCCACGCCGTCCCAGAGTTTCAGGTCGTTCATCCGGGCATTCCATTCGGACCCTAAGTAACGCTCCAGCACCTCAATCCACTCGGTTGCCAGAAAAGTCGGCGCATGAACGCCATTGGTGACATACGTCATCGGATTTTCTGCCGGCTCAATTTCCGGCCACATCTCACCGCAAATTTGCGCGGATACGTCCCCGTGTATCCGCGATACCCCGTTGTGGAATCGTGAACCGCGCAGCGCCAGAGCCGTCATGTTGAAATCAGGACTGTTACGGGTGCGCCCAAGCGCCATGAATTGATCGTGATTCAGTTTCAGTGCAGGGTAATAATGTTCGAAATAATATCTGACCATCCCTTCGTTGAAATGGTCGTGTCCGGCGGGCACCGGCGTATGTGTGGTGAAGATGGTATTCGCTGCCACTTCTTCGAGTGCGGTGTCGAAATTGAAGTCGACCACAGCCGTCTGCTGCCGGATGCGCTCTAACATCATAAACGCGGCATGACCCTCATTGATATGCCAGACGGTAGGTTTCAGTCCGATTTGCTGTAATGCGCGTACGCCGCCGATGCCGAGCACAATTTCCTGCTCGATACGCATTGCCGTATCACCGCCATAAAGCCTGTGCGTGATATCGCGGTCATGATCGCTGTTGCTGTCAAGATCCGTATCCAGCAGGTAGAGCATGATATGGCCGACACGGGCTTGCCAAATCTTGATGTTGACGATACTGCCCGGCAATTCAATCTGGATACAGGCCTCAGAACCATCGGGACACAATGCGGGGGAAACCGGCAAATCGTCGAAGTTAGAATCGGTATTGCTGGCAATCTGGTTACCATCCCCGTCGATGCTCTGGTGAAAATATCCCTGACGGTATAACAGTCCGATACCGACAAAAGGCAGCCGCAAGTCACTCGCCGCCTTGCAGTGATCGCCCGCCAGTATCCCTAAGCCGCCTGAATAAATCGGAAAACTCTCATGCAGACCAAACTCGGCACAAAAGTAAGCGATCAGGTCATGTTCACCCAGCCAGTCGAAGCCGCCAGTGGGGACACAATGATCATGATACGTATCATAATCGGCCAATACGCGGTTGAAGTTGCCGATAAACACCTGATCCTCAGCCGCATCGAGCAACAGTTGTTCATCTACCCTTTTCAGGAAGGCTTTGGGGCTGTGACCGGTCGCTTTCCATAGTCCGGGATGGAGTCTGGCAAACAAACGGCGTGTGGAGCGATCCCAGCCATACCAGAGGTTATTGGCCAGTTCTTCTAAACGGGCAAGACGCTCGGGCACCTTGGGACGAACTTGCAGAAAATAGGAGGTACTTTTAATCACGATCCGTTCCTCAAATCCAGAAAAGCCATAAAAAAATTAACGCAACCCGTATGATTATAGCGCAGCTCACCGGATACAAACTTGCAATACCTTTGGGATGTAAAAAAAACCACCCGAAGGGTGGCTTTTTTTAACACCATGCGATTAACCTGACAGCTTAACCTTGCTTGACCCCTTTGACGTTCCAGACATTGTCCGCATATTCCTTGATCGTACGATCGCTGGAAAACTTGCCCATATTCGCAACATTCAGGATGGCGCGGCGCGTCCACTCTTCCTGGTCCTGATAAAGCATGCTGACTCTTTCCTGAGTCGCGATATAACTGGCGTAATCGGCCAGCAGCAGATAATGATCACCGTGATGAGTCAGGTTATCAAAAATCTGACGATAGCGATCCGGCTCGTCAACCGAGAAGAAACCGTTACCGATCATATCCAGTACCAGTTTTAACTCATCGTTACCCTGGTAATGATCCCATGCACTGTAGCCGCGGACACGCAGATCGGCAACTTGTGGCGTGGTCAAGCCGAAGATGAAGATATTATCTTCCCCGACCTCTTCCATGATTTCAACATTGGCGCCGTCGAGCGTACCGATGGTCAGCGCACCATTCAGTGCCATCTTCATATTACCGGTACCGGACGCTTCCGTACCTGCAGTCGAAATCTGCTCGGACAAGTCACTGGCAGGGAACAGCTTTTCCGCCGATGAAACATCATAGTTCGGCAGAAACACCACTTTGAGCAGACCATGCACGGCAGGATCCTCATTGACGATACTGGCGACATCGTTGATCAGACGAATGATCAGTTTGGCCAGTCTGTATCCGGGCGCCGCCTTGCCTGCAAAAATAATGGTACGCGGCGTAACCGAGTGTGCATTGCCGCTACGAATGCGGTTGTATAAGGTAATCACATGCAGCACATTCAGCAGCTGGCGCTTGTATTCATGAATACGCTTGATCTGCACGTCGAACATCGAATTGACATCAACTTCAATACCGACTTTTTGCTTGATGTAAGCGGCCAGACGAACCTTGTTTTCCTGCTTGACCGCACGGAACTGGCTGCGGAATTCGGCATCTTCGGCATGCGAAATCAGGCCTTTGAGTTGATCCAGATCACGCACAAAACCCGAACCGATGCGTGAAGCGATCAGCTCAGACAGACCGTGATTGCACTGATTCAACCAGCGACGCGGCGTAATACCGTTGGTCACATTGACGAATTTTTGCGGATAAATACGGTGAAAATCGGCAAACAGCGTGGTTTGCAACAAACCGCTGTGTATCGCAGCCACACCGTTGACCGTATGACTGCCAATGACCGCCAGATGTGCCATCCGCACACGCCTGTTGTGACTCTCATCAATAATGGAGACGCGTGAAAGCAATCCGGTGTCGCCCGGGAAGTGATGATTCACCATTGCCAGGAAGCGATGATTGATTTCGTAGATGATTTCCAGATGACGCGGCAACACGTGCTGGAACATATCCACGCCCCATGTCTCCAGCGCTTCGGGCATCAGCGTATGGTTGGTGTAGGCGAAAATCTTGGTGACCAGACCCCAGGCATGATCCCATTTCAGGCCATGCACATCCATCAGTTGATACATCATTTCAGCCACACCCACCGCAGGATGGGTATCATTGAGCTGGATCGCCACTTTTTCGGGCAACAGATTCCAGTCGCTGTTTTTTTGCAGGAAGTGATACAAAATATCCTGAATGGACGCAGATACGAAGAAATATTCCTGTCTTAAACGTAACTCCTTACCCACCGCAGAACTGTCATTCGGATACAGGACTTTAGACAGACTTTCGGACACATTCTTGTCCTGAACGGCGCTCAGGTAATCCCCCGCATTGAAAGACTCCAGATTGAATTCGCGCGCGGCTTTAGCAGCCCACAGACGCAGATTGTTCACCGTCTCGGTATTGTAGCCTGGGATAGGCAGATCATAAGCCATCGCCATCACCGTTTCACCATCGACCCAGTGATGAGAAATACTGTCTTCGCCATCCGGATAGCATATGACATGACCAAAAAACTTCACCGGATACATATGTTCAGGGCGCTGAAATTCCCATGGATTGCCAAATCGCAACCAGTTATCCGGACGCTCGATTTGCTGCCCGTCCTTGATGCGCTGATTGAACATACCGTATTCATAACGGATACCGTAACCCTGACCCGGCAAATCAAGCGTTGCCATAGAGTCCAGGAAACAAGCCGCCAGGCGCCCCAGTCCCCCGTTACCCAGAGCTGCATCAATCTCTGTGTCTTCAATCGTTTCCATATCCTGACCCAAGGCTTTCAGGCCATCACGCAAAGGCTGCTCTACGCCCATATTGAGCGCTGCGTTGGAGAGCGTGCGTCCGATCAGAAATTCCAGAGACAGATAGTACAGTCGTTTAGGATCCTGTTTGACACACTCATCAGCCGTTTTCAATTGTTTTTCGATCAGCTGATCACGCACCGCATGGGCGGAAGCCTCGAACCAGTCGCGTTCTGTAGCATTTGCAACCGATTTGCCTTCTGTGTAAACCAGATGATTGGTCAGCATCCGCTGCATGACATCAAGATTATTACGATCAAGTTGCGAAGAATTTAGTTTTTTTGAAGAACTCATGACAAATGCCTGTAGTAAAGAAAAATAGGGAGATATGAATTTGTGCTCGAAGCCAATGCAGCTGAGCCATATATGGACGATGCATTATAGCACTACACTGTAAATGACTGGTTTTCCCCGCCAAAAAGATTACCTTGGCGTCAGCCTGCCCGATTCGACGCATACAAAGCGGGGCCATACAGCGCAGCCCGGTCATTGAGAATGACCTTAACCGGCATAGCGTCGAGCAGGGGGCGCATCCGGCCTTTTTGCAAAAACGCATCCATGAATTCGCCGCTTTGCAGCAAGGGCAGTATTTTAGGCGCGATCCCTCCGCCCAGATAGATTCCGCCCCGGCTCATTGTTTTGAGTGCCAGATTGCCCGCCTCGGCGCCGTACAGACGAACGAATAAGTGCATCGTCTGCGCACACATCTCATCGTGCTCCGCAGCAGCGGAAATGGCGGCTGCCATATCAGTATTTGGCGCAAACAAGTCCTCTGGTGCAGCATGATAGCGGCACAAAAACTCGTGAATACTGACGATCCCCATCCCTGAGACCACCCGCTCCCAGCTGACATGGTCAAATTGTTGTTGCAGATGACTCAACAGGGCGAATTCCAGGGCGTTCGACGGTGCGAAACTGGCATGCCCCCCTTCGGTGGCGAATGGACGGTGCTGTTTTCCATCCCAATACAACCCCGCCTCCCCCAGCCCTGTACCGGCCGCAATCACCGCCCTGTTACCAGTCGAATCGGCAGCGCCCGCCTGCAAGACCAGCAGATCCCCTGCCCCCAACGCAGGCAGACCGTACGCGGTGGCCTCCAGATCATTGAGCAAGGAACAAAAAGTAAAACCGAAACTGCGTTGCAGCGTATCCGCATCAATCAGCCACGGCAGGTTGGTTGTCCGCACAACACGACCCTGTACCGGCCCTGCCACGCCCAATGCGGCATAAGCAGGTGCCTTGATACCGGCAAGGAATTCACCCAGCAGTGTTTCAAACGTGTCATACGCCTGACTTGAATAAGTCGCTTCATGTTCGGTCGACACCTGCGTTCCTGCAACGGTCACGATCGCCAGCCGCGTCTTGGTTCCCCCTATGTCACCTGCCAGTACGGTATTGCCCGTCATTTTATTTCTCCGATCGTGTCGTTATGAACATCCAGTGCCGCATCAACAAGCTTGGCGTGCAGTTGCTTGGCAGGTTTGACCCCCAGCTCTTTGAGCATTTGAGCCTGACGAATGACATTTCCCCGCCCGCTGGAAAACTTGCTATAGGCGTTTTCATACGCCTTCTGAGCCTGTTGCAATTTGAGCCCCAAGCCGTCCAGATCCTCAACGAATCCTGCCAGTTTGTCATACAGTTCAGCACCGCGACTGGCAATCTCCTGTGCATTGCGACTCTGCTGCTCCTGTCGCCACAGGTGTGCGACGGTGCGCACGACAAACAATAAGGTACTGGGGCTCACCAGCAGAACATTGCGCCGCCAGGCCTCATGCCACAATTGACTGTCGTGCGATATCGCCAGCATGAAAGCCGGTTCGATCGGGATAAACATCAGCACAAAATCAAGCGATTGCAAACCGTAAAGCTGCTGATAATTCTTCTCGGACAATTCCCTGATATGGTTCTTCACCGATTCCAGATGACGCTTCATTGCAGCTTCCCGCAACGCATCCGTCTCGGCATTGGCATATTCTTCATATGCATTGAGCGAAACCTTGGCATCGATGATCAGATGCTTATCCTCAGGCAGATGCACCACCACATCCGGCTGTGCGCGGGTACCATCGCTGCGGGTGTGACTTTCCTGAACATCATATTCAGCCCCGCGGCGCAAACCGGATGCTTCCAGTACGCGCTCCAGTATCAACTCCCCCCAGTTCCCCTGCGTCTTGGACTGACCCTTGAGCGCCGAGGTCAGATTGTGCGCATCACGGGAGAGCTGACTATTGAGCGACATCAGTTGCTTGACCTGTTCGGATAACGCCGACCTGTCCTTACCCTCCTGAACGTAAACTTCCTGAACCTGCCCCTGAAATTCGCTGATTTTGATCTTGAGCGGTTCTAATAACTGGTTCAGATTAGTCTGATTTTGTTCAGTAAACCGCCGGGATTTGTCTTCCAGAATGTCATTTGCCAGCAACTTAAATTGATTGGTGAGCTCGTCCCGCGCTCGATTCAACACGGCCAGATTTTCCCCCGCCTTTTCCCGTTCCGCCGCTAAACTTGTGGTCAATTCAGTTACCTGATTGCTTAGTTTGCGTTGTTCTGCATTCATCAGATCACGTAAATTAGCCAGCGCGTCACGCTCCTGCTGCAAAGAAATCAACTGATTGTTCTGGTAGCTTGCCGTCGATTCAGCCGCACCGGTCATTTCACGTAAATCGCCCAGATTGCGTTCCAGTTTTTGAATATCAGCAACAGCAATGGCATTGAGCGACTGTGCGTCCCGTGCCTCAAGCTGAGCAGCGTTAAGGCGTTCATTGAGGCGGGCAAGCTCGATTTGAGCCTCACCTGATGATCGCGAAAGACGCTCCCGGAATACGAGCCAGACGACAACTGATCCGGCAAGTAATCCGAAACACAAAACCGCAAACAAATAAAGGAACTGATTCATCGCATTTAATCACCGAGATATACGTTAGTCAGACGACAGGGATCATTTTAAAATAAAAAAACGCCGCACAGTTGCGCGGCGTTTTTTTATAACAACGGACGAATTACAGACCGCGTACGTTACGCTTGCGTTCGTTTTCGGTCAGGAAACGCTTACGAACGCGAATCGATACCGGTGTAATTTCCACCAGCTCGTCATCATCGATAAACTCAACTGCGGATTCGAGGGTCAGGCGTACAGGCGGCGTCAAACGCACCGCTTCATCGGTACCGGATGAACGCACGTTGGTCAGCTGTTTACCTTTGATCGGATTGACGATCAGATCATTGTCACGGCTGTGTATACCGATGATCATGCCTTCATACAGCTTGTCGCCAGGCACCACGATCATGCGACCGCGATCTTCCAGCTTCCACAGCGCGTAAGCCACGGCGTCACCCTGCTCAGATGAAATCAGCACACCGTTGCGACGACCCGGCATATCAGCCTTGACCGGTGCGTAATCATCAAACACGTGCGCCATAATGCCGGTACCGCGTGTCAGCGTCATGAATTCAGACTGAAAACCGATCAGGCCGCGGGCAGGAATACGGTATTCCAGACGCACACGTCCGTGACCGTCCGGTTGCATATCCTGCAGATCGCCTCGGCGGCGACCCAGCTCTTCCATCACCGCACCCTGATTCGCATCTTCCACGTCCACGGTCAGCATTTCAAAAGGCTCGCATTTTTGACCGTTGATGTCACGGTACACAACACGCGGCTTACCTACACCCATCTCAAAGCCTTCACGGCGCATATTTTCCAGCAAAATCGTCAGATGCAACTCACCGCGACCTGACAGCAGGAAGACGTCGGTGTTGTCGGTTTCTTCAACGCGCAGCGCGACGTTGACCAGCAGTTCTTTGTTCAGACGATCACGAATCTGGCGACTGGTGATCATCTTGCCTTCCTGACCGCACAAGGGTGACGTATTCACCATCAGGTTCATGCTCAGCGTAGGTTCGTCGATCTTAGGCAGTGGCAATGCTTCAGGTTTGCTCATATCGGCGATGGTTACACCGATACCGATCTCATCAATGCCGTTGATCAGCACGATGTCGCCGGCCATTGCTTCTTCGAGCAAGACGCGTTCGATACCACGGAAACCCAGAACCTGATTGACGCGCGCACGCTTGGATGATTTATCACCATTCATGACCATGACTTCCTGGCCTGGACGAATCTTGCCGCGAGTCACACGACCCACACCGATACGGCCAACGAAACTTGAATAATCCAGCGCTGAAATCTGCAATTGCAATGGTTCTTCGGTCGCGGCGACACTCGGTGCAGGTACATGCTCCAGCACCACATCCAGCAATGCGAACATGTTGTCAGCGACGCTTTCCAGTTCGGTCATGGCATAGCCATTGAGCGCAGATGCATAAACGACCGGGAAATCCAGCTGTTCATCGCTAGCACCCAGCTTATCGAACAAATCGAACGTCTGGTCAACGACCCAGTCAGGACGCGCGCCCGGACGATCAACCTTGTTGATCACAACAATAGGACGCAAGCCAAGCGCCAATGCTTTCTTTGTTACAAAACGGGTTTGCGGCATCGGTCCGTCTACCGCATCCACCAGCAGCAACACACCATCAACCATACCCAGCACGCGCTCGACTTCACCACCGAAGTCAGCATGGCCCGGTGTATCGACGATATTGATATGCACGCCTTTGAACTCGACCGCGCAATTCTTCGCCAGAATAGTGATCCCGCGTTCCTTTTCCAGATCATTGTTGTCCATCACACGTTCAGCAACGTGCTGGTGAGCGGAGAAAGAGCCTGCCTGAGACAGCAGCTTATCGACCAGAGTAGTTTTTCCGTGATCGACGTGGGCGATAATAGCGATGTTGCGAAGTTGGCGTGACATGAATACAGCCTTGCAAAATGTATGGGGGGCGCATTCTAACACATGCGGCGGAACAATTTTAGTTAACGATGCGACTGTGTAAAATAATCAATGTTTTCATTGTTATATTCAGAATCTGCAGCAGTCGCCCGAATGATTGGCAGCGGATCTGATGTTATGGGCATTTTGTCGCCACAACATTGCAAGCATGCGGGTCTCCCTCGCAGCAATTTTCAGTCAGATAAGCGAGCATGCCGTTCATCACTGAAAAATTTGCCGTGTAATAGATAAAACGCCCGTCCTGACGACTGCCGATCAAGCCTGCGTGAGTGAGGGTCTTGAAATGGTGAGACATATTGGCAGGAGACACACCTAATTTATCGGCAATTTTTCCAGCCGCCATCCCTGCCGGGCCGCACACGACCAGCAGCCTGAAAATTGCCAGCCTGATCGGTTGCGCCAGCGCGGCCAGCGCGGTTACCACATTGCTTGATTCCATATATGAATATTTAAACAATCTTTAAATAATGAGCGGCAAATTTAAGAACAAATCCAGCGATAAATCAACCGAAACTTGACACCCACCCCAGATTTCCACTGCAATCACACATCAATTAAAAAAAAACATCGATAGAGGCACATCAACTTGTGCAGTTTTCCCCGTGGAGTGGTAGACTTTGCACGCAGTAACGCTCAGCTACCTATTAACGAAAAAATCACAAAGGGATTAACATGAACAGAAAAGAACTGATTGATGCTTTGGCCAACAAAACCGGCAGCACAAAAATTGTCGCAGAGCAGAATATTGCCGCGCTGATCGACGTTATCGGTGAAACGCTGTCCAAGGGCGACAGCATCGCTCTGGTGGGTTTTGGCACCTTTGAAGTTCGCGAACGTGCAGCGCGCACCGGCCGCAATCCTAAAACAGGCGCTGAACTGCAAATCGCAGCGTCTAAAGTTCCTGCATTCAAACCGGGCGCAACACTCAAAGCCGCAATCAACGGCAAGTAAGTCAGTCGTGAATACCCTCCCTCACTGAGGGAGGGTAGCGATCATAGCTTGATTTTCACCGCCATATTAGTACGCTGATTTGCCGCAGTCATATCACCTAACTTCATCGTCTGCCAGGGTTGCACCTGATCCCAGGTAAATCGCCACTCCCAATTACCCTCAGCACGTCCCGGATAGTTCATGCGATGTTCACCGCCCAGGCAAAGGATATCCTGCATCGGAAAGATGACTGTATTGGCCACTGATTTGGATAGCGCACCGATCATATCCCAGGGCACATCAACCGTATCTGCCTCAAAATACTCCTGCACAAAAGATTTTTCATGTGCTGACACGGTATTCCACCAACCGATCAATGTGTCGTTGTCATGCGTGCCGGTGTACGCGATCGTATTGGTAATATAATTGTGCGGCAGAAAATAATTACTGCGATCTTCAGCAAAAGCAAATTGCAAAATACGCATACCGGGCAGGTTAAAGCGATCACGCAGCTCAGCCACATCGGGGGTAATCACCCCCAGATCTTCAGCAATGACCGGTAAATCGGGAAATGCGGCTTGAAATGCCTCAAACAGCTTAGCCCCCGGACCCGGCATCCACCTGCCGTTCATTGCAGTCGTCTCAGTGGCAGGAATTTCCCAGTACTGAGCAAACCCTCTGAAATGATCGATGCGTACCTGATCAAAATTACACAGCGCATACTGCATGCGTCTGATCCACCAGGCATAACCGGTTTTTTCATGCGCATCCCAGCGGTACAGCGGATTACCCCATAACTGGCCGGTTTCACTGAAGTAATCAGGCGGCACACCCGCGACAAAAACAGGCGTACCGGTCTCATCCAGTTCAAACAGATCCCGGTGCGCCCATACATCGGCACTCTGGTAGGCGACAAAAATAGGCACATCGCCAACAAATTTAACACCGCGCTCATTCGCGTAGGTTTTCAGTTGCATCCACTGGCGTGAAAAACACCACTGGCAGAATTTCCAGAAATTTATTTTCGATAAACAAACGGCATCAAGCAAGCTCAGCGCGTGCGGATCCCTGTTGGCGAACTCAACCGGCCATTGATTCCACCCTCGGCCATCCTGCTGTTCGAGTATGGTCATAAAGCGCGCGTAATCGCCCAGCCATTCACACTCAGTCAGACTAAAGTCTGCAAAATCGGCCTGCATACCGGGATTGTCGGATGCAAAAAAATTCACTGCGGCCCGACGCAGGCGTTCAAGCCTGAACGGCCCCTGCAGCGAAAAATCCACCCGATCAGTACAAAAACCCGGATCCGGAATCAAATCCTCAGGTGTCAGCCAGCCCTGATGCGCCAGTTCATACAAATCGATCAGCAACACATTGCCCGCAAATGCGGAGCTGCTCATATAGGGTGAATTCCCGGGACCAATTTCACCTAAGGGCAAAACCTGCCAGAACGTTTGTCCGGCGCCGATCAGCCAGTCCACAAAAAGATAGGCATTTGACCCCATATCCCCGGCCCCGAAGGGCCCCGGCAGAGAAGTCGGATGTAGCAATATACCGCTGGCACGATTGTTTATCATAAGCACTTGATTCTATTTATTACGATTACAAACTAAAAAACGGGCTATTCCGTTGCCCTGCGCATTGCGCCATCCACTTCAGTCGGGCCGATTGAGCCACGTGAGACGGGATCCGACAGCGTGAGCGGTGCGGGCAATTTGAGCAGGCGATACAGTTCGGTCAGGTTATGCCGGTACAAACGGTCAAAGCTGGCAACCGAATTGGCAGGATTGTAATCACCAAACCACCAGAACCAGTCTGAACTCTCGCAGGAACACAACTGCCTGTCAGCGGCAGCCTGCTCTTCACTACTCAGACGTCCGCTGGCCATCACCATGTCATAGCTTTGCTTGGCCGTACACAGCAAATCCCAGGCGCGGTTTTTGTCTTCACACCCGATCCAGGTTGAGAAATTGCCATACACCCAGCTGCCCGCTGAAATCGTCGGCAATACAACGGTGCGGGCACGGTCTGTGCGCGCGTGCTTGATAAAATCGGCGTAGGTTGTCGTCTGAATAGTCTCATGGGACTCAAGTTGCGCATACAACTCATCCAGAAAATAAAATCCATTGTACGGATAATATTCCCAGGCATTTTCACCATCCAGAATGACGCTGACCACCGGTGTTTCGCCGACTTCTGCCTGACTGCCGATCGCATCGAGCTGATCGATGAAATGCAGTGCGGCATCCTTGCCGTGCCAGGTTGAATATTCAAAACCGATCAAATCGGACAGACGGTCATCGCGGAAAAAGCACTGCAAATTATCTGCACCCTGTTCAAGGCGATACGGCCGGTATAAATACCGCCCGCGATCAGGCACATCCAGCTTAGAGCGGCGGATGCTGTTGACCAGCACGCCTTCACCGCTGGCCGCCCAGCCGCAGCCTTCTTCAGCGAGCACTTCCAGTGTTTCGACAGAAATGGAGCCTTCTGCCGGCCACATACCGACAGGCTCCGAACCGAATCTCGCCTTGTGACTGGCTTTTGCCAGCTGAACATGCCTCGATACACGCAGGCGTCCCTTCGGGTAATGCGGCGATTTGGGCATCGGTGCATCCGGCATCGCGTCTTTTGAACTCTCAAAACCGATCAGCAAAGGCGCCAGCGGGTGATAATGCGGCGTTGCGGAAATTTCGATTTGCCCTGATTCAGCCAGCTTGCGGTAGCGCGGAATAATATCGCTGGTCAACTGGCCGATCAGATCAAACAGCTGCTTCCGGTCATCATAGCTGAAGCCTTCAGCCTTAGTCATCAGGCGCGCAATCAGTTCGCTGTCGCGACGCACGCTCTCGCCACACCAGGCCAGATGGTACCAGACCAGCAAATCGGTCATGTATTCGCCTGACAAATAGGACAGTGCGCTCTCACCGCCGGCCTGCAACAACTGGAACATTTCCCAGAGGCGGCTGTAGACAGGGTAAGGCGCAATCATCTTGGTGTGGCTGCTGCGGAAACACGCATCCAGCGTGAGCTTACGATCTTCCGGTGTGAGCGTTGACGAATCTTTATGGATCAGCAGGCGCAACAGCGGATCACGCACATGGCCTGTTGCGAACTGATCGGTATAGTCCTCAAGCTGATCGAGCAGAATGGGCACAAAATTCAGCACAACATGCATACCCGGATGACGCTCCAGGTGATAGGCCATATCGGTGTAATCTTTGATCGCGTGCAAATAAACCCAGGGCAATACGAAATCACCAGTCGCATAATCGCGATAATCGGGCTGATGCATGTGCCAAAGGAAGACTAATTCAAGGGGTTTTTTCATAGCAAAAACCCCGCCGTTTTAGCGGCGGGGGTAAGTTGGTTTAAATTAACGAATGCTGTGAACGATCTGACCTAACATTTCAGGGGTGATCAGCGTCACGCCATTTTCACTGACGTGAAAACGTTTGCGGTCGGCTTCGATATCGACACCGACTTCCATGCCGTCGGGAATCTTGCAGTTTTTATCGACGATCACGCGCTTTAACACCACATGGCGACCCACATCTACATTCGGCAGTATCACAGAATCTTCAATCGTGGAATAACTGTTCACCCGCACATCGGAAAACAGCAGCGAGCGTTTAACAATCGAACCGCTGACAATACAACCGCCTGAGACCAGTGAATCAACCGCATAACCGCGGCGCTCTTCCTCATCGAATACGAACTTGGCCGGCGGCAGCTGTTCCTGATAGGTCCAGATCGGCCATTCCTGATCGTACATATTCAGATCGGGGATCACCTTGGTCATTTCCATGCTGGCTTCCCAGTAGGAATCAATGGTTCCTACATCGCGCCAGTAAGGCGGCTTGCCGGATTCCGTTCCCACGCAGCTTTGTTCGAAACTTTGCGCAAAAACGCGATATTTTTCGACCATGTGCGGAATCAGATCCTTGCCGAAATCGTGCGTCGAATTTGGATTGTCCGCATCCCGGATCAATTGTTCAATCAGAAACTGGGTATTGAATACATAAATACCCATACTGGCCAGTGACATCTCCGGATTGCCGGGCACACTTGGCGGGTTAGCCGGTTTTTCAACAAATTCGACCACGCGGGATTCATCGTTCACGCCCATCACGCCGAAAGCATAAGCCTCGGAAACCGGCACTTCAAGGCAGGCCACCGTCATGTCAGCCTTCTTTTCCACGTGAAATGCCAGCAACTTGCCGTAATCCATCTTGTAGATATGATCGCCCGCCAGAATCACGATAAAATCGCATTTCGAGCCGCGAATGATATCCAGATTCTGGAACACCGCATCAGCCGTACCGCGATACCACTGATCTTCGCTCACGCGCTGTTGCGCAGGCAGCAAGTCAAGGTATTCGCCAAACTGACCATTCAGAAATGACCAGCCGCGCTGAATGTGCTGAATCAGACTGTGGGATTTATATTGCGTTGCAACGCCGATACGGCGGATGCCGGAATTAACGCAGTTGGACAGCACGAAATCGATGATGCGGAACTTGCCACCAAAAGGCACTGCTGGCTTGGCACGCCAGTTGGTCAATTCATGCAGACGGCTGCCCCGACCACCGGCCAGAACCATTGCATAGGTATTTTTTGTCAGGCGACTAACAAATCGTGGTTCAGGATCGCCAGCTGCTACATGGTATTTCTTAGTAAGATAACCCAACTCAACATTCATTTTCCCCTCCTCCTAGTCATATTTACCCAGATTGACCGGGTCATTATCGTTTACAATTACTGCACGACACAAGAACTAATGAGGAAATATAGTGAATATGCTAATCGAATCTTTGTTGCAAGCTCGACTCCACGATCCTTTTGCTCTGCTCGGCCTTCATCGCGATGATGATGACTGGGTCATTCGCTTCTATGAGCCTCATGCCACACAAGTCACACTGCAGTACAGCAGTGAAGTATTCACCAGAATTCATCCGGATGGCCTGTTTGAATGGCGCGGATCAGTAGAGCCCACACGCCCCTACCGCGTACGCGTCAATGAAGGCTCGCTCTCGCGCAGCGTCTATGATCCCTACCAGTTCCCGCCCAACCTGTCAGAACAGGATCTGCATCTGTTCGCTGAAGGCAGTCTGCGTCAGGGTTACCGCATGCTGGGCTCTCATGCTGTAGAAATAGACGGGGTAGCCGGTGTGCGTTTCGCTGTCTGGGCACCGAATGCCGAGCGTGTGAGCGTCGTAGGCGAGTTCAACAACTGGGACGGACGCATGTATCCGATGCGACTGCATGGTTCGACCGGCGTATGGGAAATTTTTATTCCAGAAATCAAGCAACATGCCTTGTATCGCTATGAAATAAGAAACCGCGAAACAGGCAATATCATCACCAAGACCGATCCCTACGCACAAGGGTTCGAACTGCGCCCCGGCACCGCCGCCCTGACGGCGACAGCGAACCTGCATGAATGGAATGACCATGCGTGGATGGAAAAACGCGGCAAGTGGGACTGGCTGCATGGCGCGGTCAACATCTACGAAATCCATCCCGGCTCATGGAAACGTCATCCAGACGGACGCTTTTACAGCTACAGCGAACTGGCAAAAGATCTGGTTCCTTATGTCAAAGGCATGGGCTACACCCATGTCGAATTCATGCCGATTACTGAACACCCGCTGGATGAGTCCTGGGGCTACCAGTGCACCGGCTATTTTGCGGCCTCCAGCCGTTTCGGCTCGCCTGACGAATTGCGTGCACTGATCGATACTTTCCATCAGGCCGACATCGGCGTGATTCTTGACTGGGTACCCGCTCACTTTCCGCAGGACAGCTGGGCGCTTGCGCGATTTGACGGCACTGCGCTATTCGAGCATGAAGATCCGCGACTGGGTTTCCATCAGGACTGGGGCACCCATATTTTCAATTTCGGTCGCAACGAAGTCAAAACATTCCTGCTCTCCAGTGCGCATTACTGGTTGTCCGAGTTCCACTTCGACGGATTGCGCGTCGATGCGGTCGCCTCGATGCTCTACCTTGATTACTCCCGCAAAGCCGGTGAATGGATACCGAACAAATACGGTGGCCGCGAAAACCTCGATGCGGTGGCGTTCCTGCGCGAAATGAACATCATGGTGCATGAAGAATTTCCCGGCGCACTGACCATGGCGGAAGAATCGACCGCCTGGCCCGGCGTATCCCGTCCGGTCTATCTGGGGGGCTTGGGCTTCTCAATGAAGTGGAATATGGGCTGGATGAACGACACACTGGCTTATTTTGAAAATGATCCGGTACACCGCAGATACCATCACAGCCAGCTGACCTTCGGTCAAATCTACGCCTACAGTGAAAATTTCGTGATGCCTTTCTCGCACGATGAAGTCGTGCATGGTAAAGGTTCGCTGCTCTCCAAGATGCCGGGCGATGCATGGCAGAAATTTGCCAACCTGCGCCTGCTGCTGACCTACCAGATGACCAGTCCCGGCAAGAAGCTTAACTTCATGGGCAATGAAATCGCACAGGGACGCGAGTGGCAATCGAAGTGGGAACTGGAATGGTGGCAACTCGGTGAAGAATACCATCGCGGCATGCAAAATTTAACCCATGATCTGAATGAGCTTTATCGCACCCTGCCCGCACTGCATGAACTGGATTTTCAGTCCGAAGGCTTCTCATGGATAGACTGCAACGATGCGGAAAAATCCGTGCTGTCCTACCAGCGCCGTGCGCGTAACGGCGACAGCGCAGTCGTGACACTGAATCTGACACCGTTACCACGCCAGCATTACCGCATCGGTCTGCCGGAACTGACCCAGTACCGCGAAGTATTGAACAGCGATTCGACCTATTACGCGGGGAGCAATCTGGGCAATGCGGGACTGATACAGGCAGAAGAGATACCCTGGATGGGCTTGCCCTACTCTGCCGAAATCTCCCTGCCCCCGTTGGCCGGGGTGATTCTGGTACCTGAGGCATAGCGCTTAATACAGAGCGTTATGACAGAGCGAATCCGATATTGAGCTGAGATTATTACCATGTCAAAACTTACACAATCTGCTGCATGGCGAGCGCTGAGTGCGCATTACTCCGCAATTGAACCTGTCCACATGCGTCAGCTGTTTGCAGACAATGCGGACAGATTCGATCAGTTTTCGATCAAAGCAGGCAGTCTGCTGCTTGATTATTCGAAAAATCGCATCACTGACGAGACCCGACACCTGCTGATCGCATTAGCCGAAGAGGCTGATCTTAGCGCGTACATCGAACGCCAGTTCAGCGGCGATAAAATCAACAACACCGAGCAACGCGCGGTATTGCACACCGCGCTGCGCAACCGGTCGGATCGTCCCGTGCTGTTTAACGGTGCGGATGTGATGCCGGATATCCGGCGCGTGCTGGGTTTGATGCGCAAGTTTTCAGACAACGTGCGCAGCGGTGCACACACAGGCCATACCGGACTTGCCATCACCGACATCGTCAATATCGGGATCGGCGGTTCTGATCTGGGTCCTCTGATGGTGTGTGAAGCGCTCAAATCCTACGCATCACCGACGCTTCGCGCGCATTTTGTCTCTAATGTCGATGCCTCGCAAATCGCCGAGACACTGAAAAAACTGGATGCGTCCACCACGCTGTTCATTGTCAGTTCCAAAACGTTCACCACACAGGAGACGCTGACCAATGCACGCACCGCGCGCAGCTGGCTGATCGGCCAACTGGGTGATGAGAGCGCCGTAGAAAAACATTTTGCGGCCGTCTCAACCAATCTAAAGGCGACTGCGGCCTTCGGCATCAATCCTGACAATGTATTCGAGTTCTGGGACTGGGTGGGTGGGCGCTATTCGCTCTGGTCCGCCATTGGCTTGCCGATTGCGCTGTTGATCGGCATGGATCGTTTCGATGCGCTGCTGGATGGCGCGCATGCAATGGATGAACATTTTCGCACCGCGCCCTTCGAGCAAAACATGCCGGTACTGATGGGCCTGCTGGGCATCTGGTATGGTGACTTTTTCGGCGCGAGTTCCAATGCCGTACTACCCTATGACCAGTACTTGCACCGTTTTGCCGCCTATTTGCAGCAACTGGATATGGAGAGCAACGGTAAAGGGGTCGATCGTGACGGCAAACCGGTCGATTACGATACCGGCATGGCGGTATGGGGAGAAGCCGGCACCAATGGTCAGCACGCCTTCTACCAGCTGATCCATCAGGGCACCCGCATGATTCCGGCGGACTTTTTAGCGCCCATCCACAGCCAGAACCCGATCGGAGAACACCATGCGATCCTGCTGGCCAATTGTTTTGCACAAACCGAAGCGCTGATGATCGGCAAGACTGCCGATGAAGCGCGTGCTGAACTGCAAGGCATGCCCGCCGATCAACTGGAAGCCTTGCTGCCGCACAAGGTATTCCCGGGCAACAAACCTACTAACACGCTGTTGTTTGATCGTCTGGACCCCCACACCCTCGGCATGCTGATTGCGCTGTACGAGCAAAAAGTATTCGTGCAGGGCATCGTGTGGAATATCAACTCGTTCGACCAGTGGGGCGTGGAACTGGGCAAACAACTGGCCAGCCGCATCCTGCCGGAATTAATGGATGACGGTATCAGTGCACAACACGACCCGTCAACAACCCATCTGATCGGTTATTACCTGAAAAACAGGTGAAGGGCACGCATTGGATCGCGGGCTGCAAGCGATCCTGCCGCGAAACAGGTCATTTCCTAGCGCAGATCTTCTGAATAAGGCCTGGAGGGATACTGGAACGCAACTGGCCCGTCCGGTTCGGCATGGACGAACTGGTGCACAAACGGGTCGGTTGAGGCCAGTATGTCCTCCGCATTGCCTTCTGCCACCACCACACCTTCATGGATAAAGTACACATAATCGGCGATTTTGAGCGATTCTGACATGTCGTAGGTCACCACAACCGAGGTCACGCCTAAGGCATCATTCAGTTTCCGGATCAGATTGGCGATGATATTGAGTGAAATCGGATCTAACCCCGCGAAGGGTTCATCGTAGATAATCAGCGCAGGATCGAGCGCGATCGCACGCGCCAGTGCCACGCGACGCTCCATTCCGCCGGACAAATCACGGGGCATCAGTCCATGTGCATTGCGCAGACCGACGGCCTGCAGCTTCATCAGTACCAGATCATGAATCATCGCCTCGGTCAGATCGGTGTGTTCGCGCATGGCAAAGGCCAGATTGTCATACACGGTCAAATCGCTGAACAGGCCACTCACCTGAAACATCATGCCCATTTCGCGGCGCATCGCATACAGTTCATTGTTATTGAGTTCGTGTACTACCTTGCCCAGCACCTTCACGCTGCCGTGTTCAGGTTTAAGCTGGCCGCCAAAATGATGCAGCAACGTGCTCTTGCCGCATCCGCTGACACCGAGAATGGCAACCACTTTCCCGCGAGGAATAGTCAGATTGATGCCTTTGAGCACCTGCGTGGTTCCGTAAGAAAAATGCAGGTCACTGACCTCGACCAGATTTTCCGATAATTGCTTCAAAATGACTCCTTCATTCTGTATGTTCCAGTTGAACGAAGGGTACTACACCGCATGCTGATTTGGCTAGCAGCGCGAATTTAATTTTAAGAAAAGCATCCTGATGTGACCATCACATCAGGACACCGGTGATAAACGGGTCAGTGAACGATTTGAATGTTGGAGGCTTGCCGGCCTTTAGGTCCTTGTGCCACATCAAAGCTGATTTTCTGCCCTTCTTTTAACGATTTAAACCCGTTGATGTTAATCGCAGAGAAGTGAGCAAAAAGATCATCCCCCCCGTCATCGGGTGAGATAAAACCAAAACCTTTTTCATCGTTAAACCATTTAACTGTACCCGTTGCCATGTGTTGCTCCCTTTTTACTCATTGAAATTATGATTACAACCAACCGTTACAGGCAACAGACCTGATACGGCCACCTTGTGGGCCCCCTCTCTCCTTGGCCCCCCGGCGGGAGAGAGAGGCAAGGTATCGCTACGCGATGCCTGCCGGTGCGCCGATGCGCACCGTGACGATCAGCCCGACCTTCAGGCTGCCATCTTCCAATTTTTGATTACTTTTCCCCCGATTCATCGTCACAGAGCCTTTAATGACGCGTCAAAACAGTCATCTCGCCACAGGCACTCATGCTGATCACACACACCGTCACGGGCAGTGGCAAAACAACTGAAATTCCCCTCATCCAATTGTATGGATTTGATCAAATCAATTTTTGAACGTTTGCCGGCATGTATACCATGCGATTTGGCGATCGTACGCACCACTTCAAGCTTCATGTTTCTACTCCCGGATTGACTGCAACTGCGATGAAAATAATGTATTAAATGTCTGGCTGTCATTGCGATTTATTTTTTAATTTATATTGGCGTCTCACGCCACCCGCTGCGCATCCTTATTCAACAAATACAGTTTCACTTCACCCTCGTCAGGTTTTTCGCTGTCACGCTGCATTTGCGCCAGCGCCTTTTTAGTTGATGCCAGTTTGTTGCACAACGTTTTATTGCACGACTCGAGCACGCCGATACGCAAGGATAAATATTCCGTTCTGCGCGCGACACTTTTCTCCTGAAAATAGCGATGTTCCTTCACTTCAGCGCGCAATTTATTCATTTCGTGAGAAATCTGGAACGCGTGCAGCATTGCGTTGGATTTATTGTATATTTTCATCATCCCCCCTGAATTAGCCTTACCACATGCCAGTACATGCTTTATCTGCGTTCATTTGTACCCGCTTGGCCGGGATAGGCTGATCCGCTCAATACGTTCACAACGGGGCAGATTATGCACAAACAGAGTCCCTATGCACCATCGGACGATGCTGATTTTTACCTACGAAGAATCAGGAAGGAAACAGGGATTGTCCTACTGCAGCGTATAGCGCAAGGAAGAGCATGATCCGGGCGCGGGTGCCTGAATCATGCTGATAAAGTAAAATCAGGCGGGAAACAAATCGTGCTCGACAGAATAGCGTATCAAATCAGCCACACTGTCCATTTTCATCTTAACCATCAGGTTCAGCTTATGCGTACTCACTGTTTTATTGCTGATGTGCAGCTGCTCAGCGATATCGTTCACCCGCCGCCCCATCACCAGCAAACTGAACACTTCAAATTCACGGGTCGAGAGCTGCGCATGGCGCGCACGCTGCTCAGGCAGCAACGCATCGAACGCCAGTTGTTCAGCCAGCGACGACTCAATATACTTGCCGCCCCCGGCCACCCGGCGTATGGCCTCCAGCAGCACTTCAGGATCGCTATCCTTGGCGATAAAACCCGATGCACCCGCCTTGATTGCGCGGGAGGCGACCTGCGCATCGTTGTGCATGCTGAACACCAGAATAGGCAAATCAGGGAAAGCGCCCTTGACCTGACTGATCAGGGACGTACCGACCACCCCTGGCATGGTCAGATCCAGCAGCAACAAATTATATGAACTACGAAGTGACAGTTTTTGCATGACGCTGGCCGCATCAACGGCATCGGCTTCGACCACGATGTCCCTGGACAACGCAATGATTTTCTTGATCCCTTCACGAACAATAGCGTGATCATCGGCAATTAACAGATTAATCAATTTTTTTCTCCCCCCGGAATGATTTAAACATTTGGAATTTCAACAAAAACAAGCGTACCTTCCCCCTGCACACTGGTAATTTCAACCCGGCCACCTGCGGCCAGTGCGCGCTCCTTCATACCCATCAGACCGAATGACTGCACTGCCGGTATTGAATCCGGCACAAAACCGATTCCGTCGTCGCGAATTTCGATCGTGAGGTGATCAGAACTATGTGCCACATTAACCTCGATGCGCGACGCATGGGCATAGCGCACGACATTGGTCAGCGATTCTTGCACGATGCGAAACAGCGTCAGCGTGCGTTTCTCGTCCGCCACCCCCTGACCTGCATCACCGCGCACGCAGCAGGTCATATCCGTGCGTTTGGACACTTCATGGCATAGCCACTCAATCGCAGGCATCAGACCCATATCCATCGCCGGCGGATGCAGGTTGGCGGTCACATCGCGTACACCCGCAATCGCCTTGTCCACCAGCCCCAGCATGTCCTGAATTTTCGGCATCAATACCGGATAATCCATCCCGAACTGAATGCGCATCAGCGAAATATCCATGCGCAACGCCGTCAGCAGCTGCCCCAGTTCATCATGCACCTCACGCGCGATGTGTTTGAGCTCCGCCTCTCTTGATGCGACCCCTTGTGCCGCCAGCTGACGCAACAACTGCTGGTATTCGCGAAGTTCCAGCTCCCGCAGTTTACTGTCGGTAATGTCGCGCACTATGCATTGCAGGTAAGCCTGTTCATTGATGTGTATGATCGCCGCCCGCACATACACAGACATGACCCGCCCGTCCGGTTTTTTATACTTGAACTCAGCCGCCCCCGCCGTGCCGGCGCTCATGATGTCAAAGAATATATTTTTGGCAAGTTCGGCTTTGTCGGCAGCACGTAAAGCCCAGATGGGGAGTTGTTTGAGCGTGTCGGCGCTCATGCCGCACTGGCGTTCAAATTCAGGATTGCAGTCGACCATCCTCCCGGTCACGTCAACGAGCACGATGCCATCCAGGGTACCCTCAAAAATAGCCCGGTATTTTTCAGCAGACTCGCGCAAGGTGATCTCAGCCTGCCGGCGGTGGGTGACATCGTGAAAGATGGCCAGCATATATTCTTCACCTGCCACCTTCACGACTGACGATTTGATGTCGGCGTAAAATATGCTGCCGTCCCGGCGCAACACCGGAATATTGGCCGTCAATTCGATCTCACCGCGCAGGTGCTTTTCAATATCGGCAAGTATCCAGGGCAGATCCTCTTGCCGGTGAATATCGGCTACGCCAAGATCAGTAAACTCATCCTGCGTATACCCAACCATCGCGCACAACCTGGGGTTGCCCTGCACGAATTTCATCACCTTCGGATTAAACAGCAAAATACCATCGAGCGCATACTCATAAATAGCGCGAAATTTTTCTTCAGATTCCCGCAGCATCCGCTCGGTCTGCGTATGCGCAGTGATGTCGGTGAGTGCCATGCGCACGGTCGTATTTTCACCCTCCACATACCGGCAGTCAAACTGGACATAGGCGGTACCGCCATCCGGCCGTTTTATCTGCAACACACCGTCACACTCGCTATGATTTTTCAGCAGCCTCAGAAAAAAAATATCCCATCGGTACTGATCATCCGCCATGACATACTGTGAAAAACGGCTATTGATCAGACGCTGACGCAATTTTCCCAGCAGATCGGCACCGGCATGATTGATTTCGATGATCATGCCATAGGCATTGAGCGTGAGGTATGCGATCGGCGCAAAATCGTATAAATCACGGTAGCGCTCAGCAGACAGTTCAAGCGCAATCTGCGTCTGACGCAGCGTCTCATTCTGCATCTCAAGCTCGATCTGGTGCACCTGCAACTCATGCAACAGTTGCTCAGCGCTCTTAACTGCAGGATAAGATGCCGTCTGACCGAGCAGGCCTTCAGCCTGCGCGCGGAGCACCTTATTATGATCGTTCACTGCGCGCCCTTTCACCGCAGGTCTCCTTTACCGGATCGAAAAACATCACCCGGTTACGGCCGCGATCTTTCGCCTGATACATTGCCATATCCGCCCATTTTAGAATATCGTCCGGCCGGCTTTGATGATTGATGAACAGCACTACGCCGATGCTCGATGTGCAGTGATGTTCGAGCTCGCCTGTACTGTTCGATTTCAGATGGTAGGGTTCTGCCAGCGAGCTGCGGATTTTTTCGGCAACCAGTCCTGCCAGCACAACCGAGGCTGATTTTTCAACATCCAGTTCACCTAACAACACCACGAATTCATCTCCGCCAAAGCGCGCCACCGTATCCATCTCGCGCAAGCAGCGGGTAATCCGGCGTGCAGCTTCGACCAGCAGCAAATCCCCCATGTCGTGACCGTGCTGATCGTTGAGCGGTTTGAAGTTATCCAGATCGACAAACATCAGCGCGCCATAGTGGCCGCTGCGTTTGGAGGCCGCCATCGCATGATCGAGCCGGTCGTTCAGGAGGCGCCGGTTCGGCAGCTGAGTCAGGGTATCGTAAAACGCCAGCTTGCGTATCTCATCCTCATTTTTAATCCGCTCGGTGATGTCCGTCATCACGATGCGTACCTCGACGTCGCGCCCCTCCTTGTGCTGCCTGAGACAATCCATACGTGCAAAAAAACGGGAGCCGTCATCGCGTTCGAGCGCCAGATCACATGCCAGCGGTTCATCGCTTGCCAGCACACTCATAAAATGGCGCAGCCAGCGGTCGTGATACTCGGTCGCCACAAAAGGCGTCAGGCGGTGATACAGCAATTTGTTGCGCAACATGCCAAGCTGCGCGGCGCCGGTGAGATTGATTTCGACAATAATGCCGGACTCGCTCAAGGTCAGATAACCGACCGGGGCAAAGTCATAGAAATCCATGTAGCGATCCCGCGATTGTTCCAGTTCAAACTGAGACTGACGCAGGTTTTCATTCTGCATTTCAAGTTCGATCTGATGCACCTGCAGCTCATGCAGCAGTTCTGATACCGAACGCGATTCAGTCACAACCGGCATGCCGGACAATTTTTTCTCGGCCGCCCTCCTCAGTTGCGCCGCGTTCGGCTGATCGCTCATACTGCCTCCATCACCAGCAAAATCAAGTCATTGTCAGCGCCATCCACAATCCGGCGCGCACTGAGCAGTAATTCCCGTTGACCGATCACAGGAAAATCGTGTTTCATCCTGAACCCCTCCATCACCTGACTGGCCGGCAAGATATTCTCAAGCAGATCACGCAACGAAGGAATATCCCACTGTTTGTTTCCCAACTGATAAATCTGCCGTCCGATGGTATCCTCAGCGCTCGTTTCAAAATACCGGTAAAACGCATCGCCTGCTGAAATCACTTTCAGGCTTGCATCGAGCACGAGCAGCGGCGTGGTCACGGTATTGACGATCGCCTCCGCCAGCGCGCGCGCCGCCTTCACCTCATTACTGGCCTTAACACGCTGCGTGATATCGGTAAAGGTCATCACCACGCCGTCGATCACATTATCCACCGTACGATAGGGCTGGATGCGCGCCAGATAATACGCGCCCTGGGTACGAACCTCACCCTCGTAGGGCACCAGCGTCTCGAGCACATTTTTTGCCGCCTGCAGCAAATCCTCGTTCACTATATTTGAATTGATATCGCCAAGCGGCCGGCCTACATCGGTATCGACCAGACGATAGAGTTTAACGACATCCCGTGTAATGCGCTTGATGCGCAGATTCACATCCAGAAACAGGGTGCCGATGCTGATGTTATCGAGCAGATTTTTCATGTCATTTTGCATCACCGCCAGTTGCTCAATCTTAGCCTGCAACTCAGCGTTAACGGTGATCAGCTCTTCATTGACCGACTGCAGTTCTTCCTTGGAGGTCTCCAGTTCCTCATTGGTTGATTGCAATTCTTCATTAGTCGATTGCAATTCCTCATTGGTCGATTTGAGTTCTTCATTGGAGGCCTGCTGCTCCTCGATCGTCGCCTGCAGATTCTCTTTGGTATAGGCAAGTTCCCGTTCAACCTCCTCCGCGCGTTCAAGTTCAGCATGCCCGGGCACTTTGTTGAGTTTGTCTGACTCGGCCGGCGCGACATCCTGAAAACTGATCAACAGCAAGCGGTTATCGGCGCCTTTCATCTGCCTGACGCTGAAACTCACGCTGTAAAATTCGCTGTTGTTCTTGATCGACACTTCATGATTGAGCGTATGCGCATGCTCAGTCGCCGCCGCCTGGATCGCATTTCGCAAATGCAGTTGCAATCCCTCGCGCGCCATCTCGATGATATTGAGCGTCGCCTGCCCGGGGGCTGGACGCAGATAGCGGCCGGTATCGCCGTGTACATACAGAATATTGCCTTTTTCATCGGTCACCACAGACGCCGGCGCATAGGATTGCAGCAGCATGCGGCGCGTGAGCTCGGCAAAATTGGTCTCGCGCGGCTTGACGATAATTTCATCGGCCACTTTTGATTCACTGCTGCGCGCCCAGACCAGTCCGCCTGTCATCACGGCATTCGTCGAGGACAAGGTACCGCTGGCTTTATACAGTTTGTACTTGCGATTGACCGGTGTAAACAGCTCAGGATAATTGCCGATGCTCTCCGATGGCGAGAGAAATAACACCCCGCCCGGCTTTAAGGCATAGTGAAAAGCCGGAATCAGGCGGTTCTGTACTTCCGGCTCCAGATAGATCATCACATTTCGGCAACTGAGCAAATCCAGACGGGTAAAAGGCGGGTCCTTGATGATGTTCTGGATTGCAAACACCACCATCTCGCGGATCGATTTTTTCACGCGGTAGCCCGCATCCTCCTTGACAAAATATCGGCGCAAACGCTCAGACGTCATGTCCTGTGCGATATTGGGCGGATAAAAACCGGCTCGCGCCACCGCAATCGCATCGTCATCCAGATCAGTGGCAAACAACAACACTTTCCGGTCGATTTGCGTCTCTTCCATGTACTCCGCGAGCAAAATCGCAATGGAATACGCCTCCTCGCCGGTCGCACAGCCCGCAACCCAGATGCGAATCACATAATCGTCAGGCTTATCTTGCATCAATTTAGGCAGCACCTGCTCCTTAATCGCATCAAACGCCTCTGCATCGCGAAAAAAGTTGGTCACATTGATCAAGAGTTCCTTGAATAATTTGCCCGTCTCAGCCGGATGTTCCTTCAAATAACGCGCATACACTTCCAGATTGCCAATATCATGCATCGCCATGCGCCGTTCAATACGCCGCCCGATGGTGCTTTTCTTATACTGTGAAAAATCGTGCCCCGTGACGCTGCGCAATTGCATCAGAATACGGCTCATCCCGCTCTTGACCTGCGCCGCTTCAGCCGGTGGATTCGTTAGCGCAGTTATGCCTGACATCAGCGCGTCAGGCATCTTGTCCGCGGGCAGCACGCGCGTCGCGTAGCCTGCCTCAATCGCACTCGCGGGCATACCTGAATATTTCGCCCCGGCCGGTTCCTGCACCAGAGATACCCCGCCCGCACCCAGTATCGCGCGTAAACCCAGTGTGCCGTCGGTACCTGTACCGGACAGAATAATACCGATGGCCTGCTCGCCCTGATCGTCGGCCAATGAACGCATGAACGCATCAATCGGCAGACGCTGACCGCGCGGCTGATCCGGCACCGACAGCTGGAGTACGCCGTGAAAAATCGCCATATCCCGGTTAGGCGGAATCACATAGACATGATCGGGTTCAACCTTCATCTGATCCTTGACCTCCACGACTTTCATGGCCGTGCTGCGTTGCAGTATTTCAGTCAGAATACTGGCATGACTCGGATCAAGATGGGAGACGAGCACAAAAGCGATGCCGCTGACCGGCGGCATGTGCCCGAAGAACTGTTCAAACGCTTCCAGTCCGCCTGCCGATGCACCGAGTGCAGCAATAAAAAAGGTTTTCGGCACAGCAGGAGCCGGCAATATATCAGGGGTAACAGTTTTTTTGGCCACACTATCCTCGGGAATGTCTAAGTGGTAGATCACGATACAGCCTTATCATGCCCAATGTCCATAAGGTAAATCCTATTTGACAAAGAGCTTATCTTACCGCGGCATGGCGGCATCGGAGCTGTATGGTGAACTTGAATAAAACAGCATCAAATAATGCGCGGATCAATCCGCTCAATCGGATGCGTCAACGATATTTAAAGCCCGCTCAACACCCGGATATGGGCTGCCGCGCTTCGTCCCAGCGCGCTTAACGCATAACCGCCTTCAAGCACGGACACGATACGGCGCTGACAATGCCGCGCGGCTAATGTCTTGAGCTGTTCACTCACCCAGACATAGTCCGCCTCGCGAAGTTGCAGCCCGCCCATATCATCTTCCCGGTGCGCATCAAACCCGGCCGACATCAGCAGCAACTGTGGTTCAAATGCCGCCAGTGCCGGCAACCAGTGTTGCGTGACGGCAGCGCGAAAATCCGCGCCACTCGCCCCCGCTGCCAGCGGCACGTTGATGATGTGATCGTTTGCGCTGTCGACACCGCAATACGGGTAATAGGGATGGCGAAAAGTTGAACACAACATCACGCGAGGGTCATCATGAAAGATATGTTCTGTGCCGTCACCGTGATGCACGTCGAAATCGGCAATGGCCACGCGCTCAAGACCGTGTGCGGCCAATGCATGAGCCGCAGCGACCGCCACGTTGTTGAAAATGCAAAAACCCGCTGCATTTGAGCGCCCTGCATGATGACCGGGCGGGCGAATATTGCAAAATGCGTTTTCTGCCGCCCCGCTCATCACCAGATCGACAGCGTCGACCGCCGCCCCCGCCGCATGCAGCGCCGCAGACAGCGAACAGGAATTCATCGCCGTGTCGCCATCGAGATCAACCAGACCGCTTTGCGGCGATTTGTCGAACACAGACTGGACATAAGCCGCGGAATGCACGCGAAGCAATGCCTCAAGGGTCACCTCGCGCGCATCGTAACGGGCAAGGTAGGGCATCAACCCTGAGGCGATGAGCTGATCCTCAATCGCATGAATGCGCAAGGGGCTCTCCGGATGATCCGCCCCCATCTCATGCTTAAGACAAATCGGATGCGTCAGATAGGCAGTTTGCATGATAAAAATAGCGAAGTTTAAAAAAATACATTCCACACAAAAAATATAACATATAAAACATATACTTAGCCAGTTTAAATGTTTTGTTCATTCATTTAAACGGCTTTGTTTTTGAAGCTATATTGTCAGCCTGCGCGTTCACGTGTTTTTAAAGCGCGCGGAGCACCACCTTGATGCTGTCATCCTCTTCGCTGGTCCTGATCTCAAAACCCAGACGTTCCATCAGATGCAACATGTCTGTATTGTTTCTGAGCACTTCGCCTTCAATCACTTTCAAGCCCTTGGCTTTTGCCGATTCCATCAGGGTGGTCATCAGACGCTGTCCCAATCCCTTGCCGTGCATGTTGTCAGCAATCACCAGCGCGAACTCGCAGCTCTCGCCATCGGGGTTGATCGCAAAGCGTGCCACGCCCAGTTCAACCTCCTCGCCCTGCAATTCAGTCACCGCGATCAACGCCATTTCACGGCTGTAATCGATCTGCGTGAAACGCACCAGCATCGCCTGACTCAGTTCCTGCACGCTGTTCATGAAGCGGAAGAAACGCGACTGCTCTGACAGGTTGCGGACAAACGCCTGCACCAGCTCTGAATCTTCAGGTCGAATCGGACGGATGGTGATATCCATACCATCGGCTAACTGCCAGTGGTTGACCAGATGCGTCGGGTACGGGTAAATAGCCATGTGCGAATACCGATCCGCACTCGGCTGTCTGAATTCGACCACCACGCGCGCATCGGCTGCCAGCACGCCCTGTTCATCCAGTATCAGCGGGTTGATATCCATTTCAGTCAACATCGGCAATTCGCACACCATTTCAGACACGCGCAGCAAGACGGATTCGAGCGCTGCCATGTTGGCCGGCGGCATGTGGCGGAATGCGCCCAGCAAACGCGAGACATTGGTGCGGTTGATCAGATCGCGGGCAAGGAATGAATTAAGAGGCGGCAAGGTCACCTGCGCATCCCCCATCACTTCGACCATTGTGCCACCGGCACCGAACGTGATCACAGGACCAAAGACCGGATCACAGATCACGCCTACCATCAGCTCACGTCCGTTCGCCTTGACGATCATCGGCTGGATGGAGATCCCGTCCATGTGCGCGCCGGGACGGTTTTTCTTGATGTTCTCGGTAATCTCGTGATAAGCCGCCCGCACTGCCTGTGCATTGCTCAAATTAAGCTTCACGCCACCGGCATCGCTTTTATGCGTGATATCGCGGGAATTGACTTTCATTGCGACAGGGAAGCCTAGTTGCTGAGCGATCAGCAGCGCTTCATTCGGGGATCGGGCGATCATGGTCTGCGCGACCGGAATATGGAAGGCCGATAAGACTGCCTTCGACTCCATTTCGCTGAGCACTTTACGCTTGTCCATCAGTGCGCCTTCGATCACCATGCGCGCGCCCTCGACATCGGGTGCAACATGATGCGACAGGGGCTCTGGCATTTGCATCAAAAGCTTCTGGTTGCTGTAGTAATCTGACAAATAGGAGAACACTTCGACCGCAGGTTCTGGCGTGCGGAAGTTGGGCTTTTTGGAGTGCGCAAACAGCTTGCGCGATTCGGCCACCTGCGTCTCACCCATCCAGCAAGTGAGCAACGGTTTGCTGTATTTATTCGCCAGTTCAATCACGACTTCTGCCGCGGCCAGTGGTTTGGTCATCGCCTGAGGCGTGAGGATGGTCAGCACGCCATCCACATTCGGATCTTCCATACACGCAGCGACCGCATGCTGATAACGATCGGCCTGTGCATCACCGATGATATCCACCGGATTGCCGTGCGACCAGTTTGGCGGCAATACCTCGTTGAGCCGCGCAATCGTGACATCCGACAGCTCAGCCATCACCAGGCCAAGGTCAGACGCACGATCGGTTGCCATGACGCCGGGCCCGCCGCCATTGGTGACGATCGCCAGACGGTTGCCGGACGGATGAAAACCGCAGGACAGCGCTTTGGCCGCCGAGAACAACTGGGTGACCGTCTCAACCCGCACCACCCCTGCACGGCGCACGGCAGCGTCGAACGCATCGTCTGAACCGACCAGCGAGGCAGTATGCGACATCGCAGCTTTGGAGCCGGCTTCATGACGCCCGACCTTGATCAGAATCACCGGTTTTACCCGCGCGGCAGCACGCAGCGAACTCATGAAGCGGCGCGACTCGCGTATTCCTTCGATGTACAGCAAAATACTCTGCGTCGCAGGATCGGACACCAGATAGTCCAGCGTCTCGCCAAAATCCACATCGGCAGACGAACCCATCGACACCACACTGGAAAACCCCACATCGTTGATTTGTGCCCAGTCTAAAATCGCCGTGCACAACGCGCCCGACTGGGAGACCAGTGCCAGATTGCCGGTATTAGCGCCCCCGTTGTTGAATGTTGCATTCAGACCGATAGCAGGACGCATCACACCCAGACAGTTAGGGCCGATCAGGCGAATACCGTAGCGTTTGGCATTCTCCAGCAAACGACGTTCGAGCTCCTGTCCTTCCGCACCGATTTCGCCGAAACCTGCGGTGATAATGACGGCCGCTTTGACGCCGTGCTTGCCGCACTCTTCGATGATGTCGGGCACGGTTTTAGGCGGCGTGGCGATCACCGCCAGTTCAACCGGGTCTTCGATTTCGCTGATAGACGCATAGGCACGGCAGCCCTGCACTTCGGCAACGCGGGAATTGATCGGATACAGCGCACCCTTAAAGCCACTGGCCAGCATGTTATTGAATACGATCTGGCCTACGGAATCGACGCGATCGCTGGCACCAAAGACGGCAACGGACCTGGGGGAAAACAACGGGGTTAAGTAATGTTTGGACATGGCGTTTTTAAATAGTTGGAATAATTTTGAGTATGAACCGGACTGAAATAAACGGTACAGTTATAGATGAAAGAGAGTGCAAATATGAGCTTTTGGCCTGACCGTTGAATTATCCTCGTACCGTATCGATAGTTCCATCTTTTTCTGCACTGCTCTTGACAAAATACACGCAAGGAACCTTGTATGGCTATAATTGCGTTTCAACCCGACAGATGAAAGTTCCCAGATGGATTCGACCTGGCAAGCCGTTTTGAGCGGCGAAACACATCAAGCGTATTACCGGGAGTTGCAGCAATTTGTCACTGAGGCGCGTCAAACGGGCACCGTTTTCCCGCCTGAAAAGGAGGTTTATGCCGCATTCGAACGGACGCCTTTTGACAACATCAGCGTGCTGATTTTAGGACAAGACCCGTATCACGATGAACATCAGGCACATGGCCTGTGTTTTTCGGTGCGCAAGGGCACCCCCCTCCCCCCGTCCTTACTCAATATATTTAAAGAATTACAGTCAGATCTGGGGTACAAAATACCGGATAACGGCGATCTGACTCACTGGGCCCAACAGGGGGTATTGCTGCTCAATACCGTATTAACCGTCGCGGCCCATCAGGCTAATTCACATCAGGGCAAGGGCTGGGAGCACTTCACCGACAAAGTGATCCAGGCGGTCAATGCAAAACCCGATCCCGTTGTGTTTGTCCTGTGGGGAGCCAACGCACAAAAAAAGCGCAGCCTGATCGATATGAGCCGCCATGTTGTGATTGAATCGCCCCATCCCTCGCCGCTGTCAGCCTACCGTGGATTTTTCGGCAGCCGCCCTTTTTCCAGAATCAATAGCGCGCTACATACAGCAGGCAGAGTACAAATCGACTGGCAGATTCCCGATGTGCAAGCCGCACTGGAAAATATCAGCCTTTTGCCATGAATCGCTCAAGATGGGTTAAAAATGCACGTGTCTTGGCGGGCAGATAACGACGCATAGGCATCACCGCCCAGGCTGGAACAACAGGCAATGACCAGTCCGGCAATACGCGAATCAGACGATTTTTGCGTACATCGTCCGCCGCAAAACTGCACGGCAAGGCCGCAATCCCGGCACCGTCCAGCAGCAACTGCTGAATCATATCGGGCGAGTTGAGCGTCAACCTGCCAGGCGGCACCCCTTGCCACTCGGTTTTGCCATTTTGCAGCGTCCACGGCACGGCACTGCCCCGGTCTGAGAGCAGCCTGACCGCTACATGATGCGCCAGATCATCAGGGTGCAGCGGCATCGGATGCAGCGCCAGATAAATCGGACTGGCATACAGCGCGAAATGCTGCTCGTCAATTTTTCGGGCGACCAGCGTGGCATCGTCAGCCAATTCCCCCATGCGGATCGCCAGATCGTACCGCTCCTGGATCAAATCGACGCGGCGTGAGGATAAATCCAGATCGATTTCAACGGCAGGATAAGCATCAATAAAAGTGGCGATCGCGCGGGAAAAATGATGCCGTGCATAATCCCCGGGCATGGAGATGCGCAAACGCCCGTGTGGCAAGGCGTCCTGACTGCGCACGAAATCCTGCGCCGCAGTGACCTCGTCGACTACACGCCGGCAATGCTCCAGAAACTCCTGCCCGAAATCGGTGAGCGTCAGACGGCGTGTGGTGCGGATCAGCAGTCGCTGCCCCAGCATCGATTCCATATTGGCCAGACGCCGTGACACGGTGGCTTTGGGCATCGACAGATATTCGGCGGCACGTACCAGACTGTGCTGCTCAACTATCGAGGCGAACAGTAGATAATCATCGGCAGAGAGGTTTGATTGTTCCATATATGGAACAGTCTATCCCGAATTAGCCGGTTTATCTATCTCTTCTCATGCTCTACCATGCACTCACTTACAAATCGAGGCCGCCATGAATACCGAAGTCACGCCATCCCGCCGCATTGAGCAACTGATTACCGGCATCCTGACGTCTGATGGCGCAGGCGTCAAACTCACCCGCGTACTGACAGGCAAGCTGCAGCACCGCCTTGATCCCTTTCTGATGCTGGACGCCTTCGGCAGCGATATACCGGACGAATATATCGCCGGTTTTCCGGATCATCCGCATCGCGGGTTCGAGACGGTCACCTATATGCTGGCAGGTCGCATGCGTCACCGCGACAATGCCGGACACGAAGGCCTGCTATCGAACGGCGGGGTGCAGTGGATGACGGCCGGGCGCGGCCTGATCCATTCGGAAATGCCCGAGCAAATCGAAGGCGTGATGGAAGGCTTTCAGCTCTGGATCAATCTGCCGGCGGCGCAAAAAATGAATGCGCCCTGGTATCAGGATTTTCAAAGCAGCGAGATTCCAGAGCTGATCACCGCCGATGGCGTAACGGTGCGCGTCATCGCCGGATCTTTCGACAGCACAGTTGGCGTCATTGAGCGCGAGCTTACCGAGCCGGTGTTTCTGGATATACACTTGCCGGCAGGTACCGCATTTACCAGTGCCCTGCCCGAAACCCATAACGCCTTCATATACGTGTATCGCGGCGCAGCTGTCGTGGCAGATACCCAGGTTCAATCGCGCCGCATGGGCATTTTGACCAATGAAGGCGATCACGTGAGTATGACGGCGGCGACGGATACGCGCTTAATCCTGCTCGCTGCTCGCCCGCTCAACGAACCTATCGTGCAATACGGCCCGTTCGTGATGAACACACAGGAAGAAATCCATCAGGCGCTCGATGATTATCAAAATGGACGGTTTGCTTAATATGTCAGCTCGCTATACAAAGACTGCAATCGCGCTGCACTGGCTGATGGCGCTGCTGATATTCGCCATCCTGCCGCTGGGTCTGTACATGCATGATTTAACGCTCTCCCCGTTAAAACTTCAGCTCTACAGTTATCACAAATGGGCAGGGGTCACGATACTGCTGCTGGCTTTGCTGCGCATACTCTGGCGCATCACACATAAGCCGCCGGCACTGATGCTGGCACGCTGGCAGCAACTGGCCGGCAACGCCGTCCATCTGTGTTTATACCTGCTGTTTATTGCCATCCCGCTCTCAGGCTGGCTGATGAGTTCAGCCAAAGGGGTGACAACCGTCTGGTTCGGCATCCTTCCGCTGCCTGATCTGCTGGGCAAGGACAAAGCCATGGGCCATCTGCTCGAACAGATTCATGCGAACTGGAGTTACCTGCTGATGCTGCTGATCGCGCTGCATATCGCGGCCGCATTGAAGCACCGCTTTATTGACCACGATCAGGTGATGTCGCGCATGTTACCGGGAGGAAAATCATGAGACTGATTCAAAGTGGAATGTTAGCATCGCTGCTGCTAATCGCGGCATCAGCACAGGCCGCCGAATTCAATCAGGTTCAGTACAATCAGAGTGCGATCACCTTTGGTTACAAACAAATGGGCGTGCCGATGGAGGGAAAATTCGGTCAGTTTACAGCCCGGATTGCCTTTGATCCGGCCAAATTAGCCGCTGCCCGTGCACAGATTGATGTGATGCTCTCCAGCATCGACACAGGCTCTGCCGATGCCGATGAGGCCGTGGCAGGCAAACTCTGGTTCGATGCAAAAACCTATCCGCAGGCAAGCTTCACGTCCACCGGGATCAAGTCGCTGGGCGGCAACCGCTATCAGGCAACCGGCAAACTCACCATCAAGGGTAAAACGCAGGAGATGACCGTGCCGGTTACCTTTGATCGCAACATGCTCAATGGCAGTTTCAATATCAAACGCCTGTTCTTTGGCATCGGGGACGGCGAATGGAGAGATCTCTCCACCGTTGCGGATGACATTCAGATCGGCTTTCACCTCGTTGTATTTACCGCAAAAAAATAGTTTTATCACCCACCACACAGGAAAAATCATGAAAAAACTCATCGCCTTGACTATCGCAGCCACATTCTCATCCGTTGCAATCGCAGCCCCCGAAACGTTTATGATTGAACAGAACCACACCAAGCCGCGTTTTGAATACAATCACATGGGGTATTCTACCCAGCAAAGCCGCTTTGATACGGTGACCGGTACAATCACCATCGATCGCGCAGCACACACAGGAAAGGTTGATATCGCTATTGATGCCACGTCGGTCAACACCGGCTCTGCGCTGTTCAACGGCCATATTCAGGGCGAAGATTTTTTCAACACCGCTCAGTATCCGGCCATCACCTACCAGTCCGACAAGATGAAATTTGACGGCGATAAACTGGTTGCCGTGGAAGGGAATCTGACCATCAAAGGCGTAACTAAACCGGTCACACTGACCGTCACCTCGTTCATGTGCATGCCCCATCCGATGATGAAAAAGGAAGCGTGTGGTGCTAACGCGACCGCAAAAATCAAGCGTTCTGATTTCAACATGGGCAAATATGCCCCGCTGGTTGGCGATGAAGTCACCTTGACGATTCCGGTTGAATCGATCAAACAATAACCGACTACTCACCTGAAGGCGCGGAGATAATAAAATACCAAATATAAAATCCGACACTTAAAAAATCAGGATAATTTCCTGATTTCATTAAAGCTGTTTTGGTTTATATCTGTGCATTTCTCCGCGATCTCCGCGCTTCGGTGTAAAACGCTTTTCCCATCAATTTACAAAGGAGTCTTACATGACCGCACCTCTGTTCACCCCGCTTACACTGGGCAAGCTGACCTTGCAAAACCGCATCGCGATGGCACCGCTGACACGCTGCCGGGCAACCGGCAATGTGCCGAATGCACTTATGGAAACATATTACCGGCTTCGTGCTGCGGCCGGACTGATCATCGCAGAAGGCACCTCCCCTTCTGCCAACGGCCTGGGCTATGCACGTCAGCCGGGGCTATTTAGCGATGAACAAATACAAGGCTGGACGCGCGTCACGGACGGCGTCCATCAGGCGGGCGGCAAAATTTTCATCCAGCTGATGCACACAGGACGCGTCAGCCATCCTGCCAATATGCAGGCCGGCACACAAGTCCTGTCAGCCTCAGCCCTTGCCGCACCTGGCGAAATGTGGACCGACACACAGGGCATGCAACCCTACCCGGTTCCGGCTGAAATGACTGAAGCCGATATTGCACAGGCGATTTCAGAATATGCGCAGAGTGCCAAAAATGCCATGCAAGCCGGATTCGACGGGATTGAACTGCATGCGGCCAATGGCTATCTGATCGACCAGTTCCTCAACACCGCGACCAATCATCGCACAGACCGCTGGGGTGGCAGCGTTATAAACCGCATCCGCTTCGCCGTGGAAGTCGCTAAAGCTTCGGCTGCTGCGATCGGCGCTGAACACATCGGCATGCGCATCTCGCCCTATGGCGTATTCAATGGCACAGCCGCCGACGATCAGATGGATACGATGTATCTGGCGTTGGTTGAAGAATTGAACCGTATCGGGCTGATCTATATTCACGTTGTTGATCACAGTTCAATGGGCGCACCGGTCGTGAGCCCGACGCTGAAAGCGGCGATACGCGCCTCGTTCAAAGGCCGCTACATCCTCTCAGGCGGCTATGATCTGGCCCGTGCGAATGCGGATCTGGCGGCGAATTCAGGCGATCTGGTCGCATTCGGCCGTGCGTTCATCTCCAATCCTGATCTGGTTGAAAAACTCAAGAATGGCAGCGAGCTGACGGCGCCTGACTTTGATACCTTTTACACCCCCGGTGAAAAAGGCTATACGGACTACTGACACTACACTTGCTACACTGATATCAAAAAACCCGGGCTGAGCCCGGGTTTTTTGACGTCTGGCGCTATTTACCAGGTAATCTCGGTACGGCAGCCACCCTGGACTGCAGGGTTTTGATGGCACGAACCGTCTGATTCGAGAGCTGAAAGAACTCCCCCCCTAACAAGCTGGTCGCTTCATCCAGATGATGATCATGCACACACTGCACGATCACACCCACGCTGCGATGGAAGGCCGCATGAGATTTTTTCAAATCGCCATATTCCGGCATGCGGGCATAGCTGGTAGCAGGACCATACAGCCATTTACCCAGGTCACACTTATCGTCGCATGACACCTTCTCCACTTCCAGATTTTCCGAACTGTCGCCTTTAATGTAGTCCACCAGGCGCGATTTCCATTTGATGTGCGCATTCACCGCATCCCCGAAGGAAAACGAGCCGACATTGACAGGCAATGCGGCCTGAACCGGTTTGTGGCCACCCAGTTTAAAGGTCGACATCATCACCGTCAGTTGCTGTGCCTGCTCTTCCATGGATTCGGCAGCGGCAGCGGCCTGTTCCACAAGGGCTGCATTCTGCTGTGTCATGCTGTCCATCTGACTGATGGATAAATTGACCTGATCGATACCGACACTCTGTTCAGCAGAAGCGGCACTGATTTCAGACATGATATCGGTCACGCGCTTAATGGAGGCCTGCACTTCTTCCATCGTTTTGCCTGCCTGATCGACCAGCACCGTACCCGCACGCACTTTCTCCACCGAATCGCCGATTAAATCCTTGATTTCCTTCGCCGCAACCGCGCTGCGCTTAGCCAGATTGCGAACTTCAGTCGCCACGACCGCAAAACCGCGCCCCTGCTCACCGGCGCGTGCCGCTTCCACAGCCGCATTCAACGCGAGAATATTTGTCTGAAAGGCGATGCCATCGATGACGCTGATGATATCCACGATGCGTTTTGAACTGTCGCTGATTGAACTCATGGTCTGCACAACCCGACCGACCACTTCGCCGCCGCGCAATGCGATACTGGACGCACCCGCCGCCAGCTGGTTGGCTTCGCGCGCATTGGCCGCATTACCTCTGACCGTTGAAGTCAGCTCTTCCATACTGGCCGCTGTCTCCTGCAGACTTGAAGCCTGCTCCTCAGTCCTGCTGGATAAATCGGTATTGCCGGTGGCAATCTCGGCGGACGCCAGATTGATCGTCTGGGCCGCTTCCTTGATACGGCTGATAATTTCAGTTAACTGCCCCACCGTCGCATTGGCGTCATCTTTCAACAAACCAAAGATGCCCTGATACTCCGTACTAACTGTTTCAGTCAGATCATACTGAGCCAGCGCGCCCAGCACGCGCACCACCTCATTCAGGCCGGTTTCACTGGTTTTCATCAGGGCATTGATGGATTCAGCCAGTTGCAGGAAGAAACTGTTCTTGCCCTCGAGGGAAATACGCCCGGAAAAATCGCCCATCACAGCGGCCTTGACGATCGCCGCGACTTCGACTTCGGACTTGATCTGATCGGTCAGATCAAGCCACTGACCGACCGTCCCCAGTCGCTCGCCGGTGGCTGACACCACCGGTGTCGTTACTACGTTGTATTGCCGCCCCCCCAGGGTCAGGCGGGTTTCAACCGTGCCGTTCAACAGGCGTAAACGTGAAATGGCAGCGTCTGGATCAGCATAAAACACACCGATGCTGCCACCTAGCACCTGACTTGCCACGAATGAGGGATTTTCTTTCTGAAAAGCCTTTTCATCGCGATGCAATGTTTCATTGAGCGCTTTGTTGACATAGATCACTTTGCCCTCATTATCTGCGACGCGCACGCACATACTGACATTATCCAGCGCGCACTTGAGTCGTTCCATTTCGCGCGCAGCGGATAAATCGGCTTCTGTCCGCTCAAGCAGACGGGTTTGCATCAGCGCCAGTGAGTGCATCAGATCGGCAATTTCGTCACTGCCGTCCGCGACGATGAGATTATTGTATTGTCCATGTGACACTGAATTGGCAATGCCCGCTGCCTGCAACATGCGACGGGAAATATTGCGCGCTAACAGATTTGAAGCGGCTGTCATCACGCCACCGATCAACAGTACAACCAGCGCAAGTTCCCATGCATGTTTCATTACCGCCGCGTCAATATCATCGATGTACGCGCCGGAACCGATCACCCAGCCCCAGGGCTGATAGCCTTTTACATAGGAGATTTTAGGGACAGGCTGATCACTGCCCGGACGCGGCCATTCATAATTGACAAAACCGGCACCGTCCTTTTTAACCGCTTCCACCATATCGAGGAACAGGTGTTTTCCCTGCGGGTCCTGAGCGCCGCTCAAGTCTTTACCATCGAGCTCAGGCTTGGCTGGGTGCATGACCATGCGCGGTTGCATGTCATTTACCCAGAAATATTCTTTGCCGTCGTAACGCATCGCTTTTAATTGCGACATAGCAGCAGATTTAGCCTGTTCTTCCGATATGTCACCGGATACGGCTTTGTGCCCCAGTGCGTCCACCATACCCCACGCCGTCTCCACCGCGTAGCGGGTTGCCCGTTGCCGGTCTTCCAGCAAAGTATTTCGCTCTGAATACAAGGAAACAAATGCCACCATGAACAAGGCCAGTATCGCCAATCCGTTCATCAACCAAAGTTTTTTACTGACTGTCACGTGTATAACTCCCTCGATTAAGACTCATTAAAAACAGGCTGTTTCAAATACCCGCCGAATATACTGACAATACCAGCGAGTTATCGGCGTAACTGAGCATTTATTTAGGTTGATGCATATTTTTTAAAAAATATGGGAACAACGCTTCGAAATCATCCAGCGGCACCGGTTTGCTGAAAAGATACCCTTGAAAACTGACACAGCCGGATTGCTTTAATAATTGCAACTGTTCCGCTGTTTCTACGCCTTCTGCGATCACTTGCATATTAAAATTTACCCCCAGATCTATAATCGTCTTGACCATCACCAAATCCGTCCTGTCCGTCATGATGTCACGTACGAATGACTGGTCGATCTTGATCTGATCGAGTGGCAGGCGTTTGAGGTATGAGAGCGAAGAATAGCCGGTACCAAAGTCATCCATCGAAAAATTCACACCAAACGATTTCAGGGCTTTCATCTTTGCGATGGTATCTTCAACATTGTCCAGCACCAGGCTCTCGGTCAGTTCAAGCTTGAGGGAGGCGGGCAAAATGCCCTGTCGCAAAACGGATTGTTGCACCTGTTCTACAAAGTCTATCTGGCGAAATTGCTTCGCACTGACATTCACCGCGATCACCAGATCGCACATCACCGGTTGATTTGCCCACTGTTTGATCTGCGCACACACCGTATCGAGCACCCACGCGCCCATCGGGACAATCAGGCCGGTGCTCTCTGCCAGCGGTATAAATTCTGCCGGAGAGACCAGCCCTCGCCGTGGATGCTGCCAGCGCAGCAGCACTTCCGCACCTTGTGGTTTTCCATTGTCATCAACCTGTATCTGGTAGTAGAGCTGAAACTGCTGCGCGTCCAGTGCGGTATGCAGATCAGCCTCCAGCAGCGCACGCGACTCAATCGCCGTTTGCATCTCAGGATCAAAGAAACGAATTGCATTGCGGCCTGCATCCTTGGCGTGATACATCGCCATATCAGTCCATTTGAGCAACTGATCCAGATGTTCAGGGTGATCCCTGAATACCGTCACACCGATACTGGATGAACAATGGTGCAAAATAACCTCGTCACCCCGTTTGAGCGTATAAGGGTATGACAGCGCCGCACGGATTTTTTCAGCCACACCATCCGCCTGCGTAACAGCCTCATGCAGGTTTCCTGACAAGCCCTCGAGCATGACAACAAACTCATCGCCGCCAAATCGTGCGGCACTATCTTGCTCACGTATGCAGTGCAAAATACGGCGGGTTACTTCCACCAGCAACTGATCTCCCATGTCGTGACCGTGCAGATCATTGAGTATTTTGAAATGATCCAGATCCAGAAACATCAGCGCGCTGTGATTCCGGCTGCGCAGGCAAACACCCAATGCCTTATGCAGCCGGTCAATCAGGAGTCGGCGGTTTGGCAGCTTGGTCAACGGATCGTAAAACGCCAGATCATGCATCTGCGCTTCGAGCTGGCAGCGTTCGGTAATATCGTGAATGATGGAAAACAACAGTTTCCGCCCTTCGACCGCGACCGGTGAGGAATGCACCTCAACCATCCTCACTTCACCCGAAGCAACACGATGCGAGAAGAAAAAACAATTGCGGCTTTCCTCTTGTGCCCAATGCCGGTCCATTTCGATTTCCTGCGATGGCAGCGTGTTAATCCGGGCGATATTCATCGCCTCCAGCTCCTCAGTGCGATAGCCGTAAAACTCAGTTGCAGCACGGTTCGCACTTACAATATCGCCCAGTTCAGGATCGATCAATAACATCGGCGAGGCATGCAACTCAAACATCTTGCGAAAGCGGGCCTCACTGGCCTGCAACTCTTTCGTGCGCAATTTTACTTTTTCTTCAAGCGTCGCGTTGGCTATTTTCAGCTGTTCATCGAGGCGTTCACGCTCCTGATAACTGTGCTGCAATTGCCGGTTATTTCGCGCAAAATAAATGGCCGTCACCAGCATGCCCAGCAACAAAACCAGCGCGCTGCCGATCAGCTGAAATACATATTTACGCGATACATCCCGGAAACTGAATTCATGCGCGCGTTCCGGATTCACTTTAAGGCGCGTCATCATCACTTCAATGACCGCGTAGTTGCCAGGCGGTGAAAAGCCGAAATACTTACCCCGTTTTGCAGCACGATCCGTCGGCTGAATATTGAACAACGCGAGCGTCACCCGCTTAATCAGATCATCCGGTGTCCCATACATCGAAGCAAACGGCCATTCAGGATAGAGTTCGGTGGATAACAACTGAGGAAACACCCCGCTTGGCTGTCGATTGAGCACTTTGAACTGATCAAGTTTGATTGATCCCTCGCGAGCCATATTTTCCAGTATTCCGGTGCGCACGAAGGCCACATCGGCACGGCCATCGCGCACCGCCAGCACCGCCTTGTCATGCGGCATGCCGGTAAACTCAATATGGGACATGTCGCTTAAATTGACACCCCGTTTATATAGACTCCAGCGTTGCATCAGATACCCGCCCAGTGACTGTTCGGCCGGTGATGCAATAGACTTGCCGCGCAAATCGTCCAGGGTATTCATATCGCTGCGATCCGCACGCGTCAATATCACGCCGCCAAATTGAGTCACCGGCAGGCCTTCGGCGAGCGGCATCAGCGTCGCCGTTGCAGACAGTCCGTGATCAGCCCGGATATTGACGTAATGTTCAGGATTGGTGAGTACAAATTCGAATTCGTTGCGGTTAATCGCAAGATCAAATTCTTTGTAATACATCGGGATGATGGTGAAATGCAGATCGCTCAGCTGCGCATTCAGATAGTCTGCGGTCGGCTGCCATTGTTGCTGTGTCTGTTCCAGTGACCGGAAAGACAACACGCCAATGCGTACTTCCGTCGCCTCAGCACAACACATCGCCGCCAGCATCAACATGGCAAACAAACTTCGAATGACCACGCGCAAGTAACTTTTCACAGTATTTACCGGAGACTCAGCTTACTACACGGGGGGAAGATCAGTGTATATCCGATCAAAGTTGCGTAGCATTGTAAATTATATTCAGCGCTCCCTGCGCATTTTTTCAAGTTTCGCCTTCAAGTCAGGCAGGATGTTCGCCACCGCCTTCTCGCCTTCCAGAATCGCCAGATGCCTGTCATCCAGACTGGCTTGCGCGATCTGCTTGGTAACCGGGCGGATCACGATATCGGCGTTAAGCAGCTCATAGCGGTTGATGGTCTGACTCATGATGTCAAAGGTTTGCATCAGCACATCCACCGTACTGTCTGTCTTGTTGTTTTGCGGCAGATTGGAGATATTCACCGCAATCACGAAATCAGCGCCCAGCGTACGCGCCTCGGTTACCGGCACCGGTTCAACCAGTCCGCCATCCACATAACTGCGTCCGTTAATGATGACAGGCTGAAACATGCCCGGCACCGCGCAGGACGCACTCACGGCCATACCGGTATTGCCGGTCCGAAATACGATTTTTTCCCCTGTTGCCAGATCCGTTGCAACCGCAGCAAAGGTACGGCGCAACTTTTCCAGCGGAACCTGCCTGACCGCCTGATTGATGTAAGTCTGCAACGGTTTTCCGGTAAACAGGCCGCGATTGGGCCACGACCAGTCGACCACCCGTTCCTCTTTCATTGGAATGGACATTTCCTGCAGCTGAAAGCCGGTATAACCCGCCGCATACAACGCGCCGATGGCAGAACCGACACTGGTGCCGACGATAATATCAGGGTAGATACCCTGCGCTTCGAGCGCCTTGATTACCCCGACATGCGCGAAACCGCGCGTCCCGCCCCCGCCCAGCACCAGCGCAATTTTAGGCACCGGACGTGCAATGACAGGCGTGACAAGCGGCGGTGCAGGCACGGTATTGCAAGCGGCCAGCAATAAAGCCAGCAGCACTATAACCCTGCGACAGGATAGTTGCGCGCCTGAAAAACCTGACAAGTTAATCTTCCGGTTCAGTCTGAACGGGTTTACGGCGCATGAATAACGCCGGAATCTGACCTGCGGGTTTGCCGGATGGAACGACAGGCACCGCTTCCACCAGTTTTCCCGGTGAAGGCTCATAAGGCTTATTGAACCAGGCATCATGCACCGGCCGCTTGGCTTGAGGTGCATGGGCGGCACGCAGGTGTACATGGTGCTCAGCACGGGGGGCAGGACGAGACTCCGTGCGCGGCGGGGGCGTGTTGACCATCACCGGCAATGCAACTTTTTGGATCTGACACTTGATCAGCTTTTCAATTTCGACCAGATATTTTTCTTCTTCAGGCGACACCAGTGAAATCGCATTGCCAAATGCACCCGCACGGCCGGTACGACCAATGCGATGCACGTAATCCTCCGCCGCACTCGGTATTTCGTAGTTGATCACCATCGGCAACTGGTCGATGTCCAGACCACGGGCGGCGACATCGGTCGCAATCAGCACGGTGACTTTTCCCTGTTTGAATGCCTCCAGCGCTTCCATGCGTTCGAGCTGAGTCTTGTCACCGTGAATGGCATCCGCGGCAAACCCTTCACGCTGCAACTGGCGCGCAATCCGGCTGGCCGCCAGTTTGGTTTTGGTAAACACCAGTGCCTGCTTCGCATTGCTGCCGCGCAGCAATTGCGCTAGCAGCGCGTGCTTGTCTGCATGACCGACCAGATAAACCTGCTGCGTGACATTTTCAGAGGTCGCATTGCTGCGTGCGACTTCAATGAGTTTGGGATTAACCAGAAATTCAGACGATAATTTTTTGATTTCAGATGAAAAGGTTGCTGAAAACATCAGATTCTGACGCTGTCTGGGCAGCAAGGCCAGAATGCGTTTCAAATCCGGCATAAACCCCATATCCAGCATGCGATCCGCTTCATCGAGCACCAGTATCTGCACGTTATTCAGCTGAACGGATTTTTGTTCAATGTGATCGAGCAATCGGCCGGGGGTCGCGACCAGTATCTCGATACCGGTTCGCAGATGAGGCGTCTGCGTCTTGATATCGACCCCGCCAAACACCACTAAAGAGCGCAGATGCGTGTGTTTTGCATAGGCTTTCACACTCGCTTCCACCTGAACGGCCAGCTCGCGCGTCGGCACCAGTATCAGCGCACGCACCACATGACGGGCAGGCGACGAACTTGAGCTGGCATGGGGCAGCAATTTTTGCAGCAACGGCAAGGCAAACGCGGCCGTCTTGCCGGTACCTGTCTGTGCACCGGCCATCAGATCGCATCCTTCGAGCACCATCGGGATGGCCTGAGCCTGTATCGGGGTCGGGATGGTATAACCGGATTCGGTGAGCGCGCGTAAAATTTCAGGCGCCAGATTCAAGTTGGCAAAAGTATTCAATATTTTATCTCTTTAACAGGAGCCGGGTGCGGCAAAACCGTTGCATTATACGCCCATTACCCGACCGGCAGCCCTTTTGCACACGCTGTCAACTTTTGAAGTAAAAACCCTTTTCCCGGAACAAACGCGTGCAGGCGTCCACCACAGTCGCATCGAACAGGCGGCCTTTATGCTGTTCAACTTCAGCCAGTGCCGCGTCCAGCCCCAACCCCGGCCGGTAGGGGCGGTGGGACATCATCGATTCCACCACGTCAGCGACCGCCACAATACGCGCCTCGATCAGGATGTCCTCGCCCAGCAGCCCGTCCGGATACCCTGAACCATCGAGCCGTTCATGATGTTGCAGCACAATTTTCGCAATCGACCAGGGGAAATCGATGTTTTTGAGAATTTCATAACCGTTCTGCGCATGTTCCTTGATCAGGCTAAATTCCAAAGCGGAGAGTTGTCCGGGTTTACTTAAAATTTCGGACGGGACACGTATTTTGCCGACATCATGCACCACGCTGGCAAGATGTATCCCCTCGACGGTCTCCTCAGGCAAGTTCAATTCCCGCGCAATAGCCACGGCAAGTTCGGAGACGCGACGCTGATGCCCTGCGGTATAAGGATCGCGCATTTCGACAATGGCAGCGAGCGTCCCGATCGAATCGAGCAGGCTGTTGCGCAAATTCTTTTCACTGGCCACCAGTTCATCTGTGCGAGCGGCGACCAGCTCTTCCAGATGATGGCGCAAGCGGTGAAGCTCCAGATGCGTGCGCACCCGGGCGAGCAGTTCGTCACGCTGATAGGGTTTGCTGACAAAATCCACCGCGCCCAGTTCGAAGCCCTGCAGTTTTTCCTCGGTCTCGGTTGCGGCGCTGACAAAGATCACCGGTGCATCCGCCGTCGCGGACGCGGATTTGAGGCGACGGCACACTTCAAACCCGTCCATATCGGGCATACGAATATCGAGCAAGACCAGATCAGGCGGATTGACAGCGGCCGCGTGCAATGCAAGTTCGCCGCTGATCGCTGAACGCACGTCATACCCTTCAGACTTCAGAATATCCGTCAAAAGCCGCAACGAGGCCGGCGTATCATCAACGGCGAGTATTTTGCCTTTCATGTTATTTTGTCCATTTATTCGCTTTTCAGAGCCGCAAGGATGGCAGGATAATCGAAATTGCCCGCCAGCTGAGACAGCGTTTTTTGCAACGCGTCATCCGAAACCTGATCGATCACGGCATTGATGCGCGCCATCTCCAGACTTTCCAGCGCCGCACGCAGTTCCTCCCGCAAATCCGCCGGCAAAACAGAGAGCATGTTATGCGTCAGAACCGCCGCAACAGGCTGCAGGTTGGCATAAGTATATTGCACGTTCAGCTGCCGTGCCAGGCATTCGTAAATCTCATTAAAGCGGTAAGGTTTGCGAATAAAATCGTCCATTCCGGCTTTGAGCGTTTCATCGCGCTCGTCCACGAAAGCGGATGCTGTGACCGCAACAATTTTCACCTCGGCGCCGCCCGGCAGCTCCCGAATGCGCCGGGTAGCTTCGATCCCGTCCATCACCGGCATGCGCCGGTCCATCCAGATCAGGTGCGGATGCCATTGCTGAAAAATTTCAACGCCCATCTGCCCGTTTTCCGCCAGTCTGACCTCAAAACCAATTTTGTCCATCAATTGGGTGAGCAGCAGCTGATTTTCCAGCTGGTCCTCGACGATCAGGATGCGGTAAACCGGCTGTCCGGGAGCCAGCCCATGCACCTCGCCCTTCGTCTCAGGTGCGGGTTTGACGATGCCCGATTCCGCAACCGCTTTGAGCGGCAAATCGACCCGGAATGTCGATCCCTTGCCCGGTGCACTTTCAAGGGTAATATTCCCTCCCATCAGCTGCACAAACTGACGGGTAATCGACAATCCCAGCCCTGTTCCCTTGTTGTTACCCTGATTTCCAAGTTGAACAAAGGGCTGAAAAAGGTGTTTCTGATCGTCAGGCGAGATACCCGGCCCCGTGTCCTCAATCGCGATCATCAGATGCGAGATGGTGTTTTTCCTTGTGCCCAGCCGGATTGTGACACTGCCTTGCTGTGTAAACTTGATCGCATTGCCCACCAGGTTAATCAATATTTGTCGCAGCCTTGCTTCGTCGCCCAGAATATAGCGCGGAAACTGTGAAGACTGATCAATTAACAGGCGTAAATTTTTATCCAATGCACGAATCTCCATCATGTCCGTGACATCGCGCACCATCACACCCAGATCAAATGGCGCATTTTCAAGTTCTATACGCCCCGCCTCAATTTTGGCCATTTCGAGCATGTCGTTAATCAGCGTAAGCAAATGCTGACCGCTGCGGTTGATGATATCCAGATTGACGCCTTGCGCTACGGATACCTGTTCATCCTTGCGCATCAGACTGGAGAAGCCGAGTATCGCATTGAGCGGGGTACGCAGTTCGTGGCTCATATTGGCCAAAAATACACTCTTGGCCACATTCGCCGCCTCGGCCTGATTCTGCGCCTTTTTCGCACGGGCATTCGCACGCAGCATCGCTTCGGCAACCCCTGAAATCATGCTGCCGGTGAACACAAAAACGCCCATGCCCAGCCAGTCTGAAGCGTGAGCGATAAAAGGCGCGCCCACCAGCAGCGGCCCCATGAAAAGCGCAATCAGACAGGCAATCGCCGTCGCCATTAAACCGGTGAAAAGACCGCCATACAGTGAGGCGACCATCACCGCAGGATAAAAAGTCAGCCAGACCAGCGTGGCACCCAGCGCATGCAAGGGCCAGATCCGCAATGCAGCCGCCACGGCAATCACGGCGCAGCCAAAGAAAAAGCGGTTTACTATTCCAGGGCGATCGCCCAGCGGCGTGCTCGCGGCGATTTCATCCATGGCCTCCCGCATGCTTGCGGTCAAAAACCGGTCGGTACGCAAAATCAGCACCACCAGCATCAGCGCCGTCGCAATAAAAACAATGCGCAGGATCAGGGCATACTGCTCGGCAGTATGAACAGCCTTGAGCGTGCGCGCATCCACCAGCTGATAGAAATCAGCGATGGGTTTCATGATGCGGGCCTTCTCCTGATGATATTTGGCATCGAACATCATCGCGCGTGCCCTGGCGCGCAGTGTTTCAGCCCCGGAGCCCGTCGCCTCAACCAGTTTCATCGCCTGAAATTCCGTTGCAGTCAATCCATCTGAATTCGCCTTGGCTTCTGCCAGCCTTGCGAACTCCCCACGTGTAAATCCGGCGCGCCTCATCTGTTCCAGCAGCGAGACGGTCTGCCCGCCGGCAGCGGGAGCAGGCGTATCAGCCGTTATCAGATCCCAGTAAATTCCCTGATAGCCGGCCGGGCGCGGAATTTTTCCCTCACGGATATCCAGGATGTCCTGATAATATTTCTTATAGACGGGATCGCCGGTCACCACATAGGTTCTGGCCATCCGGGTTAAATCGTCTGAAGACTGGCGTAACTCATCCGCAAGCAAAAAAGACTGAAACCGCGACGCATTAGCCTGATCAACCTGATTTTCGGACCAGACGTACATGGCAAAGAGCGTCGCAAGTACAGCGAACACGCCCGCAACAAACCAGACAGGGCGTGAAAATGCGGCATGTGGCTGTTGTGTGATCTCCTTCATGTTAATTTTTCAGCCATATCATCTTCATCAGTCCGTAACGCCTTCAAAATGGCCGGATAATTAAAATCTGTCGCCAGATGCATCAGTAAATTGTTCAGTTTCACATCTTTAATCTGGCCAATCACCGCATTGATGCGATCAATTTCAAGACTTTCCAGCGCCGCAGCCAGTTCTTCCCGCAACGCCTCTGGCAGCAAGGAGAGCATGTTTCCGGTCAGCAGCACAGCCTCCCCTTCTGCCGGCACATCAGCATAACGGTACTGCACGCCCAACTGTCTTTTCAGGCATTCGTAAATATCATCGAAACGATAGGGTTTTCGTACAAATTCATCCATCCCGGCTGCCAGCATTTCATCGCGCTCGTCCACGAAAGCGGATGCTGTGACCGCAACAATTTTCACCTCGGCGCCGCCCGGCAGCTCCCGAATGCGCCGGGTAGCGTCGATCCCGTCCATCACCGGCATGCGCCGGTCCATCCAGATCAGGTGCGGATGCCATTGCTGAAAAATTTCAACGCCCATCTGCCCGTTTTCCGCCAGTCTGACCTCAAAACCAATTTTTTCCATCAACTGGGTGAGCAGCAGCTGATTTTCCAGCTGGTCCTCGACGATCAGGATGCGGTAAACCGGCTGTCCGGGAGCCAGCCCCGAAATTTCGCCCTTCAGCACCTTTTCCGGTCCGGGCACCGCGCCTGCCTCCACCCTATCCACCGGCAATTCGACCCTGAAAATTGAACCTGTACCGCGTGTACTCTCGACACTGATCGTCCCGCCCATCAATTGCACAAACTGCCGTGTGATCGTCAAGCCCAGACCGGTTCCCTTTTGCAGCGCCAGCTCCCCGATCTGCACAAACGGCTCGAAGATGCGCGACTGGTCTGCCGGTTTAATGCCGATTCCCGAATCTTCGATCTCGATCTTCAGGCGCTTGCCATCCTGTGCCAGCCCGAAACGCATGGTCACCCCGCCATGCTGCGTAAATTTCACCGCGTTACCGACCAGATTGATCAATATCTGGCGCAGGCGCGCCTCGTCACCCATGATGTAGCGCGGAAATTCGGATGACTGATCAACCAGCAACTGCAGGCCTTTTTCGTGCGCGCGAACCGCCATCATGTCGCCCACGTCGCATACCAGTGCCCCCAGATCAACCGGCGCCCGTTCAAGCTGCATGCGCCCCGCCTCGATCTTGGCCATTTCCAGCACATCGTTGATCAGATTCAGCAGATGCTCGCCGCTGCGGTTGATGATATCAAGACTCTCACGCTGCTCCCGCGTTAGCTGTGTATCGCGACGCAGCAAGCTCGAAAAACCTAAAATCGCATTCATCGGCGTACGCAGCTCATGACTCATGCTGGACAAAAACAGGCTTTTAGCACGGTTGGCCGCTTGTGCCGCATCGCGCGCCAGCACCAGATCCGCCGTGCGCTGCTGCACTTGTTCTTCCAGATGATCTTTATGATCTCTCAACGCCTCCTCAGCAAGCTTGCGGGCGGTAAGATCGATAAAAGAGGCCAGGATATCCTCTCCCATCAGCACGCCTGAAATTTCCATGATGCGCACATCGCCATTCTTGCAGGTCACCCGATATTCGACGGGTAATATGTCCTGCTTTAAATCGGCCGCCAACCCGATCGCCGCACCCCAGGTTTTCAGCACCCACTGACGATAAGCCTCATCCGGGAAGGCCTGCCGCCACCAGTCTTCAATGGTCGGCAGATCCTGATGCGTGTAGCCGAAAACCTGCGTAAACCGGGTATTGAAATACGAAATCACACCCTCTCGGGTCACGTAGACCAGTGGAATCGGCACGTCCTGAAACAGCCTGCGAAAGCGCGCTTCACTTTCAATTCTGGCTTTTTCCTCTTCAACTCTCGCATCCAGCATAGTGTAGATATGGCGCGCCAGCACGCCAACTTCATCGAGCCGTTCGCTGTCTTCGCGTCTGAATGCGCGACCATGCTCGGCATCATTGGCCACTTCCGACAGACGCGCAAGTCCGCTGGTCAGTCCGCGCGCAAGACGCGTGGCAATCAGCGTGATGATCAGCACCAGCAAACCGGCAATGGCAAGCCCCGCAGCGGCGATCTCGCGCAAATTGGCATTCGCCGCATTTCTGGTCAGCACCACCCGCACCCAGCCCACAGGCCGTACTCCTGTCACCACCGGCACGGCCACATCGATCAGCTCGGACTCATCCTGAAGAATTTGCGGATGAGCGGGCAGAGCCTGCAAACGCCGGCTGACTGCATCGTTAAAATAACGGTTGATATATTCGGGGCGGGTGGAAGCGAGCACTTTACCCTGCAGCGATAGCACCACGACAAAATTGATATCGGTGACTTTCGATGCCCCGTTCACGACTTCCTGCAAACCGACCAGATCATTTGCCAGCACCCAGGACGTGCTGCTGGAAGCTAACGCCTGCGCCAGTTCCAGCGCGCTATTGGTACCCTGCGCATACTGAAAATGCCGCTGATATGAATAAAGCAAATACCCTGAACCCAGCATGATGACCAGTGTAACCAGCGAAAACGACCACGCCAGCTGGCGGCGGATGGACAGGCTCCACGCACGCCGCAACGGGGTCAGAATCAGAAGAATCCGTTTCATTCTAGCGGTCGTACTTGTTTTGAAAACAGCGACAGAAACTCACGTACCGGCCGGTAGGTTTCATCGTTTGCCGGCTCGAAGGAGGAAATCGGCAGTCTTTTTAGTATCGCACGACCTTGTTCGCTTTGATTCAGACCGAACAGCCGCTGTGCAAACTGATCGGCCAGCGGCTCTGGAATATCACCGCGCACCACCCAGCCGTTATTAGGTAATGTACCCGTTTGCCATTTAACGACCAATTGACGAGCCATATCGGGGTGTTCTGCGACGAAAGCCATCCACGGGACAGGCCAGGTGGCACCCGCTGCCACATCGCCGCGCAGCACGTTCATGATGGAAGATTCCTGCGATCCGACATACATATTATTGATGTCGTGATTCACGTTGAGACCATGCGTGTGCAGATAATATTGCGGCATCATGGTCGCCGCCAGCGCCGTTGCGGCAGGATAGGAAACTGAACGGCCTTTGAGATCGGTCACCTGATTGATTCCGCTGTCCTTACGCACCAGAATAATGCCGCGAAATACCTCGTCATCCCCCATTTTTCCAAAAATACGGTAACCGTGTTCGACCGATTTGACCGTCTGATAAGGATTGGGCATGGCGAAAGCGAAATGTCCGGCGTAGAGTTTTTTTTCAAACTCCCCGTAATTACGTGAGGCCTCCAGTTTGAAGTGCACCTGAGGCATCTGTTTATTCAAATAGTCCACGACCGGACCGTACAGTTCCATCAGCCGCTGCGGGTTGTGCAGCGGATGAATACCGACAATATATTCGGGGATCGATTGCTTCGGCAGCATCCCGAGCTCAGGCTGGTAGTCGGGTTTTTCATTCTGTTCGCAGGCCAGCATCACAAGTGTCGTCACCCCGATCAGTACGATCCACTTCATATTTTTCCACAGCAGGCTCAACATCCGGTCTACCTCTCACTCAAGACAACGAAGGCATATACATGCGATTTTGACTACGGCCAGACTTCCCGCGTCAGGCGACTCAATTGTTCAAGCAGGGCATCGCTTTGTTCATGCAACTCACCCAGTCTGTCCGGCGCCGTGTCAGGATCGAGTTCGCACAGGATGGCCGCCAGTTCATGCACCTTGTCATGCAGGGCTTTGACATCCCCGAAGGCCGGCAACAAGGCATAGTGCGCCCGCCCGGCGGTGTTCAGCCAGTGACCGAAACGGCACTGCCTGATCTCCAGCTGCGGCAATAATTCCCGTTCACCCCTGAAAAATTCTCCGACTGCCCTGATCCATGCCCGGTGTTCGACAGCTGCATTGAGCAGCGGCAAATCCTCGCGGGAGGCCACCGGCAAATTAAGCCAGGACGCTTCAGGACGCCAGGTCGCAACCCAGCCCGGCATTGCTGAACCTGGCATCGGACGGGCAATCCCGTAGCCCTGCGCCAGATCACAGCCCAGCTGCAGCAGCATCTGGCCATGGGCCTGCGTCTCGACGCCTTCGGCAATGACCTGCCGGCGAAATGCACCCGACAGGCTGATTACGCCCTCCAGTATGGTCAGATCATCCGGGTCATCGAGCATGTCCCTCACAAAGCTCTGGTCTATCTTGATCTGCGCAACCGGCAGGCGTTTCAGATAAGTCAGCGAAGAATAGCCGGTACCGAAATCATCCAGCGCAAACAGCACGCCGAGCTGCTGGCAGACTGCAATGACTTTTGAGACGCGCACCAGATCCTGCAGCGCGCTGGTTTCCAGCACTTCCATCTCCAGACTGGATGGCGCAATGTGCGGATGTGCCGCCAGCATGCCGGCCAGGCGTTCGACAAAGTTGTGCTGCTGCAACTGGCGCGCGCCGACATTGACGCTGACCGGGATGCGCAATCCGGCGTTATGCCAGACGTCCAGTTGGGACAGTGCCGTATTGATCACCCACTCGCCGATCGCAACGGCCAGCGGATGATCCTCGATCACAGGCAGAAATGCCGACGGCGGCAACAATCCTTTTTCAGGGTGTTGCCAGCGTATCAGCGCTTCGGCGCCGATCACCTGTCCTGTTCGCAGGTTCACCTTAGGCTGGTAGTACAGGACAAATTCTTCTGCTGCCAGCGCGCGGCTGATTTCATCCAGACTCTCGTGATGGCTGCGTATGCTGCTGTCCTCTACAGCATCAAATAAATGGTAACGATTTTTGCCGGCCAGCTTGGCCTGATACATCGCCTGATCGGACTGGCGCAGCAACTGAACCGCATCCACCTCATCAGACTGGGGATAAAAAGTGACGCCGAGACTGGCCGACACCTGCAGCACCAGACTGCCGATATGCAGCGGTTCGGCAGCGGCTTCCAAAAGACGGGTAATCAGCGTGATGCTGGACTCGATATCGGGCAGATCGAGCAGCACGGCAACAAACTCATCCCCGCCCAGCCGTGCCAGCGTATCGCCTTCGCGCAGCGCCTGTTTCATCCGGGCGGCCACGTTCATCAACAATTTGTCGCCCGCCTCATGCCCGTAACGGTCGTTGATTCCCTTGAATCCGTCCAGGTCAAGATACGCGACCGCCAGCCGCTGTCCGCGCCGTGTCGTCTGCGCCATGCCCTGATACATCCGGTCAGCCAGCAGCACGCGGTTGGGCAGTCCGGTCAGCGCATCGTAATGCGCGATGTGCTCCAGTTCCTTTTCGTGTTCCTTGAGCGCCGTAATGTCTGAAAACAGCGCGACATATTGCAGAATTTTATTTTTTTTATCGCGCACGGCACTGATAGTCTGCATCTCGGCATACACCTCGCCGCCTTTACGCCGGTTCCAGATTTCACCGTACCAGTGACCTTTATCGATCAGATCACGCCACATAGCGGCGTAATATTCCTTTTCATGACGTCCGGATTTGAGCAGGCGCGGGTTTTGACCCAGCGCTTCCTCGCGACTGTAGCCGGTGATACGGCTGAAGGCATCATTGACATCGATGATAGTTCCCTCAGCATCGGTGATCATGATGCCTTCGCGCGCGCAGGTAAATACGCTGGCGGCAAGCAGCAAGGACTGTTCGGCCTGTTTTCGAGTGGAAATATCGCGAAGAAATATGAAAAACTGTCCGCCGCAAATCCTGCTGTAAGTGATACTTACCTCAACATACCAGATCGAGCCATCCTTGCGGCGATGCCGGGTTTCGAATAAATCAACCCCGTTTTCAACGATGCGCTCAATATGCATGGCCATCTGTGCGGCGCTTTCCTCAACCTCGAAATCAGATACATGCATGGTCAGCAGTTCGCTGCGGGTATAACCCGACAACTGACAATATGCGGGGTTAACATCGAGCAAGGCACCCTCTGCATCAACACGCCAGAAACCATCCAGCGTAGTCTCCATAACGCTGTGCAGCGCCTCATAGCTTACCTTCAGCTCGGCCGTGCGCGCTGCAACCCGCGCCTCAAGATGGTGGCGCAAGCGGTTCAGTTCCAGATGGGTACGCACGCGGGCCAGCAACTCATCGCGCTGATAGGGCTTGGTGAGATAGTCGACCGCTCCCACCTCAAACCCTTGCAGTTTGTCGCCCATTTCCGTGGCAGCACTGAGAAAAATAACCGGGATATCGTGCGTGGCCGGGTCAGCCTTAAGACGGCGGCAAACTTCATATCCGTCCATGACCGGCATGCGAATATCGAGCAGCACCAGTTCTGGCGGATTCGCTTTAGCCGCGCGCAGCGCCAGCTCGCCGCTGATTGCCGCACGCACCGGGTAGCCTTCAGACTTCAGCATATCTGCCAGCAGTTTAAGTGAGGCCGGGGTATCATCAACCGCGAGTATAGTCATGTCACCTGATCCGATGGATGCGCGGGTAAGAGATTGAGCACAGAAGGATAATCAAAATTTTTCGCAAGTTGCAACAGTATATGGCCAAGACCTGCATTGCAGGCGGAAACCTGATGTATCACTGCATCAATACGTTCCACTTCCAGACTCTCCAGTGCAGCACGCAGTTCAGATTGCAATATCGCCGGCAAAACTGACAGCATTTCCGCCGTCAAAGGCCCTGCATGCTCCACCGCTTGCGTCTCTTCCGCAAAGCGATATTGCACCCCCAGCTGTTTGCTCAGCACTTCATATATTTCGTTGAACCGATAAGGCTTGCGCACAAAATCATCCATGCCCGCAGCTAGCATTTCATCACGCTGTTCCATGAAGGCTGAGGCGGTCACCGCCACGATTTTCACTGCACTGCCGCCTGCCATCTGGCGGATGCGTTGTGTCGATGCAATGCCATCCATCACCGGCATGCGTCTGTCCATCCAGATCAGATCAGGATGCCAGCTTTGGAACAATTCGATCGCCTGCACACCATCTGCCGCGACTTTCACCTGTAAACCGATGCGTTCCATCAACTGCCTGAGCAGCAACTGATTTTCCAGCTGATCTTCAACAATCAGAATACGGTAGTCTGGCTGACCGGGCGCAAGTCCGGCAATATCCCCTTTAACGAGGGGCTCGGCTCGGGTTACTGCAGGAATCATTTCAACCGGCAGTTCCACCCGGAACAGCGAGCCCTTACCGGGCGTGCTTTCCAGACAGATCGTACCGCCCATCAACTGCACAAACTGCCGGGTAATGGTCAGTCCCAACCCGGTGCCTTTTTGCGCAGCCGCCTCCCCCACCTGGACAAATGGCTCAAATATTCTTTCGCTGTCCTCCGGGCTGATGCCGGGTCCGCTATCTTCGACTTCAATCAGCAGGCGCATCGCATGCGGCTTCAGGCCGAAGCGCACGGTAATCCCGCCTTCCTGTGTGAATTTAACGGCATTGCCCACCAGATTAATCAAAATTTGTCGCAAACGCGCCTCGTCCCCCCTGATATAGCGCGGGAATTCCGATGACTGGTCAACTAACAGCTGCAGCCCTTTTTCCTGCGCCCTTAGCTGCATCATGTCGGTCACATCGCGCACCAGCATACCCAGATCAAGCGGCGCGCTTTCCAGTTGCACACGACCCGATTCAATTCTGGACATTTCCAGCACATCGTTGATCAGATTCAGCAGGTATTCACCGCTGCGGTTGATGATATCCAGGCTTTCGCGCTGGCCCTGCGATAACGATTCAGTACGGCGCATCAGATTGGAAAACCCGAGAATCGCGTTCAGCGGCGTGCGCAATTCATGACTCATATTGGCCAGAAACACGCTCTTAGCGCGGTTGGCAGTTTCGGCCGCATTGCGTGCCAGCACCAGATCGGTAGTACGCAGCTGCACTTCCTCTTCCAGATGATCCTTGTATTTCCTGAGTTCCTCTTCGACTCGTTTGAGATCGGTAATGTCGAAATTGGTCCCTACCATGCGCGTGGCATTGACCTGTGCATCACGGTAAGTTTTGGCGGATGCCTTGATATTCCGAACGGTGCCATCCGGACGAACAATACGAAATTCGGGTGCGTATTCCCGCTCGCCACGCAGCGCGGCCTGAATCTCCCCATCGCAGAATTGGCGGTCTTCGGGATGCAGCGTGGCAATCCAGGCCTCATAAGCGCCACTAAAGTCCTCCCTGGCAATACCATAGAGGTCATACATGCTGTCATCCCAGGTCAGCACATTGCCCGTCACATCCCAATCCCATATCCCGACATGACCCGCAGAGGTAGCCAGTTTAAGGCGTTCTTCATTGACACGCAGCGCTTCCTCCATCTGCTTGCGCCCGGTGATATCGACCGAAATCCCGCATAAGGCATAGATGCTGCCGTCTTCACGGCGCAGCGGCAATTTGGTTGACTGATAGAACACAGTCTTCCCGGTCGTGACAACCTTGATGACCTCCTCTGAGCGCAACGTCTCGCCACCGTCTATCACAGACCGGTCGTTTTTCCTGATATTGGCGGCCGTTGCCGCATCAAGGAATTTCTCATCGCCGGAACCGATAATATCCTGTATTTCAGCATGCCAAAGCTCACGTACCGCACGATTGGCAAACAGGTATTTCCCTTCTGTATCCTTCAGATAAATACAGGCATCCACCCCTTCGAGTATGCTGAGCAGTTTTTGCTCGCTGGCACGCAGACTCGCTTCACGATTGGCCACCGTATCAGACATAATTTTGAAACCTGAAACAATGGGTGAGAATTCCATGTACGTATGGCTAAGATCAATCGACGGATACTTACCCTCAACCACTTCATTGATCACGGCGACTAAGGCATCAACCGGTTTTTTTAACCGTCTTGCCAGCAGCCAGCGCATCGCGCCTAGCAGACTGACTATCATGAGCAGTGCGGTAAAAATACTGGTGTACAGCAGCCAGCGATTTTTCTCTTCATAGGCGTTCAGCGACAGACCGATCTGGACTCGGCCGATGCGTTTTCCTTCGTGTTCAATATCAAACTGGCGCCTGATCTGGTTGCCGTCCGGATTGCTATGCTGATAAACGACATGCTGCTGGTCGTCAATGACGGCAAGCGAGGCAATTTCTGCATTGCTTGCAAAGGCATTGCCAATCTTGCTGATCAGCTCATCGTCGATATTCCACAGCGGCCATTCCAGCGATTCTCGCAAGTTGACGGTATATCCTGAAATTTTGCTCTCAAACACGGCCTGGGCCTGACGCGAGATGTAATAATAGTTGAGCAGGCTGACGGTGAGCGATACCAGTGTCACCAGCACCACCAGTGCGATCGAGAGTTCCCGATACAGTGATTTAGGTTTAATTTCGGATAATACGCTGTCGTCTTGCATCACTTATCCCATGTCTTGGCGTAGTCATGTTTAAATTTATCCAGCTGTTCGATCCGGTCAGCCGGGATTTTTTGTGGGCCATAAAAGTCTTTGAGAACCGACCGGTATTTCTGACTTTTCATCATTTTATCCAGCACCATGCGATAACGCTGCGCGATGGCTTTCCCTTCCGGATTATCCAGATCAATCATCACCGCGATGGGTCTGGCCAGCCCCGGAATGAGCACGCCGGCAAATGCTGCCTGTTCGGCCGGAAAAAGCTGACCGATCGTATAGCGTCCGGTACCTTCGACCAGAATACAGACATCAATCCTGCCCCGTTTCAGTTTATACAGCAGCGATGCGACTGAATCGCTCTCCTCCACCTTCACCCCGCTGCGGGTGAAGAATTCCTTATCTTCGATGGTTCCCCTCAATACGCCCAGCGTACGTCCCTGCAGATCTTTAAGTGAGTGCACTTCAATTGCCGCCTGGCGGGGCTGGTAATAAAAGAAAGCCGAATAAAAAACACCGATGGGGAAAATTGCGCGATGTGTCTGATTAACCAGAATATCAGGGTCACCAAGCAGATAAGTCGCACGGCTACGCCTGAAACGCTTAACCGGCAGATAGTTGATGGTATAAGCCACACCCGCCTCATCTGATAACAACTTCAGAATCGCGCCGCCCAAACCGTTGTCAGGCAACTTAGCTGACCAGTATGGCGGCGTATCGGTCGATTGAAATTCAACGGGGTGTGCGAGTGCAGTGCCCGCAAGCAGACATAAAACGACCACCCTGATCATGATTTTTACGATCAGGGCTGCGCTTGTCATTGCCAGTCCGGATTCAAGTGTTTCAAACGTCTGACATAATCAGCAGGTAGCTTAGCGCCGGACTGCTCGATTATTTTAAAATACGTGCCGTTTTTAAGTATCCTTTGCATCCCGTCAATAAAGGCCTGATGCAGGTCAGATCCGTGCAAAACAATCAGCACCGTGTTACCCGTCGAACCGGGGTAAAAAGTTTCCACGGCATAGTGTTTCCTGTCCTTTGCGCTCAAGTCTTCAGCAGCCCCGATCAGCGCAACGGCATCGTGGTTGAACAAGGCGTACGTCGCCAGTTGTCTGGAGGGCAGTATATCCACCTGAGGCGATTTACCGGCAGCCTTGAACGCTTCAGTGACAATTTGTACGTCCAGCGCACGCTCGGTTTGAGCTTCTGACGACGCTGACTGATAAGTGACAATATCGGCGTGTCGCTCTTCGCCGAACATTTTCGCCGTGATGCGCGGTGCAGTCGCCTGTGCGCTGAAAGAACACAGCAGCAGGCCTGCCAGATAAAACCATTTAACGTTTTTCATATTAGTCCTCCGCTCAGTCCGCGATACTCGACGTTGACATCACCTGCAGCTTGTCCCATAAATCGAAATGATAATTAAACGGGTGCGTCTGTGACATAAAGATCGTTATTTTTTCCTCGCGGGGATCGACGCTGAAACGTGTGGAGTAAAGACCCGCCCATTCAAAGGTGCCGACATCGCCGGCGTCCACATTGTGTTCACGATCCGCCTGAAGTCCTAAACCCAGTCCGAACTTCCAGCCCTCGTCATGCAGCGTGGTTTCAAATAGTTTGCCGATCTGATTGGTGGTCATCAGTTCAACCGTCTTGCGGCTGACCACACGCACGCCATCGAGCTCCCCCTTGTTCAGCAACATCTGGGCGAAACGGAAATAATCATAGGGGGTTGAAACCATGCCAACCCCGCCTGACAGAAAGGTCTGCGGCCCCTGAGTCTGAAAGGTGGGTGAATACGTATACATCCCTTCCGTGTGGGGGCCTGGCAAAACTTTTTCCAGTTTTCCGTGCCAGTCGCTCTTCCACACCGCAGAAAGCCTGTCCTGCTTATTTTCCGGCACAAAGAAATAGCTGTCGTTCATCTTGAGCGGCGTAAAGATATGCCGGGCAATATAATCGTCCAGCTTCTGGCCTGACACCACTTCGACCAGATACCCCTGCACGTCAGCCGCCATACCGTATATAAATGCCTCTCCGGGCTGACTGGCCAGCGGCAGGCGGGCCAGCCGTTTGACCATATCGCCTATTGTGCCCTCCGTCTCGTACATCCCGCTGCTGATGCCAGCCTCGTCATACAACACATGCATCTGGTGCAGCAGGCGATTTTCAGGATACCACTCGGATGCAAACGAATAGGGCATCCCTGCGGTGTGGGTCAGCAGGTCGTGAATGGTGAGATCCCGTTTGGCAGGTACCAGCCTGAACGGCGGGTTCGATCCTTCAGGCAGCATCTCGATCACCTTGGGATGCGAAAATTCAGGAATGTATTTGGCAACCGGGTCGGAGAGCAAGAGTTTTCCTTCCTCGTACAGCTGGAGAATCGCCAGCGTGACCACGGGCTTGGTCATCGAACAGACACGGAACATGGTATCTGTTGTCATCGGCTTATCCGTGTCGGCCCGACCGAACGTTTTGAAATAGGCGATCTTTCCGTGACGGGCGATCAGCACCACAGCCCCCGCCATCTTCCTGTCATCGATCGTACCCTGCATCATGTTGCTGATATTTTCGAGGCGCGGTGTCGATAAACCAACGTCCTGGGGTCTGACTGTAACAATGTCACCCGCCCAGGCAACATTAACCAGTAAAACCAGCAGCAATACGATACGCTTCATGTCAGGCTCCCTCAGGTTGATGCAACATAACCATCCCGCACGAATGTTATTCCATTTTAGGATGCATGAACAGCGTGTTTGAAGGCTAGCCACATCGCTTTTTTTTAAGTACGGACACAGGATAATTTGGTTCTTGCCGCAAGTTTTGCTAAAGTCACACCCCAGCCATCCATATATAAGTCCGCCATGAGCAACGCTGATCCCGTCGAAATCGAAAAATTCTCCCAACTGGCCCATAAATGGTGGGATCCGCAGAGCGAATTCAAGCCGCTCCACGAGATCAACCCGTTGCGCCTGAACTACATCGACAGACTCGCCCAACTCGCTGGCAAGCGTGTGCTGGATGTCGGCTGTGGCGGCGGCATCCTGTCGGAGAGCATGGCAGGATTGAATGCGAACGTCACCGCTATCGACCTGTCCGACAAGGCACTGCAAGTGGCTAAACTACATCTGCTGGAAAGCGGAAAGCAGGTCAGCTATCGTAAAATCGCGGTCGAAGACATGGCGGCCGAATGCCCGGACTCATTCGACATCGTCACCTGCATGGAGATGATTGAACACGTACCTGATCCTGACAGCGTGATTGCATCTTGCGCAAAACTCGTCAAACCGGGCGGCTGGGTATTTTTTTCCACGCTGAACCGCAATCCGAAGTCCTACCTGTTCGCAGTGATCGGCGCGGAATATATTTTAAACATGCTGCCGCGCGGCACGCATGACTACGCCAAATTTTTAAAACCCTCCGAGCTTGCCCAGTCTTGCCGTAATGCAAACCTGAATGTCACTGACCTGACCGGCATGAGCTACAACCCGTTCTCAAAAATTTATTCCTTAGGCCAAGATACCAGCGTCAATTACATGGTCGCCTGCCGTCGTGAATAGTTTTCTCGCCTCGACAGCGCAGACAATAAATGGCGAGATTACCCCCCTCTCCCCCAACTCCTCTCCCGCAAAAGACAGAGAGCAGCGCGACAGCGCGGTAGCGGGCGAAGTCAAAGCCGTCCTGTTCGATCTGGACGGCACCTTCGCCGACACGGCACCCGATCTGGCCGCCGCGTTAAATTTCGTCAGAGCGGCCCGCAATCTGCCGCCCCTGCCGCTTGAAGTGCTGCGCCCGCAAGCCTCGCACGGCTCGGCAGGTCTACTGAAAGTCGGCATGAATGTCACACCAGACTCGCCCGATTTCGAGGTACTGCGCGATATTTTTCTAAACCATTACGCGGGCAATATCTGCGTGCATACGAAACTTTTCGACGGCATAGCGGAACTGGTCGATGAATGTGAGCGTCGAGGCATCCTCTGGGGCATCATCACCAATAAGCCGAAAATCTATACGTTGCCGCTGATGCAGGCGTTAGGCTATGCGGACCGCGCATCCTGTCTTGTCAGCGGAGATACCTGCGCGAATGCAAAACCGCACCGCGAACCGATGCTCAGAGCATGCGAAATCATCAACATCGCACCTGAGCACTGCCTGTATCTGGGCGATGACGTGCGCGATATGCAGGCGGCCAACGCGGCTTTAATGCGCGGCATCATTGCACGTTACGGCTATATCAGCGAGGATGCGGTGCTGAAAACCTGGAATGCACATGCAATAATCGGACACCCGATGGAACTTCTGACGCTGATTCCCCTCTGAATCTGGTACAATCGTAATCGCAACAAAACCGGGGGCGACTTGGCTTCGACGTGGGTTGCAAAGCAAAGCAGGGCATACCGAGGACCCGCAACCTCGTAAATCAGCTGGAAAAAACTAGTCGCAAACGACGAAAACTACGCTTTAGCCGCTTAGTCGGCTAAACCTCACACCCTGCTGTCTGTGGAGGGGCTCAAAGTCGCAAGACTGAGATGAGTGAGGTAAATTACACAGAATCGTGTCGTGCAGGGTCACTTTGTACGAAGCTAAAACTAAGGTGACTAGTCCCGTACCAGCCCGCCAGTTGGCGTGTCCGGGATTAAATCAAACAGCATGGCTAAGTATGTAGAACTGCCTGTAGAGTGCTTGCGGACGGGGGTTCAATTCCCCCCGCCTCCACCAACAAAACAAAAAGCTCACCCCTTGCGGGTGGGCTTTTTGTTTTGTTGGTGGAGGCGGGATTGAACACGCGTCCGGAACGGGCGTGCGGGGTGAGCAGGGAAATCGAGCAGCACTGCCGCGAGCCTGCGAATAACGATTTTCATCACGGAATGATCAGTTTATTGTTAATCAGAGCCGTGCTTATTGCCCACGCTGTTTAATCGTTAAATCAGCCATCCTACTCAAGTTGTTTTCATGAGCGTAAAATAAGCCGCACAAGTTAAATTATTTGTCCGCTAGCTTGCAACCATTGAAAGTACACTCATGGTCACCCGACTCAACATGCATACCGACTATCTGGATAGGATACTCACAAGGCACCAGCACAACGCCTGCAATTTATTGCAAATCCTGATCGCAGCTCAGGAGCACTTCAGTTATATCCATCCCGATGCCATTGATCACTTAAGTTCAGCACTTAACATTCCGCGTTCCAAAATCGAAGGCGTGGCCAGCTTTTACTCATTTCTGTATTTGAAACCGCAAGGCGATTATCGCGTCCTGTTCTCGGACAATATCACCGACCGCATGCTGGGCAATCTGGACTTAATGCAGAGTCTGTGCAGTCAGTTGTGGGTGGAGCCTGGCAAAGTATCGGAAGACGGATTGCTCAGCGTTGACACCACATCGTGCACCGGCATGTGCGATCAGGGACCGGCGCTGCTGGTCAACAACATCGCGATCAACCGGCTGACCCACGAGCGCATCAATGCGATCTGTGAACTCATCCGCGAACGCGTACCGGTATCCGCATGGCCTGCCATGTTCTTCGCAATACAGGACAACATCCGGCGGCGCGATGTCTTACTGGACAGCGATTTTCAGTCAGGTGCTGCAATTGCCGCATTATTAAAACGCGGCGCAGTCGAGACCCTAGCGCAAATCAACATCTCAAAGCTGCGCGGACGCGGCGGTGCCGGTTTTTCGACCGGTTCGAAATGGGAATTGTGTCGTGCGGCTCCCGGGGAGGCGCACTATGTTGTGTGCAACGCTGACGAAGGGGAACCTGGCACGTTCAAGGACCGCGTGCTGCTGAACAGCTACGCCGACATGGTGTTCGAGGGCATGACGCTGTGCGCCCGCATCATCGGGGCAAACAGGGGCTTTCTGTATCTCAGAGGCGAATACCGTTATCTGCTGGAGCATTTGCAGGCGGTATTGCAACACCGGCGCGGGCAAAATTTACTCGGCGAAGGTATTCTTGGTCATGCCGATTTCAATTTCGACATCGAAATCCATCTGGGCGCGGGTGCCTATATCTGCGGAGAGGAATCCGCACTGATCGAATCAATCGAAGGCAAACGCGGCACGCCGAGAAACCGCCCGCCCTTCCCTGTCACCCATGGCTATCTCAACCTGCCGACCGTGGTGAACAACGTCGAAACATTCGCGTCTACCTGCCTGATCTCACAGCACGGCGGCCAGTGGTATGCGAACATCGGCACAAACACCTCAAGCGGCACTAAAATCCTCTCGGTATCCGGCGACTGCGAGCGCCCGGGACTGTACGAATACCCGTTCGGTGTCACGGTCGCGCAGGTGCTGAGCGACTGCGGTGCGGTCAATGCTCAGGCGGTACAGATCAGCGGCGCATCGGGTGTATGTATCGCACACGATGAATTCAACCGGCGCATCAGCTTTGACGATCTGCCGACGGCGGGCGCGTTCATGGTCTTTGATAAAAGCCGCGACATGTTTGAAGTCGCCCGTAACTTCGTGCATTTTTTCGCTCATGAAAGCTGCGGTTTCTGCACCCCCTGCCGGGTAGGGACTTCTTTGCTGGCCAACATGATGGATAAACTGAGCGCAGGTCACGGCTCGCCCTACGACTTTGCCGAGATTGAAAAACTCAACATTCTGTTGCAGTCCACCAGTCATTGCGGCCTCGGTCATTCGGCCTGCAACCCCGTGCTCGATACCATCGCCCGGTTCCGCCCCGCCTACGAAAAGCGTCTGGCGCACAAGGAATTCGTCCCGGCTTTCGATCTGGATGCGGCCTTATCTCAGGCGCGCCAAATGACAGGACGCGATGACACGGGTGCACATCTGGAGAGAAATCATGAGTCAAACTAATACTTTTACGCTCGACGGCAAGACCATTCCCTACGAGGAAGGTCAGACCATCATTCAGGCTGCGATGCAAGCGGGCGTGTATATCCCGCATCTGTGTTTCAATCCCGAATTCAAGCCGCACGGCTCCTGCAAGGTCTGCACAGTTAAAGCGAACGGACGCCAGACGGCCTCCTGCACCCAGTTGCCGCAGCCCGATATGGTCGTTGAGAGCAACACCCAGCCGATCAACGACGAGCGCAGAACATTGCTGCAGATGCTGTTTGTCGAGGGCAATCACTTCTGCCCGTCCTGCGAAAAAAGCGGCAACTGCCAGCTGCAGGCCACGGCCTATGAAATGAACATGATGTCCCCGCACTTCGACCAGTTCTTCCCCGACAGGCCGCTGGATGCGTCCCATCCGGATTATTTACTCGACTTTAACCGCTGCATCCTCTGTTCGCTTTGCGTGCGCGCCAGCCGCGATGTCGATGAAAAAAATGTCTTCGCCCTTGCCGGGCGCGGCATCAGGAGCCATCTGATTGTCAATGCGAAGTCAGGACGACTGGGCGATACGAATTTCACCGGCGATGACAAGGCCGCTCACGTGTGTCCGGTCGGCGTCATCCTGAAAAAACGCACTGGTTTTGCCGTGCCCATCGGCTCGCGCACCTTTGATGAAAAACCGATCAGCGCGACACCGCATCCTGTCGTGAAAGGGGCATAACATGAATGCGCCGGTAAAAAAATTAAGGGTAGCCACCACCTCGCTGGCCGGCTGTTTCGGCTGCCATATGTCATTCCTCGATATCGACGAACGCCTGCTGGATCTGGTACAACTGATTGAATTCGACCGCTCCCCGCTGACCGATATCAAAACCTGCGGCCCCTGCGACATCGGTATCATCGAAGGGGGATTATGCAACGCCGAAAACGTACATGTGCTGCGTGAATTTCGTGCCAACTGCAACATCCTGATTGCACTGGGCGCCTGCGCCATCAACGGCGGCCTGCCCGCACAGCGCAACCATCTGCCGCTGACAACCATTTTAGAAGAGGTCTATCACGCGCAACACGGTCTGGTTGACGGCTTTATTCCGAACGACCCTGAGTTGCCGCTGCCGTTAGATAAGGTGCATCCCATTCATGAAGTGGTGAAAATAGACTATTTCATTCCCGGCTGTCCGCCTTCCGCCGATGCAATCTGGACCGTACTGACCGACCTGCTGGCGGGGCGTGAACCTGAACTTGGCCACGGCCTGATACATTACGATTAAAGGTAACCCTATGACTTCATTAGAAACGGCTGAAAATCCGGAAAATTTGCGCCGTGTCGCCATCGATCCGGTATCGCGTGTCGAAGGTCACGGCAAAGTTACGATTTTACTCGATGACAAAAACAGGATACATCAGGTGCGCCTGCACATCGTCGAGTTTCGCGGCTTCGAAAAATTCATACAGGGACGCCCCTACTGGGAAGTCCCGGTGATGGTGCAACGCCTGTGCGGCATTTGTCCTGTGAGCCATCATCTGGCGGCGAGCAAGGCACTGGACGTGATCGTCGGCGCGAGGCATCTGACCCCCACCGCAGAAAAAATGCGTCGCCTGATGCACTACGGGCAGATCCTGCAATCGCATGCGCTGCATTTCTTTCATTTATGTTCACCGGATCTGCTATTCGGCTTCGACAGCGACATCAGCAAGCGCAATATCGTCGGCATCGCAGCAAGCTATCCGGAAACCGCCCGTCGCGGCATCCTGCTGCGCAAATTCGGGCAGGAAGTCATCCGGCATACGGCAGGAAAACGCATTCATGGCACCGGCGCAGTCCCCGGCGGCGTGAACAAATCGTTATCTGTCGCCGAGCGTGACGAACTGCTCAAAGACATCTACCAGATGGTCGCCTGGAGCCGTGAAGCGGTGCACATGGTCAAAGACCTGCACCACCAGAATCCGGAACTTTATAACAGCTTCGGGGCTTTTCGCGCCAATTACATGTCCATGGTGGGCTTTGACGGTTCGATGGATTTATACCACGGCAGACTCAGAGGGCGCGATGAGAGCGGCAAAATTATATTTGATGAAGTGGACTATCAGGATTACACGCAGCTGATCGGGGAAGAGGTCAAAAACTGGAGCTACATGAAATTCCCCTATCTCAAATCGCTGGGTAAAGAGCACGGCTGGTACCGGGTCGGCCCCCTGTCGCGCGTGCAAAATTGCGATTTCATTGCAACGCCGCTGGCCGAAATCGAGCGACGTGAATTCATGGCCTACAGCGGCATGATGCCGATGCACGCCCCGCTGGGTTATCACTGGGCGCGCATGATCGAGATGCTGCATGCGGCTGAAATGATCAAGGATCTGCTGCACGACGATGACATCATGGGCCGCGAACTGATGGCGACTGGCGTGCGCGGCTTTGAAGGCGTGGGCGTGATCGAAGCGCCGCGCGGCACGCTGATTCATCACTATCGTGTCGATGAAAACGATCTGATCACCATGTGCAACCTGATCGTCTCCACCACCCACAACAATCAGGCGATGAACGAAGCCGTGCGCCGTGTCGCGCAGCAATATCTGCATGGTCACGAGATCACAGAAGGCCTGCTCAATCACATCGAAGTGGCCGTGCGCGCGTTCGACCCTTGCCTGTCCTGTGCTACTCATGCGCTGGGCAAGATGCCACTGGAAGTTGAAACCATCAACGAAGCGGGTGAACGGCTGTCCTTTATGTCGCGCTCGGGCGCCGGCATATTGGGCGCCTCATGACAGCTAAAATCCTGATCTTCGCCATCGGCAACGAATCAAGGGGAGACGATGCGGCAGGCCCCCTGCTGTTGCGCGAACTCAATCTCTGGTTGAACATCAACACAATTACAGAACAATTTGAATTAATTGAGGATTTTCAGTTTCAGATTGAACATGCAATGGACATGAAGGACAGGAAACTGGTGCTGTTCATCGACGCCGGGATGGATACGCCCGCCCCGTTTTCCTTTTACCGGCTCAAAAGCCATCAGGAACCGGTGCTCTACAGCCACGCACTGGCACCGGAGGCCTTGCTCGATGTGTACGCGCAGTTCTACAAGGAACCCCCGCCCGACGCCTTCATCTTATGCATACGGGGTGAATCATTTGAGCTGGGCGAGCCCCCCTCGCCTGCGGCGGCTGCAAATATGGCGCAGGCCGGCCGCTTTATCAGACAGCGACTGCTCGAAGCGGATGCCGATAGCTGGGACAGGCAGGCAGCGATTTTGAAAGGCAGTCAGCAAGCATAGATGCGGATCAGCATATCCTCGGCAGCGGCTCGCCTGCCAGCCAGTCGACCATGCGCCGCCCGCCCAGACGGGTGACCATCTGCACAAAACCGTGATCATCGGCCACCACCTCGCCGATGATGGCGGCATGCTGCGCCAAAGGATGTGCACGCATCACGGACAGCAAGTGCTCAGCCTCACAAGGAGCACAAATTGCGATGAGTTTCCCTTCATTGGCCACATACAAGGGATCGAGCCCGAGAAACTCGCAGGCAGCCTCCACGGATTTGTTCACCGGAATCGCGGCCTCCCGCAGCAGCATGCCCACCCCAGACTGGGCGGCGATTTCATTGAGGGTCGTTGCCAGTCCACCGCGCGTCGGATCGCGCAAGACGCGCAGCCTTGCACGACAGTCGAGCATGGCTGCAACCAGCGTATGCAGCGCCGCCGTATCCGAGACGATAGGCGCATCAAAACTCAGGTTCTCGCGCTGCGAGAGCACCGCCATGCCGTGATCGCCTATAGTGCCGGAGAGCAATATCTTATCGCCAGCCTGTGCCAGGTTCCCTGACAGGTCGATGCCTTCGCGCAGCACCCCAACGCCCGTCGTGGTGATAAATACCCCGTCGCCCTTGCCCTTTTCGACCACCTTGGTATCGCCCGTGACTATCGGCACACCGGCTTCACGCGCAGCCTTCGCCATGGAATAGACGATGCGTTTGAGTTCAGAGAGTAAAAATCCCTCTTCGAGTATGAATGCCGCCGACAGGTAAAGCGGCATCGCGCCCATCATCGCCACATCGTTGATCGTGCCGTGCACCGACAAACTGCCGATATCGCCACCAGCAAAAAAAAGCGGCGACACCACATGGCTGTCGGTAGACATCACCAGCCTGCCCGAAGCCGCCGGCAACACCGCGCCATCATTCCCCCGGGCCAGATACGGATTGTCGAATGCCACGGCAAACAGATCCGCAATCAGATTGGCGGTCAGGCGCCCGCCTGATCCATGCGACATCTCGATGCGGCCGTTTTTAAAATCAGGCGGACGACGATAGCTCATCCCCTGAACCGTCCGTAGGAATAATGCGCAGCACAAGCCCCTTCTGATGACACCATGCACGACCCGACCGGGTTCTCAGGGGTACAGACCGTGCCGAAAATTTTGCATGCTTCAGGGCGTTTTTCACCGCGCAGGATAGCCGCACATTCGCAGGCCTTGTGATCAGGGACGGCAACATACGGGACTGCAAATTTCAATTCAGCGTCATACGCTGCGAACTCGGGGCGCAATTTCAATGCACTGTTGGGCAAAGAGCCCAAACCGCGCCACTCGAAACTGTCGCGCAACTCAAACACCTCGGATACCAGTTTTTGCGCCTTGAGATTACCGTCACGGGTCACCGCACGGGTGAATTCGTTTTCAACGGCGGCACGCCCGTCGTTGATCTGCCGGATTAACATCAGTATCGCCTGCATCACATCCAGCGGCTCGAATCCGGCTATCACTACCGGCTTGCCGTAATGACCGGAAAAAACCTCATAGGGTTTGCTGCCGATCACGGTGGACACATGCGCAGGCCCGATAAAACCATCCAGCCCCGCACCGGCTGCCAGAATTGCATGCATCGCCGCAGGGGTGAGCACATGGTTGCACAGGACGCTGAAATTATTCAACCCTAACGCTTCCGCCTGACTGATCGCGACCGCCGTTGGCGGCGTCGTCGTCTCAAAACCGATGGCCAGAAACACCACCTGCCGCAGCGGATTGTCGCGGGCAATATGCAGCGCATCCTGAGTCGAATAAATCATGCGCACATCGGCGCCTGCCGCTTTGACTTTCATCAGCGTCAGATGAGCTGAGGCCGGCACACGCATGGTATCGGCGTAGGTGCACAAAATGACGTCGTGATTCATCGCAAGCAAAATGGCCTGATCCACGCGGCCGACCGGCAACACGCAGACAGGGCAACCCGGCCCGTGTATCAGGCACACGGATGCGGGCAGTAAATCGCTCAGTCCGTAGCGTGAAATCGCATGGGTATGTCCGCCGCAAAACTCCATCAGACGATAGCTGCGCGCCGGATCCGCTTCATGCCCGATGTTGGCTGAAATTATTTCGGCCAGTTCACCATCGCGAAATTCATCGACATATTTCATGACGACGCTGCATCATTCATCGCAGACAATTCGGCGAACAAAGCCAGCGTCTGCTGCGCCTCATCCTCATCGAGCTTTTGCAGCGCGAAACCTGCATGCACGATCACATAGTCGCCAACCGACACCTCATCGAGCAGCGCAAGTGATATCTCCTTGCGCACCCCGCCCAGATTGACGATCGCGTTGTGATCTGTCGTGAGCTGCTCTACACGGACGGGAATCGCTAAACACATGAAAGATTCCCCGATTGTGATTTATCCGTCATGTTCTTGATGACGCGTTATGTTCAGCGGGCGGCGCTGCATCGCCGGTACCGAATTCCTGCTGTAAGGCATCCTTGTTGTCCGCAATAAAATGCATGCCCCGATCGAGATTATCCAGTTGTCTGGAAAAGAAATTGCCGTCCGAGACCAGCAGGCCGGCAGATTTGGCAAAGTTTGCAGAAAATTCCTGCACGGTATTCACCACACCTTGTTTGTTATTCGACAGCTGCGCATCCAGTTTGGCGACATCCAGCGAGGCCAGATGCGTAAAGGGGTCAATTGCAATTCCCAGACCGCCCATACCCGGTATGCCATCGCCTGCGCCGGGAAAGCGCGTTTTGAGATTTTGCTCCAGCTCGTATTGCGCAACCTCGGCGGCCTGCGTGCCGGCAAGTGCGCCGCCGGGCTTGAGATCAGGCGTGAACCGGCTGATCCAGTTGTTGTATTGACCGACAAAACCCAGCAAGCCGAGCTTGATATTATCCGTTTTAGCCAGCACACCTGCAGCCTCCTGCATCTGTGACACGGCCGCTTTCATCTGACCCAGCTCTGAATACTGAACTTTAACAACAGAATCTATATGATTGATGATACTCATCATTTTATATGCAGATTCAGGGTCTGCCAGCGCCATATTGCGCCCGCTGGCTGACAGCCCCTTTATGTTTACGGACGATGAAATCGCAGCATTGGATGCCAGCGGCGACAGCGGATCTGAAAAAAGCGGGTTGCCGGTATTGTCATTCGAGACCAGTAACTGAAACAGGCTGTTCCATGCCCCATCGTTTTTGAGATTGGCCGACGTATTCATCAGTGAACCCGGCAACGGTATCGATGAAATGGAATCAGGCGGGATAGGCATGAGCGTCACTCCTTTTATTGAGTTCGAACCAAAAAATATTTAAACGGCACCGCGATCATTTCGTTCTCAGGGACTGCAAAGCAATCCAGCCCTGTCCCAGTGAAATCGAGCTGTCCCCTGGACTGACTGAGGTCAGCACCTGCAAGCCATGCGCACGAAGCCTGCCTGATAATTCGTGCAATAAGATATCGTTATAAAAACAGCCACCGCCCAGCGCGACCGTCTGAACGCCGCATCCAACGACCCACTCCAGCAAACCAGCGGCGATTGTGGCATGAAACAAGGCGGCACCGAAAGCGGCATCCTGACAATCGGCAAGGTGCGATAACAGCGGCGAAAAATCCAGCACTCCCGTTACAGTGATTGAATAACCACCGCGCATGGGTGAGATAATGCCATAATCGTGCGCAAGCGTTTGCAATAATATGGCCGCTTCTGCTTCAACGGTCTGGATTTCATTCACCCCCAGCAATCCAGCGGCCGCGTCAAACAGCCTGCCCATACTGGATGTCACCGGACAGTTTAGCCCGCGTTTTAACATCTCAGCCACCATTGCGGCGGCGGGTTGGCCGCAAAATCGTTGCGCAATCTCATCGCCCCGCCCCAGCTCAAATAAAACGGCCGCCGCCATACGCCAAGGCTCATGCGCTGCCCGGTCTCCCCCTGGCATGGCGATATGGGCCAGATGTCCCAGCCGCTGAAAATGTGCCCCGTCAACCTTCAGCAACTCGCCGCCCCATGCCGTGCCATCGTCCCCGAGCCCCACGCCGTCCAGCGCCAGTCCTAATACAGTGCCGCGAAAACGATGCTCAGCACAGATAGCCGCGATATGCGCATGATGATGCTGCACCGCGAGCGTGGGCAGGTGATGCGCTGCGGCATAACGCATCGCAAAACGGCTGCTGTAAAAATCAGGATGCAGATCGTGCGCGACGATAACAGGCGGCATCAACTCACACAGGCTCTCAACGGTTTTATCCAGCATCCGCATCGCATCGGCGCTGTCCAGATCGCCAATCAGTTGCGAGACAAAAGCCTGATCATCACGCGTGACACAGACTGTATTTTTCAGCCATGCACCGCAGGCTAAAACCGGTGGCCCTGAAAAGGGCAGTCTGACCGGATCAATCAAATCGACCCTCTTTTGCCTGCCGACAGCCTGCCCTGATCCAGTCCAGCCACAAGGCCACGCCCTCGCCACTGGCGGCCGACAGGCGGATGACCTGCAAAGCAGGATTGATCCGGTGTGCATAGCTGATGGCAAGCTCGGCATCAAAGTCCAGATAGGGCAGCAAATCGCATTTATTGAGCAACATCAGATCTGCGGCACGGAACATGTCAGGATACTTGAGCGGTTTGTCCTCCCCTTCGGTCACCGACAGAATGACCACCTTATGCGCCTCGCCCAGATCGAAAGCCGCCGGGCACACCAGATTACCGACGTTCTCGATCAGCAGCAGACTGTTCTCCTGTAAGTTCAGTTTCTCCATCGCCTGCCCCACCATTTTCGCATCCAGATGGCAGCCGCGTCCGGTGTTGATCTGAATCGCAGGCGCGCCTGCAGCCCGTATCCTTGCCGCGTCATTTTCAGTCTGCTGATCCCCTTCGATGACGGCCAGCGGCAGCGTGCCATTGAGCGCTGCGATTGTTTTGACCAGCAGCGTGGTTTTGCCGGAGCCCGGGCTTGACACCAGATTGAGCACAAACACACCCTGGGCTCTGGACTGACGACGGTTTTCCTCGGCATAGGCATCATTGCTGGCCAGAATATCGCGCTCAATCTTGACCATGCGTGTTGCTGCCTGATCGGGCTCCGCCTGAACCACAGGCGGCGCCTGATGCGCTTTAAAACGCAGGCGCCCTCCCGGTTGACGCGACGGGCGAAGCGCATGACCGTCAATCAGCGTCTGACCGATTCCACACCCGCACGTGATACACATTGTTAACCCTCTCAACTGTCATTGAATATGCGGGCAAAGTTTACCACTATCCAACGCTGACGCGTCATGTATCCTGACACAGGATGACAACAATGGGCGCCGCTGAGTCATGATGGCAAATGATACAATAAGCGAAATTATTCATTGCTTGGTCGACTTCATATCAGTCAACCATTACTGCTAGTATCTGAGCCTGTTGATTCACGCTGACAACCGGAAGACAAAATGAAAATTGCCCCCCTGCCTGAAAATGAACAGCAACGGCTGGAAGCACTCAGAAGCTTCGATATTCTGGATAGCATTCAGGAATCTGCATTTGATAACATGGTGCAACTGGCTTCGTATATTTGCCAGACGCCGATTGCGGCTATCAGTCTGGTTGACGAACAGAGGCAGTGGTTCAAAGCCATCACCGGCCTTGCTGCCAAAGAGACCCCCAGATCCGTCGCGTTCTGCGCACATGCGATACTTCAGGATGAAGTGATGATCGTCCCGGATGCAACGCAGGACGAGCGATTTTTTGATAATCCACTGGTCGCAGGCGAACCTGATATTCGTTATTACGCGGGCGTGCCCCTCGTCACTTCGCATGGCTATCATTTGGGCACACTCTGCGTGATTGATCGCGTACCCCGTGAGCTGAACACGGAACAGCTCGAAGCAATCAAGGTATTGGCCAACAACATCATGGCGCACCTGCAGTTACGACTGTCCAACAAGCAGATACGCAACCAGATTAAAGATCTGGAATTGGCTGCAACCATTTTTCAGGCCAGCAGTGAAGCCATGCTCGTCACCGATGCCGACAACCTCATCATCACCGTCAACCCCGCTTTCACCCTGTTAACGGGTTATACAATCGATGAAGTGATCGGAAAAAATCCGAAACTGCTACGCTCAGGAAAACAACCCGAAACATTTTATAAAGAGATGTGGCGCAAACTCAATGTAACAGGCCACTGGGACGGGGAGGTCTGGAATGTGCGAAAAAATGGCGAGCTGTATGCTGAATGGCTATCCATTAACATCCTGTACAACGACGATGGTTCAAAACGCCTGCATGTGGCCATATTTTCCGATATTACAGAGAAAAAACAGGCTGATGAAATGATATGGGAATGCGCCAACTATGATCAGCTCACACTCTTGCCCAACAGGCGACTGTTCCGCGACCGCATGGAGCAGAACATAAAACTGGCACACCGGAACAAAAAATCATTCGCACTAATGTTCATCGACCTTGACCGGTTCAAGGATGTCAACGATACACTGGGACACGACATGGGCGATAAACTGCTTAAAGAAGTGGCAACCCGGATCAATCAGTGCGTACGCGATATGGATACGGTCGCCCGTATCGGCGGTGATGAATTTACCGTCATACTTTCACAGTGTGCCGATCCGGTTTATGCCGGAAATGTGGCCGGATCGATTATCCGGCAACTGACCACCCCCTTCGTGATCGACGGCAATACGATGAACCTGTCTGCCAGCATTGGCATCACACGCTATCCAAACGACGGGGAGAGCGCAGACCAGCTGCTCAAGAATGCCGATATCGCGATGTATACGGCCAAAAACAGGGGCAGAGCGAATTATTGCCATTTCCCCCCCTCGGACGCGCGGGACTAACATGCACTTGTTCGGACAATTATTTAATCACCAGAAAAAAAATGACGACCTGTTGCTCGCAATCGAGAGAGCCGTCAACAGAGTCGACCCCTTGCTCAGGCAACTGGGCGACTACCCCAATCTGTACTTAAAACCGGTATCCCATGCACTGACGTATGTACGCAAACTGGCCGGCAGCCTGCCAGGACCCGTGATACTCAACCGGGAGACCTACGCCGGCAACGCCTTCGTTCACGCCATTTTTCCGTCCGTTGATTTCGTCGATGAAGCATTTTGCAGCAGCCAGGCCTTGCAGGATTACTACGCTGCGTATCCTGATGCAAATGAGCTCTACGCCTTGATGGGAATGCGCCGCGTTGAGAAGCAGATTTCAGGTATGGAGTTATCCGGCGATGTCCTGCAGAGCGACGTAATAAAAAAAGTGGTGTATTTCAGCAACCACACCATAGAGAATCCTGCATTAACTGAAGAAAAGGCCCGCGAACAGGTTGCCTGGAGTTTTTTTGACAATCTGACCGATAAGGTTAAAAAACGCATTGAGGAACGAAAACAGCTGATGCAATCGCAAATACAAAATAAAAATGCGTTGATCGCACAGCTGCGCGCAGCAAATGCACAGGCCCGACCAGCCCTTGAACACGCATTGTCATGCCAATTATCGGTAATGCAGTCAACAGCCAGTTCGCTTGATCTGACTCATTATGCCGGGGATTTTAATGCCGTGATGCTGCACCCCGAGCAATATCTCAAGCTGAATCGAACGACGGTCATGCTTGATAACATGGGGATGGAGCAGGCAAACAACCATACAGACAATCCGAATCCGGTCGTATTCAATGAGCTGATCAATTACGACCGTCGCAACTGGACGGTGGCGATGGTGTACTGCAAGAAGCGGCAAACAGAATCATTTACAAACCGGCTTGATAAAGCCTACCGCAGACTGACTTTTTAGCGACCGGTTATCGCGTGCAAAAATTTCAGACTGTTTATTCAACTTCAAGTTCGATGACGCGCATCAAACCCCCGCCCGTCACATTGCCCTGATACCCGCCGCAACCGGGGCAGGCTTCATACAGTGCGCTCAACTGCACAACAGAAGCACAGTCAGCACAGATACCCTGCCCCGCTGTCTCAATAATTTCAAGCACTGCCCCTTGGGCAATGCTGTCAGCCATCACCGCATCAAAACAAAATCGCATCGCATCGGGTTCAACCGAGGAAAGCTGCCCTATTTCCAGCACCACGCGACGCACACGCACAAAACATTGCGAACGAGATGACTGTTCTATGATTTGCAGTACATTTTCGGCCAGCGACATCTCATGCATAAAAACCTGCAAAACCGATTAAAGCAATCAGCATGCCAAGAATACGCAGTCCTGAACGGGCAAGCGCACTTGCAATAGTGATTCCAGTCAAATGCAAGGCCGCGGTAGACAACATAAAACCCAGCGCATAGCCAAAACCGGAAGCGTTATGCGGCATTTCGACGCCGTGCGCATAACCGTGAAACAGCGCAAACAGGCTGACAAGTGACATAGAGACCGGCAACGAATAACGGGCCTGCGATGCGATCAATGCACCCAACACCAGCACTGAAGCCAGCATCCCCCCTTCAATGAAGTGGAGCGGAATCGCCGCGATGCCCAGCAAACCGCCCAGCGCCATCACACAGATGAATGCGAGCGGCACGCACCATACAGCACGTCCGCCCATCTGCTTCGCCCATATCCCGACAGCAATCAGCGCGCTCAGGTGATCGAGTCCTGTAAACGGGTGCAGTAATCCGGCTTCCCAGCCTGCGGCATGCCCGGCATGCGCATGAGCCATATTCGGGATCAGTAGCACAGTCAGTAAGGTCAGAGAAATACAATTAGCCAATTTCATGATCGCCACCCTGGATTGAACGAATAAGACCCGATCAGATCAATTATTGCTTGCCGTACAGTTTACGACCGCGAATTCGTGCACGGTGAGCCGCGCGTTGTTCAGCTTCTGTCAACGCGCGTGGTTTTTTACCCTCGAACGGGTTTTTGCTGGAATTAAACTGAATCTTCATCGGGGTACCCTCAAGCCTGAAAATTTCGGCGAAAGAACGCTCCAGATAGCGCGCATAACTGGCCGGCACATTATCCAGTCCGCTGCCGTGAATGACGATCAGCGGCGGATTGCTGCCGCCCTGATGGGCGTAACGCATCTTGGGCAGGAAACGACCCACCTTGGGAGGTGCCTGTTTCTCGACTGCGCCCAGCAACGCACGGGTCAGTTTAGGGGTAGACATTTTCGACATCGCAGCAGCATAAGCACTGTCAGCGGATTTGAGCACATCGATGATACCGTTGCCGTTCAGCGCGGAGATGTAATGACGCTTGGCAAACCCCAGAAAATGCAACTTGCGCTCAATGTCATTTTTGACCATTTCACGCTGATGATTGTCCAGACCATCCCATTTATTAACGGCCAGCACCAGTGCACGACCGGCTTGTAACACAAAGTCTGCGACATGGGCATCCTGTTCGGTAATCTGATCGCGTGCATCGACGACCAGCACAACCACGTTGGCATCTTCAATCGCCTGCATGGTCTTGATCACAGAAAATTTTTCAATTGCCTCATCAACTTTGCCCCGACGACGCACCCCTGCGGTATCGATGATGGTGTACTGCTTGCCGTCGCGCTCGAAATCGATGTAAATACTGTCGCGCGTGGTTCCGGGCTGGTCGAATGCAATCACGCGCTGCTCGCCTAAAATAGCATTCACCAGCGTGGATTTACCGACATTCGGGCGACCTACAATGGCAAGCTTGGGCGGTTTATCAGCAGTAACTTCTTCCTCTTCAATTTCAAGAGGAAAGCGTTCCATCGCAATCTCAACCACTTCGACGACATTATCGCCATGCGCGGAAGAAATCGGATAAGGCTCACCGAGTCCGAGCTCGAAAAATTCAGCGGTCACGCGGGCACGCGCCATACCTTCCGCCTTGTTGACCAGCAGCAATATTGGCTTGCCTGTCTTGCGCAACTGGGTCGCGATGATCAGATCCTGCGGCGTACAACCGGCGCGACCATCGACCAGAAACAGCACGATATCCGCTTCATCGACAGCCTGACGGCTTTGTCTGGCCATCTCGTACATGATGCCATCCTTGGCAACCGGTTCCAGTCCGCCTGTATCTACAACCAGATAAGGACGCTCACCAACCCGGCCCCGGCCATAATGCCGGTCACGGGTCAAACCAGGCTGATCCGCGACCAGTGCATCGCGACTGCGGGTGAGACGATTGAACAAAGTGGACTTACCCACATTTGGACGACCTACTAATACAAGTGTGGGTAACATGTTGAAAACCTTAAGTAAAAGATAAAAAGTGACAAGTGGAACCGAAACTGCGTATCACTTGCCACAGATTTTAATGAATTGATAAAGAATATACGCCACCCTCCCGGGTTTGCACCAGCAGGCCATTATCCATGTCAACTGGCGCTTCGGAAATTGCACTTCCGTCCAGCTTGATACGTGCTGCAAAATGACCGTCTTCACGGCTCAACGCATGCAAAAATCCTTCATAATCGCCAACAACCACAAAATTCTCAGTCGCATAGGGAGCAGACGTGTTACGCAGCAACAGCTGATCGTTCTTCCAAACGGTGCTGCCGCTATCCTTATCCAGCGCCATCACGACACCGTGGGAATCGCTCACATAAAGCTGCTTGCGCAAAATATACAAACCTTTGTCACTGTCAATATCACGGCTCCACAGTGGATTCCCCCCTGCTGCATCATAGCAGGCCAGACGTCCCTGAAAAGCAATGGCGCACGCCTGTGCGTCATTTAACACAGGATTGCTGGTGATATCACTGATACGTTCAAGTTCAGTATTACCGCGCGGTTGCGACACGCTATTTTCCCACAACAAAGATCCGTCTGAAATTTTGAAAGCGACCAGTTTTCCACCGGCAAAACCGGCATATACCACGCCGCGGCGCAGCGTGACACTCGCGTGACTGCGTACGACCAGCGCCGGCGTACTGCGCTCATAGACCCACAAGGATTTACCGTCTGCGACACTTAAGCCTGCGATATGACCGTCTCCGGTGCGCACAACCACCACACCGTCAGCGACTTGCGGCACGCCTAACACTTCGCTGGAAACCGTATGCTTCCAGCGCAATTTGCCGTCTTCTCCGTAAGCTTGCACCTCGCCCTTATCGCTACCGATCAGCACCAGTCCTTCGCCGCTGCCCACGCCGGCCGAGACGACCACATTGCTCTCAATTCGCCACACCTCATGACCTGTCGTACGATCAAGACGCGTCAGCACACCTTTGTCTGATGCACCATACACCGCATCCTTGGTCAGTGCAGCTTGCAACGGGTTTGCGACTGAGCTGCCAAAATTCCCATGCCAGCGTTCTGTAAATTGAGCAGATTGGGCAAACTCAACCAGTTTAGTCGGTTGAGCGATACCTGCGCCCTGCCCCATCCAGCCCTTGACCGTATCTACCGTGCCGCAGCCGCTCAAGGCCACCAGCATCACCAACGCTAGCTTTTTCATTTTTGTGCTCCGAAAGCATCGAGTTTCATCTGGACCAGATTACGATAGCTGCTCTTTTCATCGAACTTATCAAAAGCCTGTTTGTAGGCTGCGCGTGCATCTGCCGCCTTCCCCTGTGCATTGAATATATCGCCTTTTAGATCGGCATACAACGCATCAAATGAAGCCGCATGCTTCGCATCAAGCAATTTCATCGCACCGGCATAATCTTTTTCATCGAGCAAAATGGATGCCATGCGCAAACTCGCCACGCTTTTAAGTCCCTCTTCGGAAGCGTGTTCAATCACCCATTGCAGTTGCGTCTTGGCGCGCAGAGGCTCTTTAGCATTTTCATTCACCTGCGCAGCAATCAGGGCAGCACGCGGTGCATAAGCGGTACGCGCATATTTGTCCATGACAGCTGCTGCGGCATCGTTGACCCGTTTGGCATCATTGCTGGACAATTGCTCGACGAACTGCTGATACAAGGTTGCCGCTTCCGTCATTTGCTTGTTCTGATAATACTGCCAGCCGCGCACGCCTGCCATTGCCATCGTCGCAATCAGCACGATGCCCACGACCCAGTTACCATTGTCTTTCCACCATGATTTGAGCGTGTCGAGTTGTTCCTGTTCCTGCAAATCCAAAACTGCCATGTTTTACTCCTGCTTGATTAATTGGTTGATCGCAGCGTTAAGATCCTGCACGCTCACCCGCACTTGCGAGCCGCCCTGCATCGGTTTGATGCTCACTTCATTTGCAGCCGCTTCATCGTCGCCGATAACCACGGTCAGCACCGCGCAACTGGCATCGGCCTTTTTCATTTGCGACTTGAAACTACCCCCACCGCAATGCAGCACAACGCGCAAATTCTGGTCGCGCAATTGCTCCGCCACGACACTCGCCAGTCGTGCTGCCAGCTCGCCCTGATGCACCACGTACACATCAACTTCAGGTTTCGGCAGCGGCATGCCGGCTTCTTGCAGCAAGACCAACAGGCGTTCGACACCCATCGCAAAGCCCATCGCAGGTGCAGGTTTACCGCCTATTTGTTCGACCAGGCCGTCATAGCGACCGCCGGCACAAATCGTGCCTTGCGCACCAAGCTTCGTGGTAACCCATTCGAATACCGTACGATTGTAATAATCAAGACCGCGAACCAGCCGCGGGTTGATCTCAAAGGGAATACCATGTTGCGTCAATATCGCCTGCAGCGCTGAGAAATGACTCAGCGCCGCTTCATCCAACTCATCCATCAATTTCGGCGCATCTTCGATCAGTGCCTGCATCGCCGGATTCTTGCTGTCCAGTATGCGTAACGGATTGCTGTGCAAACGGCGCACCGCCTCTGCATCCAGCAATGCCATATGTTGCTCGAAATAGGCAATCAGTTTGGCGCGATGTCGATGCCGTGATTCCGCATCCCCCAACGTGTTCAATTGCAGGGTGACATCCGTAATGCCCAGCTTTTTCCAAAGCCTTGCGCACATCAAAATCTGTTCGGCATCAATATCCGGACCGGCAAAACCCAAGGCTTCCACACCGACCTGATGAAACTGCCGGTAGCGTCCCTTTTGCGGGCGCTCATGACGAAACATCGGGCCGCTGTAATAAAGACGCTGCGGCGCGTTGTACAGCAAGTTATGCTGCAGTACTGCACGCACGCACGATGCCGTACCTTCAGGGCGCAGGGTTAACTGGTCACCATTGAGACTATCCTCAAAACTGTACATTTCTTTTTCGACAATATCGGTGACTTCGCCGATCGCCCGGCAGAACAAGGCAGTCGGTTCAACCAGCGGCATGCGGATATTGCGATAGCCGTAGGCGCACAGCCAGTCGCGCACAACCTCTTCAAACCATAACCAGAGTTCCGCCTCAATCGGCAGAATATCGTTCATGCCGCGAACGGCTTGTAGTGTTTCGTTGCTCATGTTTTAAACACAGCAAGCAGCAAACAGCAAGCAGCAAGCAGCAAATTCTCTACTGACCACTTCCCGCTCACCACTCACTGCTCTTTCCTTTTCACGTATTTTCTGGCGACATAGTCGTCGACGATGCCGGTAAATTCTTCAGCAATATGATCCCCGCGCAAGGTCATCGCTTTTTCACCGTCGATGTAGACCGGCGCAGCCGGCGTCTCGCCTGTACCCGGCAGACTGATGCCGATATTCGCCAGCTTGCTCTCGCCCGGACCATTCACTACACACCCCATGACGGCGACCGTCATATTCTCGACGCCCATATATTGTTCACGCCAGATCGGCATTTGTGCACGCAAATGACGCTGTATGCTCTGCGCCAGTTCCTGAAAAAAGCTGCTTGTGGTGCGTCCGCAACCGGGACACGCGGTAACCATGGGTGCGAATGCGCGCATACCCATCGTCTGCAATATTTCCTGACCGACCAGCACTTCCTGTGTGCGATCGCCGCCAGGTTCAGGGGTCAACGAAATCCGGATCGTGTCACCGATGCCTTCTTGCAACAGTACAGACAGTGCGGCGGTGGACGCGACGATCCCCTTCGACCCCATACCGGCTTCAGTCAGCCCCAAATGCAAGGCATAATCACACTGCCGCGTCAGAGATCGATACACGGCAATCAGATCCTGAACTTCACTGACTTTACAGGACAACACGATGCGGTTGTGCGCCAGACCCAGTTGTTCGGCACGTTGCGCGCTTTCAATAGCGGAGGTAATCAATGCAGCGCGCGTCACTTCCTTGACATCTCGTGGCTCCGGCAGACGGGCATTCTCATCCATCATGCGAACCACCAGTTTCTGATCCAGACTCCCCCAGTTCACCCCGATACGCACCGGCTTGTCGTAAAGAATAGCCGTTTGAATCATGATTGTGAACGGGTCATCTTCAGCGCGGTTGCGTCCGACATTACCCGGATTGATGCGGTATTTCGCAAGCGACTTCGCGCAATCAGGATAGTCCGTCAGCAAACGGTGGCCATTGTAATGAAAATCGCCGACCAGTGGCACGTTACACCCCAGCGCATCAAGCCTTCTGCGTATATGCACCACGGCAGCGGCAGCTTCAGGTGTGTTAACCGTAATACGCACGAGTTCAGAACCCGCCTTGGCCAGATCAAAAACCTGACTGGTGGTCGCTGCGATGTCGGCCGTATCGGTATTGGTCATCGATTGCACAACAATCGGCGCCCCGCCACCGAGCATCACGTTACCGATTAACACCCGTTGCGACGGGCGACGCATTATCACATCCATATCGGTTACTCCAGCGTCATTCGCGCAACATCACTGTTATTGCCGATATAAGGCGACAAATCAACCTGTTTTTCCCGGTAATACAAATGCACGGCGGCAGAATGACCGATCACCATAGTAAAAGGAGGCACCCCTTCCAGATTTAACTCCGTACCGGGCTGATTGATTTGCCTGACTAACGATTTTCCGGTGGCATCCTTGATATCCACCCAGGATTCTTTATCAAAGCTCAGTTTCAACGCGGCAGGGACACCCGCGGCAGATGACACCTGCAATAAAGATACCGGCGTTGCGGAAGCGGGCGCATCCAGTAGAACTGGCTGCGTTTCAGCCACACCCGAGCCTTCAATCACTTGTGACGCGATCTCCAGCGGAATCGTTGCCACCGCAGCCACATCGGATACCGCGATGACCGCGTCCGCTTCAGTGACAGGAACACGGGGAGTATGAGATTGCCAGAAGAGGAATCCGGCAATCAGAAATACAACAAACAAGGCTGCAATCAACAGATTAAAGTTTTGCTGACGCACCGTTTTTTGAGTCGGGAACGGCGCATCGACCTTCGTTGGTTCCGGGTTGTGCACGACCGTACCCGGCAACGCATCGAGCAAGGGTTGCGGATCCATCTGCAAAAGTCTGGCATAGCTGCGTACAAAACCACGCAAAAAAGCGGTCTCAGGAAGAGACTTGAAATCATCCTCTTCCAGCGCGGTAATCTGGCGGGATGACAGTTTGATCTTGACGACAACATCGTCGATACTGAGCCCCAGGCTGTCACGGCCGGCACGCAACTGAGCCCCTACGGACACTTTTTTCGGGGTATCCCGCACCGGCTCAAAAGATTCTGCAGCCTCTGACTTGTCTTCTGTAAACTGTTCCATTATTCACCATGCACCAGTAATTGAGTTTCACGCGCATCAGGATACCGTTGTCGCAATTGCAAGGCATAACTTGCTTCCGCATTCGTGTTTCCGACACGTCGCTCGATACGAACCGCCAACCATAACTGCGCGGCAGTCAAATTTTCACTTTTTTGAGCAGCAAAATATTTACTGGCAGCCGGATAATCACCTTCCGCAAAAGTAATTTCAGCCATTGCCAGCAATGCCTGCGTCATATCGGGCTGAATCCGCAAGGCACGCTGCAAAAACTCCTGCGCATCCTTATTTTTACCCGCTTTCTGAAAACACAGACCGGCATTCAGATAGGCACGCTCAGGTGTGGCATACAAGGAGTTTTTGACTGCGGCCATAAAATGCGGGATGGATTCCAGTTCTTTCCCGCGCTGACATAGAAACCAGCCGTAATTGTTATGCGCCTCGGAGTCTGCTTTATCCAGGTGCAAACTTTGCACGAAGTCGGCTTCGGCTTCCGCATCCTCACGCAGCGACATATGAATCAAACCACGCACATTGTAAGCCGGCGCGTAACCGGGCTCAGCCTGCAAGGCCAGATCAATCTCGGACAGCGCAATCCCCATCTGCTCACGCTCGTAATACATGCCGGCAAGTTCGGTGTGCACTTTGGCACTGTTGTGCGCACGTTCATTGCCCGGCTGTTTAATCGCGTTGTTACCACCCGCACATCCGACTAGCAGCACCAGCAACAGCAAACTGATGTAATTTTTCACACTGCCTCCCTTTTTTGAAAGACGACAGACTGAGTTCGTTTGGTTTTATCCAGCACCTGACCCGCCAGCTGACCGCAGGCAGCCGCGATATCATCACCGCGTGTTTTACGTGTCGTGGTAATAATATCGGCCTGCATCAGCACATCGCGAAATCGTTGTATCGCATCCGGCCTTGAGCGTTTATAAGGCGACAACGGAAACGGATTAAAAGGGATCAGGTTAAACTTGCACGGCACATCCGCTACCCGCCGCACCAGTTCATGGGCCTGCTGCACCGAATCGTTAATCCCGTCGAGCATCACATATTCGAATGTGATGAAATCGCGCGGTGCACGTTCAAGGTAGCGCCGGCATGCGGCCAGCAGTTCCTTTAGCGGATATTTCTGATTGATCGGCACCAGCTGGTCACGAAGCGCATCATTAGGCGCATGCAAGGACACGGCCAGCGCCACCGGACACTCTTCGCGCAACCTGTCCATTGCCGGCACAATGCCAGATGTGGAGACGGTCACGCGACGGCGTGACAGGCCATATGCCTGATCATCGAGCATCAGACGCAGGGCGCTGACGGTATTGTCGAAGTTAAGCAGCGGCTCTCCCATCCCCATCATCACCACGTTGCTGACAGGCCAGTTACCCTCGGCATTTTTTCCCAACTGGTGATTCGCCCACCACAACTGGCCGATGATTTCCGCCACGGAGAGGTTACGATTAAATCCTTGCTTGCCGGTCGAGCAAAATGAACAATCCAGCGCACAGCCGGCCTGAGAGGAAATACACAGCGTGCCACGGGTCGACTCGGGGATATACACCGCTTCAACAGCATTACCTGCCCCAACGCTCAGCAACCACTTGCGAGTCCCGTCGTCGGACAGCTCTTCCCTCACAATATCAGGCACGGTGATACTTGCATTACGTGATAATTTCTCACGCAATGTTCCTGCGATATCAGTCATCGCAGTAAAATCGGATTCCCCGACCTGGTAAATCCAGCGCAGCAACTGCCTGGCACGGAACGGCTTTTCGCCCATTTCCGTAAAATAGGCAGTCAGCGCATGCGCATCAAGATCGAGGAGGTTTTGCATTATTTCAACAATTAACGGGAGTAAACGTTCATTGCAGGGAAGAAATAAGCGATTTCAACTGCGGCAGTTTCAGCAGCATCAGAACCGTGCACCGCATTTGCATCGATACTGTCAGCGAAATCAGCACGGATCGTACCCTTGTCAGCCTTTTTAGGATCAGTTGCACCCATCAGGTCGCGATTTTTCAGAATGGCGCCTTCGCCTTCCAAAGCCTGAATCATGACAGGGCCGGAAATCATGAAGCTGACCAGGTCGTTGAAGAACGGGCGCGCTGCATGTACAGCGTAAAAGCCTTCAGCTTCTGCGCGTGACAATTGTGTCATGCGTGCTGCGATGATTTTCAGGCCGGCGCCTTCAAAACGGGAGTAAATTTGACCGATAACATTTTTTGCAACAGCATCAGGTTTGATAATTGACAGAGTACGTTCAACAGCCATGCTAAATTCTCCAAAACAGGATTGATAAAATACGACCGCTAATTCTATCAGAGTTTGCCTGCACTGTCGCTGTTGAGCCCTGAGCTTGTACACACCGAAAGGCGATCCTGCTTCTGTCTTGCAACTCGCATGCAGGGCATGCACAGGAATCCGTCAATTTAAGCTGCGCGCACCGTTCACAGGCAACGCATATCTGCCCGTCCTCCTGTAAACTTTACAAACTAGTAAAGCTTTGACGTTTTTTGCCGATAGCATATTCAAGCGGAGAGTCATGCTGAACGATCAGATTAGCCAACTCAGTCCGTACCGAATCTGTCATCAGGAGCAGCGATCATGAGCGAAATTTTTAAAATCAATGACCACACTTACCGCGCTTATCCCACTCGATTTTTTTGCGACGGCATTGAAATAACTGCGGCTGAATTTTATGCTGCAATACGATCTCTTTACCATAAAAACTAGCTTCAGCCCATTACCTATGCGGATTTTGATTGTATTAATGCTGCTGATCTCAGGCGTAGCGCAAGCAGATATGCTGGCACAAGCGCAGCGTGCTCAGGAAGCAGGCGACTATGCCAAGGCGGCAACCCTTTACACCCCTTTGGCGACACAAGGCGATCCTGTTGCTCAGTTCAATCTGGGCGTTCTCTACACGCAAGGTCAGATCATCCTCAAAGATTACCGCACCGCATTACAATGGTATCTGGCTGCGGCCCAGCAAGGGCATGCACAGGCACAGGCAAATCTGGGTGAATTATATGCAACCGGACAAGGCGTCCCCCAAGACTTCAAAAAAGCCATGCAGTGGTTCATTTTATCGGCCAGGCAAGACAATCCCCTGGCTCAGGAGCGAATCGGCGACCTGTATGCCAACGGCCAGGGCGTACCGCAAGACTTTCAGGAAGCGATCAGGTGGTATCGTCTTTCAGCCAAACAGGGCAATGCCATCGCACACGCAAAAATCGCCGACTGCTATGAAAACGGGCAAGGGACTCCGCAAGACAGCAATGCTGCCATTGAATGGCTCAACACAGCCGCCGCCTATGCAACCGATATGGCTCACCGAAACGCATACCAGGCTAAGCGCGATGCAATTAAACTGAAAGTTGAAACAATCAGAATCAACAAGGAGCAACAACTGGCCAGGGAAGCGGCCGAACGCGAAAAAGAAGCGGCCGAAAAAAAGAAAATTGCTGACGAGGCCCGTGCTGAAGCAGCACGCCAGGCGGCCGAACAAGCCGCAATGATAAAGGCGGCTGCACAGGCCGAAGAATTAGCCAGACAAAAAGCAGCGGCAGCGGCAGCCCTTGAAATACAGATTAAGGCCTATAAACAGGAAAAACTTGAAGCCGAGGCTGCAAAACATAAAGCCATGCAAGAAGCGAGAGCCGCCGCCGAAATCAGGTTAAAAGCCCGCGCAGACAGACGCCGCGCCGACATCAAAGCTGAAGTCGCACGCCAAAAACAGGAAGCGGCCCGATACAAATCTGCTGCGGCCAGAATTAAAAAGGAAAACGACATAAAAGCACAACATCAGGCGCAGGACAGGAAAACCAGCGCCCCCTCAAGTGAAGCATTGCATCCAAAAAAATCCGCTCTCACAGCCGAAGATGCTGAGCATCCTCTGTTACATGAGCCGCAGTCCGCAATTGAAAACCAGCACGCAACCCCCTCCCCTGAACAGAGTAAATTGCCTGCAATCACGTCCAGGAACGCACCACAACAGGCTCAGCCAGCGCGCAATCTGGCACCGCCTGAAGCCAAAGCAGCACCGAAACTGACGGTTGAAGCCATTAAACCCAATATCACCACAGGAAAAACGCGCTATCCAGCCAAAATGGAACTCACAGACGAAGAGCTGGGGCATCCTCCAATACCAAATACGCCAGCCTCTGTAAAACAGATTGAGTGGTCAAAAAAACCTGCTCCACATTGACTTTACACTGTCCGGGCCGCCCCCCCCCTGCACAGCGATTAATCTCAACGCATACTGTCACGGCCAAATGCAATGACCATTGAGCAGGTGATCGATTTGTTATACTTGCACATCGTTATCAGCACACCCGGCTAATTTTATGCGCAAGCATCTGGTGGTATCCATTTCAGGACACGGCTTCGGCCATGTCGCACAAACTGCGCCTGTTCTGAATGCACTTCATGCACAGATGCCACAGCTTCGCATCACCGTGCGATCTAGCGTCACCATCGAACACTTGCACGCGCGCATCCACATCCCGTTCACCCATCTGCCCAGCGAGGGCGACATCGGCATGATGATGACCTCCCCGCTGGAAGTGGATGTCACACAGAGTCGCGCCGCCTATCACGCCTTCCATGCTGACTGGGAAAAGCGTGTCGCTGATGAAGCCTGTCTGCTAAAAAAATTACATGCCGATATGGTTTTTTCCAACGCAGGTTATCTGCCTTTAGCGGGTGCGCAACGGGCGGGTATTCTCAATGCGGCACTGTGTTCGCTGAACTGGGCCGACATCTACCGTCATTACTGCACCCCAACAGGCACGCCGACGGATGCACATATCAGCCAACAGATACAGCGCTGCTATGCGGATGCAGATGCCTTTTTGCGCGCCACGCCCGGCATGGCGATGGACGATCTTGCCAACTTGATACCGGTCGCCCCCATTGCTGCGGTCGGAGAAAACCGGCGTGATGAATTAAACCGCCATCTGGGGTTATCAGGGGACGAAAAACTGGTACTCGTGAGCATGGGCGGCATCCAAAGTCGTCTGCCCGTCGATAACTGGCCGCGAATAGACGGCGTGCGGTATCTGGTGCAGGCGAACTGGCAAACCCGGCATCCCGATGCAATTGCGATTGAGTCAATGCCATTATGCTTCAGCGATTTACTGGCAAGCGCTGATGCACTGCTATGCAAACCCGGCTATGGAAGTTTCGTGGAAGCCGCATGCTGCGGCGTGCCGGTCATCTATGCAGGCCGCCCCGACTGGCCTGAATCGGTCGCCCTGACCGAATGGCTGACAAAAAATGGAAAATCCTGCGAAATTTCCGCAAATGCACTGGCGCGCGGCAACTTTTCTGATGTCTTGGCACAACTCTGGCATACCCCTGATACGGCAAAGATCATTCCAGCAGGTGCACAGCAGGCCGCCGGCTGGATAGCAAAAAAAATGAGCTAAATAACAAAGGGGCACCTGTTTCCAGGCACCCCTCCAATTGTTTCCCGTCAGGAAATCAGCTTAGTGCAAATGACCGCCTTCGTCATGCACATGGCCGTGCTCGAGTTCTTCTTCCGTTGCTGCACGCACGCCGGTGACCGTGCAGTTAAACGTAACCGTTTTGCCGGCCAGCGGATGATTACCGTCAACCGTCACTTCATCGTCACCGACTTCGATCACGGTGTACAAAATAAAGTCTTCATCATCAGACTCTTCGGGCGCACCTTCAAATTGCATGCCGAGCGCAACATCTTCCGGAAAAGAACTGCGCGCTTCTACTTCGACCAGCTCATGCTCATATTCACCGAAAGCATCATCCGGCTGCAACGTGACACTGCACTGATCGCCAGCACGCTTACCGTGCAAGGCTTCCTCAACCAGAGGAAAGATGCCGTCATATCCGCCATGCAGATAGCTGATCGGATCTTCGACTGTTTCAAGCACTTCATGATCGCCTGCCGCATTAATCAATTCGTAACGTAACGATACAACCGTGTTCTTTGCAATCTTCATTTTATTATCCTTGTGTTAAATATAAATACTCAGTCTGTGCGCGATATTAAAGCCCAAATATGACATAGCGATGTCCGCCACCTAGCCTGGGTAAAAAATCATTGCGTCATTTTAAACACTTTGTGTGTCGCATCCAAATTAATTTTTTACCCTGACTCCTGACAAGGCTATAATAGAAAACATGAAAACACTCTCAACTTTGCTTGGCTCCCTTTCCGTCAATGAATTTCTGCGCGATTACTGGCAAAAAAAACCGCTGCTGATCCGCGGTGCATTGCCGGAATTCAAAGGCCTGCTTAACCCGCAACAGGCGCTTGAGCTAGCCTGCACGGAAGATGTGCAAGCCCGCCTGATCAAGCAAAGGGACGGAGAATTCGAACTCAAACAGTCCCCCTTTACACCCAAAGACTTTAAAGGGCTGAATAAATCACCCTGGACGGTGCTGGTACAGGGTTTGAATCATCACTTGCCCGAAGCCGCTGAACTATTAAAACTATTTGACTTCATCCCACACGCCCGTCTGGATGATCTGATGGTCAGCTACGCACCCGAAGGCGGTGGTGTAGGCCCGCACTTTGATCCTTATGATGTCTTTCTGCTGCAAGGCATGGGGCACCGCCGCTGGCAGATTTCCACACAGTCAGACCGCACCCTGATTGAAGGCGCACCCCTGCGCATACTGAAAGACTTCAAGATTGAACAGGAATGGATCCTGGCACCGGGCGACATGCTGTACTTGCCGCCGCAGTGCGCGCACAACGGGATCGCCGAAGACAACTGCATGACCTACTCCATCGGTTTTCGTACCCCGGCATATCAGGAACTGGCTGAACAGTTTCTGGTGTACTTGCAGGACCGAATTTGCGTAGAAGGACTTTATGCAGACCCTGATCTCAAAACGCAAATACACCCGTCTGAAATCAGCGCAGACATGATCAGGCAGGTGGAAAAGGCCATTAAGCAGGTTCGCTGGGATAAAGAGGATATTGCAAATTTTCTCGGCTGTTATTTGAGCGAGCCCAAACCGCATATCTTTTTCGATGCACCGGATACTGAATTAAGTTTCAAAAAATTCAGCAAAGCAGTAAACAATAGCGGCATCATCCTGAATCTGAAAACCCAGATGCTATGCCACGGTCACCACATATTTATCAATGGCGAATCAACGGAACCTGCCGAAAGCGATTACAATTTACTGCGGGAATTAGCAGACAACCGTGAATTGCCAGCGCTTGATACGTGCTCTGATGAGCTGATGGATATGCTCTACCAGTGGTATCTGGATGGCTATATTTTACCGCGATAAATTTGCTTAACACCGCGCTCCCCTCACGCGGAACAGTTCAATTTGATGTTTTTTCTGACGAGTCAATTTACTGATGCATTGATCAGCAAAATGAGGGGAAAACCATGCTCGACGGGCCACTGATACATACGCATCTGGACGGCATTGCAGACTATTGTGCTGCACTCGACACGTTATGCCAGCTTGCACACAAAAATCTCTACCTGTTTGACAAGAATTTCGAAGGGCTGGGATTCAACGCTGTAGCCAGATATGAAACATTACGGCATTTTCTGCTCGCCAATCCGGCCAGCCGTCTGTTCATCCTGGCTCACGACACCCACTACCTGTCCACGCATTGCCCGCGCATGGCCCTGTTGCTGCGTCACTTTGACAACCAGATGACCATCCGTCAAACGCACCTGCAGCATGTCACGGCGCCCTTTTGCGTCACTGATAACGCGCATTATGTGCGCCGCTTCCACTTTGATGATCTGCGCGGTATTTTTGCACAGAATGACCCTGAAAATGCCCGTGCGCTGGAAGCCACTTTCATTGAAATGTGGGGAAAATCACACCAGTCTGTTGCGCCTACAACACTTGGAATATAAATCTTTCGTTGATACTGGTTTTTTTTTACATTACTGGTAGAATGCCGCGACTTTGATCTTGGAAGAAACGCCCGGATCGAGCAAAAATTTAAATTTTTCAACTTAACTTAAGGAAATACCATGAAATTATCCGCTCTTGTTGCTGCTCTGTTGGCTCTTGCTTTGTCCGCTTGTGGTGAAAAAGCTGCTGAAGCTCCAGCTGCTCCAGCTGTTGTTGAAGCACCAGCTGCAGCTCCAGCTGCAGAAGCTGCTTCTGCTGTTGAAGCTGCTCCTGCTGCAACTGAAGCCGCTGCTCCAGCTGCTGATGCTGCTGCTCCAGCTGCAAAATAAGCCACACGCTTATCAGCAATAAAGAAACCGGCGCAAGCCGGTTTTTTTATTGCTGATAAAATCAGTAAATTTCGCAGCCCCGTGTATTAAGGCAACTCATCATTCGGAAAAAATGGTTTCGAGTTGACAAACACATGAAAAAATCAATCGACTGAAGCCCTAAGCTGCCGGTAAATGCTGCTGGCTAACCGAGCCCGCCATCGGCGCATGAGATGCTCTGCGCAGACAGTGCGCCCTGCTGAAGAACACAACAACATAAATCTTGAATGTAAAAAAAGGCTCGTCAATGACGAGCCTTATATTGATTCAATGAGCAAAAACTACTGTTTGATATTTTTGTAAATTTCTTCAAGACGCTGTTTCGTCACATCACTGCTTAACCCGTTCTGATCGGTAACAGAAACTTCACAGTTTGCCCCGCCATCTTTGACATTCACACGATAGCGCAGCGTACTGGCTTCATCAGATTTCCAGAATTGCAAACTGTCCACCCAGCTTTTTTCAGGTTTAGGGGCAGCCAGGAAATAAACTCCCTTAGCGCGGTCCTTGTCTTCCACAGTCAGCCCAGCACGCTCAATAGCTAAGCCGACTCTGCGCCAGCTTTTGTCAAATGCGTCGTTGATCACAATGACGCTACTGCCATCGAAAACTTGCAGCAGATTCACCGCCCCCGTCGATACAGCAACACTTTCATCGACGGCAGCAGCAGCCTGTACCGGTGTAGCGCCACCAAAACGCACCATCAGACGCTGCAGCAGCTCGGCTTCCAGTTCTGGATCATTTGGACGAGACTGCCATTTGGAGTAATTCTTTTCCGCATCCATCACTTCTTCTTTGCCATAATGCGTGACGTGAACTTCCGTATTCACACCGTTGCGCTCCAGACGAATGCGATACTGGTCACGCTCACCAGAAGAGTAAAGACCATCAAATACCTTACCGATCACATTTCGAATTGCACCCTGCGGTATTTTTGCACGATTTTCAGCCCAGTCTGTTTCGATAATGCCGGCTGCCTGATCTTCAGACTGAATACTCAAACCTGTCTCATGCAGGAACGCCTTAATAACCGGCCATACATTCTCTGCCTTGTCCGCGACCTTTAACCAGCGCTGCGTGCCATTGCGCTCAAGCGTGACACCGGTCACAGCAGGCAGCACTGCGCTGCGCGCAACGGGTGCGACTTCCTCACGGGAATAGGCAGAATAAGTGGCAACCTCAGCGCCACCGGCGACTTTATAGCGATCATCTGCCTCAGGTGAAGTCAGATCAGGCGGAACTTCGAGTGTCGGCACCTGTTCCGCACCGGCACGATAGTCAATACGTTTATTACTCAAGCCCATTGCACTGCAACCGACCAGGGAAATCAGCGCTGCGCTGGAAATTCCGATATGCAAAAATTTCATGTTTTTCCTTAACTTGTGCAAATTAATTTATAAGTATGCCAGCTTCACGCATGGCCAGTTCAACGACATTTTCCAAGCTCGCAGACAACGGGGTCAGCGGCAAACGCAATGTATTTTTCATCAAACCCATGCGGGCCACCGCCCATTTGACAGGGATCGGATTCGCTTCGACAAACAGGTTGCGATGCAACCCCAGCAAGCGGTAATTGATTTCTCGCGCCAGTGCCACATCACCGGCTAATGCCGCCATGCACATCTCGTGCATTAATTTTGGCGCGACATTCGCCGTGACAGAAATTGAACCATGCGCACCCAGCAACATGAGCGCCAGCGTACTGGCGTCATCCCCGCTGTAGATGGCAAAATCATCCGGCGCACGCAACAACAAGTCACTCCCGCGCTCAATGTTGCCTGTCGCATCCTTGATACCGACGATATTCGGAATTTGCGCCAGCCGCAATACCGTGTCATTGCTCATATCCGCTACCGTACGACCCGGTACGTTGTACAGAATGTGCGGCATATCCACCGCTTCAGCAATGGTTTTAAAATGAAGATACAGACCCTGCTGCGTAGGTTTATTGTAATAAGGCACAACAGTGAGCGACGCATCCGCACCTGCCTTTTTGGAGAAGGTGGCAAGCTCGATGGCCTCGCGGGTCGAGTTTGCCCCGGTACCCGCGATAACAGGTATGCGTTTGGCGGTATGTTTCACGGCCTCCGCAATCAGCAATTCGTGCTCGTCCAGATCCACGGTCGGTGACTCGCCCGTCGTACCCACCACGACAATGGCGTCCGTTCCCTGTTCGATGTGAAAATCTATCAATGCGCGAAACGATGGCAAGTCCAGACTGCCGTCTTCATACATAGGGGTGACAATTGCAACAATACTACCCTTGATCATTTTGACTCTCGTTCTTATGACAAGCAAAGGTTGCATTCTAACCTAACAGGCAGGGCAAATATACCGTTCATAACAATGCAGGCACCCGCTTCTAAATTATTACCCGAGTGAGGCATACTTTTACCCGTTGTGCATGCAGCCAAGTTTAAACCAGCACAAACGGTTGCTGTACCTCCGCCGCGCGACAACTCACAAAATGGCTTATATTTCGAATGCACCTAACTTCATAAGCAATGCCTGCGCGACAAACACCTGAAGCCTGTGGAATAATGCAGATACTGTTCATTTTTTATGACCCCATGTCTGCCATCACACTCGCCACACTACACACAGGCGACATCGCCGCGATTGTTTCGATCCATGCCGAAGAGGCGCTGCATCAGCGTCTGTTAGCGCTGGGATTTCGCACTGAGCGCAGAATTGAACTGATCAGAAAAGCCAGCTTCGGCGGTCCCATACAGGTGCGCATCGGCACCACGGATATTCTGTTACGAGTAAATGAAGCCGCCAAAATAAAGGTGCGTAAACTATGAAACGCGTCGCTTTACTGGGTATGCCCAACACCGGAAAATCCACTTTATTTAATCGCATGACGGGCGGGGCGGCCCGAGTAGGAAACTGGCCCGGCATCACGGTCGAACTGCTGTGCGGAAAAATACTGCTGGGTGCAGACATAGTCGAAATCATTGATCTGCCTGGAATTTACGACTTGCATGGCTTTTCAGATGACGAACAGGTTGTGCGACACTTTCTGCACGATAATGTGCCGGATCTGGCACTGATGGTCATCAATGCGACCCAGATCGAACGCCAGATGAGCCTGTTACTGCAGCTCAAACAGCTCAATATGAATATCGTTGTATTGCTCAACATGTCCGATGAAGCCAAAAAATATGGCATCAGCATCGATACCCGAAAAATGTCCGAGATGCTGCAGATACCTGTTTTTCAGCTGAGCGGAAAATATGGCACGGGCTACCAGGAAGCACTACAGGCCGTTACAAAAGCACTGCGTTACCCGACTCCGGGGATGGATGAAATCGTACGGAACCAGCTGGAGCAAGACGAACACATCGAAACTGAAATGGCCAGAGTGATGAAGCATGCGGTGCAAATCCCTGCGCGCCTGCCTGAAAATATCACCGAAAAACTCGACCGGGTGATGCTGCATCCCTGGATGGGACTGCCCATCTTTTTCGGCATCATGTATCTGTTGTTTCAAGGCATCTTCTTTTTCGGCCAGCCGCTGCAAAACGGGATCGCGACCCTGCTAAGCTGGGTACGCGAAACCGCCTTAGCCCCGCTGCTCAGCGGCTTGCCAGTTCCCGTACAAGATTTGATGCTCGATGGAATTTACAATGGCGTGGCGACAGTCGCCGCATTTGTGCCGGTCATTGTACTGTTTTTTCTATTGATGGCCATCGTGGAGGACAGCGGATATCTGTCACGCGCCGCCTTTCTGATGGATGCACTGATGGCCAAAATGGGACTGGATGGGCGCGGTTTTGTGATGTTGCTGATGGGCTTCGGCTGCAACGTACCTGCCCTGATGGGAACACGGGTGATGCGTTCGCGCGCCATGCGTCTGCTGACCATGCTGGTCATTCCATTTTCACTGTGCTCGGCCCGCCTGCAGGTATTTGTATTCATCACCGCGGCTCTGTTTTCAGCCAAGGCCGCGCCCCTCGTCTTGTTCAGCCTGTACCTATTCAGCTTTGCGTCTGCGATCATCACCGCTCTGCTGTTCAAAGGGCAGTTTGCGAATAGCGAACCCTTTGTGCTCGAGCTGCCCCCCTATCGCTTCCCTACCGCGCGACAAATGCTGCTGCGTGGCTGGCTGGAAGTCACCCACTTTCTGCGCCGTGCCAGTCAATTCATTATCGCAGGCGTCGTTCTGGTCTGGCTGCTCACCCACATTCCCTTTTCGGCGGCCCCCGCGAGCCCTGAAACGCTCTCAGGCATGACAGGGAACCTGCTGCACCCATTCTTTGCACCCATCGGCATCAATGAGCAACTCACGATCGCATTGATCTTCGGGTTTGTCGCAAAGGAAATTGTCATCGGTGCACTCGCCGTCATTTACGGCCTGACAGGCTCGGCACTGGGCGGCGCACTCGCCTCGCAACTGGACTGGGTGCAAGCTTACAGTTTCATGCTGTTCACGCTGATTTACACACCCTGCCTGTCGGCTATCGCCACCTTGAAAAGCGAATCTAAAAGCAATGCCTTCACCGCATTGTCACTCGCCTGGTCTCTCGCGCTGGCATGGCTGGTCAGTTTTTCGTTCTATCAGATCGCACGGGCACTGGGATACTGAACACAAACGCCTTGCATATCAAAGGTTTATTTTGAAAGGTCAGGATGTACCGCGGATGCACCCGCCAGATTTTCCGTCAGGTGATTGGCTGAGTCATCCAGCACCTGAAAGTAAATCTCGTCATTTTTGATCATGCCAAGCTCGCTGCGTGCACGCTCTTCGATTGCGTCAGTACCTTGTTGCAAATCGATCACTTCTGCATCAAGCAAGCCATTGCGCGCTTGTATTTGACGGTTACTCTGCTGTTGCGCATCAAGCTGACGATGCAAATCCTGCACTTTCAGCCAGCCGCCTTTTCCCAGCCAAAGCGGGTACTGCAACATCAGCAGCAGAACAAGCAATATCAGTGTGATGATCTTCATATATGCTGGATATGACTTTCGACTTACTCAAAAACGACCCGTTCAAAGCAGGCGAAAAAAACGCCCCGGACCACAGCCCGGAGCGAATGTGGCATTACCAGACCAGATCGACTTAACGATTCAGCTGGTAAAACGCATCAAGACCCGGATAGCTGGCAACTTCGCCCAAATCTTCCTCGATACGCAGCAACTGATTGTATTTAGCCATACGATCCGAACGCGAAGCAGAACCCGTTTTGATTTGCAGCGCATTAGTCGCCACGGCGATATCGGCGATGGTACTGTCTTCTGTTTCACCTGAACGATGGGAAATCACGGCCGTGTAACCCGCGCGCTTGGCCATCTCAATCGCTGCGAATGTTTCGGTCAGCGTGCCGATCTGATTGACTTTGATCAGGATGGAATTGGCGATTCCGCGCTTGATCCCCTCGCGAAGAATCTTGGTATTGGTGACAAACACATCATCGCCGACGATTTGAATGGTTTTGCCCAGACGGTCAGTCAGCAGCTTCCAGCCATCCCAGTCATTTTCGCTCATACCGTCTTCAATGCTGATGATAGGATACTTATCCACCCAGGTGGCATACAGATCAACCATCTGCGCTGAAGTGAGCACCAGGCCATCCGCCTTCAGATGGTACATGCCATCTTTATAAAATTCGGACGAAGCAGGATCCATGCCGATTGCAACATCCGCACCCGGTATAAAGCCAGCAGCCTCAATCGCCTCAACGATGACTTTCAGTGCGCCTTCGTTGGAACCCAGTGAAGGCGCAAACCCGCCTTCGTCGCCAACGGTCGTTGGCAGGCCGCGATGATGCAACACTGCTTTTAAGGCATGAAAAACTTCTGTGCCGTAGCGCAGCGCTTCGCGAAATGTCGGCGCCCCGACCGGTATGATCATAAATTCCTGCATGTCGGCACCGCCGACCGCATGCGCACCGCCGTTGATTACATTCATCATCGGTACAGGCAGTTGCATCTTGGCGGAACCGCCCAGATAACGATACAACGGCAGACCGGACTCTTCAGCTGCCGCACGTGCAACCGCCATAGACACAGCCAGGATGGCATTGGCGCCCAGGCGGGATTTATTGTCCGTGCCATCGAGTTCGATCATGGTCTGATCGATATACGCTTGCTCCATCGCTTCCAGACCGATGATCGCTTCAGCAATTTCAGTATTCACATATTCCACAGCCTGCAGTACACCACGCCCCAGATAGCGACCCTTGTCGCCATCGCGCAATTCCATGGCTTCACGCTCTCCCGTAGAAGCACCGGACGGCACAGCTGCACGTCCCATCACACCTGATTCGAGCAGCACATCCGCCTCTACAGTCGGATTGCCGCGGGAATCCAGAATTTCACGGGCGATCACATCAACAATTGCACTCATTTAATATATCCTCAGCCAAATCAAAATAAAATTTACAATCAAGCCGGATTCAGATCCAACTTGTAAAATCAAACATGTTTCAAATCAACGGTCTGTTCAATCAAACCCTGCTGCTTGACGGTTTGATCGAGCACCATCAGCGTCTTCAACAACGCCTTCAGATGCCCCAAAGGAAAGGCATTCGGGCCGTCCGACATCGCCTGCGACGGATTCGGATGCGTTTCCATAAACAGCCCTGAAATACCCGCAGCCACTGCCGCACGCGCCAGTACCGGTACAAATTCACGCTGCCCGCCGGACACGGTACCCTGCCCGCCCGGCAATTGCACCGAATGCGTCGCATCGAATACCACCGGGCATCCGGTATCACGCATCACAGCAAGTGAGCGCATATCCGACACCAGGTTGTTATATCCAAACGAAGCTCCGCGCTCGCATACCATGATGTTATCCACACCGCTGGCATCGCGCGCTTTTTCAACTACATTCTGCATATCCCAGGGCGATAAAAATTGCCCCTTTTTGATATTCACCGGTTTTCCGCAACGCGCAACCGCATGAATAAAATCCGTCTGACGGCACAAAAATGCCGGCGTCTGCAATACATCCACGACAGATGCAACCGGACCGATTTCTTCGATGCTGTGTACATCCGTCAGCACCGACACGCCCAACTGCGATTTCACATCAGAGAGAATTTTTAAACCCGCTTCCATGCCAAATCCGCGAAACGATTTGCCCGAACTGCGATTGGCCTTGTCGTATGAAGACTTGTAAATGAATGGTAAGTTCAATTCCCGGCAAATTTCTTGCAAAGCACCGGCGGTATCAATCGCCATTTGCGCAGATTCAATCACGCAAGGACCGGCAATCAGAAACAACGGCTGATTCAGACCTGCTTCAAAATTGCATAACTTCATGCCACTGCTCCTGTTGTCGCCTGACGTTGCAAAGCGGCTTCGACAAACGCCTTGAAAAGCGGATGCCCTGCGCGCGGCGAAGAAGTAAATTCCGGATGAAACTGCACGCCGACAAACCAGGGATGCATGGATTGAGGCAACTCCATGATTTCAGGTAAATTTTCAGTCGGCGTACGGGCTGAAATGATCAGACCCGATTTTTCAAGTTCAGGCACGTAATGATTGTTGACTTCGTAGCGATGACGATGACGTTCATTCACATCGTCGCCATAAATGCGCTGCGCCAGCGTATTGGCAACAATCGGACAGCGCTGTGAACCCAAGCGCATCGTCCCGCCCAGATCTGAATCATTGCTGCGCGTTTCAATACGGCCTTCACGATCACGCCATTCGGTAATCAATGCAACCACAGGATGCTCAGTTTCCGGATTGAGCTCGGTGCTGTTCGCATCCGTCATGCCTGCCACATGGCGCGCATATTCAATCACGGCCAGTTGCATACCCAGGCAAATCCCAAGATAGGGCACCTTGTTTTCGCGTGCATATTGAATCGCGGCAATCTTGCCTTCCGTCCCGCGTGCGCCAAACCCGCCCGGCACCAGAATCGCATCAAAGTGATCCAGTCCTTGTGCACCCGTTTCCTCAAGCGCCTCAGAATCGATATATTCAATTTTTACACGGGTTTCAGTGTGTATCCCCGCGTGACGTAACGCTTCAATCAGAGATTTATAGGACTCGGTCAGATCGACGTATTTACCGATCATACCGATGGTAATTTCGTGGGTCGGATTTTCCAGCGAATGAACCAGTTTTGCCCATACAGACAAATCAGCCGGCGGCAAATCCAGCTTCAATTCTTCACAGACAATGCGATCTAGCCCCTGCTCGTTCAGCATTTGCGGGATCATATAGATGCTCGCCGCATCCCACATTGAAATGACGGCCTCTTCACGCACATTAGCAAACAAGGATATTTTGGCGCGCTCATCATCCGGGATGGGCCTGTCCGCACGGCACAGCAACGCGGTCGGGAAAATACCGATTTCACGCAATTTTTGCACACTGTGCTGAGTCGGCTTGGTTTTCAACTCACCCGCTGTAGCAATGTAAGGAACCAGCGTGAGATGCACGTAAGCGACCTGATTGCGCCCCATGCGCAACCCCATCTGACGCGCGGCTTCCAGGAATGGCAGCGATTCGATATCGCCCACCGTCCCGCCGATTTCGACAATCGCCACATCGACGACGCCGTCAGGATACGCTGCGGCACCGCGCTCGACGAAAGCCTGAATTTCGTTGGTAATATGCGGAATCACCTGAACAGTTTTGCCCAGATATTCACCCCGGCGCTCCTTGCGGATCACGCTTTCATAAATCTGCCCGGTCGTGAAATTATTGGCCTTACGCATTTTTGCAGTAATGAACCGCTCGTAATGGCCTAAATCCAGATCGGTTTCAGCCCCGTCTTCGGTGACGAACACTTCACCATGCTGGAAGGGACTCATCGTACCCGGATCAACGTTAATATAAGGATCGAGCTTGAGCATCGTGACGCTTAAGCCACGTGATTCAAGGATCGCCGCAAGAGAAGCAGCTGCTATCCCCTTCCCTAAAGAAGAGACAACACCGCCTGTAATAAATATGTACTTAGTCATGGGGCGCGATGATACCGCAAAATACGCGCCCTTCAAAATCCAACATGCAAGCCGTCGCGTCAAGACCTCGCACAACACCTAATATCAGGCCGTTCTGATACTAAACATTGACAGGCATGATCAACTCCATAGACAATATTTTTTTGCTACCTATTATCTTCAGGAGATCGCATGCCCAACATCCAGTCCGCAATGCATGAAAACCGCGTTTTTAACCCTTCAGATGAATTTACATCAAACGCCAATGTTTCCGGCATGGCTGCATATCAGGCGCTCTGTCAGGAAGCTGAACAAGATTACACAGGTTTTTGGGGGAAACTGGCGCGCGAGACCCTGCAATGGAAGAAGCCCTTCACGCAGGTACTGGATGAGAGCAACGCGCCGTTTTATAAATGGTTCGACGATGGCGAGCTGAATGTCTCCTACAACTGCCTGGATACACACCTGACCTATCAGGCCGAGAAGACCGCAATCATATTCGAAGCGGATGACGGTCAGGTCACCAGAATCAGTTACCGCGACCTGCACGCACGCGTTTGTCAGTTTGCCAACGGATTGAAATCGCGCGGGATCAAAAAAGGCGACCGTGTGGTCATCTACATGCCGATGAGCATTGAAGCGGTCGTCGCCATGCAAGGCTGCGCGCGCATCGGCGCGATTCATTCCGTCGTATTCGGCGGATTCTCTTCCAAAAGCCTGCATGAACGCATCACCGATGCAAAAGCCTGTGCCATCATTACCGCTGACGCACAAAAGCGCGGCGGCCGGGTTATGCCGCTCAAACCGGCGGTCGATGAAGCGCTGACACTGGGCGGATGCGAATCGGTGCACAGCGTGATCGTCTACCAAAGGGCGGCCTGCGAGACCGCGTGGAATGAGGCCAGCAACATCTGGTGGCACGATCTGGTCGCGAACCAGAGCACCGAATGCGAACCCGAGTGGGTCGGCGCCGAGCATCCGCTGTTTATCCTGTATACATCCGGTTCAACCGGTTCTCCTAAAGGCGTACAGCATTCCAGCGGCGGCTATTTGCTGGGTACGATGCTGTCGATGAAGTGGGTGTTTGACTACAAGGAAAGCGATGTATTCTGGTGTACTGCGGATGTCGGCTGGATCACAGGTCACAGCTATGTCGCCTACGGCCCGCTGGCCATGGGTGCAACACAGGTCATCTTCGAAGGCGTTCCGACTTATCCGGATGCAGGACGTTTCTGGAAAATGATTCAGGAACACAAAGTCACCACCTTCTACACAGCACCCACTGCAATTCGCTCGCTGATCAAACTGGGCGGCGATCTGCCAAAACAATATGATCTGTCCAGCCTGCGATTATTAGGATCGGTAGGTGAGCCAATCAACCCTGATGCGTGGATGTGGTATTACAACACCGTCGGCGGCGCGCGCTGCCCGATTGTAGACACCTGGTGGCAGACAGAAACAGGCTGCCACATGATTTCACCGCTGCCCGGCGCGATGCCGATCAAACCCGGCACCTGCACCTTGCCGCTGCCCGGCATCATGGCGACGATAGTTAACGAGTCGGGTGACGAAGTATCTGATTTGAATGGCGGTTTCCTGGTCATTAAACGTCCGTTCCCGTCCCAGATCCGCACCATATGGGGCGACCCTGAGCGATATAAAAAGAGTTATTTCCCGGAAGAAATGCACGGCGCTTATCTTGCCGGCGACTCCGCTCGTCGCGATGAAGATGGCTATTACTGGATCATGGGACGCATCGACGATGTGCTGAATGTATCAGGCCACCGGCTGGGCACGATGGAAATTGAATCAGCCTTAGCGGCCAACCCGCTGGTCGCTGAAGCTGCCGTCGTGGGTCGCCCTCATGATATCAAAGGGGAAGCCGTCGTAGCCTTCGTGGTACTCAAAGGCGCACATCCTGACACCCCTGAAAAGGCGCGTGAAATGGCAGAATTGCTGCGCAACTGGGTCGCTAAGGAAATTGGTCCAATTGCGAAGCCTGACGAAATTCGCTTTGGTGAAAATCTGCCGAAAACACGCTCGGGTAAAATCATGCGCCGCCTGCTGCGTGCCATTGCCAAGGGTGAAGAGATCACCCAGGATGTATCCACGCTTGAAAACCCGGCCATTCTTGATCAGCTGAAAAATGCCGTGAAATAATGAATATAAGGGTTTCGACGCAGGCTGTAGCCGAAGTCAAAACCCGGCCATTCTTGATCAGCTGAAAAATGCCGTGAAATAGTGAATATAAGGGTTTCGACGCAGGCTGTAGCCGAAGTCAAAACCCGGCTATTCTTGGTCAGCTGAAAAACGCGGTAAAATAGCACGGCTTATTCTGAATTTCATTCGTGACGAACAACGGTTCGTCACGAATGATTTGAGATCAATACCGACATACTCAATACACATCAAATTCTGCCCCCCAATGCTCAATTCCCGTGTCTCACTGCTATTCAAAAACCTGCCGAATAAATATCCAAAACATCTGGTGCGTGATTTTACTCATGTGCTCAATCGCCTGATGCAATTATGGGATACACCGGAATTTGATCTCTACCTGCACGACCTGACGATAAACAAGCGGGAAGACAGGCAGGGATTTTCTATCCATGTCATGGCTGAGCTGGTATTTCTGGGCGAGTTGCACGATCTGTGCAAGCGCAAGGGTTACAAATTACCGGAATTCACAGATCCATGGGAGGCCATAGCATTAGCCAACCCGACGCCACAGGGATTCATGCATGCGATTGAGCGCAGCCAGATGGGGGCGATCGAAACCTTTCTCGATGCCGGCGTCAAAATCGATCATCTGTTTGAAGGCAGGCAAACCCCGTTGATCATCGCTACCATCAGCGGACAATTGAATGTAGCGCGATACCTGATACAACGAGGCGCCGACATCAACGCCTGTGACTCGGGTAAATACACCGCGCTGCACTGGGCTGCTTTTTACAACCATACCAAACTGATTGCCGACCTGTGCATTGCCGGCGCAAACATCGATGCCGAACAGAACAGCGGCGACACCCCCTTGTCTCTGGCAGTGACCCGCGGTCATCTTGCCGCCGCCGGACTGCTGCTCGATCGCAAGGCGAACCCGAACATTGCCAGCAATCACGGATCACCGCTTGCAATCGCCCACAATCGAAAAAACGCGGAGATGCTTACCCTGCTGAGGAGTTTCGGTGCGCACGCTTAAATTGACGGGCAGATAAACGGACGGATATCACATCTACCGGAAACAACCACTATACATACCCATCATTAACACGTATTACGTCCGGTTAAGTCTGGGATCGAACGCATCCCTGACCGCATCGGCAAACAGATTTGCTGCCAGCACCAGCACCAGCATGAAGCCGAAGGCAGCAACCAGCGCCCACCACACCATCGGCTCCCTCGCCATTTCCAGTCTCGCGCCATTGATCATGGTACCGAAGCTGATCATCGACGGATCGACACCCACGCCGACATAGGACAGCACGGCTTCTGCCAGCACCAGCCCCGAAAAATCCATCACCAGCGCAATCAAAATGATATGCATCACGTTCGGCATGATATGGCGCGTCAGTATGCGTATCGAGGACACGCCGAAGGACTGTGCGGCCTGTATATATTCCATCTCGCGCAGCTTCAGAGTCTCGCCGCGCAGCAGACGGCAAAGCCCGGTCCAGCTGGTCATACCCAGTATCAGACACAGAAAAACCAGCCTCAGATCCGCGCGGGATGCTGCGGTATCAAACCAGCCGGGATGCGTATCGATCGTCACCTGCATCATCAGCACCGCCGCCGCGATCAGCAGCACGCTTGGGATCGAGCTTAACACCGTATACACATACTGGATCACGTCATCCACCCAGCCCCTGAAGTAACCCGCCGCAACCCCCAGGAACAGCGCCAGCGGCAGCGTCACCAGGGTTGTCACCGTGCCGATGATGAGCCCGGTGCGTATGCTTTTGAGCGACAGATACAGCACATCCTGCCCGACTTTGTCGGTGCCCAGCACGTGATAGACGGCAGCCAGACTAAGCGTCAATCCGATCACGGCGGCAATCATCATCGATGCGATGATCAATGCGCGGCGCTTCACCCTGAAAAGCCATAACAGCACTAAAGCTGCCAGCAACCCGGACAGCACACCCGTCACAGCGCGGTTACGCACGTCATGCTCCCCTGCCGCATGCGCACCGCCATATTTTAGCCGCGGGTATTCACGCACTACCCGACCTTGCGCATCGGTCATGCTTTCCTTAGCATACAACGTCAAGGCCAGCGGAGCAGAATACGTTTTTTCCGTATGCAAACGTAAGGGTTCGGCGAGTTTATCGAACACACTCAACACTTCAGGAGACGGCACGCCGTTCTGGGTGACGCGATAGTGCAGCGTATCGAGCAAACCCACCAGCACAAACAGCGACAACACCAGCAGGCAGACCATCGCCACGCTGCTCTGCGCCACGCGCCGCCAGGGCAGCAGCAAATGCGCCTGACGCCGCACATACCAGGTCATCGCCATACCGGCCGCCAGCAGCAAAAAAACCAGCGCATCGCTCCATAAAATAACCGGCACGAAACTCATGACAGACGCACCCTGGGGTCGACCATCGTGTACGAAATATCGGTCAGAATCAGCCCGACGATGTAGAGCAAGGAACCTAAGAACACCATGGCGCGAACCACCGAGAAATCCTGTGCATTGATCGCATCGATCGTGTAACTGCCAAGACCCGGAATACCGAAAAACGATTCAGTCAGCAAACTGCCCATAAACAGCAGCGGAATCACCACCACCACACCGGTCAGAATCGGGATCATCGCGTTTTTCAGCACATGGGTGAACAGCACCCGAATCTCGGACAGTCCCTTGGCACGTGCGGTGCGGACATAATCACGGCCGATTTCCTCAAGAAAGATGGTGCGATACCAGCGGCTGGAAGAACCGATCCCGCCAAGGATGCCAATCACAATGGGCAGCACCACAAATTTAAAGCCGGACACACCACCGTCATAGCCGGATATCGGCACCAGATGCCAGATTTTACTCACCAGAAATTGTCCGCCTATGATATAAAACAGGCCGGATACCGACATCAGCAGCACACACAGCGCTACACCGGCGATATCCAGCGCCGTCGCGCGAAACAGCGTCATCAACAATGCAAAGCTGACGTAACAGATCAGCCCGATTAAAAACGTCGGCAGCGCAATGGCTAAACTGGGTCCCATCCGGGTGGCCATTTCACGCGATATGCTGCGCCCGTCATCTGAATAGCCAAAATCCAGCATAAACATACTGGCAGACTTCTGCCAGAATATCGTATCGGTTACGATATCCGAGCCTGCCGCCGCCTCGTTGACCAGCAAAGGTTTGTCATAGCCTCGCTGCTGCTTCCATTTTTCAATGGCGTCAGGCGTAACCCGCTTGATACCGAGCTGCATGCGCGCCATATCATCCGGTGTATTTACCACAAAGAACAGTGCGAACGTGAGCAGATTCACCCCGATGAGTATCGGGATGGCATATAAAAAGCGGCGAATGAGATAGGCAATCATGAGGGCGCTATTGTACGGGCAAACATTGGTTTGCCAAACAGCAACAGGTAACGCAAAATGAAGAAGAATAATCGATGCATTTTATTTATCCTGAGCATCATATCAATCACATGACGGGGAGGTTCCATGTATTACATCGCAGAATCGGACAAATCATTCGAACAGGCTGCTTCGGATCTTGAATCCGCCGTTAAACATCATGGATTCGGCGTGCTGCATATACACGAACTGGGCAACACGCTGCGCAGCAAAGGCATCGACTTTACTGAACAGTGTAACGTGTTCGAGGTCTGCAATCCGGCGCAGGCGGCCCGGGTGCTGTCCACCGACATGCGCCTGAACATGGCTCTGCCCTGCCGCATATCGGTGTATACCGAACAGGGTAAAACCCGCATCGGCATGATCAGCCCGGTACAGATGCTCTCGGCTCTGTCGCAAGACGCAACGCTGAATCAGGTTGCCCGGGAAGTCGAAGAAAAAGTCATCCTGATGATTGAAGAAGCAAAGTAAACAGTTCATCAAGGGCGCCCGTCAGGCACTATCGCCCAGATCGCGCGTCGCCACGCCAGCTCCCACTCATCCGGCATTTGTCCCTGTGTTTGCAGAAACGTGCGAAACAGCCGGGCTGAAGCAGCTGAGACATGTTCATCCCAGACACGCATAAAACACGAAAACTCATCGCAGGCTGCCACCATCGCGGGATATTCCCGTTCAGGCTCATCGAAAAATCCCAGCCTTGCGGCTTCAAGATAAGCCGCCACGCCTTCGCGCCCTTGCGCATCCTGCATCAGGTACCAGATGAGCGCCCAGGATACGGCATAATCGGGCGAACGAAACGGCTCATCAAATCCTGTTGCAAGCACGCGCTCAAGCGGCGGCAGACGTCCACGCCAAAGCAGCTGGCGAAACTCGGCGAGCCGCGCTGCATTGATCCGCAGTTCAAGGCCGCTTTCAGTGATTTTAGCCGATTCCATCCAGCTGGACAGCCCCTCCTGCAGCCAGGGCGGCACGGCAGGAAGCGCCTCCCCTGCGCTGAACCTGTCAGTCCCCGGCCGGAACGCAAAACGCCGGTAAAGATAGCGGTGAGTTGCCTCATGCATCAGGAGGGCGGCGAATCCCGGCTTGCCTGAACAGGCGACATGGATGCGGTCGGCGGCGCGGTCGTAATAACCCGAGGTACGATCCGACGGGGAAAATCCCAGCGCCTGCCGCAGCGCAGCGGCGTCAGCATAGCGCACAATGTCAGGCGTATCAGACTCAAGCTGCCCGAATCGGCCTTGCAGAAATTTCGATGTATCAGCCTCAATGCGCGTTGCCGCCGCAGCCGTACAGGGCATAGCCGCTTCATTGAGCGCAGGCCCGGGCTCAGCACAGCCGCCCGCCAGCAAAGCCATCAACGCCAGCATTGCGACAGTTCCAGCCGAAGACATCAGCGCTTGCGGAAAAACCGCTCCCGGTAGGCGTCGCAAACGGCATAAGTCAACTCGCGCAAGCGTTCATCAGACCAGACTTCCCCTGCGCTTCGTCTGCGTATTTGCCGCACCCGTGAATCAATCCGTTCCATGTATTCGGTCATGAAATAGTAAATATTAACGTCCAGCCGGCTCAGCAGCACGGCGAGCTTGTCTTCGAACAAGCCTGAGCGACCGATCGAGATGAGCAGCCTGGAACCCGGTCCCGGGCCTGCCGGTTCAAGCCCCTGTTTTTCGATGTACAGCCGCATCCGGTCCAGCGCCGCATCCAGCACCACTTCGCGCCCCGGCCAGTTGCCGTCCCGCTCGATTTCGGCAAGCACCTTAAATCCAGGTTGCTGCAACAGCGCATTGGGCGAGACGATCCGGTTGAGGCTGAAGCTGGTATTTTGCTTCACCCAGCCTGCCCAGATCGAATCATCGCGACGGCTTGCGGCAGGAAATGGATCGGGCAGGCCGGCGCGCAGATAGGCGATCGTCACCATCTCATTGCACAGGTAATGCCCGTCCGCGTCCGTGCTCCACGCCATCTTGAAATCAAAAGCCACGCGCCCCGCCCGCGCCTCGGCGAACAACTGTTCGACGGACTGCGAGAGCGCCGCCTCGTCAAATTTCCGTGCGAGCCGCACCAGCGCCATGCGGTGAAACTGTTTAAAAAATTTAGCCGGATCGACAGACTCAAGACCCCTGCTGCCCATTTCGACGATGCGCGGGCCATCCAGGGGTGAGACGTGAAAAAGCGCAGTGTGCGAGTAATCGCCCTGAGGTTCGGCATACCGCGCGATTGCAGCGGACAGTGCCGTAGGAGAATAGGCCAGCAGTATATCGCCTTCCTGCATTGCTACGCCGGACACCGGGAAGGTCAGCGCAGCTGCTGCATGGTGCAGGCACAACAGCAGCAGTGCGCATCTTAAAATCAAGGCAGCGAACGCGACAGCCACAGATTAAAGCCCGTGGTTCGGTAATCCTGATTGCCCCAGCTGCGTGAAAATCCGCCGCCGTAATTGAGCAGTTTGCCCCGATACTGCAAAGCCAGCGACCCTTTCCAGGAGCCCGCATCCATGCCTGCGGGCAGGCCATGCATATAGGCGTAAGCCAAATCCGCCCCCAGTTCAAAGGTGCGCTTGAGCGGGATCTGCACGCCGCCCTGAAGGGTGCTGAATCCGAGGCTTTTCCTGCCAGCCATGCTGATTGCCGACTGATCCTGCACCTGTTCGTGACTGAGACCGAGATTGAAAACAGCAAGTTTGGCGGGCTTGCGTATGGCCGCCATCACGCCCGCCTCAAGATAGCTGGGATTGTCGAATCCGGCGACGGCAAGCGCTGTTCCGCCCTTGTACCAATGATGACTGTAACCAAGTATCCCGGCGATATTGGCATCCACCCCCTGAACGCTCGCACGCATCAGATGGTAAACCGGCATCACGGTGACGCCCAGACTGTCGTTGTCAAGATTGGCATAGCCGGCATTGTTAGACTGATGCGTGACAGGCGCTTCGACGGCAAGCCCCCAGTCATCCCAGTCACGCGAATAACGCACCCGCAGCGCAAGGTCACGGCTTTCACGTCCTGCCGCCAGCGCGGAAAAAATTGTCTTGCCGGAATCGATTTCGACCCGCAAACCTGAACTGATCGCACCGATACTGACGGTTGCAGGTTCCGCCCGCCCGCCTCTCATGTGCCAGCCCTGTTCTGGTGAGTCGTATTTTTTCCCGTCCGGACCGATCCAACCTTTATCCCTTTTCGGCTGTCCCATTCCATCATATTTTTTCCAGTCGCCCTCACTTGTCCACCCGTCATAATTGAGCGCCCTGTTATCGATTACGACAAGGTCCCCCCTCATCAGGCTGACCAGATGGTGCGCCGCATTTCTTTGCGCCAGCACCGGACCGTTGAACTGATCCAGCAAACCGCCGCAGGAATTCACATGCGTCCAGACAGAATTGACCACCTTGCTGCAACCGTACTGATCACAGATGCAGGTTCCCTCTGCAGGAATCGGTATCGCAGCAGCCGGAGATGCCCCCAAAACTTAGCACGCAAAATATAACGAACAAACGAAATAGATTCATGACTCAATATCCCCCTGGAAAGTACTCACTGAAATTTTCAGCCAGACCATCGGCGGGGGCATCCGAGGCAATTCAACGCATGCAGAAACTATCACAGCACAATGCATGTTTGAATAAACCAGAGTGCATAGGCGTTTCGGGCTAACGCCGGTTTTTCATCTGACACCGGGCGGAATGGAATTTGTCTGCCGTGTTATTGCGGTCAATTGCGGGGAATTTCAGATAAATATGTCGAACCCGCCTGAACAGCAGGTTCGCCGACTGCGCTCATGCTGGCTATCGACAGATTTTAGTCAGATAATTTTCAACCATGAATTTCGGGAATCGACAAAGCCGATATTCAATTTCCTATTTTTTGATGCGGCCTTTACTTGTCGTGATCAATTTGGCGGTAGCTTCTAGCTGTTTCATCAACTCGGCTTCGCCCGCCACTTCCTTCTCTTCACGTCGCAAGGCGGCATACTGTTCATATTCAGTGCGGGCTTTCTCATCGGCTGCTTTTTTGCTTACGCCGCCCGCATCCGGCAACACGTCACGGTCATTGAAGCGTAAAAACTCATCCAGCTTGGTTTGCCAGTCGCGCATAAATACCTGTTTGCGTCGCGTTGCCTGATCTTCGGAAAAATCCAGCCACATGGTGACGATGCGGTTCAGTTCGGCAATTTCCTCACTGTTAAGGTAGTTCTTCGCAATCGTCACATCCGATTTGCGCACCTCGTCTCGCGCCCAACTGGTCAACCCTGAATTCGGCAAAGTGTGATTGACGCGAGCGGAAATAAGTTCGGCATCGGCAAAGTGTGATTGACGCGAGCGGAAATAAGTTCTGCAGCCGTCATGCCCGTGGTGGCGAAGTGCAGCTTGTTTTGTATGGTGCTGAAAAACAGGTTGGTTTCCGGCAAGGAAGGTTCGTAGTCGGCGGCCAGTGCAAAAATGTCACGCACCCGCAAATACATGCGCCGTTCGCTGGCACGGATATCGCGAATGCGAGCTAGTAAATCAGCGAAGTGGTCTGGCACAGCAGAACCCGCGACAGGCGGATTTTTCAGGCGTTCGTCATCCATGACAAAGCCTTTGACGATGTACTCTTTCAGTTGCTGCGTAGCCCAGATGCGAAAGCGCGTTGCTATCAGGCTTTTAACCCGGTAGCCGACGGAAATCACCATATCCAGGTTGTAACTGTCCAGCTCCCGCTGCACTTGCCGATTGCCTTCCTGGCGAACCCACAAGCTTTTCTTGTGAGTTGCCTCATCCGACAACTCGCCCTCGGCATAAATATTTTGAATGTGCAGACTGATGTTTTGCTGCGTGGTCTGAAACAGCTCTGCCATTTGCTGCTGCGTCAGCCACAGGGTTTCATTTTCAAGCCGCGTCTCCAAGCGGATTGTACCGTCTTCGCTCTGGTAAAAAATGATCTCGCTCGTCATTACATGCTCTCCAACGCGATATTATATATGTTCAAAATTCACACGCTATTCAGTCAAATTTACAATTTTTCTGCCCGCAGAAACGCTCTGAAAGTTCAATTTCGCACGACCATGGTGATGAATAATCCAACAGCTACCGTGATGCTGTGACCATCTGCTGATGGCTTTGCCGTTATTCACCTGCATCCGCTTTAGGCGAGCAAATATTGGCTGACCATATCGCTCAACGCAAAATCACCACCGTCAGGCCATGACGCTCAACGTAAATCCGGTAACCCGCACCGGGATGTTCTCGCAAGTCCTGTGCACCTTTTCGCACAGGATCACAGCCACCTATAGCGACTTTATGGCTGACAATGCTGAACCTTCACTATCCGGCAGATAGCCGCTCTTCTCGGGTACATCAGACACATCGTTATGCGGACACCGCTACAGACTGCGCGACTCTTCGCGCCTGCGCAGCACGCGCCACAGCCACACACCGGACACCAGCAATGCGGTCAACCCTGCCCACAGCGGCCAGAGTGAAGGCTGATTCCATCGCGCCCGCAGCAGGTCGCGAGCGCGGGCATCCACACGCCAGTATTTGAGCTTGTTGTTCGCCATCACATTCGGTTTGACGTTGTGCAACCAGCCGTGCTGCAGCACATAATTTTTCGGATGATAGCCCCACAGCCAAGGGCTATCCTCGCGCACAATTTTCAGCATCTGATCGATAATCGCCTGACGCTCCGGCGTGTTTTCCATGTTCTTCATTTTCTCGAACAGGCGGTCATACTCAGGATTGCTGTAATTGGCCGCATTCTCGCCCCCGTGGCTCACTTTGGCCTGCGCACCGTTCAACAGAAACAGGAAATTTTCCGGGTCGGGATAATCGGCATTCCAGCCGAAATAAAACATCTGCGTATCACCCCTGCGTATTTTGTCCTGAAAACGGTTGTAATCGGTGCTGCGCACCACCAGCTGCACGTTGATCTTGTCGAACTGCTTGCGCAGCCAGTCCAGACGTGATTTGTTGCCGACGCCATTCGCCGTGGTGTCCAGATTGATCACCAGCGGCTGATGGGTTACCGCATCCACCCCGTCCGGATAGCCCGCCTCGGCAAGCAGCCGCTTCGCCTCTGAAATGGATTTGCGCACAGGCTCGCCATTCGCCCAGTCGTATACAAACGGATTGATGCCGGCCTCGCCGTCGCGATAGCCGAAAATGCCGGGCGGAATCGGCGATTGCGCGGCGATGCCCCGACCGTTGGCGAAGATCGAGACAAACTCCTCAAAATCCACCGCGATCGCAATCGCCTGGCGCAATTTCCGCGATTTTTCCGAGCCCCCTCCCACCACAGGATCGAGCCAGTTAAAACCGGTATACATGGTGGAAGTCGCAACTGACGTGGACAGCGTGATGCCCTGCTTTCGCATGTCGTCGGAAACGCTGGTCTCGCCGCCGACGCTGACCTGAACGGCCTGATCGAAACTGTCCGAACTGATGCCGGATGCATCGTAATAACCCTGCAAAAACTTATTCCAGTAGGGAATGGTTTCCTTTTCAAGCGTGAAAACGACCTGATCGGTCAGCGGCAACGGTTTTCCGGCATCAACCAGCAGCGGTGCATCACCCGCCTCACCTTCAGATGGATAAACTTCGCTGTCGTAATACGGATTGCGGGACAACACCATGCGCCGGTTAGGATCGTTTTCAGACAGATAATAGGGACCGCTGCCGACCGGCCACCAGTCCAGTGTCAGGTTGCGCTCTTTCATCCCGCTCTGCGCATAGAAACGTTCGGCTTCCTGCGGCATCGGCGCAAAAAACGGCATCGCCAGCCAGTAGGCAAACTGCGGATACTTACCCAAAATGGTGATCTGATAGGTGGTGTCGTTGACCACGTCGACGCCCGGCAAAGGATAGGCATCCAGATCGAGATAACTGTCCGGGTGCATTTTCAGCGCCTGCTGCAGCGTCGCTGAATACGCTTTGAGCCCCACGATGTATTCGCTCATCACCCCGTATATCGGCAGATGCAGCTGCGGGTGCGCCAGACGTTTGATCTGATACACATAATCGGCAGCGGTCACGACGCGCGTAGCGCTGTGCAAAAAATCAGACGGTGCGTGTATATCACGCAGATCGGCCGGTGTCAGATGCGCGTACTCCGGCTTTCCTTCAGAATCTGTCGCAAAAGCGGGATGCGGCTGATATCGCATGTTCGGCCTGATGTGAATTTGATACACACTGAAGGCAATTTTGTCAGCCGGCGCCGATTCCGGCAAAGGCCGGTGCTGCGCATCCTGATAGATCACTGTCGGCATCGCAGCCGCCTGCGGTACAAGCTGATAGGGACGTTTCAGATAGTGATATTGCAGCGGAGCTGCATAGATATTAGCCAGAAATTCATATTCATTCTCGCTGTAAGCCTGCGCCGGATCGAGATGCTTGGGGCGCTCGGTGAATGCGGTATAAAGAATGGACTTGCCCGCATCCGATGACGGATAAGGATTGTTCCACACATCGCAGGCGGCAAGCAGAATAAGCAGCAAATAGGCAATAAGGCGTTTCATGGCGCAAGAGTGTATCTGAAGCGCGCATCCAAGTCATTGCCATGTAACCCGAAAAACAGTAAAGTACGCTTCTAATTATAATTATCCAGGAGAACGCCATGGCTATCTCAGGCATAAGCATCAGCCCATCTGCAATCAGCGCGGTCAGTCAACCGCTCAGCAATGCGACCGCGTCTGTTGTAAATCAGGCCAAAGCCAGCACGCCGCAACCGTCCACCATTGTGACGCTGTCCGCCCAGGCACAAAAACTAAGCCAAACCAGCGCTGCACAGCCCGGCCCGTCTCAAACCGACAACACGCAATCAGCGAATCAGACTGAATCCGTTTCGCAACACAATATTGAGGCGGTGCCCAAGGAAGCCAACGAAGCGTCCGGCATCCAGTTCATGGAAGGCGAGACCAAAGGCGGACGCATCAGCACCTACGCCTAGCGCACATTCAGCGAGCGCTTCAATATCATGACAATCGAAGCCGATAGCAGCCCAGTAAATTGTGTAGTTCGCGCGAAAAAATGAGTTCCAGTTTCGATATCCCGGATGAAGAAGATGTTTCGCCTGAACTGGCTGCCGAGCGGGAAGCGCATGCCGGGACGCGCGCGCGCTTAAAGCTGCTTGAGCGTACCTTGCTGCACTTTGTGCCGCGGGATCTGATGTCCTTTCTCGGCAAAGGCAGCCTGATTGATGTTGAGCTGGGCGATCAGGTCGAAAAAACCATGTCTGTTGTCTTTACCGACATCCGGGATTTCACGTCTTTATCGGAAAGCATGAGCCCGCAGCAGACGTTCAACATGATCAACTCCTATCTGTCGGTCATGAACCCAGTTATCAGCACGCATCACGGCATGATCGACAAGTACATGGGCGATGCGATCATGGCCTTGTTTCCCACTATAGCCGATGATGCCGTGTCAGCCGCGCTGGCGATGCTATCTCGTCTGGACGAATATAACGCCGGTCGCGAACGCGCCTCTTATGCGCCGATACGCATCGGCATCGGCGTCAACACAGGACTCCTGATGCTAGGCGTGATCGGCGGTGGAAATCGCATGGAAGGCACGGTGATCGGTCATACCGTCAATCTGGCCTCCCGTCTGCAAACGCTCACAAAAACCTATGGCACCCCTTTGCTGATCAGTGAACACACCCTGTACAGTCTTAGTGAACCCGAAAAATTTCAGGTCCGGCATTTAGGTCGCGTCAAGGTCGCCTACAAAACACGACCCGAATCCATCTACGAGGTGTTCAATCACGATGCGCCTCATATCAAGGAAGCAAAATTTCGCTCGCTGAAGAAATTTGAAGAGGCGCTGGCCTGTTACCACACACGAGATGTAGCACGTGCGCAACCCATGCTCGAAGAAATCGTGCACGACAATCCGTACGATATTCCGGCGAAAGTCTATCTGCAGCGCTGTGCGGATTACCTTGCAACCGGGCTGTATGCCGGATCAGAAGAGTTCACGGGTGAGGTGGATTGGCGTCGTGAATACGAGTTGGGACACAATGAAATCGACGAGCAGCATCAGGATTTGATGGCAATGATCGCCCAACTGTATGAAGCAGTCACTGCGAAAGGCGATCAGGCTGCTATTTCAGCACAGATGCTTGCACTCAAAGCGCAAATCCAGGCACACTTTGATTTTGAAGAACAACTGATGCACGTCCACCATTATCCTTTTACTGCAGACCATACTTCACAACACCGCTCTTACAGCAATTTCTTTGACAAGCTCAGTGGCGAGATTGAAACCCATACGGGAGACCCCTGGTATCTGGGTTTCCGCATCAAGATGTTTTTAGCAGACTGGCTGCTGAATCACTCTCACCGCGAAGACCGGCATCTGGGACGCTTTCTGCACGACAAAGTACACTAAACCGGCGCTGAAATCGTCGAAACCGGGTTAAAAACGAATCATCTTCATCTACACGAATGGACACTATGCAATCAGACTGGCAGGCATTCCTCACCACCCAAGGTGCACATATCGAAAATGGCGCAGTACAGCACTTTGGCGATGTTGCTGCTGAATTGAGCGCCACTGCATCCTCATCCGTTCTGTGCGATATCAGCCATTTTTCCACGCTGCGCGTATCGGGCCCGGATGCGCAATCCTTTTTGCAAAATCTGCTGAGCAACGACATACGCGAAGTCACCGGCAACCGCGCGCAGTTTTCCAGCTTCAATACCGCAAAGGGGCGCATGCTGGCCACTTTCCTGATCTGGCCCGATGCGGATGACTATCTGCTGCAACTGCCTGCCACGCTGGCCGATGCCCTGCGTAAAAAGCTGTCGATGTATGTGCTGCGCGCCAAGGTAAAAATAACGGATGCAAGCGATGAAATCATATCGCTCGGTTTATCAGGCGCACTCGTCACAGAGGCAGCATTACCCCTGCTGGGCATCAGCACCGCATTCGGCGCCCGTGTAATCAGGCTCGCTGACAACCGTTTTCAATTTAACACGACACCCGAACAGGCTCCCGAACTCTGGAAAATGCTGGCAAACTCGGCAAAACCGGTGGGCAGCCACTGCTGGGACTGGCTTACTATCCGCGCCGGCACCCCGGTCATTTTGCCTCAAACGCAAGAACAGTTTGTCCCGCAAATGGCCAACTTCGACCTGATCGGCGGGATCAATTTCAAGAAGGGATGCTATCCTGGACAGGAAATTGTGGCGCGCATGCACTACCTGGGCAAACTCAAACGCCGCATGTATCTGGCTCACATAGAGGGGACGGCGCAAGCCGGCGATGAAGTCTGCAGCGCGGCGTCAGACGAACAAACCTGCGGCATGATTGCCAATGCGGCACCCGCACCATCCGGCGGCGTTGATGTGCTGGTCGTGATGCAGATTGAAATCCATGACACACAAACGGTGCATCTGGGTTCAATACAGGGCCCGGCACTGAATTTTGAGAGCCTGCCCTACCCCTTGCCATGAACCTGCCGGCACAGCTATTCGCCAACGAGGTTTTGCTGCTGGCAAACTACGTTTTCGTCTGGCTGTTGTATCGGGCCGCACGCAGCGCGCCGTGGCGCCGGGCACTTGGCAATACCGAGATGATGAATGCGCTGATCGGCCTGATGTTCTGCACCCCCGTTTTCTGGCACCTCAATGCCGGCATTCATGCCGGATTCAATTTTCACCTGATCGGCGCCACGCTGTTTCTGCTGATGTTCGGCTGGCAGATCGCCCTGATCGCGCTCTCCCTCGTCATGCTGGGCACCTGGCTTTATTCGGGAATTGATCTGATGACGTTCGGCATTAACGGTTTGTTGATGCTGGCAGTCCCTATGCTGCTCAGTCAAGCACTGCTCAGGATTTGTCAGCGATACTTACCGAAAAATTTTTTCATCTTCGTGCTGCTCAACGGATTTGTTGCGGCCGCATTGTCCACCATGCTGATGATGTCGGCAATCACACTGGCTTTGCTTGAACTGACCCCCTACACCTGGGCGCAGATTCAGTATCACTACCTGATTCCCGCCCCTATACTCATCTTTGCCGAAGCCTTCGCTACTGGCGCTGTGATCACCGCCTTCAGCGTTGCGAAACCGGAAGCGGTGATGAATTTCAGCGTGGCTGATTATCTAACGGGCAAATAAACGCCAGGCGCATCTTGATGTGCGGCAAACCCGCATCCATAAAAACCTTACCCTCTTCGATAAATTCGAACCTGTGATAGAACGGCACGGCATAAACCTGTGCATCCACATCCACCTGCGGATAGCCGTGAGCACGGGCGTAATCGAGCATCGCTTCCACGATGGCCGTACCGACTTTATGATTGCGCCACTTGGGCAATACGGCAATGCGCCCGATGTGTCCGTCCGCCAGCATGCGACCACAACCGATCGCTTCACCCTGTCCGCTCAACACCAGAATGTGACGACAATGATCGTCGAGCCCGTCCCATTCGAGTTCGGGCGGGATGCCTTGTTCGCGGATAAATACGGCTTCCCGAACTGATCTGAGCAAAGGCTCTCCATCGTGCCAGCAAACCGGACTTACGCTAAAAAGAGTGGGCATACTGTTCTTTCTGATTACTTATTCGGTAATATCCACAGTCGTACCCGCTGACACCTGCTCAAATAACGCAAGTAAATCCGCATTGCGCATCCTGATGCAGCCATGCGACAGCGCTTCGCCGACCGGTTCTGAATCAGGCGTACCGTGGATGTAAATATAGCGGCGCATAGTATCACTTTGCCCCAGACGATTAAATCCCGTTTCGCAGCCGGACAACCATAAAATCCGCGTCAGTATCCAGTCTCGTTCTGGAAACTGGGCGCCCAACTGGGGGGTATAAATTTCGCCGGTCGGGCGGCGACGCACAAATACGGCATTTTCAGGGCAACCCGCACCGATTTTGGCGCGGATGATATGCCGCCCCCGCGGGGTGCAAAAACTACCCGACATTTCACCGGTGCCCTTCAGCGCGGTAGATACCGGATAGCGGCACAGCACAGCACCTGCATCGTCGAGCAATTCTAGACGCTGTGTCGCGATATCAACATTAATTTTCATGAACTGCCTTCACGGCATGAATCCTGTTTTTCTGCTGCGCACGGCGCATGGTAAAAAAATTGCTCAGTATTAAACCACACTCCTGTGACATTACACCGCCTGCAATAACGGTATGATGGTTTAATTTCACTGGCGGGACATCTGATTTGCATGGATCAGACGCAAAAAAAGACAGCTCACCAAAAACATTCAGGGCGCTCCCGCACACGCCGGTTTTAAAATCTGCCGCGCCATATACCAGACGCGCAATTCGCGCATGCATGATGGCGCCGGCACACATCAGACAAGGCTCCAGCGTGACATACAACTCACATCCTGCCAGACGATAATTACCGACATGTTGCGCAGCATCGCGCAATGCCAGCATCTCCGCGTGCGCGGACGGATCATGGCGCGAGATCGGCGCATTAAAACCACGTCCGATGATATGGCCATCTTTCACCACCACGGCGCCCACCGGCACTTCACCCGCAGCTTCTGCCTGCCGGGCCAGCTCCAGCGCTGCGCACATAAAATATGCATCAGTCATAAAAACTTTCTGAAATGGGTGACAAAATTTAGAAATAACGACATTAAACACGGGAGGTACGAGTATACCTATTACTCAAGGCGCCAACCCGAAAACGACCCTCACATTTTTTCCTGCGCATCACAGTGCCTGACCGCCATGGACATCGGCGATCGCATCGGCAAGTGACGCGTGAATCCTGACTTTCGTTTATCGTGTATCCATTTTTTTAAAATTCAAAACCACTGCGATTCACGTCATGGCGCACACCGCGCACTTAAATACATTGAAACAGAGGGATATCAGAAGCATGAACCGTTCATGCATCCATAGCACATCTGACTAAAAAATATGATGCTTGCCTTTGTCAGGTTTTTTGGCAAGAATGACAGCACCTTTTGAAAGTATAGCCATGACTTTAAATATGATGAACGATTTCTCCCTGCCCGCGACCGGCGGCCGCACTTTTACGCTTCTGGAGGCAAGGGGAAAGCATCTGGTCATCTTTTTCTACCCCAAGGACAACACCCCCGGTTGCACGACCGAAGCCCAGCAGTTCAGGGATCTGTACGAAGCATTCCAGCAGGCCGGTTGCGAAGTCGTCGGTATCTCCCGCGACAGCATGAAGTCTCATGAAAACTTCAAAGAAAAATTTTCGCTGCCGTATGATCTGCTGTCCGATACGGACGAGACGGTCTGCGAATTATTCGGCGTGATGAAACAAAAAAACATGTACGGCAAACAGGTGCGCGGCATCGAACGCAGCACGTTTGTCTTCGATCGCGACGGCGTTCAGCGCCATGAATGGCGAGGTCTGAAAGCGGATGGCCATGCACAGGAAGTATTAGATTTCATTACAACGCTAAAATAAGAGGAAAATCATGCGCAAGCACAAAGCATCCGATACCAAGTTGTTTGTTTTGGACACCAACGTGTTGTTGCATGACCCGACCAGCCTGTACCGCTTCGAAGAACACGACATCTGTCTGCCGATGTTTGTATTGGAGGAGCTGGACAACAAGAAAAAAGGCATGACCGAGGTGGCACGCAATGCGCGTCAGGTCAGCCGCTTCCTCGATGAAATCGTCAATGATGCACCTCGCAACATCGAAGAAGGCATTGAACTCAAATCCGACGCACACAAAAACAGCACAGGACGTCTTTTTTTACAAACCAGCTTTATCAAACAGGAACTGCCGCACAATCTTGAACTGGGCAAAGCCGACAATGCCATTCTGGGTGTGGTTATCGGACTTCAGCAACAGCAACCGGAACGCGCGGTCATTCTGGTCAGCAAAGACATCAACATGCGCATCAAAGCGCGCGCATTGGGTCTGGAGGCACAGGACTATTTCAATGACAAGGTACTCGAAGACACCGACCTGTTGTATGGCGGCGTGCTTGAATTGCCTGTGGATTTCTGGGATACCCATGGCCGCGAGATGAAATCGTGGATCAAGGACGGGCACACCTACTACCAGATACGCGGTCCGCTCTGCGCTGCATTTTTCGTCAATCAATTCGTCTTTAAAGAGGACGACACGCCGTTCTATGCCATTGTGCTGGAGCAGGACGACACCAGTGCCGTGATCCGCACGCTGACCGACTACACGAGCACCAAACACAACGTGTGGGGTATCGTGGCACGGAATCGCGAACAGAATTTCGTGCTCAACTTGCTGCTTGATCCTGAAATCGATTTCGTCACCCTGCTGGGGCAAGCGGGAACCGGCAAAACCCTGCTGACGCTGGCCGCCGGCCTGATGCAAACGCTCGAAACCAAACTCTATTCTGAAATCATCATCACCCGGGTCACCGTGCCGGTTGGTGAAGACATCGGTTTTCTGCCGGGCACTGAAGAAGAAAAAATGACGCCTTGGATGGGCGCGCTGGATGACAATCTGGATGTATTGAATAAAACCGACGAGGATGCCGGCGACTGGGGAAAAGCGGCGACGCGCGATCTGATCCGTTCACGCATCAAGATCAAATCGCTCAACTTCATGCGGGGCCGCACTTTTCTCAATAAATACATCATCATCGATGAGTCGCAGAATCTCACCCCTAAACAGATGAAAACGCTGATCACGCGCGCAGGCCCGGGCACCAAAGTCGTCTGCATGGGCAATATTGCGCAGATCGATACCCCTTATCTGTCAGAGGGCAGCTCGGGCCTCACCTATGTCGTGGATCGTTTCAAGGGATGGGAGCACGGCGGCCACATTACCTTGCTGCGCGGCGAACGCTCTCGTCTGGCCGATCATGCAGGTGAAGTGCTTTAACAGCCAGCGCTTGTGATCTGCTGATATTCGATCAACAGATCACAAGTTAAGCGATGCCGTGACTCAGGAATAGATGCGGTGCAATGACCGCGGTTTTTTTGTACAAGATGCCAAACTCCAGGTCTGGCATTCCAGCGCATTTGTAGTATAATTTCGAGCTTGCCGAAGTAGCTCAGTTGGTAGAGCAATTCACTCGTAACGAATAGGTCGTAGGTTCGATTCCTATCTTCGGCACCACAATATCAAATCGATAAAAAACATAAAGCCATGATTCAATTAAGATTCATGGCTTTTTTATTTCCTGAGTGCTGTAATTAAAAGGCCACATTTACACGCTTTTGCACGCCTTTTCTGCTATCAATTACAGCGGGTTTACAGCAGGGATGACGCACGGGATTCACTACAGATTACTTGTCATAATTGTCTGCATCAATATTTTCCCAACCCGTTCACAGATATATTATGGCCTCACAGCACAGACGGAACCGAGCAATAAAATATTGCAATAGTTTGTTTTATATGGATTTAAAAATATAAATGAACAGCGTTGAATGAATTTTGGTGTCCTCGACAGGAATCGAACCTGTAATTGCCCCTTAGGAGGGGGCGGTAATATCCATTTTACGACGAGGACAGCGGGTGTATTCTACCGGAAATCTGCTGTAATCTAAACCCTCTCGCTGGTATCATGCGCACCTGTCGAAAGAATCAACGAATACAGAATGAAGTTCGCCCAGCTGAAATGGCACGTTGTGATACGTTTAACGAAAGATAAACAATGAAATGGTCTGCGATTGTCGTTGCATTGCTTGTCCTCACGAGTTTAATCGTCGTGCAAACCGTCCGCGCTAACGATTTGCCAGAAATCGGCAAACCGGCCCCCGAATTAAACCTGCCCGACCAGCATGGTAAACTGCACACCTTGCAGGATTATCGTGGGAAATGGGTAGTATTGTATTTTTATCCGAAAGATGACACGCCCGGATGCACAGAAGAAGCGTGTGCATTTCGTGACGACCTGCATCAACTGACCGCGCTGGATGCGCAGGTCATCGGCGTGAGCATAGACAACAGCCATGCCGAATTTGCGAAAAAATATCACCTGCCCTTCCCCTTACTGGCGGACAAAACAGGTTTAGTTGCCGCACGGTATGGTGCACTACTGAATTTTGGCATCGTAAAATTTGCACGCCGTTACACCTTTTTGATTGATCCGCAAGGCAATATCAGAAAAAACTATCTGGACGTGCAAACCTCACGCCACTCAAAAGAAATCATTGAAGACTTGAAAAAACTAACTGCTAAGGAAAATCAATAATGTGGTCTCGCACGAATATATTTGCTACCTGGTTTCTGATTCCGATGACGCTGCAAATGGGCTGGATTGCATTCCTCGGCCGCATGCTGCTAGAAGTGCTGGGCGTCGATACCCATGAAGGAGATATCCCGGGTCGTCTGGTCGGGGCAATACTGCTGTTTGGCGTGATCTATATCGTGCAGTATGTTCGCGGCTCGCTGCCGCCTGCAGGGAATCCTGAAGGCCGTGGTTATCAATTCGGACAGCGGCTACTGCTGACCGCGAATATCCTGGCATCCACATTCGTTATTTTCCAGATGACCCAGTTTTTGATTGAGAACCACAATGTTCGGCTGCTGCTAAACGGTTTCACGGATGCATTTGGCTACTGGGTCATGGCGCTCTGGGTTGTCGGCTTTTCCTTCCTGTACCAGTCTACACTTCCCGCTGGCCAGGAAAAAAGTATTGCGGATTGATGTTAACATCAGCTGTCTCGCGCGATCCTCAAGCTGCGATCCTGCAATCGACCAGCCCCGTAAGCTGAACCGTTGCGGCTCATCCACCAACAGCCGGGAATAGCAAATACTCGCTTTGCGGGTTTCAAATTAATACATAACTTAAATTCATGCCATACATCACACTAGATAAAGCCAGCTTAGCCTTCGGTCACGTAGCCCTGCTCGACCATGCCGATTTCCAACTCGACGAAGGAGAACGTGTCGGTCTGATCGGTCGCAACGGCGGCGGCAAGTCCAGCATGATGCGCGTACTGGCAGGACAAGGAAATCTTGATGACGGACTGGTGTGGCGCCAGCCATCCGCCCGCATCTGTTATGTCAGCCAGGAACCTGTGCTCGATCCGGAGGACAGCGTGTTCGATGCCGTTGCCAAAGGACTGGGAAAATTGCAAAAGCTGCTGCATGACTACCACCATGTCTCTCACCAGCTGGGAGAACCTGATGCGGATTTCGATAAACTGCTCGAAGAAATGCAGCATTTACAAACACAGTTGGAAGCGCAGGACGGCTGGTCCGTACAGGCTCGCATTGAAACTGCAATCGCCAAGCTTGATCTGGATCCTGACAGATTAGTCGGCAATTTATCCGGCGGACAGCGTAAACGCGTCGCCTTAGCGCAGGCGCTGGTTGCAGAACCCGATGTCCTGATCCTCGATGAGCCGACCAACCATCTGGATTTCGCTTCCATCGACTGGCTCGAAGGCCTGCTCAACAATTTCGTCGGCAGCGTGCTGTTCGTCACCCACGATCGCCGGTTTCTGGATAATGTCGCCACCCGCATTGTCGAACTCGATCGCGGCAAACTGGCAGGTTTCCCCGGCAATTTCACCGCTTACCTGGCACTCAAGGAACGCATGCTCGCCGATGAGGCGGTTGTAAACGCCAAATTTGACAAGGTACTGGCACAGGAAGAAGTCTGGATACGTCAGGGCGTCAAAGCCCGCCGCACCCGAAATGAAGGTCGGGTTCTGCGCCTTGAACAGCTGCGCCGCGACCGTTCTGCTCGCCGTGAAAAACAGGGCAAGGTTGAAATGACCGTGGATACCGGCGAGCGGTCAGGCAAACTGGTCGCAGAGCTGTCCAACGTCAGCAAGGCTTACGGCGGGCGCACGCTGATCAACGATTTCTCATGTCGCATCCAGCGCGGCGACAAAATCGGCCTGTTAGGCCCTAACGGTGCCGGCAAAAGCACCCTGCTCAAAATCATTCTGGGGGATATTGAACCCGATTCAGGTCAGGTCAAACTCGGCACTAAAATGTCGGTTGCCTATTTCGATCAGTTACGCGAACAGCTCGATGAAAATATGACGCTTGCCGACACCATCAGTCAGGGTGCGGATTTCGTCGAAATCGGCGGTCAGCAAAAACATGTCATCAGCTATCTGGGCGACTTTTTGTTCCCGCCTGAACGGGCGCGGTCTCCTGTCAAAAGTTGTTCAGGCGGCGAGCGCAACCGCCTGTTGCTCGCGCGACTGTTCACTCAGCCTGCCAACGTTCTGGTACTGGATGAACCGACCAACGATCTGGACATTGAAACGCTCGAACTGCTCGAAGAGCTGCTGGCCAACTACGACGGCACGCTATTTCTGGTCAGCCATGACCGCGCTTTCCTCGACAACGTCGTGACTCAGGTCATCGCATTCGAAGGTGACGGAAAACTGCAGGAATATGTCGGCGGTTATGAGGACTGGGTGCGCGTACAAAAATTTCAGGCAGCGAATTTGCTAGCCAAGCCTGCGACACCGCCACGTGCAGCGGCACCTGTCGAAAAACCGAAAGCTGCGTCTTCCAGACTCAATTACAAAGAGACACAGGAACTCGAATCCCTGCCTAAATGCATCGAAACGCTGGAACAGGAACAGATCGATATCGCCGCCCATCTGGCGGACGGCACCATTTTCCGTAACGATGCTAAACGCGCCAAGCAATTGCAAACACGCAATGAGGCCATCGAAGCGGAAGTACAGACCATCATGACGCGCTGGGAAGAACTGGAAAAACGCAGTTAAACGATTCAACGCGCAAGACGTGGCGTTTTTCAAATCAATTAACAAGGGAGGAAATCTGTTTCCTCCCTTTTTTTATGAACTCAGGTAAAAACGCGTTCGCCTAATGCGACGCTCGAACCTTCGAGTTGCGGTATCTGACTGTGGCCCATGCCTTTAATATTCACCGTAATCTGGGCATCGAGCTTGCGGCGGGTGATAGATAGCCCCGCTCCCCTCAACACCTTGCAAAAATTATAGGTAAACACCCCGCGAATCGCGCCGCCGATATTGGTTTCAGCCGATGTCTGATTGTCGCGACATCCTGCCCACAATACATGATTTAAACCGGCGACGACAACCTGTGAGCGACTACCATCGATTTCTCTGCGCCTGAAAATGCCGCGCACTTTGAGTGGCGGTGCCGCATCGATCATGAAACCCACATCAATTGGCGGCTCAATGTAACGATAGGTCAGCGACTGTTCATCGGACAGGCCTGCCATGAAGGACAACTCGCGCGTACCGCTGCCGGAATGACACGAATCGAGGATGATATCCAGATTCACCCCGACGGCCAATCCGCTGAACACCTGAGTAAAATCATCATCCAGTATCATGCCTGCGGTCGCAAAATCGTGCGGACAGATGGTTTCATCACGGCCGTCCGGCTCATCACCATGTACATCCATTACCTGTGAACCATGGCCGGAATAATAAAACACCAGCACATCACCCGATTTCGCCCCCTTAACCAGCCATTTCAAGCCACTCATGATCGCCGCACGGGTAGCCCTTACATCGGTGAGTATTTTCATCGCAGCAGGCGTTGCCGGCACGATGCCCATCACGCTCAGCGTATTCGCCATATCGCGCACATCATTCACACAACCGCGCAAATCAGGGCCGCCGGCACCCACCGGAGCATAATCATTGATGCCGACCAACAATGCTTTCTTCGCCATAATATTTCTCCCATATCATTGATATATTCAGGATATCTATATGATTAATTGAATATTTTAATCCAAATCAATCATACGGACCGCAGCTTGAATCAAGATGCGACCCGCAGGCAAATTAGAGCACGACAGACAATTCACCGGTATTGGCCGGAATATCTAGGCAAAATGACCTATGCAGCAGGATCTCCGAAAAATTCAAACCAGAGCGCACGACTGGCACGAATATCAATTTCATCGGGCTGAACACGGCAAGGTGAAAAATCATTCAGCCGCATGCGGTGCTGAGTCTGACGCAAAGTGCGGTACAGGATACGGGTTTGCTCGGCAAGATCTGCATTGACCAACCCGAATTCAGCCGCCATTTTAAGCAAAGCCAGATTGCCGATATTGGCAGTCAGGTCAGGATACTGATGCGCATAAGCTAACACGATGTATTGCACCATAAACTCAATGTCGACCATACCGCCACTGTCGTGTTTGATATCAAACAAGCCGCTATTATTGGGATGACCATCGTGCATTTTTTGCCGCATACCGATAATTTCTTCACGCAATTTCGCAATGTCGCGCGGCATGCTGAGCACCTGCTGGCGTATCCGGTCAAATGCAGCCCCCACACTCACATCACCCGCACTAAAACGGGCACGCGACAACGCCTGATGCTCCCAGACCCATGCCTGCCCCAGCTGATATTCTGAGAAAGCTTCAACGGAACTGACCAGCAGGCCGCTCGCACCGTTCGGTCGCAGGCGTAAATCGGTCTCATACAATCGTCCCGATGCCGTGTAACTGCCCAGCATCGCATTAATGCTCATACCCAGTCTCGCATAATTTTCCTGCGCATCGGGATGCGTGTCATCATAGAGAAAAATCATATCGATATCGGACATATAGCCCATCTCTTTGCCACCGAGTTTGCCGTAAGAAATGATGGCAAAACGCGGTTCATCGCAATGTTTTTTACGCGCCATCGTCCAGCACAGCGCCAGCACATGATGCAGCATCAGATCGGCCAGATCGCTCAAATGATCGCTTAATTTTTCCAGCGGCAACAGCCCTTGCAAATCCATCGCCAGCAAGTGAAATAGCTGTTCCTGCTTGACATGGTGCAACACCTCAAGGCAGCGCTCGGCATCACAGCCGGTCAGCCGCATCTGCAAATCCTGATCCACTGCCGGCCATTGCGGCGGCTGATACATTTCGCGCGCATCTAGCAGTTCATCGAACAGCGCCGGGTGCTGAGCCAGATAGCCCGCAGCCCAGCTGCTGGCGGATAGCAGGCGGGTTAAACGCTCAAGTGCGAGCGGAAATTCAGCGAGAAAAGCCAGATAGGCAGCCCTGCGCATGATCGCGTCGAGCAGCGTCAGCAGCCGTGACAGCGTTGCGTCCGGTGCGCTGTACTGCGCACTCAATGTGATGAATTGCGGAATCAGCCCGTCTACTCGTTGCCGGTTGATTGCGGACAATTGACGGTAACGCAAGCCGCTGCGCAACTGCAGCAAACGCTGCGCACTCTCATTGGCGGTCAGAAAACCCAGATTTTCAAGTCCCAGCGTCAATTCTTCAGCAGCGATATCTTCGCACCAGAGCACACTTTGCTCCTGATCCGTTTCACCAAAAATATGCTCGAATTGAACAGAGACCCGTTTACGATGACCGTCCAGCACTTTCAGAAAGCCGGCGTAATCGGCATAACCCATCGCTTCTGCAATGACCTGCCTGTCTTCTTCCTTTTCAGGTAAAGCCTGGGTCTGCTGGTCATCCAGATATTGCAGGCGATGTTCCAGATTGCGCAAAAACACATAGGCGGCATCAAGCTCCGATACCACCTGCCCGGTCAAATTACCGTTTTTCACCAGCTGCCGGAGCACGCGCTGCGTCGGCAGAATGCGCAGCGTGTCGTCCTGCCCGCCTCTGATCAACTGAAATACCTGCGCGGTGAATTCAATTTCGCGGATTCCGCCAGGCCCAAGCTTGATGTTATCCAGCCGGTCGCGACGCTGCACCTCCTGACGAATTTGCGCATGCAATTTGCGCATCGAATCAATCGCGCCGAAATCCAGATATTTGCGGAACACGAAAGGCTGATAAAGCGTCTTTAATTCTGCAATGGCGTCGCATTCAACAGGGGAGATGACGCGCGCCTTAATCCAGGCATAGCGCTCCCACTCCCGCCCCTGACTGACCAGATACTCTTCGAGCGCAGCAAAACTCATCACCAGCGGCCCGCTCTCACCATAAGGTCGTAATCGCATGTCCACACGGAACACATAGCCGTCCCCGGTTGCTTCATTGATGATGCTGATCAGACGACGGCCAAGACGGGTAAAAAATTCATGGTTGCTGAGCGTGCGCACCCCGTTCGTCTCGCCATCCTCCTCATACACGAAAATCAGGTCGATATCGGATGAAACGTTCAGTTCACCGCCCCCAAGCTTGCCCATCCCGATGACCAGCAATTGCTGCAGACTCCCGCTCACAGCCCCGACCGGGTTGCCGAATTGCGACTGCAAGGTTTTCATCAAACAGACCTGGGCCTGTTGCACCACAATTTCTGCAAGCGCAGTCATGGCCTGCATCACCTCGTTCAGATCGCAAAGGCCGTTCAGATCGCGAAAGATCAGTTTAACCATCACCTGTTTTCGCAATTTCCTGACCGCCCGGGCCAGTTCCGGCTCATCTTGCAGCTTGAATCCGGATGCTTGCAACAACGTTGCAATCTCAGCTCGGTCACAGGCTGTGGTGTAGTTATCCTGAAGCCATGCCAGCAATACCGGATCCGTTTCCAGTACGCGTCTGGCATAACGACTGCAACGCATGGTTTTTTGCAACCGGTCAAAGAAATTTGCTTGCAATGAGTTTGCAGTATTCATGGGCGTATCACAGGCCTGATCAGTTAGAATATCACTCTACCAGTCGTCAGTAGCCAGTGGCAAATGATTCGTGATGACACGATCCTCTGCTGAGGACTGCAAACTTATAACATTACATCCTAAGACTCATGCTCAATTCACGCCCCGTGCGGCTGCTCTGGCACAGTTTAAACTGGCTGACGCGACTGACCCTGCTCACGTCAGCGGTGACGGCTGCGTGCTGCGCACTCATCATCATCCTGCTGCGCTACTGGCTGCTACCGGATATTGAACAGTTCCACAGCAAAATCACCACATCCATGTCAAGTGCAATGGGCAATCCGGTGAGCATAGGCAAAATTACGGGGGACTGGGATGGACTGCATCCGCATCTGAATTTAACGGATCTGCGTATTCTGGACAATCAGGGACAAGCCGCGCTGGTCTTACCGCGCATCGATGCAAGCATATCCTGGCTGTCACTGCTTGCCGCCGAACTGCGACTTTCCAGTCTGGAAATTGACAGGCCTGAACTGCTAATACGGCGTGACCCGCAGGGTAAAATTTACATCGGCAGCGTGGCCATTTCCTCCGGGGGGACGAACAACGATTTATCCAACTGGCTGTTGCACCAGTCCCATATGATCGTGCGCGATGCTACCATCGTCTGGCTCGATGAGCAGCGCAATGCACCTCAACTGGTACTAAAGCAGGTCAATTTGCGTATCGAAAATCTGTTTGATCATCATCAATTCGCGCTGCGCGCCATCCCGCCTGTCCACATGTCCACTCCGCTGGACGTACGGGGCGATTTTCATGGCAAGCGGTTTGATCAGTTAGATAAATGGAACGGGCAACTGTACACCCGGCTTGATTACACCGATCTGCTCACATGGCGTCCCTGGTTAAACCTCCCCCCGCAACTGAGCAGCGGACGGGGCGCGTTGCGCGGCTGGCTGGGCGTCAAGGAGGGAAAGATCAACGAACTCACCACGGATCTGGTACTGCACGATGTAACAACCCGCCTGAGTGACGATGTGCCGGAAATGGATGTGCATTTTTTACGCGGGCGAGCGGCCTGGAAAACAGTCGAAGACGGATGGGAAGTCTCCACCCGAAATTTAACGATGCGATTACACAACGGACTCGCATTACAACCCACTGATTTTTATTTTAAGACAGTACAGGACAGCAAAACACATCCGGCTGGCGGTGAGTTGCGCGCAAACCGTCTGCAGCTGGAAAGTCTGGCCAGCCTGGCGAATTTCCTGCCGCTGGAAGCGGATCTGCGCGCCCAGCTAAGTTCATACGCGCCAAGGGGCCATGTAACTAACCTTGACATGAACTGGCAAGGAACCCCGGCTCAGCTTACAGGCTACAAAATAAAAGGAGAATTTGCCAATCTGGCTATTGAGCAAACGGGAAAAGTCCCGGGTTTCTCCGGTCTCTCAGTCATCGTTGACGGTAACGAAAAAAGCGGCCATCTGACGATTAACACCCGCAACCTGACACTGAATGCACCTGATATGATGCGCGAGCCATTGCTGCTCCATACCTTGACAGGGCAAGCTAACTGGAAAAAAGAGCAAGGTGAGCTGAATGTAAATCTGGCTAACATCGCCGTTGCCAACGAGGATCTTGCCGGCAATCTGTATGGCAGTTTTAAAACGAAAACGGGCACGCTGGGCATAGCCGATTTAACGCTCAAACTGACGCGCGGAGAAATCCGGCATGCGGCGCGCTACACGCCGCTGGTCGCACTGTCCAAAAAAGACAATGACTGGCTGAACGACGCGCTCCTGTCCGGACACACTGAAGATTTCCACATGCATATCAAGGGAAATCTGAGCGACTTTCCGCTGAACGGCACGACAGACACGTCATTTGACATCGGTGCGCATGCTCAGGACGTCTCCATGAAATATGCACCAGACTGGCCAAAAATCGACAATCTGTCGGGTGAATTTATCATACACAACAACCGGCTTGAAGTGCATGCACCCACGGCAAGCATACTCGGCGCACATATCAGCAACCTGTCCATCATCCAGCCTGACATGTCACTGAGCGATGCCGTGCTGGATATCAAGGGCGAGGCGGATGCGGCAAATAATATTTTTCTGCAATTCATCCAGCAAAGCCCGGTACGGGACTATATCAAAGGATTTACCGACGGCATCCAGGCGATTGGCAACGGACATCTTGATCTGACTGCACAAATTCCATTACTGCTCACCCGCCCGGCAAAAATATCCGGGCTGTTGCGCGTACAGGGAAGCGATATTGATCTGGGGGCCGGCATACCCTGGCTGCGCAATACGCAAGGGGAATTGTCATTTACCGAAACAGGCATGAAGAGCAATACCGTGACAGCCGATATTCTGGGCGGACCTGCGCGCCTGAATGTACAGACAGCTGAAGGCGGTGAAGTGCGTGCCAGTTTGCAAGGGCGCAGCAATATCGATACGTTGCGCAAGATTGAACCCAATCCGCTGCTGGATTTGCTGCATGGAGGCGCTGCATGGGATGCAAACATCAGTGTATTGAATAAGGTTGCCAGAATTACGCTCAATTCTAACCTGCAGGGACTGGCATCCAGCCTGCCGCCTCCTTTTAACAAGAGCAGCAATGAAATATGGCCGGTGCACATCGAAAAGAAAAACATTGCCGACAAACAGGACATGATTACCGCACAAGCAGGCAAACTGCTCAGTGCACGCCTGTTCAGCTCGGACATAAACGGCATCAGCACCATCAGACGCGGCGTCATCAGCTTTGGCAGCCTGTCATTGCCAGAAAAATCAGACAAACCGGGCATCTGGCTGACAGGCAACCTGCCCGTTTTATCGCTGCAAGGATGGAGTGGCTTGACGGGAGGATCAGGGCAGGACATACCGCTCGCCGGCGCCAATCTGCAAATCGACACACTGACCGGATTTGGAACCCCCCTTAAAAATATTAAAATTTCCGCGCTAAAACGGGGCGACGGAATGACAGCACAATTGTCCGGCGCACCCTTGAACGGTGAAATTACCTGGCAACCCCATGGTTACAGCGGCACCGGTAAAATTACCGCCCGTTTACGCAATTTGTACTGGGCGAATGAGGACAAGACCAGCACAACGACGGTCAAACCCACTGAGCTACATCAGCAAACCTTGCCTGCACTGGACATATCCATCGAGGATTTACAGTTCAAGGGAAAAAATATCGGACGGTTTGAATTAGTCGGTTTTCCGGAAGGTGAAAACTGGCGTCTGGGCCGCCTGCACATCACCAATCAGGACGGCAATCTGACCGGAGATGCACTTTGGAGTGGCGCGCAAACCAGCATGCAGACTCAGATCAACCTGTTGCTGGACATTTCCAATGCCGGGAACATTCTGGCCCGTTCGGGCTATCCCAACACAGTCAAAAACGGCAGCGGAAAACTCATCGCAAAACTGAACTGGGACGGGCAACCCGACGAATTTAATTATGCAACACTCAATGGTTCGCTCAAACTCGATACAGGCAAGGGACAATTCCTCAAAATGGATCCGGGGATTGGCAAATTACTCGGCATTTTGAGTCTGCAGGCACTGCCTAAACGCATCACACTGGACTTCACTGATGTGTTCAGTTCAGGATTCGAATTTGACAATATCAACGGGAATGCAACGATAGTGCACGGAGTCATACTAACAGATGACTTGCATCTGGACGGCTCTTCAGCCAAAGTGACGATGAAGGGGCAGATCAACCTGAATGATGAAACACAGAATCTTCGGGTTGAGGTTTTACCTGCATTAGGTTCCAGCGTCTCCATGTTGAGCGCATTTGCTGCCGGGCCTGCCGTCGGCATCGGCACGCTCATCGTCAGCAAAATACTGGGCAATCCGCTCGATAAGTTAATCTCTTTTGAATACAATGTCAGCGGCAACTGGTCTGAGCCTAACGTAACCAAGCTGGGCCAGAAACCCGTCAAGCTGCAACAGAGTAAATCAGATGCAACAGATAAAAAATAATTTTTCAGGAAACTACCATGCCGACCCAAGCCCTCAACGATTCTATGCCCTCCCCTTTCAAGGTCGCCGCAATCCAGATGGCTTCCGGTCCGAATGTATCGGGCAATCTGAGTGAAGCGCGACGGCTGATCGCCCGTGCGGCAGAGCAAGGGGCACGACTGGTCGTATTGCCGGAATTTTTTGCGATCATGGGCATGACCGAACTGGATAAGGTTGCCGTGCGCGAGCAGGCAGGTTCCGGCCCGATTCAGACATTTCTGAGCGAAGTGGCCCGCCAGTACCAGATATGGCTGGTCGGCGGTTCGATTCCGCTGGCAGCAGCCTCGCCTGACAAGGTGCTCAACAGTTGCCTGGTCTTCAACGACGAAGGGGTGCAAGTGGCACGTTACGACAAAATCCACCTGTTCAACCTGTCTTTGGGCAATGAAAGTTACGACGAGGCCAAAACAATCGAACCTGGTAATCAGGTGGTGGTGGTGGACACGCCGTTTGGCAGGATCGGCCTTGCGATTTGTTACGATTTGCGTTTCCCTGAATTATTCCGCGCCATGAAAAATGTGGATATTATCGTTTTGCCCGCCGCCTTCACCGAAACCACCGGAAAAATGCACTGGGAAATTCTGGTGCGTGCGCGCGCGATTGAAAATCTGGCCTACGTGATCGCATCCGCCCAGGGCGGCTATCACGTGAATGGCCGTGAAACACATGGCAACAGCATGATCATCGGTCCCTGGGGACGCATACTGGACAGACTGCCGCGCGGCTCAGGCGTGGTGATTGCAGAAGTCAATCCAACCTATCAGGCCAGCCTGCGCACCGGACTGCCCGCACTGGAACACCGTACACTGCATAATTGCTAATTACGGGTAAGTAGCAAGTAGAAAACCTGCAGCACCTGCTCACTACTGACCCCTTACGATTTTTATAAAAAAATGACCCTATCCGCCTCACCAGATACCTTATTTGCCACCGCCCAGCAGATTCTGCTCGCGCCCTATCTGATCGAAACACTGCAGATCGAACAGGTATTCAACAGCATGCTTGCGCATCGCCTTGATTATGCCGACCTGTATTTTCAGTACAGTCGTGCCGAGAGCTGGTCTCTGGAAGAAGGGATCGTTAAATCCGGCAGTTTCAGCATCGATCAGGGAGTCGGCGTGCGCGCAGTCAGCGGTGAGAAAACCGCCTTCGCCTATTCCGACGACATCAGCCTGAATGCGCTGCAAAGTGCAGCCAATGCCACACGCGCCATTGCAAGTTCCGGCGGCACCCAGACGGTACCGATGATCCATCGGGGTTCAAGGCGAGACATTTATCTGCCGAATGACCCGATTGCAAGCCTCAAAGATGCCGATAAAGTCGCAATGCTCGAACGCATCGAAGGCTATGCACGGGCGCTTGATCCGCGTGTGGTACAGGTCATGGCGGGCCTTGCCGGTGAATACGAAGTGGTGATGGTCGCGCGCAGCGACGGCCTGATGAATGCCGACATCAGGCCACTGGTGCGTCTGTCTATCACGGTCATCATCGAGAGCGGCGGACGCCGCGAACAGGGCTCAGCTGGAGGTGGAGGTCGGTTCGATTACGCCTATTTCACTGACGAAGTACTGAGAAAATATGCAGCACTTGCCGTACATCAGGCGGTGGTCAATCTGGATGCAGCTCCGGCTCCGGCCGGCAATATGACCGTGGTGCTGGGCAACGGCTGGCCGGGCATTTTGCTGCATGAAGCGATCGGTCACGGGCTGGAAGGCGATTTCAACCGCAAGGGCAGCTCGGCATTTTCGGGGCGCGTCGGTGAACGCGTCGCAGCAGAAGGCGTGACGGTGGTGGATGACGGCACCCTGTCCGACCGGCGCGGTTCGATGCAGATGGACGACGAAGGCAACCCGACGCAATGCACCACGCTGATTGAAAACGGCATCCTCAAGGGCTATTTGCAGGATACGCTCAATGCCCGCCTGATGGGAGTACCGGTGACCGGCAATGCCCGCCGCGAATCGTATGCGCATATCCCTATGCCGCGCATGACCAATACCTACATGCTGGGGGGCGACAAGGATCCTCGCGAGATCATCGCTTCGGTCAAACACGGGCTGTATGCGGTGAATTTCGCCGGCGGCCAGGTGGATATCACCAGCGGAAAATTTGTATTCTCCACCGCCGAAGCCTACATGATTGAGGATGGCAAAATCACCCACCCGGTCAAAGGTGCAACGCTGATCGGCAACGGCCCGGATGTGCTGACCCGCATTTCCATGATCGGCAACGACATGAAGCTGGACCCGGGGGTCGGCACCTGCGGCAAGGAAGGCCAGAGCGTACCGGTCGGCGTCGGCCAGCCTACCGTGCGCATTGACGGACTGACGGTGGGCGGCACCGTGTAATCTGAATGCCACAAAATAAAGCCGGACTAGTGATACACTTAATGCCTTAAGGGTCTCATGTCAGACAGGAATCCGGCAATGCAAAAAACGGTATTAATCGGCGGTTCAGCAGGCTCGCTGGCCGCAATCCGAAGCTTGTTTGAGACACTGCCTGCGGATTGCGGCCTGACCTATCTCGTCATCCAGCACCAAAGCCCGCTGCATCACAGTCATCTGGATGACGTGATTTCAAGATGGACCAGCATGCCGGTGCAACAGGCAAGCGATGGCGCCGAGCTGCTGCCCGATCATGTCTATATCGGCCAGCCCGGCCACCCGATGACGCTGCAGGGCAACATGTTGCATCTGGCACAACCGGATGCACTGGCCGACCCGCATAAGCCGATCGATTTTTTATGCCAGTCACTGGCCGCCGTGTTTGGTCAGGACGCAGCGCTAGTGATCCTGTCCGGCACCGGCCACGATGGCACTCTGGGCGCCAAAGATATCAAACAAGCCGGCGGCATTGTGATTGCTCAGAATCCGTCCAGCGCAGGCTTTGACGGCATGCCGCTCAGCATACTGGCATCCGATCTGGCCGATGGCGTGCTCACGCCTGACGATATCGCGTATACCTTATGTCACTGGGGAAAAACCGGGCAAATCGAACGGCATCAGGCTGACATCGCCCCGATTGAATCCGGCCAGCAGGTATTCGATGCGATTCTGGCACTGGTGCGCGAACACGCGCACAACGACATGAGCGACTACAAGCCTAATATGCTGCGCCGCCGGATCGAGCGCAGAATGAGTTTGCGCCATGCGCAGAATCTGGATGCGTATCTTAAAATACTCCGTCAGACGCCGGCCGAACTGGATCAACTGGCCCGGGATATGCTGATCGGGGTGACGGCCTTCTTTCGCGATCCGGAAGCCTTTCAGATCATCGAGCAAAACGTCATTCCCGGGCTTTGCAAAGATAAACCGGCAAACGAGGCGGTCAGGGTATGGCTGGCCGGCTGCTCGACTGGCGAAGAGGTCTACTCCGTCGCGATACTGCTGATGGAATGGTTCGCGCAACATAACCTGCCGCCGCAGATACAGATTTTCGCCACCGATATTGACGATGCGGCGCTGGAAGTCGCACGCGCGGGCGTGTACAGCCAGGAGGCGCTGTCAGGGGTCTCGGCAGCGCGCCTGCAGCAATTTTTCAAGGAAGACAGACAAGGCTACCGGATTGCCAAAACAGTGCGCGAAACCATCGTGTTTGCCTCCCACAACCTGATCAGCGATCCGCCGTTCTCCCGGCTGGACATGGTCGTTTGCCGCAACCTGTTCATTTATCTTAACAACGCCGTCCAGAAAAAACTGCTCAGCCTGTTCCACTTCGTACTCAATCCCGGCGGCTGTCTGTTTCTGGGCAGCTCCGAGAGCATCGGCAGCGTCGCCCGCCATTTTAAAATCACCTCGAAGCAATGGCGCATCTATCAGCATCTGGCCACGGCGCCACGCCGCCTGCCTGTATTGCCGATCACAGCCGGCATGGCTGTTCGCCGCGTGGACACGGACAACGAAACCGTCGCCGATCTGGGGGCGCTGGCAGGCCGTGAACGCATATACCGGCAGTTGCTGGATCAGCACGGCCCGGCTCAGATACTGGTCAATTCACGCTTTGAACTGTTGTTTGTCTCAGGCGATACCTCAGCCTATCTGAGCGTACCGACAGGGCAGGCCTCGCACGATCTGCTCAAGATGGTCAAACCCGGCCTGTACATGGCGCTGCGCTCGGCCGTCAACGGCGCGCAGTGGAATCACGTTAAAACCATTATCAGCACAACTGATCATGAACGTCACGTCAGAATAGAAGTGACGCCGATCTCAACGACTGAGCAACATGACCTGTTGCTGGTTTGTTTTTCCGCCGAGATGAATGCAACGCCGCCCACTGCTACCGGCAATCACTGGGGCATGCAGCAACTGGTACAGGAACTCAACGCAACAAGGGAAGACTTTCAGCGCACGATAGAGCAGTCGCGCATTTCCAGTGAGGAGATGACCGCCGCCAATGAAGAGATCATGGCGATGAATGAGGAACTGCAGTCGGCCAACGAGGAACTGGAGAGCTCCAAGGAGGAGTTGCAGTCACTCAACGATGAACTGGTCACCTCCAACAACAACCTCGATGCCAGAGTCGCCGAAGCCATTGAACTGAACATAGATCTGAAAAATCTGATCAACAGCGCCGAGATGGCCACCGTGCTGCTGGATGAAGCGCTCCACATCCGCCGCTACACCCCCGCCTGCACACAACTGATGCGTATCATCCCGGGCGATATCGGACGCGCGCTGGATGATGTCGTGCGCCTGTTCAGCGACAGCAATCTGAGCGATGACTGCATGAAGGTACTCCACGGCGAGTTAATTCCCGACCGCGAAATTCGCAACGCCGATGAACATATCTATTTGCGCCGCATCCTGCCCTACCGCGACTCAAAGGGACTGATCATTGGTGTCGTGCTGACCTTTCCTGACATCACCTCGATCAAGCAGACGGATCAACTGCTGCGTGAACGCGCACAAAAGCTGCAATGGCAGGCTGATCTGCTCAGCCGGGCAGCACCTGTAATCGGGCGTGACCTGCAAAATCACATTATTTACTGGAACAAGGGCGCGGAAGAATTGTACGGGTGGACGGAAGCGGAAGCGCTCGGCAAAGTCACGCATGAGTTGCTGCAAACCGGCTTCCCGGCGCCGCTGACACAAATCCGCGCCGAACTGATGAAAAACGGCCTCTGGAAGGGAGAACTCACGCACACCCGACGCAATGGCACAACCGTAGTGGTCGACAGCCGATGGACGCTGTACCGGAATGATGCCGGCGAAGCCGAGGCGATCGTCGAAGTGAACAACGACATTTCCAGACGCCTGCAGGCAGTGGCGTCACTGCGCGAGAGCGAGGCGATGTTTCACACCATGCTCGACTGCGCCTACGACTGGGAATACTGGATCGGCGCGGACGACAAATTCGTTTACATGACCCCGTCGGTCGAGCGGCTGACGGGGTATCTGGCTGACGATTTCGAACGCAACCCCGCCCTGATCAACAGCATCATTTTTGCCAAAGACGCCGATCTCTGGCAACGCCATCTTCAGCAGTCCGAAAAATGGGCAGATGACCAGTTAACGACATTAGAAATACGCATCGTCCGCAAAGACGGCGACATTCGCTGGGTCAATCACACCAGCCGCCCTGTCATCCGTGAAGGCAAGTACCTGGGACGCCGTGTCACGGTGCGCGACATCACCGAACGCAAGCGGGCTGAAGAACAGATCCGCGAACTGGCCTATTTTGACCCGCTAACCCGTCTGCCCAACCGCCGTCTGCTGATGGATCGCTTGAAGCATGCCCTGGCTGCCAGTCGCCGCAGCCTGCAATACGGTGTGCTGATGATACTGGATCTGGACTATTTCAAGAGTCTGAACGACACCCAGGGCCATGATATAGGCGACCTGCTACTGATTGAAGTAGCTCACCGGCTGACAAACAGCGTTCGCCAGGAAGATACCGTCTCACGGCTGGGCGGTGACGAGTTTGTCGTGCTGCTCGAAAATCTGGGTTCTTCGGCACACCCCGCGGCGAATGAGGCAGAGTCTGTCGCCGAGAAAATACGCGCAACGCTCAGTCTGCCCTACACCCTGAATCATGCCGATCAGGACTACGTCAATACATCCAGCATTGGACTGACGCTGTTCGGTGACGTTGACTGTTCACCTGACACCTTATTGAAGCAGGCCGACGTCGCGCTGTATCAGGCTAAAGACGCCGGACGCAACACGGTTCGTTATTTTAACCCGGCCATGCAAGCGGCGATCAATGCACGTATCGCAATGGAAGACGCATTGCGCAGAGGCCTCGACAGACACGAGTTCCGGCTCTATTACCAGCCCCAGGTGGATCAGGAGGGACGCGTGACCGGTGCCGAGGCGCTCATCCGCTGGCTGGATCCGAAGCTGGGCCTGATTCCGCCTGCCATCTTCATCACGCTGGCTGAAGAAACGGGTTTGATACTCAAAATAGGCCAGTGGGTCATCGATACCGCCTGCATGCAATTGAAAGCATGGGAACAGGATCCGCACTGCAGCCATATGCAACTGGCCGTCAATGTCAGCGCACGGCAGTTCCACCAACCGGAATTTGTCGAACAGGTATTGCAATCCGTGCGTGTCAGCCGCATCAATCCTAAGCTGTTGAAGCTGGAACTGACCGAAGGCGTCGTGCTCGACAACATCGAAGAGACGATCAGCCGGATGCATCAGTTGCAAAAAACAGGCATCAGCTTTTCGATGGATGATTTCGGCACCGGCTATTCATCCTTATCCTATCTGAAACGCCTGCCACTGGAACAGGTAAAGATCGACCAGTCTTTTGTGCGCGATATCCCCGATGATCCGAACGATAGTGCCATCGTGCAGGCGATACTGGCGATATGCAAATCGCTGGATGTCCACGTCATTGCAGAAGGTGTTGAAACGGAAGCACAACGTACATTTTTACTGCACAATGGCTGCACCGCTTATCAGGGATATCTGTTCGGAAAACCGATGCCGATTGAGGAGTGGGAGCGCTTCTGCGATAATCCATGATTGGTTGCAGCGCTCATACTTGGCTTTGCACCCTGAATGCTATCCTGCACCTGATTACCCCTTTTCCGGAGTCCCGATTATGATTTCACCCGTTGCATTAAGAGACATTCCCCAGAGCAATATTTTCCGCAGTGGCGATGTGTTCGTGCTGTTCGGCGAACTGTTCGGTCGCGGCTATGCCAATGGCCTGATCAATGAAGCACGCAATGCCGGCATGACCATCATCGGCATTACCGTTGGCCGCCGCGATGAAAACAACGCACTGCGCGCACTGACTGCTGAAGAACTTAGCGAGGCCGAAGCCAATCTGGGCGGGCGCATCATCAACGTGCCGCTGATGGCAGGCTTCGATCTGGATGCGCCGGCTGGTGAACCGACACCGACCGACCTGCTGTCCGGCATGACGCTTAAAAGCTGGCAGGAAGATAAACTTGACTGGGCGCATATCGAAAAATGCCGTGAAGTCGGTATCAAACGCTTCAAAGATTCCGTGGCACGCGTCATGAGCGAACTGGACAGCCTGATTCCGGACGGGGCGAATGCCTTTTTCGCGCATACCATGGCAGGCGGCATTCCCAAGGTCAAAGTGTTTCTGGCGATTGCCAACCGCATTTACAAGGGGCGCGGCGAGCGATTCATGTCGTCCCGCGCCCTGCTGGACAGCGATCTTGGCAAACTGATACTGATGAATTTCGATGAAGTCACCGCCAACACCTTCCAGTATCTGATCGAAGGGAGTGCAGCTATTCGCGCAAGGCTGGAAAAAGCCGGCGGACAGGTACGCTACACCGCCTACGGCTATCACGGCACCGAGATTCTGATCGCCGGCAAATACCAGTGGCAAACCTACAGCAACTACACGCAAGGGTTGGCCAAGATGCGTCTTGAGCAGGTCGCTGTGGCGGCATGGGAAAAAGGCATCAAGGCCACGGTCTACAACTGTCCTGAGATACGCACCAATTCGTCGGACATCTTCGCGGGCGTTGAACTCTCGCTGTTCCCCTTGCTCAAAGCGCTCATTCAGGAAAATGGCGGTGAATGGGCAAAAGCACAGTGGCAAGCCTGCCGCCCGTTGCTGCAGGATGGCATCACGCTCGACGCGCTGCTGCAGAAAATCGAAGACTACAACACCAGTGACGTGATGGAAGAATATCGCAACTTTGCGGCATGGCCGATGGACAATTCGGAAGCACTGGCCGATCTGATGATCGGCACCTCGGACGAAATCGTCCAGATGCACGTGGATCGCAAGGACCTCGTGGTCGGCCACCTGAGCACGCTGGTACTCGAAGGCACGGGTCCACTGATGTTTCACGAGACCTCCAATCCGGCAGGCCCTGTCCTCTGGCTCAATCACGACATCATTGCCAAACAGCTCAACCTGATGCATCGCAACTAAAACACAGGCTCACGCGATTCATCTGCGTGGGCCTGTTTAATCTCCCTGTTCTGACTATCCAATATACATGATTAAACTATTGCAACTGTGCGCACTGCTGTTTTCATTCAGCACAGCATTTGCAGCGCCGGATGATTTCAAACTGTGCCGCACCGTGTTCGCCAATGGCAATCCGCCTGTCATACGGCATCAGGAGACACTGCAAAGCCGTGCGCTATGTTTCAGTGCGTTCGCGGTCATGCACTCGGGCAGGAGTCACACGCCCGTTTACGTTGCCGAACGGCTCAATTCAGCTATCTTGCAGGAAGCCAAAATGCATCAGAGAACGAATAAGTTCTTTGCCGATGCCAGATTGCCCCGCGCCGAACGCGCCGAACTGAGTGACTATCACGGATCCGGTTTTGATCGCGGCCACATGGCACCCGCAGGCGATATGGCCACCGATGAATCGATGGCACAGAGTTTTTCACTGGCCAATATGGTGCCGCAATCAGCCCTCAACAACCGCCGTGCCTGGGCGGGTATCGAGAAGAACACACGCAAGTATGTCACGCGCGCTGCCGGTGATGTTTACGTGATAACCGGCCCCGTATTTGACGAAAAACCGCCCACCATCGGCGCAAATCATGTCTGGGTTCCGCAACATCTGTTCAAACTGGTCTATGATCCGTCTGCCAAAAAAATCTGGGTGAACTGGCTGGATAACACCGACGGAGCCAAACCGGGCAAACCGATCAGCTACGAGGAACTGGTCAGGCGAACCGGTATCGATTTTTTGCCGGCGAAAGTCTGATCTTGGTGGCAGAGGACGCCAGCCTGAATCAATCAGCAATTCATTTTTCCAGATAATCGACCAGCACGCCGCTGGTATGACGTAAACGCTGGCTGATCGACTGTGCGATTTTAAGTAAAAGCCTGACTGCCAGCGCAGGTTTTTCGCGGCTGATCACGGCGAAATTTTCCTGCGTCAACACCGCCAGCACGGCGGACTCCACGACCCGTGCAGTGGCGGATCTGGGTTCGCTGTCCACCATCGCCATTTCGCCCAGACTGCGCCCGGCATGCACGGTCGCCACCGTTTTATCGTCATGCAGCGAATCTTCCTTGTGAATATCAAGGCGGCCTTGCAATACGATGCACATGAAGTCGCCATGATCGCCTTCACGGAACAATACCGTTCCGGGCGCTGCCCGATACAGGCTGACATAGCTTGAAAGCGCTTCGATTTGTGACCACTCAAGGTTTCTGAGCATCTGCGCACTGTCGAGCATCGTGCGTATCTCGCCCGTCGATATTTCGCCAGCCGTTAACGGCAGCAGTCCGGCGAGCGACGATTTTTGTCTGTTGGTTGTCATTATTTCAGTCAGAATAAATGCTGCCACGGGGTGTGCATAACAGGCGCAGACATCAATGATGCACGCACATAATTGCATAGCGTACCAGCAAATTCCCTCTGCTGATACAGGACATCGCGCAGGACATCCGCACTCAAGTCAACTTAACGCAGCATCTCACGGTATAATCCTGCCGCTATGCAGATACTACGCGGACTCTACTCCCCAGATAACGATCCAGTCGCACTCACTATCGGAAATTTCGACGGTGTGCATCTGGGTCATCAAGCCTTGCTGAACCAGTTAAAGGATGCGGCGCGCGCGCGCGGATTGCAAACTGCGGTGGTGATATTTGAACCCCATCCCCGCGAATTTTTCACCCCGGCAACCGCGCCGGCGCGACTGTCCAGCCTCAGAGAAAAGCTCGATTTTTTTGCCGGCTTTGGGATAGACCGTGTTCACGTATGTCGCTTTAATGCCCGGTTTGCCCAGATGACGGCGAGCGATTTCATTCATATCCTGCACGAAAAGTTGTCTGCCAGATATGTGCTGATCGGCGACGATTTCCGTTTCGGCAGCGGCCGCATCGGTGATTTCGCCCTGATGGAGAAAATCGGCGATCAGCATGGCTTCGAGGTTCACTCCGTAAACAGTGTGATGCATGACGGCGTGAGGATTTCCAGCACAGTCGTGCGCGCAGCGCTCGCGGCAGGCCAGATGCGCCGGGTTCACGATTATCTGGGCAGAACCTACAGCATCACCGGTCGCGTAGTACACGGCGATGGCGTCGGAAAAAAACTGGGCTATCCGACGGCCAATATCCAGCTCAGGCACAACCGCCCGCCGCTGGGAGGCATCTTCGTGGTCGAAGCGCACGCGACAGGATTAGGGGTATTGCAAGGCGTCGCCAGTTTAGGGGTCAGACCTACGCTGAAACACGACGCCAAACCGATACTGGAAGTACACCTGTTTGAATTCAATCAGGATATTTACGGAAAAACATTGCGGGTGGATTTTTTGCAAAAACGCCGTGATGAACAGAAATTCCCCGACGTGGGGGCTTTGACGCGGCAAATCGCGTTGGATGTAGAAAATGCTAAGAAATGGTTTGAACAACATGACTGATTATAAAAAAACACTGAATCTACCCGATACCGCCTTTCCGATGCGCGGCGACATGGCCCGTCGCGAGCCGACTATGCTCAGCCACTGGCAGGAGACGCAACGCTACCAGAGCATCCGCGCAGCCAAGCAGGGCTTGCCTAAATTCATCCTGCACGATGGCCCTCCCTATGCAAACGGCGACATCCATATCGGTCATGCGGTGAACAAAATCCTCAAGGACATCATCATCAAGAGCAAGACGCTCTCAGGTTTTGATGCGCCTTATGTACCCGGCTGGGATTGCCATGGCCTGCCCATCGAACTGATGGTCGAGAAAAAACACGGCAAGGCCATTGCACCGGCCGAGTTTCGTAAACTGTGTCGCAGCTATGCGGCCGAGCAGGTTGAACGCCAGAAAAAAGATTTCATCCGGCTCGGGGTATTAGGCGACTGGAATAATCCCTATCTGACCATGGATTTCAAGGTCGAAGCCGACATCATGCGCACCATCGGTCGTATCCATGAGCGCGGCTATCTGTATCAGGGTTACAAGCCCGTCAACTGGTGTCTGGATTGCCAATCCGCGCTGGCCGAAGCGGAAGTGGAACACGAAGACAAGATTTCAAGCGCAATCGACGTGGCCTTTCACGTCAGCGACATCGCCGCGCTGAACCGGATTTTCGGCGTAGCGCTGCCGCCCGACGCGACCGCTTCTGCCGTCATCTGGACCACAACACCCTGGACGCTCCCGGCCAATCAGGCGGTCAGCGTACACCCGGCTTTTGAATACAGCCTGATCAAAACAGAAAAAGGCTATCTGGTACTGGCAGCTGAACTGGCCGCGGCGTGCCTTGAACGCTATGCGTTGACCGGCGAATCAGCGGGCACATGCACAGGCGCTGCGCTGGACATGCTGCCCTTGCAGCACCCGTTCCAGGATCGCATCGTCCCCCTCATCTGTGGCGAACATGTGACGGCTGATTCCGGTACAGGACTGGTTCATACCGCCCCGGCACACGGTCTGGACGATTACTTCGTCGGGCAAAAATACAATCTTCCGACCGATAATCCGGTCGGCGACGACGGAAAATTTCTGGCGACCGTCCCCCCGGTGGGCGAGGTGACACTGGCAGGCGTATTTGTCTGGAAAGCCAATGACATCGTATTACAGTCGCTGGAAGCTAGCGGTCATCTGCTGTGCCTGAAAAAAGTCCAGCACAGCTATCCGCATTGCTGGCGCCACAAGACACCGATCATTTTCCGCTCTACCCCGCAATGGTTTATCGGTCTGGCGCAAAAGGCACAGGACAGCAATGTCAGCCTGCGTGAACTGGCGAACAAAGCGGTGGATGAAACCACCTTCTTCCCGTCCTGGGGACGCGCACGCCTGGAAGCCATGATCAAGAATCGCCCGGACTGGTGTGTATCGCGCCAGCGCAACTGGGGTGTACCGATGCCGTTTTTTGTGCACAAAGAAACGGGAGAATTGCATCCGCGCACGCACGAATTGCTCGAACAGGTCGCACTCAACGTCGAACAGCAAGGCATCGAATACTGGTTCAGCCTGAATGCGGCGGAGCTGATCGGCGACGAGGCTGAGGAATATCAGAAACTGACCCATACACTCGATGTCTGGTTCGATTCAGGCACCACCCACGCCGCCGTACTGCAGCGTCGCGCTGATCTGCACTCCCCTGCCGACCTGTATCTGGAAGGCTCAGATCAGCACAGAGGCTGGTTTCAGTCATCCTTGCTGACCGGTTGCGCCATCAATGACCGCGCCCCTTTCAATGCCCTGCTCACCCACGGTTTTGTAGTCGACGGAAACGGGCACAAAATGTCCAAATCCAAAGGCAATGTGATTGCGCCGCAAAAGATTTTCGACACGCTGGGCGCGGATATCTTGCGACTATGGACAGCCTCGACCGACTATTCGGGCGAACTGACCATCTCGGATGAAATTTTAAAACGCGTGGTTGAAGGTTATCGCCGCATCCGCAATACGATGAAATTCCTGCTGGCGAACATTTCCGACTTCGACGTGCAACGCGACGCCCTGCCTGTCGCTGACTGGATGGAAATCGATCGCTATGCGCTGTCGCTGACCAAAAAACTGCAAGATGCGGTTCGCGCCGATTACGATCGCTACGAATTCCATCTGGCGGTACAAAAACTGCTGGGATTCTGCTCGGAAGATCTGGGCAGTTTCTATCTGGACATTCTGAAAGACCGCCTGTACACCTCGGGGGAAAATTCACCGGCACGCCGTTCTGCACAAAATGCGCTGTATCACATCACCCACACACTGACGCGGCTGATCGCACCGATTTTGAGCTTCACCGGTGAAGAAGTGCACGAGGTATTGAGCGCCCGATGCGATCTGAGCGTATTTGTCGGGACGTGGTACGAGTTACCTGCACTCGAACATGCAGCCGAACTCGACACCCGCTGGAGCCTGCTGCGCACCGTTCGCGGCGAAGTTCAAAAACGCCTGGAAGACTTGCGCGCGGCCGGCACCATAGGCTCCTCGCTGCAGGCTGAAGTCGACGTGTATGTCTCGGACGCGACCTATCAGGCATTAAGCCTGCTGGGAGATGATCTGAAATTCGTCCTGATCACGTCCGCGGCGACATTGCACAAGGGTGAGCTCGACGAAATCCGCCTTGAAGCGCGCTCATCTGCACATCAAAAATGTGAGCGCTGCTGGCATTACCGGGACGATATCGGCACGGATACTGACCATCCGACCTTGTGCGGACGTTGCGCAAGCAACCTGTTTGGCGCCGGCGAGGACAGGCATTATGCTTAAAAACTGGCTGGGCTTGAGTTGCCTGGTGATCGTGCTGGACCAGATCAGCAAATATCTGATCATCGAACACTTTGCCTATCTGGAAAGCATCACGGTAACGGGCGTGTTCGATCTGGGCCGCCTGCACAACGCAGGCGCCGCGTTCAGTTTTCTGAGCCAGGCCGGCGGCATGCAGCGCTGGCTGTTCACCGCCATTGCCGTGATCGCATCAGTCGTGCTGACCCTGCTGCTGAAAAAACATGCGAAGGAGACCCTGTTCTCTTTGGCTTTATGTCTGATACTGGGCGGTGCGCTCGGCAATCTGATCGACCGCATCACCTATGGTTATGTGATCGATTTTCTGCTGTTTCACTGGAATGAACATTATTTCCCCGCCTTCAATCTGGCCGACTCCGCGATTACCTGCGGGGCGGGCCTGATGATCTGGGAAAGTTTTATGGAGAAAAAACATGGATCTGCTGCTCGCTAATCCGCGCGGATTTTGCGCCGGAGTCGATCGCGCCATCGAGATCGTGGAACGCGCACTTCAGTTGCATGGTGCGCCGATTTACGTGCGTCACGAGGTCGTGCACAACAAGTTTGTGGTAGACGGATTGCGCAGCAAGGGTGCCGTTTTCATCGAGGAACTGGACGATGTCCCTGCCGGCAGCATTCTGATTTTCAGCGCGCACGGGGTATCCCAGGCAGTCAGACGCGAAGCTGAAGCGCGCGGACTGACGGTGTTCGACGCGACCTGCCCGCTGGTCACCAAGGTACACCTCGAAGTCTCCCGACTGCGCGGACAGCGCAAAGAGATCATCATGATCGGTCACAAAGGCCACCCGGAAGTGGAAGGCACGATGGGACAGGCTGACAGCGGCATGTATCTGGTTGAATCCCCCGAGCAGGTGGAAAAACTCAATGTGATCGACGAACAGAATCTGGCCTATGTCACGCAGACGACGCTCTCGGTCGACGATGCCAGTAGCATCATCAGCGCGCTGAAAAATCGCTTCCCGTTCATCACCGGCCCCAAGAAGGACGACATCTGCTATGCCACACAAAACCGTCAGGATGCGGTCAAACTGCTGGTTGCGCAATGCGATGTGGTCATTGTGGTCGGCTCGACCAACAGTTCGAACTCCAATCGCCTGCGCGAAGTGGCAGCCAATGTCGGTGTCCCCGCTTATCTGGTCGATGATGCGGTCGGTTTGCAGCCGGAATGGTTTGCCGGAAAACAGCACATCGGCGTGACGGCCGGCGCCTCCGCACCGGCAATTCTGGTCAAAGGCGTAATTGAAAAACTGCAGCAATTCGGCGCGCAACAGGTCACCGAGTTGCAGGGAATTGTTGAAAATGTCGTGTTTCCATTGCCCAAAACGCTGATTAAAATTGCCGAGGCACGTTGAGCATGGCAGATGATTTCCTGATTATCGGTGGCGGTGCGGTTGGTCTGACCAGCGCGATTGCGCTGCTCAAATCAGGTTATCGCGCAACGCTGATCGAACGCGGCACGATCGGCCAGGAAGCCTCATGGGCGGGCGGCGGCATCATGTCACCGCTGTGTTCATGGGATTACAAAGAACCGGTCACGCAACTATCCCAGCGCAGCATGGGCATGTTCGATGAGGCGATGCACAAGCTTCATGCGACGACCGGCATCGATCCGGAATATCAAAAAAGCGGCATGTTGCTGATTCCGCCTTACCAGCATGCGCTCGCCGAAGCATGGTGTACTGCGCATCAGGTTCAGTTGCAGCAGGTCGCCTTGCAGGATTTCCTTCCTGGCATGAAAGGAACTGGCATGCTGATGCCGGAAATCGGCCAGGTTCGCAATCCGCGACTGTTGCAGGCGCTGCGCAGCGAGCTGGAAATGCTGGGGGGCGTCATTCTGGAGCAGCACGAAGTACAGCGCTTTGAAATCGAGCATGAGCGCATCACAGGACTTCAAACCACGCAAGGCAGACTCAGTGCAGATCGCTACATTGTATCGGCCGGCGCCTGGAGCCAGACTTTGCTGGGCGAGCACGCACTCAAACTGGATGTGCGACCGATACGCGGGCAGATCCTGCTGTTCAAGTTCGACTCACCGCCCTTCTCGCAAATACTGCTGCACGGCAGCCTCTACCTGATCCCGCGCAGGGATGGGCATGTGGTGGTCGGCAGCACGCTCGAAGACGCGGGATTCGACAAATCCATCACCGATGAAGCCGGAACCAGCCTGCTGCAACGCGTGCATGCCCTGTTCCCCGACTGGCCGCATCCGGTGCGTCAGTGGGCAGGTCTGCGTCCGGGCTCCCCTGACAACATCCCCACCATCGGCCGTCATCCACACCTGACTAATCTGTACGCCAACTGCGGACATTTTCGTTATGGCGTCACGATGTCGCTCGCCTGCGCGGAACTGTTGCTGGGCGAAATCGAAGGGCGCGTACAACCGTTTTCCATGGAAGACTATCGCTGGCGCGAGTAACTCGTCCTGAGCGTTGCTGCGAAACGCTGAACAATTCCGTATCAGCTTCAAGGAGCACTCGAAGAGATCATCCAGCAGGCAAGACTCCTCTTGTATACTTAGCCAACTCTACTACTCACTGTACCCTGCCATGTCCGTGATCTCCCAAGCCCGAACCGCCGCCCTTGAACTGATCGACTTCATCGATGCCAGCCCTACTCCCTGGCACGCGGTGGCAAGTGTCGAGGTACACCTGCTCGCACACGGGTTCAAAAGACTTGAGGAAGAGTCGCGCTGGCAACTCGACCCATGCGGGCGTTATTACGTCGTGCGTGGTGGCGCATCGGTAATTGCATTCGTACTGGGCAGCGGGTCGATGATGGAAACAGGTTTGCGCATCGTCGGCGCGCATACCGACTCTCCCGGTTTAAGGCTCAAGCCTAAGGCTGCTGTAAGTAGCGATGGACTCGCGCGCATAGGGGTGGAAGTGTATGGCGGCCCTATTCTGGCTACATTCACCGACCGGGATTTAAGTTTAGCCGGCCGCGTCGTGTTGCGCTCAGCAGCCGGTCAGCAAACGCGGCTTATCCGCTTTGACCGTCCGCTGCTGCGACTGCCTAATCTTGCGATTCACATGAACCGGGATGTCAATGAACAGGGATTGAAGATCAACAAGCAGACGGAACTGCCACTGATCCTGGGGCAGCTTGGCGAAGCGGTAAATACGGATACCAACTTGCGCAGGCTGCTGGCTGATGCTGCGCAAGCGGATGCCGCAGACCTGCTGAGCTGGGAGATGGCTGTGTATGACGTGCAAAAAGGCTGCCTGTGGGGCGCTAATGAGGAATTTATAGCCGACAGTCAGCTGGATAATCTTGCCTCCACCCATGCCGCACTGACAGCGTTAACTCAGACTGAACAGCCGACGGCCACCTGTGTGTCAGCCTTCTTCGATCACGAGGAAGTCGGCAGCGAGAGCGCGACCGGCGCTGGCGGCAGTTTTATCACCGATGTGATCAGCCGCATCGGATTTCACGAAAAACTGAACGAAGAGGACAGACACCGCGCGATGTCCCGCAGTTTTTTTATCAGTGCCGACATGGCTCATGCCTGTCATCCGAATTTTCCGGCGGCCTATGAACCTGATCACAAAGTGAGGGTCAACGGCGGCCCGGTCATCAAGACCAATGTAAACCAGCGCTACAGCACAAATGCCGAAACGGCTGCCCGCTTCATGGGGTTTTGCGACATGGCCGGTGTGCCCTGCCAGCAGTATGCGCATCGCAGCGACTTGGGTTGCGGCAGCACCATCGGCCCGGTCGTCGCAGCACAACTGGGCGTTGCCAGTGTGGATGTCGGCTCGCCGATGTGGGCGATGCATAGTGCGCGCGAAAGCGCTGGTGTCAGTGACCACGCTTACATGATTGCGGCCTTGGCGGCAGCTTTTGGCAAAACCCGATAAAACATATCAAAAACGGGCATGCCTGGAGAAAATAAAACCGCTGATTTGGCAGAGCGATATTCACGCCCGATATCAGTGGCACGACAAGGTGACGACAGACTTAAAGCGCTGCGGACCTTAGCGGATAAATTCTGACGATACATGCTGAAACCCGCCGCGAAGCTGATACAAACAGAATCGGCCTCAACACTCAATACCCACCCGCTGATAACCTGCGCACAAGGGAGTTTGCGCCTTCCGCGCGCCGCCTGGTGTTTGTGAAAAAAGTTGTTTCCCGCCCGGGGTGCGATACGTCCAAGCCGCCTCAACCAGTAGACCGCATAGCCGCTTGAGGTGTGGCAGGTCAATACATGCTGTCTAAAACCTGCGGTTTAGCTTGGTAGTGGCGAATGAAATCGTCTCGTTTGCCATTTATTTTGTTGTTTTCTGCACTAGAACCGGCAATATGCAGCATATTTACAGCAGGTGCAGTATAATTATGCAACTGATTTAATTGATTTAATTGAATGCCGCTCCAGTGGAGGCTTAGTAATACGACCGTTTATTCGCAATTCGTAGATTCAAAGCCCGCCCGGGGAGACAGACATAGCAAGCAATCAGGCCATCCTTTGAGGTGGCCTTTTGTTTTTTCTAGCGGATCAATGACCCGTGCGCGAGACAGGATCGTTTCGAAGCCGTTTTGGCAGACCAGGAGTCCAGCGGTTGATCCCTTCAGCGAGGGGTGAACCCAGTGGATTTCAACTAATTATTAAGGAGCAATACCAGTGACCAACGCACAACGCAAAGCACTCAGCCGCATGGCCAATTCATCAAGCAAGGACAGCAAACCTACGCAGAGCAGCGGGTTCTGCCCGCATGAGGCAGGCGCGTATTACCTTGCGACAGTGGGGACTGCCGGCAAGATCATCAATCTGTTCGCCAAAGATATCGAGCCGCCCGTTTATACCTACACTATCACCACCGTTCATTTTGAACAGGATCCCGATAGCAGCAAATGGATCTGGTTTGATGGCAAGGAAATGCTATCACCGCGCAAAAACCAGGATGGCTGGCGTCTTGGCAGCAAGAAGTTATATGACACACGCGACGGCGCGGAAGCTGAGCTCCAGCGCGTGATGGTCAAAAATGGCGAGCGTGTAACCGAGGTGCATGACCTGCCAGACTGTATGACTAAACTGAAAAAGATCCGTAGTGCCCACCATCCAGACCGCAACAATCCCGATTCCAATCATGATCTGTATCAGGCAGTTATCGAAAAAATTGACAGGATGCGTGCAGTGAGCGTGTAAACCACAATCTGACAGACTAACCCACCTTTGGTGGGTTTTTTCATGGCAAAAGAATGTTCAAATGTCTATTCATCGGCCACAGCGGACGGTCGCGGCGACCTGAACACAATTGACTATAAACGACCGCTTTGTGGCATGATATTAGCAAGGCGCTATAGCTGCGGCGTGCCATAAACGGCAAGTCAATTATCGAAAATGAACGACTGCTTGTTAACGAACAGCGGGCATTGGATGACTCAGGATCGGATGGGTAGCCATGGGCTGTCATCCGATAATCATACTAAATTTGCTGATGGCGGCAGGATACCTGCGCGAATTACCACTTCATCCAGTTTGGGTGAACACAGCTCGATAAATCGATAAGCAAAGCTGCGCAGGTAATGACCGCGACGCAGGGCGATGTAGGTGGTGTTTACGCCGAACAGATGCTCGCATTGCAACAGGCGCAGATCGGAATCTTTGGCCGGATTGAACGCCATCGACGCGATGATGCCGATACCTAAGCCCAGTTCCACATAGGTTTTAATCACGTCTGAATCCAGTGCCGACATGGAAATATCAGGCGTGACTCCGGCATCCAAAAATGCTTGATCAATCTTGGCGCGCCCGGTTAATCCTTCGTGATAGGTGACGATGGGATATTCGGCTAACGCCTGTAAAGTGAGCGGTTTCACCTGTTCAAGCGGATGGCCGGCAGGCACGATGACCGCGTGATGCCATGTGTAAAAAGGAAAGGAATCCAGCTTGGTGACATCCGCCAGCGCTTCGGTCGCCATACCGATATCCGCTTCGCCGGAGAGCAACATGGTGACGATTTCATTCGGGCTGGCTTGGTGCAGTTTCAGATGCACCTTCGGATACGTTTTCTTGAAATCGGTAATCACCTTCGGCAAGGCATAGCGCGCCTGAGTGTGGGTCGCGACCACCGTCAACTGACCTTCGTCACGCTGACTATATTGCTCGACCATATTCTTGATGTTGTTGGCATCCAGCAAAATTCGCTCGACAATTTGTAGCAATTCGCGTCCCGGCTCAGTCAAATCCAGCAGACGTTTGCCTTTGCGCACAAACAACTCCACGCCCAATTCATCTTCCAAGTCCTTGATATGCTTGGATACGCCGGACTGAGAGGTAAACAGCGCGCTGCCTACCTCAGTGAGATTGTAGTTGCAGCGCACCGCCTCGCGGATAATCCTAAGCTGCTGAAAGTTCATTTGCATCTCCTGTTTCAAACACACGGAACTGGCGCGGGCGAATAAAGACACGGTCGCCACAGGCCAGCGGAGCCGTATCAAATCGTTCACGACTTAACTCAATTTCGATCAATTCGCTGCTGTCATCCGCCGATACTTCGACACGGACAATCGAACCAATGGCGCGCACCAGTTTAACCTCAACCAGCAACGCCGTGCCATCTTGCGGCGCGCGACTAATATCAATATCGTGCGGACGCACATACGCCACCGCATCGCCATGCTGTTCCGTCCACGGCGCGTGATCGCGGCTATGGAACATATTCACATTACCGATGAATTGGTAGACAAATGGCGTGGCGGGCGCGGCATACACTTCATCCGGCGTGCCAACTTGTTCGATCTTGCCCTTGTTCATGACCACCACACGGTCGGCCACTTCCAGTGCTTCTTCCTGATCGTGGGTGACAAAAATACTGGTGATGTGCAACTCGTCATGCAGACGGCGCAACCAGCGACGTAACTCCTTGCGCACCTGTGCATCCAGCGCGCCAAATGGTTCATCCAGCAACAGAATTTTGGGTTCAACCGCCAGCGCCCGCGCCAGTGCGATGCGCTGACGTTGCCCGCCGGATAGCTGTGCAGGATAACGATCAGCAAGCCAATCCAACTGCACCAGATTCAGCAATTCATGCACCCGGCGTTGAATTTCCGTCTCGTGATGGCGTTCTTTCTTAGGTTTGACGCGCAGGCCAAAGGCGACGTTTTCAAACACGGTCATGTGGCGGAATAAGGCGTAATGCTGGAACACGAAACCGACATTGCGCTCTCTTGCATCGCGCGCTTCGACATCTTCGCCGTGAAATAACAGCTTGCCCGAATCCGCTAATTCCAGGCCGCCGATGATGCGCAGCAAGGAAGTCTTGCCGCAGCCGGAAGGACCCAGCAGTGCGATCAATTCGCCGCTGTTCACTTCCAGATTGATGTTGTCCAGCGCCTTGTAGCTGCCGAAATGCTTGTTGATATTTTCAATTGTGATGCTCATCATTACGCTCCATGCAAAGGTTCGCCGCTACGTTTTGCCTGCCATTCGACCAGCGACTTGACTGCCAGTGTGACGACCGCCAGCAACGCCAGCAGGGATGCCACCGCAAAGGCGGCGACAAAGTTGTATTCGTTGTAGAGAATTTCGACATGCAAGGGCATGGTGTTGGTCATGCCACGGATGTGACCGGAGACTACCGACACCGCGCCGAATTCGCCCATGGCACGCGCGTTACACAAAATCACGCCATACATCAAACCCCACTTGATATTCGGCATGGTCACGCGCCAGAAGGTTTGCCAGCCGGATGCACCCAACGATACCGCCGCCTCTTCTTCCTCTTTTCCTTGAGCCTGCATCAGTGGAATCAGCTCACGGGCAATGAATGGAAAGGTCACAAAGATGGTTGCCAGCACAATGCCCGGCACCGCAAACAACAGTTTGATATCGTGCGCTTGCAACCACTCACCGAACCAGCCTTGTGCGCCAAACAACAGCACATACACCAGACCGGAGACCACCGGACTCACCGCAAAGGGCAAATCAATCAAGGTAATCAATAGACTCTTGCCCTTGAATTCAAACTTGGCAATCGCCCAGGCGGCGGCAATACCGAACACCAGATTGCATGGCACGGCGATCCAGGCTGCTATAAAGGTCAGATTGATTGCCGACCAGGCATCCGGTTCCTGCAACGCCACCCAGTACAAATCCCAGCCTTTGCTGAATGCCTGATAAAACACGGCAAACAACGGCAAGCCCAGAAACAAAAGCAAATAGGTGAGCGCCACGCCGATGAACAACAGCGTCACCGCTTTCGATTCATGGGTTGCGATTCTTGTCGTGGTAGCCATTATCGAACTCCTCTGCGACTCGTCCACCATTGCAAAGCATTAACGCCTAGCAATAAAGCGAATGAAATCAATAACATAATTACAGCAATCGCAGTCGCGCCTGCATAGTCGTATTGCTCCAGTTTGGCGACGATCAGCAGCGGCGAGATTTCAGAGATGTAAGGCATATTGCCTGCGATGAAAATGACCGAGCCGTATTCGCCGATGGCACGGGCAAACGCCAGTGAAAATCCAGTCAGCAGCGCCGGATAAATCGCTGGGAAAATTACCCGGCGAAACACATCCCAGCGCCCTGCACCCAAGCTGGCAGCGGCTTCTTCAACGCCCGCTTCCACATCTTCCAGCACTGGTTGTACAGTACGAACCACAAAGGGCAGACCAATAAACGTCAGTGCGACCACGATACCCAGCGGTGTGTAGGCGACCTTGATGCCTTGCGCGGCAAAATATTGCCCGATCCAGCCGTGCGGTGCATACAGCGTCGCCAACGTAATTCCGGCCACCGCAGTCGGCAGCGCGAACGGTAAATCGACTAAGGCATCGACGATACGCTTACCTGGAAAACGGTAACGCACCAAAACCCAGGCGACGATCAAGCCGAAAAAGGCGTTAATCACCGCCGCCGCAAGGGAGGCTAGAAAAGTCACGCGCAAGGATGACAGCACGCGGTCATTGGTGAGCACATCAAAAAACCCGCTCCAGCCCAGTGTTGCCGTCTTAAAAAACAGCGCGGACAACGGCACCAGCACGATCAGCGACAGATATAACAGCGTGAAACCCAAGGCCAGATTGAAGCCCGGCAACACGCTATGCGCACGAAATTGCGCCATAAAAACTCCTTAATTCACGACAGGCATGCAGTCTAGCGGTGAATTTTTATTCTGAAAAATAAGAAAATCTGCATTGCTTAGCTGTTTTTTGAATAAGCGTTGTTATGCCGCTAACGGCTCTGCATGACAAAGCTGACGCTGTGTGTTGTCAGCGAATTTTGGCTTGCCGAGGTGATAACCTTGCAATAAATCAGCTCCGGTATCGTGCGCCAGAGCAAGTTGCTCCGCCGTTTCGACACCTTCGATGACGACTTGCGCGCCGATGCTGTGGAAGATTTTGACCAGACCGTGAATAACCAGCGCAGCACTGGTGGTCTGTTCCGCCGCCTTAATCACTGAGCTGTCGAGCTTGATGATATCAGGGCGCAGGGCTAATACCCGATCCAATTCGGCATTGAACACCAAGCTTTCATAGCGTCGATGCGGATTGACGATTTTGGCAATACCGGAATGCGCCGCACCAAAATCATCGACCGCTATTCGGTAGCCCAGACTGCGATAATTGCTCACTGCCTCAGTCAATCTTGCGACATCGTCGACCGCCGATTCCTTAATTTCTATTACCACTCTGGACGTCGGGAGCGAGTAATAATGCAAAATTTGCTCGAACGTCCGCCCGTGATCGCTGACGCTGGTCAGCAGGCGCGGATGCACGTTCAGGAATAACAGTTCATGTTCCGCAAAGCTGCTAGACTCATTCAATAAATTCAACGTGCGCACCAAACGGTCGAACTGCACCAGCCGATTAGCCTCAATCGCAAGATCAAATGCGGCGTTAGGGTCAACGAGCCATGTTCAAACAACGATGCGCGCAGCAGCGCTTCACGTCCGATCACCTCGCCGTTAGTGCGAAAGATCGGCTGAAAAGCACTGGCCAGACGCATCCCCAAAAAACCGCACACCAAGCCCTCCTGCTTTGTGTTCATTAGCGCGTGTTCATCCAGATCGAGGAACAGGTTATGGCGCAACATGAGTTTCAATTCGGCGAGTTGGTGTGTCATGGCAGTCTCCTATTTTCGGGTGTAAATTTGATCAAACACGCCGCCGTCAGCGAAATGCGTCTTTTGCGTCTTGGTCCAACCACCGAAGGTTTCATCAATAGTGATCAGGTTCAGCTTAGGGAAGCGCTTGGCGTATTTAGCCGCCACCTTGGCGTCAGTCGGACGATAGAAATTCTTCGCGGCGATTTCCTGACCTTCAGGTGAGTATAAATATTCCAGATACGCTTCGGCGACTTTCCGCGTGCCATGTTTGTCGGCATACTTATCCACCACGGTAACCGGCGGTTCAGCCAAGATGCTCAACGACGGGAAAATGACTTCAAACTTGTCTTCGCCGAATTCCTTCTTGACCAGATACGCTTCGTTTTCCCAGGTAATCAACACGTCACCGATTTCACGTTCAGAGAACGTCACGGTGGAACCGCGCGCACCAGAATCCAGCACAGGCACGTTGCCGTACAACTTGGCGACAAACGCTTGCGCTTTAGCCTGATCGTTATTGTTATGCTTCAAGCCATAGCCCAATGCAGCCAGATAATTCCAACGCGCGCCGCCTGAAGTCTTTGGATTCGGCGTAATCACCGCGACACCCGGTTTAATCAGATCGCTCCAGTCGCGGATATTCTTCGGATTACCTTTTCGTACCAGAAAAACGATGGTCGAGGTGTAGGGTGAACTATTGAATTTCAGGCGTTTTTGCCAGTCGGCTGGAACCAGATTCGCTTTGTCATGCAGCGCGTCAATATCGGCGGCCAATGCGAGTGTCGCGACATCCGCTTCCAGTCCGTCAATAATGGAACGCGCCTGTTTTCCTGAACCGCCGTGCGAGGCTTTAACCGTGACAGTGTCACCGGTCTTGGTTTTCCAGTATTTGGCGAAGGCGGTGTTGTATTCCTGATACAACTCGCGGGTTGGATCGTAAGAGACGTTTAGCAAGGTGATGTCAGCGGCAAACGCGTTTGCCGACAAGGCCAGAACGAATGAACCTGCAAACAGCGCAGTGGTGATTTTTGATAATTTCATGTTTACTCTCCGTGTAATGCGTTGATGATGGAGCGCATTTTGCAGAGATGGCCTTGCCGTGTGAACCAATTAAAATTGGATTGCTTAGCAGATTTTTGAATAAGCTGTTGAAAGAAGGCTGTGCGGAGAAGTTATTTCAAGCGGACTTCCAAATGCCCGCTTTGGAAAAAATAGCAGAAGAATAAAATAGCGTTTAAAGATAGAAAACGGCGACTAGCCTCCAAAGTCAGTCGCCGTTTTATTTTTATAGTGCAGTCAAAAAATCGAGCCATTCAAGACTTTATTGTTTTGACCATTACCGCTATTCAAGACTTTGTTGTTCTGTTCAAGACTGTCACGAAACAACAACTGTTTCGTGACAATAAAGTCTTGAACAGTGACAACCATAAATCAATTGGTTACGTTAAAAAAATTTCGATTAATTTTCTTTAAAGTCTTGAACAATGCCCGAAACTCAAAACATTCCGACACACCCGAACAATAAAGTCTTGAATCGCGAGCGTGACCCCGTAGCAGTGTCATTATCTCACAGCCCGATTGCAGTCGTTCACGAAGTATCACAAACGAGACGAAGCGGTCATAGAATACTTACAAAAGTGTGCGCAAAAGCAATAAACTGGTGTGCCATAAGCGATAAATCTGGGCACTGGATAGTTAAAACTTCAATCGTCTAATAACAAATCAGCAAACTTTTCCTTTATAAGCACTTTACGAGCCTCAATGAAGTCATCAAACTTTTCTAACACCCACAGCTTTTTGTTCCTTGGAATACAGTGTAAGGCTAGATAATCATCATCCTTATTTGCAAACCATTCATCGGGTGGAATATTGGTTTTCTGGCTTGCTCCATTCTCTTGGGCTGTCAACAACATACAGTTTGCCAGTTGGTTAATTTCCCATGCCGCGTAGTGTTGCAGTGATTTTCTTCCAGTCTCCGGATTAATATCTTTAATTGCCTTAAGCAACGATTGCGGAAAAATGTGATCAACTTGTGGTTGGTGACCATCCAATGCCGGACGATAATCAAAATTACTGTACCAAAGATTAAACAGCAAATGAATCTGACTTGAACCGTATCCCATATCGAATAGACGATCTTCAGAAAGCTCTAACTCACGGCCATCTTCCTGCATTATTCTAAAAATTAATTTTTTATCGAAGGATTCACATTCTTTGATGTTGTTTGTAATTTTATCAATCAAACCATCCGGACGACCTGAAAACGCTCCAGCAAGTAATGCACGAAGCAGGTAATCTTTGATAGGACGGATGTTTCCCCACTGTTCAGAAAAATGATAATGGAGATAGATAATAGGGATTAACGCATTATATGATGTCAATGCCTTGTCACTTCTAATAAAGGTCTTGCTGACCAAAATATCCCTAACAAAAAAGATTGAATTTGTAATTTTCCCCCAATTGTCAGAAATCTTTCTCTTTAGTTTGTCATCGCGAAGCTTTTCAACGTCATAGCGCGCACCTAAACCGAGAACAACAAGTGATGTTTTTAGTACGAAGTCACGGTCAAATTGAAATTGAGTGCCATTGACCTCGCTGAGAAACTCCTGCATTTCAATATCAGCCGTTGCCCAATCAGATGCTAGTAAAGTAAACATCAGGTCTGATTTACTCAGTTTAGTTCCACCTGAGTTTGCCCTGATAAATATCTCAACAATATCCTCAAAGACGAAGGTATTATCCTCATCTGTTCCGTCTATTTCTTGATAAAGAAGAGCTTCAGAAACCTCAAATTCACGTTTGGCACGTTCAATATTACGAGTTGCAAATTCAATCTGATCTTCCGTTAAATTAACTCCTGCTTCCTTGAATATACCTTTAGCAATATCACCCGCCAATTTCTTGGAGTAAATCAAATCACCAAAACGTACCCAAGGCCACTTAAGTTCCTTTTTGGACAAAAAAGAAAATCGGTATCGAATATCTTCAGGGGCTTTAGTATTACCGCTAAGCAAATTAAAGCAAAACTCCCTGCCATCTATTGAGCCTTTTAATCCAATAAATAGACTTTGAAGGCGCTGCTGCCCATCCAACACCATTCTTTTCGTCTTTTTATTACTTTGACGATAAAGCGTTTTTAAATCGACATTTTCAAAGTATTGCTCAATAAATCTTCGATTCCTTAGTTCTGATTTGGTCTTCCAAATCATCATAGAAGGGAGTGGATATTGCCGCATAATTGAATCAAACAATCGTTCAATTTGATTTTCTTCCCATACAAATAGTCTTTGTATATTCGGAAGCCACAAACCTCCACCATCAGATTCTTCGTTATTGATGTCAGAAATCATGCTTTTTATTGTCTTAGAAGCCACCGAATTCCCCCTATTTTATTTTTACAAAATCAAGCTATCATCCCCGTTAAGTAACACGGGTACAAAGAATGAAGCAGCCTAGCAGTGAAAGCCAATGTCTGCAATTGGCACAGAACGCTATTTCGCACCTCAAAGTTCTTCGCCGAGAACCTGCCATTCGATTACGCCTTCACCCAGTATCTTTTCTGATCGGTGCCTACCCTGACGATAATTATTCAAGTGACTGCACCGAGTTCGCCAATCTCTTTTCTTGACTGAAAGGCGTTGTATAGAAGCGTTGCTCAATACCGTAAAGCAAATGTTTCAGCTCAACATCCGAGGCAATTTCGAATTTTCCGTTTTCTTGATCGAACTTGAGCTTTTCCTCGCTGTAACTGTGTATATATGACAGCATTTCAGTTCTATCATCTGGAGACATCGATGCAAGCGTATTCATTGCCAAAGCCACTCGCTTTCTATTTGGCTTGGAGACCTTATCAGCACCGTAGCCATTGGATAGCTCAATAAATGATCCATTGAGAAACGTGCCAACTTCTTCTTCAGTCGCTTCCTTGTATAGTTCATCAATGCCTATAAAGATACTGGATATGGTCGCCAACTTTCGAAAAACAAAAATATCAGTATCTTTTTGGTAAATAGCATCTGGCATGGAATTGATCACTAATCTCCCATCGCTCTGTTCAAGTTTTGCCACCTCACCAAATGCGATCATCTTTCTGGTGACAAACATCGATGGTGTGATTTTCTGGAAGTAGTAGTTATTGCCCTGTATAGCGCATAGGTAAGTAATGCTGGAGAACTTGCCTTTGGGAAGACTATCGTAGTCTGCAGATACAAAGTCATTTTTTAACCAATTAATGCAATAGGGTTGCTGGCTAAACTGTTCAACTTTGAACCATGAGTCTTCGTCCAAATTGTGGTCTGGAGCGTATTCCACATAGCCCTGCCCTTCGAAAGTAAAATCAAACAATTCCTGATCAGATAAGAGCTTGAAGAGTTGTTTTTTACTACGACATTTCACTTTGGCTATCACTTGATTCATGGATTAACCTCGCTCGATAAATGTATAATTATTGATTCGAAACGCCGTTGATATTTCGATATCGGCTGGTATTTTATAGCGCTGGCGGCTAATCAGAAAAACCGCCGCACCGTTCTTAGTCGTGATGTTGTAAAACTCAAATCCGAAGAGCAGAAACAATGGGTTGAAATACAGCGCCTGCGACACGAAAGTAAAGACAAATAAAATCCCATAGACAAAAGCCAATGTTTCACAGTTGGCTATACTCAGTGCAACAAAAAAGTAAGCCAGGTAGCTTGGAAGAAAGCTGTTGTTGGCATGCTCAATGTTTGTTATCGAACCCTTTTCAAAACTGTCCTTTTCTAGCAATGAACTCAACAGAATACTCAGCCATGTGAACAAAATTGGCACCAGTAAATAGATGAGATAAGAATATGCATTCGGCCATTCCACCAAAACTGGGCAATTCGGAAAGAAGTACCCAAGGACATATCCCTTTTGAATCAGAAAAACTATTACCAGTAGCGATGTAGCATTAAATGTAAGCAGGAATCGAAATGTAAAGTTCATTTTTTCACCTTGATCCGTGCTTGTGACGCATACGTTAAGTAGACAGAATAATTCAAATATATGCAGGAGAGCATTCTGTATAAACTGTCCTGAACTACAGCAACCATCTTATTTCACATATCCATGATTAATTTATGGACTTCACCCGGTTTCAAACATTTGAGACAGTCCTGTCAAGATCATTTTTCAACGTTTTCTGTCTATTGTATTTCTCCGAATAAGCCTCTTTAAAATCCTTATCGTTGCAGAAACAGCGACTACTTTTTGATTGATTCCAACTAAACCCTCTGTTTGTAGGAAACTGGGCCATGAGATTGAGACGAGTCATTGCGGGGACACTCATGAATCCGCCCGCATGAGCTATCAACGTAGCAGCCTCAAGAATTCCAGCAAACGCCGATTGGAAAGGCATGGGTACTTCTGCGCGTGCAGTCACAGGTCCGTTAGCAAGTTCCATTACTGCGCCGCTACAAACGCCATGCGAGTATAACGACCGGAGCGGTTGCCCTTCATATGGAAGTAACTTCTCGATCTGTACGTCCTTTGCAGCAGCAATGCGCTCTAGCAATCCCCTATCGACTGGAGCATTGGTGTCGAGCTTCATTCGAATTTCCATGAGTGTAGCGCTGTCTTCTGGCAACCCAAGCGCCTGAGCAATCAATTGGTCTTCGTTTATTACCTTACTCGTTGGCATATACAAACATGCCATGCACGCGTGATTTATAAAATCGTGGTGTGACACACCAATATCGCCAATTCCAGTCCATGCATTGACTACCCATTTGGGCAGTGATGCCTGTAGATTGATTCGATCACCGGGAGTATCAAGGGCAGAGACAACGCTATCAAATATCCATTCATCTTCCGGCAAGCAACTAACAAAATCCTCCCATTTCTTTGCAATTTTGTTAATCTGAATATTGGGGTTTCGAGCAAAAAGTTTCGCCACCATTTTTACTTTGGAAACACCTTCATCTTTACGTTTAGTCAGCACATAACGCTGAATATTGAAAAGATCAACGTTATCGTGGTCAATGATATTCATCTGCCCTGATAAAATTGGATATCGAGATATTGCCCAAATAAATCCGTTACCAATGGCCCCAGCACCAATTAGGGAAACTTGTCCTAAGTCAATTTTATCGAGCTTCGGGTTCAGTGGTTCTTTCGCCAGCGGATCAAGGTCAAGCACTGAAATAGCAATATCATCATCCAATGGAACCGTCGTAAATACATGGCGAAAAATGTTTGCGGCCGCAAGACAAGCTGCGATGCCTGCTCCGATAGGATTGTTGGAATCTTTGCTTCCTACAGGGTTATGGCGAGATAACTTTGCAATCCAGCCATCCGAACCAATATAGATTGGAGTAACCCCTTTCTTGGCTGGTGGCGGCGTTCTGCCTATGACGATGATGTCCTTATAGCCAATCGGGCGCCCCACTATGGTTATCTTCGGATTTATCGCAAGAGCTAGCTTGACAAACTTCGGCGCTATCGCTTGTGCCGTTTTCCCAAGAGGAATTATTGCAATCTTTGGATAAAACCGAGCGAGGAGTCTGATAGTCAAGTCGACAGCGGCACGGCCTTCAGCGGTTCGCACACTGGAATCAAACGCCACTGCGACCCGATGATTATCGATCTTTCCTATAAATGCCTGTTGATCTAAATCGTCAAGAACGTGAGAAACCGCTTGAATTGCGCGATCGAAGTAATCAGCACGCGCCATCAGATACTCCATCACCTGCAACACAAATGAGTTGGCACGTCTCGATAGTAGAAAGCCTGACCCATTGACCGGCTGTGCTTAACCGAAATACTGCACATTCCGCTAGCGAGAAAGGATGAGAAGCAAAATCAGGAACAACAAGGGATAGACATCCAACCTTGGTGGCGATGGCATACTCATCATCTGTTGATGAATGATATGCAGCCCCCGGATGGCTGTGTATCTGTGCAATCAGTTGAAGCTGTCGTCTGTAGAGATCAGCGTTTAACCTGGCGAGGGCTTTCCCTTCAATAATTACGCACACACCGTCATTTGTCCGAATTCCTTGTTGTTCTGGAATGACGAGTTCGGTCACGATGAAGGTTGCCCCATCCCTTCGACCAATCCATAGGACAAGACCTTCACGACCTGCTCTGCCCGCGATGCGCAGAAAATGATGGCCTTCTTGAATTACAGATCGAGGAACGACCAAAGATTGAATACCAAGAAAACCAATCATGAGATAACTTTTGCAGCCAGTGGAAAAGAAATCTGAATCAGGGGTTGAACAACGGCCGCATTGGGGCCATAACGATGAAGAAGAGTCAGCAAATGGACGAGCATGTTCGGTTTACGATGTAGGAACCAAGAGTCGCCCGAATGTGCAGATGATTCGTGATATTCGCGTACGCCTGGATGACAGAAAAATGGTTTAGCAGGATCAAATGCTTGAAGGAGGAGTTGCTGTTCATGCTCTGTTTGTCCCGACGTCGCATTTACGATGGCTTTCGTCTTAGGAAATTTCCAGCAAGTAGCAAAATCCTGTGGCTTTTCATCAAATGGATCCACAATTTTAATTGAAGGAGGACGCACATCGTAGTCTGAAAAATCCAGATGGACTCCGCATAGAATACCCGGCAGTAACGGAGACGGTTTGTTAATCACTAACACTGCGAACACGACCGGGTACTCTGCCCTCATAATCCAGACACCTAGACGATGAAAAGGGGCATGTGCCCTAGCCGCAGCGACTTCCCGAGCGAACTTCCGCTTGGAAACCGCGGGGTCTACTATCATCCAGCAGCTCCAGCCTTTTTATTCAGATAGATAGTATTCGCACGTTTAAGAACATCCTCTACTTTGAGGTTCGAATCGATCTCAACCATCTCGTTGCCCTCCTCAACAAAAAACCCCCATTGCTCTGGATCGCTTGCTTCATTTGCTTGCTTCAAAGCCTTCTCCACCAAACTTTGTAGCGTTTGGTTTGGATTTACTTCTAAAGTGATGGCAGTGCCGGAAACAACGATTTTGATTTCGACTTCTTTTTCTTTACCATGACCATCTGTACCTTCTTTTTTGCTCATATTGAGATTCTCCGAAGAATGCATGAAACTACTCAAACACATGAGAAGAAATGTAATGTGGAATACATGACAACTAGAACTTCTCGGGGAATTCTACTCCATAAAGCTATAGTTAACTGGCAAAGATTTCTATGGAAAGCACATTCAAGCATAACTGTCGTTGCCAGTTTCCACGATATGGCAGTGATGAGTCCAGTATAACCCCCATACATTCGCGACAAAGAAAACTTTCAGACCATAGTCCTTCTTTAAAGTGCCGCCGCGATCTCCCTGAAGCTGTTCAACCCGGCTTCAAGATTTTCAATGATCTCCAGCGCCAAGATATCCGGCTCGGGCAGGTTGTCCAAATCGGCGAGGCTCTTGTCCTTCAGCCAGAAGATATCCAGACTGGTCTTGTCACGCGCGATGATCTGCTCATAGCTGTATTTGCGCCAGCGGCCTTCCGGGTTGTTGGTTTCGTCCCAGCTTTCGCGCCGCTCGTGGCGGTTCTGCGGATTGTAGTCGGCGATGAACTCCTGCAAGTCGTCGAAGCGCAGCGGCTTCTTCTTCAGTGTGTGATGAACATTGGTGCGGTAATCAAAAAACCAGACCTCCTTCGTCCAGGGCTCCTTGCTGGCGGCGTGGTTGTCGAAGAACAGCACATTCGCTTTCACGCCGTTAGCATAGAAAATGCCGGTGGGCAGGCGCAATATGGTGTGCAAATCCGTGGTTTCCAGCAGCTTCTTGCGCACCGTCTCGCCCGCACCGCCCTCGAACAAGACGTTGTCCGGCACGACGACTGCCGCGCGTCCCGTGGTTTTCATCATGCTGCGGATATGCTGCACGAAGTTGAGCTGTTTGTTTGAGGTGGTCGCCCAGAAGTCCTGACGGTTGTAGGTCAGGTCGTCCTTCTCCTGTTCGCCTTCTTCGTTGGTGAAGCTCATCGCGCTCTTCTTGCCGAAGGGCGGATTGGCCAGCACGTAGTCATAGGTCGCAGGTGACGCGGCCACCAGCGCATCGTTGGGCGACACCATGCTCTCCCCGTCGATCTCGCCGATGTTGTGCAGGAACATGTTCATCAGAGCCAGACGGCGCGTACCCGCCACGATCTCGTTGCCGAAGAAGGTCTCATGCTTCAGATATGCCTTCTGCGTCTTGTCCAGCTTGTGTGCTGTCACCAGATAATCGTAGGCCGCCAGAAAGAATCCGCCCGTGCCGCAAGCCGGATCGGCGATTGTTTTATTCGGCTCGGGGCGCATGCATTCCACCATCGCGCGGATTAGCGCGCGCGGCGTGAAGTATTGTCCCGCACCAGACTTGGTATCTTCCGCGTTACGTTCCAGCAAGCCCTCGTAGATGTCACCCTTCACATCCGCGCCCATGGTCACCCACTGGGTTTCGTTGACCATGTCGATCAGGCGATACAGCTTGGCCGGATCCTGAATCTTGTTCTGCGCCTTGGTGAAGATCGTGCCCAGCATGCCCGGCTTGTTGCCCAGTTCGCGCAACAGCGTCACGTAATGCACTTCCAGCTCGGCACCGCGCTTAGCCTTAAGGCTTTGCCAGTCGAATTCGGCGGGGATGCCTACCTTGCGGTTATACGGTGGCTGGCTGTATTCGTCCGCCATCTTCAGGAAGATCAGATACGTCAGTTGCTCCAGATAGTCGCCATAGCCCACGCCGTCGTCGCGCAACGTGGTACAGAAACTCCAGACTTTTGAAACGATAGATGCGGTTGCGTTCATGCGTTCTTTCTAATAATTATTACTTCCAATCAGCCCAACGAAGATCGCAAAGCATCACACCAATACATTGCACGGCCAGTTCGGCATCTTGCTCGCGGATAGGGCGAAGCTCGACATTCTTTTCCTTTTCGGCATGCTTGCCTCTAGAATGAAGCCGCCGAGCAATATCAGCTGCACATGCGACAATTCGTTGCTCATGCTGCCCAGCGTAAACAGTCAGTTTATTTATTAACGCTCCAAGGTCATTCCCCTTGGCTGCATCAACTTCTTTGTCTTGCAAATAAGCACTCAAAATTGCTGTTGCCGCTTCTCTTGCTCGATCAATAACTGATTCTGAGCCCGCCCTTCGATAATCATCTGCCAGCTTTTCTATTGCTTCTTGCACTTTATATCTGTGTTCAGCAGGCACCTTAGCCCAATAAACTTCGGGGAGTGCGCCCAAGCTTTGACGCGCTTTCAACGTTACCAACTCTTCGCCAGTAGAAATCGTTTCGATAGCCACAACCGACCAAGCGGTAAAGGCACCAGATGATCCAAGAATCACCAAATTTTGCGAATCATTACCGGCTGTAGAGAGTTTGTGCGCGCGATAACCTCTGAGGCTTAAACCAACCAAGCCACCCATACTGGTGGCCCCCATTAAAGCAACACTTGATGTCTGAATGACTTGCCAGGTATTCGTGCTGCCTGTCGATTGATAAAACCGCCCTCGACGAATTCGGCTCACAGTATCAAAGGAATCCTCGCGAAAACAACAGTGACCAATTTCATTATCTGTTGCGGGGATAAGCGCATCTTCTGTTTCCTTTACGAACTTTGCCAAAGTCACCACAGGCTGCGGCCATACCAAGTGCGCTCCATAATCAGATTCGCCCTCGAAAACCATACCGTAGGAACTAATGCCAAGTACAGAGCTCATGCTTTTTTCCCTTTGCTCTTGGGGCTAGAGGATTTGGCACGCTCGGCTTGGATGCGCGCCAGCAACTCCGACGCTGGTTCGTCGTGCGGTTCTTGCGGCACCAACTGCCCCGAAAACGCTCGCTTCAGGATGGACTGGCGCAGGGCTTCGGATTGTTGCAATGAGGTGTAAATGGTTTGTTCAAGTTGGTCAATTTCGGACAAGCGAGCTTCAATTTCTTGCAAGATTTGTTTTTGCTCGTTTTGACAAACAATGGTCACGGGTAAGTTCGCCAACACCGTTAAGTTGATCGATGCCAAATTAGTCGTTTGTTTGGCGTGTCTAAAAAAATATTTTTTTGCGCTTTTTGTCTGAGAGTACAGAGAAAGCATTTCTGGGGTAATTACACCACCAAATACCCGCGCCCTAAAAATATGGTTTTGGTGAATGCATGACTCAATCTGGCTGCGCCACACTGCTCCCCGACCAAGCTTATCTTTATCGCCACCTTCAGTGTAAAGAACATCACCGAATTCCAAACGGTATTTATCTTTGTCCTGTGTTTCAACTTCAATATTTTTGATTTCCGTTAAATCTAGGTAGCCGTCTTGGACATTCGCAACTCGCAGATAAGGCAGTGTCAGCGATTCCTTTCCAGAAAGATTTTTCCCTTTGGTCACACCACCAACTAAATCGGCAATATTTACAAGCTTCTCCCACCCCCAACCTGCCGGCAGTTCGGGCAACTCGGCCAGTTCTTCTTTGGTCAGCGGAGGCAGGGATTTCGGGGCTTTGGGTTTATTGCCGCCATTAACCTGCCAGTCGGCGAGTTGTTGCTGGTAGCGCGCTGCGCGCTCCTGCTGGATGCGCTTCAGCAAGGCGTCGGCGGTTTCGAGTTTGTCCTGATTTTCGGCACGCCACGCTTCGGTGAGCTTGCCCTCGAAGGCGTGCTTCAGCAGCGCCTGACGGTACACCTTGAGCTGCGCCTGAGCGGTCTTCAGACTCTCGACACCCTTGTCCAACTCGGAAAACAGCTCCTCGAGCTTGGCGACGATGCGGTGTTGTTCGTTGAAGGGAGGAAGCGGAATAATTGACTTCACCAAATGTTGATAATGCCTTGCATAACCATGGTTGGTTAAGTGCGTTGCAATGTGAAGCGTAAAGTATTCGAGTAGTTTGGAATTATAAAAAAGTTGTGGCTGTAAAACTTTGATTCCATCAGCTCCCGCTGCAAAAGGCTGCTTTACGTATTTCACAACCCGGGTGTGATCGCCGAAAACAAGTACGGGCAACTCACAATCAACAAGTTTTTCTGTCTTATCGGTATACCCGCCGATGTAATCTTGTCCTTGATCAAAAACCGGATAGGGACCTTCGCTCAAATACTCCTTTTGAGGAATTTTTTTATCAGTAATGGTGATATTGATAACTGCATCACTTAAAGCCATAACTGCCCATGAATCAGGAAATTCACACATCAAGCCACCAGCACTTCATTCAGTTCATCCAGCAACGGTTCCATCTTTACTCCAAATAATTGATACATTTTGCCCATCCCGCCCTGTCCGTCGAACGGTGACATTTCCAGATCGTCGTGATCGACATGAAAGGAGGTGGCGACGTGGTCGCGGATCATACGCAACCAGTCCATTTGTTGTTCGTTAAATTTCTCAGCGCCACCCGAATGGTGCTTCATGATCCAGTTGCGGAAATTGCGCCGCACTACCCCGTCAAAATCGGTCAGCGTCTCGTCCATGCCGCACACGCGGCGGATAAGGACGACCAGTGCGGTCAGTTCCTGCACGGGCTGCGCGCCTTTGTATTCGTCCAGTTTCTGATAGGCGTGCCAGACGTACAGGGGTGCTAGCCTGGGTTTGTCGGTCTTGAGCTTATCCAACACCTGTCGTATCAGCTCGAAGCTCAGCTCACGCCTGCGGTAAGGCTGGCTGAAGAAGATGGTCAGTGCCTCGATGTTGTCCTGATTGGCTTTCAAATACTCAGCGAACTCATCGGCGATAGCCTGAGCATTGCTGGCGATGTTCTTTTCCCAGCCCGCGCCGACCAGCGTGTCCAGCGTGTCGTGGTCTATGGTCTGTTCCTTGTCGCGGCGAATGCTGTCTATCAGGCCTACCAGTTCGCCATTGAACACGCTGGCCACCTCAGCCACCAGTTGTTGTTGCGCCTGTTCGCGCTTGTCGTCGCCGGGGTCTGTGCCTGCGGGCAGACCGGCGAGTTGCAAGGCGCGGGCTTCAATATTGTCGGCATCAATCGCGCCGAACAGCTTGCCTACCAACTGGTTCAGCTCCAGCCCGCCAGCCGCCTCCCTGATGCGCCGCTGGTCATCGGTATCCAGTTGCTTGTTGAGCCGCGCCAGCCGTCCGGCAAGGGACGACACGGTGTCTTCATCGGTCGCGCCCATCATCACAGACATCGCCAGGTCTTTCAACGGCACGCCGGGTTTGGTGATGAGCGGCTGACTGGCAGTCTTGAGTGACTTGGTGACGCCGATGGCATCCACGATCACGTAATGGGTCTTGGCACTGACGGCGGAGGGCGTGACCTTGCGCAGCTCGTCCATGTCCAGCGTGCGCGTGCCACGGCCTTTCATCTGCTCGAAGTAGTTGCGACTTTTCACATCACGCATGAACAGCAGGCATTCCAGCGGTTTGACATCCGTGCCGGTGGCAATCATGTCCACCGTGACGGCGATGCGCGGAAAATAGGCATTGCGAAAATCCGACAGCACCGACTTGGGGTCTTCCTCGATCTTGTAGGTGAGCTTCTTGCAGAAGGCGTTACGCTCATCGAATTCCTCGCGCACCATCTGGATGATGTCATCGGCATGGCTGTCGGTCTTGGCGAAGATCAGCGTCTTGGGCACCTCAGTGCGACCGGGAAATATCTCCGGCAGGCTCTCGCGGAAGGTGCGTACCACGGTGCGTATCTGGTCAGGGTTGACGATGTTGCGATCAAGCTGGGTGGCCGAATAGGCTTCGTCCTCGTCCTGCTGCTCCCAGCGCTTTTTGCGGGTAAGCTTCTCGCGCCGTTCGACCTGCTGGTGCGCCGGTATAACGCCACCCGCCCTGGTCACTTGCGTCTCAATGACATAGACCTCGTTGCCGACATTCACGCCATCGGCCACGGCTTTCTCGTGGCTGTAATCGCTGACCACGTTCTTCTTGAAGAACCCATAGGTGCGGTTGTCCGGCGTGGCGGTCAGACCGATCAGGCTGGCATCGAAATAATCTATGACTTGTTGCCACAGGTTGTAGATGGAGCGATGACATTCATCGATGAAAATGAAGTCGAAAAACTCCGGCGGGACTTTCTCGTTATAGACCACCGGCATCGGTGCTTTCGGTTGCGCCATTTCTGCGGGGTTCAACTCTTCTGCGGCTTCGTCCAGATCTTTGTCTTTCAGGATGGCATACAGGCGCTGAATGGTGCTGATGCACACCTGGGAGTCGCGGGCGACGAACGGGGACTTGAGCCGCTGCACGTTATACAGCTCGGTGAATTTACGATTATCGTCTGTCGGCACATAGGACATCATTTCCTGCTCGGCTTGTTCGCCCAAGTTTTTGGTGTCCACTAGGAACAGGATGCGTTTGCCGCGCGCATGCTTGAGCAGGCGGTAAATCGAAGTAATCGCGGTATAGGTCTTTCCCGCACCGGTCGCCATCTGGATCAGCGCACACGGACGGTCAGCCTTGAAGGATGCCTCCAGATTCACTATGGCACTTTCCTGACAGTCGCGCAGGCGCAACTCTATGGACGGAAGGTGATTCGGATTGAGTAACGGGATGTGTTGCAGACGCGCGCGCAAGGTATCAGTCTGCGTCAGCCAATCTTTCAGCGTTTCCGGACGATGAAAGCTGAAGACCTCCCGTGAACGCGGCCTGGGATCACGTCCATCGGTGAAGCGGGTGATGATGCCGGTGCTCTCGTACAGGAAAGGCAATGGCTCTTTATTGTTGATCCATTTGAGCGTTGCCGAGGCATAGCCTTCGGTCTGTGTTTCCACTTCAGTGATCTTGTGGCCGAGCTCTTCCTTCTTGGCCTCGATCACGCCGACAGCCTTCTTGTCCACAAACAGAACGTAATCAGCCGGGCCGACATCTGTCTGATATTCGCGTACCGCCTGCCCCAGTCCGGCGCTCAAATCAATTTTCTTGGCGGACTGCACAACCCAACCCGCCTGCTTGAGTAGCGCATCGATGTTATCGCGGGCTTTCTGTTCGGGGTTCTGGTTCTCTGTCATTGCCTGTGCAGACGGGTTGAAGAAGTCTGACGGATGATATAAGAAGCAGAGATACATATGTGAAACAAATTATATAAATATCTTGTCCGAATCGTCACATTCCAACTTTTCCTACATACACGGCAAATATTGAGTCAACCACTCCCGATCATTTATGTGTAACCACGAAACACCATTACCAGGCACATTACGCAGTTTTTTAAGGGGCACTCCTCTGAATTGCTCAACCAGTGTAATAAAATTTACCCGATAGGCTTCTCTGCGACGCTCAAAATCTTTTATCCGCCATGCGTCCCGTAATGCGGGGTCTCGAGCCATCAGGTCCTTCAAAAGCGTTTTTTTTATTCCCGTTTGTTGCAATATTTCGAGCCGCGAAAATCCTTGCCTGATCATTTCCAGAATTCTTTCTCCCAAGTCTGTATTGACCACCCGCACACGCCTCTGATATGCAATACCTTCCTGCCTTGCAACCCTAATCGCAACCGACAGCGGTATGCCAATAATCAAAGCAGCCGCACTCAACGACTTGTGCTCAACCTCGACAAAACGTTTGAGCTCCAATTTCCACGATTCACCTACCAGATCCTCTATGGCTTCAAGGCCACCTTGCATATGAGTTTGACGTATCTGTGCATAAACAACATCAAATTCAATAACCGAATCAAACAAAAAAGCGATCAGCAATATATGTTTGAGCGGATGCCGCCGCCAATCAAATTGGCGCATCAATAATCCCAGCATACCGCCCTGTTCACTTCGAACCCCCTTCACAACCTCAAATCCTGGAATATTTTCCATCTCACAATAATATTTCAGGAACAGAGGACGAACCAAGGCCAGCCTGACCGAGCCATCCGTATATAGCCACCCTAATTTTTTCGCTTGCAGCAAATAGCTATAGCGAAGCAACTGATGATCGAAGTGTTGTCCGCGAAGTTGTGCGAAGTGTGAACTAATCTCCGCTATCCAAAGCAACTTGGTTTTAGTTTCAGCCGATCGAGCTCCCGCCCCTATCCATTTTTCTGCGTTCAAATCCTCCGGCAATAACCATCGGCGCAGATCCCGAGATTGAGACTCGCGTTTCAATGCATGAAGGATTCTATGGTGCTTACGGCATATCCAGACGGAAGGCCACTGGTGCTCCAGATGCCATCTACTCACCGAATATTTCTTCAGATCGTCCCTAATACAATCCTGACAGGATTTCAGTGGGAAAAATGCGCCCACCCGACTTGGCAGAATACCAAGCGCTGATTTCACCTTTTCAACTGAAGTGCCGCGCATCTGTGTCAGTACATTGCTCGCGCCTTGCGCATCCTGAAATGGCGCAAAAAACCCGAAGAGAGTTCGCTCATAGGCAAGCGTCTCAGCGTCACCTATAAGCCCTCGGGTGATTTCAACTAACTGCTGAAGATGAGACGGAAAATCGGGCCTGAGCCCAGCCCGCCGATCACCAAATAGCTGGATACTGGATTGCTTGGCCAGCGCATTCCCACTTAACCGATGATATCGCGCAGCCCAACTGAACAACGTCTCACCCTCTGTCAGCAATGGCAGAAAGGCAGGATAGGTAGCAAATATCTCGGTAGAACTAGCCAGCGCCGGTGATTCCATGTCAGCTTTTTCAGACAGAAATTGGCGTTGAATTTGGTAAACGTTCGCGTCGGATATAACGCCGACCAGTGACATAGAAATCTTGATCTGGATTCGGCCCACGCCAATCCTTTGGCATCCCCAGGTTTTGCAGAATAGAAATAATAAGATTCGGTGATAACCCTCCCTGCCCGCCAATCTGCGATAAGTGTTTGAATACAGCAACGCCCTTATGTGATTCCAACTTTGCAAGCTTTACGAGCTTACTTCCTCTCCCCGCATACTCTGGATATTTATGTATAACCCATACCATGCACCTCGCATAAAAATGCCATTGCGACTCGCGGCATTGCTCCAGTGCAGCATAAACAATTGGAAATTTTAAGGCACTTGGCCAAGCGGAGCCTTTCACTGCAGCTTCTACGAGCAGCCTGTTCATGGTTATTTTCACTGGTTTCTCTGCGCTCGCATACAGCAATTCTGAAGCCGCCTGAATCGCTGCTGCCCATCTTTCATCAGTCTGCCGGTCATAAAGTGTTGTGCGTTTCTGGGATGAGGGGGTTCTGGACTTTCTGGGTGAATCATTAGAAATCCGTGCCAAAATCCTTTGCGGAGCATCAGGATCAAACTTGACGAGCCTCTTCATGGCCCCGAACTGGTAAATCCACAGATCTTCCAACCCGTAGCTATTGCGGACGGCGACCTCAGTCAGCATATCGAGCAGCTCAACTCCGGCAAGTACCTTTCTACTTCGGCGCGGTGCTGCCTCATTGGCCTCACAAGGTAATAGTGTACCGACCGAACTTGGTGAAGTGATAATTTCACTCTGGCTCAACTTGACCGAATTAAGGAAAAGTTTAGCTTCGCGAAACAGAAAGTGTGCAAACAGCAAGTGTCTGCCAAGAGGCGCTTCTTGTGCTGAGGTAGCACTAAGAAGGTTGAGCCAACCACTCAACCGGCCTTTACGATGAGCAAAATCCATTTTTTTAAGCTGTTCCTGATCGTAACTTTCCTCAATTGCAGCCAATAACTTTGTTCTGGCAATCTGGTTTTTACCCCTGCGGAATCCCAGCCCCAATATGCGGTTCTTATAAACTTTGACAAGCAACTCTGGCTCGATGACCTCCGCCCCATGCAACAAATCCTTAGCAAATCGTGCAAAATCGATTTCCATGGGGGTGGCTCGCTCTTCAATATTGGCAAAACTATCTATGGCTCGCCCACAAGCACAGGCTTTCCACGGTGACAAAATCAAACTCTTAGGTATCTCAAATGGGCATTTGCATGAGTGGCATCGCTCAATTGTTTTTGTTTCATGCTTCCAACATGCCGTGACGCCAGGTATCTGGTGAGCGCGGTGAATGTAAGGCGTTCCATAGTTATCCATGTCTTCGACAACACAGCTCAAGCATAAATGCGTGGTTCCGGACTCACCTACGATGCGTCTTGGCACTTCCGTTTTCATACTTTGATATTTTTGACCTGCAGCACCCCCATAGTTCATCCGCCCGAATGTCTGGAACAACGGAAGAAGTGTGCAATCCTTGATTAATGCGGCAATATTCGCGTCAGGACTCCCCGGCAACCTCTTTGCAAGCTTATCAATATGAGGTGGAACCCAATAGGTCAAACTAAACGGGGCTGTTTGGAACAACTCGTCATACGTAGCTTTCTCGGTCCGATGTCCACGCAAAATATGGTACCGAGCGATTTGAGAAACGATCGTCTCATCGTGAAACGGTGCCGGAAAAAATGGAAGTATTTTGTCCGGAAATTTAACATCTTGAAACTCATTCATTACTCCCATGGATACATCCCCTCCCTACTTTTTTTAATCCAACAATTTATTTCTGCATCTTCCAGACAAAAAAATCATTGATACCCAAACTTTAACATTGCACTTTATTTGTTCGGCGGCGGAGGACCTGCCAATAATGCATCAAAGCTAGAAATAAAAAATTCTTGCAGGCCACTATGGCGAATGTCTCCCAGCTCTAAAGCTGAACGAATATCAGCTTCTCGCTTAGCTTTGTTGGCCTTACGCGTACGATTCCTCTTGATAGTTTCGAGAGACTGAGCGGACACTGGCGTTCTTGGAGACGGCTTCGTTTTGGTCGAAACTTCATCCTCAACAGGTTTGGACTTATCACCCAGCGCGGTAGACGTATTCTGCAACTCAAATGTCGCTGATAATTTCGGAATAAATAAACCCCACATTGCGGCGTATCGTTCCCATGGGACATCAATAAAGCACATGAGCAGCAAAGGATTTCGGTCGCGAAAACCGCAAATCAGATTTCGATCACCTTCGGTAAAATCTGGGCCATGGAATACTTGCTCCATGTGCGCTTCAGTGACAGCCTTTTCACCGAGGTCAATTGCCAGTCGCTGCGAGGCCACCCGAATGCGACATGCATAGTCTCTAATACCTCCGCTGTAACGAAAGAGAACTAATCCATCGCAATCATCAACGGGAGAAGGCTCCGGCATAACGTTATAGCGCCACAACGCAGGCACCAAGCATTTCTGCCAATCGAAATCATTCGCCTCCATGGGGTGCATCTCAAATGATCCGCCTGAACCAATTCTCCGCATATCTTGAGAAAATGTGTCGAGCTCCGCCATACCATATGGATTTCCCATCAAGACAATTGGAATTCCAAAATTCAGTAGTCGCAGGAAAAATGTCGCTGCTAGCGTACCCCGCGCACCTGAGAAATTGCGGTGTTGAATCTCGTCGATGACCAACACACCGAGCCCGTGATTTCGAAAAATGATGCCGATATGAACGGCAAGCTTTTCATTGCTCAACCCCGTTAAAGAACGATCTTGCGAGTAATCACTTCCAATCACCTCATCAAGCGACTGCAGAATTTGTAGCAATAAGCCACCAAGCGAACCATCATGACTCATGGCCACATACAACCATACGACCTGGGTCATGTGCGTCCATCCAGCTTCATCGCAGCGGTCATGCTGTATTTTTTGCGGAAGTATTTCTAGCGCACGCACAATTTCATACGACTTGCCAACACCCGTGATACCTGAGATTCGCATCCCTTTTGCATAGGTTGCTCGCCATGGAAGAGTTGTAATTTCTTTACCCACAAAACCTGCGAGCTCCATGGTCGCTTTACGCACACTTGGTTGCCTCGGGTCTCGTGCGAGGTATCCTCGGCGGATCAGACGATATAAGCGCGAAGCAATATCCAAAGATCTCGTGTTTGGTTCAAACATTTCGTCTTGCATACGGTCGAGTAAATCAAGCCGCTCTTGATTACTTAATTTACTGACAGCAATTTCATCAAGCGGCCAACGCGCTAAGCGCGTTTCAATCCCATCGGTGGCCAATAGATGCTCGATATGCACAAGAAATGGATTTTCCTCAGATTTTTTTTCGCTATTATTAAACGAGTTATTTGACTTCATCAGTGACTCCTAATACTTTTCTTTGTGCATGAAAATTTTTCAGCCTTTCAAGCATGAATGCATTTTTGTCTATTGCTTTTGGCTGACCTGCTGCCTTAGCTTCACTTGGAGAGTTATTTGACGAATTCATTACCTCATACGTACTTTTTTGCGCAATATCACCAGATGCACGTTTAGCAGCCTCGTCCATCTGCGCACGCTCTTCCTCAGCCTGGTTTTCGCGGACACTAGAACGATCCGTTTTAGGTTTAGGTCCGGCATTTACCATAGACTGAGCAAGTTTCTTTTTGTGAATAGCACTCGCCTGCTCTTCATCCCGACTGGAACGCATATCTACAGCGTCCTGGTCTTGTTGCGATGCAGTTTCAATGCTTCGCTCCCTATCCACATCATTCATCACGCCGATATCACTCAGGCAACCTTCATGAACAAGCAATGGGTCGTTCGAAGTATTTTTGATGACATGCACCCCATTTTTATCAAACAAGTAAATCTGAGAAAGGTCATCCGGTTTTACCTTAACTTCAATGTGCTTTTTTCCGCCATTAAGTGCCGCACGAATAAGCCCTGACGTAGCCAGATAACTATCGTTAAAAACCGCCTTGGACAATAACTCTACCGATCCACCTTTATTCGGCCGGTGCAAAATCAAACCATTACGTCTGATTGATGCCGTATATGTAGTAAGCAAATTCGATTTCAGTAAGACCGAATCAATGGGCTTGCCCGCGACATAACCTTTTTGTTGCGCCCATCGATACATCTCAATACGAGTTGGCTCCACATTATCTCGACGCATTTCAGTGGTAAGAAAATGAGGAACTTTTTGCTTGGTATTACGCCAATGAATCCATAAAATCAGAAGGCGCATATACTGATAATGGTTCAGTAACGCTTTAGATATTGCTAAAGGTTGGCCGCGTTTCCGCTGTTTGCCTTTCGTCGTTCCAATCAGGTGATGATTCAACCCGGCGTTCCGTGAGTGGTGACCAGATTCAGATACTGAATTTAGATCAGGTCGTCCAGATTTAATAAACTCGATTCTCGATCCCAGTTTCCTGACACTTTCATCAATTCCCTTGATACATCGAAGCTCGCCGTTATCTGACAAAATTCTTGAACTAAATACGTAGGGGAAGTCTTCTGAAGGCAAATCCTCTAGTCCATATCGAGCAAGTTCATCGGTTTTATCAAGCGCAGCGCATAAAATGGCCATATTTGCGTCGTCAGCACCGACTCCACCGATCGCAACATGCCATCCCACAACCAAATCGAAGCCAATATCAGTCACTACAATAGCTCGTCCCACTCCGATTGGTCGCAGAGGATCAAAGCAAGTCACTAAATTGACATCAATTGGAGAGGCATCTATTGAACACGCTTGCCCAAAGGCAATTACGCCATCTCGTGCAGAACCGATTAATTCACGGTGATTTTTTAGCCACTCACATTCTCCCATGATGCGACGCGTTGCGGCACCATCGTCCTCTTCAAGTGGGCCGTGATATCGGAACTCCCTCAGAGTTGGACGCAATTCTGCATTTAACAAATCTGCCGTGTAATATCCATTTTTTAGCGAATATCCAGTGTTGTAGAACGCAGATGTCGTTGCCCAGAATGCATCCTCAACTTTGGTTCCTGGGAGAACAAACATCCTCCAACCATCTTTTAAATTTTGACGATCTTCTTCTGTAAGAATTTTTCCTTCAAGGGCAACATTCCCCATCAAAGCGGCTGCGTTCTTACGTCCCACTTTTTTGCTTGTAGCTATACGTGGCGCTGCAGGGGCTCCACATGCCGCATAATTTGGAAGCAAAGCATTCTTGATACAACCATGCGCAAAATACCGATGTATTGCATCCAGCATTTGCCCCCTGCTAACCCCTGCCTCCAATGCTCGCAAACCGGCCCTTATTTCTATCTCCATAAAATCGGTCAGAACACCATTTTCATAGTCATCAATAATCGGACTGATCAGTTCCCATTTTCTATCCCTATCCTGAATCATTTGCGACTCAGAATTGCCATTTCTAGGGGGATACTCAACGCGAATAGCTTCATCTGACATGTTCCATATTGTGGAATTATTTATTGATGTTTCACAAATCAGCTTTTGGGTTTCCCATGAATTCAGGTCACTCAGACGCTTAGTGACAAAGCCTTTTACATAATAATTTTTTTGTTTGGCGCCTTCGTTTTGTCTCGGACCATTAGGAATTTCAATTAGGACGACCACATCGTCTGATAGCAAAATTTGTAATACGCGAAAAAAACCCTGCAAAGGTGACTGGTCGCTTATGTTTTTGTAAATTTTTCCGACTACGATTGTCATTTCCAATCACCCCCGAAGAATTTTTGTCGTAACGCTGACCGCAGCGCTACACCACCAACTTGGGCAGGGTGAGATGTCAAGACACGAACAGTTGGATCAATGTCGATTTTTTGGACCCATGCACAATGCCTAAATAGCAACCATGCTGAATCTAACGTAATGGAAAGCAAGCCAGTTGATTCTGTAACTAATTCTGCAATAGAAAGATCATTGTTATTATTGAAGTGATCAGTGAACCGATCAACCAGAGGAATCAGTTCAGGAGCGCAGTGTAGAGTCGAGCAGTCAAGCCACCATTCCAACTGACCCGCCATTAAACCGGGAACTACCGCAGTGCTCGTAACAATATATCCAGCATCAATTTCATCAAAGTACCGCCGCTCCAGCTCTAGTCGCTCAAGGGTCCTGATTTTCACTTCCTCATCATGCTCAGTTATTGGCTTCGATGAAAATCCGACTAATTTCAAACCACTACTCAATGGCGCCATCGCCAACAAATCAATCGTCGCAACATAAGGAATTTTTGTTCCGAACTCGACCCCGTGCACAATCCCCGCTTCTTGGGCTATCTCCAATAACCCGCGAGACCAGGCAAACTTAATACCTTCTGCCCCTCGGGCACCTTCCATAGGATGCGGATGAGGAATCGGCCACAGCGGATACTGCTCACGTAGATCCCAAACACCAAGCCACAAAAGAACCAGCGCGGTGTGATATTCACCCCTTGAGAAATAATGGGCTGTACGTCCCAGCGGAGGCATCCATGCAACAACTTGGTTGGATTTAGATGATGAATTTTTTCGTCTAATCTGCAGCCAAGGCTGATAACCAACTCCATGCCCTTGACCAAATCCAGAGCGAATCTGCTCGTTGAGCTTTTTTTGCGTCATTACCTTAGAACTACGAGGTTTCTGGCCAAAGTTAGCTGTTTTATCTTGAATTACCGACATTGATTTATCGCCACTCTGTCCTTGTGGCGATAAATTTATATTTTCTGAAACCATCTCTTATCCCTCCGACCTGAATATCTACAGGGCGCACATCCCCCTGCGTAAAAGGTCGCATTGATTTTTTAATAAAATTACTCAAAATGTAGGTACGAACAACCCCGCGTCGGTATTTACCGACTACATTTTTTGTATGAATTTTGTGAATGGCTTGACACCCGAACGGGCAAAAGACGATACTCCAGATTCGTGGTCGGGGAGCGTCAGCTGTCCGAGGGGGCAAGCCGTAAGGTTTGCCCTTTTTTTACATTTTCACCTCCATTACATGAGTATCTTGATATCGCCGCTTAATACGGGGCGGCACGCTATTATTTGGCAGGTTGAAATTTAACGGCAAACTCAGCGCAGTTTCAATCAGCTCGACCTGGATAGGATGCAGTTGACCAAGCTGCTGCCGAAGCTTGTGGCAGAGCCAGTAAATTTCGGCAGGGGCTTCAGGGGGTATGTTAATTTTTCGTTGCGAGACTGCAACGACTTCACTCAGCGCGAATCGCTCTTCCTGAGAAAGTTTCAATACACCGACCAATTTCATCACGAACTCTTCAGTCGGAGGTCCTTTTAGTCCAAGTTCGAGTGCAGAAACGTAACTCTGTTCATAACCAACCAATTCAGCCAACTCAGTTTGCCGGAGGCCGCGCCTAATTCTGAAAGATTTCAACTGATCTGCAAAGGGACTCATATACTTAAACCGGAAGCAATTATCGCTGCAAATGGTAATGGATTGATGCGATCAAAGCAAGAAATAAATATTTTATAAAAATATTATTTTAATTTAATTTCAATAAGTTACAGTTGCAAATATTAATAATACCGTTAGTATAAAAATGCATTCGAAGTAACATTTGTTACTCAAAATATCCATAAATAAAAACCAGAATCAGATTAAAGCAGATTAAAAATATTATCTTTTTTTTCAAAACACTACTGGTTATTTTTAACTAGCAAGACTCATAACTTCTGACCCAGAATTTCAATGATATTTGTGCATACAATTAGTATCTCCTACGCAAAAAAGTAACGCGCTAATAACCTAGGAATCGTTAATACTCAGGAAAAACGTAAGCGTCCGGCCGACTCACATTGATTGTGCAAGCGAAAGCTAAGAGCATAGTGTCCACCAATTCTTAGTGGACACTTTCATGAACTATTCTCCTTCAATTCGCCGCCGTCGGCGGCAACATGCACCTGAATTCAAGCAAGGACTGGTTGCCCTTTGCCAGCCCGGAACATCCGTTTCGGCGGTCGCTCTTGCACACGGCATAAATTCCAACCTGCTGCGCCGGTGGATCAGGCAGTTTCCTGGTGTGCCTCCTGCCGATTAAACCCGCTGCATAAACTGGCGCATCTGAACAGGTGGGATGGCCGGACGCATACGGAAAAACACGTCTTATCACGGATAGAAGCAACCCGACAAACGGAAAAATACTGGATGGATAGAAAAACTTGATGAGCAATTTTGCAGGATATTATAGAAATCAGCTATGAACTGCCATTCGCACTAGGGGTTGAAAATGTCTATTAGTCGGCCTTACGGGTGTGCAGGGCCAATGCCTAGTGTTCGGCCTAAGCGGTCATTGGGCTTCTCGGTGAAAGATGACCGGTTCTGATCGCAGACCGACCATTGGCATTTTGAGACTGGAAGCATCAGCTTTTTCGCATGACCACTTCAGTTTTTTACTCTGTGCAAACTGGTCGCTGAGCCAGAGGATCAAGAGTTGGTAATCGAGCGACCGAACGAATCGGCTGAATCGGCTTTCTTAGTGCAGCCCACAGGCTAAAACAGCCTTTTAATGAGCTACCATGATTAACCAGCTTTACTGGTCATTACTGTCACTAGTTGCAGTGCAAAATAATTTTCAGCCCTCCAAATTGGGCCTTTAATGTCTTTGAATTCCGGTAAAGCACCTCTCTCCCATCGTAGTTGGGTGCGTTAGCTTTTGACCCGCGACAGACCGTCGTTAGGGAATACAGCATCGCTTGAACTTCTTTCCGCTTCCACAGGGGCACAGGGCGTTGCGACCGATCTTGCCAAAGTTGGCGACGGAACGCGCGAGTCGCTTTTCTTTCAAATTGGTCATTTTTTCTTTAAGTCGTTCAAGATGTTCGCAGGAAAGTCCTTGCAACGTGACGGTCGATATCGAGGTCCGAGTCGGGCCATTGGGGTCATATGTCAACTCGAGCAGAATACGGTCAGATTCGCCGGTGACAATCATGGCCACCTGCGTATGTTCAGTAGCCTTTTCATGGCTCTGTTCAATTAGGCCCTCGATGTTCAAAAATATCGTCAACCGGACGCTACCGGTCGTTGACAAGGGTAAACATCGACCGCGCAACGGGATTGCTGCCAACTCCTCGTCAATCCATCTGCTCAGTTCGGCTCGCCAGTCCCCATCAAGATCGAGCAGGTAGCTCGCGATTCGAGAGCGGAGGGGCTGCCCTTGCCTTGCGAGAAAATCGACAAGCTCCCGGAATCGAGGTGGAACTTTCTGTGTCGGCAAGGACGGGTCATTCGATACTGTGAGCTTCGCGGAGAAGTACGCGTCGATCGCAGAACGATATCCATTGAATCGCAGTTGAGCCCCACTCTGAGAAAGCTCGTCTGCATGCATAGCGTAGTTGTTGTGCTCGAGGTAGAGCCCGAGATGGTCCAGTTCGTCATCGAGCTGAAGTTTTTCCGACTGAGCGGCGCGCATGCGCTGTTCGACAAAGTGGAGGAAGTCGAGGGGGCCAGCGAAGATGTCGCGGTATACACACAGGTCCGAGAGCGAAAGCGGCCAGACAGGCACATCGCCGATGTCAACTCCGACCTTGTGCAGATGCTGAGCTTGAGCTGCGAGTTCAGTGAAGGGATCAAGCGTGACTGCGCAAATGGTCTTGCAACGAAAATTACCCTTGCGCAACTTGCCAATTGAGCGACGCTTTGCATCGAAGATGTCAACTTCTTCGGCGCTTTCCAAATACTTCAGGAAGCGCTGGCCCTGCTTGCTAGGGGCCCCGACGAGCGCCTCCAGCGACTTGACGTACGCGGGCAGGTCATTGGCAGGCGATGTGTAAGTGAACGCACCAGCCTTCACTTCGATGATGAACAAATGGTCATCGTATACGATAACGCAATCGGCTTCAGCCAGGTTTTTTGCGCCGCCAGATTCCGAGAGAACCGGATAGTAGATTTCGCGAAATACGGTCGCTCCTGGCAGCAACTGGGTAAAATAATCTACCGGCAGCTTTTCTGAGATTTCCTTCCGGTTTCGGATCCACTCCTGCTTTTCAGCCTCTGACCGCTGGAATATCCGCTTTTCGAGCTGGCGATAAAAGTTGTCAAAAAGCGAATGAAGTTCAAAACAGTAGTACGTCTCTTTGAACTTCAGGAACGGACGTCTGAATATCGGCTGGATCCGAAGCGGCCAACCTTTGTACTCACCATCGGCAAGAAAATCCGTTTCCTGGCTGGGTGCCCACGAGAAATCATCGAGGAAGGCGGCCGGAAAATCAGTAACCTTTCGAAGGTCGAAGAGGCCCATATTCCCGATCGCTTCCGCGCTTCTGTTCAGAGTATCGCCATAACCGAGGCGGTTGGCTGCCTCGAAAATCAATTCACCCACGGATTGAGGCTGCAAGTCAGCCTCCTTCTGCTCGATCATCCGCTGGACTTCGGTCATAACTTCAGTGTGCAAATTAAACATGACAGTCATCGACTCATGAAGCCCAAAAATCAACGACTGCCAAATTTTTCCAAGTTCAACCACAAGTTCGCTCGAGGTGATCCCATACGCGGCTTCGATTAGTTTGGACTGACTTTTCAGCAGATCCGCGATTACCTCGACCTGATGTACCTGGTAGTAGTTGCCGCGAACGTTGCACCAATGCATCTGGGCACGAACGAAAAACTCCTCCACTGCATCGTCATGAGCAGCGCCTTCTGCTTTGCGATGAGCTGTAGAACAGCTTGGATATTCGAAATTCACCTTTCTGAAAAGCGCAGCGACGTCCGATCGGAGATCGCGCCAATCGTCGTCAGTTAGCTCGTTTTTTTGGGCTTCGCCCCGTGGGGCTGCTGCGATCATGCTTTGCACATAGTCGATCATTCGCAACGCAATGGCATCGTCGTCTGTTACGTCTACCTCGACCTTGATGTGCTGGCTGGACATAAGCAGTTCATGCCATGTGAATCGCCCCGGGTTTTGAGGAGGCTCCCTAATCTGAGAGAATGAATCCATGAGCAAATCAAACACGATCAAATCAAACAAATTTTCCCCTGAAGTTCGCGAACGCGCCGTCCGCATGGTGCAA
>FZPY01000015.1_pt1 | contig 255706 bp, 240 predicted proteins | sample 1534801 | NCBI WGS metagenome assembly FZPY01 (sample SAMEA104161950, study PRJEB21768) | metagenome | isolation source: underground water | reverse complement strand
GCATTGTTGGTCCGCGATGTAATCCAGAATCAGTGTGGCAAAATCCGGCTGGCCGGTCTTCGGGCACAGGCAGGTAAACTCGGGGATTTCCATATGGATATGGTAATCGCGCAGCGGATTCGGATTAGGGAAGGTTTCCAGTGCTTTTGCAGGTTGGGTCGTCATTTGGTGAGGGCGCTCGCTTCAGTTAATATGGCGGCTATTATATCGTTACGACTGCCAAATTGCGCCTTTCTCAAATCAAGTTAGCCGGATTTAAATCCTTCGTGGACCCGACTCACATTCATCTGCCCGGTCAGATCGTTGGTGTGGTCGGGCCGAACGGCTGCGGAAAATCCAATGTGATCGATGCGTTGCGCTGGGTTTTGGGTGAGTCAAAGGCGTCGGCATTGCGCGGTGAGTCCATGCAGGATGTGATCTTTAACGGTTCGCTCAAACGTAAGCCTGTCGCGCGTGCCAGTGTGGAACTGGTGTTCGATAATTCACTGGGTAAGGCTGCCGGGCAATGGTCAGGTTATGCAGAAATCAGTATCAAACGGGTATTGCTGCGCAACGGCGACTCTAGCTATCACATCAATAATCAAAAAGTGCGCCGTCGCGATATAACCGATATCTTTCTTGGGACGGGGCTGGGTGCGCGCGCGTATGCCATTGTTGAGCAGGGCATGATTTCCCGCATTATTGAAGCGAAACCTGAAGAGTTGCGCGTTTTTCTTGAGGAAGCAGCCGGGGTGTCCCGATACCGGGATCGTCGCCGGGAGACCGGGCAACGACTGGCTGATACGCGTGATAATCTGCTGCGCGTCGACGACATTCTTCAGGAAATGGATAAGCAGTTGCTGCATCTGGGGGTGCAGGCTGAAGTAGCAGGCCGATATCGTGAGCTCGAATCACGCCGGGACACCAGTCAGCAATTGCTCTGGCTGCTCAAAAAACAGGACGCCGCGCTGCAACGGGCTGATTTTGCAACTCAGGTTGAAAAATTGCGCACGGAACTGGATCTTCAGACAGTCTTGCTGCGGGAAACTGAAAGCCGGCTGGAAACACAGCGCAGTACGCAATATCTGTACACCGACGCCGTTCATGCAAAACAGGGCGAGCTGTACAGCGTCAATGCCGAGATTGCAAGGCTGGAGCTGGAAATAAAACACGCACAGCAACAGCAGCAGCGCCTGACACAACAGATCGACAGCATGCAGCGTAAGGTTGCGCAGCAAATGCAGCAGCGTCAGATCGCGCAAAGCCAGCTGGAACACTGGCAGCAGCAGCAGGAAGAGGCTGTCATCAGGCAGCTGGATGCACGGGGGCAGGTTGAAGGCGTTGATCTGGCTCAGGCTGAGGATGCAGCACGCATTGCGCAGGATGATTACAATCAGCGCCTGAGGGAGCAGTTGCAACTCCAGCAGCAATTACAACTGGCGCAAACGCAGCTCGAACATGTGCTGCGTCATACAATGCAGCTTGAATCTCGCCGTGCGCGCCTGCTGCATGAACAGCAAATACTCTCGCCGATTGACCTTGACGCGCTGCAACTGGCGCATGCGGAATCAGTTGAGCTTGATTTGTTCTGTGCTGAGCGGGATGAGACACTCGCTTTGTTACTTGCGCAATTACCGGTTGCGGAACAGCACCGAGAGCAGGCGCGCAGCGCATTGCAGCATCAAGAGCGGCAGGCCTCATTAACCTTTGCACATTTGCAAGCCTTGCAGCAATTGCAGGCAGGTTGCGACAAGAGTCTGGCCGGCTGGCTGGCGCTGCACAGCCTGGACGGACTGCCGAACCTGTGGCAATCCATCCGCATCCGGCACGGCTGGGAGAATGCGCTGGAGGCTGTGCTGCGTGAAAGACTCAATGCGCGTGCGATACCAGATCTGGCTGCATCAGGCTGTATGCATGATGCGCCACCAGCGGGTGCTGCACTGTATGAAACGGGTCATGATTATCCCTTGCTATCAGGTACGCCGCCTGCCGGTTTGTTGCCTTTGCTCAGTTATGTGGAATGTCAGGATCTCGCAGTACTTCGCGCGATCAGCAGCTGGCTGGCCTCAGCTTATGCGGTAGCGGATATCGATCAGGCCGTCTCGATGCGGGGGCAGTTGCCTCAAGGGAGTTATTTTGTGACGCAGCAAGGTCATCTTGTCGATCAGTTCAGCGTGCTGTTTTATGCGCCTGACAATCAGTTACACGGCGTACTGGCCCGGCAACGCGAGATCGGGCAGCTTGAGGCTGAACTGATTGTTCATCATGTATCGGTTGATGACTTGAAAACCAGCCTTGATGGATATGAACAAAATTATCGGCTGATTGAAATTGAGATTTCGTCTGCCCGCAGTGCCTTGAGTGAATCGAAACAGCGTCAGCATGCGCTGCAAATACAGATGCTCAAACTGAATCAGGCACACGAGCAGTCGCGTGAACGAAGTGAGCGGATCACAGTTGAACTGCAGGAGGTGATTGATTTACTGGGCGGTGAGCAGAATCAACAGCGCGGCATGGCAGATAAAATAACGCAGCTGCGCGAGCGCCTCGCGCAGTTTCAGTCCCAGGTGGATGCAGCGCAGCAGGACGCCAATGCCAGCCAGACCGGATTGCGTGAACAGCGCGAGCACGCCCATCTGTTACAACATGCCATGCAGGAAGCAAATTATTATTTGCGCACTTGTCAGGATAAAGTGGCTAATTTCCACGACAATATTCAGATGTTAGCCGGTGAACTGATACAGTCGGAACACGCACTTGATCAGCTGCGTGCTGAAGTGTCAGGCAGTGCGGATGAGACGGCGGTGCATTCGTTGCAACACAGGCTGCAGACCAGGCATATAGCCGAACAGGATTTAACGGCGGCACGCACCCTGCTGGAAACCGGCACGATAGATTTGCAAAATCTGGAACAGGCTCGTCTGTCCTGTGAACATCGATTGAACGGACTGCGCGCACAGTTGGGCGAGTTGTCGCTCAAAGAGCAGGAAGCGCGTTTGCATTACGAGCAATGGGCGGAAAATATGCACGGGGTGGATGAGTCGCCTCTCTTGCCGCTTCTGGCTGCTGCAAAACCCGGTCAATTGCACAGTGAGCTAAATCGCCTCAATCGCGAGATTGAGGCACTGGGCGCGGTGAATCTTGCCGCCCTTGACGAGTTGCAGTCGGCAACTGAACGCAAGTTATACCTAGAAGCGCAGGCCGTAGATTTGCAAGAGGCGATGGCAACGCTTGAAGATGCAATCAGGCATATTGATCGGGAGTCGCGTGATTTGCTGATGGAGACCTTCAATCAGGTTAACTTGCATTTGGCAGAGCTGTTTCCGGTGCTGTTTGCCGGTGGTGAAGCGCGGCTGGTGCTGACGGGAGAGGAAATCCTCGATGGCGGCGTGCAGGTGATGGCGCAGCCGCCTGGTAAGAAAAACAGTTCGATTCATCTGCTCTCGGGCGGGGAAAAAGCGCTGACGGCCATCGCGCTGATCTTTTCCCTGTTTCAGCTCAATCCTGCGCCTTTTTGTCTGCTGGATGAAGTGGATGCGCCGCTCGATGACACCAATACCGAACGGTTGTGTGCACTCGTTCGAAAAATGGCACTGCAAACCCAGTTTGTGTTTATCAGCCACAACAAAATTGCAATGGAAATGGCTCAGCAGCTCATCGGTGTGACCATGCAGGAGAAGGGGGTATCCAAAGTGGTTTCTGTAGATATTGAAGCGGCGCTGCGGATGCGGGATGGTGTCGTGTGAGCACGCGCCGGCCGCCATGCAACAGGGGTGTTGAAACAAACATCTGAATGCGCAAGAATTTTAGCCGGGAATTGTTGCTGAAAAGCAGGTAAGAATTTAGAATAACTAGGTGTAAATTCAGCTTTTTTGCGATAAAATCCTAGCCGTGAAATATCGTGTGTAGAATAACCCTTGCGCGCTATTTCTGGTGCAATTCTTGAAAATTGCGGTTATGACTGCCGGACATTAAATTATGCATAGAAATTCAGGGGCCGTGCCAGACCGGAAATCTGCCGAAACGCCTAACGCAAATTACCACGATATTGAGAACAATGCTCAGTTGGCACTGGAGGTGTTTCAATCCTGCTATCGGACTCATACGCATTCAGGTAAATTTTACGAAGCATTCCCGGATTTTTTTCTGGTCAAACCAGAAGTGCTTGAAGGGCGGGAAATATCAACGCGCGCATCCGATAATTTATTGCTCGAAGATAGTGTAAAACGGGCAAAGGCGCGCAATGGCTACATCGGCGTATCCAAGCGGCATAACCCCAAGCTCAATTATTACTGGCTCGAGTTGTCTGTCGCACCGTTTATGCTGGATGACCCTGTGACGCCTGACAATAAAGGTGAGTTTTTCTTTATCCTGACCCAGTTCATTGAGTTTACCCGGTTGCATCCGAAAATGTACGGGAATTTGACTGAAGAAATCGATACCGACAAAGATCTTGCGCTGATGTTCAATGAAATTAGTCGGATAGCTGAATATTTGAAGAAAACACTTCAGGTCTATCCTGAAAATATACTGGTTTCATTTAATCCAAAATGGCCGGTCGCCCAAGTCAATAAACTGTTGCGCTCGCTTAAAGATAATGATCAGGAGTGGTGCGAGTTGTTTTTCGAATACATGATTTACGTGATGAGCAAAAAATCTAAGGTCTGATTTTAAGCAATATCATGACCGCTCCGCTGCCGCCGGCATGGGCTGATGCCGGACAAAAAGCCAGAACTTGAGGGTGTTGCATCAGCCAGTTGCGTGTCAGCGTACGCAGCACAGACTCTCCTCCGGGGCTGTTCCTGCCCTTGCCATGGATCACCTGAACACATCTTAGCTTGCTTTGTACCGCCTCTAATAAAAACGCCTGTAATTGTATGCGAGCCTCATCGACCGCGTAGCCGTGCAGATCCAGACTGCTCTGGACAGCACTGCGCCGAAATTTTCGCAAAGTCAGGCGGGACAAACCATTGCCCAGATATTCATCCGATGAATTTTCGTTCAGACAGTCCGAGAGGGTGTCTGCAAGGATGTCGGTTGAAATGGCTTTCCGGACACGAGCTTGTGTCGAGGGGCGAGGGGGAGGGATGCGGTTTTGTTCGGCCAGCGCGGTTACTGCGCCGATCGTTGCGCGAAACAGGATGCTGTCTTCTTCGCTTTCCATGTTGAGTCTTAGCTATTCCTGAATAAGTTCTGCAGTTACACGCCGCTTTCTCGTCATCAGAAAAAAACGCCCCGGTATGAACGGGGCGAAGAGCAGCGGAGAACGTTTACAGTTTGCCGATCGATGCCAGATACTTGTCCGCATCCAGTGCCGCCATGCAGCCTGTTGCCGCACTGGTGACCGCCTGACGATAGATCTGATCCTGCACGTCACCGGCTGCGAATACGCCTGAAATGCTGGCTGCGGTGGCGTTGCCAGTTGAGCCGCCGCGTGTGCTGATGTAGCCGTTATTCATTTCCAGCTGGCCTGTGAAAATATCGGTATTGGGTTTGTGACCAATCGCGATAAACACGCCCGTCAGTGCGATATCCTGCTTTTCGCCGCTTTGCACATCTTTGATGCGCATGCCGGTCACGCCGGAAGCATCGCCCAGGACTTCATCGAGTGTACTGTTCAGTTGCAGCGTAATTTTTCCTTCCGCCACTTTTTCCATCAGATGATCGATCATGATGCGCTCAGCCCTGAAGGTCTCGCGCCGGTGAACCAGTGTGACATGCTTCGCGATATTGGATAAATACATCGCTTCTTCGACTGCGGTATTGCCGCCGCCGATGACCGCGACATTCTGCCCCCGATAGAAAAATCCGTCGCAGGTTGCGCATCCTGAGACACCGCGTCCCATAAATTCCTGTTCTGATGGCAGCCCCAGATACTGTGCGGAGGCTCCAGTGCAAATGATCAGCGCGTCGCAAGAATAGCAGCCCGCATCGCCAACGAGCAGGAAGGGCTTTTGCTGCAGTCTGACGGTGTGGATGTGATCGGAAATGATTTTTGTGTTGAATCGCTCTGCGTGCTGCTGAAGTCGCGCCATCAATTCCGGGCCCTGCACACCGGATACATCGCCAGGCCAGTTATCCACTTCAGTGGTGGTCATCAGCTGGCCGCCCTGTGCAATGCCGGTAATGAGCACGGGGCTCAGATTGGCACGTGCGGCATACACTGCCGCGGTGTATCCGGCAGGGCCTGAACCCAGAATAATGAGGCGGTGATGTTGTGTCGACGATGTCATGAGCGTGCCTTTATAGTCAGCCTGTTGGCTGATATGTTAGTGTTAACCCGTCATTTCGCTGTTATTTTCGGCGCGTAACAGAGGACGATCGGGCTGATTATTGGATCGATAGGCGAAATTTACCAGTAATGAGAGCAATCTGTCGAGCATAGGTTAAAATCAACGCCATGAAAATTATTTTAAATGGCATTATTTTTTCGCTGGGTTGTTTGCTGGCGTATCCCGTTTTACCGGCAACCCTGCCCGGAATTCCTGAATTTATTGACGAAATGGCTCAAAAGCATCAGTTTGATCGCAACGAGCTGATCCGCTTGTTTGAGCAGGTTGAACACAAACCTCAAATCATCGAGGCAATTTCGCGTCCTGCGACGATCAAGCCCTGGCTGGAATACCGGGCTGCCTTCGTCAATAAAAAACGCGTCAAACTGGGGCTGGTTTTCTGGAATCAGCACCGCACCGCATTGCGGCGCGCAGAGAAAATATATGGTGTCCCACAGGAAATTATCGTTGCACTGATCGGGGTGGAGACAATCTACGGTCAGAATATGGGGCATTTTCGCACGATAGATGCGTTAACCACGTTGGCGTTCGATTATCCGCGCCGCAGCGAATTTTTCCGCGATGAGCTGGAAAACTACCTGTTGCTGGCCCGTGAACAGCATTTTGATCTGCTGGGAACAAGAAGTTCTTATGCCGGCGCGCTGGGTATCCCGCAATTCATGCCGAGCAGCTATCGCAAGTACGCAGTCGATTTTAACGGTAATCATAAAACTGATCTGCTGGAAGAAGCCACAGATGCCATCGGCAGTGTAGGTAATTATCTCAACGCCTACGGCTGGATCAAAGGGGGGCCGGTTGCGGTGCCTGCACAATTATCGGACGGGTGTTGCGTTGAGATGACCTCCCGCAGTCTTGAGCAATGGGCACAGGCTGGCGTTAACGTAAAGCTCAGGCGCGGCGGCGTATCGCGTTTGCTCGATTACACGGTGGCTGACGGAAAAGCGTACTGGCTGGGATTCAATAATTTCGATGTGATCACGCGCTATAACAACAGCGATTTTTACGCGATGTCGGTGTTCGAACTAAGCCAGCAATTGAAAGCGGCGCACAAGGCCAGGCGCCGGTAGGTTACGGCGTGATGCGCCGGGCACCGTTATAGCGGGCGTTCCAGTAGCGGTTGTTCAGGCTGGTAATTATGATGGCTTTGCCGCTTTTGGGGGAATGCACGAAACGGTTTTCGCCGATGTAGATGCCGACATGTGAATTCGCTTTGTGCGAAGTATTGAAAAAAACCAGATCGCCGGGTTTTAACTGATCCGACTCCATCGGCGTGCCCACGCGGCTCATCTCGGTGCTGGTGCGCGGCAATTGTAAACCCAGTGAATTCTGGAACACAAATTGCACAAATCCGCTGCAGTCAAAGCCGTTGACACGGGATGCTCCGCCATACTGGTAGGGCGTGTCATACAGGCTCATCGCGTAGATCGCCAGACTGTTCATGCGCGTTTCGCTGTCATCAGGTGCGCTGCGAACGGGCACTGACGTTTGAACAGGCGTTGTTGTGCCGCAGCCGCTCAACAACATCAGTGTATATAACGTAATGATATATTTCATATTTGGCAATTTACGGCAGATGGGCTGAATTTGTAAAGGGAAAATGATGAAAATTTTGATTATTTGGTTAAGTTGTCTGTTTATGGTGACCGGCGTATGCGCCAGCGAACTGGAAATTATTTCGCTGCGGCATCGAAGTGCAGATCAACTGATTCCGATCATTCAGCCTTTGCTGGACAAAGATGAAGTGGTCACCGGCATGAATGATCAGCTGATATTGCGCGCATCCCCCCGCACTATCGCGCAGATAAAGCGCCTGCTGGATGAGATCGATACGGTGCCGCGCAGTCTTAACATTACCGTGATGCAGGATGTTGACAGCGAAACACTCGCCAGGCTGACTGAAGTTTCAGGCAGTACAGGTCGCACTGTGCGGCTGACGCTGCCCGGGGCCGCGGGAGGAGGGCTGGGCAGGGATACCTTAACCGCCCGTATTATCAGCACCCGTTCGCTCGAAGATGATAAGAAAACGCAGCACATAAGGGTTCTGGAAGGCAGTCGGGCGCTGATATCCGGCGGTCAGCGCATGCCGGTGCCTGAGCGTCAGGTCGTGCAAACGCCATGGGGGACTCAGGTCGTTGAAACAACCCGATACCGGGATGTGGCAAGCGGGTTCTATGTGTTGCCGCGCCTCAATGGAGAGCAGGTCACACTGGAGATCAGTACGCAAAACGATTCACTCGCACCGAATACGAATCAGGTGAATCCGGATAGCATGCAGACGACGCGGATACAAAATTCCTCCAGCATCGTATCAGGCCGGCTGGGTGAGTGGATTTCCCTTGGCGGTCTGGGGCAGCAAAGCAATACGGACAATTCAACGATCAGCTCGCGCAGCAGCTCACGTCTTGACGAGCAGCGCACGATACTGATCAAGGTTGAAGAGGTGAACTGAGTCCGAGGCCGCGCTCACTTAAAGACTGCACAGCGTCCGGGCGATTGTTTCAAAATCCACCGGTTTATGCAGCATCGGCCAGGGACAGTTTGCCGCATCGCTGATGAATTGCGAGGAGGTTTCGCCGGTGATGATGACAGCTTGCAGCGGGGAGGATTGCTTTTTCTGCATCAGGCTCAGATATTCGATCCCTGTGAGTGCGCCGCTCAGTGCGTTATCGACGATATAGTAGTCGGCATTGAGGGTGTTCGCCTGCAGCAGCGCATCTTCTGCGCTGTAGAAATGCAGCACGGTGGCATCGAATCCCTGTAACAGGCTGATCATGCCGGAGGCGACCAGTTCATCGTCTTCGAGCACCAGCACGCGCGAGCCGGGCGTAAATATTTTGCAGGCGCTCTCATCCGTATCCCTGCCTTCATTGCAGCGCGCAGTCTGCCTGTGTTCTTCGATGAGCGGCAGCGAGAACTCAAATACCGAACCCCGATTCTGACGGGAGTGGCAGATGATTTCGCCATCGAGCAGTTTCATTGCACGCTGACAGATGGACAGTCCCAGCCCCAGGCCCGCCTCCCGGTTGCGCTGCTGATTGCCGATCTGGTAGAACTCGTCAAAAATGTGCGGTAAATGCGACTCGGGAATGCCGATACCGGTATCCCATACTTGCACCAGAACGCGCCCGTTGCGCGGTCTGGCGCTGACCAGAATGCCGCCCTGTCTGGTGAATTTGATGGCATTGGCAACCAGGTTCATCAGTACGGATCGCAGCTGGTTGATGTCGGTATGTACCAGCAGCGGCAACCGGGTGGAAAAAAACTGGTGAAATTTTAAGTGCTTGTTGATCGCCGTCTGAACGAAAGTTTGCTCCAGCCAGTCGCATAATTCAGCCAGATTGAAGGTCGTCTTCTGCGCCTTGATCACGCCGGCATCGAACTTTGAAATATCCAGCAATTGCTTGAGCAGATCCGAAAATGCGTTCATCGACAGCCCCAGTTTGTCGATCAGATCGCGTTGGTGTTCGGTCGTCTGGGTGTGTTTGAGCGCATAGACAAACAGATTGGCAGCGGCAACCGGTTGTCTGAGATCGTGGCCCGCTGCCGCCAGAAACCGGGTTTTTGAGCGCTCTCTGACGCTCAGTTTCTGCAGCGAATCGAGCAGTTTTTCTTCGGTTTTTTTTTGTTCGTTGATATCGGTGCAGGAGCCGAACCAGTTGATGATCTGTCCTTTTTCATCATGCCGTGATACGCCTCGAATCAGCCACCAGTGATATACGCCATCCGCACGTCGCAACCGGCATTCCAATGAATAAATCGTATCGGTCTGCACGGCTTGCTGCCAGGCTTCCCATGCGCGTTGCCGGTCATCCGGATGAAAGGATTTTCTCCATCCATAGCCGTAACTCTCCTCCAGCGACAGGCCGGTGTACTCCACCCATTGCTGATTGAAATAGATATTCCAGCCATCGGATTTGGAAATCCAGACCATTTGCGGCATCGCATCGGTCAGGGTGCGGAATTTTTGTTCGCTTTCCTGCAATGCCTGTTCGGTTCGCATGCTTTCGCTGATGTCGGTGAGCACCATGCGCAACTCATTTTTGTTGGTCTCATTGTGCTGAAGGCGGGAGTCGAGCCGGATATACAGTCTGGATGCGCTGTCGGTTCGGATCAGAAAATTACAGCTGTGTTTGTTGCCGTTTTTCAGCACGGAAAAAAAATGTTGATGCCATCGATCCGTATCCCCCGGATCGATGAACGGCGCAAAGCGGCGGTTGATCAGTTTATTGCGTTCCATGCCGAGCATCGCCGCGCCGGTGAGATTCGCCTCGATTATTTTCCCGTTTGTATCGAGCGTGAGATAGCCGACAGGCGCCATGTCGTAAAAATCGACATAGCGATCGCGTGATTTTTCCAGTTCAAGCTGCGATTGACGCAATTGCTCGTTCTGCATCTCAAGCTCAATCTGATACGTTTGCAATTCCTGCAAGAGTGTCTCCGCTGGTTGCATCGGCACTTGCGCGATCAGCGAGGCAGCAGATAGCGGATATTGCTCATTTTCGCTCAAGTTTTTTCTTCCTCAATCGCGTTGTGAATATGCAGGTCAGGCATGCGGAAAAATTGCGCTGTTATTGTACGCCGCGATGAGTGAGCAAGTGAGTGTTTGCAGTCATTTTTACGCTATATATTTGACTTTAATAGTTAAATTAAGGAAATGGTACGAAATTAATAGGGAAATAATACACTGGCCTTAAGGCACTGCTTAGCAATCATCGGGAGAAAGCCTATGGTCATGCTCGCTGCAATTCACATAGAACCCTAAGCCGGGACCGGAAAGTGTGCACCGCGCCGTTCGGCCATTGTCCGGCCTGCAACCAACTGCTGTTGCGCGCTGAGCAGACGTGTGGCCATAGGCAGCAGTTCAGCGTTTTCCAGTTCAATGTGAGCGGTATAGCTGCCGATAAATCTGTCCTTCACGCAGGCAGGAAGTTCAGCTTGCGAGCCTTCGGCAAGCTGCACGAGGACTGGACGCAACGCGACCCATGCGCCAATCAGCATTTCGTGTTCGGACAGTAGTTGTGCCAGCAATTGTGTATTGACGCCCGGGCAGCTACGCAAGAGCGGAAACAGGTCTTCTTCCTCATCCTGATGATGAAATTGCCCTGCCGTATCGAAATAGCGCAGGATGCCTGTCGCTGCCTGCTGTACCTGAACATCGCAGCCTTTGTCGTTCAGATGCTGAGCCAGTTTTTCTAAGGTGTCACATTGCTGCAATATCTTGCCGTGACAGGCGCGCAGCATTTCCAGCGGGTGGTCGAAACTCGGTGCTGCGGCGATAAATGGAATCATCTTTTTCTCGTTAAAAGGGGAACGGGTTGTGGGTGATGGCGACGGTCACGATATAGCCGAAGACAACTTGTGCCCCCAGCCAGGCTGTCAGGCGGGTGGTTTTATTTTTCGCGTACTTGAGTGCAACCGAGCCCAGTGCGATATACAGCAGCAGCGCGGCTAATTTGGCGGTGAGCCAGGCATCGGCAAACGGGTATTGATGGATGATAAATGTCATCGCGATGGCTGAGGACAGCAGCAGCGTATCGACAATATGCGGGAGAATAGCGACCGGGCGCTGCCGCAGGATGGCCGATTCATTCAGATGCCAGATGCCGCGCAGGAAAAACAGCGTGTAGCTGATCACAGCACAGGAAATATGGAGGAGTTTAAGCCAGCTCATGTATTGACTGTCCGGTTTAAAGTTCGCCGGTAAACGGCGATGCCGCTGTACAGGGAAAAGGTCAGCAGCATGCCCTGCAGTGCGAGTCCGGCCGCGAAAATCAGGATGGCAGGATGCCAGAATCCGGCAAGCACGCTTGCGAGCAGCGTCGCGATGTGCAGCCGAAGATGCCGCCACATCCAGATTTCAGGGATGATTTGTTTCATGTTGGGCACACCTTTGGTGATGCCGCCGCGAAACAGATGAAACCAGACCAGAAATGGCACGATTTTGTACAGCATGCCGTGAATGACAGACAGGGTAAACCCCGTTACAAACACGATGAGGGATAGTGTTCTGAAAGGCGCGGGCCAGTAGAGGGAGATGAGTGAACACAAGACGGCGGCTAACAGGCAAATCATGCCCAGTCTGAAAAAGCTCAGGGTGGCATCGGAGACGCGCCGGCGTCGCTGATTTTGCAGTCTGAGCGTTGCGGCAGCGAAAGCAGCCGCTAAAAGCCAGAACAGGCATATGGCCAGATATTCCAGCGGGATCGAGTCGAACAGGTGTGATGCCAGATACAGCAGGACGGCTGCGAACAGGGCGGGGGCGAAGCTGATGGTTAGCCATTTCGGATAATTCGGGGTGAGCTGAAACATCGGCACGACCTGATAGGATACGCCGGCGATCAGCAGCATGACCCATTCGCCCAGCGCCAGGCTGATGTGTGATTCGGCAAGCCGCGGATAGTCCAGTGGCAGGCCGCCCGCATAGCCGCGTGCGAGCAGGGCACCCAGTGCGACGGCACCGGTCAGAGCCAGCACAGACAGCAAGATTGCCGTTTTTGTCGCGTTGACAGCCTGCGCCCGGTACAGGGAAATCAGGCTCGCGATGATAAAAATCAGCATGCCGGATGCCAGCAGCATCCAGGCCAGATCAATCAGCACGGGGGTGCCTTGTACAAAGCCGAACGACAGACTCAACGTGCCGGCTATCAGCGGTATAAAGGTGAACCAGGCAATTTGATTTGATGCGGGCATCGGGCTGCCGATCACCACCGGCAGGATTTGCTGTATCGCGCCCAGCATGATCATGCCGATAAAGCCGATCGTGATGCAATGGGTTGCCGCCAGCATCGCCGGTGAGTGAGGATCGGTGAACGGGTTAGCATGATCAACTGCGATGAATACCGCGGCCAGCACCAGAAACAGCGGGGCTACCGCAAAAAAGCGCAGCGGCACGGAAATCAATGGCGCCTGTTCGGTGCTGAGTGTGCTCATGTATGTATCAGTATTTCGAAATTGCCATCGGGCAAGGCCGTTGTCTGCCAGCGGTAACCTGCATCCCGCAGTACCTCGTAGAGCGGAAAAGGTTCGCGGTGGATCTGCACGCGCAGTGTGCCGGTTGCCGACGGCAACGCCTGCATGATCATCTCGAAGGGTTCGGGGGGTACACGCCCGCGTACATCCAGTTCAGTCATTTTTTCAGTCAGTCAACTTTTCAAACCAGTTTTAAACGGTTCAAAACCGCTATGCGTTCCGTTGCAAGCATGCGGTCACAGATCGGATACAGAATCTGTTCTTCTTTCAGGTTGTGCTGTTGCATCACGATCAGCAGCGTTTCTGACAGGCCGCCGTATTCCTGAGCGTCCCGGATTTCTGCAGCGGCCGCCATCTGCGAGATCAACTCATTCATCTGCGCGTGCTCCATGCGCATGACCTGTACGGGACCCGCCGGGCCGCCTGCATCGATCAGGGCGGGGAACAGCACGTCCTCTTCCATCACAAAATGCCGGGCCATCTGTTTGCTGAAGGTGTCGAAGGCGATGAGTCCAGGCTCCCAGTGGCTGCCCAGAACGGCTTCTTCAGCGCGGGCAAAGGCTTCGTCGCAGACTTTATGGTCGCAGCTCATATATGCGGCAAATGTGTTCATGTTAGGAGTCCTGTAGTGGAATATTTTGCACTATACAATAAAACATGTATTATCTGTACATGTTAATTTCAAGCGTCTGAGTTCGGGTGCGGATTTAACCTTTATTTACATTAGGAATGCGACATGGCACACGACTGCTCAAATACGATCTCTTTCGACTTATGTTATCCGTTCGATGCGCGCGGTGTGGCAAAACGGTTTCGCCATGCGGCGATATTCGGTGCGTTCGATGCATTAAATCCGGGCGAGACGATGTCCTTCGTCAATGATCATGATCCCATTCCGTTGCTGTCGCAGTTAACGCAGCGCTATGGTGAGAGCATCGATATCGCCTATGTTGCGCGTGAACCCGGGCAGATTGCGATCAACTTCAAACGATTGTAATTTCGTTGCGTATGAGTCTGGCTAAAAAACTGGGAGTCGCTGACGATGCGACCGGTCATGCTGAGAAACTGATTTCTGCTGCGGGTGGCTTCATCGGTATTCTGCTGACCATGTGGGTCAGTCATCATTATCTTGGTGTGCAAGGGGCGGCAATGCTGGTCGCCTCCATGGGGGCTTCGGCTGTGCTGCTGTTTGCGGTTCCTAATGGCGCCTTGTCACAACCCTGGCCTTTGATGGGTGGTCATGTCGTTTCAGCGCTGATCGGTGTGGCCTGCGCACAGGGTATCGATAACGTGCTGATTGCCGCACCGCTGGCGGTCGCGCTGGCTATCGGCGCGATGTATTATCTGCGCTGCATCCATCCACCCGGCGGGGCTACGGCTATTACGGCGGTAATCGGCGGGGCGCAAGTGCATGCGCTCGGATTTCAGTTCGTGCTGACCCCGGTGTTGCTTGATGCGGCTTTGATGCTGACCGCCGCCGTGGTGCTGAACTACGCATTTCCCTGGCGTCGGTATCCGGTGGGGTTGCAAAGGCCTCCCGCTGCGCGTGTTACCAACAATAACCAGCTGGAGCACGCGGATTTTGCTTATGCGCTCGCCGAGACAGGCTCGTATGTTGACATCAGCGAAGCGGAGTTGCTGAAAATTTACCGGCTTGCGATCAAACATGCCTGGCAGCTATCCGATCAGCCAGGGACGATCGACGCCGGTCTTTATTACAGCAATGGCGAACAAGGTGAGGATTTATCGGTGCGTAAGGTTGTATCTCTGGACGCGAATGAGCTGACTTACCGTATCGTGGCAGGCGAGCCGGAAGGGACGGTCTGGACGACGCCGCCGGAGGATTTTATTCGATGGCAAAAATATGAAGTGATCTGGAAAAATCATTCATGGCGCCGTATTGGTACTTTTCCTGATTTTAATTTGAAGGCGTAAATGAAACTGACCCAGTATTCTGATCTTGGTTTGCGCATGCTGATGTATCTGGCGCTGCGTGAGGGTGAATCCACCACAATACAGGAAGTATGTGACAGGTTCGATGTATCTAAAAATCACATGGTTAAGATTTCGCATCAATTGACCAAGGAAGGTTTAATTATCAGCACGCGGGGACGCAATGGCGGGGTGCGGCTTGCCCGACCCGCAGGTCAGATCAGCGTCGCAGATGCATTGCGTGCGACAGAAGATAACTTCAATCTGGTTGAGTGTTTTAATGCCGGACATAATCACTGTGTGATATCCGGTGCGTGCAAGCTAAGTGCCGTGCTCGATGATGCACTGGCGGCTTTTTTTGATGTGCTGGGGAAAACTTCACTGGCCGATCTGGTTGTTAACGGTCACGCGCTGCAGAGGGTATTAGTGCCGGCAAACGGCAACAGCGTCGGACGGGCATCCGCCGTGCCGGTTCGGACAAACTGATATTAATCAGAGGCGATCAATGAATTATTCTGCATTATGGCTTCTGGGCTTTCGCCCGTTTTTCATTCTGGCGATGGCAGCCGGAGCCTGCCTGCCTGTACTCTGGGCGTTGATTTATTCAGGTGCGCTGAGCGCACCGAACACGACGTTCAGCAGCATGCAATGGCATGCGCATGAAATGTTTTTCGGTTTCGGCTGGGCTGTACTGGGCGGATTTTTGCTCACGGCAAGTCGCAGCTGGGTCAAAGTGCGGGGTTATCATGGCATCGCGTTGATGTGTCTGGTCGCCGCATGGCTGTTCGAGCGCGCAGGCATGTGGTTTCAAGGTGTCTGGCCACCGCTGTTGTTCCGATTTTCAAACAACCTGTTTTTGGGGGCGATCGTTGCAATGATACTGTGGACGCTGGCTCGTAACCGGAGCCGGGATTTTTATCGGGATAACTACTTCTTTCTGATTATCCTGCCTGTGTTCTTGCTCGCTAAATATTTGCTGTTAGGCGAAGCCTATTTTCAGCAGGGCGCGGTCATGGCGGTCGGTTTATTTCGCATGGCGTTTCTGGTCATGCTCGAACGCACGGTCTTTCAATTCATGAAGGGCGCTTGTCAGGTTGAAATACTCAGTAATGAGGCGCTCAATAAAGCGATCAAGCTGCTCTGTCTGCTGCTGGTGTTTTCAGGATTCATGCCGCCTATGATGGCTGGCATCATCGCTTTGCTGGCCGCTTTGTTGCTGAGTGTGAGATTCGTTTACTGGCATCCGGCACGGGCGTTAACGCGGCTTGATATCGGCATCATGTACCTCGGCTATATCGCGATTACCGCGCAGCTGCTGATCGAATTTATAAGGCAGTTCGTCTATCCGCAATGGTCACTGTCCTTGTCCATTCATGTATTCACCTTCGGGGCAATGGGGCTGATCATTCCGGCAATGCTGATCCGCATCACCAAGGGGCATACAGGCCGGGAGGTGATGTTCGATACATCCGACAAATTTGTGCTGTGGGTCATGATGGCGGCGTTTATTTTTCGCCTGATCGCGCCGTTACTCGATTTGGCTGACTATAACAGGTGGATAGGGCTTGCGGCCTTATGCTGGTTCGTCTGTTTTGCAACGTTAGCCTGGCGCTACATCCCGTTTTTGTTGCTGCCGCGAATTGATGGCAAGGAACATTGATCGCGGTATGAAGAAACGCTGGATTCACGACCAGCCTGTCCGTTTTCGGCTGGCCGGTCATCTTGCTATTTCACCCGCACAGGGGCCGTTTTTCCCTCGTTTTTTTGTTCCTGTTTCTGTTCTTTATGTTCGTTCTTTTTGTCGCTCTCGGTGCTGTTTTTTACGCACTTGCAGGTGAATTCATCTGTCTTCGTGCAGCTTTCACCGGCAGCGCAGGCAGACCCGCCGCAATTGCCGGATGCCGTGATGGAGCAGGCCAAAGCCATCGGCGCGAACAAGACCAGGGACAAGGCTAAAACACGCATGTACATATCAATCTCCTCAGTTGATGCCAAAGCGGCCAGCGCAGCCTAGCTCATCGATGAAGCGTTGAACATGTACAAATAGTTTACTCCCCCAGATCGAGGCGCCTGATGTAATGGCAGGTATACCCCGACGGATGCCTGATCAGGTATTGCTGGTGATATGCCTCTGCACGGTAAAACGCTTTGAACGGCACGACTTCGGTGACGATATCGCCACCCAGTTCTCCAGAAAGGTTCGCCGTTTTAATGACCTCCTGAGCGATCATTTGCTGTGCTTCATTCAGATAAAAAATCGCTGAACGATATTGCGTGCCTATGTCGTTGCCCTGCCGGTTGCGGGTGGTCGGATTGTGCATGCGGAAAAATTCGAACAGAAGGTGTCGGTAGCTGAGCACAGCCGGGTCGAATACCACTTTGAGCGATTCAGCATGTCCGGTGCGTCCTGTTTTGACCTGTTCATACACCGCATCGGGCGTGATGCCGCCGGTATAACCCACTTCGGTTGCAGTAACGCCCGGAATTTGCCGCACCAGCTCTTCCATGCCCCAGAAGCAGCCACCTGCGAGGTAGGCGGTTTGAGATTTCGATGATTCGTTCATGGCGACTCCATTGGTGGAAAACAGCATGCTTAAAAAAATAATTGTTTCCATCAGCGTATGAACGCAGAGGGCTAACTTAAAACCGAACCGCTGGCGACGCTTCTTTTTCATGGTTTGAGCCGCTTCTCTTTTTGAATCCTTTTCAGTGGCTCTCTTGTGGCTCAAACTTTTAAATACCGCGTCCGTATCGCCGAAAGCGCGCGATTTTTAGCGACGCTCCTTTTTCATGGCCTGTGCGGCTTCGCGTTTGGAATCCTTCTCTTTTTCAGTGGCGCGCTTGTCATGGAGCTTTTTGCCCTTGGCAAGGCCGATGGTCAGTTTGATTCGGCCGCCCTTGTAATGCATGTCCAGCGGCATCACGGTGTAGCCGGCTCTTTGCACCTTGATCAGGATTTTTTGTATTTCCGCCGCATGCAGCAGCAATTTGCGCGTGCGCACGGGATCCGGGTGGATGTGGGTGGACGCATTGAGCAGGGGGCTGATGTGGGAGCCGAACAGGTACAGTGCACCGTCTTTTGAGGTGATATAGGCTTCTTTGAGCTGGGCGCGTCCGGCGCGGATGGCTTTGACTTCCCAGCCTTCGAGCATCAGGCCGGCCTCGTATTTATCTTCGACGAAATACTCGTGAAACGCTTTTTTATTCTGGATAATGCTCATGATAGGTGAATTTTGCTGTATGTTCGGCTATTCTACCAGTCTTTGGAATTGAATCCTGTATAGCGAATGGCGACAGTTGAGAAAACAGTATTGGTAGCACACAGCGCGGAGCAGATGTTCCTGCTGGTGGACAGGGTGGAGGATTACCCTGTATTTTTACCCTGGTGTGGCGGTTCACGTGTTGTGGACAAGGCTGAAAACAGGGTGCATGCAACGGTTGATATTAATTATCATCATATAAAACAAAGTTTTACCACTGAAAATGTGCGCACCCCATCCAGCCAGATCAACATGACCTTGCAGGATGGACCGTTTCGTCATCTCGATGGTTGCTGGAGATTTATTCCGCTGAGTGATTCTGCCTGTAAAATAGAATTCCGCCTGCATTACGAATTTTCCAGCCGTTTGCTGGAAAAACTGGTGGGGCCTGTTTTTCATTACATCGCCAACAGCTTTGTGGATGCCTTCATCCACCGTGCCGACAAGGTATATCCGATCATATGACTGAAAAAATCAACATTGAAGTAGTGTATGCACTGCCGGATGAGCAGATTCTGTTCAAAAAAGCGGTATCTGAAGGGGCGACGGTGATGGAGGGGATACAGGCGAGCGGGGTGCTCGAAAAATATCCGGCACTGGATTTGGCCACTCACAAACTGGGTATTTTCGGTAAACTGACCAAAGCAGATGCCGTATTGCGTGACCGTGACCGCATTGAAATTTATCGTCCCTTATTAGCAGACCCCAAGGAAGTGCGGCGTCGCCGTGCGGAAGAAGGAAAAGTCATGAAGAAAGGCGGCGGAGACGCGTGATTTTTATAACACTACAGTCGGTTACAGGAAAAAATAAAACAGCTAACGCTGCCATCGTCTGTCATACCATGATGCCCGCCTGCAACATCCGCGTATTCTTGCGGAATACAGATGTCTCTTTTGTATAATGTTAAATTATGACCTGCATTGCCATTCGAATACTTCCGACGGTACGTTAACGCCCTCGGAAGTGGTCAGCCGTGCATTCGGGCGCGGGGTGACAGTGCTGGCGCTGACCGATCACGATGATATAGACGGTCTGGATGAGGCGCGCGGCGTTGCGACCGGGCTCGGTATGACCTTCATCAACGGGGTGGAAATTTCTGTCACGTGGCGTAAACACACGCTGCATATTGTCGGACTGAACATCGACCCGGCTTATGAGCCGTTGCAGGATGGATTGAAGCGGGTGCGCAGCGGACGGGGTGATCGCGCCAGAAAAATGGGCGACGAACTGGCCAAGGTGGGCATCGGTGGTATCTTTCAGGGGGCGCTTAAGCTCGCGACCAACAAAAACATGATAGGTCGAACCCATTTTGCCCGTTATCTGGTTGAAGCCGGGCACTGCAAGGACGTCAAAAGTGTTTTTAACCGGTATCTGGCAACCGGTAAACCCGGCTACGTGCCTCATCGCTGGGCTGATCTTGCGGATGCGATCAGCTGGATTAAGGGAAGCGGCGGGGTGGCGGTGCTGGCGCATCCCGGGCGTTATATGGTTGGCAAACACAGCATGGGCAAGAAGACCATGCACGAGTTGCTCACTGAATTTACCGAGCTTGGCGGGCAGGCTTTAGAGGTCGTCACCGGCAGTCATACACCGGAACAATATGCCGAGTTTTCACGCTATGCCGATGAATTCGGCCTGTTGTCTTCCTGTGGTTCGGATTTTCACGGCCCGAATGAGAGCTATCGCGATCTGGGGCGTTTGCCGGATCTGCCGCTGATCTGCCGTCCGGTCTGGCAAGCATGGGAAGTTTGATTGTTCGAGTTCAATGCGCTGGTGATAGGCATGGCGCGTGTTGCCATAGAAAAAACTGTTTTATAAAATTGAATTATCTCAATATCAAAATGCGTTAATTGACTGTTCTGCGCCTTTGCGTGAGCTCATTTTTGCCTAACCAGGATTTAGCACGACAGGATTACTTATGTCTCAATTTTTTACGATTTATCCGAATAATATCAACATGCGGCTGATCAAGCAGGCCGTGGCCATCCTCAAGGACGGCGGTATTGTGGTTTATCCGACCGACTCGTGCTATGCGTTAGGTTGTATGCTGGACGATAAAAATGCAGTCACCCGTATTCGCCAGATACGCCAGCTCGATGATGAGCATTACCTCACGCTGATGTGCCGCGATCTGTCCGAGATTTCAAATTATGCGCGGGTCGATAATGCGCAATTCAGATTGCTCAAGGCCAATACCCCGGGCAGTTACACGTTCATTCTGGAAGCGACCAAAGAGGTACCCAAGCGCTTGCAGCATCCGAAGCGCAGTACGATCGGCATACGCGTTCCCGATCATCCGGTCGCACTGGCTTTGCTCGAAGAGCTGGGGGAGCCGATGTCGAGTTCCACGTTGATATTGCCCGACGAAGTATGGCCGTTGAATGATGCTGAACTGATCCGCGAATTACTGGAAAAACGGGTGGATGCAGTGATCGACGGCGGCGCTGCGGGCGTGGATTTTACTACGGTGATCGACCTGACCGGTGATGCGCCGGTGCTGTTAAGACAAGGTAAGGGCGATACCGCACCCTTCGGGATCGCAGGATAATGCAAATAGATCAACTGATACAGACGATCACCATCGCTGCCATCCCCATTCTGTTCGCCATCACCTTGCACGAAGCCGCGCACGGCTATGCGGCGCGACTGTTTGGTGACAATACAGCCTATCTGCAGGGGCGCATCAGTCTTAATCCGCTGCGCCACATTGACCCGGTCGGTACGGTGTTGTTGCCGTTGATGACGCTGGTTCTCGGTGGCATCCTGTTCGGCTGGGCAAAACCGGTGCCGGTCAATTTCGGTGCGCTGCGCAACCCGAAAAAGGACATGCTGTGGGTGGCGATTGCAGGCCCGGCTTCCAATTTACTCATGGCATTGGGTTGGGCACTGATATTCAAATTTTCATCTTCATTTACAGAAAATTATTTCACCGAACCGTTGATGGACATGGCCGTGATCGGGATCAAAATCAATGTCGTGCTGCTGGTGCTGAACCTGTTGCCGCTGCCGCCGCTGGACGGCGGGCGGGTTGCGGTCAGCCTGCTGCCGCACCGTGAGGCGTATCAGTTGAGCAAAATTGAGCCGTATGGCATGTATATACTGATTTTTATGGCGATTACGCCGGTGCTGGGCTGGGTACTGTTTCCTCTGATCCGGTTTGTGGAGAGCTTTATTTTTACTATGTTTGGGATTTGAATGTTTACTGATCGCGTATTATCGGGAATGCGTCCTACGGGAAGTTTGCATTTGGGGCATTACCACGGGGTGCTGAAAAACTGGGTGCAGATGCAGCATGAGTTCGAGTGTCTGTTTTTTGTCGCTGACTGGCATGCGCTTACCACCCATTATGAATCGCCGCAAATCATTGAGCAGAGCGTATGGGATATGGTGGTGGACTGGCTGGCAGCGGGCGTGGATCCGGCTCATGCGACCCTGTTCATTCAGTCGAAAGTGCCTGAGCACGCCGAATTGCATCTGTTGTTGTCGATGATTACGCCGCTAGGCTGGTTAGAGCGCATGCCAACCTATAAGGATCAGCAGGCCAGACTTGCTGACAAGGATCTGTCGACTTATGGCTTTTTAGGCTATCCGCTGCTGATGAGCGCGGATGTGCTGATTTACCGTGCAACGCAAGTACCGGTCGGTGAAGATCAGGTGCCGCATGTGGAATTTACCCGTGAGCTCGCGCGTCGGTTTAATCACCTTTATGGCCGTGATCCGGGCTTTATTGAGAAGGCCGAATCGGCAATAAAAAAACTGGGTGGTAAAAAAGCACGTCTTTACAATGAATTGCGTAACCGGTTTCAGGAGCGTGGCGATACCGAGGCGCTCGAATCAGCCAAGGCGCTGCTAGATGAACAGCAGAGCCTGAGTTTTGGCGATCGTGAACGTCTGTTCGGTTATCTGGAGGGCGGCGGCAAGATGATTCTGGCCGAACCTCGCGCCATGCTCACGGCAGCATCGAAAATGCCGGGGCTGGACGGGCAGAAGATGTCCAAGTCCTATAACAACACCATCTCGCTGCGTGAAGATGAAACGAGCGTGGCTAAAAAAATCCGCACCATGCCGACCGATCCTGCGCGCGTTCGTCGTACGGATCCGGGGGATCCTGAAAAGTGTCCCGTCTGGCAGCTTCATCAGGTCTATTCCAATGAGCAAACCCGTCAGAGCGTGATACATGGCTGCAAGAGTGCGGGTATCGGCTGTATTGAATGTAAACAGCCGGTGATTGATGCCGTGCTGCTGGAGCAGCGCCCGATGAGAGAGCGGGCCCAGCTGTATCTGGATGATCCGTCGCTGGTGCGCAATATCATCGCGGACGGTAACGAAAAGGCGCGTAAGCTGGCTACAGAAACAATGCGCGATGTGCGCGAGGCGATGGGCTTAAGTTACTCCTGATTCATGACTGAGCCGCTCTCAGTCCGTCTGCACGGTGAGCCGCTGCTGGTGATGCCGCAGGATTTGTATATTCCGCCGGATGCCCTGGAACTGGTGCTCGATACCTTTCAGGGGCCGCTGGATTTGCTGCTGTATCTGATCCGCAAACACAATCTCGATGTGCTGGATATTCCGATGGCCGAACTGACACGGCAATATCTGGCCTACATCGAGTTGCTCAAGCAGCATAAGCTGGAATTGGCCGCCGAATATCTGCTGATGGCTGCAGTGCTTATTGAAATCAAGTCGCGTTTGTTGTTACCCAAGTCGGTCAAGGTGGCGGAGGATGACGGGGTGGATCCGCGCGTTGAACTGATGCGCCGTTTGCTCGAATATGAGCAAATGAAGCTGGCAGCCCAGCAGTTAAATGCGTTGCCACAGGCAGGACGCGATTTTGAGATCGTGCAGGTATTGATCGAAGAGGTCTGTGAGCTAAGACTGCCGGATATCCGCGTGGATGATTTAAAACAGGCCTGGCTTGCCGTGTTGTCACGTGCCAGACTCAATACCCGCCACACCGTGCGCCGTGAACAATTATCGGTCAGGGAACAGATGGCTCATATTTTACGTTGTCTGAAGGGCGGGCAGTATGTGGCGTTCGATGCCTTGTTTTCCCCTGATGAAGGGCTGGCAAAAATGCTCGTGACTTTCATTGCGGTGCTGGAGTTAGCCAAGGAATATCTGCTGGAAATCCAGCAGGGTGAAATGTTTGGAGTCATTTATGTCCGAATCAGTCAAATCTGAGCGTAAAACGCCCGTCAAGGTGGTGGCGCATGAACGCTCATTGACGGGCTCGGCGGCAGCCGTTGACGTGCCGTCATTCAAAATTATCCTTGAAACGGCTTTGCTGACCTGTTCTGAGCCGTTGTCTGTGAGTGAAATGAAGCGGCTCAGTGGTGATGCGCTCAATCTCCATCAGATTGAGTCGGTCTTGGCGGAATTGGCGGGTGACTGGCAAGGTCGCGGCGTCGAATTGACGCAGGTAGCCAGCGGCTGGCGCTTTCGTGCAAAAGCACAGATGCAGCCCTATCTTGACAGACTGAATCCGCAAAAGCCGCCGCGATATTCCCGGGCTGTGCTTGAAACACTGGCAATCATCGCCTATCACCAGCCTGTCACTCGCGGAGACATTGAGGAGATTCGCGGGGTATCGGTTGCCTCGACCATACTCAAAACGCTGGAGTCACGGGAATGGATAGAAGTCGTCGGTCAACGCGACACACCCGGTCGTCCTGAATTGTTTGCTACGACCTCCAGATTGCTGGACGACCTGAACCTGCGCGCCTTGCAGGAATTGCCCTCTTTGCAACAGATGGGCGTATTGCTGGAACAGGAGGAGCGAGGAGAATAGCCGGTACAGATATTTACTCATAGGGAAAAATTGTTCACGGTTCAGTTTTTTCCTGCTGCCGGTGCGTATGGGGTAGACTTCACAGAATAATTGTTTTATTGATGGTTTGAACAGCCCCTTATTTCCTGGAACTTCCCTGTGACTAACGTTAAAAAATTTGCAATGTCGCTGCTTTGCATGAGTTGTTCGCAGGCTTACGCTGCCGACTACGTCAGCGAGACGGATTACTATCAGGAACTGCCAGTGGTGCTGAGCGCATCGCGCCTGTCGCAACCGCTTTCCGAAGCACCCAATGCGATGACCGTGATTGACCGCAAGATGATCGTCGCATCGGGCTTTAGAAGCATTCCTGATCTGTTCAAGATGGTGCCGGGGATGTATGTCAGTGCCTATAAAGGCAGTCAGCCGTTTGTGGCCTATCACGGATCGATCGATCAATACGCGCACAGCATGCAGGTGATGATCGACGGGCGAAGCGTGTATATGCCCCCGATGAATATGGTGGACTGGGCTCAATTGCCTGTCACGGTGGACGACATTGAGCGCATCGAGGTCATACGGGGGCCTGCCGCTGCATCGCATGGTGCAAACTCGACGCAGGGCGTGATCAGTATCACGACACGGGAAGCCGGAAGCGCGGAGGGGCGGCAGGTGTCCTATACGCATGGCAGTCAGGGCATCAACGATGTCGCCGCACGATTTGGACATCGCGGCGACACACTCGACTATCACATGACGGTCGCTTATACGGCGGATAACGGTTATGACAATCTTACGTCCCCCCCGAACAATTACCCCATTACAAAATTTCAGGCCCCGTCCCTGATCAACAATACTTTCGATAGCAGTCAGGCGCGCCTGATCAATTACCGCGCAGATTATCATCCCAACGGCATTGATCGCTTCGATGTGCAGTTCGGCATGAACCATAATGTGAAAAGTGTCGGCTGGACCGACAGTACAGGCAATCCTGTTCACGATCTGTTTGCCAATTCAGGTTTTATGCAGCTGGGATGGATACGCGCACTGGATAACAATGCAGAGTTCAGTTTGCGTTACTACCATATCGGGCAAAATCAACATGAAGCCTTTCCTGTCATCTCATTGGGGGCGGGGCTGATTACCCAGTCGATCAATGCGATTCGCGACGAAATCGAGTTGCAGCATACGCTACCGTTAACACCGACTAACCGCTTGGTTTACGGGGCCGCATATCGTACTGATGCGGTGGTCAGTCAGGGGAATATTCCTCAACGGGCGATGCTGTACGCATCTGACGTCAGTACAAATGAATTTAGGTTGTTTGCACATGACGAGTGGCGTATTTTTCCAAGTCTGCTGCTCAATACCGGTGCGATGCTGGAGAAAGATGGCGTGGGTCATCAGAATGTCTCGCCTCGCGCCTCATTAAATTATCATCTGACACCGCAACACACGTTACGAATGGGCGCATCCATTGCCTACCGCACGCCGTCGTTAATGGAACAAAAAATCCCCGTGATTCAACCCGGTGAATTATTCGTCATCAATGCGAGAACGACTTCGCCGGGACTTTTGCCGGAACAGATGTTGTCACGCGAAATCGGCTATCTGGGCGAGTTGCCTGACTGGAATACGACGATAGACCTGCGAGTGTTCAATGATCAGGCTAGTAATGGTATTTTTTATGACAATATAATCAAAAAGGCATTTGTAAACGGGTTGAACTTGAATTATCGGGGGTTCGAGGCGACCGTCAAACATGCATTTTCTGAAGACAGTCAGTTGACGGCCAATTTTTCACATGAACTGGCCAGCAGCAACGTGCCTGCGCTGGTGTCGTCAGGATTGATCAAGCCAACGCTGCTGATTCCATCCGGCACAGATCTGTTGAGCGCCAGTATGCCGCGCAACAGTGCCAGTTTGCTGTTTTCGCAGCGCCTGTCGCATGAGTATGCATTCAGCACCTCTTTTTATTATCAGGCGGCGATGCAGCCGTTCGATCGGGGTGTGATTGATTTTCAGCCGATACAGCGGCGCGTGGATGCACGCATCGCAAAAGCGTTTAATCAGGGCGGCGGGGTGAAAGGGGAAATAGCGCTGGTGATGCAAAATATGTTCGATAGCAAATACACCGAATATGTTGCCAACAACGTTTTCAACCGGCGCGGCTATGTCACGCTGACTCTGAACTGGTAAAACCAGCTTGTTTGTCAGGATCATAAGCCGGTTGTTGATTGTGATGTGCTGCTGGTGTGCACCGGCGTGCCACGCTACAGGAAATATTCACGTGCTGCTGGTGCAAAGTGACAGCAATCTTCTGTATCAGACTTTCACCCAGACCGTGATGCGGAATCTGCCTGAAAATATTCAGGTGAGTGTACTGGCGCGCGCGGGGGATTATAGTGGTCAGACAGCCGATCTGATTGTGACAGTCGGGGTAAAGGCGGCTGAACAGTTCACGGGCAAGACATCCGTCCCTATGCTTGCGGCGATGATCCCGAGCAGTGCTTATGCCGATCTGCTGGCTAAACGACGCAATACAATTTCCGCCATCTATTTGGATCAGCCATGGGCCAGACAGGCTGATTTCTTGCGTGCAGCCCTGCCCGAACGCAGAAAAATCGGCGTGCTGCATGCGGCCGATACACATCTTGATCTATCCTCATTGCGTACTGAACTGGTCAGGGCGGGCAATGTACTGATCGAACGTCCATTGCACGCCAGCGATACCTTATTTGCCGATATGGAAAGCGTGCTGACGGCAAGCGAGGTTTTGCTGGCCGTGCCGGATAGTGCGGTTTACAACAGCAACAGTATCCGGAATATTTTACTGTCAAGTTACCGGCGCGGCATTCCGCTGGTCGGGTTTTCCCAGGCCTATGTCAAAGCCGGCGCGTTGTGCGCGATTTTTTCCACCCCTGAACAGTTAGCCGCACAAACAAGCAATACCATCACGCTGTTTTCCAGAACGGGTAATTTGCCGGGGCCACAGTATCCTGTCCTTTATTCCATCGATGTCAATCAGGAGGTGGCCAGAACACTGGGTATCAATTTGAATTCGGTCGAATCACTTCATGTTCAGATTGATAAGTCGTCACGGAGTCAGCGATGAGCAAACAATACGGGATAAGAGCCCATGTTGCATGGCTGACACTCCTGCCTTTGCTGGTCATGGTGACCAGTCTGGAAATTTTTTTGCTGCACGACCGTTTCACCGATATGGATCGCTATCTGAAAACGCGCGGCGAGTTGATCGCAGCCCAGCTGGCTGCGAGCAGTGAATATGGCGTATTCTCTAATAACCGTGTATTTTTAAAAACGCTTGCCGACAATGCACTGTCACTTCCCGATGTCAGGTCGGTGGCTGTGATGAATGCGAATTCGACCATCTTAGTTGCATCAGGTCAACGGTTGCCCCCCCTTGATGACAAAGCCACGCTTCACGCAGGCGACAGGCTGAAACGAGTGAATCTTGATCTGTTCGAGCAAGGTCATACACTGAAGGTGTATCAACCCATTGTATCGACACAAATTGCGCTTGATGAGCTGGATCTTATTGCTGCGAGCAATAAGATAGGGACGGTGGTGGTGGAAATGAGCCGGGATTCAACAGACAAGCTAAAATCTGATCTGTTCTGGTTGGCCTTGCTGGTGACATCTTTATTTTTGCTTGTGACACTGTATCTGGTGAATCTTGCCAGCCGCCGGATTGTTGTACCCATCAAGAAATTAAGCGGAGCGATCAAGTTAATCGGCGGGGGGAACCTTGAGGTCAGGGTAAATGCCCCCAGCCGCATTACTGAGCTGTGTACCTTGACCGTCGGCATCAATCAGATGACCGCGGATTTGCAACACGAGCGGGATATCTTGCAGCAACGCATTGAAGAGGCCACTTTGCAATTACGCGAGCTGGCTTTTTATGACCCGCTGACAAAATTGCCTAATCGTCGATTGTTGAATGACAGACTGGCGAAGTGTATGGCATCCGGCCACCGTGGGGAATATCATAGTGCGTTGATGTTTATCGATCTGGATAATTTCAAACCGCTCAATGACCAGTTCGGACATGAGACAGGGGATCTTCTGTTGATTGAGGTCGCGAGTCGCATCAGCAGCTGTCTGCGCGAGGTGGATACCGTTGCACGATTCGGTGGGGATGAATTCGTGGTGATGCTGGATAAACTGTGTGCTGATTATGATGCGTCCGTTCAGGAAGCAAAGATCGTTGCAGAAAAAATTCGTTGTATATTGTCGGAAAAATATAACCTTAACAGCAAGATGCAGGGGATGGCGGATATCCGTATTGATCACCAATGCAGCTGCAGTATCGGTGTGGTCGTCTTCGCAGGGCATGAGGCTATTCAGGAAGAGATTTTGAGCCGGGCGGATATGGCGATGTACCGCGCAAAACATGAAGGCCGCAACCGGATCTGTGTGTACGATCTTCTTTGGGTATAGTGAGGCAAATTAAAATGATGCAGTGCCGTCACACACAGAGCATTTTTCTGTAAGCCCCATTGTACCTGCGTCAATTGAGACTCATGCCGAATCCGAGGCCGTTTCAGGCTATCAATAAATACGATTCATAACCGGATACCGTAGATGATCAAATTAAAATTGCACTGGCAAATTCTGATTGCACTGGCGCTGGCAGCCATTGCCGGTACGCTTGCGGGCACCGAGGGCGCGCTGTTCGGGGTGCGTTTTTATGCTGTGTTCGACTTTACCGGTACGCTGTTTTTAAATGCGCTCAAGATGCTGGTTGTGCCGCTGGTGGTGTCTTCGATTATCGTCGGTATTGCCGGTAACGGCGGCGCTTTCGGTAAACTGGGACTCAAGACCCTGGCGTACTACCTCGCGACGACGTTGCTGGCCGTCCTGGTCGGCTTGGTCATCGTGAATATGGTCGCGCCGGGAATGGTCAACGGTGAACCTGCACGGCATCTGCTTGGCATGTCGGCGCATGCCAGCGAAGTCGTGGCGCGCGTTGAAGGCCGGGACACAGGCGATCTGGTCGGTATTTTTCTGCGCATGGTGCCTGACAATATCGTGGCTGCTGCCGCGAGTGGCCAGATGCTTGGGCTGATTTTCTTCAGCCTGCTGTTCGGCTATTTTATGACCAAAATTGAGGCTGACTATGCGCAGAGTATGTACCGCTTCTGGCAGGGACTATTTCAGGTGATGATGAAAATCACCGACTGGGTGATGAAGTTCGCGCCCATCGGTGTCTTCGGTCTGGTTGCCAAAGTGATCGCCAGCACCGGATATTCCGCCTTTGTGCCGCTGTTCTGGTTCTTCATCAGCGTGATCGCAGGGCTTGCCGTGCATAGTCTGCTGGTACTGCCCTTGCTGCTGTATTTTGTCGGACGGGTCAATCCGCTGCGCCATTATCGCGCGATGGCGCCGGCGCTGTTAACTGCGTTTTCTACCTGTTCATCTGCTGCCACCTTGCCGCTGACGATGGAGTGCGTTGAAAAAAATGCCGGCGTATCCAATCGTATCAGCAGTTTTGTGCTGCCCCTGGGGGCGACGGTCAATATGGATGGTACGGCCTTGTATGAATGTGTGGCCGCGATGTTTATCGCTCAGGCTTACGGTATCGATCTGGGATTCGTGCAGCAATTTACCATCGTGCTGATGGCACTGGTCACGTCGATCGGCGTGGCCGCCATTCCCTCGGCCAGCCTGGTTGCCATTGCCATTATCCTGTCTTCCGTCGGATTGCCGGTGGAGGCAATCGGGCTGATCCTCGCGGTCGACCGGGTACTCGATATGTGCCGCACCTCGGTTAATGTTTTCAGCGACGCCTGCGGCGCGGTGATCATCGCGCGCCTGAGCGGCGAAAAGGGTGTGCTGGGCATATCATGATGGTCGTGCGGTATTTTTCGATAATACGACAAGGAGTGCTCTGATTGCAGGGTTTGTATTTTATAATGAAACGTTTTTGATCGATTTGCAGTGCTTATTCGGGATGGTTTTATAAATAATATGGTCACCTGCTTCGATCGGGTGGCGTGATGAAAGTCTGCTTGTGCAAGTTTCCTTGAATATTTCGCTGGTCGTGTTGTCTGTGCTGGTTGCGATCGCCGGTGCGTTTGCCGCCCTGACACATGCCCAGCGCATGCGCGAGAGCACAGGCCGGATGGCGGCACTGTGGATGGTGGCCGGCGGCAGTACGATGGGCGTGGCGATATGGTGTATGCACTTCATCGGCATGCTGGCTTTGCATTTGCCCATCCCGCTGTCCTTTGATCCGTCTCTGACTTTGCTCTCCGGGCTGCCGGCTGTATTTGCAGCGCTGCTGGGATTTAACGTGTTGCGCGCTGCCAGCATCAGCATACCTCGCATCGCAATCAGCGGGATGTTGATGGGGGCGGGCATCAGTCTGATGCATTACACGGGCATGGCAGCGCTGAATATGTCTCCGGCAATTCGTTATGATCCGCTGGTGTTTACGCTGTCCGTGCTCATCTCTTTTGTGGCCTCCTGGGTCGCCTTGCTGATAATGTACCAGTCAGAGCGTATTCAGTTGCCGCCCTTGCCGCGTTTTGTGCTCGGTGCAGTCATCATGGGAGGCGCGATCTCCGGCATGCATTACACTGCTATGCTGGGTATGAACATCGCACCTTCGAGCATTTGTCTGTCGGGAGCATCCCGATTCGATCCGAAAATACTGTCCATGCTGGTATCTGTCATCGCCGTTCTGTGGTTCGCCGGTGGAATTATGGCCAGCCTGTTTGACCGGCGAATGGCGCAAAAAAATGCACAGAATTTAGCCATGCTGGAACAGAAATATATGCAATTGCTCGCAGATACCGAGAGGAAAACGCTCGAAATGACGTGTTCACTGCGTGATAGTGAAGCGCAGCTCAGCATGACATTAAAGTATGCGCCTGATGCGGTGTTCATCACCGAACGCGACGGGCGCATTGTTTATGTCAACGACAGCGTAATTGATTTGCTGGGCTATACACGGCAGGCGCTGTACGACATGACTGTGTTTGACCTGGCGCCAACTGACTGGCGTGCGGTCTATCAGGCTGAAGTCGGTAAAATACTGGCCGATCATGAGCGTCATTTCATGGAAATACGTCTGCTGAGAAAGGACGGCGTAAAAATCCCGATGGAACTCAATGCGGTGCTGTTGCCCAATGGCCGGATTTACGGCGCTTGCCGGGATATTACCGAGCGAAAAATGGCGCAGCGCGTGTTGCAGGATACCCAGAATAATCTGCAGTTGTTGCTCAATTCCGTAGCGGAAGGGATATATGGCGTGGATACAGACGGGCTGTGCACGTTCGTCAATGCAGCCTTCCTCAATATTTTGCGATATCCCTCAGCAGAGGAGGTGGTCGGAAAACATATTCATTCGCTTATTCATCATAGTTATGCAGATGGTCGTATTTATCCCGCATTAGCGTGCAAAATGTATGTGGCATTCAGTGCGATGCAGGCAGTACATGTTGATGACGAAGTATTCTGGCGCAAGGACGGCACTGCTGTGGCAGTTGAATACTGGTCACATCCGGTAATCAAGGATGGCGTAGTTCAGGGAGCGGTGGCTACCTTTCTGGATATCACCGAGCGCAGACTGACCGAGCAAAAAGTTCATCAGTTAGCGTTTTATGATGCGCTGACCGGCCTGCCGAATCGTCGTCTGCTGATGGATCGGTTGCATCAGGCCTTTGCTGTCAGCGAGCGGAATGCGCGCTATGGCGCGCTGATGTTTCTGGACCTTGATCATTTTAAAACGCTGAACGACACCAAAGGCCACGAGATCGGGGATTTGCTGCTGATCGAAGTGGCCGCTCGCCTGCAAAGTTGTATTCGCGATGGTGATACGGTGGCTCGTCTGGGCGGGGACGAGTTTGTGGTGGTGCTGGAGATGTTGAGCGCGGAGGTGAACGAGGCGGTCACGCAGGCAGAACTGGTCGGTGAAAAAATACGCGCTGCGCTCAATGTCCCGTATCAATTGAATCAATACGAGCACAGCACGACACCCAGTATCGGGATCGTTCTGTTTCAGGGGCATCAGCAGAGCATCGATAATCTGCTCAAGTATGCCGATACGGCAATGTATCAGGCCAAATCGGCCGGGCGTAATGCGATCCGTTTTTATGACCCGGATATGCAGGCGGCACTGGAAGCACGCATCGAGCTGGAGGCTGAGTTGCGACTGGCGCTGGAAAAGCAGCAGTTTTGTCTTTACTACCAGATTCAAGTTGACAGCAGGCGTGCTGCAATTGGTGCGGAAGTGCTGCTGCGCTGGATACATCCCGTGCGTGGTCTGGTGTCCCCGCTGAAATTCATTCCGCTTGCCGAGGAGACCGGATTGATTTTGCCGATCGGTCTGTGGGTGCTGCAAACAGCCTGCGCACAGCTCAAGGTGTGGCAGGATGATGTTTCAACGCGTAATCTGGTGCTGGCGGTCAATGTCAGTGCACGTCAATTCAGACAAGAGGATTTTGTAGCTCAAGTGCAGCGCGTGCTAATGGACAGCGGTGCAAAAGCCGGTAATCTGAAGCTCGAACTGACTGAGAGCATCGTACTGGAAAATGTCGAAGATACGATTGCCCGGATGCGTGAAATCAGACAGCTAGGCGTGAGCTTCTCGATGGATGATTTCGGTACCGGCTACTCATCGCTGCAATATCTCAAGCGGCTGCCGCTCAATCAGATCAAAATCGATCAAAGTTTCGTTCGCGATATTGCAACGGATCCGAATGATGCGGCCATCGTGCAGACGATCATCGCGATGACCGAAGCGATGGGGCTGGATGTGATCGCCGAAGGCGTGGAAACTCAGGTTCAGTTGGAGTTTCTCGATCTGCGCGGGTGTCATGCTTTTCAGGGCTATCTGTTCAGTAAACCCGTGCCCATAGAGCAGTTCGAAGCGCTGCTTAAATCAAACTGATTTGAAATTCAGTGTGAGTCAGCACATCGTCGACTCGCCGAATTGTTAAGGCGGGACGCTTGAAACAGCCTTAACACATTAACGGACTGATTTTTTTATCGTCTCCGGCTGGTTTGCTTATCGTCAGAATCCAGTCAGGTGCGACAATATGTCACATTCCCAGTCAGGTTATTCATCCCTACAATCCGCCCCGTTATAAATTAATACAGGTGGATGCGGGATGAATGGCAAACAAATATTCGCGCTCAGCGTGCTGGCGCTGGCAGTTAATCAGGCAGTTTATGCGGCAAATGATATGTTGCAGGAAGTACACGTCTCGGCAGAGAAGTTAGATACCTTGCCATCAGCTTCGGTACCGCTGATAAAAACGTGGCAGCGCATTAATACCAGCGATACGGCCAAAATACTTGAAGATCAGCCCGGCGTGAGTCTTTACAAGGCGGGCGGTGTATCCAGTCTGCCGGTGATACACGGCATGAATGACGACAGGGTGCGAGTAAAAGTCGATGGCATGGATCTGATTTCGGCTTGTGCTAATCACATGAATTCGCCCCTGTCGTACATCGATCCGTCCAGTGTCGGCAGCGTTGTGGTGTTTGCAGGCATTACACCAGTCAGTGTTGGCGGTGACAGTATAGGCGGTACGATACAGGTTGACTCGATGGCACCGGAATTCGCCAGAACGGGCGAGGCAGCCTTGCTCAAAGGTCAGGCCGGTGCGTTTTATCGCAGCAACAATGCGGCGCAAGGCGGCAATCTTTCCGCTACGATTGCAGGTGAAAATGTATCCGTGCGCTATACCGGATCGACTGTTTCAGCCAAAAATTATACAGCAGGGGGGGGGTTTAAGGCGCCGGGCGTCTCTGCCGGGACGATTTCAAATGTCTATCTTGCAGGCGACGAGGTGGGATCAACCCAATACAAGTCAAACAATCATGCCGTTGACTTCGGATTCCGCCATGAAAATCATCTGTTCGAGTTGAAAGTGGGGCAGCAAAATATCCCCTATCAGGGGTTTGTCAACCAGCGCATGGATATGCTGAAAAACGACAGTCAGCATGTCAATCTCAACTACACCGGGGAATTCGGCTGGGGAACGCTGCATGCCCGTGCCTACAATGAGCATACTCAGCATTACATGAATTTCCTTGACGCCAAAACATCCTCGATGAGTCCGCTGGGCATGCCAATGAATACAGACGGAAAAAATACCGGATTCCTGATTAAGGGTGACGTGATTCTGTCCGAACGGGATATCCTGCGGGTCGGCGCCGAGTCACAGCGTTATCGCATGAGTGACTGGTGGTCACCTGTTGCCGCAACCGGCATGATGGGCGGCGGTACATTCCAGAATATCAACAACGGGCAGCGCGACCGCCTGGCATTGTTCGGTGAATGGGAAGCGCGCTGGAATCAGCAATGGTTATCGCAACTGGGACTGCGCAGCGAATCAGTGACGATGAATACCGGCGCGGTACAGGGCTACAACGTCATGATGTACGGAAATCCGCTGTTAGCTACCAGCATTCCCGGTGCATTCAATGCGGCTAACCGTCATAGCACCGACAGCAACATCGATTTGACCGCGCTCGCACGTTACACGCCGGATGAACGCAAGACTTTTGAATTTGGCTTTGCGCAAAAGACCCGTTCGCCTAATCTGTATGAACGATTCGCCTGGACGACTAATAATTTCATGGCGATGTCGATGAATAACTGGGTCGGGGATGGCAATGCGTATGTCGGTAATCTCAGTTTAAAACCTGAAGTTGCGCGTACCCTGAGCGGTTCTGCCAGTTGGCATGATGACAATGGCTTTGAAGTGAAGGTCGCGCCGTATTACACACATGTGCAGAACTACATCGATGCGGCGCGCTGCCCGGTCGTCGCAGGGAGTACGACCTGTACGGAGGCCAATCTGGCCGCGACAACGGGTTTTGTTAATCTGCAAATGGTGAATCAAAGCGCACGTCTGTATGGCGCGGATATTTCAGCGCGACTGCCGATTGCCGATGCAACCGGCTATGGCAGCTTTGCAGCTAAGGGTGTGTTCAATTATGTGAACGGTAAGAACCTGACTACCGGGGATAACCTGTACCACATCATGCCGCTCAATGCCAAAATCAGCATAGAGCAGCATGCCGGTGACTGGACCAATTCGATCGAGACGCAACTGGTCAGCGCGCACACAAATGTTCAGGCTGTTCGCAATGAACTGCAATCAGGCGGTTACAGCCTTTTGAATTTGCGCAGCAGCTATGAATGGAAGCAAGTCCGCTTCGATGCGGGTGTTGAAAATCTGCTCAATAAATATTACGTTGATCCGCTGGGTGGCAGCTATCTGGGGCAGCGTGTCATGGTTGCCGGGACTGGCGTACCCGGTATGGGCCGCTCGGTCAATGCAGGGGTCACGGTTAAGTTTTAATTCCGTCTGTCGTGCGTGAGGCAGCCCCGGGCGAGCTGTCACTGCACGATACGGCGCCTTTTTAAGCCTGATTTGTGTGCGGGTGGGCACGATTCTAAAGCAACGGAAACGACTCCGGTAAGTAATGAGTGATCGGACTCAGGCTTGCCTCAGCGTTTAATAACATTTGATTGACCGATAAGGAACATGTAATGAACAGAAGAGAATGGTTGCTGGGGGGAATGGCACTTGCCGGTGCTGTTATAGCCGGAAATGCACAGGCTGATGTGCATCAGCACGACATGAGTATGCATGAACATCATCACGCTGATCCTGCCAATACGGCGCTGGCGAAGTCCGCTTCCGATTGCATACAAACGGGGCAGGTGTGTCTTGATCACTGCCTGATGTTGCTGGGTGATGGTGAAAAAGACATGGCGGCTTGCGCTAAGAGTGTGAATCAGATGCTGGCGTTATGCGGCGCGCTACAGCAACTGGCTAATCAACATTCCACACTGTTACCAACGCTGGCTGCGCTTGCGCAGGATGCCTGCGATCAATGTGAAGCAGCCTGTAAAAAACATGCCGGCAAACATGATCAGTGTAAAGCCTGTGGTGATAGCTGTGCAGCTTGTGCGAAAGAATGCAGAAAGCTGGCCGGATAGAAGGGGTTTTTATAATATGCTGATTATTACCCGCGTAAAATAGGGCGTACCGCTCTGTCAGCCGGTAAAATGCATCCTTATATTTAAATATCCTTACGCATGTTGTCACCCATCAACGTATGTCCAGCAACGCACCGGTTGAGGAAGGCGGGGGTGATCACGCTGGTACTGCTGGTGCATGGCGTGGCCGTGCTGATCCTGATGATGCAGCCGTCCCCTGTTGTGCGGCGTGAATTATCCGTCTCTTTAGAAATGATGGCACAGCCAAAGGCTGAACTATTGCATGAGACGCCGCACACTCAACAGCCTAAGCCGAAAACGCCGCCTGTACATAAGTCTGTCATTAACAGAGCAGAAAAAAATCAACTGGAGCCACCGCCGCAAGCGGTTGTCGCCAGTCCGGTTTTTCCCGAACAGCCTCAAATCATGCATTCTGATATGGCTCAGGTTGATGTCAGTGCGCCTGTGAGTTCTGCAATAGTCAGCACGCCTGATACGGTTCCTGATTACAACGCCGCTTATCTTAATAATCCGCCTCCCTCATATCCGATGGTCGCCAGACGCATGGGCTGGCAGGGCAAGTTGGTTCTCAATGTCGAAGTGCGCTTCGATGGCATGTGCGGCGAAATGCGGGTACTGCACAGCAGCGGGCATGAAATACTGGATAATGCCGCGATGAGTACGGTTAAGGGCTGGCATTTTTCACCTGCCACAAATGCCGGGCATCCCGTTACGCAATGGTTCAAAGTGCCAATTGTTTTTTCACTTGAGGAAAAGTAAGTATGAATGTTAATTCACCAGTCGTATTTGGCGCGCTGCTGTTATTAGTGCTGCTGTCGGTCGCAACCTGGTCGATCGCACTGCTTAAACTAGGGCGGCAGATTCAGGATAAAAAACGCAATGGGATTTTTAATGCTGATTTCTGGGCCGCACGAGACTGGTGTGCCGCGGAAGCCGTGGCTGAAAAAGGTGAGGGGGATATTGCACAATTGGCCAGAGCAGGGTTTACCGAACTCAAGGTGTTAGGTTCGGACAGGCAGGATCTGATGCATACCGGTGCACCACAGGAGTTGCTGGAACGCCAGTTGCGTCAGCAGGTGCAGAACATCAAGCGATTCCACGAGCGGGGGCTGGCAGAGCTGGCGACCATCGGTTCGACTGCCCCTTTTGTTGGTCTGTTTGGTACGGTGTGGGGCATCATGCACGCGCTGCAGAATATCGGTCATAGTGGTACAGCGTCACTGGATGTGGTGGCAGGTCCCATCGGCGAGGCGCTGATCGCCACCGCCATCGGCATTGCAACGGCCTTGCCCGCGGTATTAGCCTACAATTATTTTCTCCGAAATCTGCGCATGCGGGTCGGTGAGCTGGATAATTTTTCTCATGACTTTATGCGCCTGGCACTAAAGCATAACTTTAAGGGGTGATATGTCGTTTAACAATGATACCGATGGCGGGATGATGAGCGAGATTAACGTCACACCCCTGGTGGATGTGATGCTGGTGCTGCTGGTGGTGTTCATCATCACGGCGCCGCTGCTGGCCCCTCAGTCTTTGAAAATCAGCCTGCCGAAGACCGGGGCGGTGCAACAGGGAGAAAAACCGAAGAAAGTCAGTCTGGTTGTCGATGCAGCGGGATATATCGAGCTGGATCAGCGCCATATCAGCGATCAGGCGCTGGAGCAAATTTTAAAGCAGCGTGCAGCTGAACCCGATTTTCAGCTGCAGATCGAGGCGGACACGGCGGTTCCCTACGGACGCATCGCCGAACTGATGGCGCTGGCGCAACACGCCGGTGTTGCAAAACTCTCGTTTGTCACGCTGGCAAAAATACACTGAACTGGTTGTTGTGTTATATAATAACAGAATGAATTTTCAGCTATTTTCCTCTTCGTTGTTCCGTTGCTGCATCGTCGCCATGCTGCTGTTCAGCCTGTGGGCAAACGTCACTCAGAATTTTTGGATGCAGGATGCACAGGGAAATAGTGTATTGACACAGGATGAGGAACCTCATGCAGATGATTCTTTTGAACAGCCTGCGCTGATCTCTCATGCTCTCCCCGCAATGGGCTTATTGCATCAATCCGTCTATCTGCAGCAACGGCCACAGCCTGTCCTGGCAACCTGCTTTCCACCCCCCGATCGTCCGCCTGCCGAACCCGTCTGATTTCTGACTGACATACTGCGTCGTTCTTGCTGCCCCCCGGGGCAGCGCAATCTACGGATTCAAACATGAAAATTTGTCATTTGATGACAGGGGTGATATCGCTTCTGTTGGTATCTTTCGTCAGCGCAGCGCCGCTGACGCTTCCACAAGTCCTGGCGCTGGCAGAACAAAACAGCCCTGCACTGCGGGGCGCCGAAGCAGGCTCAGATAGTGCCCTTGCAGCGCTCGACACGGCCCGTGCCTATCCCAATCCGGATATCGAGTTTGGTTCTGGCAACTCGCATCTGTTGCCGCCCACCGCGTTAAGAGGGCACAACAGCGCGCTGACTATTTCACAGCCTGTGGAATTTCCCGCCCTGCGCAATGCAAGGGCGCGCGCTGCAGAGGCGGGGGTAACATCTGCCTCTGCGCAGAGGGAGGATGCACGGATCAGTCTGTATGCCCAGGTAAAACTGGCATTTTTCGACATATTGCGTCGTCAGGAGGAGGCCGGGCTCGCATCGGAAAACCATGCGCTGCTTTTGCAGATACGCAACCGGGTCAAGCTACGGGTAGAGGTCGGCGAATCACCCCGTTATGAGCTGGTGAAGGCGGAGGCGGAGTCACTGACGGCGGAAAACGCGGCCAACAGCGCCCAGATCCGGGTCGTTCAGGCCAGAGACCGTTTGCGCAGCCTGCTTGGCGCACCGCTTGCCGAACCGTTCGAAGTCGTTCATGTCACGGAAGCGCTGCCTGAATTGCCTGAAATCGTTCAGTTGCGTGCAGAATTGCTTGCCAATCAGCCACAGCTTATGACGGCGCTTGCCGAAACCTGGCGGGCTGAAGCGAAGCTTGAGCAGGAACGCAGTCTGCGCATCCCTCAGCCTACCTTGAAATGGAGTGCAGAGCGGCATCCCGATGTGAATCTCTGGCGGGTCAGTCTGGCGATGCCGCTGCCGCTCTGGAATCAGCGCGCAGGCCCTGTCGGCGAGGCACATGCGAACCGGGAGCGGGCGCTGGCTGATCAGGAACGCATCCGTTTCAGTTTGCTCGGTGAGCTGGATCAGGCCTACGGGCGCTATCAGATCGCCCGCCGCCAGCTGCTTGTTTTTGAGACGGGGCTGATGCGCGATGCCGAGACGGCCCTCAAAGTCGCCGAAGCCGCTTACCGCTATGGCGAGCGCGGCATACTCGATTACCTCGATGCACAGCGCGTCTATCGCAGCACCCGTCTGGATTTCCTCAATGCCCGTTATGAACTGCAATTTGCGCTGATCGATATCGAGCGACTGCGCGCCGGAGAAAGAAAATGATTTCAACCAAAAGATATTTATTGTCCGCATTGATATTCGCCTTGCTGCTGGGTGCCTGTCAGAAGAAGCAGGAAGCGCCTCCCGTCGCGGTAGCGGAGGATCCTTCCATCGTGACGGTTACGCCTGAATTGCTCAAAAGGCTGAGTGTTTCTGCCGTTGGAGAAGGCGAGATGACCGAAACAATACGCGTTCCGGCGCGCATCGAGGTGGACGAGCAGCGCGTGGCCAGGATTGGCGCTGCGGTGACCGGACGATTAACCGAGATACATGCCGATCTCGGGCAGCGGGTGCACCGCGGTGAGGTACTGGCAAAACTGCACAGCGCGGAGCTGTCTTCCTCGCAGCTTGCGTATCTCAAGGCGGTATCCCAGGAAGGTCTGCAGATGCGGGCGGTCAGTCGCGCAAAACTGCTGTTCGAATCCGATGTGATCAGTGCGGCCGAGTTGCAAAAACGCGAAAGCGAACTGTTGCAGGCGGAAGCTGAGCGTCAGACTGCACATGATCAGCTCGAAGTGCTGGGCATGACCGAGGCGGATCTCGACAAGCTGGCTCAGACTCGAACCGTACACTCCCTGTCTTCGGTGGTGTCCACGCTGGAAGGGGCGGTGATCGAGCGAAAAGTCACCCAGGGTCAGGTGGTTCAGCCCGCCGATGCGCTGTTTACCATCGCGGATCTCTCTCATGTCTGGCTGGTCGCCGAGATACCGGAGCAGCAGGCAGGGCTGGTCAGAACGGGCGGGGTCACGGAGGCCGATATTCCGGCTTTGTCGGGCAGCCGCATCAAGGGAAAACTGATTTTTGTATCGGATACCGTGAAGCCTGACACACGCACCGTGACGGCGCGCATGGACGTGGAAAATCCGGATCATCTGCTCAAGCCCGGCATGTTAGCTTCCATGCTGATACGCGGTGTGACGCGCAACCGGGTGATGGTGCCTGTGGTTGCCGTGGTGCGTGAAGACAACAAGGATTACGTGTTCGTTCAGCTGGCTGACAAACGTTTCCAGTTGCGGCAGGTGAAACTGGGACCGGAGAATGCGGGGGTAGCCCCTGTGCTCGAAGGCTTGAACGAAGGAGAAAAGATCGTGACCGATGGCGCATTTCACCTGAATAACGAGCGTCGCCGTAAAGAGCTGGAAGGTTGATATGCTGGAATTTATAATACGCACGGCGCTCAAACAGCGTCTGGTGCTGGCGGTACTGGCTGTCTGCCTGGTGGCATTCGGACTGGATGCGACGCGCAAGTTGTCGGTCGATGCCTTCCCCGATGTGACCAATGTGCAGGTGCAGATCGCAACCGTGGCGCAAGGCAGATCGCCTGAAGAAGTCGAGCGTTTCGTGACCGTGCCGCTGGAAATGGCGATGACCGGTCTGCCGGGGCTCGAGGAGATGCGCTCGCTCAACAAGCCGGGGCTGTCGCTGATCACCCTGGTCTTTAATGATGCGACCGACGTGTATTTCGGCCGCCAGCTGGTGATGGAACGCCTGATCGAAGTGGCAGGTCGCATGCCTTTGGGGGTCGCACCGACCCTGGGGCCGCTCTCCACAGGCTTAGGCGAGGTATACCAGTACACGCTGGAATTGCCCGGCGACAAAGACAAGTCGCTCTCAATAGAGGAGCTCACCCGGCGACGTATCGCCCAGGACTGGGTGGTGCGCCCGCTGCTGCGCGGCATACCCGGGGTGGCCGAGATCAATTCCCAGGGCGGCTACATCAAACAGTATCAGGCGCTGGTCAATCCGGACCGCATGCGTCACTACCAGGTCTCGCTGCAGGACGTGTATCAGGCGCTGGCGCGCAACAATGCCAACTCGGGCGGTGGTGTGCTGCCGCATTACGCCGAACAGTATCTGATCCGCGGCGTCGGCCTGATCGCGAATCTCGACGATATACGCAGCATCGTCCTGAAAGAGCAGGACGGCGTGCCGGTGCTGGTGCAAGATGTGGCCGAAGTGAGCATCGGGCATGAGGTTCGCTATGGCGCGCTGCTCAAGAACGGCGTCACCGAATCGGTAGGCGGCATTGTGATGATGATGCGCGCGGGCAATGCCAAGGAGGTGGTCTCACGCATCAAGGAGCGAGTCAAAGAGATCAACGACAAGGGCATGCTGCCCGACGGGCTGAAGATCGTTCCCTATTATGACCGCAGCGAGCTGGTAGATGCCGCGCTGCACACCGTCGTCAAGGTGCTGATCGAGGGCGTGGTGCTGGTGATCATCGTGCTGTTCCTGTTTCTGGGCGATGTGCGCTCGTCGCTGGTGGTGGTTGCGTCCCTGGTGCTCACGCCGCTGATCACCTTCATGGTGATGAACCACTTCGGACTGTCTGCCAACCTGATGTCTCTCGGCGGTCTTGCGATCGCCACCGGCCTGATCGTGGACGGCTCTGTCGTGGTGGTGGAAAATGCATTTCAGCGTCTGGCCGAAAACAAGGGCCGCGGATTGAGCCGGGTGAGGGTGGTGCTGGATGCGGCAGTCGAAGTCGGCACGCCGGTGATCTTCGGCGTTTCCATCATCATCCTGGTATTTTTGCCGCTGATGACGCTGCAGGGCATGGAAGGCAAGATGTTTGCGCCGCTGGCCTTCACCATCGCGATCGCCCTGTTCGTCTCGCTGGTGCTGGCCCTGACGCTCACTCCGGTGCTGTGCTCCTATCTGCTGGTCGGCAGGGATGAGCACGATACCCGTCTGGTTGCCCTGGCCAAAAAGCCCTATCTGCGCCTGCTGGACTGGACCATGGACAATGGCCGCAAGACCATCATCGCAGCTTCTGCCGTTTTTGTCGCAACGCTATTGTTGCTGCCATTTCTTGGCACCGCTTTCATTCCGGAGATGAAAGAGGGGTCTATCGTGCCCGGCATCAACCGCGTGCCGAACATTTCGCTTGAGGAATCGATCAAGCTGGAAATGGAGGCGATGAAACGGGTGATGCAGGTGCCGGGCGTAAAATCCGCCGTCTCGGGTGTCGGGCGGGGCGAGAGTCCGGCCGACTCGCAAGGTCAGAACGAATCCACGCCGATCGTCAGTTTAAAGCCGCGCAGCGAATGGCCAAAAGGCTGGAATCAGGACGACATTGCTGATGCCATCCAGAAGAAGCTGATGACCCTGCCCGGCGTGCAGATCGTGATGGCGCAGCCCATCTCCGACCGGGTGGACGAGATGGTTACCGGGGTGCGCTCGGATGTGGCGATCAAGCTTTTCGGTGACGACATGGATGTTTTAAAGCAGAAGGCCGATGCGATCGCCAGGGTGGCAGGCGCCGTCAAGGGCGCACAGGATCTGAAAGTCGAGCGTGTCACGGGACAGCAGTATCTGTCCATCGAGATCGATCGTCAGGCCATCGCCCGCCACGGCATCAATGTCTCCGACATCAACGACGTGATCGAGGCCGCCATAGGAGGTCGTATGGCGACCGAAATCTATGAGGGGGAGCGCCGTTTCGGGGCCGTAGTGCGTCTGCCTGAAGAGTTTCGCGGCAATGTGGCAACCATACGCTCGTTGCTTGTCAGCTCGCCCAACGGCGCGCTGGTGGCGCTGGAGAATCTGGCGAATATCCGCGTTGCCGACGGGCCGGCGCAGATCAGCCGCGAGCAGGGCAAGCGACGCATCGTGATCGGCGTGAATGTGAAAGACCGCGACCTGGGCAGCTTTGTCACCGAATTGCAGCAGGCGGTGGAGGGGAAAATCAAACTGCCGGAGGGTTATTATCTCGAGTGGGGCGGGCAGTTCCAGAACATGGAGCGCGCCATGGGGCATCTTAAGATCATCGTGCCGGTGACGGTTGCGGCGATATTCTTCCTGCTGTTTTTACTGTTCGGTTCGTTGCGTTTTGCCTCACTCATCATACTGGTGCTGCCCTTCGCATCGATCGGCGGCGTGGTCGCGCTGTTTGTCACCGGCGAATATCTGTCGGTGCCGGCCTCAGTGGGTTTCATCGCGCTGTGGGGGATTGCGGTATTGAACGGCGTGGTGCTGGTATCCTATATCCGCAGCCTGCGCGAAGAAGGCATGAGTCAGACCGAAGCAGTGGTGCAGGGTTGCCGTCAGCGCTTCCGCCCGGTGTTGATGACGGCAACGGTGGCGATGCTGGGGCTGATCCCGATGTTGTTCGCCAGCGGCCCGGGTTCCGAGGTGCAGCGGCCTCTGGCGATCGTGGTGATAGGCGGCCTGATCACCTCCACGCTGCTCACGCTGGTGGTATTGCCGACGCTGTATAAACTGTTCGAAGACAAGTCCATCGAGGCTTAGGAGAAAACAATGAAAGAAATCAAGGCGATTATCCGTCCCTCAAAGCTGCACAAGGTACGCGACGCATTCCGTCTGCTGCCGGGTTTTCCCGGCATGAACATCTGTCATGTGGAAGGGTGCTCCGCTCACACAGGGGAGGAGTATCACGATACGCTCAAGGAGGAGCTGACCGATTTTTCCAAAAAGCTGCGCATCGAAATCGTGGCGCCCGATGAAATGCTGGCCGACATCGTTGCCGTCATACACCGTCATGCCCACACCGGAAAAACCGGGGATGGCGTGTTGTGGGTGACCGAGGTCGTGGATTTTCGCCGCTTGTGTGTGCAGCCAGCCTGAGCGTTGCCTGCGTAAACCAGCCTATCTGAACGGAAGTTGCCATGAAATACATGAAGTCTGAGCTTCCCGTTTTCATTTCGCTATGACGGCGAGACCAATGCCATTGAAGGTATCAGCCATTTTGCGCTGTTCGCCGCGTTCATCGCGCTGGTGATGATCGGTGTAATTTAGTTCAACACTTTTAGCATGAAGCTGCTGCTCGTAAACAGGGATTGCTGGCATTGATTTTTGCCGTTCTTGCAATCCGGAAACCCCGTAAGTCCAGGGCTGGTTCAATGATGGCGAGCGCCTGCATGACACAAAGCGATCAGTTCTGTTTCTCTGAGCCTTGCATCAGTACAAGTGAATCGGCCATCTGTCAAAGATGGCCGATTCACTTCAAAACGGATTTACTTCCAGACTGGCTGTCCTGACGGGTCATGGATCTGGGTATTCCAGGCTTGACGGATGTTCGTCTGCACCTCATCCGGAATCGGCACAAAGTGCAGGCTTTGCGCCACTTTTCCGCCATTCTTAAGACCCCAGTCAAAAAATTTCAATGTATTGACCATGCTGGTGATTTCGGTTGGATTGCGCGTCAGCAGGACATACGTGGCGGTTGCCAGCGGCCAGCTGTTCTGGCCCGGCTGATCGGTCAGCACAGCGCTGAATCCGTTGCCGGCATTCCATGTTGCATTGACAGCCGCGGCGGCAAAAGATTTCTGATCGGGTGCGACGAAAGTACCGGCGCGGTTGCGCAGCTTCACGTACGTCAGGTGATGCTCAATCACCAGCGCAGGGTCAACGTAACCGATGGAGTTCGGGGTGTTTTCAATCTGTTTGGCGATTCCCTCGGCGCCCTTTTCTCCCTTGCCGACTTTCCAGGCTACCGATGTGCCTTCTCCCATCGTCGATTTCCATTCCGGATTGACTTTGGAAAAATAGTTGGTCATGTTGAAGGTACTGCCTGACTTATCGCTGCGATAGAGCACGTTGATCGCATCATTCGGGAGCGTCATGCCGCTGTTGAGCGCTTTGATCGCCGGATCGTCCCAGCGGGTTATTTTTCCCAGATAGATATTGGACAGCACAGTGCCGTCAAGTTTCAGATCGCCGTCGCCCACATGCTTAAGATTGACGACCGGTATGACCCCACCGATCAGTGCAGGAAATTGCATCAGATGGAATTTGTCCAGATCGGCTAAAGAGAGTGGTTTGTCGGTTCCGCCGAAATCTTTGGTTTTCTCTTCTGCCGTCATGTCCGCGATGCCCTTGCCGGAACCCAGCGGCAGATAAGCCATGATCAGGCCGGTCTGGGCCTTGTATTCGCGGCCCCACGCATGGTACACCTTGCTTGGAAAAGTCGCGCCTGAACCAAAAATGGCATCAGCCTGTGCGATGCCGGTTAGCAGCAACCCTGTTGCCAGCAATAGCGCCTTGTTCATTGTCATAAATGTTTCTTTCCTTAAATATGTTAAGCAGTGACTTAAAAACACTGAAGTATCTATGCCCGGCTTACAGAGCGTGCGGAGCTGAATAAAGGTCGAAATCGGTCGCCATTGCATGCAGGATTTTCAAGATTTAATTTACGACCGGGGTGAATACTACGCAACGAAACAGAATCATGCAATGCTGATGTGTTGTTAAGGAATTACTGATGCATGCCTTGCCAGGCAGCTTGCCGGTGTTGTGCATGCAGTTCGGAAATGAAAAAAGCACGCCGCGGCGTGCTTTTTTCATGTGCAGCTAGTTCAGTGATTACTTGTTGCCGTCACCGCGATTGCCTCCGAAGCTGGGACGGTTATTGCCGCCGAAACTTGGGCGACTGTTGCCGCCGTCACGACGCGGTGCGCTATTACCGCCGCCGAAGCCGCCACCATTGCCGCGAGGTGCATTGCCGAAACTGCGTTCCTGGCTACGCGGCTGTTGTGTCTGGCCGCCGAATGCAGGGCGCGCCTGGCCGCCGAAACCGGCACCTTCGTTGCGAGCTGGATGGCTATGACGGCTGTCCGGTGCGCTGTGATGGAAGCCCGCGCCGCCGTTGTTTCCGTTGCCGGAGAACGCCGAGCTGCGGTTGCCGCCACCGAATCCACCGCCGTTGCCGCCACCAAATCCGCCGCCATTACCACGGTTGCCGGCATAGCCGCCGCCATTGCCGCGTGGTGCGCCGTTACCGCGTGGACGATCGGTAGACGGGCCTGTACGCATTTTGTACTTAGGCTCCAGACCCTCGATGGTGTGCATCTTGATGCTTTGTTCTGTGTAACGCTCGATACGCTTCAATAATTGCGCATCGCGGTTAGAGGCGAACGAAATCGCGATACCTGAAGAACCACCACGGCCGGTACGACCGATACGGTGAACGTAATCTTCAGCGAACTTAGGCAGGTCGAAGTTGATCACGTGTGAAATACCACGTACATCTAAGCCCCGGGCAGCCACGTCGGTTGCCACCAGAATACGCACGTTGCCGTTACGCATGTTCAGCAGAGTGCGGTTACGCTCGCGCTGGCTCATGTCGCCATGCAAAGCCGCAACTGAATGGCCTTGTGCGGAGAGTTGATCAGCCAGCCCGTCCGCATCGCGTTTGGTTGCGGTAAAGACCAGCGCCTGATTGACTTCGGTGTCTGTCAGCAGGTGGCTTAACATCTTGCTCTTGTGCGCGACGTCATCAGCGAACATCATGCGTTGTTCGATGTTTTCATGCTTGTCTTTAGCTGCAGACACGTTAATACGCTTAGGCGTCTTCAACAGACGGGAAGCCAGATTGCCAACAACACCTTCCAGTGTTGCCGAGAACAGCAGTGTTTGACGTGTTGCAGGTGTCGCTGCTGCGATGCGTTCTACGTCATCCACAAAACCCATATCCAGCATGCGATCCGCTTCATCCAGAATCAGTACTTCCAGACGCGAGAAGTCAATACGACCGCGTTCCAGATGATCGATCAGGCGACCCGGTGTTGCAACCAGAATATCAACGTGGCTGGAGAGTAAACGGTTTTGTACTGGGTAGGGCATGCCGCCCAGGATGCTGATGATCTTGAAACGCATGTTTTTGCCGTACTTGGTCGCAGCATCGCAAACCTGTTGTGCCAGTTCGCGTGTCGGGGTTAATACCAGTACGCGCGGGCCCTTGCCTGGCATAGCTGATGGCGTGGCCAGACGATTTAATGCAGGCAAAATAAATGCTGCTGTCTTGCCGCTACCGGTCTGTGCGGAGGCCATCAGATCGTGACCGGCGATAATTTCAGGGATAGCCTGCTCCTGAATAGGAGTAGGTTCTGTGTAACCGGTTTCAGCGATAGCTTTAAGGATGAGTGGGTTTAAATTCAGTTCTTCAAATGTCATGTTGCTTCCTTTTAAGGTCAAAGGTATTACTTGCCGTCATTCGGACATTAAACAGCATCCGGATCAGAAATCCGGATGCCGGATAAATCCGGCATGGCGAACTATAAGTAGTTCCCTAAGGTAAGCGCAGGTGGTTGTGTTGCCCGTTGTACGGGCAGAGGATTAACCGGCGCAAAAAACATCGTTGCTAACCGGTAAACCCAGAAGTCCGTATTAATACAGACTCTTGCAGAGTTCTTTAGACAGGTGCGCCAAACTGGCGCACGAGAGGTAGGTCGGAAACGATGAGCTAAAGCCGCATAAGATGCGGCAAGGGGCGCATTATACTCAGGTTTGAAATTAAAGCGAGAGATTTCTTTGTGATTCCAGGCCGTGTGTTAACCGGCACTATCGCCTATAATCAAAAAGTAATTTACTTCTAGGAATATCGTGCATATGAGTTCGGTAAATTCCTGCAATCGATACCCCTTATCGCCGCACCGTCGCGCGATATTGCTGATCGTATTCTGGATTTATGCTGGCAGCGCATGTGCTGCCGACATCATTGCCTATCCCGGCGTCACGGTTAATACACTGTCTCTGAACGAAGCCCGTGCCATATTTGCTATGCGCCAGTTAATCTGGCCCGATGGCAAAGCGGTCCGGGTTTTTGTACTTCCCGAGCAAAACCCTTTGCATGTGAGTCTGTGCAGAGAAAATCTCAATATTTATCCGTATCAACTACATCAATCCTGGAATCGACTGGTTTATTCCGGTACCGGGCAAGCGCCCACTGAGGTTGCCAGCGAACAGGAAATGCGCGCACGTGTGATGAGTACACCGGGTGCAATAGGCTATGTCAACAAGGTATACAGCAATGATTCAATTCAGACAATTACTGTCAGGTAGCGTCCTTATCTGTCTTGTCGCGGGCGCCAGGGCGACTGAACTGCCCGAGGGTATTCAATTGCACGGCTTTGTGAGTCAAGGTGCCGCCTTAACCAGCCATAATCAATTTGCAGGAAGTACACCTGGTAATGCAGGCTTTGATGCGCGTGAACTGGGCGCGAATATATCATGGCAGCCGACGCCACTGTGGCTGATGTCGGCTCAGCTGGTATCGCGCTGGGCAGGCGGCATGGACAACGGTTCGGCGCGGGTGGATTATGCGTTGATCGACTATACGCTGATCGACGATGCTAATCATCGCCTCGGTCTGCAGGCCGGAAAAATCAAGAACCCTTATGGTTTTTATAATATGACGCGCGATGTGGCACATACCCGTTCGGGGATTATGCTGCCGCAATCAATCTATCAGGATCAGATCCGCGACTTTTTTCTGGCAGCTCCGGGAGTGGCCATGCGTGGCAATGAGGAGTATGCCGAACACCTTTTCTCATGGCAGGTCAGCGTGCTGCAACCTCAGGTGAACAGTGCGAATCTGACGGCTTATATTGTCGATCCACAACAGGGGCATTTCAAAGGCAACTCCTCCCTGCTGGGTCAGATGTTATGGGAGTTCGATGGCGGAAAGTGGCGCACCGGATTGTCACTTGGCCAATTTGATATCCAATTTCTGCCGGCGCCGGGTGACTTTTTCGGACAGGGCGCGACGTCGGGTGCAGGCAAGGTAACGCTGAACACCGGTGTGTTATCGCTTGAACACAATCGTGAAAACTGGAGCTATACCGCCGAATATGCCAGCACGCGCCAGATCAGAAATGGTTTTAATGTGCCGGGCATGTCCATGCTGGACGCGGATACGACGATAGAGGCATGCTATTTGCAGACGCTCTGGCGTTTTGCCCCGCGCTGGCAGGCACTGGCGCGCTATGATGTTTTGTATCTCGATAAACAGGATCGCAACGGAGCAGGTTTTTCTGCTGCGACTGGATTGCCTGCTGCACAACGCTATGCGCGTGACTGGACCTGGGGGCTGCGCTATGAACCGATGGAGAAGCTCTCATTGTTCGCGGAAATTCACCATGTCAACGGCGGGGCCTGGTTATCAAAGCTGGATAACCCGCCTGCCGGACTGAACAGCAGATGGAATATGCTGCTGCTGGAAGCTGCCTGGCATTTCTAACAGATGAACACGCCTTATTTCAGTATCCGGTGGAAAATCATTCTGTTAGCAGGCCTTGTGCTGGGTCTGACCAGTGCGCTGTTCATCTGGCAGCAGTATCAGCTTCAGCTGCAGGAATTTGAACACAATCAGGCTCAATTTCGTGAACGTACACAACTGTCGGCCGAACAACTGTTCCGTACACAACTGGAGCGGATGCAGATGATCGGCAATCTGCTCGTGACTTTGCCTGGTGTCCGTCAGGATATGCTGGATAAACGTGGCGACAGGCTGGCGGATACCGTCAATGCCATCTCAAGCGAACTGAGTTTTAGTCAGGGTATGTTATCCATCGCGTTCTATGATGCCGATCAAAAACGTCTGGCCATCTGGGGGGAGGCAGGTTACGCGGATAGCATAGAACCTTTGTCCAGATTGGCGTCATCATCTGAAAAACCGCAAATTCAGGTGATCTGTCATCAGTTCTGCGTCTACCAGAGTGTTGTTCCGGTCAATCATCTGGGGCATACCATCGGCACCATCGCGCTGGTCAGCAATCTGGAATCCATATTGAATGATTTGCATCAGCTAAGTGATTCAAATGTGGGGGTGCTGCATGGCAAATTATCCGGTGTGCATCAGCCCGTTTCAGGGATGCAGCTGATTTCGGTCAGTGGCGGCATGCCGATGCGCGACATAGTAAAGGCCGCAAATGATCAGGTCTGGCAGAACGGGCGAGTGCAGATCGCCCATGCAGGACAGGTGTTTCAGGTCGTCTTGATTCCCATTCCACTGACGAGTGAGAATCATTTCGTGATTATTTCCGATGTCACGCGTCAGGTACAACGCATAGACGCTGAGTTGAATGAAAGCTTGTTGCGCGGCACCGCTGAATTGCTGCTTGCGATGTCGCTGCTGTATCTTTTGCTGCGCCCGACGATGCGGCGTGTTCAGCATGTCAGTCAGATTCTGCCTTTGCTGGGTGAGGAGAAGTTTTCCGACGTGCGTACGCGCTATGCCGCACGTCCCAAAGGGAGGTGGGCCGATGAAGTCGATGAACTGGAAGCGCTGGCACAGGCCCTGGCTGTCCGGCTGGAAATGCTGCGTGACGATGCGATCCTGTACGCCAGGTCACTAAAAGAACAGGCTGATCAGTTAAAGCATGAACGGGATTTTATCTCCGGTTTATTCAATACGGCACCCGTGCTGATTGTCAGCTATGGCAGTGATGGACGGATTCAGATGGCGAATGCACGTGCGCTGGAGTGTTGTGGTCTTCCTGATGTACTGGGCCAAAATTATGCGGCGCACTTTCTTGACATCAGCGCGCAGGAATTTGCGGTTGACATGGCTGCCATGCAAGCCGGCGTAGTCAGCCATACTGAATCTGTCATTCACCAGAACAATGAAAATGTTCGCGATCTGCTCTGGTTTCATTCGATGTTACCGGCACGTGAGGATATGACCCAAACCTGGCTATCGGTCGGGATGGACATGACCGAACACAGGAAAAATGAAGCGAAAATACATGATCTGGCATTTTATGATCCGCTGACCAAATTGCCTAACCGGCACATGCTGCTGGAGAGTGTGCGTCACGCGTTATCGGTCAGTGCGCGTAAACGCGGATATGGTGCACTGGTTTATATTGATATGGATAATTTTAAAACGATCAATGATAACCGTGGCCAGAAGACAGGTGATCAGGTGCTCATCGAAATCACCAGGCGTTTGCGCAATTATGTACGTGAGTTCGACACGGTTGCGCATTTGGCGGCGGATGAATTTGTAGTCTTGCTCGATGAGCTCCATGAAGAGGTGGGGGCGGCGGCAGCGCAAGCCGGGGCGATTGTTGAAAAACTCAGACTGGCCATCAGTGAGCCCTGTTTATTGCAAGGCCAGATCTATCATTTAACGGCCAGTGCGGGTATCAGCCTGTTCCGGGGGGATGCCATACCTGCGGAGGAGTTGCTCCGGCATGCCAATATCGCGATGTCGCATGCCAAGACGGCAGGGCGCAATGCCCAGCACTTCTTTGATCCGGCGATGCAGATTGAACTTGAAGCACGTGCCTCACTGGAGGCGGATTTGCGCGATGCACTTGAAAAGAAGCAGTTCAGGCTGTTTTATCAGGTGCAGGTGGGGGACAGTGGAAAACCGATTGGTGCCGAAGCCCTGCTGCGCTGGTTTCATCCGCAGCGCGGGATGGTCTCTCCACTGCAATTTATTCCGCTGGCGGAAGAATCAACACTCATTTTGCCTATCGGCCTTTGGGTGCTCGAGACGGCTTGCGCCCAGATCAAAACGTGGGATGCAAATCCGCAAACTTCTCAGTTGCAACTGGCGGTCAATGTCAGCGCACGCCAGTTCCACCAGGCTGACTTCGTCGAACAGGTGCTGCTCACCCTCAGCGCATCGGGGGCCAATCCGGCCCGCCTCAAGCTTGAGCTGACCGAGAGTCTGGTGCTCAAAGATGTCGCTGATACGATCGAGAAAATGCAGCAGCTGAAAAAACACGGTGTGCATTTTTCCATTGATGATTTTGGTACGGCCTATTCCTCGTTGGCATATCTTACGCAATTGCCGATCGATCAGCTCAAAATAGACCAGTCCTTCGTGCGCAATCTCGGCGTTAAGCCCAGTGATGCGATTATTGTCCAGACCATTATCAATATGGCCAAAAATCTGGGCATGGACGTGATCGCAGAAGGTGTGGAAACACAGGCTCAGCGTGATTTTTTACAGAATGCAGATTGCCTGGCCTATCAGGGTTACCTGTACAGCAAGCCGCTCGCGCTCGACGCTTTTTCCACCTATCTTGCCGGGTCAAACTCTGACTGAATGGCGTGCCGCCAGATTGTCAATTTCTGATCACGTGATACCGATGCGTGTGCCGGACTGGTTGAGGGCAGTCGCAGGTACTGTATCGGGCGCGTCGCAAGTCCCGGAAAAACCGCTTTCATGTAACATTTTTCGGCCATTGCGCCATTGAAACAGACCCGTTCGATGTGCGGATGTGACCTGAAAAATGACTCGAAATTATTTGCTTGCAATGAGCGAATATCAGCATCCAGACTGCCGGGGCGATGGCAGGAGGCCAGTACATCCCACAGCGCAATACCGGCGCATTTGAGTATTTCAATACGCGCCTCATAGGGTGTGTCGGGACTGGCGCCGGTTATCTGATTCATGATGTACCAGAAGGCATTGCGCGGATGCGCGTAATACTGTGCGGCTGTCAACGACACAAGGCCGGGCATGCTGCCCAGAATCAGGATATGCGCATTTGAATCTTCGATGGGCGAAAAGCAATAGACCGGTGTCGTCATGCGTGTCAGATTGAAATTAGCAGGGTAATGATTATAATCACAATTCATTGAGCTTACGTGCCTGGCTTCAGTTAGCCTGTTATAGTCAACCTTTCACGCGATATTTGAGATATCCATGGCGATTGAAACCGAACTGAAATTACGACTGACACCGGAACACCTGACCCGGCTCAGGCGTCATGCTTTATTTAAAACCCATCAATTCAGTGCGCCTGTTACGCATCGCCTGTACAACATTTATTTCGATACGCCCGATCTGTTACTGCATAAACGTAAAATGGCGGTGCGCTTGCGGCGCGTGGGCGGGCGCTGGCTGCAAACATTAAAAGGTGGCGGGCAAGTCAAGGCAGGATTGCATGAGCGTCTTGAGTGGGAAGTGCCGGTGCCTGGCGCCGCACTTGATTTTTCAGGTCTGAACGACTGGGACGACTATCTGCCGAACAACTTGCGTGATGCGTTACGACCGGTTTTTAACACTGATTTTTACCGCACGAGCCGACTGTTAAACTGGCAGGGCGCTATCATTGAAGTGTGCATGGATCATGGTCAGGTTTCGACTGATGCACGCAGTACGCCGATTTGCGAGGTGGAGCTGGAATTGAAATCAGGTGAACCGTTGCAGTTGTTTGAACTGGCAAAGGCCATACTTGAGATCGTGCCGTTCCAGCTGGAAACCGTCAGCAAGGCCGAGCAGGGATTCCGGCTGTTATCAGATTATCGCGACAGCCCTGTAAAAAGCTTCTTGCCTAAGCTTGCCGAGTCTGACGACCTGACCGTTGCACTGCAAAATATGGTCTGGTCCTGCCTGCTGCATTTGCAGGGGAATCTGAACGGCGCGATGGAAGGGCTGAATGCGGAATATCTGCACCAGATGCGGGTCGCCTTGCGTCGTTTGCGGGTAGTGCTTTCATTGTGTGAAAAACTAAGCCCGGATGCTGAGCTGAGCGCATTGCGTGCCGCGCTGGCCGCTCAAGGTGAGGTGCTCGGGCGAATACGCGAACTGGATGTGTTTATCGCCGATATTGTCGAACCCTTGCAGTCGTGTATCGCAGACCCCGTGCGACAGCTCAGGCTGCAAACAGTACTGGTGCGTGTTCAGTTGCTGCGCGCGGATTGTTATGATGCCCTGCGCGCACAAGCGCGTGATCTGCAACGTGTGCTGCTGCGGCTGGCGATCTGGATGAATGGCAACTATTGGCAACTGGCCGCACAAGGTGCGCCGGGTATGCGCGCATTTGCCGGCAAGCGCCTGCATCAGCTGGATCGCCGGTATGTCAGGGCTGCCAGACAGTTGCATACGCTCGATGCAGCGTCCTTGCATGCCTTGCGCATCCATGCCAAAAAACTGCGCTACAGTACGGAGTTTTTTGCAAGTTTGTTCGATACGCATAAAATCAAATCCTGTCTGACGACATTAAGCTTGCAGCAGGAGCAGTTAGGTGCAATCAATGATATTTTTGTAGCGCATCGTCTGCTGGATGAACTGCTGACCCGGGAACCTGAATATGCTGACATCATTTCGTATGTTAAAACATCGACTGATAATAATTTATCAATTAATTTCAAGAAACTAAAAAATAATCTTAAACATTTTGTAAAGGATGGAACCCGCTGGTAAGCTTCGTTTGACGATCGTTTAATATCGTCACAGGTCTTTCGGCTTTTTGAGACAGCAGTAACCATGCTGGTTGTATGCATGTTTTTATTGGGGTAATCTGTCAATGTTTTAGCACGTCGTCGCTTTTTAAAGTGGGGGCAAGATGAACACAAAAAATTACGTCATGCGCAGCCTGCTGATTTTTGAGCTTGATGACGCATTGTTTTGCGTAGATGCGACCGAGGTGCGCGAGACCGTCTGGCTGCCTGAACTCACGCCTGTCGAAGATGTTCCCCCATATATCGCCGGCATTTTCAGTCTGCGCGGTGAATTTGTTCCCGTTATCGATCTCAATCTGCGCTTTGCGCATCCCGCACGTCCTTACCGGCTCAGCGATCAAATCGTTGTGCTGGAATTGGATCAGCAGCTGACAGGACTCATCGTCAGTGAGGTGCGTGAGGTGACCGACATCGATGAGCGCGAATTGTCCAATAGCGCGTATGACGTATTTTCCCGGTCGGACCTTCAGTCTGCCGCCTTATCTGAACTCCCAGCGCCGCATTGCGTATTCAAATTGGTGCAGCTGGGTGACGACCTTGTGATGCAACTGGATATACGGCAGTTGATGCAGAGAGTACCTGAACAGGGCGATGTTGAGGTCCCGGTTCATCGCTTTTTGCCACAGGCGACGCCAGAGCTGCATGCAATATTCCGTTCACGTGCAATCGCATTGATGGAGCCGCTGCCGGTTGAAGATGATGCACCCTTAGCGCTTGCTGTCGTTGAACTGGGCGGTGAGTATTACGGCATTGCGCCAGGTTCAGTTCAGGAGTTCTGTGACATTGGGCAGGCCACGCTGATCCCTTGCTGTCCGCCCCACATCATCGGTGCCATCAGTCTGCGCGGTAATCAGTACACGCTGCTCGATATTCGCCGCGCGCTCAATCTGTCGTGTGCCTCGCAGCGCTGGAACAAGGCCGTCATTACGCGTGCGACAGGCTGGGCTGACACGCAATTTGCCGGTGTGGCGGTGGATGCGGTGCATGATGTGATTTATTTTCGGCAGGACGAGTTGCAGTCAGCACCCGTGACCTTGCGAGATCAGCCGGACATCATGGGCGCCGTCCATTATGCCGGACGGATGATGGTGGTGCTGGATTTGCCAGCCCTGCTCGCGCGGGATGAATGGATCGTCAATGACCCGGTATAACAAATCAAGCATTCGATTTATACGATATTTACAACAGGGAGATCGTCATGTTCGAGAAAATGAAACTGCGCCAGCGCATCCTGCTGGGGTATCTGGCACCTTTGCTGTTGTTGATTGCCGTGATGGGGTTGGTGTTCGTCAATCTTGATAAAGCATCGATACAAGAAAAACTGGTCGATTCCGCCTATCAGATAGTGGATGACTCCAACGGCCTTGCACTGGATATGGCAAGCGCTCAGCGTGCAGTACGCGGCTATCTGTTATTGAAAAATGCCACTTCCCTTGAGACCTATCGTAACGCCAGCAATTCATTTCGTGAGCATGCCAAGCGACTGGATGGCACCGTCAAGGATGCATCGCAAAGAGAAATTTTGCAGCAAATAGTCGATTTCGAAACGAAACTTGCCAGATTTAATGAAGAAGAATTCGGCTTGATTGAGGCGGGCAAGGTCAAGGAAGCCATTGCCAATTGGGCAGCAGGGAGCTTTCTTATTGCGAGAGAAGGTGAAAAGCTACAGGAGAAGTTCGAAAAAAATGAGATGGAGCTGCTCATGCAACGCCGTGAAGCGTATCAAGATGCGATTAACACAGTCAGAAACTCGATTATCTACGGGATGGCAGGCGCTGTTGTGATCGCCGTCGCCATCGCATTGTGGCTGGCCGCTGCGATCAGCAAACGAATCGCATTAAATGCAACCCAGTTGTCCGCCGCAGCTACCGAGATATCCGCTACCGTCACCCAGCATGAGCGCACAGCTTCCCAGCAGGCGGCAGCAGCCAATCAGACGTCAGCCACCATCACTGAACTGTCGGCCTCATCACGTCAGTCGGCAGCGCAGGCAGCCAATGCGGCGGCAGCGGCGGAAAGATCAAGCGCCGCTACGGTGCAAGGGGGAGATGCGACACGTCAGAGCGTAGTGGAAATTACCCGGCTCGGCGAACAAATAAATGCCATGGCCGATCAGATCTTGCATCTGGGCGAGCAGACCGGTCAGATTGGCAATATCGCGGTCTTGCTTAAAGATCTGTCAGGGCAGATCAACATGCTGGCACTCAATGCGGCGGTGGAAGCCGCGCGCGCCGGTGAGCACGGCAAGGGGTTTGCTGTCGTCGCCAGTGAAATTCGCAAGCTGGCTGATCAGAGCAAAAAATCGGCTGAACAGACGGCCGTGCTGGTGAACGATATTCAAAAAGCGACCAATTCCTCGATACTCGTGACCGAGGAGGGCACGCGCAGCGTGAATGAAGTGACGCAACTGGCGCACAAAGTGGCGCTGCTGTTTGAAACGCTCTCCGGTATGGCCGACAGTGTGAATGAGAACTCCCAGCAGGTCATGCTGGGTGCAAATCAGCAAGCGGCCGCGTTTGGCCAGGTAGTAGAGGCGACTAACAGCATAGCCTCGGGCGCGCGGGAGACGGCGGCCGGGATCAGTCAGACCAAGATTGCGGTGCAGCGCATGAACGAGGCAGCGGAAAATTTAAAAGCCATCGTATAACGCGTGCGGAGCGATCATGATCGATGATAAGGAGCTGGCCCAGTTATTCAAGGCGGAAAGTGCCGAGCATTTAGCGTGTCTTGACGACGGGTTGCTGCGGCTGGAAAAAAACCAGACCGATTCGTCCTTGCTCGAAGCCGTATTCCGCGCATCGCACAGTCTGAAAGGCGCGGCGCGCATGCTGGGGCTGTCCGGTATTGAAGCTGCAGCACATCAACTGGAAACGGTACTGAACACAGCCCGGCATGGACAGACGCCGCTCACGCAAGAGATGATAGGCCAGATGACCCGCGTGCTGGCCGGGTTGCGCAAACAGGTCAATCTGGCGTGTGACGTGCAGAATCCGGCACAGTCAAATGACGTGGTGTGCCCGCAAGCGGCTGGCGGCGCGGTTGCCGCAGAACAAGCGACGAGCGCGACCCGCTATCATGCAGAAGGCGGCGTAAAAAATGAAGCGGATGTACAATCCGCGAATGGCGCCCCGCAATTTGGCGCCCCGCAATTTGGCGCCCCGCAATCAGATGTTCAGCACGCCGAAATCAGCACTCAACCATCAGCGCTTCTTCAACCTGCACGACCCAGTCAGCAATTGCTTCATCCTTTTCGTATTGAAACAGTTCGGGTCGCAACGCAAAAGCTCGATGAATTGCTGACGCTGACGGGAGAGCTTGTCGTGATTGAGGGGCGAGCGCAGCACCGGGTATCGCTGATGAATGAATTGCTGGAAGACTGGGCCGGGCTGAAAAAGCAGGCGGGATTGGGTTCGGCGAAAGTTGAACATAAAATTGCGGCGTTCGGGAGCCGGCTTAACGCCGCACGCGATGCGATCAATGAGGATGAGGCTCGCTTAGGTGCTACGGTCGTTGCATTACAGGATCGCGTGCATGCCATCCGGCTGCTGCCTCTGGATACGGTATTCTCACTGTTCCCGCGCATGGTGCACGATCTGGCCGCAGGGCAGGGCAAGGACGTCGAGTTCATCATTGAGGGCGGGGAGATCGGGGTAGATAAACGCATACTCGAAGAAATGAAAGATCCCCTGATTCATTTGCTGCGCAACGCGATTGACCATGGAATTGAGACGCCTGACGAGCGGGGTGAAATGGGTAAACCGCGCATCGGACGGTTGTGGCTTCGTGCCGCGCGGGAGGGGGACGCGGTGCGGCTTGAAGTGAGTGACGATGGCTGCGGACTGGATCTTTTCGCGATCAGACAGGCCGCCCTGCAGCGCGGGCTGTTCGAGGAAGCCGAGCTTGCTGCCATGTCCGCCGCACAAATTCAGCAACTCATTTTTTTATCCGGTTTTACAACCCGCAGCGTGATTACCGAGCTGTCCGGTCGCGGCATCGGCCTTGATGTGGTGAGGGTGAACGTCGAACGCCTCAAGGGCGAGATTCGGATAGATTCAACGTTGCATCTGGGCACGCGTATGCAAATCAGATTGCCACTGAGTCTGTCAACGACACGCCTGCTGATCGTGGCCGCTGGCGAACACTTGTATGGATTGCCGACTGAGTTCGTGCATCGCGCAACCCGCGTGAGCGAGGCATCGCTGTTTACCCTGGAAGGCCATACGGCTGTCGAGATGGACGAAGAGGCGGTCATCGCACCGCGTTTGTGTGATCTGCTGGGGTTGCAGAGTACGGGGCGCGAAAACCTGTGCATCGTGCTCCGGTTAGGCGATGAGCGGCTGGGGCTCAGGGTGGATGAATTACTGGATGAACAGGATGTGATCGCCAAGCCGCCAGGCGCACCGCTGGTACGGGTGCGCCATGTTTCAGGTCTGGCCACGTTGAGCAGCGGAGCACTCTGTGTGATACTCAATCCGGTTGAACTGCTCAAAACAGCGCACAAAGCGGGGATGGAATGGAGAACGGTCCCGCCGTCTGAGCGCCATGCAGTCGCTGATGCCCCGATCGCGAAGCGGCAGGATGAAAGCCCCCGCGCCGAAACGGGTACCCAGCAATCTGCACTTAATCATCCGCAATCGAATGCATCGCAACCGGTATTTCGCATTCTTCTGGTCGAAGACTCAGCGCTGGTGTGCGCTATGGAGAAGCGTATTCTGGTGGAAGCCGGGTATGAGGTGGTGACCGCTCCTGACGGGATAGCCGGCCTTGACGCGCTCGCTCGCCATGATTTTGCGGCCGTGGTGTCCGACATCAATATGCCCAATATGGATGGATTAACGTTGACCGCCCGCATCCGTCAGGAGGCGCGCTATAAAGATTTGCCTGTGATACTGGTCACGACGCTCTCATCGGATGATGATAAACGACGCGGACTGGAGGCCGGCGCGAATGCCTATATTCCCAAACCGTCTTTTGACCAGCGCGTGCTGCTGGATACGTTAAAGAGATTGATATGATCCGTGTATTGTTAGTCGATGACTCGCCTGTCGCGTTGCACATTCTGCAACGACTGCTCTCTCGCGCTGCCGATATTCAGGTGGCCGGGACTGCCGCGAATGGTCAGGAAGCGCTCGCGCTGTTGCCCGTATTGCAACCGGATGTGATTTGCACCGATCTTCATATGCCGGTCATGGACGGGCTGGAATTAACCCGTATGGTGATGGCGCTCCATCCACTGCCGATTCTGGTGGTGAGTGTGTCGGTTGAAGCAGGTTCTCATAATGTTTTCAGTCTGCTGGAAGCCGGCGCGGTGGACATTTTCGCTAAACCTGCGGATATTCTGGCGGCAGATCAGGAACGGCTGGCCAAAGAACTGATCAGTAAAATACGCATCGTCGCAGGCGTGCATGTGTTCAGGCGCAACAGTCACGCGCCCGTCGTGCGCACCGCAGTGCTCTCTGATGCCGTGACCATCCCGGAGGTGCACGCACGTATGGTCGTCATTGGCGCGTCCACAGGCGGGCCACAGGCGCTGCATGACATTCTCTCACGCCTGCCCGGGAGCTTCCCGCTGCCGGTGGTATGTGTTCAGCATATCGGCAGCGGTTTTATTGCCGAGTTGGTTTCATGGCTGGATGAGGCCTGTCCGATGAAAGTGTGTCAGGCCGTGCACGGCGAGAGGTTGCAACCGGGCTTCGTTTATTTTGCGCCCGGTGACGTCCATCTTGAAATGGAGGAGGGGCGTTTCGTGCATTCCGCGGCCGCCCTGTTCGACGGTCATCGTCCTTCTGTCACTGTCACGATGAACGCTGCGGCACGCTGTTACGGTGCTGCTACCGTCGGTGTACTGCTGACAGGGATGGGCACTGATGGCGCCGAAGGGATGGCCAGTATCGCAGCTGCCGGAGGGATGACCATTGCGCAGAATGAGGAGAGCTGCGTGGTGTACGGGATGCCCAAAGCGGCGGTGGCGCGCGGTGCGGTAAAATTCATCTTGCCGCTTGAGCAGATCGCTCCTGCCCTGATGAAGACTGCGGATTTCGGAGTGCTGAATAATGAATGACGATCAGATACAGTCACAGCAAAATGTCGGTGGTTTCATTTCCCAATCGACAACGATACTGATCGTTGAAGACAGTCCTGTCGAAGCCGAGATTCTGCGCCGTTCGCTGGTTCGTGCAGGTTACAGGGTCAGCATAGCCCGGGACGGCAAGGAGGGATTGCGGGTGGCTCGTGAACTGTCTCCTGCGATCGTCATCAGCGATATCAATATGCCGTTCATGAACGGGTATGAGTTATGTCATGCCATCAAATATGACGAAGTTCTGTGGAACGTCCCGGTGATTCTGCTCACGGTGCTGTCGGAGCCGGAAGACATCATGCAGGCGATCAACAGCGGGGCTGACAGTTATCTGATTAAACCCTTTGATGAGCCTACTTTGATTGAACGAGTGCGCGCGTTATTGACCTTGCCGATACTGATCAGGCGCAAAGATGAGCGACGTTCTGAAAATGTGTTGTACAACGGCAAACCCAGTACCATCAGAGGCGGTAGCCAGCAGATACTGAATCTGTTGCTGTCGGTGTTTGAGAACACGCTGGCGCAAAACCGCGATTTGATGCGCATTCAGACTCAGCTCAATGTGTTAAATGAGCATCTGGATGATCAGGTCAGAGTGCGTACCCTCGAATTGCTGCGCGTCAATCGCACCTTGCGCATCCTGTCGGCCTGCGATGTTGCCTTGGTACACAGCCTGCGTGAGAAAGAACTTTTGCAAACTATCTGCCGCCATCTCGTTGAAATCGGTGAATATTTGTTTGTCACGCTGTCTGAACCCGCGGCAATGCCGGATGTTTTTCCAGCTGTCTCGGCCAGCGCAGGGAGCCAGACACTGCTAGGTAAAATCGATGAACTTCAGCGTGATCCGGAATATATAAGTCACAGCATTACGCTCGCCGCTCAGCACCAGGGAACAATTTTAGTGGGAAATCAGACCCGTCATGATAAGACATATGGGCTTGAAAAACTGTCCTTGCTGGGAATATGTTCAGTTCTGGCCGTGCCGCTCCTGTTTACTGTCGATGATGGCGTGAAACAAACCGATCCTCAAGCGGCAATCCCGATGCCGAAAATCTATGGCGTGCTGACGGTATTTTCATCTGCACCTGACGCATTTGATGACGTTGAGGTCAAGCTCATGGAAGATCTGGCAGGTGGGCTTGCCTTTGGCATCAACAGCCTGCGTACCCGAACCGAACGGGATATGGCTGTTGCGGCTGACTTGCGCTCGGCGGCAGGATTGCGCCGGGTGCTGGAAGAAACCATTGCCGCTGTCGCCCTCACGCTGGAAAAACGCGACCCGTACGCGGCAGGGCATCAGCAGCGGGTGGCACGTCTTGCATCGGCCATCGCCACTCAGATGGGCTTGCCTGCAGAGCAGATTGAAGGTATTCATTTTGGCGCGCTGCTGCACAACATTGGTTGTGTCGCGATCCCCGCCGAAATCCTTCATCGACCCGGCAAGCTAACAGACTTGCAGTTTGCGATGGTTAAATTGCATCCTCAGACCGGTTTTGAGATTGTCAAAGACATCTCCTTTCCCTGGCCGGTCGCGCAAATGGTGCTGCAGCATCATGAAAGGCTGGACGGATCCGGCTATCCGCAGGGACTCAAGGGAGAGCAGATTATGCTGGAGGCGCGTGTGCTGGCTGCGGCCGATGTGCTGGAGGCGATGATGGCTTACCGTCCTTACCGTCCTGCACTGGGAATGGATGAGGCGTTTGCGGTCCTGAACGCGGGGCGCGGCACGCGCTTCGATGCCAGGGTGGTGGATGCATGTCTGGCTGTTTTCAACAGGCGGGCGAGTGTTTGATGAGCCATGATGAGTCAGCGATGAGCGAAACGATAAATCTTCAGGAACTGCGTGCGGCAGCGGAAAGCCGGCTGGCCGCCTCTGCTGATGTCAGCTTGCAGTCGAATGATGCCTTGCTGCATGAGCTGCAGGTACATCAGATCGAACTGGAGATGCAGAACGAGAGTTTGCGGTTATCGCAGATTGAACTTGAGGCGTCTCGCGACCGTTTTTTGAACTCCTATGAGATGGCCCCTGTGGGCTTTGTCACGCTGAACCGTCAGGGGATGATCATCGCGGCGAATCTGACCTGTGCCGCGCTGCTGCAGGAAGAGCGGTTGACGCTGCTAAGACGGCGTTTCGATACTCAGCTTGTGCGGCAGGATGTTGAACGTTGGAACCGTCATCTGACTGAGGTCTGGAACGGAAAGCAGATGTCCAGTGCTGAAGTGCGGTTGAAACGCAGCGACGGCAGCACGATTCCCGTCCTGCTCTCGATTATCGGCGTGCCGGAAGAGGCATCGCCCGTGGTGCATATCGCGATCACGGATATTACGGAGCGTATCAAGGCTGAAAGCTTGCTGCGAGAATCTAAAAAACTGGCTCAGGATATTATCGATGGCAGTTCATCGATGATCTACGCGCTGGACAATTCAGGAAATTTCACATTAGCAAACAAAAAGTTGCTGGCATTATTTAATGTTAATCGTGAACAGTTGATAGGCCGTGCCAGGGAAACCGTGCTGCCCGAGGCTGTCGCCCGTGTGCACCGCGATCATGATCTGACCGTCCTTCGTACTGGTGTTCCCGTCGAGTTTGAGGAAATCAATCTCGAAGCGGATGGAGAACATGTTTATCTGTCGCAAAAAGGCCCGCTGTTTGATGAAAAGGGGGGCGTGATCGGTATTTTTGGTTTTTCGACCGACATTACCGAATATAAGCGCATGGCCAGGGAGACGCTGCAGGCAACCCTCCGTTATAAGGATGTGTTAACCGATGCCATCGGTGCGATCGCAGCGACGCTGGAACAGCGCGACCCCTATACCGCCGGTCACCAGCGACGGGTGGCCGAGTTGGCCGTGGCGATCGGACGTGAAATGGGACTGGAAGATGACAGGGTTAAAAGTCTGTACTTTGGAGGCCTGATACACGACATCGGTAAAATATCGGTTCCGACCGAGATACTGGGTAAACCGGGGCGGCTCAATGACATCGAGTTCGGTCTGATTCAGACTCATGCAGAGGCAGGCTTTGAGATTATCAAAGATATCGACTTCCCCTGGCCTGTGCCTGAAATGGTGCGTCAGCATCATGAACGTATGGACGGTTCAGGCTATCCGCAAGGACTCATGGGTGAACAGATCCTGCCAGAAGCGCGCATCCTTGCGGTGGCCGATGTCGTGGAGGCGATGTCGGCCAACCGCCCTTACCGTGCGGGACTTGGCATTCAGGCTGCGCTCGATGAGCTTACGCGGGAGCGCGGCACTTTGCTTGATGCGACTGCGGTGGATGCCTGTTTGCGCATCATCAGGGAAAAGGGATTCACTTTCAGCAAATGAGCGCCGGGTGATCAATGCAAATGTCGGAGTGTTGAATGCGCAACGATGACGCGCTAATAGCGGCGATTGAGCAATTGGCCGCGCAAAAAATCGGTCTGTCTATTCCGCCCGATGCGCGTGAACGATTTGCCACGCTTGTCAGAGGGCATGCCACCCGGTATGCCAGTCTGAGTGATTATCGGGATTTTCTGCAAGGTATGCAGGCCGATGCGGAATGGGCATCGCTTGCGCGTAGCACGGTCAGCGGCGAGACCTATTTTTTTCGTGATCACGGGCAATTCGATCTGTTGCGACTGCGTCTGTTGCCCGAACTGATTGCACTGCATCGCCACGACAGAACACTTCGTCTATGGAGCGCCGGGTGCGCCAGCGGTGAGGAAGCCTATTCGCTGGCGATGTTGCTGGACATGCTGTTGCCTGAACAGGACGGCTGGCATATTCTGATTCTGGCAACCGACCTCGACGCGACTGCCATTGCCCTTGCAAAGCAGGGGGTATACGGGCAATGGTCGTTTCGCATGGTGCCCGATGAGATCAAAAACCGCTATTTCACGCAGAAATCCACAGTTGGCAAGGGGCACACTTTTATTTTGGATGAGCGTATCCGTAACCGGGTCACGTTCAGCGTTGCCAATCTGTTAAGCGAGCCCGAAGCACAATGGCACGATATGGATCTGATTCTGTGTCGCAATGTATTCATCTATTTTGAAGCAGCGGCTGTGTTTCGTGTTGCGAATAAACTGACATCGGCGCTGCGTCAGGGGGGGTATCTGATGACCGCGCACACCGAACTGATCGGACATGCCGTGCCCGAACTTGTGTCCAGATTGCTTGCAGAGGGCGTGGTCTATCAGCGCAAGCGCGCTAGTCCACCTGATGTGCAGATGACGATTCAGCCAACTGCAAAGATTCAGAACAAAGCAGCTCAAACTCAAACTCAAACGGGTTGTACGCTGCTCGAACAGGCAAAAATGCTTGCTGATAAGGGGGCGTTCGGACAGGCAGAAATACTCTGCAATCAGGTCTTGTCCGCCGATACACTGGCAACGCCCGCCTATTTTCTGCTGGCGCAGCTGTTACAAATCCGGGGTGATTTCAATGAGGCGATGAAGATGCTGAACAAGGCGCTTTATCTGGATCATCACTTTGTCGCCGCCTATCTTGAGCTGGCAGCACTGTATGAACGCGAAAACGATTTGGCGCGTACTCATGCCTTGAGGCGTGCGGCGCTGGGCATCGTCCGCCGCCTGCCGCCTGACGCACGGATTATGCAGTATGAAACAACGGCAGGGGAACTGGCTAAATGGCTCGCCCAGTGGGAATAAAATTATTTTTTAAAATCAGCGGGTTTCCAGCGTTTGAGCAGCAGTGCATTGCTCACGACCGACACGGAACTCATCGCCATGGCAGCCCCTGCAATAACCGGATTGAGCATGCCGGCCGCAGCCAGCGGAATACCCAGCACGTTGTAGCCGAAGGCGAAAAACAGGTTCTGCCGGATTTTTGACAATGTCGCGCGCGACAGCGAGATGGCATCCACGACGCTCATCAGATCATTTTTCATCAGCGTGATGTCAGCTGCTTCAATCGCAATATCGCTGCCGCTACGCATCGCAAAACTCACATCTGCTGCTGCCAGCGCCGGTGCATCGTTGATGCCGTCTCCTGCCATGCCAACCAGTTGATTGTTTCCCTTAAACGATTCCACAAGGGCGGCCTTGTCTTCGGGCCGCACATCGGCGCGAAATTCAGTGATGCCGGCCTGTTTTGCAATCGCCGCTGCGGTGGCTTGATTGTCGCCGCTGATCATTACCACACGGATGCCCATTTCAGTGAGTGTATCGACGGCAGCGCGGCTGCTCGGGCGCAGCTGATCGGCCACGGCGATGTAACCCAACAACCCGGATGACGCTCCCTCAAAATTTGGAGTGGTGCAGGCGAGCACCAGCACGGTTTTACCCTGCGTTTGCAATTGCAGGATGCGCGCTTCATCAATTGCAATGCCCGACTGGCTGGCAAAATCAGGCGAACCCAGCAGGTATGTGTTGCCGTCAATATCCGCATTCAGTCCCAGACCCGGGTGTTCGCTGAAATGATCAGCCTGCAGCAGCGGTGTGTCTTTAGCATGTTCGAGCAATGCGCGGGATAGCGGGTGGGTTGAGCCTTGAGCCAAACTTGCCGCAACTTGCAAAAGGTCAGGCGCTGATACGCCTGTCGCTGGCAGCATATCGGTGACGACAGGCTTGCCGTTCGTCAATGTGCCGGTCTTGTCCACCAGCAATACAGACAGAGTGTGCGCGCGCTCCAGTGCCTGCGCATCCTTAATCAGGATGCCTGTCTGCGCTGCCCGTCCTGTGGCAACTACAAGGGCGGTCGGGGTGGCCAGTCCCAGCGCGCAGGGGCAGGAGATCACCAGTACGGCAACCGCATTGATCAGGGCAGTTGAAAAGCCGCTGCCCGTCATCCACCATACCGCAAAGGTTAACAGTGCGATCGTCACCACGACCGGTACGAAGATGGCGGAAATTTTGTCGGCCAGTTTCTGGATCGCAGCTTTAGAGCCTTGCGCCTGTTCAACCAGACGGATGATGGCAGCTAACTGGGTATGCGACCCTGTCGCCTCGGCACGGCACGTTAACAGTCCCTGACCATTGAGCGTTGCCGCGTATACCTTATCATCTGTCTGTTTCGCCTGCGGGACACTCTCCCCCGTTAACATGGCCTCATCGATGCTGGAATTGCCCGCGAGCACGACGCCGTCCACCGGGACACTCTCGCCCGGGCGGACCTGAAACACGTCATCCACGTGCATCTGATCAACGGCGATTTGTTGCATCACGCCATCGCGCTCAACATGGGCAGTTTTCGGCTGCAGATTGATCAGCGCTTCCAGCGCACTTGAGGTTTTTCCCTTTGCGCGTGCTTCGAGCAGCTTACCCAGCAACACCAGGGTGATCAGCGTGGCACTGGCTTCAAAATAGACGGGCTGATCGAGATTTAACAGCCATACCGCGCAGCTCATCAGATAGGCCGCACTCGTGCCCAGCGCGACCAGCACATCCATGTTCGCACCGCCGCCGCGCAAACTGCTCCATGCGCCGCTGTAAAACCGTTTGCCTATCCAGAATTGCACGGGCGTGGCGAGGGCAAATTGCAGCCAGTACGGCAACATGAAATGGATGCCTGAAAACATTAGCAGCATTTCAATCAGCAACGGAGCGGTGAGCAGGATAGAGATGATAAATTGCCGTTGCTGGACGCGCAAAGCATCCGCGCGTGACTGTTTTTCTGCGGCGAAATCGCGTATCGGATGCGCATCGAAGCCCGTTTGCCGGATGGCGCTGATTAAATCAGCCGGGGTGAGCTTATCGGGGTTATAGCTGATGTGCGCCTTTTCAGTCGCAATGCTGACCGACGCCTCTACATCGGAGAGTTGATTCAGTGCCTTTTCAAGACGGGTTGAACAGTTCGCGCAATGCATGCCGGTGACTTGCAGGTCTATCGTGTTTTTCATGAGCGGATATCCTTGACTGGGTTCGCGTCAGATCATGACGTGATTGAACTGAGGGTTGGTGGATTATAAGCCTTGTATTCGCGCAGAGCGAAATGAAGACGATGGCTCAGTACATCGTTCGGTAAAAAAGCATCAGTGCGACGCAGGTAACGAGTATCGAAAAGGTTTTTTGCAGCAGGCGCTCGGGGATTTTCAATGCAAATTGCCGGCCCAGCAGCATGCCGGCTGCGGCGCTGCCGATGAACAGCCAGGCGGGTTCGGACAGGATGAGCTGTCCTGTGGATAGCGCGGTAATTGCAGCCCCGCTTGCAATCAGTGTGATCACCATCAGCGAGGTGGCGACTATGCCGTTCATGCTGATATTGCTGCAGCGCAGGAGCGCAGGGACGACGATAAAACCGCCGCCGACGCCAAGCAGGCCGGTTGTTAATCCTGAGATCAGGCCGATTGCACTGAGTTTGAAAAAAGAACTGATAGTCCAGCTGATGCGCCCGGTCCGGGTATTGATCATGCAGGTCTTGGAACGTGTGACGGCGGCAGCGGAATCACTTCTGAATACGCGTACGGCGATGATGAGCATGACACTGGCAAATAAAGCAGTTAACGCGCGTTCGGGCAATTGCAGTGCCAGATGCTGGCCGAACGGGGCAATTGCGATGCCGACGGCGGAGATGAGCAGTGCGGCACGGAATCTGACATGGCCTTTGATCAATCCGCTGATCATGCCGATAGCGGCAGCAGACGCGACGGTCAGCAGTGCCACGGGGGATGCCTGTGTCATAGACCAGCCAAGCCCCAGCGTCAGTGCCGGGACGGCCAGAATGCCGCCGCCGGCGCCGGTGAGCGCCAGCGTCAGACCGATCAGTGAGCCTAGCGCAATCAGCAACACGGCAGGCTCGCTTTACATCGTTCGATACAAATAATTTATTTTTTCATCGGGCAGGTGCTCAGACCGAAGATTGAATAGGCCGGGCAGATGCCGATGATGCCGGTGAGCAGTGGCACAATGCCGATGTAGCCCCATACAGGGAGTGTTCCTGTGGCGGTCAGACCGATCAGTGCCAGTCCTGCAATGACGCGCAATGCGCGGTCGATAGTTCCTTCGTTGGTTTTCATGCTGTGCTCCTAAGTTGGGTTAGTGAACTTGCATGATAGAGGAGGTGCAGACCGCTGTCTGTGATAAAAATCACACAGCAATCAAAGTGCAGCGAATTTCTTGAGTGCCGCCATATCGCTGATGGTAATTTGTTCACGCCCCAGCCTGACCCAGCCCTGTTCGGAAAACCCCTTGAGCAGGCGGCTGACCATCTCGCGCGCTGAACCTAATTCATCGGCGATCGCCTGGTGGGTGCTGAAAAACGGGCTGGATTTTGTAATCAGCAGCGCTGCCAGGCGCTGATCCAGTTTCTGGAACGTAACCGCAGTCACCAGTTCCATCATGTCGGTCAGGCGTTCGGTAAACAGCTGGAATACATAGCGGCGGAACGCATCGTATTTGCCGAGCAGGCTGTGGAAAGCCTGTGCCGGCAGCATCACCATTTCGAGGGGTTCCTCAACGATGCCGCGCGCCTGATAGGGATTGTGACCCAGCAGGCAGCTGCTGGTGAGGATGCAGCTCTCGCCGGGGACGACGCGGTACAGTTGCAGTTCGCGCCCGTTGGCGGAAGACTTGATGACGCGCAGGCTGCCGGACAATAACAGCGGAAAACCCTGGCAGGGCTGATTTTCATCGAACAACACCGTGCCTGACGGAAATTGCATGACCCGAGCCTGGGTGAACAGGGGATCAAATTCTGCGGCGGGTAACTCCCGCAGCATCGGATAGTGCTGCAAAATCCGGCTGCGGATATCCTCAGAAATCATGTCTGTATTGCCCCGCGTGAAAAACCATTCAGACCTCAGCGCGCATCTGCGGGAACAGAATCACGTCACGGATGCTGGCGCAATCGGTGAGCATCATGATCAGTCGGTCGATGCCGATGCCTTCACCTGCGGTCGGCGGCAAACCGTACTCGAGTGCGCGAATATAATCGTCGTCTTTATACATCGCCTCTTCGTCGCCTGCCTCCTTGGCGACAACCTGCGCATCGAAGCGTGCGGACTGATCCTCCGCATCGTTGAGTTCCGAAAAACCGTTGGCCAATTCCCGCCCCAGCACGAACAGCTCGAAGCGTTCGGTGATGGCAGGATCAGCATCGCTGCTGCGTGCAAGTGGTGAAACCTCGACCGGGTAGTCGATGATGAAAGTCGGTTCGAACAACAGCGTTTCGGACAGCTCTTCAAATAAAGACAGTTGCAATCCGCCCAGACCATCCTTCGGATTATGCTTGGCTTTTAAATCCTGTAGTTCGGCGAGTACGAAGTCACGATCAAAGAGCTGTTCTGTCGTGAATTGGGGGTGATATTTCTGGATCGCCTGCACCATGGTCAGTCGATGGAAGGGCAATCCCAGATCCAGCTCCTTCCCCTGATAACTGATCACAGTCGAACCCAGTACTTTTTGCGCCACTTCGCGCAACAATTTTTCAGTGAAATCCATCAGATACTTGTAATCCCGGAAAGCTTCATAGAATTCCAGCATCGTGAATTCCGGATTGTGGCGCGTGGACAACCCTTCATTACGGAAGTTGCGATTGATCTCAAACACCTTTTCAAATCCGCCTACCACCAGGCGTTTGAGATACAGTTCGGGTGCAATGCGCAAAAACATCTGCATATCCAGCGCATTGTGATGCGTCTCGAACGGTTTAGCCGAAGCGCCGCCGGGAATGGAATGCATCATCGGGGTTTCCACTTCCATATATCCTTCATTGATGAAGAATTCACGGATCGCCTGGATGATTTTGGTGCGCTTTAAAAATACCTGACGCGCATCCTGATTGGTAATCAGATCCAGATAGCGCTGACGGTATTTCTGTTCCTGATCCGACAGGCCATGAAATTTTTCCGGCAGCGGACGCAGCGACTTGGTCAGCATGCGTACGTTTGCGACTTTGACTGAGAGCTCTCCTGTCTTGGTTTTAAACAGCACACCTTGAGCACCCAGTATGTCACCCAGATCGTAATGCTTGAATGCGGCGTGCGCTTCTTCGCCGATTTCGGCATTGCTGATGAAAAGCTGGATGCGTCCGCTCATGTCCTGCAGCGTGGCAAAACTCGCCTTACCCATGACGCGCTTCAACATCATACGACCGCCTACGGCTACCTGTATTTGCTGAGCCTCCAGCTCTTCGTTCGTCATCGCTTCAAAATGGGCGTGCAGATCATCCGCCAGATGCGTGCGATTAAAATCGTTAGGAAAAGCGATACCTGTCTTGCGGATGGCGGCCAGCTTGGTGCGGCGCTCGGTGATGATCTGATTTTCGTCTGGGACGGGCGTGATGGATTCGATTGTCATAATGCTCATAAGTTATATTTGCTCAAGTTGGTGATTGTGTCACAAAACGCCTGTTTGAGGAATCGACGGCTGCGTATCAGAGGACTAAAGCGATGAATCAGCCCCGCAATTCATAACCTGAATTTGGGGCACGCTCGACATTTTCGGTCAGGGAATCTATCCTGCGCTGAGATTATTATTGACAATAGTTAAGTGAAGGGATAATTTGGAAAGTCCTGCAATTTACGTCAGGTTTTGAGAGGCGCCAGGCGCATCTCGGGAGCGCATCATGGATATCTCACCGGTCACATCGTTATCCAGTCTGCAAAATATCTTTGCGACGACGCGTGCCCAGCGTGTCGTTTTTTCACTGATTACCCCTGCTCAGATCAGTTCGACCAGCGTTGATATATCGGGTCCGGGGAAATTGCTTTCGGCAGCCTCCATACTGGATCGGGCGATTGTGAGTCCGGTCGGGACCGATAGCATCAGTCTGAATACCGTTGTCGCCGCAACGCAGATATTCGTGGATGCGTTTAATAGTTTTTTGCAAAGCAGCAGCCTGACTAATTCATCGGGTGAATATCTGGGCGGGCTGTTTATACAATCGCTCAACGCTCAGTCGGCAACAGCTAACTGTCAGTCAATATTGGCAGGCCTGTCGACAGTCGGAATCAGCTATCAGGCACCTGACAGCCAGACAGCAACGGGGGGGATGACACTCAACTTATCCCAGTTGCAATCAGCTTACACCACTGATCGGGCGGGAACGATTGCGCTGCTGTCCCGGTCGACTCAGGCGATCGGCCGGTTTGCAGCCTCGTTCACCAGCGCCTTCGTTCAGATGGATCTTCTGGCGCAATTGAGTGCATCACTTTTGTCTTCAGCTGCGTCCAATCGTTCATTTACCAGCAACGCCTCCCTTGCCAGTACACTGTTATCGCAGCCGGCAGTCTCTGGCGGATCAGCGACCACTGCAGGAGCGACGATTGCAGGCACCACCACGCCTGCCGGTATCGCAAGCACAACGGCCGGCGATACCACCACAGGAACCACACCCGTAACGATTACAACGACTTCACCGGCCATTGGAGCCGAAACGACAGGTGTCGTGAGTACAACGGCCGCCGTAGCCGCAACGACAGGTATAGTGAATACAACGGCCACCGGAGCCGCAACGACAGGTGCCGTGAATACAACGCCCAGCGCAACAATCGTCGCCGGAACCATCACACCTGTTAGCAGTGCGAATACCGGTATTTCAAGTCTGGCAGGATCAGAGGCTATGCCAATATCCGGTACTTTAATCCCGGCTGCAGCGGGGATCGGGCAGGCCGCATCGGGGCCATCTGTGATGAGCGACTTAGCGCAGCGCATGCCCGTATCAGGTCTTACTGAAGCCGTACCTGTCGTCAACACAGATTCTTTGACGGCTGCCGTTTTGCCTGCGACGACCCAATCCGAGGCGTTGACAGCGTTCCCCGTTGAAACCGTCTCCTACCCGGCCCCCAATACGATCATTGATGCGAGCAATCCTGCCGTTGCTGCCGCCATCGCGGCTTATCATATGAGCGATGCAGCCTTTGATGGCGAATGGCCGCGCAACACCGGTCTCGCGCCTCCCGAAGTCAATTACATTGAAATTCAGCCTGTTGTGGAGGTGCATCCTGTCAAACTGGATATCTCGGCCTGATACGAAGGCATCAACTTAGCCCTGTCATTGCTAAATGATACGGATCAATGACTTGGGTGAGCTTCAATAGACTGTAGCATCGCCGCGCAACGAAGGCCGCTTTGCACCGCGCCTTCCAGCGTGGCGGGATAATCACCGGCCGTATAATCGCCTGCCAGCAGCAGACAGGACAGGGGTGTTTGCTGATCTGGACGTGCCAGATTGGGTGTGCAGGCGAAGGTCGCGCGCTTTTCCGCAATCACCCTGAACCACAGCGGGGCATCGGTAAATCCGAATTCGCTGCGCAACTCTTCAATGATTTTTTGTGCCAGCTCATCCTGTGACAGATTCTGATGCATTCCTTCCGCGCTGATCACCGAAGCAATCAGGCCGGGCTGGTTAGACACCTGGCCCTTGTCGAACAGCCACTGGCTCAGTCGCTGATGCAATCCCAGCATCGGGTGGGGCAGGGTTATATGGGCCGGATATTGCAGGTATACGGTGTAGATGGGCTGATGTTGCAGGGCATCGATTTTTGTAATGACCGGGGCTAGTTCAGTGAATGGACGCAACAGTCTGCTGGTGATCACCGGGGGGGTGGCACAAATAACATGGGTAAAAAACAGGCTCCCCCGTTTGGTAATTACCTCCATGCCGATATAGTGGGGACGTACCTGTTCCACACCGCAGGAGGTGAGTACATGACCGCCGCGCCCTCTGACATAGCGTGCAGCACGGGCAGGAAACAGGGCAGTGAAATCGATGCGCGGGATCAGCATATCGCTGTCTGCGCGTGTCTGATTGAGCGCATCCCTCAGCACGTTGAGCAATACCTGCGCTGAGGCGATGTCAACCGGTGTATTGAGCGCCGCGATGCATAGCGGCTCCCAGAGTTTCTGTACCAACACGGCACTTTGCTTGTGACGGGCGAGCAGGTCGGATGCCGTGATGTCGGCATCGAGATGGAAATTTGAATTGCGCAGCGCAAGCATGAAACGAGCGGCGCTAAAGCGTTCTGCCCATGACAAACCCTGTGCGCGCAGCAAGGCGATCAACAGATGCAGCGGGGCGGGCAGGCGGGGTGCTTGCAGTGAAAAATGCCCGTGCAGATCGAGTTGCAAAGGCAGACGCCGGAAGTCAGCTTCAATGTTGCCGCCGACCTTCTCAATCAGACGCAAGGTTTCACGGTAGCAGCCCAGCAGCAAGTGCTGACCGTTATCCAGTTGCGTGTGCTGATGTGTTACGCCGCGTGCGCGTCCGCCCAACTGTTTTGCGCTCTCGAATACCGTGACGGTAATGCCATTTTCCGCAAGTGCTGCCGCTGCCGCCATGCCGGCATAGCCGCCACCGATGACGGCAACGTTCAGTTCCTGATCCAGGTCGTCCATGCCAGCCATAGTTTGCGCAAGGGGGTGAGCGAGACACGCTCTTTGAGCACGTGGCAGCCTGAGGCAATCACTTCGTCGAGTGTCGCGCGGTAAATGGCCGACATGATGAGCCCGGTGCGCTGGGTTTTTCTGTCGGTATCGGGTAACTGTAATAGCGCCTGCTGATAAAAATGCTGTGCGCGCTCAATCTGGAAAGCCATCAGTTTCTGGAAGTTTTCAGTCTCATTCGCATTGAGGATATCGGCCGCCGTGACGTTGAACTGCTTCATTTCGTCCATCGGCAGATAGATGCGGTTGCGTCTGGCATCTTCGCCCACATCGCGGATGATGTTGGTAAGCTGAAAAGCGATCCCCAGATCATGCGCGTATTTGAGTGTCTGACGGTCCTTGTAGCCGAAAATTTCCACCGACAGCAGGCCGACCACGGATGCGACGCGATAGCAATACAGTTGCAGCGATTTGAAATCAGCGTAACGCGGCTGATCCAGATCCATCTCCATGCCGTCTATAATTTCCAGCAGGTGTTCCTGCGCCATGTTGAACTGTTTCACGACGGGGACAAGTGCGATTGCAACCGGATGCTGAGGTTTTCCACCGTAAATCTGCCCGACCTGTTCCCGCCACCAGGCAAGCGTCGTGCGGGCGACCTGCTCGTCCGAACATTCGTCGACCACATCGTCCACTTCGCGGCAGAACGCATACAGCGCGGTGATGGCGCGGCGTTTTTCTTTCGGTAAAAACAGAAAACTGTAGTAAAAACTGGAACCGCTGGATGCAGCTTTGTCCTGGCAGTATTGGTCTGGAGTCATAATTTCAATAAGTGTGGGGCGCAGATTTGGACAGCATGATAACCCAGTCCAAGGGACCCAGCACGGGGCGCCGGTTGAATACATCGTAATTGACCGCTTCGATCTTATCCAGAATGCGCAGGCCGCCTGCGATAATCATGCGCATTTCGAGTCCGATACGCCCTGTGAGGATGCTGCCCAGCGGCGCGCCTTGCAACATCAGGGTGCGTGCGCGATCCACCTGAAACTTCATCAAGTGCCGCCAGTTCTCATCCCGTATTCCCTGTGAAATATGGGCCTCACTGACGCCGAATTGCGCCATGTCGTCCAGCGGCAGATAGATGCGCTGGATTTTCCAGTCCTTCGCGACATCCTGCCAGAAGTTAATCAGCTGCAAGCTGGTGCAGATCGCATCGGAATACGCCAGATTGACAGGCGTGGCTTCGCCGTACAGATGCAGCATCAGGATGCCGACCGGATTGGCGGAACGCCGGCAATAGTCGGTCAGATCGCTATAATGATCGTAGCGTTTTTTGATCACGTCCTGCGAAAATGCATCAAGCAGGTCGTAATGAGGTTGCAGCGGCAATTGGTATTGCCCGATCACTAAGGCCAGATTCTGAAACAGCGGCGTGAGCGGCACTTTTTGTGCAGCGATGCGATCGAGTTCAGCGCGAAATTCATCCAGCTGATGCAGTCGCACCGGGTCGGGCAGATTTCCCTCATCGGCGATGTCATCCGCAGCCCTTGCAAAGTGGTAGATCGCAGCAACGGGGCGCCGCAGTCGCCTGGGCATCAGGATGGAGGCGACCGGGAAGTTTTCGTAGTGATCTGCCGCCATAGGTTAAATCAGATCGTTTCTGTGCAGCATGAAGACGAACTGATCGCCGGCGCTCACATCCAGCCAGGTAAAGGGCAGGGTGGGGTAGGCCGCTTCCAGTACCTCGCGGTTGTGGCCGATTTCGACGATCAGGATGCCGTTGGCGGTTAAGTGATCCGCGGCCTGTTCCAGAATGATACGGGTGGCATCCAGTCCGTCATGGCCGCTGCCAAGCGACAGTGTCGGTTCGTGCAGATATTCGGCAGGCAATGCGGCGACCGAGGCTGCATCGACATAAGGCGGGTTGCTGATAATCAGATCGTATTGCCGGCCTGCAAGACAGGTAAAGAGGTCAGACTCGATCAGATTGATGCGCGATTGCAGTTCGTAGTCGCTGACATTGCGGGTAGCGACGGCCAGTGCATCGGCAGACAAGTCCACCGCATCGATTTGTGCATTGGGAAACGCATCTGCGCAGAGGATGGCTAAGCAACCGCTGCCGGTGCATAAATCCAGCACATGACTGACGGCCTCGGGATCAGCGATCCAGGGAGATAATTGCTCACGCAGCAACTCCGCGACAAACGAGCGCGGCACGATCACCCGTTCATCGACATAAAAGCTGTATTCACCCAAAAAGGCTTCATGGGTCAGGTAAGCGGCCGGAATGCGCTGCTCGACGCGTTGTTGAATGACGCTAAGAACTTCGTTGCGTTCGATATCGGTGAGGTTGGCATCGAGAAAGGGCGCCAGGGTATCAACAGGCAGATGCAGCGTGTGCAGAATCAGGTAGACCGCTTCATCATAGGCATCATTGCTGCCGTGCCCGAAAAAAAGCTTGGCCTGATAGAAACGGCTGACAGCAAAACGCAGATGGTCGCGTACCGTGTGCAGATTTTGTGCCGCAGCAGAAAAATAGGTAGTCATTTGCATAACAGGTTTTCCAGTGTGAGCTGATACGTCATCTTGAGCGGTTCGATGTCGGCGACCGCAACGCACTCGTTGAGTTTGTGGATGGTGGCATTCAATGGGCCGAATTCGATGACCTGATCGCAAATGTCAGCGATAAAACGCCCGTCCGAGGTGCCACCGGAGGTCGACAGCTCAGGGGTGATGCCGTAACTTTGCTCGATTGCGTGGCTGATCGCCTCGACCAGATTGCCGCTGGGCGTCAGATAGGGTTTGCCTGAGAGCTCCCAGCAAATTTCACACTTGACGTTGTGCTTGTCGAGTATCGCATGCACGCGGTCGATCAGTTCCTGCTCGCGACTGGCTGTGGAGAAGCGGAAGTTGAACAGAATCTCGACTGTGCCGGGCACGACATTGGTCGCGCCTGTGCCGCCATTGATGTTAGAAACTTGCCATGAAGTAGGCGGAAAGTATTCGTTACCGCTGTCCCAGGTCGTCGCGGCCAGTTCAGCGATGGCTGGGGCGACCATATGAATCGGGTTTTTAACCAGATGCGGGTAGGCGATATGGCCCTGTACGCCCTGAACGATCATCGTCCCGGAGAGCGAGCCCCGACGTCCGTTTTTGATCATGTCGCCGACCAGCTTGTTCGAAGTCGGTTCGCCCACGATACAGTAGTCCAGTCTTTCGCCGCGCGCTTGCAACGCCTCCACCACACGCACCGTGCCATCCACGGCCACCCCTTCTTCGTCGGACGTGATCAGCAAGGCGATGGATCCTTTGTGATCGGGATGATCTTCAATGAACGCTTCGATTGCGGTGATAAATGCCGCGATTGAGGTTTTCATGTCCGCAGCACCACGGCCGAACAGCATTTCATCGCGTATGGTTGGCTCAAAAGGCGGGCTGAACCACGACTCAGGCGGGCCTGAGGGGACGACATCGGTATGGCCTGCGAAAACCACGACCGGTGCATCAATGCCGCGTCGCGCCCATAAATTATCGACATTGCCAAAACGCATGCGTTCGATGTGAAAACCCAGTTTTTCAAGACGTTCGATCAGGATTTCCTGGCAGCCCGCATCATCCGGTGTCAGTGAGCGACGCGCAATCAGCGTCTTTGCGAGTTCAAGTGTTTCAGACATTTTCCACCTTCTTGTTAAATATTTCTGTGTAGGCCAGCGTATCAAAACCAATATGCAGCAATCTGCCATCCTGCTCCAGAACGGGACGTTTGATCACACTGGTTTTCTCAATCATTAAAGTTAATGCTGAAGTGTCATCGCTAACATTCTGTTTTTGTTCATCTGATAAAGATCGCCAGGTTAGCCCTTTTCGGTTGATCAGATCAGACCAGTCACGTTGTTTCAACCAGTTTTGTGCGATTTCAAGGTTTAAACCGGATTTTTTGAAATCGTGAAATTCAACCACAACCTCGTGTTGCGTCAGCCAGTCACGGGCTTTTTTAACCGTGCCGCAATTTGGAATGCCGTATAGCTTAATCAAGATACATCCAGGTCTAATTTAATACTGCTGAAGTCAGATGATGATAAAGGCGCTTTATTCTCTTCTGTGTCAGCTGAAAATTTCGGTATAGCCATGCTGCTGGTCCGTTCCGAAAAATCAACCAGCGCGGCCAGATTGCTTGCCGAATCAGCATTACGCATGGCTTCATCTTTGCTGATGACACCGGTTTTGAATAGCCGGTAGAGGGCATGTTCAAATGTTTGTGAACCGGCTGAGAGGCTTTTATCAATGGCCTCATGGATTTTTTCGATCTCATCGTTTTTGATCAGATCGGCAATCAGGGTCGTATTTAACAGCACTTCAACCGCCGGCACCTGTTTACCCTGAACGTTGCGCACCAGGCGTTGCGAAATCACCGCGCGCAGACACATCGAAAGATCCGATAACACACTTTGACGTGAATCATACGGGAAGAAATTAACGATGCGATTGAGCGCATGATAGCTGTTGTTCGCATGCAGCGTAGTCAGACACAGGTGCCCTGTTTGCGCAAAAATCAGTGCGTGTTTGAGCGTGTCGCGGTCACGGACTTCACCGATCATCAGTACGTCGGGTGCTTCCCGCATGCCACAGGACAGGGCATTTTCGTAGTTGAGCGTATCGGTACCGATTTCACGCTGATTAACGATGGATTTATCGTGTTTAAAAATGTACTCGATCGGGTCTTCTATGGTCAGAATGTGCCCGGTCTGGCTGCTGCTGCGATGCTCGATCATGGAGGCCAGCGTCGTCGACTTACCTGAGCCGGTCGCGCCGACGACCAGAATTAAGCCTCTTTTTTCCATAATCAGCGTCTTGAGTACCGCCGGCAGATGCAATTCATCCATGCCGCTGATTTTGCCTCTGATGTAGCGGATAACAATCGCGATATCGCCGCGCTGACGGAATATATTGACGCGAAAACTGCCCAGTCCCTCCACACGATGGGAGAAATTCATCTCCATTTTCGCTTCGAATTCCTGGATTTGTACCGCAGTCATCATTTCGTAGGCGATACGTTTGATGATGTCTGCACTCAGGACCTGTGAGTTGACAGGAATGCTGATACCGTCAATTTTGACGTTGACCGGTGCGCCTACCGAAAAAAACAGATCGGAGGCTTGCCTTTCCGCGGCCAGTTTCAGCAAAGGGGTGACGATCATCAACATCTCCTTAAAAGGATCGGGGGGCTAGGATTGCGGCAAACTGAACTGGGCTCAATCCTTAACCCCGGGCCTTAGATTAGATTCCGCGCAGCAATTCGTTAATGCCGACCTTGGACAGGGTCTTGGCGTCGACTTTCTTGACGATGACTGCGCAGTACAGACTGTATTTTCCATCTGCAGAGGGCAGGCTGCCGCTGACCACAACTGAGCCTGCCGGTACGCGACCATAAGTAACTGTACCTGTTTCACGATCGTAGATCTTGGTGCTCTGGCCGATGAATACGCCCATTGAAATCACCACATTGTCTTCTAAAATCACGCCTTCGACGATTTCTGAACGCGCGCCGACAAAGCAGTTGTCACCGATGATGGTCGGATTCGCCTGCACAGGTTCAAGCACGCCGCCGATTCCGACGCCGCCGGATAAATGCACGTTCTTGCCGATCTGTGCACAGGAACCGACGGTCGCCCAGGTGTCTACCATGGTGCCTTCATCCACATACGCGCCGATATTGACGTAAGACGGCATCAGCACCACGTTTTTGCCGATGTACGCGCCACGACGTGCGGCAGCCGGTGGCACCACGCGGAAACCGCCTTCACGGAAGTCGCGGCTGTTGTAGTCGGCGAATTTGGACGGCACTTTGTCGTAATAGTTGGTGAATCCACCCTTGATGAACGCATTGTCTTCCAGGCGGAATGACAACAGCACAGCCTTTTTCAGCCACTGATGGGTGACCCAATCGCCGTCGATTTTTTCAGCAACACGCAGAGTACCCTTATCCAGATGGTTGATGACGGTATCAACCGCTTCTTTAAGTTGTGCATCCGCATTGCGCGGGGTGATGTCGCTGCGGCGTTCAAAAGCGGTTTCGATGATTTGCTGTAATTGGTCCATGATTAATCCTGATGAATGGTCGTAGTGAGTGATAAATTTGGCAATTTGGAGCTATGTGTTGACTGATAATTTACGGGTAAATTCAGCAATCCTGTGTGCGGCTTCCACGGTTTCGTCCGTGTCGGCCACCAGTGCCAGCCGCACAAAATTTTCGCCCGGATTGATTCCTTGCGCGCTGCGGGCGAGGTAACTGCCCGGCAATACCGTCACATTATAATCGCGATATAACGCTTGCGCGAATGCTGTATCCGCATTCGGGGTACACAGACCCGCCTCTGACAGATTGATCCACAGATAAAAGCCTGCATCCGGCAGCGTGACCGGTAAAACGGGGGAAAGTATGGCCATTACCTTAGTGAACTTTTCAGCGTAAAGGCGCCGGTTTTCAGCTACATGAGATTCGTCATGCCATGCGGCAATACTGGCGGCCTGAATCACAGGGTTCATAGCCGAGCCGTGGTAGGTGCGATAGAGCGCAAATTTTGCAATGACTTCAGCGTCGCCTGCGACGAAACCGGAACGCATGCCCGGCACATTGGAGCGCTTGGACAGGCTGGAAAAAACCACCAAATTTTTATAATCACGGCGACCCAGTTGCCATGCTGCCTGCAACGCACCCAAAGGGGCAGTGTCAAAGTATATTTCCGAATAACACTCGTCCGAGGCGATCACAAAACCGTAGCGATCTGAGAGATCGAACAACACTTTCCATTCCGCCAGTGGCATCACGCGGCCTGTCGGATTGCCGGGCGAGCAGACATAAATCAGCCGGGTGCGTTGCCAGACGTCTTCGGGTAACTGGGTGAAATTCAGTGCGTAGTTGTCACCGGGCAAGTTATTCAGAAAATACGGTGTTGCGCCTGCGAGGAAGGCGGCCCCTTCGTAAATCTGATAGAAAGGATTGGGGCATACGACCACCGGATCCGGCGTGCTGCGATCGATGACCGTCTGTGCAAAAGCGAACAATGCTTCCCGGCTGCCGTTCACCGGCAATACCTGGGTTTTGAAATCGGGCGCCGGAATGTCATAGCGTTTTGCCAGCCAATCGGCTATCGTGCCGCGCAGTGCATCTGAACCGGCTGTCGTGGGATAATTGGACAAGCCTGCCAGGTTGTCCGTTATTGCATCCTTGATGAATTGCGGCGTGGCATGCTTAGGCTCGCCAATGGACAGACTGATCGCGCGATAATCTTTGTTCGGTGTGACTTCGCGGAACAAGGCGGCCAGTTTCTGGAACGGATAGGGCTGGAGTTTATTCAGGTCAGGATTCATTACGATTTTAGCATCAGCAAAAGTGACGGGCATTATAAAGGGCGGACAGGTGTCATCAAAACAAAATATCATGCCGGCAGCCGGAATATTGAGCGGGGCGCTGGTCTGGGGACTGATCTGGTATCCCTACCGCATCTTGCAGGATGTCGGAATTTCCGGCGCGCTGGCGACATTGATCACTTATATGCTGGCTATGTTATTCGGCGTATTCATGTTGCCGCGCGTATGGCGCGAATTGCACGGCGGGTGGGCGGTGCTGCTGGTATTGAGCGCCGGATGGGCTAATTTCGGTTATGTGCTGGCCATGTTGCACGGCGAAGTGATGCGCGTGCTGCTGCTGTTTTATCTCGCCCCGCTCTGGACAATACTGTTTTCATTCTGGCTGCTGAATGAACGTTTAAATCGCTACGGTTATCTGGTGATCGCACTTTCACTGGGCGGTGCATTCATCATGTTGTGGGAGCCCAATCTGGGGCTGCCTTACCCTAAGAACAGCTCTGAGTGGCTGGGATTGACGGCCGGTATTGGTTTTGCGCTGTCCAATGTCGTGTCGAGGCGCGCCAGTCATCTGAGCGTTGAAGCCAAATCTTTCAGTATCTGGCTGGGTACGGCCCTGTTGACGGCGCCCCTGCTTGGGTGGCAGGGTGGATGGTCCGTGACAGGAATCAGTTCGCAGTCCTGGCTGATCCTCGTCATGCTGGGCATCGCGCTGTGCGCGTGCAGCTTTGCTGTTCAATATGGCGTCACACATATGCCGGCAAACCGGGCGATGCTGTTATTTTTGTTTGAACTGGTGATTGCTGCAATGGCCTCCTATTTTCTGGCTGGTGAGGCGATGGGGGTACGCGACTGGATGGGGGCGGCTCTGATTGTTTCTGCCAGTTTACTGTCGGGTAAACTGTATAGCAATCCCGGTACGGGGGCGTAATGGGGCTTGCCTGTTTACGACGGATGCTGTAATTTTCACATTGATGTCTGAGTCGATCAACCGGTCTGTTTGAGATAGGGTTCAAATTTAATGGGGGTCTAACTTAATTCACATGAAGATCAGCTGAGGATTTTTTGCCGCAGGATACAAACCTGATATTTGTTTTGTATTTTTTAAATAATTGTATTCACGACAGAACGGTAAAAATCACTATGAACGCCAGCATCAATAATCAGGATTATGACTTGTCGCATGAGGACCTCGATCAGGTGTTCAAGAGTGTCGATATTCCGGCGTGTCCTGCGATTGTCAGTATGGCCATGTCAGAAGCTCAGCGTGATGAGCCTGATATCAGAAAACTGGCCGATGCCATTGAGAAAGATGTCGGCATGGCTGCACTTACCATCAAACTGGCGAACTCGCCCCTGTTCCGCACCAGTCAGCCGGTCAGCCGCGTTTCCGTCGCGCTGGCCAGACTGGGCATTCGTAACGTTGTCTGTGTCGTCATCTCAGCGGCCTTGCGCGGCTGTATGAATGGCGTTGATGCTAAATGGCTGGAGAAATTCTGGAATCACGCCTCGCTCGTAGCGACTGCCGCCGGCTTGATTGCAAAAAAACAGTATGGCATTGCACCCGATGCGGCCTACACCTTTGCACTTTTTCATGATTCTGCGATTCCACTGTTGCGCAAGCGATTCGAAAATTATAGCGATATCAGCACTCAATCGATAAAGAGTAACCGACTGCTGATCGAAGCTGAAGAGGAACACTTCCCCTGCACACATCCTATTGTCGGTGCCTTGCTGGCGCGCAACTGGGGGCTGCCTGCGATCATCGGTCAGTCAATTCGTTTTCATCACGAAAAAGATGTCTACCATCTGCCTGAAAAGACGCTGCCCGGAGCTGCACTCTCACTGATCGCGGTGACCCATGTGGCTGAGCGTTTGCTTGCGGGCAAGAACACGAATGCGCATTATGAAGTGAGCGATGAACATTTCGAACATGCGCTCGATCATCTGGGTATTTCCTTTGATGAACTGGATGATATTCGTGAATTACTGATGGAGAACAGCTAAACGGGGGGCCGATTGACGTGATCGGCTCCGTTTTTTGATTGCCGCGTTTAAATCTGTATTTCGACGCCTTCCCGGGCGAGTCTGATATCGAGATTTCCCGTTTCGCGACCGCTCAACGCGAGTGCAAACACGGCTTCGAGCTCGTCATCGCTGCGTGTGGGCTCGTGATGGGTGCAATATAAAATTTTCACTCCGGCATCGAGTGCCAATTTGATGCAGGAATCGAATGTGCCGTGCCCCCATCCTTTTTTCGTCAGATACTCATCCTGCGTGTAGGAACTGTCTGCGATGAGAATGTCGACGCCGCTTATGGCATCGACAATGGAACGCCTTTGCTCGTCGATCAATGACTGATATTCATCATAGGCGTCGTCATCCGGCTCATATATATTGAAATGCGGTTCATGATCTCCGGTAAAGAAGACGGACTTTCCATTGCAATCGATGCGATACCCCAGATTGATGACCGGATGATTGAGCAACACCGGTGTGATCGTTGTCGTACCGACCTTCACCTCCCTGTTTGGCGTGATACTGATATATTCAAAGCGGGATTGTATTTCGGCTTCCCTTACCGGGAAATAGCTGTACTGCAATTGGACGTTGATGATGCGTTCCGGCCCTTCACCGGTGATCGGATCGCTCGCACCGTACAGCTTAATGGTGTTGCCGGGGATAAATATCGGTATGAAAAATGGCAGTCCCTGTATGTGGTCCCAGTGACTATGGGTATTGAAGATATGTGCGGTCACAGGAAAATGCGGCAGCAGCGATTGCGCCAGCGGAAAAATACCGGTACCGCCATCCAGTATAATGAGATCGTTGTCATCGGTGCGTATTTCGATGCAGGTGGTATTGCCACCATACCGTACCGTTTTGTCACCAGGTGACGGGATTGAACCTCGCACGCCCCAAAATTGCAGTTTCATTTTTTGCTACTCCGTCCCAGTTGAGCTACGACCTGTGCTTCATGTTCGAATCGGGTGATATCCCCAAGTCCGTCAATGATATCTTGCAATGTCCCGCCAAAACGCGCCTCTAAAGCGGGTGAAAGTGCTTCTACGACCTGATTTCCGCCGTTGCCCAGTTTTAGTTGTTTACTGATCTGATTACCCACAAAAAGGCAGCTTTGCACCATATTATCGGGTGATATCTCGCTGTGATGATTGCGTATGGTCTCAGTGAGTTGACTGGGGAATTGCCATTTTTCCACCAGCATCCCGCCGATTACAGTGTGATCGGTACCGATAATTTGTTGTTCAGCGACATGCAGCGAGATGGATTGTCTGATGCTGTGCGCTAACGCAATACGGGATTCCTTGTACAGAAACTGTCCCAGTACAACTTTGCCGAAATCGTGCAGTAAACCTGCGATATAACAATCGGCAGGGTCGGTATCATCCCTGCGATATTTCTGGCACAGGGTGCGCGCCAGGCCTGCTGTTGTCAGGGAATGCGTCAGGTAACCGTGCACATCAAATCCGACTTCACTCTGGGGGGGCAGTGCGCCCATCGCGGCAAATGACAACGCCATATTTTTAATGGTGTTCAAGCCGAGAAATACCATGGACTGATTGACGGAGGTGACCTGTTTGGTAAAACCATAGCTGGCAGAATTGATGACGCGCAGCAGTTTCATGGTCATCACCGGATCCTGTTCAATTACGCTGACCATCTCTTTCGGTGAACAATTGATATCACGCGACAGTTCAAGAATGCGCTGAACGCTCCTTGGGAAAGCAGGCATCCTTTCCACTGCGGCAGATAATCGTCCTGTCAGCGCTATTGAAATTTCAGTCATGTGTGTGCGTGGTTAAAACTATCAGCGAGTAAGCCCATTGACTGTCCCAAAGGTAAGCCATTGTTGCTCATCCATGGAGTTGCGTCTTTACTGACCGGATTGAGGGTAGTAGATAAAGCGATTGCGTCCAGCTGCTTTGGCCGCATACATCGCCTTGTCGGCACATTTTAGCAAACTATTCAGGTCTTGCGCATCATCCGGGTAAAGGGCGATGCCGATGCTGGCTGAAATGTGTTGCCCCTCTTCTATACTGACAAAGTAAAAGGGTTCTGACATTTTTTCAACGATTTGCTCAGCAATTCGCCGGGTCTGAGAAACGTCGCCAAATTCAGGGAGGATAACGGTAAATTCGTCACCGCCTAAGCGTGCAACCGTGTCGGCTTCGCGTACGCAACTGCTGATACGCCGGGCAACTTCCATCAATAACGCATCACCGTTGGCATGCCCCAGCTTGTCGTTTATTTCCTTGAAGTAATCCAGATCGATGAAAAACAGCGCAAGCGGCAATGAAGTGCGATGCGCCAGTTTGATTGCCTGTCCCAGTCGATCATTGAACAGACGACGGTTGGGCAGGTTGGTCAGCGGATCATAATTAGCCTGCCAGTGTATCAATTCGTCCTTGTGCTTCTTTTCGGTGATATCGGAGAACTGCGCGACATGGCAATACACGCTGCCGTCTTCACGACGCAAGGCAAGGATATTGACCTCTTTGGCATAGAGTTCGCCATTCTTGCGTTTGTCCCATATTTCGCCATGCCAGTGTCCGACGTTCATAATGGCGTGCCACATTGCCCGGTAAAATTGAACGTCGTGTCGTCCTGACTGCATCAGTCGGGGATTTTTGCCGATGACCTCTTCCCTGGCGTACCCGGTTATGCGGGTAAAAGCCGGATTGACATCGGTGATCAGATTGTCTTTATCGGTCACAACGATGGCATCTGCGTTGGACTGATAAATTGCCGTGGCCAGTTTCATCGACTGTTCAGAGGCGAATAATGATGCTGACATCAGATTGAACGTATCGGTCAGTTTTCCGATTTCATCCCTGGGACCCTCGCGCAGTGCAACAGGGACGAAACTTTCCATATTGCCGGCAAGTTGCATCGATTCCATTGAGGACTGAAGCTTTAAAATCGGGAGCATAAACCTGCGGATCAGCCAGGTTCCAGCAAAGAATAACATGATTTGCAACGCAATTTGTCCCAGCCAGAGCTTATACTGGGTACGTTCTATGGCATTGAAATCTTCCGTCATATCGATGGTGATGCTGGCCGCCCCATTGACAGAACCTGCGGCGACGTTGTGGCAGGTCAGACAATTTGTGCCGCGATAGTTGGTGCTTGCAATAAAGGGAACGACGGTGCGCAGCGTCGGCGTATCAGGTGAATCATTCAATAAAAAGTCGATTTTTTTATCCGCCATCACGCGGCGATCCATTTCATCCATGGTCTGTTCTTCGGGCAACCCGGGGCCGAATTGATCCTGTACCTGTTTAGCACGGATAATGCGTAACTCCTTCACATTATCCGATGCCGCCATTTTTTTAATAAAAAGACGACGGTTTTCAGGATCGGTAATCATGCCGGTCAACATCAACATGTTCATGCCGTTGATGATACCGTCTGCAGAGACGGTCGCACGCCGCTCAGCCCCATCCAGTATCTCCTGTTTGATATGTTTCATCACCCAGAAGTGAGCGAAGGACAAAACGATCACCAGCATCACCTGAATAGGGATGTTCAGCTTGCTGCCTATGCTAAGTGCTTGCCACCAGTTTTTCATTATCTGTGAGTGTATTGCATCTGGATTGAGTGACGCGACAGGATATTACCGCATCGCGGATAGATGTGAAACCTGCATAACAGTTTCAAAGAAATAAAGGGGTCAACCGCTTGTATGACGGGAAGCGGTTTTTGACAACGGGATACAACGCAATGGCGTTATCGGATCAACGCATTATGATTGAATGTGTGAGCAGCAGCCGGGTGATTCAGGCAACCGTAACGTCTTTATCGAGATAGACATTCTGGATCGCGTTGAGCAGCATGACCCCTTCAGACATCGGTTTCTGGAAAGCTTTTCGGCCGGAGATCAGCCCCATGCCGCCTGCGCGTTTGTTGATGACCGCTGTGCGCACCGCCTGATGCAAGTCGTCATGGCCTGATGCACCGCCTGAATTGATCATGCCGACGCGACCCATGTAGCAATTGGCTACCTGATAGCGCACCAGATCAACAGGATGCTCAGTGGTCAGTTCATTGTAGATACGGGCGCTGGTTTTGCCGAATTTGATGGCGTTGTAGCCGCCGTTATTCTCGGCCTGCTTTTGCTTGATGATGTCGGCATTGATGGTGGCAGCCAGGTGATTGGCTTGTCCTGTGAGATCAGCTGACAGGTGATAATCAATGCCTTCCTGTTTAAATGCCGGATTGCGCAAATAGGCCCACAACACGGTTGCCATACCCAGGTTGTGCGCGTGCTCGAATGCCTCCGAGACTTCCTGTATTTGCCGGCGAGACTGTTCTGAACCATAAAATACGGTTGCACCAACGGCGACTGCACCCATATCGAATGCCTGATTGACCGATGAAAACAGGGTTTGATCAAATTTATTGGGATAGGTGAGCAACTCGTTATGGTTGATTTTGACGATGAAGGGGATTTTGTGCGCATAGCGGCGTGCGATGGATGACAGCACGCCCAGCGTCGATGCGACGCCGTTGCAGCCGCCTTCGATGGCAAGTCTGACGATATTTTCGGGGTCAAAATAGATCGGGTTGGGCGCAAAAGAAGCCCCTCCTGAATGTTCAACGCCCTGATCGACAGGTAGCAGGGAAAGATAGCCGGAGCCGGATAGCCGTCCGTGCCCGTATAAAGCCTGCAGGCTGCGCAGTACAGCGGGTTTGCGATCCTTGATGGACACCACGCGATCCACGTAATCTGTACCAGGCAGGTGCAGTGATTCTTTGGGGATGCCAAGACACCGATGCGTTAACAGATATTCTGCTTCATCTGCCAATAACTGCACGATATTGCTCATGATCATGCTCCTTGAAATCTGCGGGATGCGTCATCTTACTCTGAAGAAATATATCTATCTATATGATATGTAATAATATTTATTAAGTTTATTCTGATTCTAAATCGGATAAGTACGGGGTTTTTATATAAAGTTCGGCCAGGGCTGATTTCAGCTTGAATTGATCACGCGAATTACAGGGCGTGCAGGTGTTGTCATGTCGTATAATTTCGCCCGGTTCATACATTAAGCGCAGAACAAAATGTCGACAGAGGTCATCGGTACACCGCTCAGCCCTTCAGCCACCCGCGTCATGCTGCTTGGCAGCGGCGAGTTGGGGCGTGAAGTCATCATCGCCTTACAACGTTTAGGCATCGAAACGATTGCCGTTGATCGCTACGCAGATGCGCCGGGGCATCAGGTAGCGCACCGCTCGCATGTGATCAACATGACCGATGGGGCTGCGCTGCGCGCACTGATTGAGCTGGAAAAACCGGATCTGATCGTGCCGGAAATCGAGGCGATTGCCACCGATATGCTCGAATTAATCGAAGGCGAAGGGCTAGCTCGCGTCATTCCGACGGCTCGTGCAACGCGCTTGACCATGAACCGCGAAGGAATCCGTCGCCTTGCCGCTGAAACACTGGGGCTGCCCACCTCTGCCTATCGTTTTGCCGACAGTCTCGATGAGATGCGTGCCGCCGTTGAGGCCATTGGCTATCCGTGCATCATTAAACCGGTGATGTCATCCTCCGGCAAGGGACAGTCCAAAGTGGATGCGCCCGACGAAGTGGATGCGGCATGGGAATACGCCGCCAGCGGCAGCCGCGTCAATCAGGGCAGGGTGATCATTGAGGGACTGATTCGTTTTGATTATGAAATCACGCTGCTGACTGTGCGTGCGCTGGATGCTTCGGGCAATACCGAAACGCACTACTGCGAACCCATCGGGCATGTGCAGGTGCAGGGCGACTATGTGGAGAGCTGGCAGCCGCAGGCGATGAGCGTAATGGCACTGCAGCGCGCGCGCGATATCGCCGGTCGGGTGACGAATGATCTGGGCGGTTTGGGCCTGTTTGGCGTTGAACTGTTCGTCAGGGGCGATGAGGTGTGGTTCTCCGAGGTCAGTCCGCGCCCGCATGACACCGGGATGGTGACGATGTGCTCGCAGGTGCAGAACGAGTTTGAGCTGCATGCCCGTGCAATTCTGGGGCTGCCTGTCGACGTATCCTTGCGCATGCCTGGCGCATCCGCTGTCATTTACGGTCAGATCGATGCGACCGGCATTGCCTTTGCTGGGGTGGCAGATGCCTTGCGCGTGCCGGGCAGCGATCTGCGTCTGTTCGGCAAGCCTGTATCCTTTCTTCGCCGCCGCATGGGGGTCGCACTGGCTACCGGTTGCGATACCGGTGAAGCCAGAACGCGTGCGAAGCTGGCGGCCAGTCGCGTAAAACCAGTCAAATTATGATCACCGGGATACATCACACCACCTTTTTGAGCGCTGATCTGGAGCGCTCACGTGCATTTTACGAAGGTCTGCTCGGATTGCAGCAGGACGTTAAGCGGCCGGTCATGAGTTTTGACGGTATATGGTATGACGTATCACATGGACAACAAATTCATCTGATGTTGCTGCCTGATCCTGAAACGGGATTGCAGCGTCCTGTTCACGGCGGGCGAGACCGGCATGTCGCGCTGACCGTATCGGATATGAATGAGTTAATGGCGCGGCTGAACGGGGCGGACGTGGCTTATACCCTGAGTCAGTCGGGGCGCCGTGCACTGTTTTGCCGGGATCCGGATCAGAACGCGCTGGAATTCATCGAGGTGATCTGAGTGCATCAGCCTGACACGCAAATGGATCCTGTGGCCTGGTATCGGGCGACCTGTGACAAGGCGGGTTTCGTGTGCGATGCCGCGCAGACCGCAGCGATCGAAGAGCTCGAAGTGCTCTGGCAGCAGCTGGTCGAGTTCAAAAACAAACGCAATCAGTTTTTAGGGCGCAGCCTGTTGAGTCCTGAGGTACCTAAAGGCCTTTATATCTGGGGCGGGGTGGGGCGCGGCAAAACTTTTTTGATGGACGGCTTCTATCACTGCCTGCCTTACCGGCGCAAACGCCGCATTCACTTTCATCACTTCATGGCCGAAGTACATCATGAGATGAAGCACCTGTCGGCCTCATCCGATCCGCTGATGGCACTGGCCGACAACATCGCCCACTCCACCCGCCTGCTTTGTCTGGATGAACTGCATGTGGATGACATCGCCGATGCCATGATACTGGGGCGATTGCTCGGTGCCCTGTTCAAACGCGGTGTGGTGGTGCTCACTACGTCGAATTATGCGCCGGATGCGCTTTATCCGAACGGACTGCAGCGGCAGAATTTCCTCCCCGCCATCGAATTGCTCAAATCCGAACTGAAGGTGCTGCATTTTGACGGCAACAGGGATTACCGCATGCTGCACATGGTGCGCGATCCGGTCTTCATGGTCGCCGATGAAGCGAGCCGGATGGCGCCGCTTTTCAGCCGACTGACGGTGGGTGCGGCAGGCGGTTTTGCTGAAGTCGGTTCTGTAAAAATTCCCGTCCGGCTCGTCTGTCGTGAAGCCGTCTGGTTCGATTTTCACGAGTTGTGCGGGGGAAACCACGATCAATCCGATTACCTGGAGATTGCCCGCCGTTATGCCACCGTATTCCTGTCGGATGTGCCGCGCATGACCCCGGACAATGCGTCCGCTGCCCGCCGTTTTACCTGGCTGATCGACGTGCTGTACGACAATCATGTCAAACTGGTGGCAAGCTTTATTGTGGTTCCCGGAAAACTTTATGAGTCCGGCTGTCTGGATGCGGAAGCGCAGCGCATCAGCAGTCGCCTGACCGAGATGCAGACGCACCGCTATCTCGAACTGCCACACCGGAATCAGGATGTCGCGCTGTACTGATTGCGGCAGGTATTACAAAAACCTGTCGAGCAGACGGCGACTATGCGTATCGAGTTGCTCAATATCGCGTATCAGGAACGATACGCCATAGCTGTCCGTGATGAGTAATGCGCTTTGCGATAAACGACGGATATGATCTTCCGCCTTGAGCGACAGCCCGGTATTACCTCGATTGGTTTCAACTTGCCAGATGCTGGGCGTGGCAAAACTCGACACACTGCTGATGCGGCTGATTTCAGGGGTAAATTCGCGGCAGGACAATTCTTCCTTGATCAGCAGTCTGATGTCGTCGGGCAAGTTTTTCAGCGTTTCTATCCAGGCCAGTTCATGCCCGTCTGACCCTGTCAGTGAAATGCACTGATCAGGAGAGGCAATGGGAAAGGCCCGTACGGGCACGACGCCCTCATGAGATGCGCCGTCTTGTGTCAATACCAGACGTCCGGCCGGATTGCGGGTTAACGTGAAATGGCTCATACGCTCACCTTGTTATCTGCCTGAATCATTAATCCTGCATCACTCATATCTGTATCCACATTGCGTGCCTGTGCCTGATACAGGCGGTAATAAGCCCCTGCACGGGACATCAGCTCATCGTGACTGCCGATTTCGACGATTTCGCCCTTATCCAGCACCACCAGCCGGTTCGCCTTGTGCAGCGTCGAGAGGCGGTGAGCGATGGCGATGGTGGTGCGCCCGTGTACCAGATTGTCCAGCGCTTTCTGGATTTCCTTTTCAGTTTCGGTGTCAACTGAAGCCGTCGCTTCATCGAGAATCAGAATACGCGGATCAATCAGCAGTGCGCGTGCAATGGAAATCCGCTGGCGTTCTCCCCCTGATAAGCCGTGACCGCGTTCGCCGACCAGTGAGTCGTAACCGTGCGGCAGGCGCAGAATAAATTCATGTGCATGCGCGGCACGGGCGGCTGCAACGATGTCGGCTTTGCTCGCATCCGGCTTTCCATACGCGATATTTTCTGCGATGCTGCCGAAAAACAGAAAGGGATCCTGCAATACCAGCCCGATGTGACGGCGATACTCCGAGACGGGGAGTGAGCGGATGTTCACCCCGTCTATGCTGATTGAACCGGATGAGACATCGTAAAAACGGCACATCAGGTTGACCAGCGTGCTTTTGCCGGAACCGCTGTGGCCAACCAGTCCGATCATCTCGCCGGGCTCTATCGTCAGATTCAGCCCTTTGATCACGGCTCGATTGCCGTAGCGAAAGCCCGCATCAAGAAGTTCAATGCGTCCCTCTATCCTGTCCAGATGCTGAGGATTAACCGGTTCGGGTACGCTGGATACATGGTCCAAAATATCGAAAATACGTTTGGCACCCGCCGCAGCCTTTTGTGTCACGGATACAATGCGGCTCATCGAATCGAGACGCGCATAAAAACGGCTGATATACGCCAGAAACGCGACCAGCACACCGACGCTGATGTCGTTGTCAGATACCTGCCAGATACCGAAAGCCCATACGATCAACAGACCGATTTCAGTCAGCAAGGACACGCTGGGCGTGAACAGTGACCAGATTTTGTTGATCCTGTCATTGACCTGCAGGTTGTGCTGATTGGCGACACGAAAGCGTTCGGCTTCGCGCCCCTCCTGAGCGAACGCTTTAACTACCCGGATGCCGGGGATGGTGTCAGCTAACACATTGCTCACTTCCGACCACACCCGGTCGATTTTTTCAAAGCCGGTGCGCAGACGATCCCGAACGTTGTGTATCATCCATGCAATGAACGGCAGCGGCACCAGGGTTACCAGGGCCAGCCACGGATTAATCGAAAAAAGGATCGCAGCGGTCATCAGGATCATCAGAACATCTGTTGCAAAATCAAGCAGATGCAGCGACAAGAAGACGCAGATTCTATCCGATTCAGAGCCGATTCTGGACATCAGATCACCGGTGCGTTTGCCGCCGAAATATTCCAGCGACAGGCGCAGCAGATGCTCATAGGTGAGGGTGCGCAGATCGGCACCGATCCGCTCGCTGACCAGCGCCAGTATATAAGTCTTCGCCCAACCCAGTCCCCATGCCAGCAGCGCGGAACCTAACAGACCCGCTAACAGCCAGGTCACGATGACAAAATCAATCGGTGTGCCGTTCTGATACGGAATCAGCACTTTGTCCATCAGCGGCATGGTCAGGTAGGGAGGGACCAGTGTCGCAGCAGTGGACGCTAACATCAGCAAGAATCCTGCAAGCAACTGCCACTGATAGGGCTTTGCAAAACGCCAAAGACGCAGCAGCGTCCAGGTCGACGGCGGTGCATTGATGGTGCTGCTGCAATAAGGACATTCACCCTGAACGATCGGTGTCAGGCAATCCGGGCACAATTGGGCCGCTTCGGGAGCAGGGGCGATACCCGTCAGGTAACTGGCAAGATGTCGTTCAAACTGCTTCACAAAGTGGTCAGCCTGCACTGCAAGCGTAAAAAACCAGCAGGCAAGGCGTTGTTCATGATCAAATAATTCAATTCGGCCCACGCCGCCATGATCATGAGTCAGCAGGCTGAGTCCGGATCGGAAGTCATATTTGCAGGCCCCATCAGATGTTGAATCAAGACTGATCAGCCGTATATTGGTGATCAGAAGCAGGCTTTGCGCAAAATTGAGCTGCTCATCAAGGTTGATTTCAAGCCATCCCACAATTTTTTCGTTGTCGGCAAGGCAAGACTGCACGGAGGCACGCCAGGCGTGCGGAATAGATTTATCCAGCATAGAGGGGGTCAACATGTTCACAGTCGGCGATATTACTACAATGCGTCGTTCTGACAAGCGTTTTTACGCCGGGCTCTGGTACACTTAAACCCTGTGTAAACCGGAATGATACGGCCAGCGTTTAGCCCTTCGACTGCTACTTTTAAATTTGCCAGGAATGACTGATGGAGTTTCTCAAAATATTACCTCTGCGTGGCCCGAATATCTGGACATATCGTCCCGTACTGGAAGTCTGGCTGGATATCGGTGATCTGGAAGATTCACCTTCCAATACGATACCGGGTTTTTATGAACGATTGGCAGCCTGGCTGCCGACGCTGATTGAGCATCGCTGCGGCATCGGTGAGCGGGGCGGATTTTTGCAGCGTTTGCGGGAAGGCACGTGGCCGGGGCACATCTTAGAACACGTCACCATTGAATTGCAGAATCTGGCAGGCATGCAAAGCGGCTTCGGCAAGGCGCGTGAAACGTCCGTGCGCGGGATTTACAAAGTCGTCGTGCGTTCGCGCAACGAGCAGGTAACGCGTGCCGCTTTGAGCGCTGCGCGCGATCTGATACTCGCCGCGATGCAGGATCAATCCTACGACGTGACGGCTGCCGTTGCGCACCTGGGTGAAATGGTCGATAGCCTTTGCCTGGGACCCAGTACGGCGTGTATCGTGGATGCGGCTACAGATCGCGGTATTCCGTCGATACGCCTGACTGAAGGCAATCTGGTGCAATTGGGCTACGGAAAGAAACAGCATCGTATCTGGACGGCCGAGACCGATCAGACCAGCGCCATCGCCGAGAGCATTTCACGGGATAAGGATCTGACCAAAACCTTATTGCAGGCGTGTGGCGTACCGGTTCCTGAAGGTAGTATCGTTGAGAGTCCCGCGGATGCATGGGAGGCAGCCGAAGATATCGGTCTGCCGGTGGTCGTCAAACCGACCGACGGCAATCACGGACGTGGCGTGTCCACTGAACTCATGACGCGCGAAGAGGTCGAGGCTGCCTTCAAACTGGCTGATGACGAGGGTAGCTGCGTCATTGTTGAACGTTACATACGCGGCAATGAACACCGGTTGCTGGTGGTGGGTGGACGACTGGCTGCGGCGGCACGGGGCGAGACCGTTTCACTGGTCGCAGACGGCATATCATCGCTCAGAAAACTGATCGATGAGCAGGTCAATACCGATCCTCGCCGGGGCGATGCCGAAACATTCCCGATGGATGTCGTCAACATCGACGCTGATTCGGCCGTTCAATTTGAGATCAGGCGGCAAGGCTTTACAGCCGATTCAGTGCCCCCGGCCGACACGCAGGTTTTAATTCAGCGCAATGGCAATGTCACTGAGGATGTGACCGATCTGGTTCATCCGGAGGTGGCCGCGACCGTATCTCTGGCCGCTCGTATTATCGGCCTTGATATCGCAGGCGTCGATCTGGTTGTCGAAGACATATCCCGTCCATTGGCAGAGCAGGGCGGTGCGATTGTTGAAATCAACGCAGGCCCGGGATTGCTGATGCATTTAAAACCGGCATCAGGGCAGCCTCGTCCTGTCGGGCGCGCCATTGTAGACAGTCTGTTTAGCGAGACTGAAAGCGGTCGTATCCCCGTGGTTGGCATTTGCGGCACACAGGGTAAGGCGCAGGTTGCGCGCATCGTGACCCGATTGTTGAAACTGGCGGGGTTTTATACCGGGCTTGCCAGTCGCGACGGATTGTTTTTTGACAAACGTATCGTAGATAAGCGCGACTGTGCCAACTGGAGCTCTGCGCAGAAAGTGTTGCTGAACCGTTCGGTTGATGCTGTCGTCATTGAAAATAGTATAGAGACGATTTTATCTGAAGGACTGGGCTATGACCGGTGTCAGGTCGGCGTGATCACTAACCTTGATCCTGCCGCACATTTCGGCGAGTTTTATATTGAGTCGGCTGAGCAGGTTTGCAATGTATTGCGCACTCAGATTGATGTCGTGCTGTCAGACGGCGTGGCTGTGCTTAACGGTGCCGATCCGCTGGTCACTGAGCTTGCGCGCCATTGCGATGGCGAAGTGATTTATTTTGCCCGCGCAAATGAACTGCCCGCTGTGATTGAGCATAAGGAGAAGGGCGGGCGGGTTGTCCTTGTTCAAAACGGCAATATTGTGCTGTGCCATGGAACTGATCAGGTCGTATTGCTCAAGCTCGCTGCGATACCTATGTCAGCTGATGAATGCAACCTGTTGCAACTTGAAAATGTGCTTGCTGCGGTGGGTGCTGCCTGGGCGCTGGGTATTTCATCCAGTCTGATCAGAGCCGGGATTGAAACGTTTGAAGTGGCTGATCTTTCAGCTCGTTAATACAAGGATAATTTGAATGGAAGTGTCACGCATACGCGCTCTGCGCGGTCCTAACCTGTGGAGTCGGCATACCGCCATCGAAGCTATCGTGTCGTGTGCAGGAACTGAGTGCGACATCGCCAGGATCGATGGTTTTTCGACGCGATTACGCGCACGTTTCCCGGAAATCGGCATGCTGCAGCTGCCGGGGCACGCAGATGCGATCACCATGGCGCACATACTGGAAGTCGCCTCACTAAGCCTGCAAGCGCAGGCCGGCTGCAAGGTTACGTTCAGCCGCACCTCCGCCACGATGGAGACCGGCGTTTATCAGGTGGTATTTGAATATAGCGAAGAAGTGGTTGGCCGTCTGGCATTCAAACTGGCGAGGGATTTATGCAATGCGGCCGTTGATGACACGCCTTTTGATCTTGCTGCTGCATTGACCGAGTTGCGCGAACTGGACGAGGATGTGCGTTTAGGCCCCAGCACAGGTGCTATCGTCGACGCTGCGATCCGACGCGGCATTCCCTATCGACGACTGACAGAAGGCTCTTTAGTGCAGTTCGGCTGGGGCAGTAAACAGCGTCGTATTCAGGCCGCTGAAACAGACATGAGCAGCGCTATTGGTGAAGCCATCGCACAGGACAAAGAGTTAACAAAGAAACTGCTCGAAGCTGCCGGCGTGCCGGTTCCTCAGGGGCGTCCTGTGACAGATACTGACGACGCCTGGGCGGCAATGTGCGAAATAGCAGGCCCCGTTGTGGTCAAACCGCTGGATGGCAATCAGGGGAAAGGGGTGACGGTCAACATTGTCACGCGCGAACATTTAAACATCGCCTATGCAGCGGCAGCTCAAATCAGCTCGGACGTACTGGTCGAGCGCTTTATTCCCGGCAGTGATTTCAGAATGCTGGTTGTCGGTAATCAGCTCGTGGCAGCGGCCCGCCGCGAACCGCCTATGGTGATCGGTGATGGTATTCATACAGTGCGTGAACTGGTCGAACAGGTCAACAGTGACCCCAGACGCGGAGAAGGACATGCGACATCATTAACTCGCATGCGTATCGATACGATCGCACTTGCCCGGCTGGAAGTGCAGGGCTATACGGCTGATTCGATACCAGATAATGGCATCTGCGTGGTGTTGCGCAACAATGCCAACCTGAGTACAGGGGGCTCAGCTACGGACGTGACAGACGATGTGCATCCGGATCTGGCGGTCAGCGCGGTCGCAGCAGCACAGATGATCGGCCTTGATATTTGTGGCGTGGATATTGTGTGCGACTCTGTTTTACGTCCATTGGATGAGCAGGGTGGCGGTGTGGTCGAAGTAAATGCGGCTCCCGGATTGCGCATGCACTTGCAACCTTCATTCGGCAAAGGCCGTGCCGTGGGAGAGGCGATCGTCTCGTCGATGTTCACGCCTGAGGACAACGGTCGTATTCCGCTGGTGACAGTTGCCGGCACTAACGGGAAAACGACGACGGTCAGACTGATATCGCACATTCTCACCTGTCAGGGCTTGCGGGTCGGCATGACCAATTCAGATGGCGTGTATATCGAGGGAAAGCGCATCGATACCGGAGATTGCAGCGGGCCCAAAAGCGCGCGTAATGTATTGCTGCATCCGGATGTAGATGCCGCCGTTTTCGAGACGGCGCGCGGCGGGGTGTTGAGAGAAGGCCTGGCATTTGATCGCTGTAATGTCGCTGTCGTTACCAATATCGGCATGGGTGACCATCTTGGGCTCAATTACATCAGCACGGTAGAGGATCTGAGTGTCGTCAAACGCGTCGTGGTACAGAATGTAGCACCCGATGGCGTCGCTGTTCTCAATGCGGCTGATCCGATGTCGGCCGGCATGGCTGCCGTCTGCCCCGGTTCCGTGATCTTTTTTGCAGCGGATCGTAACCATCCGGTGATGTCGGCTCACCGAGCACAGGGACAGCGTGTCGTCTATGTCAATGGCAATCAGATCGTGGCATGTGAGAATAAAGTTGAGCAACGCATTGATTTGAGCCTGATTCCGATCACCCGAAACGGTGCAATCGGTTTTCAGATCGACAATGCGATGGCTTCCATTGCAGCCGTCTGGGCGCTTGGCGTGGATTGGGACACCATCCGTCGCGGGGTATCTACCTTTGTCAATGATGCGGCAACGGCACCCGGACGGTTTAACTTTTTTGATTATCGCGGGGCATCCGTTATTGCCGATTATGGACATAATCCGGATGCCATTCTCGCGCTGATCAGCGCGGTTGAAAATATCCCCGCTAAAAACCGTATGGTTGTAATTAGCGGTGCCGGGGATCGCCGCGATGAAGATATTCGTGTGCAGACTGAAATTCTGGGGGATGTTTTTGATGAGGCTATCCTGTATCAGGATCAGTGTCAGCGAGGTCGCGCTGAAGGTGAAGTATTAAGCTTGCTCAGGCAGGGGCTGGTGAATGCAAAACGCGTTAAAACCACCTGTGAAATCACCGGTGAGTTTCTGGCTATCGACACTGCGCTGTCGCGCCTTCATCCAGGGGATTTGTGTCTGATTCTGATCGATCAGGTGGACGAAGCGTTAGCGCATATCGCCAGACGAGTTGCTGAGAGTAAAGCTTAGCTATTGCTTGTAATGCTTGACCGTTGTAAAGGCCAGAGGTGATATATTGCTTCTGGCCTTTTAATATATAGTGAGATGAGCGGTGAATAAGAAACGATCATAATATGTTATTTGACATAATATACATTATGCGTATTTTATATTGGGTCAATACGGCTGTCGGGATCAGTCAGTCTCACTGTATGAAATACACTTCACCAACAGGTATTCGCCGAATCATCTTAAAAGTCGCGCCAACTCATGGATACAGGCCGCGACGGTCGCGCGCTTCTAATACCCGTGTACACGCGATAATGAACGCGGCTGTGCGCAAAGAGACCTTGCGTTCGATGGCTAAGTCGGCCACAGCATGAAATGCCGCGACCATGATGCCTTCCAGTCGCGCATTGATTTCCTGCTCGGTCCAGAAAAAACTGGAAAAATCCTGTACCCACTCGAAATAGCTGACCGTAACCCCGCCGGCATTGGCAATCACATCCGGTACCACAGTAATGCCACGTGAAGCAAACACGTCGTCAGCTTCAGGCAGCGTCGGACCGTTAGCTCCCTCGACGATGATTTTGGTATCGAGCCGTTCTGCGAGTACCGCATCGATCTGTCCTTCGAGCGCGGCTGGTACCAGATAGTCGCTCGACACCTGCCAGAATTCATCCTCACTGATCATCTCTACATTGGCCATGTCGACGAGTCGTCCGCCTGCATTAACATGGGCAATGGCAGCCTCGATATTGATACCGGCCTGATGGGCAATACTGCCGCTGGCATCCTGGAGTGCAACGATATGCGCCCCGGCCTTAGCGAAGCATTGCGCTGCCACCGAACCCACATTGCCAAAGCCCTGTACCGCGACGCGTGCATCCTTGATTGGCAACCCCTGACGCAAACCCGCCTCACGCGCGGCGACATAAACACCGCGGCCGGTTGCCTCGCGACGGCCCAGACTGCCGCCCAGGCTTACCGGTTTGCCCGTGACAACACCGGTCACCGTGCCGCCGTGATTGACGGAATAGGTATCCATCATCCAGGCCATCGTCTGTTCGTTTGTGCCGACATCAGGCGCGGGAATATCCTTGTCAGGACCGATAAGAATGCCAATTTCAGAAGTATAACGGCGGGTCAGTCGCTCCAGTTCCGCCGTCGACAGGGAAGCCGGATCGACCCTCACCCCGCCTTTCGCGCCACCGAATGGCAAGTTCAACGCAGCATTCTTGATGGTCATCCAGCCGGATAATGCCATGACTTCGTTGATGCTCACATCAGGATGAAAACGCACCCCGCCCTTGCCCGGGCCGCGCGACAGGTTGTGATGAACCCGATACCCTTCGAAATGCACAAGCGTACCGTCATCACGGCGGATCGGGATGCCGACATGCAGCACTCGTTTTGGATGTTTCAGGGTATCCAGCCAGTAACTAAGTTTTCCCAGGTGTGGTGCGACGCGGTCGATCTGTTCGATGAAGGTGGCCCAAGGCTGAGGCTTGGCGGGGTCGAGAAAAGACAGCATGGTGCTTGTCGTTACCTGGGTTTTCATCTATTTTATCTCCTGCATACGATCTGACACATTCGTCAGTTATAAAAATAGCTGTTTTATTTCAATTGGTTGTATTCATCATTTGCAACTTAAAAAACCGCTACTCCTGTTCATACTTATATGGAAGTTAACTCGATCAACGCTGCCAAAGAATCTGGGGCGCCTCCAGGGGAATTGATGCGTGCGGATGAAAAGGAATCAGGCGCGCCGTATAGTCATTAGCCGGACGATTCGCTGATATGCTGACACGATAGGCGTATCCGTTAATGGCGCCGATCAGCGGACGCGCACGTATCATCTCCACACATTCTGCAGGTGCGCCTTCCATACCGTCGGCATACAGTTGAACTTGCACCCATTCCGGATTGACGCCATCCAGATATAGTTGCACCTCAAACTGATGCTGATTATCCAGCGTATCAATCTTGATTTCACCGAAACGCAACGCGCTCCACTTTTGCTCCAGCTCGTGAAATCTGTTCACTAACTCCGCGCCGATTGCGCTGTTATCAGCGGCACGTTCACGGTAGGCTACGGCAGCCGGCAAATAATGTTGTTCGGTGTATTCCCGCACGGAACGATTGCTGGAAAAATGCGCAGTCAACTGCGCCATGCTTTCCCTCATCCGATTTACCCATGCCGTAGGAATACCCCGTTCATCGCGCGTATAAAATTCAGGAATGACTTCACGTTCGAGCAGATCATAAAGCGCGTCCGCCTCAATCGCATCCCATGACGGATCGTGTTCCTGACCATCGCCAAGCGCCCAGCCTACCTCGGGCGTATAGGCTTCAGCCCACCAGCCGTCAAGTTCAGACAGATTAATTCCGCCATTCGCCAGCACCTTCATGCCGCTGGTGCCACAAGCCTCCCACGGGCGGCGGGGCGTATTCAGCCAGACATCGACGCCTTGCACCAGTTGCTCGGTCAACTGCATGTCGTAGTCACTCAGGAAAATCACATGAGGACGCACTTCAGGCCGACGGATGAAATGTATCCACTGCTGAATTAATGCCTGGCCTGCCAGATCTGCAGGATGGGCCTTGCCCGCCATGATGATCTGTACAGGACGGTGTGGATTGGTTAGCAGTCGTATCAGACGCTCAGGATCGTGGAGCAACAGATTCGGTCGCTTGTAGCTCGCAAAGCGTCGTGCAAATCCTAATGTCAAAATATTGCCGTCAAACAGGTTGCTGATACTATCAACCGTATCTCCCAAACTGCCTGATATGGCCAGTTGCCGGATTAACCTGGCTCTTGCAAATTCGATCAATGACTTGCTGGCAGCGGTTCGGAATTGCCATAAGCGCGCGTCTGAAAGCTTGCGAATATCCTGTTCCAATGAAGACATGGTACCCATCCAGCGGTCTTTGCCACACGCCTCGGTCCAGAGCGCATCGGCCGCGGCAGAATCCCAGGTCGGCATATGGATGCCATTGGTGATGTACCCGACGGGCACCTGATTCGTCGGCCAGTGTGCGAAAATCGGCTCAAACAGCTGTCGGCTTACTTTGGCGTGTAAGCGACTCACCCCGTTCACCGCCCCGCTCCCCCTGATTGCCAGATAGGCCATATTGAAAAGTTCGCCGTTATCACTTGTATTCTGGCGACCCAATGCCAGCAAGTCATGACAGCTTACACCTAGCTTTTTCTCAGCATAGCCGGCCAGATATTGCTCAATAAGGGCGGGTGAAAAACGATCAAAACCAGCTGCCACAGCGGTATGTGTGGTGAACAGATTTCCCGCCCTTGTCACGCTGAGTGCTACCTCAAAGGACTGCCCCGTTTCCTCCATGTAGCCGCGGGCACGTTCCAACACGGCAAATGCCGCATGTCCTTCATTTAAATGACATACTTCCGGTTTTATCCCAAGTGCGGCTAACAGCCGCCATCCGCCAATGCCGAGTAATATCTCCTGTTTGAGACGCAGTTCAGGCCCCCCGCCGTACAGTTCGCTGGTGATACCGCGATGCGCTGGGTAATTCGCGGCATCATTGCTGTCCAGCAGGTATAGTTTTACCCGACCGACCTGAACCTGCCATGCACGCAGCCAGACGGAATAACCCGGCAATGTAATTTCCAGTCGCAGCCATTCACCATTCTCTTTGCGCAACGGTGTAATCGGTAACTGACCGGGATCGTTATACGGGTACAGCGCAAGTTGCGCGCCATTCTTGTCGATCACCTGACGGAAATAGCCTTGCTGGTATAACAGCCCGACACCGATCACCGGGACACCCAGATCGCTGGCCGCCTTGAGCTGATCGCCGGCGACATTACCCAGTCCACCCGAGTATATGGGTAACGCTTCACTCAACATATATTCCATGCTGAAATACGCAATGCAGCTAAGATCAGACTCAGGGCAGCTTTGCTGGAACCAGGCCGCAGCTTCTGCTTCATCCCGTCTGACTTGCAGAAGATCATCCACCGTTTTGCGAAATGCCGGGTCGGCTAATGCCTGCTGGAGTTTATCTCGGGAGACTGTTTGTAAAACGACCCATGGATTTTGGGTCATGTCCCATAGTTCAGCATCGAGCGCCCGCCAGACACAATCAGCACCATGGTTCCATGCTGAACGCATATCGAGGGCCAGTTCTGACAGTACATCGAATCCTTCCAGATCCGAGCATAGAAGATGTTCCTTCGGGTGCAAATTTCGCGCTATTTCGTTCATGTCCTCTCTCCTCGGGAGTGATGGCAGCACGTACGTCAAAGGTGCGAGTCGGTACGATGCTGATTAAGGAATTTAAGGGGCGCTACCGTGAAACTGCAGCAGCCTGTCAGATCCGTAATTCATAATCTACCTACAGCAAAGTGGATTGTAGTGTAATTTAAGATTACATATTGTCTGCAATTGATTTTTATTGTTCTGACTGCCTGTATTCTGGTAATGCGTTCGTGCGCACTTGCTGATTTTTAACTGCACGAATGGCGTTAAAATTTGCGTTACTGCCCGTCATCATTTATATTGGTGTAAATACATATTGCGCAATCGCTGCCAAATTTTAAGTGTGCGGTTGCAATGAGGCTCAAATTCATACGATGAAAAAAACGACAAGCTCTGATCACGACGCTCCGCAACGATCCCGTTCCGGTAAAAAAGGCACGGCTATATTGTTCGGCGAAGTATTGGCAGATGTTTTTCCAGACAGAACCGTTCTGGGCGGAGCGCCATTTAATGTTGCGAGACATCTTAAGGCCTTCGGGCAAAATCCTGTGTTGATTACCCGACTCGGTAACGATGCGCTAAGGGATGAAGTGTTGCGTGTGATGAACGATAATGGAATGGAGACCATCGGTGTGCAATGCAACAATCGCTATCCGACCGGACAGGTTCAGGTGCATTTCGAGGACGGCATACACCGTTTTGAAATCCTCTCAAAGCAAGCTTATGACTTCATCCATCCGGCTGTGGCTCGCATGACTTCCCTGTCGGCTCACCCCGTTCTGGTTTATTTTGGCACCCTGGCGCAACGCAACGAAACGTCCAGACGAGCACTGAAAGTGCTGTTGCGCAGTACCGTTGCCGCGAAATTTCTGGATATCAATTTACGTGCGCCCTGGCAATAAGGGCGCTGACATTCTGCGCCTGGATGCGGTCGCGTTTTTATGGAAAAAAATCGGAACTGCGTGCCAGAATGAGCGCGAGGCGCACCTGATACTCCAGTTGATGAAAGACTGCTGTCAAGTGACTGCGCCGGGCGTGCTGTTTATCGCCGAAGCCATAGTCGCACCCGGCGAGATCGCCTACAACGCGACCTTCATGGCCTTACTATGGGATGCTGTTGCGACGAAAAATTCAGCCTTGCTCAATCAGGGCGTTAAAAATTTGCCCCAAAAACTCGAACGCGCAACCTGGCTTAACTACGTGCGTTGCCACGACGATATCGGACTGGGTTTTGATGATAGCGATATCCGGATCGCAGGCTATGATCCCGCGCAACACCGGCGTTTTCTGGTCGACTATTTCACCGGAAATTTTTCCGGATCGATCGCCCGCGGCTTGCCCTTTGGCGTTAATCTAAAAACGGGTGATGCGAGAATTTCAGGCTCTCTCGCCTCCCTGGTCGGACTCGAATCGGCTTTAGATGGCCGCGATGAACAGGCAATTGACAATGCGATCAAGACGATCTTGCTGCTCCACAGCATGATACTGTCGTTTGGCGGGATTCCCCTGCTCTACTACGGCGATGCGATCGGCATGCTCAACAGCCTGGAATATCTTGCAGATCCTGCCACGCGCGATGACAACCGCTGGATGAACCGTTCCCATTTTGACTGGCGAAAAGCTGAAAAGCGACACCAGAGCGGCACGGTGGAGAACAGAATATTTGCCGGACTGAAAAGGCTTATTGCGGTACGTAAAGAAACCGCTGCATTTGCTGATTTTGACAATCGTCAGTTACTGTCCGTTGAAAATCCCCATCTGTTTATTTTTTCCCGTAAAAATCCACAAAACAGCGATAACCAGGTTTTGGTTATCGGCAATTTTGGCGTTGAGTCACACCCGCTTAATATCGATGCATTACGGTCATCTGGCATCATTCATCAGTATCGTTTCAAAGACCTTTGTACCGGCGCGATGATTAACATCGAAAACAATGAATTCATTGTCCCTGCACTAAGCTACTTTTGGCTATCTGAATTACCTGTATGAGTTCAGATGCTCAAAGATAACTGAAATTCTGGTCCTGTTGCTGATCGTAATCAAGGCGTATAAGATGTACTGATCCTGATAACGAATTTCCTACCATGGCTAAAGAAGCAGTTCATCTCATTGTAGAAAAAATCAAGAGCACGCTGGCCTATCGCTTCAGTTTGCATTCTGACCAGTCCAACTTCGAGGAAGTCGATCAGAATATTCGCAATGGCATCGAACTCAAGGGAACCAACCTCTGGGTACTGATGCTGGCGATATTTATCGCGTCGATCGGACTGGATGTCAATTCGACTGCGGTTATCATCGGTGCGATGTTGATCTCTCCGCTGATGGGTCCGATCATGGGGATCGGCTATGGTGCCGGGATTGATGATTATCAGCTGATCAAAAGGGCATTAGGAAATCTTCTCCTGTCCTTTGTGATTGCTCTTTTTACCTCGACTATTTACTTTTTGCTCAGTCCGCTCAGCACGGCTCAATCAGAACTGCTTGCAAGAACAACACCTACGATTTGGGATGTACTGATCGCCATGTTCGGCGGACTGGCTGGCATCATTGCACTCACGCGTAAAGAAAAATCCAATGTCATTCCGGGCGTTGCGATTGCGACGGCATTGATGCCACCGTTGTGTACGGCAGGCTACGGTCTGGCCAATGGCTCTCTGGAAATATTTTTCGGCGCGTTCTACCTTTTTATCATCAACTGCGTTTTTATCGCATTCGCCACCCTGCTGCTCATCAGCTACATCCATCCACCGCACAAACGTTTTGTGAATCAGGAAACAGAACGCAAGGTCAAACGCTATATTTATATCGTTTTGTTGGCGACTGTCCTGCCCAGCATTTATCTTGCCTATGGACTGGTGACCCGTGAAGTGTTCAATTCCAGAGCCAACGAATACATCAAAAACGAACTGGTGTTCGAGAACGGCTTCATCGCCAAACAGACGATTTCTGCGGACGAGCGATTGATCGACATCACACTGGTCGGACAGAAGGTGAGCGATGAGCGATTGAGCGAGCTTTCAAAAAGACTGGAAGAGTACAATATTCCGAAAGCAAAGCTGGTTGTTCACCAGACCGTTATCAAAGAACTGGATGAAGCGTCACTGAAAAAATCCTTGCTCGCTGATGTATTAAATTCGAATCAGAAAACATTCGACAGCAAAAACAATCAATTACAAGCATTACAGAATGAAATTGCCACCTTGCACGCACAGCAAAATCAACATATTGAACTGGTCAATGAGCAGAAAAAAATATTCGATGAACTCGTTGCACAATATCCGCAGATTGACAAACTGGCCATTGCTCAGACAAAAGAATATCAAGTATCGACCACTGTCCGCCCAACCGTTCTGCTGCTCAATGTGAGCGCTAAAAAATCACTGTTACGTGAAGATCAACGCAAAATTCTTGCGTGGCTGAAAGTCAGAACAGGAGTTGATCAGGTGATACTGAACATTGAAAAATCAAAGTAACCTCTGCGGGAATGACCCGTATGGCATTTTTCAGCCCCATTTCATACGGAGAAAAATTCATGGATGTTTGATAAACAGATATTCAGTAACATCAGTCTAGGATGTATGCGCAACAGAATCACCCTGTTCACGCATACTTGATGAAGTTCAACGAAATAAAAACAGCTCCTGTGCCTGGAGGAGCTGTGCTGATTAACCTGTATTTTCTGGCAGAGCGATACACTCTGGCCAGGTGTTACAGGTCACTTGAGAGGTTATATGACTTAGTTGTCCTTCGCGCCCTGATCAACCCACTTTTTCAATAGGCCGATCTTTTCCTTGGCAAGACCGCCCGTCATGCCATAAGGCATTTTAATGGATGCATGAACGCGTCCTTCAATCACCTGTATCAGGATGCTGCTGAAACTATCACCCGGCTTGATGATTGAACCGAACCGGGTTCCTTTCATCAGGCTCTGATAGGTTCGCATATCCAGCCCGCTCTTATCAAATCCCTGCCCGCCGGGTTCATGGCAATTCAGGCAATAATCGTGAATGATCGGCGTCACATCTTTTTTGTAACTGGCCTCAGTTACCGCAGAGCCTGCGAAGGCTGTTGCTGCAACCAGCAACATTGAAGCAGCGGCAACACCCTGAAAAATTTTCTGTTTCATATCGTCTCCCTGTAATCGTTTATTTCAATCTGGACCAGATCTGGTTTTTGAGGAAGTAGAGCAATATCGTCAAGGCAAACAGATAGGCAATGACATAATAACCGAGGCGTATACGCTCTGCCTGATGCGGATCAGCAGCCCATGAAAGGAAGGATACGATGTCACGCGCCTGCCCCTCGATTTCTGTGCGCTGAGCCGAATCTGTTGCTGAACTGATACCCAGAGGATCAGGCATTTTGGTTTCCGGGAAAATGTGATTGCCGGGCATACCATCCGCCGTCATGTAATAGCCCATAAGGTAGGAATATACATAGTTGACGCCACCGTCACGCGCCTTAGTCATCAGGCTCAGATCAGGAGGAATTTTTGCAAATGATTCCATCGCATCGGCATCCGACATCTGTGACATCAACGGGGTGTCCAGCGATTGATCGCCACGCCATTCATCCACTTTTTTCTTGTCCATGCCAAAGACGAGCAGGTCGCGGTACTTGATGTATTTCATGCTGTGACAGCTGTGACACGCATTCATCAGGGTTTCAGCTCCACGTTCGATTGCGGGTACGCCGGTATCGACTGCAACTTTTTCCAGTTTGGCTTCCGAACCCCAGGCATATATGCTGAAGCTGCACAAGACTGCTATTTTCAACAAGGCATTCATGACTTCACTCCATTGCGGTGTTTTAACCTGCGTTTTTCGATTTCAAGGGATTCGCTTTTCATCAGTGTGACGACGGCTGTCGGCAAGCCGCGCCGTGTTAACCAGCGCTCCTCCATTTTTGAAATGAATGGAACAAAGAAGAATGAAGCGAAGTAGCACAGTGTGGCAATTTGTCCGATCAGGATAGTCTGGTCAGTCGGGTGTACATAACCGACATAACCCAGTATCAGCATATCCAGCAAAAACAGATAAAACTGGAGCTTGTAAATCGGACGGTAACGGGCCCCGCCGGGGATGCGTGAGCGATCCAGAAAAGGCATGAAGGCAAACATCATCACGGACAAGCCCATTGCCACCACCCCGCCGACCATATTCGGGACTGAACGCAAAATCGCATAGAAAGGTAAAAAGTACCATTCAGGAACGATGTGGTTCGGTGTCACCATCGGATTGGCAGGAATATTATTGGCAGGTTCTATCAGACTGTCCGGCATGAAGAAAACAAACGCACTGTAGACCATCAGAAACACGCCCAGACCGTACAGATCCTTGATTGTAAAATAAGGATGGAAAGGGATATTGTCTTTGGCTGCCAGATCGATCCCGCTTGGATTACTGCTTTTGACGCTATGCAGTGCGACCAGATGGATCAGGACTGCACCGATGATCAGGAACGGGAACAGGTAGTGCAGCGCGAAGAATCGTGTCAACGTTGCATCGCCGACGGTGTAGTCGCCTCTGAGCCAGATCACCACCTGATCGCCAAAGAATGGGGTCGCGCGAAAAAGATTGGTGATGACCGTCGCACCCCAGAATGACATCTGGCCCCAGGGCAGCAGATACCCCATGAATGCGGTTGCCATCAGCAGCAGCAGCAAGCCTTGCCCTGTCCACCACAACAATTCACGTGGCGCACGGTATGAACCGTAATACAGGGTGCGCGCCATGTGCACGAAGATCACGAAGAAAAAGGCGGAAGCACCGGTCGCATGCATGTAACGCAGCAACCAGCCGTAATTGACATCGCGCATGATGTGTTGAATCGAGTCAAATGAAAGCGCGATATCAGCCTTGTAATGCATGGCCAGAAAGATACCGGTAGCGACTTGAAGAACCAGCACGATGCCGGCCAGAAATCCGAAATTCCACCAGTAACTGAGATTGCGAGGAGTCGGATAATCCGTCAAATCATGTTTGACGAAGTGGGTAAGCGGGAAACGATGGTCTATCCATTCTATAATGCGACTGGGCATGGTGATCTCCTAAGCTTTGCCAATAATGAGCTTGTCTTCCGACACGAAATGATAAGGGGGCACCTCAAGGTTTTTCGGTGCAGGTCCACGAATAACACGACCGCTGTCATCATATTGACTGCCATGACAGTGACATTCCCAGCCCGGCCCCTCCTTATTGGGTACGCATCCCATATGTGTGCAGACGCCCAGCACCACCAGCCATTCAGGTTTTTTGACTCGCTTGGCATCCGGTTCCGGATCAATCACGCCATCGGTGGTCGCGGAGGCCGCGATCTGTTCCGGGGTGCGGTGGAGTACAAACACCGGTTTGCCTTGCCAGGCTACCGTGTGCATACCGCCTGGCGGAATCCCGCTCAGATCCACATCTGTTTCCGCCTTTGCCAGTACGTCCGAACTGGGATTCATGCTGGCAACAAAAGGCACGCAGGCGGCAGCGACTCCGACTCCTCCGACCACCGAGGTTAATTTTAATAAGAAATTACGGCGATTTCCGCCGTCTGGATTTTCTAGTGCCATCGTCACTCCCCTTTAGTATATTATCATTTGCTAATTTACAGGGGATGGTACGCCGAGTATCCTGTTTATACAATCAGAAATTTGGGCAATCACAGAGGGTTACATGGACAACTGAATAATGCGCATCAGGAGTAATTAAAACGGGTTATCCCATCCTGAAAACAAAATCAAACAGCCAACAAGCAGAATCGGTGTGCGAACATATATTGCCATGTAGCCGTCGCAACTGGACGAGGTGCAATGAGCGACAGGGTGACTGGATCCCAACCGAATGAAAAAGCAGTCAGACAGCCTGCAGTCTGTCGTACTCATCAAACAAGCCGACAGACTATTCCCTTTAGGTATTTTGAACGACAATCTTCGGAAATACCGCACTATGGTCTTGAGCCATATCTGCAACTTTGACCGCTATACGCCGTGCAATCTGTTTATAGACGCGGGAGATACTGCCGTCCGGATCCGCGATGACAGTGGGGGAGCCTGAGTCGGTCTGTTCGCGAATACGAATATCGAGTGGTAAGGCGCCAAGAAACTCAGTATGGTAATCCGCGCACATTTTTTCACCACCGCCCGCGCCGAAGATATGCTCTTCATGGCCGCATTGGGTACAAATATGTGTACTCATATTCTCAACGATACCGACTATTTTGATCCCGACCTTTTCAAACATTTTCAGTCCCTTGCGCGCATCAAGCAGCGCGATATCCTGAGGCGTAGTGACAATCACCGCACCTGTGACGGGCACATTTTGCGCAAGCGATAGCTGAATGTCGCCCGTTCCGGGTGGCAGATCCACCACCAGATAATCCAGATTGTCCCACCTGGTCTGATGTAATAGCTGATCCAGTGCCTGCGTCACCATCGGGCCGCGCCAGATCATCGGCGTATCGGCATCGATCAGAAAACCGATAGACATCGCCTGCAGGCCGTGACTCATCATAGGCTGCAAATTTTTTCCGTCAGCTGATTCAGGCTGACCGCTGATCCCCAGCATGGTTGGTTGCGACGGACCGTAGATATCAGCATCGAGAAGTCCTACCCGCGCTCCTTCTGCTGCGAGTGCAAGCGCCAGATTGACGGCTGTCGTGCTTTTACCGACCCCGCCTTTTCCGCTTGCGACCGCGATGATGTTTTTGACACCCTCGACCAGTTTTACACCACGCTGCACGGCATGCGGCACTACTTTGCTCGACACAGTGACCGTGATTTTTCCTGCATCAGGCAAGGCTGATTTCAGATGTAATTCAACCAGCGTCCTGATTTCACCCCAGACGCTCCTGGCGGGATAACCCAGCAAAATATCCAGCGATATATCGGCGCCTTTTATCAGGATATTTTTTGCAGATTTGCCGCTGATAAAATCCTTTTTGGTATTTGGATCAATCAAATTTTTCAACGCATTTTGCACATCAGTATCATCAAAACTCATACGGGCTCCTGGATTCATCATATTAAAAGTTAAGCTATGTAGACTTATTCAGTCAGGTATTGGCTTGCAAAAAAACTAGACACGTGAGCCACCGGCTGCCTCCAGTCGATCAAGATAATCCTGCCACAACATATTCTGGTTTTTACCCAGTTTATAAAGATATTCCCATGTGTACAGTCCGGTGTCATGTCCGTCATCAAAATTGATTTGTATGGCATAGCTGCCCGCCGGTTCTGCGCTGCTCACACTGACATTGCTTTTGCCGACTTGCAAAACTTCCTGACCGGGGCCATGTCCGCTGACATCTGCGGAGGGTGAGTACACGCGTAAAAACTCATAGGACAGATTGAAACATGTCTGATCATCAAAACTGATTTCCAGCATGCGGGATTGTTGATGCAATTTGATTTCTGTAGGTTGTTCTGACACAGTTCGTTCTCCTTTACAGCACGCGGTCTGCTGTTCGTTGTTTATCTTGTATTGTAACGGGTAGTAGCAAACCTTACGATTTGTGAATAGGGCAACTCGGACAACTCACCGAATTTTACTTGCGACAAGGTTAACAACTCGTCTATATCACGCACCGCTTCGTTGTTATCCAGCACACTCTGTATTCCTCTCAGGCCACCGCATTGCATACGCATTTCCTGAGCGTGAGGCAACGATCCGTCGATCTGCAGCCTGCCCAGCGCAAATGAAAAATTGTGCCGCAACAAATCACGCAATGCGGTGCAGCGTTGATGCGATTTGTCACTGCCGCAGGTCACCACTTCACGCTCGGCAATACTGTATTTTTCGGATTTCGAGCAACCTGCACAGCCTGACAGTATCGTTTTAGCGAACAAACAGGAACGCACTGTGTTCAGACGTTGACGGAAGGCTGCCTCATCCATTGTATTTTAATCGTCCCCGGGTTCTGGTATTGCCACACGCACTTGGTTGAGCAGGTCTTCCGCATGCAACTCGGTTTCGGCATGCATCATCTTGATGCTTGCATTCGTGCCGACAGGCAGGTCTGCACGCAGTAATTTGACGCTCGCTGCGGCATCACGATAGTTTGCATACTCTTCAATTTTTTTTAAAATACGAATGGGCTGCTCGGTCATGTGATAAATATAATAGGGCATAGAATTCCTGTGAAATGAGGTTAGGCGCGCTTCAGAAAAGTGACGACATTGGATCCCGGTGCATTCTTGCTCGCGCAACTGCCCTCGCCTACCCCCGCATCCCGTTCAGCTTCATGCAGCATATTGATGACATCCACATAATGCTTTTGCTTGACCATCATCAAGGCAGTCAATTCCCCCTGATTGCGCGCCAGCACATCGGCACCGGCTTTCAGTAAAACATCGACCACGGCCGTTTCGCCGTAGCCTGCCGCCAGCATCAGCGGACGAATACCAAAACTGATCGGCGCTTCAATATCGGCTCCTGCGTCGATCAAGACTTGTGCTACATCCGCAAAGCCTTGTTTGAGTTCCGCGTTATAAACGGACTTGCTCAATGGCGTCCAGCCGTGCTGATCACGCGCATTCACATCCGCACCGGCATCAATCAGGCCCATTACCATCGATAAATTGCCGGAAAAAGCGGCCAGCATCAGCAAAGACAGCCCCTCCTCGTCCCGGTATTCCACATCCGAACCTGCTAATAACATGCGCAATACGGACTCGGCATCCCCCGATTTAATTGAATTAACTAATTCTTTGCTCATAACAATCCTTTTAGGTGTCGTGTTTAAGTGACTATTTTTTAAGGGTATTAGTCAATACCACCCGAATCGCTTCAGGTGTCTTCATGATATTCATAAAGCTGTTATCACCCATCATGCTCAGATCAGGGAAATTGATCGCGATGCGGAAACGGGCATACAACGCATAAACCTTGTTGCCTGAGACCAGCACCTCGTAGGGTAAATGTGCCGTCGATTTAACATCATGAAAATCGATTTCATTCATGATGAATTTGTCATCCATATATTTCTTCTCACCGATGCCTTTCAGGGCGACGCCAAACACCGTTTCAGGCTTGCCCGGCAGATCGACGCGATAAACTTTGGACACGCCATGGGTGTTTTTATCTAATTTTGCATCGACGGACTGTACCGCTTCGTCATAGCTTCCATACTCGGCTAGCAAACTCGGTTCATCAAAATACTCCATACCCAGCATGTAGTGATATTTACGCGCCTGTTTCGCGGTCAGTCCCTTCGCGGCACCGAATTCCTCAACTTTCCCCAGCACCTTTGCCAGCGCTACGGCGACATTGCTCAGGTCATTGTTCATCCGGTATACGTTCGCCATGTATACCGGATTGGTATAGCTGACCTGGACTTCTTTACCGGCTTCAGTGATCGAAATTCGTTCAATCGCGCCGTATCCACCGTGCTCTGAAGCGGCCGCAATTTTTTTAAGTTCATCATTCGTGACAATCAGGATGTCACTGCCGGCATAGGGTGCATATTCGCCGACCACGGTAAATCCCCCCCCCTGCAAAGCCAGTTTTATCTGAGCTGTTTTTTCAGCAATCGCACCGGTACTTTTGGATGCCAATACAAATGGCTTGAGCAACACATCGGCCTTAGCTGCTGTCGTGACACTCACCAAAAATGCGCTTAACAGCAAATATCTGAATTTCATCGTTCTCTCCTGGCGTTGGACTACAAAATAGTACTGATGCAATATCTGAATTCGCCTTGATGTTTAAACAAAGTTGACCGATACCCTCGTCTTTGGCATACCCAGTTCCAGAAAAAACTGCTCTGCGACGCGCACCGCCAATTCCGGACCGGCAAGGTATACATCGCTGAGCTCAAGTTCAGCATCGCTGTCCACGATTAGGCTCAGTTGGGCCAGCAGATTGGCCTGCCGCCGTCCAGTCACCGAACGCAAGTCAAAACCTGCGATATGTTCCGTATAGTGGAAGTTCTCCAGCGCATCCGCCCACGCACGTACCTGATTCGGCATATATATATTCTCCTGATCCGATCCGATCCAGTGCAGATAAATCGCGTCCGAATTGAGCGACATGGCATGCTCGACCAGACTTTTTATCGGCGCAAAGCCGTTATCAAATGCAAAAAAATACGAGGATCGGGGAGATTTCTCATGGAGAATAAATTCTCCGTGAGGGCCTTCGATTTCGACTGACTCGTGGCGTGCCAGACGATCGAAAACATAATCTGAGAAAAGATTGCCCGGCTGCCTGCGCAGATGAAACAACACATTCCGCTCATCACAAGGACAGCTGGCGATGGGCAGCTCGGCTGCAAATGCGCCCCCGACCTGCAAGCTCACACATTGCCCCGCAAGAAATCGCAAACGGTGGTTGCGGGGTGTTTGCAGATGCAGCAAGCGCATGTCGCGGGACAAGGTATCTATTGATTTAACCGTGGCGGTTATTTGCTGAAAGGGTATTTCCTGCACGCTGCCGGCCACCGAAGCTTCGATTGTCACATCGTTCACCGCCGTATTGCTGCACATCAGGACACAGCCCTGATTTTTGTCTTGTTCAGAAATAACAAAATCATGATGACGTGTTTTTTTGACTTGCCCTGATACCAGCTTTGCCTTACACAGACCGCAATTGCCTCCACTGCAACCGTAATTGAGTGAAATCCCCGCCCGCATGGCCGCCTCAAGCAGCGTGTCCTGCCCTTCAAGTAAAAAATCCTGACCGCTCGGTAATATCGTGACGTGTGCTGCCATCACGCGCAACATATTGTCTTTTATTGCCAGAAGATGACTGAAATCAGGTTCCATTGCTGCGGCCACCTCTTGTTTTATCCATAATTTCAAATTGGCTATACGCTCATCAGACGGCCCATCTGATTCGCTGAGCTTGACCCACAACTGATCCAGCAGCCCGTTCAGTTTTGCAAGTTGCGACTGTTTACCGGCCAGCGTTTTGCTCAACTCGGTGACACGACAGGCTAACACTTCTGCATCCGGCAGCGCCCGCTCAAAGACACGCTTGCCGAAAGCACGCTCTTTTATTTGCGAAATCCGCTTCAATTCAACGGTGTCTTCGAGTTGTGCATCCGGATAACAGGCCAGCAAATTTTCAATACTGATCATGCCGTCGTGGGCGATCATTTCACCGCATTGAATTTTTTTCTGCAAGTCAACACGCATCACGCCCACCAATCGTGCCGCACGCGTCAGACTCAGCATGCTGCTCATGATTTTGCGATGAGTTTCATCAGTCAGTCACGATAAATGAGTCAGGAAGGATTCGGATGAAACCACTGTAGTTTTTCACGCAGTTTGACGACACCACCGATGATAATCAGGGTCGGGGCCTGCAGCTTTTCGATGGCAGCCAGACCTGGCAAGGTAGTCAGTGTTCCTGTGACCACACGCTGGTTCTGCGTCGTGCCTTGCTGAACAATCGCAATAGGCGTAGTGTCCGGCATGCCGTGTTTAACAAGTTCTGAACACAGCGTATCCAGTCCGTGTAAGCCCATATAAACCACCACGGTTTGCCTGGGTCGGGCCAGCGCATCCCAGTCCAGATTCATCGAGCCATCCTTCAGATGTCCGGTGACGAACATACAGGACTGCGCATAATCGCGATGCGTCAGCGGAATACCCGCATAGGATGCAACGCCTGATGCGGCCGTAATGCCAGGTACGACCTGAAACGGAATGCCTTCGGCGGCCAGTGTTTCAATCTCCTCGCCACCGCGTCCAAAAATAAACGGATCACCGCCCTTAAGACGCAGGACACGTTTTCCATCCTTAGCTAACCGGACCAGAAGTGCGTTGATTTCTTCCTGACGCAAGGTATGATCCGCGCGTTTTTTGCCGACAAAGATACGCTCTGCATCCCGCCTGGTCATATCAACAATGGGTTTGGAGACCAGATTGTCATATACAACGACATCGGCCTTTTGCATCAGGCGCAAGGCGCGAAAAGTCAACAGATCGGGATCGCCGGGGCCGGCGCCCACCAGATATACTTCGCCGCGCTGAATGTTATCTTCATCTGCCATCATTTGTTGCAGCATCGCTTCTGCACCCGCGTCATCCCCGGCCAGCACCTTCTCGGCAATCTCACCTTCCAGTGCATTTTCCCAGAAGATACGCCGTTTCGCAGGATTGGTGACGTGCTGTTTCACCTGTTCACGGAACCGTTCAGCAAACCTGGCTAGCCGGCTGAAATTCTGCGGTATCATCGTTTCAAGCCGGCCTCGCATGATGCGGGTGAGTACAGGTGATGCACCGCCACTGGAAAATGCGACCATCAGCGGTGAACGATCAAGTATGGCCGGCATGATGAAACTGCAAAGCTCAGGATCATCGACAACATTAACCGGGATGTTGCGCGCATGCGCCAGTTCGGATACCAGAATATTGACGCTGCGATCATTGGTCGCGGCGATAATCAAGGTCACCCCGTCGAGATGACGCTCCTCAAAGCGCGACAAAATACTGTCGACATTCGGCATGCTGGCCAGTACCGGATTAATTTCAGGTGCGACCACCCGCACATGAGCGCCGGCTTCAAGTAACACACCCGCTTTTCGTGTTCCGATTTCACCGCCACCTACAACAAGGCATTGACGACCTTTAACTTTTGCAAAAATGGGCAAATAATCCATTACTGTATCGCTTTCAAAATCAGCGGTACCAACGCCTCAGGCAGTTTTATTTTGCCGGTCAGCGCAAATTCATGTGCGGCCGGAGACATTTTTTGCCAGGTTTTTTTGATGATCAATATCCACTTTGCTTCATCGTATTCAGGATGCTGAGCTGCAAATCCTGACATGTAATGCTCGAGAAAAACCAGATCAGCCACATCCTCCATCAGCTGTGTCTCAGGATTGGTCTTGAGTCCCTTCTTGCTGACGATGGTTTTGACGCGCTCGGTCATCTCTTCGTCATAGCCCGCTTCGCGCATCAGATTACCGGCCGTTTCTGCATGAAACTTGTATAAACCGGTACGCCATAACATGTAGCCGGGTTTATCCATCGGAAAATCGCTGCGCGGACTTTTCCAGCGCTGGATGTGCTGGGCGCGAACAGCGAGTTTAACTGCCTCAGATGCATCTGGAATGTAACGTTCCTGCATTTCGCTCATACGCTGCCCGTAGAGCAGCTCCTTAGGATACTCGCGGCCTTCGGACTCCTCGAAATTAGGGTCCTGTGAATTGGCATTGTCAAAGGCGGCAATCGCTGCCTGAAAAATGGATAGTGTCATATTGCCTGCTCATTTAATTGGGTTGTCAGAAGTGGTTGCTGCCGCTGAATAAAGGCTACGAAACGGGTCGCCCAGTAACAACTGCCGATGGTGCGCAGATGCGTATAGGAGGCCAGCAAATTGTGCAACAAAAACCCGTCCCGTTTACCGTTAATGCCATAGCCGCGCTCAACATGATATGCGAAACGGCTGTCCGCTGGCAGATTCTCAAGGCTGGAATAATGAAACTCGTGTGCCCTGATCTGCTGGGCCGGTGCATCCCGACGTGGCCAGGGATGGGTATTATCTTCGACAAGGTGCACATAACCGCGACCGACAGGTTTGCTGTGCATTTTTATATCCCCCGGAATTGCACCGACCATACTGTAGGTGCGCCCCTGGTAATCAATGCTGCGCGATAAATACATCAGCCCGCCGCATTCCGCATAGGTCGGCATCCCCGCTTCTATCCGCTGACGGATCTCTGCCCGCAAGGTCGTGTTTGCTTCCAGTTCCAGTGCGCAGGTTTCGGGAAACCCGCCACCGATGTATAACGCATCGATATCGGGCAGATTTGCATCTTGCAGGGTATCGAACGGGACAAGTTCCGCACCGGCTGACTCCAACGCATCCAGATCATCTGCATAATAAAAACCGAAAGCCCGATCCTGTGCGATGCCGATTCGAACATGCTTTTTGCATGGCATGGTAATGATCTTAGCCTGGGACACGACAGGTTCTGTTTCAGACAGTGCCAGTAATTTTTCAAGATCAACCTGCTCTGCAATGGCTTCGCCTATCTGTTTTATTTTGGCGGCAGCGACATGGGATTCATTGCTGGGCATCAGCCCTAAGTGACGTTCGACAATACTCAGTCGTTCATCGTGATAGATTGCGCCGATCACCGGCACATCGGTGTAGTGCTCAATCACAGCACGCAATTTGGATTCATGACGGCTGCCGCCCAGATTATTGAGTATCACCCCGGCAATTCTGATGTCGCGGTCGAAGGCCTGATAACCCAGTATAAGCGGGGCAATACCGCGCGTCATACCCCGTGCATCGATCACCAGAAATACCGGTAAATCAAGCAACTTGGCAATAGCTGCGTTACTGTTGCTTCCGTCCAGCGCCAGGCCGTCATACAAGCCCTTGTTGCCTTCAATCAGGTTAATTTGTGCGCTGTGCCGATTGAACGTACTAACAATATCCGACCGTTCCATCAAATGAAAGTCAAGATTGCGACAGGGGCGTCCACTGGCCTGAGACAGCCACATAGGGTCTATATAATCCGGCCCCTTTTTGTACGGCTGCACGATATTCCCGCGGGCTGTCAGGGCAGCACACAAGCCGATACTGACCATCGTTTTCCCTGAGGATTTATGTGCCGCCGAAATAAGCATCTGGTTCATGGCAGCTCCCTGAAAAATCAGCTAAATCAATCCGCGATATACGGCTTATCGTGTGGCATAAAATTCAAAATCCGTACGCTGATCGTGGTGATGATAAAAGCAATACCCAGCCCTGCGAATCCCAGCATGAATTCATACCACGAAGGGTGGTAACTGTTAATCTGTCCGTCTGCGAAACTGCTGCTGACTTCATATCCCGGAAAAATGCTCAGCGGAAATGCCTGACCGCCGATGATGAAGACATATAAAAAGGCCAGTGCACCTGCCACTATGGCAAACGATGCCGTCATCACACATCTGGTTTTGCCAAGACCCGGCATGTAAATGAGCACCAGCGGCAATATATTGCCCAGCAGGATGTAACCCCACCAGAACAAATCAGGAAATACCCCGCCGTCCTTCAAAATAAATGTTTCAAAACCGATTCGGTTTGCAAAGTACATGTTCGTAAAATGGTAAACCGCAACCATGTAAAGAGAAGCCAGCACGAAGATGCCGAGCAGGTGTTTTTTTCGATCCATAATGGCAGGATCGAGCACCGTATCATTCCATGCATACATCACCGTCTGCACCAGATGAAATACGGCCATACCCCATGCAAAGGATAAAACGATGAACATCGGTGGCAGCATGGTTGAGCCGTAAGCTTGCCGTGCGGTCAAAAATGCAAATATCAGACCGGTACCTGAGGTGAGGATGAAACGCCAGGCGAATACGGCGAAGCCTGCCGGCTTAGTCCAGCGATTCATGCGCTGCTCCATCATGGTCCACAGATAAACCGCGACCAGCGAGAACATGCCTGAATACAAAACGATATTCCACGCAAAAACCGAGGTGAGGTTAAAATGAGTCGCCGCTACGATGATGCGATCAGGCCGTCCTAAGTCCAGCATCAGCACGGTCAGACCACCTGCCAGCATGGCGATGGACAATAAACCTGCCAGTGGTGCACGCGCCTTGTAAATCGCCTTGCCAAATACGGAACCGATGGATGCAACATTGAGTACGCCGGATGCAGCAACAATTAAAAATATGGCAAATACATGCGGAATACCCCAGACGATCTGGTTATTCATGCCGCTGATAATATGTCCATGTTCTTCCATCATGTGTACCGCATACAGTCCGGCCAGCACGACCAGTCCGGCGATTGCGAGCAGAAGATAAAACAGCCTGTTTTTGAATTGAGAGGCTGCGTATTTGAGTTGCAACGAAGTAGGTTTCGACATGGTCACAGCCCTTGGTAACGAACGCCGGGATTAAGTCCCAAATCAGCGCGCACCTGGGAGGATGCGACTGTGTGTATTTTGATGGCAATGTCACTGGTCGGATCGTTCAGGTTTCCGAACAGGATGGATTTATTCGGACAGGCCTCTGCGCATGCGGGTTGCCGGCCCTGATCAATGCGGTGTACGCACATCGTGCAACTTTCAACCGTGCCTCTGCCGCGCGGCACATCCGGATTTTGATCGTGCAATGGTTCATGTACAAAAGAGCGCGCCTTGTATGGGCACGCCATCATGCAGTAACGACAACCGATGCAAAGGTGTTTATCGACCAGGACCAGACCGTCCGCCCGTTTGAAGGAAGCCCCCGTCGGACACACATCGACACAGGGCGGATGCTCGCAATGCTGACACATCATGGGCAATGAAAAACTGCGATCGGCCGTGACATCCTTGATCTCAATTTTCCTGATCCATTGCGAGTCAGTCGGCAGTTTTCCGCCTGACAAACCATTTTCCTTGTTGCATGCGGTGACGCAGTCAGTACAGCCTTCGGCGCAACTGGCCGTGTCGATCAGCATACCCCAGCGCACTTTACCTGATACGGCCTCAGTCTTGCCATGCGCCACATCGAACAGCAGTAAACCCGGTGCAATCGAAACAGCGGCCACCCCTAACGAAGTCTTTAAAAAATTCCTGCGCTCGTCGTTATGAATTTCACTCATTTTGCATTCCTCAGCAACCAGGCACTTTTCCGTGTGCCTGAATGGCACTCGAAACAATCGATCTTGACGGCTTCATACCGGTGGCAGGCAACACAGAAGCTGTCATCGCGTGCGATCACACTGTCATCTTTGGTGCTGGCATGGCATTCAATACAGTTTTTAAGGCTGATTTGCTCGTCACGAATCCCTTTATGAACAACCTCATCGCGCTGATGTTTGAGCAGATGCATGTGATTTTGACGCATCCACTGCGGATCCTTCACACAATGCCCGCCCCGTCCGATATCAAGTTTGTACGGTGTCGTCTGTTCAGCCTGGACAGCGGGCGTGAACAAACCGGACAGCAACACCAGCATCGCAGCACGGACAGGCGTCTGTACAACGAGTCGCAAAATGCTGCGAAGAACACCTTGCATACCGGCAAAACGCGAGTAACTACGCAATGATTGATCGTTCATGACATTCATGTCCTGTTATTCGCCCAAACCCATTTGAATGTATCCGGTAGGACACACATCAGCACAAATATGACAGCCGATACACTTGTTGTAATCGGTATCGACATAGCGGCCCAGAGTCGCTTTGGCCTTGGGGACACGGAACACAGCTGTCTGCGGGCAATACATCACACAATTGTCGCACTCAAAACACATGCCGCAGCTCATGCATCGCTTGGCTTCGGCAACCGCGCTCTCCTGGCTCAGCACGCCCAGACGATCTTCAAAGTTCCCCAGTGCAGACTGGGCATCGAGCGTCACAATGTTGCGCTTGTTGCGGGCAACAATACCGAAATGCCCCATAAACAGCTTTTCATGCGGAATCACATAACGGTCTGAACGGTTATCGAAGTTATGAATCGCCATGTTTGATTTGTCTGTGCCACGCAAAGGCTCATGCGTCTCTTTAACTTCAAGTCCTTTTTCCATCATTTTGCGCATCAGGTCAAACTGATGTGCATCGATCTTGGGGCGCTTTTCAAGTTCCAGGCCATTGAGGTAACTATCAATGCCATCAGCCGCGATCGAACCGTGACCAATTGCAGTTGTCAGCAGATGCGGCTTGATGATGTCGCCGCCGGCAAACACACCTTCCTGCCCCTTGACAAGATAATTGCGATCGGTGGTCACCGCACCCTTGCCATTGTTGAATTCTTCAAGACCGGTAAAATCGACAGCCTGTCCGATTGCGGATACGATCAGATCCGCTTCAATATCCTGTTCCGTACCCGCTATGTTTTTGACATCCAGTTTCCCGCCGATAATTTTTGCTTCGCACTGACACACGCGCAAGGCGGTTGCACGGCCGTCCGCGCCGCGCACGATGCCGATCGGTGCGAGCGAACCGCGTATCGCAATCCCTTCGGCGAGCGCCTGTTCGATTTCATGCTTGTTAGCCTGCATCTTGTCAATATTGAAAATCGAGGTCAGCGTGACTTCGGCGCCCTGCTTTGCCGAAATTTCGGCCACATCATGTGCCATCTGGCCTGAAATTGCCTGTTCAAAATCCGTCGGCTGAGATGACTCCAGATGACCTAAACGACGGGCGACGGTTGCAACGTCGATGGAGGTATCCCCTCCGCCCACCACCACCACACGCTTGCCGACATGCTGCAAACGGCCGTCATTGAATGCTTTAAGAAACGCCGTTGCGGTTACCACGTTCGGTGCAGCGCTGTCTTCCAGAGGCAATGCGCGGCCAGCCTGTGCACCCATACCCAGGAATACGGCATCAAAGTCGCTGCGCAACTGTTCCAGTGTGATGTCAGTCCCTACACGGCAGTTCATGCGTGTCTTGACACCCAGATCGATGATGCGCTTAATTTCGGCATCCAGTACATCTCGAGGGGTACGGAAGCCGGGAATACCATAGCGCATCATGCCGCCTAAGAATTCATGGTCATCAAACACGGTGACTTCATGACCTTTCAGGGTCAGCTGATACGCACATGACAGACTGGCAGGTCCGCCGCCGATGACCGCCACTTTTTTTCCGGTAGGCGCAGCATCGGTGTGGTAGGCCAGATTGTTGGCAATCGCATACTCACCCAGAAAATGCTCGACCGAATTGATACCAACGTGATCTTCCAGTGCATTGCGGTTACACCCGGTTTCGCACGGTGCCGGACAGACGCGCCCCATGACAGACGGGAAGGGATTGGCTGTGGTCAGACGTCGCCATGCATACTCCTGCCATGACATGGCGGGTTTACCGTCTTTACCGACCGGCGGCTTTTCTGTGCCGCGCACAATCGATAAATAGCCGCGAATATCTTCGCCTGCAGGACAACTCCCCTGACAGGGCGGTGTCGACTGAATATAGGTTGGACACTTATGTGTGTAACTGGCCTGAAAAATTTGATCACTCCAGTTACGAACTTTACTCTCGCCGTCCTTGTAACGTCGAAAGGTAATCTTTTGGGGAGTTTCTGTTGCATCTGACATATCGATCTGCCTCCAGTAAATTATTACTTGTCACCTAATATGATCGCGTTACTGACCAGTTGATGAACGCCGCCAACCATTTTTCTATCAAAACCGTAAATTGGCATGACCTTGGTGAACTGCGTCTTGCAGATCGCGCAGATACAGGCCATGAAATTCACACCGTGTTCATCTACTACCTGTTGCAATACTTCCATTCGCGGTAACGCACCCTTGATCCGGACATTGATCAAATCATCGGTCAGTACACCGCCACCGCCGCCGCAACAGAAAGTGCGTTCGTGTGTTGTGGAGGGATCCATCTCGACAAAGTTATTGGCGACCGCCTTTATAATATTGCGCGGAATATCGAACTGACCGCCGGGAAAATCCCCCATCCGCGAACCACGCGCAACATTGCATGAATCATGAAAGGTAATGATGTGTTTGTCGTTAGCCGACTTATCCAGCACCAGTCGTTCATCTTCAATCATGTCCCAGGTGAATTCGCAAATATGCACGGGTTGCTTATAGCGATGATCGAGCTGCTTTTGCAGCATTTGTGCAAACCGGTCGTTCGGATCAGCACCGGCTCCAACGCCCGTCAGGGTATTCCAGAAACTGTAGGCAACCCGCCAGGCGTGGCCGCACTCACCCACCACGATGCGTTTAACCCCCAACTCAAGCGCAACTTCCCGGATGCGCAGTGCAATGGTGCGCAGCTGATCATAGTTGCCAATGAACATGCCAAAATTACCGGCTTCAGAGGCGAATGAGGAGAGCGTCCAGCTCGTCCCGGTTGCATGAAAGACTTTGGCGTAACCGATCAGACTGTCAATATGCGGTTCGGCGAAAAAATCGGCCGAAGGGGTGATCAACAAGACCTCAGCGCCTTTGACATCGATCGGAAACCGCACATCAAATCCGGTATCTTCTTTGACGTCTTCTTCCAGTCCTTCGAGCGTATCGATCAGCGCCGGCGCAGGCAGGCCCAGGTTATTGCCGATACGATGTACCTTGCCGATGATTTCGTTCGAATACTTTTGTCCGTAACCGACTGAATCCAGTATTTCGCGCGCGGCCATTGTTACTTCAGCCGTATCGATTCCGTATGGACAGAAAACGGAACAGCGCCGGCATTCGGAGCACTGGTGAAAATAGTTATGCCACTCATCGAGTACTTCGCGTGTTAAATCACGCGCGCCAACCAGTTTAGGAAATAGTTTTCCGGGTAGGGTAAAGTAACGTCGATATACGCTGCGCAACAAATCCTGTCGTGCCACCGGCATGTTCTTGGGATCTTGCGTTCCGATGAAGTAGTGACACTTATCCGAACAGGCTCCGCAGTGCACACAGGCATCCATGTACACCTTGAAAGAACGATATTTTGATAGCAGATCACCCATTTTGGCGATCGCTTTGTCATGCCAGTCATCGACCAGATGACCCGGAAAACCCAGCGCCTCGTTGATTTTATCGCTGGCAACAAAAGGGCCGCTCCCCTCCATTGCCCCGGGAATCAATGCCGGGATGATAGGAATGATACGATAAGCCGGTGGCGCGATTTCAGCCATGCTATTTCTCCGATTCCATTTTGGCAGCCCAGGCCGCGATGTGTCGCGACTCTCTCGGGTTGTCGGTCTGATTACGAGTAGGTGAAAAAAACACTCCAGGTGCGTGCAAGAGCTTGCTGATGGGGAAGATCACCAGGAGTGTACAAACCAGCGACAAATGCACATACAGAAGCGCATTTGCAGGCAAGGGCTGAATATTCAAATGCATCAGCCCGAGAAAGTAATTTTTAACTTCAATCACATCCGTGTGAACAGAAAACTTCATCATCAGGCCTGAAGCGGCTATGCCGATAAACAGCAACAGCATCAGATGATCCGATGGTGTAGAAATATAGCGAATACGCTCAACCAGCAAGCGGCGTGCCAGGAGCCCGCATAAACCCAGTAACATGGTGATTCCTGCATACATGCCAAAAGGCTGTATAAAGGCGACCCATCCCCAGACCGGGTCTGTGAAATAGCGCAAATGGCGTAAAACAACCAGCGCCATACTGGCATGAAACAACCATCCTAACGCCCATGTCCACAAATTGGCCTTGAACAGGCTCTCGAATAAAACCACCTCGCGCGTCATGCGTAGCACAACACCACCGGTTGTCGTCGGCGCAGGTGTAGTGGGAATCTTCAGTGGCGCTGGCGTATTGGCATAGCCGCGAATGCGCTGAAACAACCCAACGACGAACACCAAAGTCGAAAGATAGAAAAAAATCGCAAATAGTGTGTTCATCGTTGAATCAGCCCTTTAAAAAATCAGACGCAACCTGTTGGTTTTGGCAGTCCGGCGATCTTGCACGCCTGCTTGCCAGGACCATACGGGAACAGACCGTACAAATACTCACTGTTTCCCTTATCTGCGCCCAGCTTTTTGCCAATGGCTTTAGTCAGCACACGAACGGCCGGTGCAATCTGATATTCCTCAAAATACTCGCGCAGAAAGTTGACGACTTCCCAGTGCTGGTCAGTCATTTCAACATTTTCGGTCTGTGCCAGATAGTTGCCGACTTCAGGATTCCATTCAGACAAGTCAACCAGGTAGCCTTCTTCATCCGTTTCGTAACTTCTACCGCCTACTTCGATACTCGACATGTATTTCTCCTCTGTGTGAATTAAGTGTTATAGCCAGGATTGGCAGGTTTTATTGGCGGCGACTAAATCAACGAAGCCTGCATAGTCAACCGAGTTTGCGCCTTCAATCAGACGGTCAGACAACCCGCGCGCATCCAGATCCGGACGCAGTACACTGATATTGAAACGTCCCATGGCCGCGCGTAATTTTCCTTCAAATGCATTGCCGGCAGTCGCCGCATAGACGGCATCTTCGATCAGCAGAATATCTCCGCCTGACGCCGTATTCAGACAACTGTCCAGTGCGACATCAGACAGGGGGGATCGGTTAATGATATGTAACATTATGATTTTCCTTAAAAGCTCAAGATCACGTCTTGTTCATCCATCAACGCACCCATTTGAATACGACTCAGTACCGTCACGTCGACAAGCAAATCCTCTGCTGTCAGACCGCGTGCATCCATGGAATCCTGATCAACATACAGTTTTTCAACATCGTAACCATCCAGTGCCCGGTAGGCAGGAGAAAAGTTCTTGATGCCGATGTCCTTGGTCTGCTGTCCTTTTTTCATCTGATAAACACCATCATCCATGAATACCAGCGAGACATCCTGATCAAAAGCCGCGGTGATCAATACGACTTCCAGCGATTCCAGTGCGTAGATCGTGCCGTAAGGTGCCTTCCTGTTGACGAACATGAACTTTTTTACATCACTCATGTGACTCTCCTTAATCGCCAAAGGTGATCAGACGATCACATTTGGTTCCACATTCAACCAACTGGCCCAGTCCAGAGATACGAAAACCTGCAGCCAGATTCTCTTCCCTGATACCGCGGCGCATTGCTGCTGCGACGCAGACCACCAGATCCACCTTGTGTTCTTCAGCCAGTTTGCTCCAGCGATTCACGATATGTCGGTCATCCTGTGGCGGCTCAGTCAATTTCGATGCGTTATTCACGCCGTCGTGATAGAAAAATATGCGCCAGACTTCATGCCCGCCGTCGATAGCGGCCTTCGCAAACTGGTAGGCCGAATCACTGGCCTGACGCTGATAAGGACCTTCATTGACAACAATTCCAAACTTCATCATTTATCCTCCGTCTAGAATCGGATATGGGTGGATGCATTCAGGTTTGCACGCGAACCGCGCCAGTCGTCGATCAGATACTTGGTGAACGGCAACCCGGTTTTCTCGAAAAAGCGCGGCCAGCCGATGCGTTCGATCCAGTCAGCCATACGCTCCCAGGGGCGTGCGTCTTCCTTATATACCGTGATGATATTTTTAACGGCCTCAGCCACTTCAGGCCAGCGGGGTGCATTGTTGGGCAATCCGGATGCGACCATTTTCATGAAAGTGGGCTTGCCGCGGGCATTGGAGTTCTTCCCGCCGACCCAGATCGCCAGCTTTGAATATTCAGGATCGTTAATCTGCATCGGCGGGCAAGGCGGATAGCAAGCACCGCAGCACATGCATTTGGATTCATCGATTTCAAGAGAAGGCTTGCCGTTTACCATGGCCGGGCGTATCGCCGCAACCGGGCAGCGTGCCACCACGGTCGGGCGCTCGCAGACGTTGGCAACCAGATCGTGGTTGATGACCGGCGGTTTGGTGTGCTGCACGATGATCGCGATATCAGCCTGACCACCACAGTTAATTTCACAGCATGAAGTTGACAGATGCACACGGTTTGGCATCTCTTCGCGGCGGAACTCGTCGTATAGTTCATCCATCAGCGCCTTCACTACACCGGATGCATCCGTACCCGGAATATCGCAGTGCAACCAGCCTTGTGTATGCGCAATCATGGATACCGAATTACCTGTCCCGCCGACCGGAAAGCCACCGCGTTCAAGTTCGGCAATCAGCGGCGCAACCTTGCTTTCATCAGAGACCATGAATTCAATATTCGATCTGATGGTGAAACGCACGCGAGAGTCAGCATAGTCATCCGCAATCTGGCACAGACGTCGTATCGTATGCACATCCATCTGACGCGCAGTCCCTGCACGCACTGTCCAGATCTCATCACCACTATGGGCTACATGATGTAAAACACCAGGACGAGGACGATCATGATATTTCCAATCCCCGTAATTTTTCTCCATAACAGGATGCAGATATTTCTTATTATCCGGCACACCTGTTTCTTTAGGCTTACGTTTTGGCGCAGGTTTTTCAGCTTGAACGGCTTGATTCATTCTATATCTCCTCAGGCAGCTTTGTTTTTAGCGTTGATCTTGGCCACTTCTTCATCCCATCCGTCAGTACGGACATAGGGATTCATACGCGGCGAGTTAACCATGGACGGATCAACATCGATTTCCATCGCATCGAGGAAATTTGTCAAACCAATGCGTTCGATCATTTCACCGGTACGCTCATGTTCAAGTGCATTTTCAGCAAAAAAGTCGATAGTGCGCTGCGCGAAATCGACCAGTTTCTCGATGTTTTCATCGGTATCGAGTTTGATAAACGGAATAACCACCGTCCCCATCAGGCCGCCGATCTTCAGATGGCTCTTGCCACCGACCAGCACAGTCGCACCCTTATCGAGGCCAGGAGCCAGCGCGCCGGTCATTACATTGATGCAATGCATACAGCGTACGCAGTCCTGATTATTGATTTCGATCGCATGGGTATCGCTGACGGCCACACTGGATATGTGCTCACTGCTCTTGATTTTGCCGATTTCCTTAACCTGGAAGGTTTTGGTCGGGCAGCGGGCAACGATGTCATTCACCAGCTCATCCATGCCGTGCTTAACGAACCATTTTTTTGCCAATGCCTCATCAGTACGGATGTTGTCGCGCCAGGTGCCGATCACCGCCATATCGGCGCGTTGAACCGAGTTCATGCAGTCATTCGGGCAACCGGAGAATTTGAATTTAAATTTGTAAGGCAAAGAGGGGCGATGAATGTCATCCAGGAACGTATTGAGTACGGCGCGGTGCGTCTTGGCTTCGTCGTAGCAGGACTGCTCGCAACGCGCTGCACCTACACAGGACATCGAGGTGCGCACGGCAGGACCTGCGCCCCCCATATCAAAACCCAACTCATTGATTTCATCAAAGGCACCCTGCACGTTTTCAGTTGTTGCGCCCTGAAACATGATGTCGCCGGATTGCCCGTGAAATGCGATCAGGCCTGAACCGTGCTTTTCCCAAAGATCACAGAATTTACGGAGGATATCTGTATCGTAGTGCATACCCGGTGGCGGCATGATGCGCAGCGTATGGAATTCGGCTGCATCTTTATAGACAGCGGCGCCGTTTTCGTCCTTGAGTTCGGTAAAGCGGGGAATCACGCCACCGCCATAGCCATACACACCAACGGTACCGCCCTTCCAGTACCCTTTTTTGGTTTTATACGAAGTTTCCAGTTGCCCCAGCAGGTCGACTACGTAATCCTTGTCCTTAGCCAGATCCTTCAGACCTGTTACAAAACTGGGCCATGGACCGGTCTCAAGTTGATCGAGATTGGGAGTGTCATGCATCTTCTTTGCCATCATTTTTCCTTTCAGTTAGCCTACCAAGTGCCCTGAATCGGCAATTGACCAAAATGACCCGGTATAAGCTGGGACCTGCGATTCATATAAGTAATCGGAACAGACAATGCCAGTCAGCCGGCGCGCCAATTTTCTAAATTGCTAATGCATAATACGTTGCATGCAGACGGCAAACTATCACCCTTACCGGCTATTTTTTATAACCCTAACGGGTTGCTTCACACGCTCCGTAGTAGCATTTGAATTCGTGACTATCGGAGATATACTGCGAACTCACTTAACAAGCTCATCGTAAAATCAACATGGTTCAGATTAACGGTTTGGCAAAGTTCAAAGTTCCACTGGGTAATCAGGAAATTGAGTTGCAGCAGATCGACCATGTCGAAGGCGGGATGAGTCTGATGCGCATTCGGATACGGGAAGCTAAGCGCTTTACCATTTTCGATATCGATCCTGAAACCGCCAGAATATGGGCTCAAGCGATGATTGACTGGGCTGACTCTCAGCAAGTGGTATCCAATGACTGATACCACACCGGATATGATCGACGCGGTCTTCGATATCAGCGGAGACACCATTGCGCCTCATTACCATCATGAGCTTTGGCATGAGTTGGTGCGTTACATTCCTCAACTGGCCAGCGATTCACCGGTCGGTGTCATCCCGCTTCGAACAGTCGCCAGCGAAGCGGGCTTGCTTCTCCCAAAACGCAGCAAACTGGTGTTGCGTATGACCGGTGCGATTGCTGCTGATTACCTTAACCTGTCAGGCAAGTCGCTTAGCATTGGCGGGGTTACTTTAAATTTGGGTGTCGGCAAATTACGCAAGATACAGCCCTGCCCCACCCTGCACGCACATTTAGTCACGGGGGGCGAGGATGAAGTGGCGTTTTTAGAGGAAGTCGCAGCCAGACTGACTGAACTTGGCATTACAGGAAAACTGCTTTGCGGCATGCGCAATGACATCACGACGCCGGCGCGCCAAATTCATGGATACAGTCTGGTGATTCATGACTTAAAACCCAGGGATTCCTTACTTTTGCAGTACATCGGTTTGGGTACCTACCGGCACTATGGTTGCGGTATTTTTGTACCCTACAAAGTCATCACTGATCTTGATTGAGAGTGACGTCGATTTTTTCATTAAACGGAGAACTATGATGGGATATACAGTTTCGGGAATTGAACTAGAAGCAGATGCGGATGGGTATTTACTGGAAGCGGATTACAGTGATGAAGTCGTCGAAGTCATTGCCGCTGCCGAAGAGATTGAATTGACCCCTAAACACTGGGAAATCATCAATTTCATGCGCGAGGAATATCGCGAGCATGGCCATACACCTAACTTTCGCAATATGCTCAAAGCCGTTAATGAATTCTGGCCGGAAGCTGACAGCAAGGCACTGTACGATCTGTTCCCGATCGGTCCTGCCAAGCAGGCCTGTAAGGTAGCCGGTTTGCCACAGCCCCTGGGCAAAGGTGGCTACTAGGCTATGCGGATCAAGAGCAACTGGTTTAAATCAGAGCGCGAACACTCCCCGGTTGAGCAGGCCGGGGCGGTCGCATTCAATATTTCGCGTATCGCTGAAAATGCACTGAAAAATACACGTCGCGCTAAATTCGAAATCGCAATTGGTCCTCAGTATTTCGATTTTCTGGGCGAGTTTCTGGTATTCCTGATACAGGTTGCGGATCGACTGGCTTACCGGCAGTTTTCCCAGGATGATCGTTTCATTTTTACCAGCAAACTGGCGAATCACGTTGCGAATACGTATGCTGAAAATAAAAGCCGCCTGATGGATGGTGATTTATCTCAGTGCAAACAGCATTTCATCGATGCGATTAATCAGCGCGCTGGCGAATATGCCGAATTTCGCTACGACGAAAATGGCCCTGAGTTTGCATTCACTCGATATCTTGCCTTTTGCATGGGGCAAATCATGGATGAAAAGGACAGCGCATGGATCATCGATCAGATCATGGGCATTGAAGCGCCTGAGGCCATCGAGATGCTGGAGAAGAATTTCCGCGACCTGCACAACAGCAAACCTCGCAAAGCGCGTCCGCCACGCCAGCGTCTTACAACCGCCCGCCAAACGTAACATGGCGAACCCCTTCGATCTGGACGATACAGAAGCCTATCTGCGCTGGCGCGAATACAAACTGGCCAATGCGATCACCACGCCTGACCAGCTGATCGTTCAAATCAAGGATCCTTGCCAACTGAGTGACGCTGAACTCAATGCATTGCGCGCTGGTTGCCGTCGCAGCAACATGGTCATCTATGCCACCCATGCCCATATGGATGAACACCGTGTGCGCAGTTTCGCCTCACAACTGGGTCTTATACGACTCGATGCCAACTGGCTGGCTGACAAGCTTGGCATCTCACGCATCACGGTGAGCGGTCAGGAAAACCAGCGTAAAGCCTACATCCCCTATACCGACCGTGCCATTAAATGGCATACCGATGGCTACTATAATCCGCCTGACAGGCAGATACACGGCATGCTGCTGCATTGCGCGCAAAACGCAGGGACAGGCGGCGAGAACCGCGTGATGGATCATGAAATTGCCTATCTTATGCTGCGTGACAGGAACGTCGATTTCATACACGCACTCTCCACACCAGATGCCATGACCATTCCGGCGCGAATTGACGAGTTCGATGGCGTACGCGAGGCGCAGACTGGCCCTGTATTCTCACTGGATGCGAGTGGAAATCTGCATATGCGCTACACCGCCCGTACCCGCAGCATAGAATGGCAACAGGATAAAATCACATTGGCCGCCGTCGCAGCGCTGGAACAATTGCTCTCATCTGACTCACCCCACATTATGAAATTGAAACTCGAACCCGGCATGGGCTTGCTGTGCAACAACGTACTGCATGACCGCGCAGCGTTCGCTGATGCGCCGGATGATCCGCGTTTACTGTATCGCGCGCGTTATCTGGAACGCATTCACGCGTAATTGCCACACTTTCACCTTGCATTCAGGAGCTATTAATATGAACTTCCAGCTGCCCATATTGGATGAAGAAGGCTATCTTGTCGATCCGCTGGAATGGAACGATACGGTGGCGCAGGAACTGGCAAGACAAGCTGGTATCGTCCTGACAGAGGATCATTGGGATGTCCTCCGTTTCATGCGCGCCTATTATGTTGAAAATCAGGTCGCTGTGGATGCGCGTCATGTTATCAAACACCTGTCATTGAAATTTGGCAAAGAGGCACGCAACAGGCTGTTTGAGTTATTCCCCTACGGCTATCCAGGGCAGGCCTGCAAGATTGCCGGCATGAAGCGTCCAAGAGGATGGAGTACCGGCTAAATTTGCAGATATAAAAAAACCCGCATAGCGGGTTTTTTTATATCACTGGAACGTATATGACTAGTCGATATTTGAATAGTCGATACAATTAAAACTTGTAACGTAACGATAAGGAATAAGCCTGTTGTGAATGAGTCGTTGTATTCGCAACTGGTGCGACTGATGGCGCAGAAACGGTCACCTTAGGCGAATAGACTGCAGAAGCTGCAAGGTCAAGATTCTTGTTTAGCGCATAGCCTGCACCCAGGGTATATGAATCATTGACGATACCGGGGAACATCAGGTTATTGAAAATATTTACAATATTTCCATTATTACCTGCCGGGGTCGTTGAGCCATTGGCAAATACAGTAATCGGGTTTTTGGAGTTATTATAGCCGGCACCAATCCAGTAACCGTCACCGGAGTATTTGCCGCCGACGGCGACCACGGTCTGATCCTTCCAGCCAAAATCCTTGTAACCGCCCGCGCTCGCCCATTGAATCAGACGATAGTCTGCTGTAATAGTGAAGTGATTGGCGGTATCGTAGGAAAATCCAGCTTTGATTTCAGCTGGCTGATCCAGATTATCGGCAAAAGTTTGCCCGAATCCTAAACCAGCGGCGGAGAGTTGCGTGCCATAATTCATTTTAATTTTTGAATTATAGGAGGCTGCAAGCGTCATGGCTGACGTTGGATTGTAGTAACCGCCCAGGTTGAATCCGTAGCCGGTATGCGCACTCGAACTTTGCAGCGGGTTGACGAATGTGCCACCCCCGGTAATATAATTGATCATCAGCGAACCATACTGCAGCACGGGTGAAAATCCGATGCCGTAATTGTCCTTGTTATAAGCAATGGTAGGGATAATTTTCAATATGCTCAGCGCCGTTTCAGCATACATATGGGTAGCTGCAGGCGCGCCTGAGTAATCCACACCCATCCCGGCAATCCCCGCCATGGCTAAACCATAGGTCAGGTTCTCATTGATGCGACTGGAGAACGACACATCCGGGATATAGCTAGTTTTGATGGTGCTTTTAGCCGCGGCACCACCCAATCCGTCATTGGTCACCGCAGGATCAAAAAGCACCAGTCCGCCGGTGACTTCTTTGCCACTGGATTTACCCAGTAAGGAAGGGTTCGCAAACATGCTTTCCGCACCGACAAAGTGAGCGACACCCGTGCCGCCCAATGCGGTATTTTCAGACCCCACCGCCATCATCGTATCGCCATTAGTCGCATAAGCTGCCGGTGCTGCCATCACACCGGCAGCAAACATCAAAACAACAATTTTCTTCAACTGCATGTGACTCTCCCTGGGGTTTAGTTTTGGATAACGTATTGGTAATGCACGTGAAGAACTGAAATGAACGGGTAAACCTAAACAAACAGACAGATATCAGTTTCACCGGCGAACCCGAAAAATGCTGCGGCACCTGCATATTCGACTTCCTTGATGAATTCGCTCTTATCAAATTCAAACAAATCAACCGTCATCTGACAGGCGACAAACTTAACATCTGCTTCCAGACACAGATCGCGTAATTCGGTCAACGAGGCAACGCCATGTTTTTTGAGCTTTTGCTTCATCATCATGGTTGCCATCGATTCCATGCCGGGCAACATCTGAACCATGACCGGCATTGGAATCGGCATGGGCATCGCTGGATTGGCCAGCGGGCTGATCATGACATTGGACAAGTCTTTGCGCAGCAATTGCAAACCGTAAAAGGTAAAGAAAATTTGAACATCGTAGCCCAGTGCAGCTGCGGTGGATGCCAGAATAAATGGCGGATACGCCATATCCAGCGTGCCTTTAGTGGCGATGATCGCCATTTTTTTGGTAGTCATATTTTTCCCTTTGAAATGACGGCCTGAGTATTATTTTTTCTGCATGAAGAAGATGTACTTGCCACCTTCTTCAATATGAGAGAGCAAGGTGTGACCGGTCTGATCGGCAAACGCCTGCATATCCTTAACCGCACCACAGTCCGTCGCAATCACTTTGAGCACCTGACCGGATTCCATATCAGCCAGTGCCTTTTTGGTTTTTACGATAGGCAAAGGACAAGACATACCACTGGCATCAAACTCTTTATCAAAATTCATATTTCATCTCCCACAGGTTAAAAAAGTACAATAAAAAAACTGATAATCAGCTTATAAATAGTCATGCAGCAACAATGTAATTAAGAACTAGCCACTGTTATGAGTCCATACCCACGACGGGGAATTCCCATAACCCTGAAGGGCTATTCATAATCAGTTACTTATATAGAAACAACCAATGTCGCCACATTCATGTTTCCCGCAATGTTATGCATGGGACTTTGATTGCCGAACGGATTGAGGTGATAACGCTGGCGCCCGATTACCACGAGGTCAGCACCGGTCTCTTTCACGGCCGCACTGGACTGCTCAACCAGATGACCGATACGGACTTCGCCACGAACATCAACCGAGGAGCCAGGTACCAGAGCGACATACAGAGTATTGAAACTTTGCGCTTTGGTTAGCGAATCCTGATCGGCTGCCACACTCAAAATGGTAAGCGGAAGTTCACCGGCCTGAGCGATCAGCGCCGCTGTTTTGGTAATGCTGGCGGCATCAGGCGTGTCCCCGACAGCAACCAGGACACCTTTGCTCCACAGTTCCGCCTTGCGCGGCACCATCAAGACGTTGCAGCTCGCATCGTGTATCACGCGACTGACCATATCCCCGATCAGCATTCTGGCAAAGAATCCGGGCTTGCCACGACGCCTGATGATGATCAGATCGGCATTTAAATCCGCAGCTTCGCCTACAATTTCCCTGTGTCGCTCCGAACCGCGTCGCACATGCACGTCAATTTGCACGCCTTGTTTTTCGGCCAGATTACGTAAATGTGTAATTTTATCGGCCGCAGCCTGCTCGGCATGCAAAGCGAAATCAGGCATTTCCGCCTCATATTCAGGATTGCTCAGCAGCGGAAAAACGACGTGCAGCGGTAAACCCGCTTGTTTGGCCATTGCAATGGCCACTCTTTCGGCACCTACATCGAATTCGGTATGTTCAGTTGCCAGCAAGACTCGTTGAAACGCAGGTTTAATCATATTGCAGATCCTTATTTAGCGGCAGTAAATATGCCGGATGCGGCCAGTATCTGCACGATCAGTGCACTGACGCATAACATAACGTAGATCCAGTCCTTTTTACGCAGATAGACAGGCAGTACCACAATCAGGCACAGCAATGAACTGCCGGCCAGCCATGCGATACCAATCAGGCTGGCAAAATCCCCTTGACCGATTAAAAACAGCCAGCTCCATCCGGTTGAGGTATGCGTTTGTTTGAGATATTGCGCGGTGGGCAATCCCCATACATCGGGCAGTTGCGCTAACGGGATGTGAGCCGGGATTAAACCTGTTACATAGGCCAGAAAGGTGATCACGAGCATACCCAATCCTGCCCGCGCACTCCATCCTAACCACGTTGCATACCGTGCCTGTTCTTCTGACAGTTGCAGTCCACTGTCTGACGTGTTCATGGCCATATTCCCATCCCTTTTAGTAGTGCGCGCAGGCCGGCAAAAAGCAGCAAGGAAATAACCATTTTGCGAACCATGGATGCCTTCAGCACATGCAGCAGTCGCGCACCAATTTGCGCGCCCAGCATCATACCTATCACCGATGGCACAGCAATAATTGCCAATACGGAGCCTTGATTAAGATAAACCCAGGTGGCTGAGGAGCTTGCAAGGGTCAAAATCAGGCCGGAGGTACCTGCGGCCAGTTTGATCGGCACACCCATCAGCAAATTGAGCACAGGCAAGTTTGCCCAGCCGGCACCCACACCAAACAACCCGCCAATGAAGCCGATCAACACAAACAGGAAAATACCCAATGGGGTACGGTGCACTTTCCATGAGATGTTTTTATTTTGCGCGGTATCTCGAAAAAATCCGTTAATGGCCAGTGCACTGGATAATTTATCGGCCATCGGCACAATCGGGAATTCAGATTTTTTGGCTGTCGCCATCAGCGTGACGATCCCCAAAATTGTCAAACCAAGCGCGATTTGTACGATGTTGGCAGGAATAGCCAAGCCAACCAGTGCGCCGGCAATAGAACTGGCTGAGGCAAGGACTGCCAGCGGCAGCGCCAGACGCAAATCTGCAAGTCCCCCGCGCATCAGGGAAGACCCCGCAGCTAACGAGCTTGCCAGTGCAACGAGCAAACCGGCACCCCGTACGAAATCCAGATGAAACGGAAAAAAACCACCGACTATCGGGACAAACAGCACGCCTCCCCCAACCCCGGAAGGAACGGCGACTATCCCTAAAAAGAAACAGGTGATAAATAAGGCTAGCGCCCAGCCCCACCACGGCATGCTCGTAGTGACTGCCGGCAGCGATTCTGCTGCATAAGCACCCGCCGTAAACAAAGCCAGCGATATACTCAGCAATATTGCATTCGCTTTGAGAAGACCACCTGCAGCCTGCACCCTGAAAACGAATGCCTTAAACATCAGGATTTTCCTTGGTAATAAAGATTTTGTGGATGCTTGGCTTCAGCAAAAAAGTACCAGCGCTCAGCTAATAATCCGATATATTGCAGGACAAAAGCCAGCAACGGAAGGATTAGCACCAGCATCAAAGGCAAGACGAATACCCCGAGGATCATTGTCAGTATCACACCGCGTACGAACTCAATGCTCTTGCCGTGAAAGTATTCGCGGGTGTTATATGAGCCGCCCATGGCACCCTGTGATTTTTGCACAATGCGCGGGTGACGGATGCCGATTGCGCTTTGCATCGTGCTGGCAGGTGTCAGCCGTGCATTGCGATACAAGGATGCGCTGCGCGTTATTAATGACAGCAAAGTCAATGCGAATGCCGCTTGCGACAAGGAAACTGCCAGATAGGGTGCAAAAAAGCTGGCATAAGCGGCTGCCAGGGTCACGCCTGATGTGCTGCCTAACAGCGTGAAATTTACCAGCGTCAACGGATGCGACCATTCCTTGAGTACTTTAATTGCCGCATAGATCATCGCCGTACATATAAACAGCACCAGCGCCATCACGACACCCGCGGCACCGATCAGCAGGGTATGTCCAAATCCTGTCCAGTGCGCCAAACCGTAGGCCATCACGATTGCCATAAAGGCCGGCAGTGCAATGACTTCACGCGATAGCCAGGATGTTCTCCACATCATCGCTGAACGCCAGGCGCGCTCGGGATGTCCCAGATGAAAGAAAGAAGCGATCAGGCCTGCACCGCATAACAGCAGGACAATCGCACTGCCACCCGCCAGAAAAGCAGGTGAAACGGAAGCCAGTAATTCGCAGATGAACAGCGCGATAAACAGACCCTGACCTGCGCCAATCAACGTAGTCAGGAAAAGCACAGAAAAAGCAGGACGCATTGAATAATTCCTCAGTTAAGCTCTTCGTTGGTCGGCGGCAAATCACGGTCAAAGGGTGCACCGTCGATCTTGTGCGGGTTATCTGCACGATACAACTGGTCATCGCGTACTGTGATCGCCGTCTTACGGCGAGGCAAGTAATGATTGGATGGCTGAGTGCTGTGCTCAGGCATCAGCGCATAGCCTGCACGTTCGCGGATCGCAATCGACACCACTGATTCGGGATCATGGACATCACCGAACAGTCGCGCACCCGGCGGGCAGGCCAGTACACAGGAGGGCTTACGCTCAGCTTCAGGGAGTTTCTCATCGTATATTCGGTCAACGCACAGCGTACACTTGGTCATCACTTTGCGCTCTTCATCGAATTCGCGCACGCCATACGGACAGGCCCATGAACAGTACTTGCAGCCTATGCACTTGTCATAATCGACCAGCACGATGCCATCCGATTTACGTTTATAGGACGCACCCGTCGGACATACCGGCACACAAGGCGGATCTTCGCAGTGCAGACAGGATTTAGGAAAATGAACCGTTTCGGTATTCGGAAAACTGCCCACTTCAAAAGTCTGTACACGATTGAAAAACGTACCGTTCGGTTCCGCTTCGTACGGGTTGAAGTCAGTCAACGCCCCTGCTGCCCCGGAGGTATTCCATTGTTTGCAGTTGGTCACGCAAGCGTGGCAGCCGACGCAGACATTCAGATCAATTACTAATGCGAGTTGTGTCATTTGCTCACCTTTTTGCCGGCAAACCATGCCTGCCAGCCCATCTTTCTCTGACTCATCCCGGGTACCGGTTTCATCGGCGAAAACTGGGGTGAACTCTGTTCAGGCTCCCCCGCTTGTGCCGGATAAATACACACGCGCACGTCATACCATGCCGCCTGCCCGGTTATCGGATCTGAATTGGAATGGCGCTTGCCATTCTCTCTCGGGCTCAGCTCTTCAGAAATCAGATGATTGAGCAAAAACCCCTGTTTCGATTCATTCGCATCAGACGTCAGATTCCAGGCCCCGGATGCCTTGCCGATTGCATTCCAGGTCCATACCGTACCCGGTTCAACCGCTTCCGAGTACTGGCACATACAGCGTACCTTGCCCCATTTGGACTCCGCCCACATCCATCCGCCATCCGCTATCCCCGCCTCCTCAGCTGTTTTTGAATTGACATACATGTGGTTATAGGTATGTATCTGACGCAGCCACGCATTTTGCGAATCCCATGAGTGATACATGGCCATCGGACGCTGCGTCAGTGCATTGAGCGGATACTTTTTGAGATCTGTTTCGGCGTCCTCCAGTTGCGGACTCCAGAATGGTAAGGGATCGAAATGCGTGGTGATGCGGGCGCGGTATTCCTCAGGCGGCTGTTTGCCGGCTCGCTTGCCCTGTGCTGCCAGGCGAAAGCCTTGCAATAATTCAGAATAAATGTGGATCACGATCGGATCGTTGTCGCGACGCAAGCCTGCCTGTTGCGCCCACTCCATATACTCCTTGTTCCAGTTACGCATGTACTGACTCGATGGCGGCAAATGGTACTGAAAGAAGCAGCCGTTTTTCTCGTACATTTCCCACTGATTCGGATTGGGTTCGCCGCGCATGGCCTTGTCGCCGTCTTTGCCGCGCCAGCCGGCCAGAAAACCGATACCGGAACCTGGCGCGGTTTCGTAATTGGTAACGAAATCAGGGTAGCCTTTGAATTTTCGCCCGCCCTCCGCTGTCGTGAAAGCGGGTAATTTAAGTCGTCCTGCCAGTTCGATCACCACTTCCTGAAACGGTTTGCATTGTCCCTTAGGTGGAACCACCGGTATGCGCACCGCATCCACCGGGCCATCAAACTCTGAAATAGGACGATCCAGCATGGACATGCAGTCGTGCCGCTCAAGATAGGAAGTATCAGGCAGAATCAGATCAGCAAAAGCGGTTGTTTCGGACTGAAATGCATCGCATACTACGATGAAAGGGATTTTGTAGCCGCCGTCCGCATTTTTGTCGACCAGCATTTTGCGCACTTCCGACGTGTTCATGCTCGAATTCCAGGCCATATTCGCCATGAACAGCATCAGCGTGTCGATCGGATACGGATCGCCGCGCCACGCATTCGTGATGACATTGTGCATCAGGCCGTGCGCTGACAGCGGGTGTTCCCAGGAGAACGCCTTATCTATCCGCACCGGTTGACCGTCTTTATCGACAAACAGATCGTCCGGTGTTTCAGGCCATCCCAGCGGGGCACCGCCCAATGGCGTATTCGGCTGCACGCCTTCAGGGCCTTTCGGCGGCCTGGCATTAGGCGGAATGGCACGAGGATACGGTGCCTTGTGACGAAAGCCGCCCGGTCGATCAATCGTCCCCAGCAGTGACATCAGAATAGCCAGCGAGCGTATCGTCTGAAAACCGTTTGAATGTGCGGCCAGACCGCGCATGGCGTGAAAAGCAACCGGATTGCCGGTCACCGTTTCATGTTCTTCGCCCCACCAGTCAGTCCAGGGAATTGGCAACTCAATCTTCTGATCTCGGGCGGTAATCCCCATTTCATGCGCAATGCGCTTGATGGTTGCAGCGTCAATACCGGTAATGTCTGCCGCCCATTCAGGGGTACAGTCAGCAACCCGCTCTTTTAGCAGCTGAAATGCAGGTTTCACCGGCATACCATCAGGCATGATGAAACTGCCGTACAAAGTGGGGTCTGCGCCCCTGGTATGATCGGCGACAGGCTTATCGGTCAGGCGATCCCACCACATGAAATTGTGCGGCCGCAACGGATTGACGATATCGCCTTCCGGATTGCGCAGCATCATGCCGAAATCGTTACTGTCTTCGTCCTGATTAACCAATTGACCGGAGTTGGTGTAACGCGCCAGAAATTCCCGGTCATACAGGCCCAGTGCGATGATTTCTCGGATAATCGCCAGAATCAGTGCGCCATCTGTGCCCGGTTTGATCGGGATCCACTCATCTGCGATCGCGGCATAACCACTCCTGACCGGATTAATCGCAACAAAGCGTCCGCCGTTGCGTTTGAAATCACCCAGCGCACTCTTCATTGGATTCGAGTGATGATCTTCAGCCGTGCCGATCATGTAAAAAACTTTGGCACGTTCTAAATCCGGGCCACCGAATTCCCAAAATGACCCGCCTATCGTGTAGATCATCCCAGCTGCCATATTGACCGAGCAGAATCCGCCATGTGCCGCATAATTAGGCGTGCCGAACTGCCTTGCAAACAATCCGGTCAGCGCCTGCATCTGGTCGCGCCCGGTGAACAGTGCGAATTTTTTAGGATCCGTAGCGCGCAGATGAGACAGGCGTTTTTCCAGAATATCGAACGTCTCTTCCCAGCTGATCTCCTCAAACTCATTGGCACCGCGCTCAGAACCTGCTTTACGTCTCAACGGTTTGGTTAGCCTCGCAGGTGAATACTGCTTCATGATGCCCGAACCGCCTTTGGCGCAGATGACCCCCTTGTTCAGCGGGTGATCTGGATTGCCCTCGATGTAACGGACTTCACCGTTTCGCAAATGCACGCGAATTCCGCAGCGGCACGCACACATGTAACAGGTCGTCGTACGCATCTCGGTAGACGCATCAGTCAAGGGAGGAGAGATTGGATCGTGTATAGGCTGGGACATGTTGTGTGTAAGCTTTTTTCGCATTAAATAATCGGAAAATTCTTTACTGCCACGCGATATTTGCGAGCCCCTCTATTAGGCGCAATTGAGCATCTGCATGTCTATAACCATATCGGGTAAGGACGGTTATAACCCTGATGGTGTAATTTGCACTTTTGGAAATAGATTGTTGATATTTAAATGAAATAGACTTAGTCTGTAAAATGTATTTCAAAACCTGTGGTCAGATTGATGCGTAAAAAAACAACGCCTGCCAGCCAGAATGCGGTTCGTAACGATTTTCTATGGATACGCGAACCTGAATTCACCCCGCCCGGAAAAGGCGGCGGTGCTGAAGACTGCCTGACGCATGAATTTGCAACACCGCGCATCGGTGAACTAAAAATATTGCTTGAAGTTATTCTGAGCAACGCCGTACAACTCACCGGAGCATCGGCCGGAATCGTACGACTGATTTCCCCTGACAATCTCAGTTATCCTATTATCAGTTCTGCCGGACTCTCAGATGAACTGCAAGCTGAAGCTGAAAATTTCCCTGGTTTAGATTGTGAAGCCAACGAAATCACGAACAGGCTGACCCGGATTCTTGACATCAGCAGTTGCCAATCCCGCGCAACTTGTCTGAATTATAATTGCAGCTTCAAGTCGCTGATTTCAACTCCTCTGGAATCAACAAAATCATCCGGCAACCTGCTTGGCATACAGACGCTTTTTTTTAATGCGTCACATGAAATCGCAGGCCAGGCCAGCAATACCGCAAGCGCGTTTGCCGAAGTGATCAGCGCGGCCGTTGAACACACCTATGTAAACAGGGAGTCTCAAAGAATTCAAAGGCTTGCCGCACGACTTGCCATTGCCAATGACATACATGATTCACTGGCACAGACATTGACTTATGCACGTATACGCGTCAGCCTGCTGCTTGAGGCCACTCGCACCAAGAATATTGCCATGTCGACCAAATATGCAGGCGAGCTGGATGAGGTTCTGGAAATTGCACAAAAATGCACACGTGAACTAGTCAGCAACTTTCGCAGCAAAATGAACCACGGCGGACTCTCTGTGGCATTGCATGAACTGACGACAGAATTTCGTAATCGTAACAACATCGTGCTTGAGTATCACAACCGACTGGTTGATCTTGAACTGCCTCTTGAACATGAAATTCAAACTTATTACATTGTCCATGAAGCGCTGAACAACATCGCACGGCATTCCGGCGCGACCCATGCACGCCTGTTCGTTTATGAGCATTTTGGATATTACGTGTTCACCGTTGAAGACAACGGTATCGGAGCATCAACCTTCTCTCCTGTTGAAGGCCATTATGGCATGATGATCATGCGCGAGCGTGCACACAAAATAGGCGGCACAATCAAATTTGAAACACACGCCGGACAAGGAACATACGTACAATTATATTTTCCTGAACCACCGATGGACTGGAGAGAGACAAATGAGTGACAAGTTGAAAGTTGTACTGATGGACGACCAATGCCTTTGTCGACGCGGATTAAGTGAGCTGCTTGCAAATTGCTATGATTTCGACGTGATCGGCACGACCGATAACATCGTTGAATTGCGCAATTTGCTTAAAAATAAAATCGACTTGCTTGTCATTGATTTGCGCATGAAACCGCTGGATGGGATTTCAGTACTGACCCAGCTGCGCAAGGAAGGCTATCTGACGCCGACTGTTATGCTCACCATGAGCGATTCTGAAACGGATTTGAAAAATGCCATCAGAGCTGGCGTTCGAGGTTATTTACTCAAGGATATGGCGCCTGATGACGTGGTTGATGCCATTCGCCGCGTCGCAGCGGGAGAACTGGTTGTTGCCCCTGCCATGACGGTAAAAATGATCGAAATGCTGCGAGATGAGCAACCTGACACAGAGAAAAAAAGTTCGCTTAAATTGCTGACCGAACGTGAGCGGGAAATATTGCAATTGTTATCCCGAGGGGAGAGCAACAAGGCCATCGCACTCACTTTAAAAATCAGTTATGACACCGTAAAGCAGCATGTGCGCCACATCCTGAATAAACTGAACCTGTCTTCCCGTGTTAAAGCGGCCGTGCTGTTCACCAAAGAGCAAGAGAGTCAGGAAAGCGAAAAAGTGCCACAAAATTAGTCCCACCGGTTACTTTCTGGCAGATGAATCAAATACGATTTGATCAATTACACGAGATGAGAGAATCATGACACATATCGTCATCATGGGCGCAGGTTTGGGGGGAATGCCCGCAGCCTATGAAATGCGCAAAAAATTGGATCGCCAGTACAAAGTCACGCTGATTTCAGACAGTGAAAACTTTAGTTTTGTACCTTCAAATCCCTGGGTAGGGGTCAAATGGCGCAAACGCGAGCAGGTCGAATTTCCGGTACGCAGTTATCTGGAACGAAAAGGCATCAACTTCATCTCTGCCGGTGTCAAGCGCGTTCATCCTGAAAAAAATCAACTGGAGCTGAATGACACCACCACTGTCGACTATGATTATCTTGTCATTGCAACCGGTCCCAAACTGGCCTTTGATGAGGTCGAAGGTCTAGGTCCACAGGCTCATACCCATTCTGTCTGTCATATCGATCATGCGATGAAGTCTCATGATCACTGGGAGTCATTTTGCGATGATCCCGGTGCGATCGTCGTAGGTGCAGTACAAGGTGCATCCTGCTACGGTCCGGCCTACGAATACGCCTTCATCATGGAAGCTGACTTGCGCCGTCGAAAATTACGGGACAAGGTACCGATGACGTTTGTTACCGCGGAGCCTTACATCGGCCACCTGGGCCTTGGGGGGGTCGGAGATTCAAAAGGTATCCTTGAATCAGCCATGCGTGAGAAGCATATCAAATGGATTTGTAACGCAAAGGTCACCCGTGTTGAAGCGGGAAAAATGTATGTCACCGAACATGACGACATGGGGGATGAATTAAAAAAACATGAATTACCTTTCAAATACAGCATGATGCTACCCGCATTCAAGGGGGTTGATGCGGTATTCGGAATTGAAGGACTGGTACAGGCGCGCGGTTTCGTGATTGTTGATAAACACCAGCGTAATTTGAAATATAAAAATATCTTTGCCGTAGGGGTCTGTGTCGCCATACCACCCGTAGAACCCACCCCCGTTCCGGTCGGTACACCCAAAACCGGCTACATGATCGAATCCATGGTGACGGCCGCCGTTTACAATATCCATGCGGATATCACCGGCATTCCAGCGAACAAGGAAGCAACCTGGAATGCCATTTGCCTGGCTGACTTCGGCGACAGCGGTGTGGCTTTCGTAGCCATACCGCAGATACCTCCACGCAATGTAAGCTGGTTTTCTGAAGGAAAGTGGGTACATCTGGCCAAAATTGCTTTTGAGAAATACTTCATCCGGAAAATGAAGCGAGGCACATCCGAACCGTTCTACGAAGCCAGCATCCTCAAAATCATGGGTATTTCCAAGCTGAAGTAAGCGGCCTCGCTGTTTGACACCATACCGGCTCTGCAACCGCCTGTGAGGCCGGCTCAATGCACATGAGTACTTATAAGGAGAACACCATGCAACTCGACGACAATAGTCTGGATACCCTATTCCGTACCGCACGCACTCACAATGCCTGGCAGGACAAGCCCGTCAGTGACGATCTGCTTTGCCGCATATATGATTTGATGAAGTGGGCGCCCACCAGTGCCAACTCGAGTCCGGCGCGCATTGTATTCGTCAAGAGTGAATCGGCCAGACAACGCCTGCTGACAGCGATGATTCCGGGTAATGTGGAAAAAACACGCACAGCACCTGTTACCGCAATCATTGCGCAGGATCTTGAGTTTTATGAAAAACTGCCGAAACTGTTCCCTCACGCTGATGCCCGCGCCTGGTTTGCCGGCAATCAGCCACTGATTGAAACAACGGCTTTTCGCAACAGCACGCTGCAAGGGGCTTATCTGATCATGGCCGCCCGTGCACTAGGCCTTGATGCCGGCCCCATGTCCGGTTTTGATAACAGTAAAGTAGATCAGGAATTTTTTAGCGGCACCTCAGTGAAATCCAATTTTCTGATCAACATCGGCTATGGTGATGTATCCGGATTATTTCCGCGCAGCCCTCGCCTGTCTTTTGAAGAGGCCGCTCAAATTGTGTAACCCCCCCTTTGGAGTAATTGATTATTCCAGTCAGGTATAGTCAAATGCTGTTTCATTCTCTGAGTTAAAAGGTAATAATTATGCAAATTCCTGATCGTGATGGAGACGGATATCTCGTCGATATGAGTGACTGGACACCGGAAATCGGCCGTGCAATGGCAGACGCGGATGGCTACGAGCTGAATGATAAAAAGTGGGATCAGATCACAAAAGCGCGAGAATATTACGAGCAATTCGGTTCTGTACCACCGATACGTAAATTCGCAAAACACATAGGTGAGGATCAAAAAGAGGTCTTCGAGCTATGGATGACGGGCCCGATGAAACCCATCACCAAATATGGCGGCATGCCAAAACCGACTGGTTGTGTATAAGGTTAAAATGCCTAACGCACAACTGTATCAAGCGGGTGGCGATTTGATGATCGCTGCAGTTCAATCCTGAACAGCGTGATGTTGTTCAATCAATCGATCAATAAATTCGCGTAAAAAACCTTCCGTCTGTGCACTGTGAAAACGTGCGACTTCCACCCCCCGACTATAGGCGATGACGGTGGGAAAACCACGCACTTTATGGCGTCCGGCAATTTTCATATTTTCGTCGGCATCCACCATCCCCAGCATGAACTGCCCGTCGTATAGCGTGACCATTTTATGCAGCAAGGGTGCCAGCATTTTGCACGGGGCACACCAGTCGGCACTGATATCAACCAGGACAGGAATCTGGTGTGAACGTGCCACCACAAGCTCATCAAAACTAGCTTCTTCTACATTGCAGGAATAATCACTCATCGTTAGCCCTGGTAAATTTTATGCATTTCAAATTGATCATTCATAATTTCGGTTTGCGCTGCTCAGGGCGTAGCCTGGACAACAGCAATGCGTCGGCATCATCAGCAGTGACAATCGCACCTGTCGCATCAACCAGCGTTTGTTCATAATCGTTCCATCCCTTTATACCGGATTTGAGTGAGACCACCCGCTTAAAACCCATCTGTTGCATCAGATCAGCGGCAAGCACGGATCGATAGCCGGAGCGGCAAATAACAACAATCTCAGCCTCACGTCCGCCAGCCAGTTCCGGCACTGTTTCGTCATAATCCCATTCGCAGGATTGCTCAAGAATACCCCGGGGAACGTGTATAGAGCCGGGAATATGCAACGTATTGAACTCGACCGCCTCACGCACATCGAGCAGAATCAATACGCCATCGGTCATCACCTGCTTGCTCAGATCCCACGGCTGAATCTCTTGGACTCGACTCAGCGCATCTGCGACAAGATCCGCGTAGCGCGTCATCGGCGCATAAACCATTGCGTGAGAAGTAATATTTTTTTCATCGTATTGGCAGTGTTAAAACAGTCACAGACTGTACAGGCAGATGATAACTGCATGACAGCAATTCGCAATAAGCCATCAGGGGGATTGATTCAGGGAGACGGCCAGTGTACCCGAGCGAATATGTAAATCGCGTTGAGGAAAAGGAATTTCGATATTTCGCAGCCTGAGCTCATCTTCAATGGCCCACAAGTACTGGGCGTGAGTTTTTCCCGGGGATGCGATCGAATCGGAACCGACCCACACCACCAGTTCGAAATCCAGACTGCTGTCGCCGAAATTAACCAGCCAGACATCGGGCTCCCGCCCCGCGCTGTTGACCGTGCCGGTCACACTCAATGCCGCGGCAATCGCAGCTTCCTTCACCTGCAATTTATCCACACCATAGGCTACGCCAAAGGGAACGTGAATACGGCGTGATCGCTCACCCAGTGTCCAGTTAACAACACGCCCGGTGATAAATTCCGAGTTAGGAACAATGATATCGATCAGATCTGAGGTCGTGACGCGCGTATAGCGCAAATTAATTTCGGCGACTTTCCCCATTACGCCGGATTGCAGATCAACGAAGTCATCCACCTTGATAATCTTTTCAATCAGGATAATGATACCGGACACAAAATTGCTGATGATATTCTGAAGTCCGAAACCCACCCCTACGCCGATTGCCCCGCCTATGACCGCGAAGCTGGCCATATTGAATCCCAGATAGCTCAAGCCGATAACCAGTCCTACGATCCAGATGGCGTAGCGACTGATGCGGCTCAAGGCATACCACCCCGGGGTCAATTCCTTGTCAGGATCGCGGCCTATACGCTCAAGGCCTTTTTCAAATACCACACCCGCGCGCCAGACAAGCAACAAAATAAACGCCAGACCGGCGAGCCTGAAAAAATTGATATTGGTGTCGCCGACAGCAAACAGCGGAAATGTGGCAATGCCCGTCAGTTTATTTAAAATCAGTTGCATTACGTCCATTATTCCCCCTGCTATTACATTCCAATCCTATTTTACACACACCGTTCCATGAACAAATATAAAACATCATTCATGAGATAATCAGACGCCTGACCGAATGCATCACGGTAACTTGAGCGAGAGAATCAGCATGCCACTTAAGCAACACCCCAGAGCTGCATGGCGCGACTCCCTTTATCGCATCATTTTCGAGGCGGATACACTAAACGGAAAACTGTTTGATATTTTGCTGGTGATCTCCATCATCATCAGTGTCATCGCTGTCATGTTGGATAGTGTTGCCGCCATACACGAACACTGGGAGACAGAGCTGTTCTATATTGAATGGCTGTTCACCATTGTTTTTACAGTGGAATATATAGCGAGGCTGGTGTCGGTCAGCAAACCGGCACGCTATATTTTCAGCTTCATGGGGATGGTCGATCTGCTCTCGACTTTACCTAATTATCTCGCCTTGCTGCTTAGCGGGACGAACTATGCGATGGCCTTGCGTTTGCTAAGGTTGCTGCGCATCTTCCGTATACTCAAACTGGGTTACTATCTGGAGGAAAGCGCCGTCATGGCGCATGCACTGGCCGCCAGTCGACGCAAACTGATGGTATTTTTGTTAGCCATACTGTTGCTGGTCATGATACTCGGCACGATCATGTTTGTAATCGAAGGACCTGAAAACGGCTATACCAGTATTCCGGAATCCATATACTGGGCGATCGTCACGCTGACCACGGTAGGATATGGTGACATTGCCCCCAAAACACCGCTCGGCCAGTTGATTGCCTCAGTCGTGATGATCATGGGCTATGCCATTGGTTCCGACCGGTATTGTCACAGCGGAACTTACCCGAACCCAGAGCAATCACAATCCTACCATCGCCTGTCTGCGCTGCTTGCTGGAAGGTCACGAGCAAAGCGCAAGTTTTTGCCGGCGCTGCGGCGAGCATTTACTTGATCACGGAATATTGCAGAAAGAATAAAATTGAATAAAATCATATTTGTATTTTGTGTCGTCTTCGGATTGTTCACCAGTGATCCATTGTTGGCTGCACAACCTGCAGTCGAAGTACAATCAACTGTACAGGCAGCAGCACAATCAGTTCCTGCACCCGTCCTATTTCCTGTCACACTCGCTGAGCATGAAATATTTACGGTTTCTGCTACGCCGATTGTGACACTGACACCCTACATGCGTGCCGGCATCATCCAAAAAAATATCCAGATGTTTGCAGATAGCCAGTCTGATGCAAATAAACTCAAGTTAATTACCCTGCCGGAAGGGCTTGGGATAAGTAATGATGAGCACATTTTGATGGTCGTGACTGAACAGGACGCAAAAGCATCAGGCAAAGCGGCCGTCGAACTCGCTCAGGAAACGCTGGCTCGAATACAGGCCGCTGTCAAAACTTATCGCACCAGACACCTGTGGGAAACGTACGGACTGGGCGTTGCCTTAACACTATTATCCATCGTCGGACTGTGGCTGGCACTGCACTGGAATAACAGGGCTTTCAACTGGCTAAAAAGTAAAGTATCCGGCATGCACGAACACTGGGCATCAGGCGTCAATCTGAAGGGTATTCAGGTTTTATCCGGCAACAGGATTGAAACCGTTGCGCATTTAACACTCAAATCGCTGCGCATTTTTATCGTGCTGTTGTGCTGGTATTTTTTTCTGCCGCTGATACTGAGTTTTTTCCCCGAAACACGCAAACTGGGTTACAAAATATTTGATTACCTTGCGACCCCCTTTACGACAATCTTTAATACGGTCATCAACTACATCCCTAATCTGTTCTACATTTTCGTCATCGGAGTCATTGCATTCTATACGATCAAACTGATTGCCTACGCATTTGGACTGATTGAACGGGGTGAGCTTAAATTTGACTGGTTCTACGACGACTGGGCAAGACCCACTTACCAGATTGTGCGCTTTCTGGTTATTGTCACTGCGCTGATCAGCGCCTACCCGTATATCCCGGGTTCCAGTTCCGATGCATTTCAGGGCGTAGGACTGGTGCTGGGTGCAATTATTTCCTTCGCGTCTTCATCGGCTATTTCAAATATCGTGGCTGGCGTCATCCTGACCTACACCCGGGCATTCAGACTGAATGACCGGATCAAGGTCGGCGATACCACCGGCGATGTGGTCGAAAAAACGCTGCTGGTGACACGCATCAGAACCATCAAACACGTGATCGTGACTATCCCGAATTCGCTGGTCATGGGTGCGCAGATTGTCAATTTCAGCACGTCAGCCGCGGAAGGTGCCGGTGTCATCCTGCATACTTCTGTTACTATTGGCTACGATGTCCCATGGCAAACAGTGCAGTCCCTGCTGATTGCTGCCGCAATAAAGACAGACAAAATCATCAATACCCCCTCGCCTTTCGTGCTGCAGACTTCGCTGGACGACTGGTATGTCAGCTACGAAATTAACGCGTACACAAGGGAACCTGAGCGCATGGCGGAAACCTACTCCGATCTGCACAGACATATTCTGGATATATTTGATGAAGCGGGTGTGGAAATCATGTCGCCGCATTACTATGCCGTGCGAGACGGCAATGCAACAACCGTGCCGAGTGTACTGACAACAGCCAGCTACAGCGCACCCGCTTTTCAGGTTAAGTCGTAAGCGCATACCGCCGGTTCGCACGCGAACCTGTTTTTAAATAGAACGAATTGGAGTTTTTATGATTGTCACCCTGTTAATGATCGCCGGTATCTTGTATCTGGCGCTCCAGCTTGAGGACAAATTCAGCATTCCTTCGCCGCTGGGCCTGATCGCACTCTCTTTTATTGCACATTATGCGTTTCAGCAAGTACCGGTACTGACCGGGGATGCGGAACATTTCGCCACACTGGTCATTTTTCTGCTGCCGGTGCTATTGATCTCCGATTCACTTGAGATCAGGCTGATTGACTTGAAAGAGCATGGCATCAGCCTGCTCTATCTGGCCGTGGTCGCAGTCGTCCTGTCAGTCGGCATGGCGCTGCTCATGTCCAGCTGGCTGTTCGCCAACTACACCTTATCCTTTGCTGCGGTCATTGTGCTGTTTGCAATGGTGCTGGCAACCGACCCTGTTTCGGTAGTCAGTATTTTTTCCAAATTCGAACTGCCCCATCGACTCAAAGTGCTTGCCGAAGGTGAAAGTCTGTTTAATGATGCGACTGCATTGATCGTATTTGTCTTTGTCGGGCTGTACGCTTTGGGTGGCGGGCTCATTTCTGCTTCCTACATCATCGAAGTCAGTAGCGCGGTAATCTTCGGTTCGCTCGCTGTCGGTGTCGTGATCGGCTTTGCGGGGCTTTTTATCATGAAGACCACAGATAATCGAATTGCCGAAATGATGGTGCTGATCATCACAGGTTACGGCGCGTTCGAACTGTCAGAGCACTTTTACCTGCTGCTGAATCTGTTGGGCGCACATTCACACATGCACCTGTCCGGCATTCTGGCCTGTATTTTTGCCACTATTACCGTACATCATGTGATGACTCAGGCCATCGACAAGGAGAACGACCAGATAGGACAGGATGAGGCCGCACTCCAGCTGGAAGCGGAGAGCCTGTCCACATCAGTCAGTGTCATTCAGAATGTGCTGGGCCGGATCAAAGCGACCATAGAGGAGCGTGAACGTCACCTGCGCACCAAAGAAGATGTGCAGTTACTTGCGCTGGTCGCCAACACCATCCTGTTCATCGCGATGGCTGAAATGATCGATCTGAGTCTGTTATTGCAGTACAAGGTCGAAATTCTGGTGATGTTCGCCGCGACCACGCTGATTCGTGCCCTGATGATGGGTGTTTTTGCCCTGATCACCAATAGTACACAGCATATGACCAACGTCAGTTTTCGCTGGTGGGGCGTGCTGACTTTTGCCGGGATTAAAGGCGGTTTATCCATTGTAATGCTGACCATGATTCCGCCCACTTTTGAATATATTGAAATGTTCAAAGCCGTAGTCATCGGCGTCGTGCTGCTCTCTACCTTCATCTACTCAGGCGCGCTTCTTGCCATTATCGGCATCAACAAGGCGCGTTTTATTGAAGAAAAAAGGGCCGAGCATGGACATTAAAATGGGCAGAAATTTATTTGATAATTTACAGGTGAGTAACAATTGAGCATAAATCAGCGCAACAATAATTTATCGCAGCATATTTTGACGACCTCGGCGCAATTGGTCGGTGTGTGTCTGACTGTTATATCGCTGGTCAAAATTTTGCCTGCAGGGCACGTCGGATCACTGCTGGATAAGTTTCTCGCGATTGACGCACTGATTTTTACGATCAGCACGGTGCTGTCCTATGCCTCAATGCGCGATCAAAAATCAGCGAATCTGGAAAAGTATGCAGATCAGTTTTTTATGCTCGGATTGCTCGAACTGGGCGCCTGTGCGGTATTGCTGGCGTTTGAGCTGATTTAACCGTAGCTGGTATCAGACTGTTCAATCCGCTGACGAACCGCCTCAAACAGGCAAATTGCAGCCGCAGCAGCAGCATTCAGAGACTCTACATTGCCGGGCATCGGAATCACTACGGGATGCGTTGCTAACTTACGCAGTTCATCAGACAATCCGGCACCTTCATTGCCCATCATGAACGCGATATTGCCGGTCAGATCGCACTGATACAGGCTGTGTGTCGCCTGCAGTGTGGTTGCCAGCAGCTTGCCTTGAAAACCTTCAGCTACTTTTATCAAATCCTGCTGCTCATGGATGGCCAGGCAGAAATGCCCTCCCATCGCTGCGCGCAACACTTTTGGCGACCAGGCATCAGCACAGCCGGATGATAAAAAAACCGTATCGCAGCCTGCAGCGGCTGCCGTACGCAACATCGAACCCAGATTACCCGGATCCTGTATCGCTTCGAGCAGTAACGCAAAACGGCTGACTGAAGATTCAGGCTTCGGCTGAACTATCAGTGCCAGCATACCCGTTGTTGTTTTGAGTTCAGACAGCTCTGCGAATAATTTGTCTTCCAGTTGTGTCACCGGCACACCAGCCAGTCTTGCCAGCGTGGCGGAGATTTCAATATTGTGCAAGGCACTGGCATTGAGCAGGATATGAAGTGGGCTCAGTCCTGCATCCAGATATGCATTGAGCAGATGCGCACCATCGAGCAGGGTCTGGCCTGCCTTGCTGCGGCTCCTTGCCGACGTACTGATTTTGACGAGCGCTTTGTAAAACGGATTGTCGCGGGATTGAATATGTTTCATGGTTTGCATTTTAACTCATGCGACGCGCTGTGCGACACATGTTAAGCCGCCATAATGCGGATCAGTGCTAGAATGAAAGCTCGTTATCAGGCGGATGAACGATCATGAACTTCCAGCCCTTACTTATCGAAAATATTCCTCTGGGTCGCCCCCTTCCCTGGCGAATTTATGACAGCAACGGATACATTTTGTATGCGCGCGGCGAAATCATCACAAGCCGCGATCAACTGGATGCACAGCTTCCAGACGGATTATTTCACGACATCGACGCGTTGCCACAAAATCAGGAAACGGGCGATTGGTCCGGATTCAGGGAGGTTGCACCGCCCTGTATTTTTCCGCCACAAGGCATCAAGCCACAGATCGGCGATGTCGTTCAACTACTGCTGCCCAACCAGATTCCGCATCGCTACTACACCACGCATCTGATCGGCTTCATTAAAAACCGGAGTGTACTGATCACAAGACCGGCCGGATTCGTACCGCCTGAGGGCGATCAGGCAGAAGTTCGCATGGTGACCGGCAGCAATATTTATGCATTCCGCTCTTCAATTCAGCGCTTTTGTACCAGTCCGACACTGTATATGCATCTGGATTATCCACTGGAAGTTCGCGTGCAGAAACTTCGTCAGTCCCCCTGGGCACGCGTCAATTTAGGCGTAACCGTAATCGATACACAAGGCGCACATGAAGCCGCAAGCCTGGTCAATTTAAGTCCGAATGGTGCACAGCTGCATGCTACGCCCGATATCGGCAAGCCCGGGGATACGCTGCGACTCTCGGTACACGTCAGCATGGATGAGTTAAAAGCCTGTCTGAATCTTGATGCGACTATTTTGCATATCAACCCGAATGCTCCGCGTTTTCAATCCAACCTGCTTGAATACGGTATCCGTTTCGACCATGTGACAGCCGCCGACTCTTTATGGCTTAAGGCGCTGATCTACCGTCATATCGCAGAAGGTGATGCTGTCTGAGTTATTACTGCTGATATTGCTTTTTTTCCCGACTCAGGCGGGGGCAGCAGACCCGGCTGCGATATCCAGGGCCTTCGACCGCGAAGTTGATATGAGACTGCACGTACCCGAAGTTGACCAGATGCATTACGCGATGCGGCTCGATTCTGCATTACAAGGCATTGAATTGTTCCACTCACAGTACCTTGTATTGGTAGATCGCAACCCGAAAGTCCAGGCGATTTTCCTTTACTTCCTCGATTTACCGGCAGCCCGTTTGTATTTCATTGGGGCCTCACCCGTCTCAACAGGAAAACCCGGAAAATTTGATTATTTTCTCACGCCCACCGGGGTATTCGAGCATACGCTGGACAATATGGATTATCGCGCCGAAGGTACTTACAATGACAACGGCATACGAGGCTTAGGCTTAAAGGGCATGCGTGTGTTCGACTTCGGCTGGGTTGCGGCCACTCGCGGATGGGGCAGCGGTAAATTAAGTCCGATGCGCTTATTGATCCATGCGACCGACCCGGATTTTCTGGAAAAATCCCTGGGCATGGCAAGATCGAAAGGGTGTGTACGCATTCCTGCGACACTCAATATGTTCATCGACCGTCACGGTCTGCTGGATGCCGATTACGAATTGGCCTTGCTGCGCGGCGAAAAACTCTGGGTGCTTCGTTCCGACCGGACGCCCACCCAATGGCCAGGCCGTTATCTGGTGATCATCGACTCAGATAACAAAACACGCCCGGACTGGTCTCCCTTACCCGCACGACGCACTAACTGGCACTAAACAATCACAACCTGGCTTTGTCCTCCTGATTGCCGCTGCACAAGAATTTTGGTCGAGATGCGTTCGGTCATTTCCTGCACATGAGAAATGACGCCGACACGGCGTCCCATCGCCTGCAAACCGTCCAGCGCATCCATCGCGACCGACAAGGTTTGCGGATCCAGACTACCAAAGCCCTCATCGATAAACAACGACTCGACGCGCACACGATTTGAGGACAGTGATGCGAGCCCCAGGGCCAGCGCCAGTGAGACCAGAAAGGACTCTCCGCCTGAGAGCGAATGCACTGAGCGCGCCTCATCTCCCATATCCTGATCAATGACCATCAGCGCAAGCGTCTCTTCAACGCGCTCAAGACGATAACGACGCGAGAGTTCCTCAAGATGCCGGTTGGCATAAGCTGTCAGCACATCCAGCGTATATTGCTGTGCATAATTACGAAATTTTTTGCCGTCTGCAGAACCAATCAAATCGTTAAGTTGCACCCATACCCGACAGTTTGCCTCCTGCAAGTCTAATTCGTTCAGCATTGCCATCGATTGCTCGCGGCGAGTCGTATCCTGAGCTATGGATAACTGCAGCGCTGTCGCGCTCGATTGAGCCGCTTTGCGCTCGGATTCAGTCTGGATAATGCGCTGCTGCAACGTGTCCACACTGTCTTCAGACGGCCGAGATTGCATGATCAAGTCATACTGCGCCTGTCGTTCAATCGCTATTGTTTTTGAATTTTGCATCGATGATTCAATCTGTTGCAACTGATTCCTCTCATTATTTATCCACTCCTGGGTAGCAGCTAATAATGAACGCAGGCCAGTTGGATCAAGCAAAAAATCAGGATGTACAAGGTTGAAATGCGCAATCCATTCCGCCATCGCAACATTCGCTTGTTGTGCTTCATCGGTGAATTTAACCAGCTGATCCCCTGCCTGATCGAGCGCCGTCTGACAGCGAGTTGTCGTCTGAACGGCTTGCTGTGTCAGTTCGTTTTGTTCAGCAAGCCGCGACCTGGCAGTCGCCACAGCGGTATCCAGTTCGGACTGAATCTCACTGATCGCACGCCCTCCAAACAAGGCACTGCGGGCAGTTTGACGTAACGCGATGTCGGTCAGACTAAGCGCTAATGCCGTCGCCGAGCGCTCTGCATCCGAATTGGCATGTGCAAGCGTGACCGATAGCTCGGCTTGTTCTGCACGGGCTTCTGTAATTTTCAGGAGTTGTCCTTCGCTCGCCTTGCATTGTGCATTCCACTGCTCGATCTGGCGCCTACTGCGCAAGTGAAACTCATCAGGATTCGCACGCCATGAAGAAATCCACTCAACATGGGAAAAAGCGCCCTCCAGTTCCGCAAGCGTGCCATCCAGTCGCTTTGTCGTATCGCTGCATTTATCAGCCAGCGCCGTTAATTCGGCTCGTGTCCTGATCAAGGCTGCCTGCGCCGCTGTGACTAACTGCTGACAGACCCCATGCGCTTTTACGGCATCCTCATAGTCTGACTGCGCCTGATTTCTGAATGATGCCGCCTTACGTTCTTCTATCTCCTCATCGGCGATCTCTTTGAGCTGATCACGCAGCTGTTGCAGTTGTCCGGTAAACCAGGAAGCCCGGTCATCCGTTCCGATGTCTCTCATTTCATGAGCTATTGAGTGCGATTGCCATGTCGATTGTGCAATTGAATCATTCGTTTTTTGCAGTTTTACGGCGATGCTCTCCAGTTGGCGATTTCCCTCAATCAACTGTGTCTGATGTTTCGTTTTACTCAGCCGGTATTGCTCAGCCGTGTTCCTGCACTGTTCAACCTCGCTTTGCAGGTTTTGCAGCACCGCATGCAAGCGGGGATTTTCGCTTTCGTACGGATGATCGATCGCGCCGCACACCGAACAGGGCTCCCCATTGATCAGCGCATCACGCAAACGTTCGACATGTACACCACAGGCTGCCTCCGCCATTTTCAGCGATTGCTCGGCCTGAACTAATGCTGCTGTCGCTTGCGGAAGATGATCGTCCACATCGGTCAACGCCGATTCAGACTGACGAACTGCGTCCTGCAGCGCGCCCTCCTCCTCCTGTAAATTTCGCAGCAAGGACAGGTTTCCCGCCAGTTCGCGCCATTGCATTTCTGCCAGGTTCAGTTGCTCCCGCCGGTTTTCGGCAGACAGCTTTCGCGACATCCTTGCCGGCACATCGAAGGTATCCAGATTGAGCGTTGCTGTGCTGCGCGTCAATTCTGTCTGATTGACAGTTTTAACTGACTGTTTCAGATGCTGTTCAGCCACATCGCATTCAGCATTCAGGCTCACTTCGTTTTGCCGTGCGACGCTCAAATAAAAATCAACCTGCATCTGCTCCTGCGCCAGTTTTCCCGCTTGAATCAGTAGCATATCCCAGCGCGGCCAGCTGCCTGAAAGCGTTTCAAGATGCGCATGCTCGTTTAACCAATGCCGCATTTTCTGCTGTTCAGATAGCAAAATATTGATATTTTTTTCATTGATTTCAATCGTATGCTGCGTACTCTTAACGATGCTCTGCGCTGCAGTCTGATCGGCGTCGGCGATACGGTGCAGCGGCCTGAGCGTATCTAGCTGCGCATCGAGTTCTCTTGCGCGATTGATGTCCGGCACCGCTTTGATGCTGCGCAGCTCCTGGGCATGCAGCGCCTGTATCGTTGTTTCTTGCGTTATTTGTGCCGACTGCAAGGCCCGTGTTGCGCCAGCCAGTGCGGCATCTTCTTCGCGCTTTGCCAGCTGCGTGTTAGCGATCACTTGGGTTAAACGATCTGACTCGCTGATCAGGCCGCGTGCAGGTTGCACTGCATAAATGCGTGCAAACGCAGTCCTTCTGGGCGCTGCGGCCAGATGATCCGTATCCCGACGCGCAAGCTCAAGCTGAGCCTGTTCCACCCCGACGCGCGCCTTATCCAGACTCTCATACCAGCGAAGACAGGCTGAAAGTTCGCTCATCTGCATGTCAAATTGCAAAAGCCGTTCGTTCGCCAGCAGGCTTTGCTCGTCAAGTGCTATGCGCTCGTCAGAACTTAGCGGTTTATGATCGCTCAGTCTGTCATTCAGTCGGGCTAACGCGGTCTGTTCAAGTTTAGCCCGCTCAAAAGCTCGTCTGGAAATGGCCGTGTAGATGGTAATACCGGTCAGCGTTTCGAGCAGTTCACCGCGCTCGTTATCATCCGCTTTCAAAAAGGCCGAAAATTCGTTCTGAGCCAGCAAGACCGAACGGGTAAACTGCTCGAACGACAGCCCGATGCGCTGCATGATCTCGATTTTCACTTCCGTATTCGTGCCGCCGATTAACTGCAATTGGGGGAGCTGTTTCAGACTCATCTCAATCGGCTGCAGTTTGCCATTCGCCTTTGAACGGGAGCGCCGCACACTCCAGCGGGCGCGATATGCACAGCCGTCATTGCCAACGAAATCGACTTCCGAGTAGCCGTCACTCGCCCCGCGTCTGAGCAGCGTTCTGGTATCACCGGGGGTCACCGTCTCCCCCGCTACATCCGGCAGCTTGCTGCTGCCGGCCCTCAAAAGTCTGGGCGTGTCGTCATATAGCGCGAGGCAAAGCGCATCGAGCAAAGTGCTTTTGCCGGCTCCAGTTGGTCCGCTGATCGCAAACAGTCCGGCGGATACCAGCGGTTCTTCGGTAAAAGGAATCTCAAATTCGCCTGCAATGGAAGCTAAATTTTTACCGCGAATTGATAATATTTTCATTAAGTTAAATCAGACTCTAAAAGCAGTTTGTTAAAAGCTGCCAGTTGCAGTGGCGGCACTTCAGTGCTGAACCGGCTCTCGTACAGTCGTTTGAATATATCTTCTGGCTGCAGCCGGTTAAGATCGTCCAGCGACATAGATGGTATTTTCTCGCATATTTTATTGCTAAGACTGGTTTCAATTTTGGCCAGGCGAACGGGCTTGTTTTCGAGTACGGCTTCAATACGGGCGCGCAGGCCGGGCTCAGGCATGTCGAGCTGCACGCGCACCTCAAGGTACGGGTGCAGCTGTATACCGGCGGATACAGGAAAATCGAACGCAGCCAGTTGCGCCAGCACTTCGTCGACGGGTGCAGGTCGTTCTGGAATGCGCAGCAGGTCGACCGCACGCGGCACAGGAATGTCGACCACGCTTTGCAGCGATTCGCCGTCCAGTTCGATACGTAAAACCTGATGCTGATAGGAAATCTCGGCAAAGGACATCGGCAAGGGGCTGCCGCAATAACGCAGGTGATCACAACGGCCTACCCGTTGTGCCAGATGCAGATGACCGAGCGCGGCATATGCGATCGCCGTATCGAAAATATTGGCTGATAGTGCCTCCGCCCCGCCTATCACGATGCGTCGCTCCGATTCAGCCGAGACCTCACCGCCCACCATGTGGCAATGCCCCATCGCGATGATCGCCTGACCGGGTTGTCGTCGCTGCAGTGCAAGCTCGAATACCTGCCTGTAGAGAAGTGCGATGCCCTCCGTATAGGCGTCCCCCGTTGTCTCAACACGTGGCACATCGCCAGGACGCAAAAACGGTATCGCAAGACACCATGCCGCGATCTCGCCGTGACGGTTTTTCACCGGTACGAGCAGCGGTTCGAGATCAATCTCACCTGTGTCTTTACGCCGGATATGTCCGACCACCGTCGTATTCATGGATTCCAGTAATGGCCCCGCCGCTTCCAGTCGTCCGGCCGAATCATGATTGCCTGCGATGACGATGATGTCAAGGTGCGGCACACGCGCTTTCGCCTGTTGCAAAAAACGGTAGAACTGTTTTTGCGATACGGCAGAAGGATTCGCGTTGTCGAAGATATCGCCTGCGATCAGCAGGCCTTCGATTTTTTCCGTGACCATCGTATCGAGCAGCCAGTCGAGAAAGCGCTGATGTTCAAAAGTGCGCTCAAAACTGTGCAGCGCCTGGCCCAGATGCCAGTCAGAGGTGTGCAAAAAACGCATGATTTCCGTTCGTGATTTCTAATATTCATAGTCAGGTAGCAGATAGCAAGATACAGACTTATACGATAAACGTCACGGCCTTCAAATTGCTTACTGCCCAATTTACAATTTGAATACCAGATAGTGAGACTAAAGAGTTTCTAAAAAAATCATGCGTGTCGCACCCCCTAAGGCTGACAATCCATCGGTATGAATAACGCTTTCTTTCATATACTTAATTTGACGCCACACATTCATAGAACCGGATGGTGAGGTTAACGTCCCTTCATATAGATTACTTGCCACCTCAAAAAAATTAAATTTAATGGGTGGAGCGACTATGAACATACATAAATCAGAATGGCCATATCGTTGCGTTATTGCCGTGTGTTGCGTAATATCCATCCGGGGCACGATGTTTGTTTTATAGTCCACATCCTAACCATAACTGCCACCCGACTTTACCTCCCATCCGCAGCCAAATTCCACCAAGGTGGGGAATTTTGCAAGCAGCACAACTTAAAAGATGCTCCATGCAAGATAATAAAAAATCCACTAGTACGCCCGAGTTGCAAGACGAAGTTGCCCAACTGATGGTCGATTGCCTGAACCTCGAAGTCACCGCAAGTCAAATTCTCCCGGACATGCCCTTATATGGGGATGGGTTGGGACTGGACTCAATCGACGTGCTGGAAGTAGCCTTAGTCGTATCCAAACGTTATGGTGTGCAATTGCGTACCGACAGCGCAGACAATAAGCATATTTTCACTTCATTGCGCAGCCTTTGTGACTACATCGCAGCACACAGAACCCTTTGAGGCTACCAAAAATCATGCGTATGCTGGGTATAGCTGCGCTGGTAATCGCTTATTCACTGCTGGCGCATTACACTAATACATCTGCACACAATCTGGGCGCACCGGTGTCCATTGCGCCTTTGCTTGCTATTGCAATGATGCTCGCCTGGAATTCCCCTAAGCGTCTCATCATGTTGAGTGCATTATTGTTATTGTGTATTGCGCTAATCGACAAATGGTCAGTGCTTGAACAACATTTCGGTCTGGTTTACTGGATGCAAGATGTGGGCCTGCAACTCATCCTGCTGATCACTTTCGGTCGTACCCTCTTTGCCGGACGACAACCACTCTGCACCCGCTTCGCTGAAGCGGTTCACTCCCCGTTGACACAGCGGCATGAAAACTATGCACGCAAAGTGACTGTCGCCTGGACCCTGTTTTTTACCCTGATGGCCTTGACTTCAACGTTGCTGTTTTTTCTGGCACCGCTGAGAATCTGGTCTGTTTTTGCCAATTTCCTGACACTGCCTCTGATCGCCCTGATGTTTATTGCAGAATACCGGGTGCGCAGATGGGCGTTACCGGATGTGCAGAACACGCATATCCTCGACGCGGTGCGGGCATACAGAAATAATTCGGCACGCTGATCATGACGACCCTGCCGCTGTTAGCGCATATCTCCCCGCACAGCATCGTTGCCCATCGTGCCGACGACGCAGTCACCCGGCAGCAGTTTTTGTCCGAGGTTCATCAGCTTGCCGAGCTGATGCCAAAAGGGAGTCACCTGCTCAACTTGTGCTGCGACCGCTACCATTTCAGTGTGGGTCTGGCCGCGGCCATTCTGGCCGGCAAAGTCAGCCTGTTGCCGCCGACACAGACACCGGAAGTCGTGCACCAGATCAAACTATTTGCACCGGATGTGTTTGTTCTTACAGATAATGAGCTGTGCAAAGTAGATCTGCCGCAACTGCGCTATCCTGTTATGCATGCGGGCACGCCAGTCACAATTGAAGTGCCGCAAATTGCCCTCACACAACGCATCGCGGTGGTATTTACTTCAGGTTCAACCGGTACGCCGCAACCGCACCCGAAAACATGGGGCGCACTGGTTCACAGCGTACAAACAGAAGCGCAGCGATTGGAGGTGACAGAGGTGGCACCGCCTAACTGGACAGTTTTTTCCATTTCTTAAGTGGAAACCTTGCGTTTAAAGCCTAAGCCGCTTTTGGCAGTTCAGGCAGATTTTCGAAGTAGAACTCATCCGGCGTTTTGTCGTCAAGCGACGAATGCGGCCTCTCCTGGTTGTAAAGCCTGAAATAGTCTTTCAGCCCCCGTTTTGCATCATTCACGCTGTCGTAGGCGTATAGATAAAACCCTGACATTTAACGCAAAAAAATACGATGCTTTACAAGAGATTAGTTGCTGAACAATTGCAAAATTAATTACCACTGAATTACGTGAGTACAATCTCAGTTAGCATACTGAATATCGTTCAACGATGGCTAGTTATTGTAAAATTAAAAATTCCGAATACAATATTTCTTGGGTCACCATTTTGAATAGGCTTGGCATCAGAAGTAAATTTTATCTCTGTCGAACCAGGTGCAACAAGTATCCTTTTTGAATAAGCGGCGCGGGCTTGGCTCAGTGTAATCCTTTCTTTTTTTCCTGCATATTCGATCGCCAAATTGGAAGCTGGTGCGGTTGGTGTACCAAACTCCATATTTACATCCACCCACTTTGGCTGGTCTGTCAGGTTATGGAGCATGAGAGACGCGCTGCCGGATGACCAGCGCAGGTTATCTGAATTGCTGCCTTCACGTGCATAGACTTTGCCTAGCCATTCAAAATCAATATCACTTACTCGCAAAGCGACAGGATCTAACGCCATCATCTCACTAATATCGGTTGTTTGGTCAGCGATAATCTTTAAAAAATCAATTGGAGATTTTTCAAAATTTAACTTCTGAAGTTTATTTTGCTTTAGGTCGTAAACTTTGACTTGGCTAACAATAATTTGAATGGGTGTTTTTAATTGGATATTTTGCACGACCCTATCCACTTTGCCAAAAATCACACGTCCCAACTTCCCAGCTTGCTTATCAAAGTTATAACTCAATATCCAAGCTTGCTGGTTACTTAAGTCAAGTACTTCAAATTTCTTATCTGACTTGCTGGATGAGACCGCAGGTAAAATGACATGCGGCTGAATCTGCGTGATACAGACCTTGTAACCTGTTGCATCGGATAATTCGCATGTTGACAACTTTTTTCCAGTGATGCTACTGTAGAACCACATCCAATCTGACGGATAGCGCATGGTGCGAAACAAAAATGCACCATCTTTCATTTCATCAACTATTCCAGCCTCTAGCGCGGCTTTCAACAGCTGTTTTGGATAAACATAAAATTCATTCGTCTTGAGTGCAACGGCACGGTTTAACTTCAAGTTCTTTGCTGCAACAACCGTAAAAAAAGTACTCAAAACAATTACCAGTATTGTCAACCAATACCCTTTGACTCTTCTGGCAATAAAAGCAATAAGTGAAACCGTGAGAATACATAATCCAAAATACTGTATATAAACTGTAATGTAGCCAAACCCATAGCCACTTTGATTCAATTCTATTTGGTGACCAGATAGACTCGCTAACACAGCTGAGACAAGTAGCAGAATGACACCACTCGCTATCCAACTAGTAAGTTTTGGAGCAACCCTAGTTTTCCCAAACTTGTAGATGAGTATTGCGATACTAGCCCAGAAGAACGCTAAAAATAAATAATCTATAGAGTACAGCTTAGTGATGAGATTTTCTTTATTAAAAAAATAGTAGATTAACGGAATAGCCGAACTTAGCTGTATTGCAAATGCTGAAATAAGTTTACCCACATCAAGGTGTAATTCTGCGCCAGTATATGTGGACTGCACATGATTGGCTGCCAAATTCATTCTGATCACTACTGTCATTGCAAGTAAGAGCATTACTGGAATTGTAAATACCCAGGTCTGCTTGATTGAGGCAAATATATTGCGGCTACGACTATAGGCAATGATTAGAAATAATATGCAGAGCGGGTACGCAATCTCATACATCAACAGAGCCATGAGAAATAGAAACGCAGCTCCAATGTAGTAACGTAATTCGTTTTTATCAAGATATTGCTGAAATAGAACTAACGCCCCCATTGTCAAAGAAAAAATAACAGGAAGTAAGAATGTAAATGCCAGTATCGGGTCGTGCCAAAGACGGAACTGAAAAAAAACGGGGATGATCAAGCACGCCAGTAGCGCTAAATCTGAAGATTTAGTTTCTCGTTTGCTAAAAAAATAGAACAGAATAATTCCGGCCACAATAATTGCAATCGTCACCGCTTTAACGACGACTGTATTTTGAGTAAAGTAATAAATTCCGTAATTCATATACCATACTAAAACCAGAAACCGGCCGGAACCAAATATCCATCCCGATATCTGCGACAAGATGCTCTCGTGCAGTGAAATTCCTTGTTGTAAGAGAGCTCCTTTTATTTGTGATGTATATGCATCATCGGATATAAACCCTGTCCTTAATAATATGGCTAGATAATAGATAACCCAGAGTGCGAGCAGCACGATACTGAGCATTTCATATTTTTTTTCGGCACTGAGCATAAATATATTTTCGGCAGTAATTTACTCGGGGAGTATGAGGTCCCAGATAGAATGGCTATTATTTTGTCTGAAGTTATGTTCAGTCTGGAACAAAGTTAAGATCTGAAATTTTAAAAGATAACATTCGCTCATCGCCATTATGAGGTATGACAGGATCAGTATCAGTATCAAGTGACAATACTGTTTTACCAGGGGGCAGCATAATTCCAGCACGCAAGAATTTAATCTGTTTGCTAGTGCTCTCGATATTTACAGTTCCAATACTTCTATCTCCGATTGATACATTTACTAATCTTGGCGTCAAAGCTGCCATCTTAAATTCTAAAGTATATGGGCGAGGTTGCTTATCATTGTTACTGATTAAAATTTTTGCATGGCTAGAATCTGACCAGCGATGAGTTCCTTCATCATCCGACCACCCCACGGAGAAGTGTGGCAACGAGTCTGCTTTCATTAGAGATATGGGTTGCTGTTGATCCTGGCTAGCAGGATGAGTCGTTTCGGCCTTAGTAGTTTTGATTACCCGTAAGGAGCTCTTAGACGGTAATTTATCTTTATTACTAATGGGTTTGTTTAGACTCTCTTCTGATTGGAAATGAAAATTTGAAATTCTGAAAAATAGCATACGAGGGTCCCCATTCTGTGGACTAACAGGTTGTGTGTTCGTAGCAAAAATCAAAGATGTTTTTCCAGGTTGAAGCATTATTTTAGTTGGAGGAAATTGCTTTTCTTCCCCTGCAAAGGCCAATTTTATACTATTTAATTTAGCGTCACCAACTGAAACATCTACAACTCTAGGGTTCAATGCTGACAACTTGAACTCTAGAATATACGGACGGGCATACTTAGCGTTGTTGGTGATTGATATCTTTGGATTACTCGACTCTGACCAACGATGTGTTCCTTCATCATCGGACCAGCCAGCTCCAAAGGATAGCCAAGAGTCGATTACTTCGGGGGAAGAAGATGGATGTAATCTCAGCGCAACGAGATCTTTACTTTCAGCGATGATCGACTTGCCCTCGGCGGTCATCCCTTCGATCAGCGACTTTCCCCCATCCACATAGCCCTTGCGATTTATCATAACGACACCAAAGCCATACGACTCCAATTTACGGACCAACTCTGACGGAGGCAGCATTGCGGCTTTAGTTTGCCAATCAGTGTCACCACGACCTTTGTTGGTGCCATAGGAATAATGCAAAGTTCGTGTATAAAAATAAGGACGGAAATGTTCATAATCGGTCATCTTATTTATGGGGCCAATTTCTGGAAAATCGGCAACTGGAAGTTGAAACACCATTGAATTTGGCATCTGGTGTTCCACTGACAAAGCAAAATTCTTATCTGAGTCTACCTGCTCCACGATCGGGTTAATGACCGGAGGGTGACTTAAGTATCTACCTGTCAATTCTTCGGCTAACCCGGTAGCTACAATAAGTAGAGCAAGTGGAATTAACAGTGCTTTAGGGCAATTCCTAGATAAAAACTTTATTAAGAAGAGTAGTGAAATCGTCAGGATAAAGATGCTGTATCTATTTGTTGCTCGAAAATACTCGAAGCCGAAAGTACCCAGCAACAAATTAAAACCACCAATCATTGAATACAATAATATCCAAATAATCAACCAAAATTGTATTGAGATGAGCTGCAACTTACCTTGCAACAATCGGTACATCGAAGTTCCTAAGAGCAAGAGAAAACCTGCTAAACTTGCAAACCCCAGATATGGACTCCAAAACTCACCCTTGACAAAAGCCGGAATGTAGTAATTTTTTTGTCCGAAGTTTACAAACGACGTTAACGGATGATTTCCAGGGGAAAATATCAATTCTGGTATTTTAAGTCCATACACTTCCAGAGATGCTAGATTGCGCGCACCTGAAACCGAGTTAGATCCGTTAATGATGCTATAAATAATCACATTTGCATTCATCAGGAAAAATGCAGCAAAGGTAATCAAAATCAATATCAAGGGAAAGGTAGCTTTTGAATATTGTTTACGGGAGACATGAAGTAACAAAGCCAATCCCAAAAACTGCAAGAACATTCCCGTGTAATATGGATTAAATAACCCGCAAATTGAAGCTATGATTGCGGCGGTGGTGAATTTTTTTGATTTAAACGGAATGGGTTCTTTTGAAAAAGCCCACCAAGTAACCAGCAGCAATAAAGGAATATGCCAAAAATAACTAAGTACCAAATGACCAAGGCCGCGCGCCATGATGTAATGACAGAATGCATACACAATAGCACCTGCAAAAGCAAGGACAGGTTTGTATTTTAATTCGCGGCAAACGTACCAAAAAGATAGTCCGGCCATAAGATGAGCAAGCAAAACCATGAAATTTGCTGCGGCATAAAGCCCAATCGCTTTACCTAACCAACCTATTCCAGCGTAAACAAAATCCTCAGTTATAGGATAGTCGTTCCAGTTGGCGACAAATGGCGCATTAAGAGTAGGTACATTTTGATAAAAAAATGGCGTTATCTCACCTGTCATGTATGCCCTCGCTATCGCAAAAGCAAGCCATGCATCACCTTGATAACCTATCGGTGTTCGCCACGCTGACAAAGTCTGGATATTAAATACCCAGGACCAAATAAAAAAAATTACCAAGCATAATAAAATCCCGGACAGCAATTTTTCGTGTCGTCTAATAGCCCCAGTTAATTCACTCTTCAGATAACTCACGCCCACCCCCACAATATTATTTTCAGTCACTTGATGTGCTGCTTTGGTGCTTATATACACTGTCATCAGTGTCCACGGTACCTACGGTGAAAGCTAACAGCCCGGCAAAAAGTTGCTCTGTACTTTCTTTCCATGTTATCCATTTTTTTTGTTCATTCAGCTGCAGAATTGAGTTTTTTCGTGATAATTCAGCGCTCTCGGAAACCTTATTCGCAAGCGACACCGAACTTTCCAAATCGAAATAAACAGCGTGATCACCAGCCACCTCCCTAAAAACGGGGATATCACTACAGATCACTTTAGTCCCGCGCTGAAAGGCTTCAACGATCGGTAGGCCGAAGCCTTCCGCCAATGAAGCTATAATAAGCGCATCACTTTTATCATACAGTGCTGCCAAATCACGATCCGATGCATTATTTATCAGGAATAATCTAACACCAAATTCGGGATGACTCTTGATTCTGTCGAGGAGTTTTTCGGATTTCCACCCATGCCCCCCCACGATAACAAGATTGATATCGTCACCTTCACCCCACAACTGCTCAAAAGCATCTAGGATAAAAGCGTGATTCTTTCTGGGCTCCAGGGAACCCACTACCAAATAGCTCGGTGTGCGCAAAGATAATACTTGGATGAATGGGTCAGTTTGATTTAATTCAGCCCCGAGATAGAAATAGCCGACCTTTTCTGGAGCAAGTGTTCTAGACAACTTATTTCTCTGCTGCCATACAAGAAACTCTTCTCTGACTGACTGCGAAATACACAAGATTGAATCAACGTGCAAAGGCGCTTCCAGCCACCATGTCGTATGCGCCGTCAGTGTATGCGCTTCAACAGTTTCTGGGTGTAAGAATGGAATAAGATCATACAGTACGGCACAAACATGCCCCCCTGATGCCCGGAATTTTTCCACAGCATCCCACATTTGCCCGTTCCAGGTTGAGTCGAGCAAGAGAAGTATTGGCGGGGTTGTAGAATAAGGCAGAGAGTTATTCTGTTTTTTTTCAGAATGATCAATTAATTCCGGCCATGTGGGTGGCTTACAGTGACTGATGTAAATACGGCGAATGAACGGAGATACTACATATCGTAAACTTTGATATTTTTTCTCGCAAAAATGCAATTGACTCAAAGCCCGGTCAATCCTAATTGCAAATGAAACAATCTTTCTTTTAAATTCATTTATCCAACTGGTATTGGGAACATTTGCTGTTCCTATTTCTGAAAAATTGTTATTCTCGAAAATAACAGGCACGCACAGCAAGCCCATCGCAAGACCAACTGCTTCCGACTCTCGAACAATGCTGCGCACCACTTTTTGGATGCCAGTATTGAACGGGGATGACATGGTGGTTCCACACTCTATAAAAATCAATGGCATGCTGTCTTGTTTCCTCATCTCTTTATTAATTTCGTAGCGACTTTCCCCAGCCACCGTAAAGGACGTGTAATCTGCCATGAGGCACTTTTATAAATTCTTGCCAATTGTTGCTCAACCTGCTGGATTCTGGCATCGATCTGCTGGATTTTGGCATTGACCTGCTGGCTCGTGGCCTCGGTCTGCTGGTTATATCTCGCAGCCAAGCTTTCAAGCGAAAGTCCATAATCAACCTCAAAGGCTTGCGTTAACGCAAGAACGATTTCTGACGCACCACCTTTTTGGGCAACAACTGCATAATCCGGACTCACTCCATTCAGCACATTCAACAAGGTGAGCTCGCTATTTTCTGCCAGCCCTTTTGGCTCTTGCAGTCTCAATACCTTCACTTTTTCGAATCCCGCATATTCGGCCATAAATGACAGTAGCTGAGATGGAATAGGTCGTTGATGTGTAGGATCAAGGTAGAAACTTGCCGTGCCGATCACGATGTTTTCCGGGTTGGGCGTTTCAAGAATCATCAAGCCGCCTGGTTTGAGCACTCTCAGGGATTCTTGTATCAGGGTTTGAAGCAACTCGAAAGGAAGATGTTCTGCCAAATGAAATCCTGAGACTATCATTTGACTTTCTGAGACAAGCGATTTCAGGCTTTGGATGGCATCACCGTGGCTTACATTAAGTCCGCGCTCACGCGCTGCTTCAAGCATGCCATTATCAAGGTCAATGCCCTGCACATTGATACCATTATTCTGCATAAGCTCCAGCCATTCTCCGCGTCCACAACCAAGATCAATGGCTTGACAGGTGCTATTGAACTGTTTTAATGGCATAACAAATGGTAGATATACCGTTAGTCTGGATTGAATTAGCTCTCGAGATCCGCGATACCGATCTTCAAAGGTTCTATAAAAATCAGCATCAGTCATGTTGTGGCTTCCATTCCGGTTGCAGCCACGCTACGCCCATAAAAGTCGGACGATTGTTGTTCACAATATTTAGAAATATTGCTCTGTCTTTCCAGGCATAGTTAGGGGCAGACTGTAATCCAGAGTTGTGCAAAGCAAGTGAAACTGCATACGACCCCACCCCCATATTTGCTGGAAAAGTCAGTTCATATTCAACGCGTTCATTGCAATCGACAGGTTTCAGTGGCATGCCTAATAAATAAGTGTTTGTACCGTAAATAGGTTGCCCTAATCGGTCCTTAATTATGTAGCCTAATACCAACTCTGCAAGTGACACACAGGCTCTCGCGGTCACTTTAAGAGTAATGATTTCTCCAACATTTACTATTTCAACAGGGTTTCCCTCACTATTTAAAATGAATGCAGATTCAATTTCAGCTTCCCCTGTGCCCGAGATGGTTTGTATCTTGCCATCATCCTGTATTGCCTGGATTATATTGACCTTATCTTTTTGTACTACAACGGCATTGTAGTAATCCAGGACACTTTCTGGATCGCCGCTCTTGGCTAATTTTCCAGCATCAAGCAAGATTGCACTGTCGCAAATTGATAGAATCGCCTGTACGTCATGTGAAACGATCAGCAATGTTGTCCCTTGCTTACGGAATTCACGAATTCTATCGAAACTCTTATGTTGAAAATGGGCATCGCCAACCGATAACGCTTCATCTATGATCAATACATCGGGACGCAGTGCCGTAGCTACTGCAAATGCGAGGCGAACCTGCATACCGCTGGAATACACTCTAACAGGTTGATCCATGTAGTCGCCGATTTCGGCAAAGGCTTCAATTTCCGGCATCAGGTTAGCGATTTCATCTACACTCATGCCCAATAGTTGCCCGGCCATATAGGCATTCTGCCGCCCGGTGAAATCGGGGTGAAAGCCCATGCCAAGCTCTAGCAATGCCGCCACTCGGCCGGTGATATTGACGCTGCCGGTAGTTGGTTGGGTAGTACCGGTAATCATTTTAAGCAAGGTGCTTTTGCCTGCACCGTTGATGCCGATGATGCCCACAGCTTCACCCGGGTTGACGGTGAAATTGATGTCCTGCAATACCCATTTGAATTTGTGACAAGGCTTACTGAATGGCACCAGCCATTCAACCAATCGAGACCAGCGAGTCGGATATTGTTTATAGGCTTTGCCTAAGTTGGTAATAGTAATCGTGCCCATATTAGCTATTCAATAGAATTAAGGAATACAACCCGAAGTCCGCTTGGCAATGTATTGCTCTAGTGTCTGGTCGTCTTCACGCGACAACTGGCAAGAGCTATTGCGCAACTGGCATGCCGCCAGCCACTGGCTGACTTTGTAACGACTGGCAACCGGGTGATCCGCAATGCCATGCCAGTAGGGAACCCCGTCTAAAATCAAGCTTGCACGCCCCCAGCCGTCCAAGCGATCAGGCTCCTGATCCGGATCAAAGAAGAAGCGAAAAATATCAAGTTCCATAGTTTTTCATTCAGGCTTTGTAGTCCTTGAGGCAACCGTTCAGCACTGCTCGTTGCTCAAATTGCTGAATAATTCGCCGGGGTATGCTCTTACGCCCCTGCATGCTTCGCCACGGGTACCCGTGAAAGGACACGCCGGGCTGCGTAGGCACCGCTTCGTAAACCACCCCTTTATAAACATTGTAAATTTTGACAGAACATGAAACACAGGACATGAAGCTAGGAAAGCCATTATTCAGCAGCATTTCTGCGGTCGCCTTAGCAAGAGTACCCGGGCATTTACTAACCATTGCATTACCAATTCCGACAAAAACGGCCTGCGGCTGAGCCCAGCAGTGTTTGACACGATGCTCACCTGCATCGTATTTCCAGGCTTGCAATTTAACTGCGTCCATTATACCCGCCCATCATGCCGCTCTCATGCTTGCGGAACAAGCGCATGCCAAACAAACACAGCAACGCTGCCACACGTCCGGTTATATTCACGCTACCGATGGTAGGTTGGGTAGTGCCGGTAATCATTTTTAGCAGGATACTTTTGCCAGCACCGTTGATGCCGATGATATCCGCGACGTCCGTCAGGCGCATCTTCCCGTCCACTGCCTGCATTTTCAAACTGTGACAATTTGTCACGGTTTCATTTCCCTCGGCCTTCAGCCTCTGTTTTAATTTGCGCAAGTGCGAGTTAGCATCAACGCTATCCGCAAAAACTGTGATCACATCTACAATACTAAAAAACCAAAGTTCACGCTCTGCATCCCATACGGAACGCACTTGTTTGGTTGCAAATAGCTTAACTGTGCTCATATTTGACCAAGTTATATAAAAAATTACTTTGCAATACATCACCTTACTGCATGCAGGAGTGACGAAGCCGGTATGCAGTTGCGAAGCCCTGGATTTCCGCCTAATGTAATGACTAACCGTTCGTCTAGGTTGTCGAAATACAACAACCAAGTCGCTGGATATGCGCGAGAATGACGGCTCCAAGCGGTATTCAAGAATACTTAATTCTGGCATGAATGCGGTCGGTTTCCGACTGATGAAGATCAGGCCGCATTATTTCGCCTCCAATAACAATCCTCCAGCGCTGCCCATGTCCGGGTGAGGTGGTGTCTCCATGCCAAGGAACTTGCGCCCTTGAGAGCTATTCCTTCCTCCGCAATCACTGCGCGCATCGCCAGTCGCGCAGACGCAATATCAATCAAATCCACCTTGTCCCTGTGCATATCGATTACATCGGCAATTTGTTGTTTCAATATTTCAGTGCGTTCCAGAATAGTCCATCCGCTGATATGCATTGCCCATTGAATGGCGATATCCCAATCACTTTGCTCCGATGCAGTTCCTTTGGCCTGACTACCGACCAACACAGAAAGCTCAAGATCAGGGATTGCTGCCAATAATTTTGTTAACACCTCTATCCGGGTCATAGTTCATCCATCATTTCGCCAGCATGCTTACGAAAAAGGCTCATGCCTAACATACCCATTCCAAGCGCCAGCAAGGTTGCGGGTAACAGACTTGACCATACAGGCCAGTGACCGGCAACCAAAATATCCTGAAAAGCACCCACAATGCCCGTCATCGGATTATAGCTCACCAGTAATCGCACTGATTCTGGCAGGATGGCAATCGGATAAACAATAGGAGTAAGCCAGAACCAGAACTGAATAACAATACCGAACAACTGACCGACATCGCGAAAAAAAACATTCAGCACGCCGAGACTGATTCCAAGACCGATAGCAAATGCAACCAGAATAGCCAGCACGGGGAATAGTGCGAGATAAACCAAACCAGGAAAGCTACCTGAGATTAGCAAAAAAATGCTAAACAAACTAAATATGATGATAAAGTTTAACAGTGCATTGGCGACCACGATAACCGGCAAACAAAGCCTAGGAAAGCTCAACTTCTTAAGTAAACTGGCGTTTTCAAGAAAGGTATTTTGTGCACGACTAACAATTTCTGCAAACAGCCCCCAAGTCAACACACCGGCGCACAGATAGATACTGTAGGCAAAAGTGCCATCGACACCCGGCAGTTTGGAGTGCATGATCTGTGAGAAAATCACCGTGTAAACGAAAATCATTGCCAAGGGATTAATCACTGTCCACGCCGCGCCCAACAGAGAGTTGCGGTATTTGGATTGAAATTCGCGCTTGACGCTACCAATGATGAAACCCCGATAGACCCACAAAGATTTCAGCATGCTGCCCATCAAGCGATATCCTTAGTACAAAAATATGAAAGCGTCATTCCGGTACTCGTCCATATTTGTCATCAAAACGAACGATATCATCTTCACCGAGGTACTCGCCGCTCTGCACTTCGATCATCACTAAGTCAACTACGCCCACGTTTTCGAGGCGATGCTTGTGACCTGCGGGAATATAGGTGGACTCATTGATATTCACCAGAATTTCTTGCTCTCCGTTGGTCACCAATGCTGCGCCGCTCACTACAATCCAGTGTTCGCTACGATGATGATGCATTTGCAGACTGAGTTTACCACCGGGCCTTACCTCAATGCGTTTGATCTTGAAGCGAGTATTCTCTTCCAGAATCGTATAAGTTCCCCAGGGCCGGTACACTGTGCGATGTAACTTGTGCGCCTCGTGCCCATCGGCCTTGAGACTTGCGTAGAGGTGTTTGACATCCTGCGCCCGACTACGATCAGCGACTAGAATTGCGTCTGGCGTATCGATAATGATCAGATTTTGGATACCTACCCCACCGACAATGCGCTCGTTGCTTTGAATATAACAACCACTTACATCATGCAGTAAGGCTTCGCCTTGAATGCGATTTCCTTTTTCATCGGCTGCCGTTAACTCACCCAGCGCGGTCCAGGAACCAATATCACTCCAACCGATACTACACGGCACCACCGCAACATTAGCGGACCTTTCCATTACAGCGTAGTCGATGGAGTCATTGGGAATTTGATCAAACAGCTCAGGTGCGAGTTCAACTTGCGCAAAACCCTTACCTTCGGCTTTACGGGATTGTTCCATACACAGACGCGTAGCTGCCAGTATTTCCGGACAAGTTTCTTCCATCTCGCGCAACATCACACCCGCTGAAAAGCAGAACATTCCTGAATTCCACAGATAGCGACCCGATGCCAAATATTCCTGCGCCTTTTCCAGCCTGGGCTTTTCAACAAATCGTAATACCTTGTTCCCTTCAGACTCAATGTAGCCATACCCTGTTTCAGGTGCTTCAGGCTGAATACCAAAAGTGACGAGCTTACCTTGTTGCGCCAACTCCACGGCTTTTGTTACTGCAAGGGAAAATGCAGCCTGATCAGCAATAAGATGATCCGCAGCAAGAACCAGTAACAATGCATCGCCGCCGTGCGTTTCAGCCGCATATAACGCGGCAGCCGCAATGGCTGGTGCAGTGTTTCTACCAAATGGCTCGAGGATAAAACTGTTGGTCAATGCGGAGAGGCCGCCATTTGACACTTCGCGATATTCATCTTCCGTTTTGAAAAATAAATCACGGTTTGTAACGGTCAGAATTTCGATTACGCCTGGCAACGCCGCGCCACGTACCCATGCTTTTTGCAGTAAACTCTGCCCGTCCGCAAGACGAATAAATGGCTTGGGATGCATCTCACGAGAAACAGGCCAGAGGCGAGAGCCAGCACCACCACAAAGAATCGTTGGAATTAATTTCATTTAGCAGAAAAATATTAAGTAGGATGAGCCGTTTACAGCCCGTGTTTGATCAGCCTGTGAATATATAATGTAATTAATTGAACAAATGTAACAAAGCTTTTTTATTATTGCATAAATGGACACATTTAATATACAGGTAAATTCTTAACCTTTAGCGGGGATCGGAAACATCATGTCGTGAACGAGTTTAACCTCTGATGCGAGAATGTGCTTGGTTACTATTGCGCCAAGGCGAACAACTGCTTCGCCGTTTTACTCAAGCTATCTTGCAAGGTGTACGTCGGGATCCAGCCAAGTTCTCTGCGGATTTTACTGTCATCTACCCTGAGTAAACTCAACAGACGCTCCATCTGGTTTTTTTTTCCGATTAGTCGTCCAGCCAGTTTCAGCAGTGCCAAAGGGCAGGAAAATAAACGTGCCGGATGACCCATCGCAGCTCCTAATTGAATCAACAAATCAGGTGTAGAAATATCCTCCCCATCGCTAATTAGATAAGTCTGCCCTGCCGCAGCAGGATGCGTCGCACATAAAATCAATGCATCTACCAGATTTCCGACATAGACCAGACTGCGTAGATTATCAACGGAAGCCAGCGGCAGCGGAATACCACTAGCCAGCACCTTCAGCATCTGTGCAAAGTTACCCTTCACTCCCGCACCATAAACCAGCGGCGGACGAACTATGACAAATTCTAAACCTGTTTCTGTCGCCACCCGTTGCAATACCTGCTCGGCTTCACACTTGGAAACGCCGTATGGATCTTGTGGAGACGGTATATCCTCCTCAGTGAATCTTTTGCTTCCGTGTGTCTCTTCACCATTCACCTTGATTGAACTGACATAAACGAAGCGCGTCGCGCCACTCGCCGCCGCACTGCGTGCCAAATTCTCCGTTCCCGCGACATTTACTTTACGAAATTCAGCCAACGGATTAGTCGAATCGTCTTGCATTACATGCACACGAGCAGCCAAATGGATCACTATATCTATGCCTGTCAGCGCCGTCGCCCAGTTTGTTTTTTCGTCAATTTCACCGACCACGGCTCGCTCAAAACATGCGCATTCAGCATGCTCGGCACGTACCGCACCCAGCACCGGATAGTTTCTTTGCGACAATTCGCCACAAAGCGCACTACCCACAAAACCATTTGCACCGGTTACCAAAAATTTCATAGCCACTTTCGACACAGCAACCGCCAGTAAACATTGGAAAAAAAGAAGCGCAGCATGCTATTCAAGTGCCAGCGAAAATATCTGAAGTTTTGATGACTACTACGGTGCGCGTAATGAATCACTTTGGCCGCTGGACACAACACTACCTCATGCCCTGACAATCTCAACCTGGCGCACAAATCCACGTCTTCGTAATACAAAAAATAGCGCTGATCGAAACCACCCAATTGCTTGAATACGGCACGAGGGAACAGCATGAACATTCCGCCAACCCAATCAGGGTAAATCATCTCGTTTTCAATCAAATAGTCTCTACCCTTGCATCTACCGACAAACTTACACAGTATTTTGAGAGGGCTTGGGAAATGACGTGCACTATCTTCAATTCTGCCGCCTTCACCTAGCACTAGCGGTGCGACCACGCCAACTGCCTCATCCACAAGCGCCTCTAGCAACGCTGGGAACGGATTGCTATTGAGGCGAATATCCGGGTTCAACACACAAAAGAACTGACCAGTCGCATGCTCGAATGCCTGATTATGGTTATCAGCGAAACCCAATGGTGCTTCGTTACGTATAACATTGATTTTAAAATAAAAACTATCTGGATCGAACGGTAACGATTCTTCCAGATTAAGCGTCAAAATCAATTCAATTGATGTTGCGCTGCAATAGGACTCAATATCGGACAGCAATTGATCAACCAACATAGCCTGCCCGTGACTAACGACAGATATAGAAACCTTAGAAATAAAAGAAGTCAACTTAGCCCTATTTCTTTTTATAAACCGCAACCAAGCAATACTGCCTGACAGACCTTGACAAGCCTTCACTGCGAAACAAGAACGGGGTCGAAAATAAACTTTGTAATGTCCAGCGCTCATCCAACAGCATCAATGCCTCTACATCGTAAAATGTCTTGTGATCTGTATCCGACTCAAATCCACGCAGCCCCGGTACGGCAATTACAAGTCCGCCGTCTGCTTTTGTAATCCTGAAACACTCATCCAAAGTTAATTGGGGATGCTCAATATGCTCAAGCACATTATCCAAAATGCACACATCAAAGACGGCATCAAGAACGGGAAAAGACTCACCAACTTTGATTAACTGTACATTCAAACCCATACTATTGCAGTACTCGACCGCAATAGGATTGATTTCCAATCCCTGAACATGCTTCGAGAACGCCCCTAACACGCCGCTACCGGTACCCGAGCCAATCTCCACAATGTGCTTACCAAAGCGCCGCGCGCAAAAATACAATATGGGAGATGAAAAGAATTTCTTGTAAATGCGTCCTAGAAAACTTATTTTTTGCAAGTGTGAAAAATAATCTTCAAATTGGTTAGTACTTTTAAGCATCAATGCTTCCAAAATTATTTTTAATAGAACCAGCTACATAAGCATCAAGCAACCTATTTCCTAGGTAGCTACATGGTTCAATAGCGGCACCTTCCGACCACTCATTCCACGCATTGCACAGCAGCGGAATGTCCTGAGAATACTTAGCGTTGTCCAATGCTTCGCGCAACATTATCGCAAACTCATTCGATTCCGGCACTTCCAATTCAGTAAAATTATCACGATATCGCGGAGCATTATTCCATCCACATGTCAGAATATTTTGAACGGGGCAGGGTAATTTGCTAACAACTTGAGTGCGTTCATTTGAAACGAAGTAATTCAGAAAGCTTTTAAATGTATATGTTTTTGAACTTCTAGTTAGTAATTTCCCAGCGATTGTCGATAATTTTTCTACGGTAGAGTAGGAAACCAAGTGGATCATTTTTTTGAATATTGCTTGCACATAAGTATTCTTACGCAAGCCTCCAAAGTTAAAAAACAATCTTGGTTCAAACAAATAACAAAAATCAAAATGACTTGAATACTCAATATCAGACAAGCTTTTCATACAATATCCGATCAACGGATTAAGTCCTGCGCGCTCGAATTCATCTCTGTACCGCGCCAGGATTTTTACAGGATTCTTAAAGAACTCCGGCCTGTAAATTACAAACAACGGTCTTCCTGATACCTGGGTGTATGAGGCCGATTCCATGTAAGGTTTTAAGTAATTGACATGCGACGCAATATCCTCAACACTGGGCTCTGTTGAAACAAACTTTAATATTTCCGTATCTTTGCCAGCCCAACGTTTGGACCAGCTTTCATTCGCCCAAATATAAAAGTATTCAAAGTCTGCTGGCAACTTGGCATACTGTAAATATTGCTCAACCGCGCCCAACTCAGAGCCATCCTCAAACCAGTAGTGGTAAATTCCGAATCCATCAATACCAGCATTTGCCGCCGAAGAAAATTGCTTTTCTACAGACTGCGCATTTCCCAAATCATAAAATCCGCCAATGGGTGAACGTCGCTTCCAGTAATCAAAGGCGTTTGCAACCGACACCAAGGACCAGTCGGTAAACCCATAACCCCACGCAGTATCGTTGACTGCAACTTGATGGAATTGCGGAAAAAAAATTGCATATCTCTTCATTTTACTTTTTTACCAATCTCACTAGAATTAACGTATGCCACAGCCGTTTTACCGATCAATTATTACCCACTTTCCTAGCTCTTCATCATATTTCTTTATGATTCGTGCAGGGATGCCTACCGCAATAACACGATCCGGAAGATCCCGCGTAATAACAGAATTTGCACCAACCACAACACCATTGCCAATACGTACTGGGCCCATCACAACAACATTATCGCCAAGCCAAACATTAGAGCCGATGATGACCGGCCCGTGAGAAACCAGCCGTCTTTGTATAGGAAATTCTGACGGCGTACTTTGTTCGTCACCTCGATACGCCCCATGATTATGGTCACTAACAAAAACGCCACTGCCAAACAAACAGTTATCACCAATTTCAATATGGTTAATAGAAGTAATATGAATCCTGTCCGAAGCTGAAAATCCTCGGCCAATTTGAATAAAAGGATTAAATGATTGCCCCGCAAAGTCGTGGACAGCCTCAATCCACGCATTTCTATTTATATATGCGCCCTCACCGATGGTTATCCCCCTAGTGCCAAGTATTTTTGAATTCTTACCTAAATAAGATCTCGGCCAACCCATAACTTTTGCAACTAACCGACCGCGAAGCCTATCACCAACCTTACGAAGAATGAAAAACAGAGCGACAACAGAGCGCTCATGACTAGCAGCCCGTAAAAGTTTAGTGATCATCAGCAATATACATATAATTTATGTTTAAAACCAACAGATTATATTATTATAACTCATTCAACCCAATGTCAATCATACCAAATATCGACTGAATGCAAGACGCAGTATCCGAGTAAAATAGTAATAGCATTTACTGAGCCAGAGCGGAAGAAACATTAACGGTGCAAGAAAAACGTAGTATCGCCAATTAGTGCCAAATGCTGCTGCCAGACCGACTTTCATTTCACTATCTGTAAACTTGCTGGATCCTTTACGAAATTCCAAAACAAATCCAGAAAAAAAATTCACAATAGTGCCATTTTGAATGGCCCTGGCTACCTCGGGCGTCTCCTTCAAAAAGCTATCAGTAATTTGTTTCAGATTCGTCCCAAATACGCTCACCAGACCATAGCCACCTGAGTTTGATTCTTTTGCTGCCACGACCCAATCCTCAATGATTGCAAAGTGCTTACCCTCAGACAACAGCGGAAGTACCCAACTGAATTGCACAAGATTACTTGCCATCAAATTATTGCGGTGTTTCAAACCTATACCTCTGCGTACTATCATTCCAGAAATAAAAGTCATCATTACATTTAAGCGCCTTGAGAACGCCAATGAATTATCAAAAAAAATGACTCTACCCATATTTTTTCGTGTAGCTTTTTCCGAATATCCATCTTTAAATCCGTACTTAGTGACGTAAAGAATATCAATCCCACCCTTTAGGAGAACACCCAATACTTGTTCTAATCCACCGGGAAGAATGACGTCATCATCACCGACAATCCACACATAAGGAGTTGCAGCTGAATCATAGCATTGAGCAATGTTTCGATCTGGCCCTAAATTCTCACTATTGCATACCGACTTAAATATTCCCGCAAGAAGCCCTTGATATCGAGTAATTATGTTCGATGTGTCATCCGATGACGCATTGTCCGAAACGTAAACGTTGATCAAGCAGCGCTTTTCCTCCGACAAATATGTAATTTCTTCATATATTCTTTTTAAACAAAGACTTAGACAGCTTGACCTGTTAAAAGTTGGTATTGCAATAGTTAATAATGGCTGATTACTTCTGCAACCTTCTTCACTCACTTGCATCTAGGCAATACCTTTCACTAAATTTATTGCTACTAATTATTTTTCTGTACTTGTCACTTTGAGACAAGGAGCGTGCATGCTTTATTAGCGAGTCTGTGACACAACCCAAAAGCTATATGTATATTAAATTGCACATGGTCAAAAAATCCACTTCCAACTATTTCTATACACTCCCTTATGTAGCGAGTATAAAAACTGAAGGCTATGTCGAATAACTCCTTGCTCTTTATATTCCTGCGCTCCATATAGTAATGCGTGCACAACTTCTGATCACTCAAAACAAATTTATAGCCCAAAGTTGCAGATATCAACCCATGAATGAACACATCGCTTATCAACAAATCTCTTTCACGCTCTGTTAGTCGAAGCGAATTTATATGCTTTGAATAATTTACCGCCATTTTTAATCTTGCCTCAGGAGAAAAAAACGCTTTGCTTGACTTCCCATCTGTTGTGGACGATTTATGGGTTACAACCATTTCTCCTGTTTCTGGGGTAAATATAGATCTGTGATAAATCGCACCATTACCCAGCAAGCATAATTCTGCAAAGACGAATTCAAGTGGGAACAAATCTACAAAAGCATAATCAGAAAACCTGTCGACCAGCTTAATGGACTTTAGAAAATCATTTCTAAAAAAATATCCGGTGGGATGTCTACCTTGATAGGCAATTTTTTTTATCGCCTGATAACCCATTGGAAAAATCTCATATTCAATTTCAGATGTTGAATTAAACGCACAATACCCCCCAGCCAAATTGAATTGCTGAGAAATAAATCTTTTAAATTCACTTATCCGTTTGAAATCAACATGATCTTGATCGGTGGAATACACCAAAAATTTTCCCTTGCCTTTATTTAGTACGTTCACCATATTAAATAAAGCGCCTTTGTTCTCGCCATTGCTGTAAACACGCAGCCTGTCATCGTTAATGACACTTAGGACACTCAACGTATCATCTGTTGATCCATTATCTAATACGACAACCTCAATATTAGAATCACAGCATAATAAAATATCTGTTACAAGACTAAAAACAACCTGAGCACGATTGTAAGTCGGAATACAAAAACTTAATTCAATAGAATCCATCAGTTAGCTCACTACTCTCGAACTTAAAATCCCGTTATTACCCATCTCAACGATCTGCGTACAATTCTTTAGCGTTGAAAGACGGTGAGCGATTATTAAAATAGTAATGTCATCGCTGAGGCTCTCGATTGACTGCATCACGGCCATCTCGGTTTCGCTATCCAATGCACTCGTGGATTCATCGAAAACAATGACGTCAGCCCGTTTATAAAGAGCCCGTGCAATGCCAATACGCTGGAGTTGCCCTCCCGAAAGTTGAACACCACGTTCACCGACCAGTGTTTGGTACTGATCCGGCCAACTCTCAATAATTTCGGCTATTTGTGCTTGCCGTGCGGCTTGTTTGACACGCTCAACATCAATCTTATCTTTAGGTATGCCAAAAGCAATGTTTTCAGTAATACAACTGTCGGCAAGAAATATAGCTTGTGGTACATGCGCAATATGCGCTTGCCATGATCGATGATTGAAGGAAGTAATCGGCTGTTCGTCAATTTCGAGCAAACCTTCATCCGGCGTTAACAGCCCCATAATGAGATCAAGCAATGTACTCTTACCACTGCCTGTTTCACCAACAAATCCTACGCGACTACCTTTTCTGATGGTTAGATTAATGTTCCTGAGTATCCATGGTGTTTTCGAATTATAGCGAAACGAAACATTACTCAAGCCAAGCTGATTCTGGAATGAAAGTGGTTTGACAACTGCCTGTTCAACGTAGTCGGGCAGTGGTTGATCAAGTAATCCCAGCACATCTTGCAGCGATGCTTGAGCGCCTCGAATAGTAGACCACGCACCATAGGTTTGTTGTAATGTTGGTAACAAACGCTGTAATCCAAGTGCAAGAACAGCAAGTATTGGAATTGCCGTGGAAATACCATCACTCTGCTGCGACAGAGAGTAAGCTAGCGTAGCGATAAGGATCATCCCCAACGTCTCCATACCATATCTTGGGCTAGCGCTGATAAATTGGTTGTTGCCCTGAGCTCGGCGCAGGATATGATCCGCACTCTTGTAATTATCGCAAAATACTTCCTGAGCGCCATCGATCAGAACATCGCGTATTCCACCCAATCCCTCTTGCAGACATTTAACAACATGGCTGGATTCATAAGCAATATGTTGGCTATTTTCCTTCAGTTGCGTCCGGGTCAGCCTGATGATGAATGCATAGAGAAGCCCAAAGCCCCCAAAGGAAAGCAGTGCAACACTGGGAATTACATATAAAAGCGACATAATAATCGCTATCATCATAAAAGTTGAGCTGAGTATAGTCAGGCTTGGCATAAGTATGTAAAAGATTACTTCGCTAGCCTTTACGTATATCCCGTTGATTACTTCGCTACTGTTACGAGCTGTATGCACTGCGTACGGCTGATACAACGTGCGCCGATAAATTGTACCGCCCAGATCAGCGCCCACCGCAAAAGAGAAGCGGATGGATACCCATAACAACAATAAGCGGATGGCAGCAGCACAAACTGCCGCAATGCAGAAAGCAATTGTCAAAGGTAACAGAATTTCCTCTGCCGATAGCAAACTTAACATTTTAATAAAAGGCTGTGCCGCAGGGTGTTCGAAAACTCGATTTGGCGCAGTTAATGCACCAATAAAAGGCAGCACCGCACCAATACTGATAATTTCCGCAAATGAAGCAATAATCATCAAAATCAACAACAACCCAAATTGCTTGTGTCGACGCGTGGTGATGTGTCTCCACAAACGACCAATGAGTTTATTAATAGGGAGCATTGTTGACATTGAATAATTTAAGTCCAATTATTGAGCGTGGTTTACCCACTCCACCATGCGTGCCACCCCATCCGATGCCGAAACTAATGGTTGCCAATCAAGTAGGTTCTTAGCCTTTTCAACATCTGCAACGAAGACTCGCTGATCGCTTTCACGCACAGGTAGCTGTGTATACGTTAATTTTGTATTTGTTATTTTTTCAAGTAGTGAAAATAACTCCAACAGCGAGAGGCTATTATCGATACCACCACCTATATTAAATGCATGGCCTCTTGCCTTATCAATATTGCATACGGCGGCCATATAGAGACTCTTCATATCATCTGCGTGAAGCACGTCTCGAACCTGTTTTCCTGAGCCAGAAATTGTAAAAGGTGCATTTACTGCCCCCTTGCTAGCTTCAATTGCTTTCTGACAAAACCAACCTATCCAGCCTTGATCATATGTCGCAAACTGCCGCCCACCGTACATGGATGAATGACGGAACACGACCGTTTTGAGTCCGAATATACGAGCATAATCCAGCATATATTGATCTGCGGCCCCCTTGGAGCAACCGTATGGCGAATGAAACTCCAGTTGTGTTTGTTCATTAAAACCTCTGGGGTGTTCATTGCATTGGTAGCGTGTATCCGTTTCGCTATAAGTGTATTGCTCCAAGTCGCCATAGACCTTATTGGTAGATGAATACACCACAATAGCATCAGGTGCATGCTGACGTACCGCTTCCAGCAAGTTATGAGTACCCATCACATTTATTTCAAAGTCCATGCGCGGATTCGCGATTGAGGTTGTCATCGCCACCTGTCCTGCAAGATGGAATATTGCATCAGGCTTGAATGACTGGATGACTCGTGTGATGTCGTTCTGGTTGCGTATATCGCCATGTTCAAAGGTAAATTTCCCTTGTTTTTGTAGCCATAACAAATTTTCACGTGAGCCATCGCGATACAGGTTGTCAAACAAGACCAACCCATCTCCTCGGGTCAGCGCATCAGATGCCAAATTACTTCCCAAAAACCCACACCCCCCCGTAATAAGCAACCTCATGACAGCCCCTTTTCCTGTTTAACGACTTTCGTTAGTCCTGCTTCAATGTCATAATGGCAATGCCACCCCAGTGCTATCAAGCCAGATATATCAGCCTCGGAATGCATCACCTCTCCTTCGCGATAAGGTATTGCACCAAAGGCCAGTTGAGTCTTTGAAGCTGTAAGGCGATGAACTGTCTCGACAAAATTTCTTATTGAAATCGACTGACCACTCCCTACATCAAACTCCACAAACGAATCGTCAATGCAGTCTAATTTTCTTAATAAAACTAAATACGCTGTGACAACATCATCGATATAAATAAAATCCCGTTTCTGTTCACCTTTGGTTAACCTCAACTCCGGTATATTGCCAAGACAACTATTGATGACATAAGCCGAAAACTTAGTAGGGTCATCGTCCGGACCATAAAAATGCTCAAGCCTGATATTTGCAAAATGTATTTTTTCATGCTTTGCAAAGAATTTACCCCACTGAAGCAGCTGATTTTTTGAAAGGGCATACAAATTCAGATATTTATCCAAAATTGTGTCAGTATTAAGAAACATTTTAACTCCCGCACGACTTCCAGCATCAAGCAGACGCAATGGGAATTCGGTATTTGCAGTAAATACCTCACTTACAGATTCACCATTACGCCCATAACAAGTTGCTGTATGAATGATCGTATCTATCTTTCCACAATCGCGAAAAAAATTATCGAAATCAACTCCTTCAATATCAAACAGTTCAATTTCTGAAACAATGTGTTCTATCCTGCGCAGTGACGATGATTGTCGTTTTAGTGCAACAACCCCGTAGCCCTCCAAGAGCAATGCTTTAGCTAAATGACTCCCTAAAAATCCTGTCACGCCTGTAAGCAGTATTCTTGTCTTCATGGTTTTGCTTCCATCAAGGATGCTAGAACGGCATCCAACTCCATCATTAATCCATCAAGTGAGTTAAATACGGCTTGATATCCAAAATCCGCCGCTTTTCTATTCAGCGAATAGTAGTACGGTTTATTGCCCGTTGAATTGACGCCTACGGTGTTTTCAATAATTTCGTACTTCAGTCCGAATTTTTCCTGCACGTCAGCCAACAGGCTTGGTTTGTCGACTGGTGCGCGGCTGTAACAGTCTACTGCCGTGTTTGCGGGCGGCGCGGCAAGCAGCGCGCATACTAATCCATAAAAATCAGACGGATGCAGGAAATCGCGCACCATGTAATCAGAGGAAGTTTTCAGCACCGCTTTATCTCGTATGGCACGTAATATATCGGTGATCAGAAAGCGCGCCTCGATATCCTGCGTGCGACTGAAATAATTGAATACACGGATATCGATGATAGCGAGCTCGGGATGCGCACGGTGCCGACATTCCGCATGCAATTTCGCCACGCCATACCATTCGTGCGGTGCCAGATTATTGATCGCCACAGTCGCAACGGTATCGCGGGTCGCCGGTTCATTGAAGTTCGATCCGTAGGCGGCACCACTGCTTAAAAACAAATAGCGGCAGGTCGGATGCGTCTTCAGATAATCCAGCACCATTTCGTCAAAGCGCAGCGTAACGTCAAAAATGGAATTGCCCATCGCTACCGCCTGCGCCGGATTACCTACCCCGACGAAGTTGATGACGGCATCAAACTCCTGTTTTGCGAACTCATCGAAATGATCAACTGGATAGCGTCCGGTCAAGCCAGCCGACGCCAACCATTTAGTGACTTCATCCGGACGGCGTGCAAACAGGTGCAAATGCTGCTTTTCATCAGCCGCGAACGAGACAATCAAGTCTCTGGCAATCTGGCTAGTCGCACCTAAGATGGCAGTTTTCATCATGCAGCCCCGTCGGCTTTCAGTTTCGGGAATTGTTCATCCAGCTTCGAGCCGAACGCCAAGCGCGGGCGACACTCTGTTGCACCCTCCATCATGAGTTCGATCAGCAACGGGCCCTTATGGTCAGCAATCATGTACACAATGCGAGTCATATCAGCCGCATTGTCGGCGCGATGCGCCTCGATTCCGTAAGCTTTTGCAATGTCGGTGAATGAAGGGCTGCTATAACCTTTTTTGGTCGACTGGTCGCGACCGTCGAAATACATATCCTGGAAATTCTTGACCATGCCCAATACCGAGTTGTTCATGACGATGATGGTCATATTCAGTCCAAGGCGATTGAGCGTGTCCAGTTCCTGGATGTTAATTTGCAGGCTACCATCTCCAGTAATTACCACGACTTTATTCTGTGACTGAATCGCGACGCCCAGTGCAGCAGGCAGTGCAAACCCCATCGCGCCCATGCCACCGCTATAGTGAACGGCCTGATTCGGCGATAAACGCACATTTTGCGCGGCCCACATCTGGTGATTACCCACGTCACAGACGTAATCGACCGGCTGAGTTGCCAAGCGGTCATTCAACTTTTTGAACAGCTCGCTCGGACTGATTTCCCAGTCGGCGTATTCATTGGGCTCAGCCCGATCACGTTGTTTTACAAGATCGAGCAGCCAGTTCTTATCCAGATTATGGAAGGTGTCCGCCTGAAGGGAAAATGCTTTAAACACACTCTCAGCCGTAGCGCAGATACTCAGATCAGCCTGAACCCGGTTATTCAGCTGAGCGTGATCAATGTCGATCTGCACCACGCGAGCCTGACGGGCAAAATCATCCACGTCGGAACCCGTCTGGCGGACATCAAGGCGCGCACCGATCACAATCAATAAATCGCAGTTTTGCACCGCCCAATTGGCTTCGCGATTGCCATAACTGCCAATCATGTTGAAGTAATTTTGACGCGCGACCACCCGTTCATGGCCCATCAGGGTTGCCACATAGGGAATACCCAACGCATCGGCAGCCAATAGCCAACTGTCCATAGCTTCGGCCCAACGCGCCCCGCCGCCAATACAGATCAAAGGACGCTGCGCGTCAAGACATAACGCTTCCAACTGTTTCAATTCAGCCGAGGTAATTCCTGATCCTGTACTGATTTCTAACGGGATATTCAACCATTGCTCAACCAGTTCATCGGGAATCTCAGCGCGCTGAACATCATTGGGAATATCCAGCAACACGGGCCCGAGTCTTCCACTCAACGCCATCGATAGCGCCTTGTGCAGTTCCGGCAACAATTTTTCCGCCTCATCCACTCGTACTGCATATTTGGTCAGCGAGTGCGCGACAGAGACGATATCCAGTTCCTGAAAGCCTTGCTGCCGGATAGCACGATCACCCTTGAGTTCCCGCGTGTTAACTTGCCCGGTGATGAACAGACACGGCACTGAGTCAAACCAGCAGCTGCCGATACCCGTTAACAAATTAGTCGCACCCGGCCCACTGGTTCCCATCGCAACTGCAATGGTTTGACCCTTGGTGTGCCTCGCTACGCCTTCTGCCGCAAATGCCGCAGATTGCTCGTGGTGCATTGAGACAATGTTGAATTGTCCGGATTCGGCGAAACTATCCAGAAGATGCGTAATCATGCCGCCAACAAGTTCAAAACACGTTTGAACTTTATGGACGATCAGAAATTTGGCAACGGCGTCAGAGGCTTTCAATGCGTATCCTGTTTCTCGATATGCTAGAAATTCACACCAAAGAACGCTTCGATTTTCTCACATACAAAATCTAGCATCGGCTCGGTCAAACCAGGATAGACGCCGATCCAGAAGGTGTTGTTCATGACGCTATCGGTGTTGGTGAGTTCGCCGCTGATGCGATAACTGCGGCCTTCGAAATACGGCTGACGGGTCAAATTACCCGCGAACAACAAACGTGTACCAATCTTGTATTGATCCAGATATTTCAACAGTTCAACACGGTCGATACCGGATGATTCACGCAAGGTGATCGGGAAACCGAACCATGAAGGCTCACTGTCTTCGGTAGCTTCCGGCAGAATCATGAATTCTTCGCACGACTTCAGACGTTCTTTCAGGAAAGCGAAATTCTGTTTACGCGCCTCGATAAATCCCGGCAAACGATCCATCTGCGCCAGAGCACACGCGGCCTGCATGTCGGTAATTTTGAGGTTGTAGCCCAGATGCGAGTAGGTGTATTTATGATCGTAACCCATCGGCAAGCTACCCAGTTGCTGGCCGAAACGCTTGCCGCAGGTATTGTCACAGCCGGGGCCGCAGTAACAATCACGACCCCAGTCACGGAACGATTCGATGATGGTGCGCAGATCGCGATCTTTAGTGAAGATCATGCCGCCCTCGCCCATGGTAATGTGGTGCGCGGGGTAGAAACTGCATGTTGCTATATGGCCGAAGGTGCCGACATGCTGGCCTTTGTAGCGTGAACCGAGCGCGTCGCAGCAATCTTCGATGACCCAAAGATTGTGCTTTTTGGCCAGCGCCATAACCGCATCCAGATCAAACGGATTGCCCAACGTGTGCGCAACCATAATGGCACGAGTGCGATCTGTCACGGCCGCTTCAAGTTTGGCAGGATCAATGTTGTAGGTAGGAATATCCACATCGACAAACACCGGCACCATGCCGTTTTGCAAGATAGGATTAACGGTAGTCGGGAAACCTGCAGCTACAGTGATGACCTCATCGCCTGGTTTCAGGGCGCGCGCGCCCAGTTTGTGTGAGGTGAGCGTAGTGAAGGCCAGCAGATTCGCCGAGGAACCTGAGGTAGTCGTCAATGCGTAAGGTACGCCGACAAACTCAGCAAAGCGCTTCTCGAAGGCTTCGTTGAAACGTCCGGTCGTCAACCAGCCATCCAGCGAGGCTTCAACCATGTTTTTGAGTTCAGGCGCGCCGATCACCTTGCCGGAAGGCGGAACAACGGACGTGCCCGCCGTAAACGCTTTGTCAGCATATTGCAGCGCACTGTATTGCTCGACCAGATCCAGTATTTGTTGCTTAATAGCTTCTTTATCCACATTAACCTCTATTCAATTCAAATTCGTCGTGCAAATTATGCGCAATACGCACTAATTTGCCGGAGCGTCATTTCACGCATGTCTTTTTCATCCCGCCAGGCCTGATGCCAATCCACAATTTTTACCAGCGCTTCATCCAGGTGCCATCTCGGATGCCAGTTCAACTGGCCTTTGGCTTTGGAGCAATCAAGCTTCAGGTAATGCGCTTCATGCGGATGTTCGCCGCCATCAACCACCCAGCTCGCACCCTCTCCCCAGGATTGGGTCAATCGCTCAACAATCCATTGCACCGGCTTGGCATCTTCATCGTTGGGACCGAAGTTCCAGCCTTCTGCGAACGCTGCGCCGTCTGCATAGAGTTTTTGTGCCAGTAACAGATAACCGGACAACGGCTCCAGCACATGCTGCCAGGGACGGATGGCGTGCGGATTGCGGATATTGACTGCGCGACCTGCCGTGATGGCGCGCATGATATCTGGGATCAAGCGGTCTTCTGCCCAATCGCCGCCACCGATGACATTACCCGCTCTGGCTGTTGCGATTGCGACGCCATGCTCCTGATATTTTTCCGGATGAAAATAAGAGTTGCGGTAAGCTGCCGTCACTAACTCCGCGCAGCCTTTACTGCTGGAGTACGGATCGTAGCCGCCCATCGCTTCGTTTTCACGATAGCCCCATGTCCATTCGCGATTTTCATAACACTTGTCGGTCGTCACATTTACGACCGCCTTGACGCTCGGCGTGCTGCGCACCGCTTCAAGCAAATTCACCACACCCATCACGTTAGTTGAGTAGGTTTCAACCGGTTCGATATAGGAATAGCGCACCAGCGGCTGTGCGGCCATGTGAATCACGATTTCAGGCTGATGCTCAGCAAATACCTGACGCAGATGCGCCAAGTCGCGAATATCACCAATGATGCTGGTCATGCCTTTTTCAACACCGGCTACTTCAAACAAACTCGGCTTGGTCGGTGGTGCCAGCGCAAAACCCACCACCCGCGCGCCCATCGACTGCAACCACAGCGACAGCCAGCTTCCCTTGAAGCCGGTGTGCCCCGTTAACAGAACGCGCTTGCCGCGCCAGAATTCAGCGTTCATGACCAAACTTTCCAGGGCGCTTTACCTGATTGCCATAACTCTTCGAGATGCATTTTGTCGCGCAGCGTATCCATCGGCTGCCAGAAACCATCATGCTGAAACGCCGCCAGTTCGCCTTCTTCGGCGAGACGTTCCATCGGTTCACGCTCCCAGGTGGTTTTATCATCAACAATATAATCAATTACTTGCGGTGACAGCACAAAGAAACCACCGTTGATCATCGCACCATCGCCTTGAGGCTTTTCGCGGAAGCTATTGACCTTGCTACCCTGCATATCCAGCGCGCCAAAACGTCCTGGCGGCAAGGTAGCAGTCAGTGTCGCCTTAACCTTCTGTGCCTTGTGAAAAGCGATCAACTCCGTGATATTTACGTCACTCACGCCATCACCATAGGTAAGGCAAAAAGCCTCTTCATCCTTAACGTACTCAGCCACGCGCTTCAAACGCCCGCCCGTCATCGTGTCTTCGCCGGTGTCAACCAAGGTGACTTTCCACGGCTCGGCATGACGCTGATGCACTTCCATTTTGTTATGCTGCATATCAAACGTCACATCAGACATATGCAAAAAGTAATTGGCGAAATACTCCTTGATCACATAACCCTTGTAGCCACAGCAAATCACAAATTCATTGATGCCATGAACCGAATAAGATTTCATGATGTGCCAAAGAATTGGCTTCCCGCCAATCTCTACCATCGGCTTTGGCCGTGTCGAAGTCTCCTCGCTGATCCGCGTGCCCAGCCCACCTGCAAGTATCACTGCTTTCATTTGCATACCCTGACAACATAATATTTATTCATGCAATGGCCCCTCAGTCTGTTCCGTTTCGCGCTCCATCTCTTCAATTTCTGCGCGCAGCTTCTCGTATTCGTGCAGATTGATTTGCAGAAATTCCACCGTCATGCGTGTTTTTTGTTCAATTCCGTGCGGCGTGAGCAGATAAGCGTATACCAGCTTATTGCCTCTGTTGCGAAAATTATCGGCTTTCAGGCAGCCCTTATCGATCAGGGCATTGAGACAGAAATTCACCTTGCCAAGACTGACGCCCAGCTGTTTCGCCAAATCTCTTTGGGAAAGGCCGGGCGTTATTTCCAGGGTTTTAAGCAAGCCGTAGCTTGTTGTATCCATAAATTGCGTTCATCATTTGAACGCACATTTAATCAGCGTCAAAGCATGCCTGTCAAGTTGCAAATCAGTTGAGCGCACCATTGATCTTGGCCAGGTCAGCTTCACCCAAGGCTCCGACCGCGGCTTTCAGGCGCAATTGACTAAGAAGGTAGTTGTATTGGGCCTGATAGAGGTCGCGACGGGTTGAATACAATTGCTGCTGCGCATTGAGCACATCCAGATTGGTACGAACGCCGACTTCCTGCCCGAGGTGACTGGCGTCGAGCACACTTTCGCTGGATACAAGAGCTTGTTGCAACGCCTTGACCTGAGCGATGCCGCTCACCACACCCAGATAGGACTGACGGGTTTGCGATGCGACGCTGCGACGTGCATTTTCCAGCTCCTGCTTTGCGCGCTCACTGTTAGCCTGTGCTTCGCGCCATTTGGAGTTAGTCGCCCCCCCTTGAAACAGCGGCAGATTGAGTTGCACACCGACACTTTTGTTGGTGCTGTCGCTGCCTAAGCCGAAACCGCCGCCGTTCGCTGAACTTTTTGAATAGTTGGCCACCAGATCGACTGTCGGCAGGTGCCCGCCCATATTGCGCGTCACCTCCTTGTCGGCCAGCTCCATCCCTGCCTGCGCAATCGAGAGCTGTGGACTATTCAGTTGCGCATCATTCACCCACTTTTCCATATCGGCAGGAAGAGGCGCTTCCAGCTTGAACTGTTTACCCAGCGAATTGAGGTTCATCGGCTGCGCATTGATTAATTGCTGCAACGCGTTGCGCTTGATTTCCAGATTGTTTTCGGCTGCAATTTGTTGCGCGCTGATCAGATCGAAACGCGCCTGAGCCTCATGCGTGTCAGTAATGGTGGCAGTCCCGACTTCAAAATTACGCTTCGCCTGAGCTAACTGCTCTGCAATCGCGCTCTTCTGCGCCTCGGCCAGCTTGACGCTATCCTGAGCGATCAGCACATCAAAGTAAGCCTGAGCTGAGCGCAGCACCAGATCCTGCTCGGCGATTCTCAACTGCGCATCGGTTTGTGCGACCTGCAACTCGGACTCGGTATACGCGAGCCAGCTTTGCTGACGGAACAGCGGCTGCACCAGCGTAATGCCGTAACCATTGCTGTTAAAACGATGATTGCCGCCCGCACCGGGAATTGCAAAGACACCCCGGTACTGGGTCGTCTGATCGTTGTAGGTCGTGTTAGCACTCAGATTCACGCTCGGCATCAGCAAAGAACGACCCTGCGGCAGTTTTTCAGCACCCGCCTGTTGCGCCGCACGCGCGGCGGCAAACACAGGATCGTTGCTCTGTGCACTATGATAAATGTCCAGAAGATCGGTTGCCTGCGCCAAGCTATTTGCACTGAGCGCTGCGATCAATACCAAACGGAATGTGATTTTTTTGTTTTTCATCAGGGTCGCGTATAGTTTATTAGAATTTGCTAATATTACCGCTTGCCGCCTGTTTGCGCCAGCTAAAAGACAAACCGTTCAGGCTGTTGCGCATTTTGCAGCGGTGCTACGGAAGTTTCCATGATATTAACCGTTTCAAAGATGTCCGGTGCAACACGCGTGATCAGCTTCGCTTCCATGACAGGCGCTTCACCGACGATAGCAAACAATCTCCCGCCCACATTCAACGCGCTCTGGAAAGCGTGCGGCAAGACAGGTGTGGAGCCTGTCAGTACGATCGCATCATAACCTTCACCCCAGCCGCGCGATGCATCACCCACTTCCAGCGTGATATTTTCCCGATGCAGCGACTGCAAATTCGCCTTAGCCATTTCACTCAATGCCGGCTCGATTTCAACCGAGACCACACTTCCTGCGAGCGCCGAGAGCAATGCAGTCAGATAACCGCTGCCGGTGCCCACTTCCAGCACGCGGTCGGCGCGACCTAAGTGCAACTCCTGCAGCGCGCGCGCTTCCAGCTTAGGCTGCCACATCGATACGCCGAACCCCAGCGGGATTTCCATATCCATAAAGGCCATTGACTTCTTGTCCTCCGGTACAAACTGCTCGCGGCGAACGTGATGAAGCAGCGCCAGTATCCGCGCTTCCAACACGTCACACGGGCGAATTTGCTGCTCAATCATATTGAAGCGTGCCTGTTCCAGATTCTGCATTTTGATCTCCATCCCTGAGTAATTAAGGTAAAACTCGCGTTGTATTAGATTTTATTCCGGCAGTATAACAACACACCCCGCAAGGCTCAACATAACTAGCGCTATACAGGGTTGCTTTTATCCTACTTTTCCAGTAACTTGCGCAATTCGCTAGGGGTCTTTGTCTGTTTTATATGACTAAGTGAGAAACACCCTTTGAACCTGTACGGATAATGCCGTCGCAGGGAAGCACGATGCTTCCCTTAATATATTCAGGAGCATCAGATGAACGCCAATATTAAATTTACCGCTGACGCCGCGCATGTCGATGCCGCCGCAATAAAACCGCTTCCCAATTCCCGCAAAATTTATGTTCAAGGCTCCCGGCCTGATCTGCTCGTGCCGATGCGCGAAATTTCACAGGCTGACACACCGGATGGCATGGGTGCGGAAATCAATGCGCCTATTTACGTCTATGACTGTTCAGGCCCTTACACCGATCCTGCTGTCAAAATCGACATCCGTTCAGGTCTGGCACCGATGCGCGAAGCGTGGATCGCTGAGCGCGATGACACCGAGGTTTTGCCTCGTCTGACATCCGATTATGGACAACAGCGACTGGACGATCCTGAGCTGACCGAGATGCGCTTTAACCTGAGCCGCGCCCCGCGCCGCGCGAAGGCCGGTAAAAACGTCACTCAGATGCACTATGCACGTGCCGGCATCATCACGCCTGAAATGGAATACATCGCGATTCGAGAAAATCAAAAAGTCGATGGCATGAACGAAATGATGTTGCGGCAACATCAGGGTGAGAACTTCGGCAACTCCATGCCTAAAAAAATCACGCCTGAATTCGTGCGTGAGGAAGTGGCCGCCGGTCGTGCTGTGATTACCGCGAACATCAACCATCCTGAAATCGAACCGATGATCATCGGCCGCAAGTTTCTGGTCAAGATCAACGCCAACATCGGTAATTCAGCATTAGGTTCGAGCATTCAGGAAGAAGTCGAAAAGATGACCTGGGCGATCCGCTGGGGCGGCGACACAGTGATGGACCTGTCGACCGGCAAACACATCCACGAAACACGCGAGTGGATCATGCGCAATTCTCCGGTACCGATCGGCACCGTGCCGATTTATCAGGCGCTGGAAAAAGTAAACGGCAAGGCTGAAGACCTGACCTGGGAAATTTTCAGAGATACCCTGATCGAACAGGCAGAACAGGGTGTGGATTACTTCACCATCCACGCAGGCGTGCTGCTGCGCTACGTGCCTATGACCGCGAATCGAATGACAGGCATCGTCTCTCGCGGCGGCTCGATCATGGCCAAGTGGTGTCTGGCACACCACAAGGAAAGTTTTTTATATACCCATTTCGAAGATATTTGCGAAATCATGAAGGCGTATGACGTCACGTTCAGCCTGGGCGACGGTTTACGTCCGGGTTCCATTTACGATGCGAATGACGAAGCGCAACTGGCCGAACTTAAAACGCTGGGCGAACTCACCCAGGTTGCCTGGAAACATGACGTGCAGGTGATGATCGAAGGCCCGGGACACGTGCCTATGCACATGATCAAGGAGAACATGGACTTGCAGGCGAAGTGGTGTCAGGACGCACCGTTCTATACCTTAGGACCGCTGACCATGGACATCGCACCGGGGTACGATCACATCACCTCTGCGATCGGGGCTGCGATGATCGGCTGGTTCGGCACCGCGATGCTCTGTTACGTGACGCCGAAGGAACATCTGGGATTGCCAAACAAGGCCGATGTCAAGGAAGGCATCATCACCTACAAGATCGCCGCTCACGCAGCTGATCTTGCAAAAGGACATCCGGGTGCACAGGTTCGCGACAATGCACTGTCCAAAGCACGCTTCGAATTCCGCTGGGATGATCAGTTCAACCTGGGACTGGATCCGGATCGCGCCCGCGAATTCCACGACGAAACCTTGCCCAAGGAATCGGCCAAAGTTGCGCATTTTTGTTCAATGTGCGGTCCGCATTTCTGTTCAATGAAAATTTCACAGGACGTACGTGAATTTGCAGCCAAGGAAGGCATTTCCGAACAGGCCGCCCTTGTAAAGGGCATGGAGGTCAAATCCATTGAGTTTGTCACCAAAGGAAGCCAGCTCTACAGCAAATCCTGATGCAACCCTTGTCGCCCAAACCGGTCACTGCAGAAAGCCCATGTATCGGGCACTGCACCACGGTGCTGGGCGATGATGTGTGTCGCAGCTGCCTGCGCACCTTTGAAGAAGTTACATTCTGGGTACAAATGAACGATGATCAGCGTTACCATGTCAATCATCGCATTTCAATGCTTGCGCTTGAGTGAACGATAACCGGACACATTGAGCCGGCGGATTAAATCATTCACTTTCATCTATTACCGGATTCCCGCCTGCGCGGGTTATGACATATGGACATTATTTTATTGCTCAAAGCTGCCATCCTCGGCATCGTCGAGGGAATGACCGAGTTTTTGCCGATTTCTTCAACCGGACACCTGATCGTTGTCGGCAGCCTGCTCGAATTCAATGACGAACGCGGAAAACTGTTCGAGATCGTTATTCAGTCAGCCGCAATTATGGCTGTGATGTGGGAATATCGCGGCAAGATAACCGATGTTGCAGCGGGTTTGCAGCGCGGCGAAGAGGCGGCTCGTCGTTTTTTGATCAACGTTGCAATTGCCTTTTTGCCGCTTGCAATCATTGGCCTGTTGTTTGGCAAGCACATTAAAGCCGCCCTGTTTAACCCGATCACCGTCGCCGTCACGTCCATCATCGGCGCCTTGTTCATCCTGTGGGCGGAAAAACGATCTCACACGGTGACCGTTGAAACGGTCGATGATCTGTCGTGGCGCGATGCGTTAAAGGTCGGCTTTGCTCAGGCGCTCGCGTTAATTCCCGGCACGTCCCGTTCAGGTGCAACCATTATCGGCGGTCTGTTTTTCGGCTTGTCGCGAAAAGCAGCAACCGAATTTACCTTCTTTCTTGCGATGCCCACGCTGATTGCCGCAACGATCTATGAGATGTACAAGGAGCGCGCGTTACTGTCCGCCGACGACCTGGGTATGTGGGCCGCGGGTTTTATTGCTTCATTTATCTCGGCATTTTTATGCGTGCGCTGGTTGCTGCGCTACATCAGCAGTCATGATTTTACCGTGTTTGCATGGTATCGCATTGCATTCGGACTGATGGTGCTGATCACTTATTACACAGGAATCATCAGCTGGTCTGCAGCCTGATCGTACCGTCTAATTTATTAAACACGACATATCAGCATGCAATCGTGTCATGTTAATGTCACAATTACGTCACATAATCAAACATACGGAGATTTCATCATGACTAGAATGGTTCAATGCGTAAAATTGGGGCGCGAAGCCGAAGGACTGGATCGACTGCCCTACCCGGGCCCGTTGGGTCAGCGAATTTTTGAAAACGTATCCAAAGAAGCCTGGCAAGGCTGGATCAAGTTTCAGACCATGCTGGTCAATGAAAACCGTCTGAATCTGGCGGATCTGGCTGCACGAAAATATCTGGCCGCCCAAATGGACAGCTACTTTTTCGGTGAGGGCACACAAATGCCGGAAGGTTTCGTACCCCCTAACAATTAAAATGTAACAACCCGCTTATGACCTTTATCCCGCAACAGTTTCTTAACCGTGAACTCGGCCAGCTTGAGTTCAACCGGCGCGTACTCGCACAAGCCGAGGACGTCGCGATTCCGTTGCTGGAGCGATTAAAGTATCTGTGCATAGGCAGCAGCAATCTGGATGAGTTTTTTGAAATCCGCGTCGCAGGCTTAATGGAACAAATCAAGGTCGGCAGCATTTCAACCGGTGCGGATGGCATGACCGCTCATCAGACGCTCAAACTGGTACGCGAACAGGCACATCAACTCATTGAGCACCAGTATCAGCTGTTTAACACCGAAATCACCCCGGCGCTGGCTGAAAACGGTATTAAGTTTCTGCGGCGCACACACTGGAGCGAAGCACAACAAGCCTGGGTGAAGGACTTTTTCTTTCGCGAAGTGATGCCGGTTTTAACACCGATCGGTCTGGATCCCGCGCATCCATTCCCGCGCGTACTGAATAAAAGTTTGAATTTTGCGGTTGAATTGCAGGGGCGTGATGCATTCGGACGCAATTCTACCCGTGCCATCGTGCAGGCCCCACGCGTATTGCCGCGTACGATTTTGATGCCGCCTGAAATCAGCGGCTGCGAATATGGATTTGTGTTCCTGTCATCCATTTTGCATGCGCATGTTGATGAGTTATTTTCCGGCATGGAAGTGCTGGGGTGCTTCCAGTTCCGCGTGACTCGCAACAGCAATCTGTTTGTTGACGAAGAAGAAGTTAAAAACCTCAGGCTAAGTTTGCAAGGAGAGTTGCCGCAGCGGCATTTCGGTGACGCCGTTCGCCTTGAAATCGCGGACAATTGCTCGCCTCAGATCGAAGCCTTATTGCTCAAAGAATTCAAACTGACCCCAGATGATCTGTATCGTGTGCACGGACCGGTGAATCTGGTCCGCCTGATGGAAATTCCCGGACAGGTTGAGCGCAGTGATCTCAAGTTCCCAGAGTTTGTCCCTGGCGTACCCGGCGTGTTACAGAAAAAAGGCGCGGACATGTTCAAAGTGATCCGCAAGAGTGATATTTTACTGCATCATCCCTACCAGTCCTTCAAGCCCGTCATCAATTTCATTCAGCAGGCGGCCAGCGATCCCGATGTGGTTGCCATCAAGCAAACGGTATACCGCACCGGCGCTGACTCAGCCCTGATGGAAGCACTGATTGCCGCAGCCAAGCGAGGCAAGGAAGTAACGGTCGTAGTGGAGTTACTTGCCCGATTCGACGAAGAAGCCAATATCAACTGGGCGAATAAACTCGAAGAAGTCGGCGCACACGTGGTGTATGGCGTGGTCGGTCACAAAACACATGCCAAGATGCTGATGGTTGTGCGACGCGAAGACGGAAAATTGAAAAGATACGTGCACTTAGGCACAGGAAACTACCATCCCCGCACAGCACGGCTTTATACCGACTTCGGGCTGTTTACCAGCAACGAAGAGATCTGCGCCGATGCAAATGAAGTATTCAGCCAGCTCACCAGCTTAGGCCGGGTACGAGAACTCAATCATTTGTGGCAATCACCGTTTTCGCTGCATACGGAAGTCGTGCGCTCAATCAAAAATGAAACGCAACTCGCCCGTGCAGGGAAGCGTGCCCATATCATCGCCAAGATGAATGCCCTGCTGGAACCGGATACCATAGAAGCCCTTTATGAAGCGTCGCAGGCGGGGGTCAAAATCGATCTGATCATACGCGGAGTCTGCGCACTGCGTCCGGGCGTACCGGGGCTATCCGACAATATTAAGGTGCGTTCCATCATCGGCCGTTTTCTGGAACACACGCGCATCTTCTATTTCCGCAATGATTTGAAGCACGATGTCTATCTGGCTTCAGCTGACTGGATGGATCGCAATTTTTTCAGGCGTATTGAGGTATGTTTCCCTGTTCTCGATAAAAAACTCAAGAAGCGAGTGATCGATGAAGGATTGAAAGCGTACCTGCAGGACAACTCTCAGGCATGGGAGATGAACGGACTTGGTCAATATCGCCACAAGCAGCCGCGACTGGCAGTTGTAAAATGTGCTCAGCGCGAATTACTCGGGCAACTTGCCACCACGCTGCCACCCGTCTGATTGAGCCCGCCACCGGGCGTAGCTCAGCGAAGGCGAATTACTGACAGTTAGTGCTTGTTCGGGCGTCCGGTCTTAATTTTATCCAGACTGCTCAGTGCGACTTTCAATTGCTCTTCACTCATTGCGCACAATGCAATCACACCGGCACGCAGCACTTCACTTTTCTTGACCTGTAATCCAGCCTTTAAGCCAACTTCCTTGATATCGGCAATTTTCTGATACTCATTCTGCGGCATCGTAAAGCTGTCGCGCACAACCTTAGGTTTTGGCTTTTTAGCCGCTTTTGTTTCCTTAACAACTTTAACCGCTTTCACTTCTTTAGCTTCAACAGGTGCTGCCGTTTTAACTTCAGCTTTTTTGGTCACTATTTCGGGTTTGATATCAACCGGCGGCTTTGCGGCAGGTTTGCTGATTTTAGCGCTGAGCGGTTTGGCCGCGACTGGCGCGGTCTTGGCTTCAGCAGCCGTGGCTTTTTTAGTATTCATTTTACATTCCTTGGATTAATATACTATACATACAGTATATACCCTATATTTTGCTATTGTAAATTGTAATAATCGGAGGTCAGATGGATATCATATTATGGCGTCATGCTGATGCGGAAGACGGCTCGAATGATCTGTTGCGTCAATTGACTGAAAAGGGACGCAAGCAGGCGCAGACGATGGCATCGTTTCTGCGACAGCATTTGCCTGCCAATACCCGTATTCTGGTAAGTCCAGCCGTTCGCACGCAGCAAACGGCAGCTGCGCTTACAACTGACTTTACAACCGTGCCCTCTATTGCACCGGGCGCCTCCGTACATGCCGTATTGCAGGCAGCCCGCTGGCCGAATGCAGGGGGCGCTGTCCTGATTATCGGCCACCAACCCACCTTGGGTTCTGTTGCCGCTCAGTTGCTGGGCAGCGGTCATGAATCATTGCGCATCAAAAAAAGCGGTCTGTGGTGGCTAAGCCGGCGTGAAGGCTCTGCTGAAACCACCTTACGACTAGTCATTACGCCCGATTTACTGTGAGCGGAATATTGTTGGTGCGATTGTTAATCGTTTAGATCAGGGAGCATCTGATGTTTGAATCCGCTGAACTCGGTCACCAGATAGACAAAAAAACGTACGAGATGGAAGTTGCGTCGCTGCGCGAGGCCTTGCTAATCGCCCAGATGGACCTGGCGGCACAAGCCAAATTCCCTGTCATCATACTGGTGGGCGGAGTTGATGGGGCTGGACGAGGTGAGACTGTCAATTTACTCAACGAATGGATGGATCCTCGCTTTTTACAGACGCATGGCATGGGCGATCCGTCTGACGAAGAACTTGATCGGCCGATGATGTGGCGATTCTGGCGCGAGTTGCCACCCAAAGGGAGGATGGGTATTTTCCTGGGCTCCTGGTATACCTGGGCAATTATCAACCGGGTGCAGGGCCGCAGCAAGACTGCAGATCTTGATCAGAGCCTGGAAAGGGCCAAGCGACTGGAAAAAATGCTGACGGATGAAGGCGCGCTGATCCTCAAGTTCTGGATGCACCTGTCACGCGACAAACAGAAAATACGCCTTAAAACGCTTGAAAAAGATCCTAAAACCCGCTGGCGCGTGACCAAACGCGATTGGGATCATTTTAAACAATACAAAAAATTTCGTGTTGTCGGAGAGAGCGTCATTCGCCACACCAGTACGGCGAATGCACCCTGGACGATCGTTGAGGGGTACGATTCAAATTACCGAAGTCTGACGGTGGGAAAGATCATTCTTGAAGCCATGCGCAGACGGCTGGACGAGGCCAATACCGGACTGTCTGAAGTTGCCGCACCGCCGCCGATTCCATCTATCGATAAACTGAATATTTTAAAAACGCTGGATCTGAGCCAGGAACTGGATAAAAAATCCTATCTGGAAGAACTGGAAAAATACCAGGGAAAACTCGCTCTGTTAACGCGCAGCCCGATATTCAAAAACACCACCGTCATCGCGATGTTTGAAGGAAACGACGCTGCGGGTAAAGGCGGGGCGATCCGCCGTATCACCGGCGCACTTGATGCGCGGTATTACAACGTCATACCGATCGCAGCTCCGACCGATGAAGAACGGGCGCAGCCCTATCTGTGGCGTTTCTGGCGGCACATACCGAGACGCGGTCGTGTAACCATATTTGACCGGTCATGGTATGGGCGGGTGCTGGTCGAACGTGTTGAAAAATTCTGCTCTGAAGCGAACTGGATGCGCGCCTACAGTGAGATCAATGATTTCGAAGCGCAGCTGGTGCGCCACAACATCATCGTGGTTAAATTCTGGCTGTCGATCAGCAAGGATGAGCAGCTCAAACGTTTTAAAGCACGGGAAGAAATTGCGTTCAAGCACTTCAAAATCACTGCCGATGACTGGCGAAATCGCGAGAAATGGGATCAGTATGAGCAGGCCGTATGCGATATGGTAGACCGAACCAGCACGGAGATTGCCCCCTGGACACTGGTGGAAGCCAATGACAAGAATTTTGCGCGCATCAAGATACTCAAGACGCTATGCGAGCAGATTGAAAATACGCTGAAGCGAAAAGATATCGTGATTAAAAAAATATAACAGAGCAGCCGCCACGCTCTACAAGGCGGCCGGTCGGACATCAGGGTTTTTCTGCTGCTGACGTATCCAGTTCAACGCGCGTTCCGCCCTTTTTTTGCACGATCCGCACCCGGTCACCGATCCTGAAGGCATCGGGTTTTCCAGGCTGCATCACGTACGTGCTTTGCTCGGCATTATCGACCTTCACCCATATTTCCAGCCCCTGCCGGCTATTGATGCCAGCCTGATTGCCAAGCGTGCCGCCCAATACCGATCCGAAGACGGAGCCGACCACAGCCCCTCGCCCGGCACCGGTATTCGCGCCACCCACTTGCCCGAAGATCCCGCCTGCCATGGAGCCTGCATTGGAGCTGGCATCCATTTCGATGGGTGCAACGCTCTCAACGACACCCAGCTTGATGATTTCCTTATGTGCATTGGATGAGCCTGGGTTGCGCTGACCACTCGCACAGCCGGCCAGCAACAGCACCATGATAAAAAGCAGCCCGCGCATGATTTACAGCGTAATGCTATAACCGAAGTGCTGTTCGAATTGCGCTTCAATTTCATTGCGGGTCAATACATGGTTCTGGCCGCCACGACTGGCGATCTTGATTGAGCCCATCAGTGATGCCAGGCGCCCTGTCGCTTCCCACTCCCATCCGCGCTGAATACCGTACATCAATCCTGCACGGTACGCATCACCGCAGCCGGTCGGATCGACGATCGCGGCCGGCTTGGGTGTCGGAATGGCAATCTCACGGCCTTCGGTGTAGATCATCGAACCATCCCCGCCTAACGTGACGATCAGTGCAGTCACCGATGCAGCAATCTCCTGGAGCGACTTGCCGGTCTTGTCTTGCAGCATTTTGGCTTCGTAATCATTCACGGTCACATAGGTAGCCTGATCGATAAAGCGCAGCAAATCGGGGCCTGAAAACATCGGCATGCCCTGACCCGGATCAAACACAAAAGGCACACCCGCTTCTACAAACTGTTCCGCGTGTTCGATCATGCCGGTGCGACCGTCTGGCGAGACGATACCGAGCGTGACGCCGGCAGCTTCTGCCACCCTGTTTTGCTCAGAAAAACCCATTGCACCCGGATGAAAGGCGGTGATCTGATTGTCGTCAAGATCCGTGGTAATAAATGCTTGTCCGGTGAAGCTGTCAGGCACGTGACGGATATGCTTCTGTGAGATGGATAGTTTTTCCAGACGTTTGGCGTACGGGGCGAAGTCGTCGCCCACCGTTGCCATGATCAGCGGATTACCACCTAGCAGGTTGAGGTTGTATGCGATATTGCCGGCGCAACCACCGTATTCGCGACGCATTTCCGGCACCAGAAACGCGACGTTCAGGATGTGAATCTGCTCAGGCAGAATGTGTTTTTTGAACTGGTCTTTGAACACCATGATGGTGTCATAAGCCATAGAACCGCAAATGAGTGTATTCATAATTTTTCCAGTCTATTAATCGTTAGTTTCCTGAGGGATTGCTTCCTGCAAAACAGCAAGTGCGGCTGCGTAATCCGGTTCGTGCGTGATGTCGCTGACCAGTTCAGCGTGCAGTATGCGATCCTTTTCATCGAGCACCAGCACGGCACGTGCGGTGAGTCCGGCTAAAACGGTGTCGGCGATCTTCACGCCGTAATTGCGCATAAAGTCGCGGCCGCGCATCAATGACAGCACGGTGACATGCTCAAGGCCTTCCGCCACGCAGAAACGGCTCATTGCAAAGGGCAGGTCAGCGGAAATAACCAGCACGGTGGTATTGTCCAGCGTGCTGGCGGCTTCATTGAATTTTCGGGCCGAGGTAGCACAAACTGCGGTATCCAGACTGGGCACGATGTTGAGCACCTTGCGACGACCTTCGAAGTTTTTCAGTGTTACATCGTTGAGATCTTTATCGACCAGTGTAAAAGCGGGTGCGATCTGTCCGACAGCCGGAAACGTGCCGTACAAGGTGACAGGTGCACCATCCAGTGAGACCGCAACTTTGTTGGCTACATCTTTTTTCTTGGTCATTTTCGTGCCTTTACTTTGTGTGATAAGCGACGATATCCCCACACCGCCGGATAGTCGAGGCTTATCGTGTCATCAATGCTGCTTTAAATATAAGACTCGATCGGGGGGCAGGCACAAACCAGATTCTTGTCGCCATACACATTATCAATTTTCGCCACACCGGGCCAGAATTTGTTTTCGCGCACCCAGGGCAGCGGGTAGGCGGCCTGTTCGCGAGTGTACGGGCGATCCCAGTCGCTCGATACGACGGCCTTTGCCGTATGCGGCGCATTCTTGATCACATTGTTCTTGCGGTCTGCACGGCCTGCGATGATCTCATCGATCTCGCCGCGAATGGCAATCATCGCTTCGCAGAAACGATCCAGTTCCGCCATCGATTCGCTTTCGGTCGGTTCAACCATCAGCGTGTCGACAACGGGGAAAGAGGTCGTCGGCGCATGAAAGCCATAATCCATCAGGCGTTTTGCAATATCGGCCACTTCAATACCCGCCTCGCGTTTGAAATCAATGCATTGCAATATCATTTCGTGCGCACAACGACCGTTTGCGCCTGCATACAAGGTTGAATAATGACCCGCAAGCGACTCCTTGATGTAGTTCGCGTTCAAAATTGCCATGCGCGTGGCCTGAGTCAGACCCGCGCCGCCCATCATCTTGATGTAGCCATAGGAAATCATCAGAATCAGCGCGCTGCCGTAGGGTGCTGCGGATACCGCATGTATCCCCTGCTCGCCGCCCGTTTTAATGACCGGATGTGAAGGCAGGAAGGGCGTCAAATGCGCCGCAACGCCGATCGGGCCGACACCGGGTCCGCCGCCGCCATGCGGGATGGCGAAGGTCTTGTGCAGATTCAGATGGCAGACGTCCGCGCCGATATTGCCGGGACTGGTCAGCCCTACCTGCGCATTCATGTTCGCACCGTCCATGTAAACCTGTCCGCCGTTCGCATGGATGATGGATGTGATGTCGATGATGGACTCTTCATACACACCGTGCGTGCTCGGGTAGGTCACCATCAGACACGACAGGTCATCCTTGTGCAACTCGGCCTTTTCACGCAGATCGTCCACGTCGATATTGCCTTTTTGATCGCATTTGACGACCACGATATCCATGCCGCACATCGCCGCGCTGGCAGGATTCGTGCCGTGTGCGGATGACGGGATCAGTGCGACATTGCGCTGACCTTCGCCGCGCGAACGGTGATATGCCTGTATCACCAGCAAGCCTGCGTATTCGCCGGATGCGCCGCTGTTGGGCTGGAAACTCATTTGCGCGAAACCTGTGATTTCGGATAATGCCGCGTCCAGACTTGCGATCAGTTCCTGATACCCGGTGGCCTGTTCTACCGGCACGAACGGGTGCAAGTTGGCGAATTCAGGCCAGGTCAGCGCCAGCAGCTCGGATGCCGCATTCAGCTTCATCGTGCAGGAGCCCAGCGCAATCATCGAATGCGTCAGCGACAGATCGCGGTTTTCCAGTCGCTTGATGTAACGCATCATCAAGGTTTCCGAATGGTAGGAATTGAACACAGGATGCGTCAGTATGGCTGACTTCCGTACGCTCAGATGCATAGCCTGCGCGGCAACCTGCGCCTCACTCAGCCTCGTTGCCGGTTTGCCGGCCGCCTGTGCGAATACGGCAATGATAACATTCAAGTCAGCGATTGAGGTCGTCTGATCCAGCGCGATTCCGATGCCCTCGCTGCTGTAACGGAAGTTGATTTCCGCAGTTTCAGCCAGCGCATGAATCTTGACGTTATCTGTATGGGTGAGTTTAAGCGTATCGAAAAAACTGTCATGAGCAATACTGTAACCCAGCTTTTTTAATTCACCGGCCAAGGCCACCGCAGACAGATGAATCTGGCGTGCAATTCCTCTGAGACCGGACGCGCCGTGATACACCGCATACATGCTGGCCATAATGGCCAGCAACGCTTGCGCAGTACAGATGTTGGAGGTCGCCTTTTCGCGACGGATATGCTGCTCGCGGGTTTGCAACGCCATGCGTAATGCAGCGCCGCCGTCGGCGTCACGCGACACACCGATAATGCGGCCCGGCATCGAACGTTTATAGGCATCGCGGCAGGCAAAAAAGGCCGCATGTGGGCCACCATAGCCCATCGGCACACCAAAGCGCTGCGTTGAACCCAGGACGATATCGGCGCCCCACTCTCCGGGCGGGGTAAGCAAGACCAGACTCATGATGTCTGCGGCTACCGCAACCGTCATGCCTTGCTGTTTTGCACGGCCAACAAAATCGCTATAGTCATGTACGACGCCATTGGCGGCAGGATATTGCAAGAGCGCGCCGTACAGCGTGTCGTTCAGCGTGACCGTCTTGAAATCACCGATGACCAGCTCAATGCCAAGCGGTTTGGCGCGCGTCTTCAGCAACTCTATGGTTTGCGGGAAACACTCATGAGATACAAAGAAACTGTTTTTGTCAGCGGCATCGCGTGGACGCAGACTGTGCAGCATGGTCATCGCTTCGGCGGCAGCGGTTGCCTCATCCAGCAAGGAAGCGTTGGCGATTTCCATACCGGTCAGATCCGCCACCATCGTCTGAAAATTCAACAGCGCTTCCAGACGGCCCTGAGCGATTTCCGCCTGATAAGGCGTGTAGGCGGTATACCAGCCCGGATTTTCCAGCACGTTGCGCTGTATCACCGCAGGCAGCACCGTGTCGTAATATCCCAGACCAATGTAGGATTTATATAGCTTGTTTTTCGCGGCAATACCCCGAAGATGCTGCAGATAGGCGTATTCAGACATGCCATCAGGCAGGTTCAGCGGCGCCTTTAAACGAATCGCGGCAGGTATCGTCTGGTCAATCAGCGCATCCAGTGTAGGCGCGTCGATTTTGTTCAGCATCTGCTGAACATCTGAGTCAGAAGGGCCGTTGTGGCGGTTTACAAATTGGTCTGTATTCATAGGAATGGAATATGAAGAATGGAGATGGCGGATTAAAAAGTCAGAATCGAGGACAGCGTGGAAGAGGACGGTGAATTAACGAGCCGTTTTTTCTCGCTCGTTAATCCGCTATCCTCAATCCTGCCTTTAGTGCGCGTCGCTATCGACAACGGCCTGATACGCTGCGGCATCGAGCAAGGCATCCACATCGGCGGCATTATCAGGCTTCATCTTGAACATCCACGAACCGTAAGGGTCGCTGTTGATATTTTCCGGACTGCTGTCCAGATCGCTGTTGATGGCGGTAACCGTACCCGAAACGGGTGCATAAACGTCTGCGGCCGCTTTCACTGATTCGACCACTGCGCACTCTTCACGTGCTTTCAGATGACGGTCGACAGAGGGTGCTTCGACGAACACCATATCACCCAGCAACTCCTGCGCATGCTGTGTGATGCCGATACTGACCGTGCCGTCAGCTTCTGTTTTAACCCATTCGTGGGAGGCGGTGTACTTCAGGTTGGACGGGTTGCTCATTCAAAACTCCTTTGGTCGTTAGTCAGGTTGTCGCTACGCGTTATTGTTGATGCTTACTGATCGCCGGTTAATTTTAAGCAGCGACTAAACAACTTTTCCCATTTCGTGCGAAAGGGTACTTTACCACTTGCGCGTTCAGCATTTTATCGCGAATTGCGACCTGCACCGTGTCGCCAATCGCAACATTGACAGGGATGCGCGCCAGCGCAATGGATTTTTCCAGCGTAGGCGAGAAGCTGCCGCTGGTGATCTCACCGATACCGTGTGGTGTATGGACTTTCTGATGACCGCGCAATACGCCGCGATCGAGCAGCAACAAGCCAGCCAGCTTCATCGTGGGCGGGTTCGCCAGCAACGCAGCTTTGCCGATGAAATCGCGCTCGCTTTTTAAATCGACCGTCCATGCCAGGCCTGATTCCAATGGACCCACCGTTTCGTCCATGTCCTGTCCGTACAGATTCATGCCCGCTTCCAGACGCAGCGTATCGCGCGCACCCAGACCGATGGGTTTAACACCCGCTTTGTTCAGGTCGTACCAGAATGATTCTACGTGTTCTTTGGGCAGCATCACTTCAAAGCCGTCTTCGCCGGTATAGCCGGTGCGTGCGATGAAATACTCACCGCAGTCGGCTGCCTGAAAATTCTGCAAGCCTTCCGTTGCACGCTTTGTTTGCGGTAACACCTGCCACACTTTTTCGCGCGCAGTCGGGCCTTGCACCGCGACCATCGCCAGATCATCGCGTGAGGTGATGACAAGATCAGGTGCGTGAACAGTCGATTGCGCCTTCATCCAGGCGATGTCCTTGTCCGCTGTGCCCGCGTTGACCACGATGCGAAACCAGTCTTCGGTCATGAAGTAGATGATCAGGTCATCGATCACACCACCATCAGGACGCAGCATTGCGGAGTACAGCGCTTTACCGGGCAAGGTGATTTTATCTGCATTGTTCGCCAGCAGATAGCGCAGGAAATCGCGCACGCCCGCACCTTTGACATCCACCACGCGCATGTGACATACATCGAACATGCCGCAGTCATTGCGCACCTGATGATGTTCGTCGATCTGGGAACCGTAGTTAACCGGCATATCCCAGCCGCCGAAATCGACCATTTTTGCGCCCATTGCGCGGTGTGCTGCATTTAAAGGTGTAGTTTTAAGCGTTGTCATTTAGATTTTCCAAAATAAAAAAGGCGCAGCACGACGATCGTGCTACGCCCCATCTGTCCTTGGTACCTGAGAGATTACAAATATTGTCATCGTGAACCAGAAGCAGACACCCTGTTCAGGCACTCCCACTTCCGTTCGATCAATGACGCCTTTCGTGTGCCCCTTCGGTGGCAGGTTTTGCCTGCGCTCTCCAGATTTGCCTGTGCCAATAGTTCTTTGTGCCTGAGCGGTTACGGGTGTTACGCCTTCGGCGGTGGTTGCAACACCACGCTCTCCTATTGGTCTCATCAGCAGCGCGGATTATGCTGGAAAGACTAAAAACTGACAATGGCTATTTGCACTCAAAACACCCCGCACTACCCGTCTTCAGCACCGAGCCTGCGTTAAATTTTAAAATCTATTGTGCAAGACGCTTTCTGAACAGTACCAGCGAGACATAATATCCAACCAGTGCATAAGCGGCCAGCACCGACATGTCAGCAACAATACCGGCCGGCACCGTGCCATTGAGCAAGGGGCGTGCCAGATTCACGGCATGCGTCAAAGGCAGAATGGAAGACACCACTTGCAGCATCGCCGGCAACTGATCGACGGGAAAGAACACCCCGCAGAGCAGCGTCATCGGTGTCACAACCAGTGTGAAGTAGTACATGAAAAATTCATAGCCCGGCGCCAGCGCCGTCACGATCAGCCCCATAGCCGCAAAACACAGTCCAACCAGCAGCGACAGCGGGATAATCCACAACGACATCATTGAGTGCGACAAGCCCAATATCCAGATCACCAGCAACACCGCAATTCCCGACAACAGGCTTTTGCTCGCCGCCCAGAAAATTTCCGACAACACGATGTCATCGAGCGTGATCGGCGTGTTCAGGATCGCCTCCCAGGTACGCTGCTCATGCATGCGCGCGAAGCCCGAATACAGCGCCTCGAAGGAAGCGCTGTTCATCGTGCTGTAGCACACCGTCCCTGCTGACAGAAATGCAATATAAGACATGCCGCCCACATCAGGCAGCATGCCGCCCAGACCGTAACCTAAACCCAGCATATAAATCACAGGATCGGCAAGATGCCCCAGAATGGACGGGCCTGCCATTTTTTTCCAGACCATGTAATTGCGCCGCCAGATGGGAATAAAGCGCAAACTGAAATCGGGTCGTGCGAAGATTTTCATTCGCGCATCTCCCGTCCGGTCAATTTTAAAAAGACATCTTCCAGATTAGCGGGTCGATGCAAGTAGCGCAATTGCTCATGCTGCTGCAAGGCCTGCAACAGCGGCTGTGCATCTTTCACATAACAAAACACCGATTCACCGCTCACTTCAAACCGCTCGGTATGATGAACTGCATAATCTTGCGCCCAGGCTGCCGCCTGTTCACCGAACACTTCCACCACTTCAGGCTCAATGTTGTCTGCGATCAGTTCGCGAGGGGTGCCCTGACTGATAATGCGCCCGTTGTCCATCACGGCAAGCCGGTGGCACAACCGCTCCGCCTCATCCATAAAATGCGTGGTCAACACCAGCGTTTTGCCGCGTGCCGTCAACTCGCGCAGACGTTGCCAGATCATATGGCGTGCCTGAGGATCAAGCCCTGTGGTGGGTTCATCGAGGAAAATCACATCCGGATCATTCACCAGGGCGCGCGCCAGCGTCAACCGCCGCTTCATCCCGCCCGAGAGCGTCGGCACTTTGACATCCCTTTTGTGAGTAAGATTGGCGAACTCCAGCAGTTCCGGCAAGCGCGCCTCAATAGCGGCATCACTCATACCGAAATACCGGCCATACACCATCAAATTTTCTGCAACCGTGAAATCCGGATCAAGATTATCCATCTGCGGCACCACACCGACCCGAATACGGGCGGCTCTGGCGTCTGTCGGTATCGCATGGTTGAGCAACTGGATATGCCCGCTGTCAGGCGCTATCAGTCCAAGCAGCAGGCGTAGCGTTGTAGTTTTCCCCGCGCCATTGGGCCCTAACAGGCCAAAACACTCCCCGCGCACAATCTCCAGACTAATGCCATCGACTACGCGCTGCCCGGCATACTGCTTGACTAAGCCCGTGGCCACAATAACAGGGCTCATAAAGGACATCCGTTAAATTCACGCAGAACGATCTGCTTGAGCTGATTCAGGCGTCCGTGAAAAAAATGGCCCGCTTCCGGAAACACCACGATGGGCAAATGATGCGGACGCGCCCAGTCCATCGCATCGGATAAAGGGATCACCTCGTCAAGCTCACCGTGTATCACCAGCGCATTGTGTGCTACCGCAGGCATCGCATAACGACCGACCGCTGGTGCCACCAGCACCAGTTTATGCGGGTGGGGATGGACATGGGTCGCTGCACGCGCTGCGACATAACCGCCGAATGAAAAGCCTGCCATAATCAGCGGCAGATGTCCGAATGCATCTTTCGCGTGCTGCACCACCGCGAGTACATCTTCCATCTCGCCACTGCCGTTATCGAATTCACCCGCGCTCTCTCCGACACCGCGATAATTGAAGCGCAACGTGGCAAAGCCAAGCTCTGCGAAGGTTTTAGCCAGCGTTGTGACAACTTTATTGTCCATCGTGCCGCCCATCGTGGGCAGGGGATGCGCCACCACAGCAATGGCGCGTATTTCGCCATCGGGCAGATGCACCATGCCTTCGAGCGGGCCTGCCGGGCCTGCCAGGATAATCTTGCTCTGCCCAGCCATTTATATCTTCAACCGCTCGACGATGCGGCCGTTTTTTAAATGCTCTTCAATGATCTCATCAAGATCGCTCTCATCAACAAAGGTATACCAGACGCCTTCGGGATAAATCACCAGTACCGGTCCATCGTCACACCGGTCCAGGCACCCTGCAGAATTGATGCGTATGCTGTTTCCCCGACTGGAAATACCGAGTTCCTTGACGCGAGCTTTGACATAATCGCGCGCATGTTGCGCGCCGTGATTGCCACAGCAATCGCAGCCATCCTCGCGCTGGTTGGTACAGAAAAAAACATGCTTATCAAAATAACTCATCAGCCGACTCCCAAATTCACAAAATCCATCACTCAACGACCGAGTGCAGCGGGCAATTACAGCCTCACCCCGCAAATATTATACGTCCCGTATCCGCAACAAATGAAACAACAGCAACACCGGAAAAATAAGCGTGATGGTCTGCGCCAGCCCGTTGTAATTGAGCAGGTGCCCGTAATGCCAGTGATACACGGACATGGCTGCAGCGGGTGTATTGCCATCCACCACGAAATTGACGGCGATAAAGTAACTTAACGCGACAACAGCGCCAAATCCGAGTATCACGACCCTGGGCTGCAAAAACACGGCAAGCAGCAAGAGCAGCCCCAGCAAGATGCCGAGCATCGCCTCGCCGTTAAGCCATAACAGTAAAGCCCATGACTTTAGCAGCAAAGCGGCCGCGATGAACTTTACCAGCGCCACAACGCTCAATACAACCAGCAAAGATGAAACAATGCGGCGCGGCACCCGCAACAAAGTCAGCAGCAGCACGCCTACCATTAACAGATTCAGCATTACTACGGCGCACTCCCACCAGCCGAAGGGTTCCGGCAACGGCTGGACAAAAGGTTGGCGAGCCGCCTCGGTGATAAACACATGCCCCAGCATCGGCAAAGATGGATTGATTTGCCCGAAGACCCAAAGCCAAAGCAGTGCCAGCCCAAAGTCCATCTCTTTACCGTGATGAAACAGATTGCTGCGCCAGCGCGTTAATTCCCGGCGCAACCAGGTCCATGATGCGAAGCTGACCGCCAGCACAGCACCGATCAACGTGCCTGCGCTGTTCGTCAGCAGATCCAGATTGGAACTGGTCCGGGAGGGCAGATACATTTGCAGGTATTCCATACCCGCTGACAACACCAGCCCCGTCAGGAATACAACGACCACACTGACAATGACACTCAAGCGCGACCTTGCCGCCAATCCGACTAAGAGTCCGAAGGGAATATAAGCCAGTAAATTGACAACCGCATCAAACGGAGTAAATGTCGCCAGCAAAGGCACATGCAACACATCGATAAAATTAAGCCCCTGCTCACGCCAGCCTGAAAATGGCGACAGACTGACGTATGCAATAAACAGCGCATAACCGATGGCCAGCAGCGTGCGTAGCCTTGCATGGGACTCATAGATCACTAGTTCGCTCATCTGTGGATTCAGCTGTATTGCCCTGTGCAAGTTTAACCTATTCGGCGCTAAGATTTTACCTGCGAACTATTTTGTTGCAGACATGCGGCCCGAAAATGATGCTGTGCTCCAATACAATCCGGTGACAAATTCGGTTGTTGCTCATTGATGGAGCAAAGCTGTCAGGTTGAGCACCCATCCGGAAAATAAGCGGCTTGAAATCAAAGATAATCAATGGTCAATGGCGCGTGATCGGAAAAGCGCTGCTCCTTATAAATGGCCGCTGCATGGGCTTTGCTGGCCACACCAGGTGTTGCGATTTGATAATCGATACGCCAGCCGACATCTTTCGCCCAGGCCTGGCCGCGATTCGACCACCAGGTGTACGCTTCCAGTTCCGGATGCACGCGGCGATACACGTCGACAAAACCGACCTCATCAAACAATTGCGTGAGCCACGCACGCTCTTCAGGCAGAAATCCGGAGTTTTTTCTGTTGCCGCGCCAGTTTTTAAGATCGATTTCCTTATGTGCAATGTTCCAGTCACCGCAAACGATCACTTCACGTCCGCTGGCGCGCAATTCCTGCAGGTGCGGTAAAAAAGCAGCCATAAAGTCAAACTTCACTTGCTGCCGCTCTTCTCCGCTGGATCCGGACGGCAAATACAGTGACACCACACTGTAATCGGCGAAATCCGCACAGATATAACGTCCCTCCACGTCGAATGCCTTGATACCTAATCCGACTATCACTTGCTGCGGTTTTTCACGACAATAAATGCCTACCCCGCTGTAGCCTTTTTTTTCAGCATAGTGAAAATATCCGTGATAACCAAGAGGCGCCAGCATTTGTTCAGTCAGATCGGCAGCTTGTGCTTTTAACTCCTGCAAACAAATCACATCGGCATTTTGCAGAGCCAGCCACTCATAAAAACCCTTGCTGCAGGCGGAGCGAATGCCATTTAAATTGACAGATATAATGCGCATTAAAATTTCCAATCATAAAGTGTGCGCGATTATAATGTTTCTCTCTGTCATATCTGTACATCTGCCATGTTAAATTTCAGACAAGATTTCATTCGCTTTGCCGTTCAGAAACAAGTGTTGCGTTTCGGCCAGTTTCAAACCAAAGCAGGTCGCTTATCTCCGTATTTTTTCAATGCGGGCCTGTTCAATGACGGCGACTCGATGCGCCATTTGTCGCAGTTTTATGCACAGGCCATACTCGCATCTGAAATCCCTTTTGACATGCTGTTTGGTCCTGCCTACAAAGGCATCCCGCTGGCCGCCGGCACGGCAATTGCATTGTCTGAACAAGGCCGGAACGTTCCCTACTGCTACAATCGCAAAGAAGCCAAGGATCACGGCGAAGGCGGCACGACAGTGGGTGCACGTTTACAAGGCCGTGTCCTGATTATCGACGATGTCATTTCTGCAGGCACTTCGGTGCGTGAATCCATCGAACTGATTCGCGCGGCAGGCGCCGAGCCCTGTGCCGTTGTCATCGCGCTTGACCGCATGGAGCGCGGACTGGGTGCATTGTCCGCTGTACAGGAAGTCAGGGACAGTTATGACATACCGGTCATCGCGATTGCCACGCTGAATGATCTGCTGGGATTTTTAAAGGACGAGCCGGAAATGCTCGAAAATCTGAATGCAGTTCGCGCTTATCGCGATCTTTTTGGAGTCGAAAATGAATAGGCTGATCATCGCAATCCTCATCACACTGTCCTTTAGCTCGCAGGTCGCAGCTAAAACGTACAAGTGGGTTGATAACAAGGGCGTCACCCACATGGGCGACACCATTCCGGCCGAGTACGCAAACAAGGATCGTTCGGTATTAAACAGATCAGGACGGACGGTGGATACTCAAGACGTCCTGACACCCGAAGAACGCCGCGCCAGGGACGCTGAAGATGCCAGAATCAAGGCTGAACAGGATATTGCTCGCAACCGAAAAATACATGACAGCTCACTGCTTAACACCTACAGCAATGTCAAGGAAATCGACCAGGCGCGTGCGCGCAACGTACAGCAGATAGACGCGCGCGCGCAGGTGACAAGCAAGCAGCTTGATGAGGCCAGTAAAAGTCTCGCTAACCTGAAAGCAAAGGCAGCTGAGTTTTCCAAAGCAGGAAAACCGCTCCCCGCCTTTTTGCAGGATGATCTGGATGCGGCACAGGCCAGTGTGGCTAAATTAAGCAAAGATATGACCGGCATCAATGCTGAAAAGTCGGCGCTGGAGTCTCGTTATGAAGCAGACAAAATTCGTTACCAGGAATTGACCGGCAAATAGTCAGAGCGGCTGGAAGCTGCCTGTGGCGGGGTGATAACCCAGCAACTGCCCCAGTTGAATATCGAAATACCAGCCGTGGATCGTGAGCGTTTTTTCCGCTACGCGCTGTGCTATCCACGGGAAGGTCAGCAGGTTTTGCAGCGAGACCAGAATTGCGCGCTGCTCACATGCCTGGCGCCGGACATCGATGCTGGCATCTGCATAATCCCGCTCCACACTCACGCGTGCGGAATCAACCAGCTTCATCCAGTCATCGATAAAAGAATCTGAATTTGATTTTCCGCCGGTTTGCAACAGAGTCTGGATACCGCCGCAGTGCTGATGCCCGAGTACCACGATGTGCTCCACACCCAGATTGCACACGCCATACTCAAGTGCGGCAGTCGTACCGTGATGCCCCAGGCGCGCTTCATTTGGCGGAACGATGTTCGCCACATTTCGCACAACAAACAACTCACCCGGCGCACAATTGAAAATAAGCGCAGGATCGACCCTTGAATCGCAACATCCTACAATCAGAAACTTCGGCTTCTGACCTTCAGAAAACAGACGTAAATACTCAATGTCATCACTTGGAAAATGATTGTCCCGAAAGCGCAGAAACCCTTCTATCAGCGGTTGAGGCCAGCTCATGCAGCCATCAAGCGCGTCAATGCTTCACGATATTTGTCCGCGGTTTTTTGCAGCACATCCTCAGGAATACGGGGAGCTGCAGACTGTTTATCCCAACCGGAGGACTCCAGCCAGTCGCGGACGAATTGCTTGTCAAAACTGGGGGGATTGCTACCCACCTGATAAGACTCGGCAGGCCAGAAGCGGGATGAATCCGGGGTCAGCGCTTCATCGATCAGATACAGCGTCCCTTCGTCATCCACACCGAACTCAAACTTGGTGTCGGCAATAATGATGCCACGGCTTGCCGCATAATCAGCCGCCGCCACGTATAAAGCGACCGTTGCATCGCGAACCTGTGCAGCACGCGCCTCACCCAACAGTGCCACGGCCTGCGCATAAGAGATGTTTTCATCGTGGTCACCGACCGCCGCCTTGGTAGACGGCGTAAACAGCGGCTCCGGCAATTTCTCAGCTTCACGCAATCCTTTTGGCAGGGAGAGCCCGCAGATCGTACCCGTTTTCTGGTAGTCCTTCCATCCGGAGCCCACCAGATAACCGCGTACGATCGCCTCAATCGGCAGCGGTTTGAGTTTTTTGGTAACGAAAGAACGACCGCGCACTTGCGCCTGCTCGGACTCGCCCTTCACCACGGACTCAGGCGCAATGCCGGACAAGTGATTGGGAATAATATGCCCCAATTTTTCGAACCAGAAATTAGACAGGGTCGTGAGCACTTCACCCTTGCCCGGTATCGGGTCGGACAGAATCACATCGAACGCCGACAACCGGTCGGTCTGTACGATCAGCAAATGCTTGTCGTCGACTTCATACAGGTCACGGACCTTGCCGCGGTGTAATAGTGGCAAGCTGGTTAAACTGGATTCGTGCAGTGCAGACATGAGACTTCCTTGATAAACAGTAAACAAAACAGCAAACGAAAGAACCGTCAGCTGCTATGGCAATTCTGGTAATACAGTCTGTGCAATTGCAACAGCCTGTTTTGTGCGGTATTCGCTCAGGCTTTGTGCCAGATTAGCATCATTCAATGCCAGCATGGAAATGGCAAACAGCCCTGCATTCGCGGCCCCGGCTTCGCCAATGGCAAAAGTTGCAACAGGAATGCCTTTAGGCATCTGTACGGTAGACAACAGCGAATCCATACCTTTGAGATATTTGGACGGAATGGGCACGCCCAGCACCGGCAGCGTAGTTTTGCTGGCAATCACACCCGCCAGATGCGCAGCACCACCCGCACCTGCGATGAAGCATTGTACGCCCTGTTCAGAGACCTCTTTGATGTATTCAAGCAGCAGTTCAGGTGCGCGATGCGCAGAGATGACGCGCGCATCGTAAGTAACACCAAAATCCTTCAGCTGTTGTGCTGCCTGGCTCATGACTTCCCAGTCATTGCTGCTGCCCATAATGATGGAAACAAGTGGTTTTGACATAGCGACTCCAAATATTAGACGTAAAAATGCCCCCGGACACGGGGGCATTAAAGGGTTTACGCGCCCTTGTGGTAACTCACCAGACGATCAACTTCGTTCTTTGATCCCATGATGACAGGAACACGCTGATGCAGACCTTCAGGTTGCAGTTCCATGATGCGTGCACGACCAGTAGAACAAACGCCGCCTGCCTGCTCGACGATGAACGACATAGGATTCGCTTCGTACATCAGGCGCAGCTTACCTGCTTTGCCGGCTTCCTTGTTGTCGAATGGATACATGAAAATACCGCCGCGTGTCAGGATACGGTGAATTTCAGCCACCATGGAAGCGACCCAACGCATGTTGAAATTCTTCTCGCGGCCGCCATCCTTACCCTTGATGCATTCTTCAACATAACGCTGAACCGGTTCTTCCCAGTAACGGCGATTAGACATGTTGATCGCGAATTCCTGCGTATCAACTGGAATCTGCATATCCGGGTTAGTCAGGAAGAAATCGCCCACGTCACGATCCAGCGTAAAGCCGTTCACGCCGTTTCCGGTCGTGATGACCATCATGGTGTTAGGGCCGTACAGCGCGTAACCTGCGCAAACCTGTTTAGTGCCAGGCTGCATGAAATCAGCAGCGGTTGGATTTGTTACGCCTTCAGGGCAACGCAGGATGGAGAAAATCGTACCGACCGAAATGTTCACGTCGATGTTAGATGATCCGTCCAGTGGATCGAAGGTGATCAGGTATTTGCCGCGTGGATATTGCTTTGGAATTTCGTAGATGTCTTCCATTTCTTCGGACGCCATCGCAGCCAGATGACCGCCCCACTCGTTCGCTTTAATGAAAATTTCATTCGTGATGATATCCAGCTTTTTCTGTGTTTCACCCTGAATATTTTCACTGCCAGCGCTGCCCAGTACGCCAATCAGCGCACCTTTGTTCACGTCATGAGCAATCTGTTTACAAGCTGAAACGATGTCGCTCAACAATCCGGTAAAATCGCCGCTGGCGTTAGGAATGTGGCGTTGTTCTTCAATAATGAATTGAATCAGACTCTTACTCATATTTTCTCCTCCGGTTTATAAAGCAAAAATGTTTTAAACTTTTATACATGTGATTCTACCGCTTTTCTGCCCTGCACTGCATGCTAACCTCGATAAATTAAGGCTTATTTAGTCAGCGAGATGAACAGCTGCGGCAATTTTTCAGGCAGGTCCGCCACCTTGTCGATGATGGTGTACTGTTTGCCAAAAATATCTTTCACATACTCATCGGCCTTCGGGTCAAGATTGATGCAATACGCATAAATACCTTTACTCCCCAATTCCATCACGGCCTGCCTTGCATCTTCAATCAGGATGCGACCGTCTTTGCTGTCGATGTCAGCAGGCTCTCCATCCGTCAGAATCAGCATCAGCTTCTTGTCGGCCTGCTGTTTTTCCAGATAGTGTGAAGCATGACGCATCGCCGCCCCCATCCGTGTGGAATAACTCGCTTCCATCGCAGCTAACCTGCCTTTTACCTCATCATCCCACTTCTCGCTAAACCCCTTGATGTGCATATACCGCACGTCATGACGGGTGTTGGAATGAAAACCCGCAATGGCGAAAGGATCGCCCAGCTGCTGCACAGCCCAGCCCAGCAGCGAGACGGCTTCCTGGCTCAACTCAAGTATGGTCTGATTGCTACCCGCTGCCATTTCATTCAGGGATTCAGACAAATCGAGCAAAACGGTCACTGCTATGTTACGCCCGCTGGTCTTGTGACTCATGTTGATACGCGGATCGGGCGCGGATCCACCCTTGAAATCGATCAGGGAGCGCAATGCCACATCCAGATCCAGCTCGCTGCCTTCCTCCTGATACCGGATACGCACCTTGTCCTGCGGTTTCAACAAATCGAGCATTTTTTTCAGCCGTTTTGCCAGCCCGGCATGCTTTTCCAGCAATTTGTCGATGTCAGTCGCATTGCCGCTCGGATGCAGACTTTCATACAGGCTCACCCAGTCCGGACGGTAGCTTTGGCTGTTGTAGTCCCATTCAGGGTAATGCCGCGGCGGCAACCCCTTCAGCTCCTCGCCCGGCTCGATCTTCCGCTGCTCGTCAAAAGCCTGCTCTTCGTCCCCTTCCTCGATAAATTTCCACATGTGCCGGTTATCATCTCGATAATCGATTTCTGTGTCCTTGAAGTGAGTCTTGGGCAGATTGTCGGTTTGCAGTCGTGTTCTGGCAATAAATGAAACGGCCAAATCGGCCATCTCCTGAGTGCTCATATCGGATTGAAGCATGCCCGCATGAAAGCGTTGCGTGAAATCAATAATGTGCACATTTTTATACGGATGTTCCGGATCCAGTATGGCGCGCGACAACATCGCCAGACGATGGCGCAAGCCGGATTCCAGCTTTGAATCACATGCATCTTCAGCAGGCACAGGATGCAGCGCCTTGAAGATACGGCGCAAACCCGGATATTCTTTCATGGCCAGATATTCCACGCGGGAGTCTTCGAGGAACTCGACCGCCATGCGCTGAAACGGGCTCATATTGTCTGCGATAATGGCACGTGTCCAGCGACGATGCGAGACAATATGCGTCAATGCCGCGCGATAGCGATCAATTCCCGCAATTCCCCTGGCATCCTGATATACGTCCGGCAGACGTATGCCCAGCTTGTCGTAATACGGTATAGGCTGACGCAACTCATCGAAAGCATTGGAATAGGGGATCAACAAATCCTCGTCCTGCCACATGCTGCGCAAAAACATATCCAGACGGCGTTCGTTGTCTGCCAGCAGGGTACCGTTCCGCTCACGCTGCAATACCGCGCGGCTATCCGCTGATTGCACGCTGAAATAGTCGATCTGACGCTCAGGATGGTCGTTATAAAAACGAACACCGTAATCCACCCAATGCTTTAAGCCCGCCATAGACAACTGGTTGACCAAAAATGGAATTTGTTTGAAAAATACAGGCAAGCCGGGACTTGGAAATGTCTGGTGTATGCCGTGAATGGAACCCGTGGTGCGTTCCATAAAATCGAGTACCAGATCCAGATAGTCCTGCAACAACTGGCGCGAATGCAAACGGCGTGCCGCACTTGGCAAAGACTGCAGAAATGGCGTGATCGCTTTACCGTTAGGCGACTTGTACATTCTGCGCACACACTCCTCGATTGCAGGCAGCGCTGCCTCTCCCAGCGACTTGGCAATGCTCGGCCATTCTTCCAGAAAAATCAGGATAGGCTCGGCGCCACGCCCCATCTTTCCGAGAAAGCTGGCATATTCGATATAAGCACTTACGCCATCATTAGTAAGCGATGATAACGCCGCGTGCATGCAATCCGGAAACACCTCTGCCACGCGGGGAAAGCCGCAGTCGAGCTTGTTCCAATAAACGTTCAGTTCTTCTGGTATGGTTTTCATCGTTACTTTCCAGGAGCGAGTAAGCCGTGTGCTCTTTTAACTCATTGCGTACAAAAATTAAAAGAACCGCGACAATTCCTCACAAATCGTGGTTGCAAGGGCATACGCCCTGACAACACACTTAGTCGGCATTGCACAACTTAAGCAAATACCGCATCAATCGCATGATCGAGCGTATCGCGAATATCCGCATCGTCCGTGATAGGACGAACCAGCGCCATACGGCAAGCCGCACGAGGGTCAACGCCACCCTTGATCAAGGTTGCTGCGTAAACCAGCAAACGTGTCGAGATACCTTCATCTAAGCCATGCCCTTTCAGATTTCGCGCTGCATGACCAATTTTGACCAGTTTTGCAGTGAGTTCGCGATCCATGCCAGTTTCTTTAGCCAGAATTTCGGTTTCGACGGATGCCGTCGGATAATCAAAATCAAATGCGGTGAAACGCTGCTTAGTCGACTGTTTAAGATCCTTCAGCAGACTTTGATAGCCGGGGTTGTAGGAAATCACCAGCTGAAAATCAGGGTGTGCGGAAATCAGCTCGCCTTTTTTATCCAGCGGAAGCGTGCGCCTGTGATCAGTCAGCGGATGGATAACCACAGTGGTGTCCTGACGCGCTTCAACGATTTCATCCAGATAGCAGATTGCGCCGATACGCGCAGCTGTGGTCAACGGACCATCGAGCCAGCGAGTGCCATTGGCATCGAGCAGATAGCGCCCAACCAGATCGCTCGCAGTCATGTCTTCGTTACAGGCAACCGTAATCAGCGGCTTGTTCAATTTCCACGCCATATATTCGACGAAGCGCGATTTACCGCAACCCGTCGGGCCCTTTACCATCACCGGCAAGCGGGCAGCATAAGCGGCTTCGTACAGCGTGACTTCGTCGCCCTGCGCCTGATAGAACGGCTCCTGATGAACCTTGTATTGATCTATATTACTCATTTCATTCCCCAGTACTTACCACGCATCCGCGCAGTCCAAGTGGTTTTTGATTTTGGAAAAAAACGCCCCCAACAAGTGGGGGCGAATTTTCACGCAAGCCTGAACTGCTAAGCTTACTTGTGTACGCCCAACTTTTCGCGCCAGCCCGGGAAGATCTTGTCTGCATCTTTCGGGAAAGATTCGAATGCGCGAGCAAATTCTTTGTGCTCTTTCGCGAATTCGATTGGATCTGCACCCGATTTCCAGCACTCGTACGATTGACGCAAAGAAATCGCGCCAGCAGCAGGAGAGTCGATGTGACCGTAAGATCCGCCACCTGAGGTGTTGATCACGTTGCCGTGGCCAAGGTTTTCGAAGAAACCTGGCAGGCGCAACGCGTTCATACCGCCGGAGATGATCGGTGTTGTCGGCTTCATGCCGTGCCATTCCTGATGGTAGTAAGGACCTTGAGCTGAATCACGTTCGATCATGTAAGCGATCGCGCGATCGTCTGCGCCGCCTTCCATTTTACCGAAGCCCATTGTACCTACGTGGATACCGGAAGCACCTTGCAGACGGGACATCTTAGCCAGCACGAACGCTGTGTAACCGCGAACAGCTGAAGGCGAAGTGATCATCCCGTGGCCTGCGCGGTGGTAGTGCAGGTATTGATTCGGGTATTGACGACGTGCAGTCGTGATCATGCCTGGGCCGCCAACAAAACCGTCAACCAGGAACGCGAGCTTGTTTGCATCCGGGCCGAATGTTTCCAGCGCGAAATCAGCACGAGCCAGCATTTCGTAGTGATCGTCAGCAGTGATGTTCATGGAGAACAACTTAGCATCGCCCGTTTCATCCATGGCGCGCTTCATTGAGTCATAAACCAGTGGCAATACCTTCTTCAAAGGACAGAAAGTCTGATTGCCTTGTGGCTCATCGTTCTTGATGAAATCGCCGCCCAGCCAGAACTGGTAAGCTGCTTTAGCAAAAGGCTCAGGACGCAGACCCAGCTTAGGCTTGATGATGGTACCGGAGATGTAACCACCGTTAACGCGTGGACGACCCAGGATATCCCACATGTCGGTGATGTCTTTGGAAGGACCGTCGAACAGGCGCAGCATAGACCAGGGAACGTAGAAATCTTGCATCTGCAATTGCTTAACGTCGCCCATACCCTGATTGTTACCTACTACCAGAGTCAGGAAGGATACGATCATCGCACGGCCGTCAGTCACGTTGCGATCGAACAACTCATTCGGGTAAGCCACCTTCATGATGCCCTTGGCTTCGTCGATGAAGTACACCAGCGCATCTACGCCCTTGGTGAAATCGTCGGTAGTGCTCACTTCTACGTTGGTGCCTGTTGAAGATTCTGCAGCGATGTGAGCCGCAACTTCGAGATAGCCGTAACCTGACATAGGCTGCATGTGGTAGGCGACCAGTATGTGCTTGTCACCCTTGATCAGATCTTCTTCTTTTAATGACAGATCTGCATAACGATTAGATTGATCCATAGTTTACCTCTCCTGTGTGTTAACGATAAATTCACTAACTACCAACAACGTGTGACTGGTCGCTACTATAAGACACGCGCCTTATAAGCGATAGTCAATTATTTTTATTGAAACCATAAGAAATACTTATAGTTAAGTATAATCTTCACACGCCATACATACTACCCGCCCATGCTCCACTTTACGCTGCGACAATTACAGGTTTTCGAAAAAGTGGCCAGCCATTTAAACTACTCACGTGCGGCTGAAGAACTATACCTCTCGCAACCCGCCGTGTCTATGCAAATCAAGCAAATTGAAGGCCATATCGGATTGCCGTTATTTGAGCAAATGGGCAAGAAAATATATCTCACGGAAGCCGGGCATGAGCTGTTTCACTATGCGCGCAGCATCGCACAGCAACTTTCTGAGATGGAAGCCTTATTCGATGAAATGAAAGGATTAGGTAAAGGCAAGTTGATTTTATCGGTTGTTAATACGGCCAACTATTTCACCTCACAATTGCTGGCAAAGTTTTGTCAGCGGAATCCCAATATCAACGTAATTTTGCAGGTCGCTAACCGCGATGCGGTGCTCAAACAACTCAGTGACAACAGCACTGATCTGGCCATCATGGGGCAACCGCCGGAAGGACTGGACCTCACCGCCGAGTCTTTTATGCAAAATCCGCTGGTCGTTGTTGCCGATCCTGCGCATCCGCTTGCGACACAACGACACATCAAATTTACTAAACTTGAAAATGAGACTTTTGTAACCCGCGAAAAAGGATCGGGCACCCGCATTGCTATGGAGCGTGTATTTGCCGAACACGGCGTACACCCCCGTATCAGCATGGAAACGGAAACCAACGAGGCAATCAAACAAGCGGTACGCGCGGGCATGGGCCTTGGCATCCTGTCCCTGCACAGCATCGAGCTTGAACTGGAAACACACCGCTTAGTGACGCTGGACGTCGAACACTTTCCGCTGCTGCGTCACTGGTTCGTCGCCCATCGCAGCAATAAGCGCCTCTCCAGTGCTGCGATCGCCTTCAAGGATTTTTTACTTACCGAGTCTGGTAAAGTTGATCGCTCATGAACAGGCAACCTGGCACCACTTTTTTGCTTTAACTGATTAATCGAAGCCACCGATACCGTGCCTTCACATCAAAGCCGGCAATGCGTTGATCATTCAGCCTCTTGGATGATGCTTCGCGTGCAACTGCTTGAGCCGCTCACGCGCCACATGCGTATAAATTTGTGTAGTAGAAATATCGGCGTGACCCAGCAACATCTGCACTACGCGCAAATCCGCACCGTGATTCAACAAATGAGTCGCAAAAGCATGCCGCAATGTATGCGGTGAGAGCGCTTTGACAATACCACCTGCCTTTGCATGCCGTTTAATCAGATACCAGAACATCTGCCGCGTCATCCCTTGCCCGCGCGCGGTGACAAACAAATCGTCCGTTACCCGCCCGGCCAACAACACGCAACGGCTATCCTCCATATAACTTCGCAGCCAGTCCAGCGCCTCTTCACCCAGCGGCACCAGCCGTTCCTTGTTGCCCTTGCCCATCACCCGCACGACGCCCATATCCATGCTCACCTGACCGATTTGCAAGGAAACCAGTTCGGATACACGCAAACCGGTGGCGTACAACACTTCAAACATCGCCCGATCCCGCAAACCCAACGGGGTCACAGTATCAGGCGCGGCCAGCAGCTGCTCGACATCCTGCTCGCTCAGCGTTTTTGGCAAGGAGCGCGGCAGCCTGGGCGCATCAATCTGCAACGTAGGGTCGGTAGCAATTTTTCCCTGCCGGAGCAGATAGTGAAACAATCGCTTCAGGCTGGATAAATTGCGTGCGGAGGAACTCGATTTGGCATGCTGCACGACAAACAGATCAGCCAGATAGCCCTGTATGTCGGCATGAGTAGTTTGCAATAAACTTGCGCTGCGCTGCGCTTGAAGCCACTCAGAAAATTTGTTCAGATCGCGACGGTAACTCTGCAGCGTATTGCGCGACAGACCATCTTCAAGCCAGAGCGTATCGCAGAACTCATCGAGCAGCTCAACGTTGTTCATGCGCCAGCAGCCAGCGTTTAATATCCAGCGTCTCGTCTCCGGTACTTTTCATGAATCCGCCTAATCCAGCCTTCGCCACGACGCGATGGCAGGGAACAATGACCGAAATCGGATTCGCACCGCAGGCCTGCCCTACCGCCTGCGCACTGGAATGCAGCTCGGCTGCAAGTTCGCCGTAAGTACGCGTTTGTCCGCGAGGAATGGCAAGCATGGCCTGCCAGACTTTATTCTGGTGGATTGTCCCGTACAACCTGAGCGGCACAGTAAATTGCGCATCGGGATTTTCAAAGTAACCCAGCAACTGTTGACTGACCCGTTCGGCGAACGGATGGGGAACCTGCAGCGCCGAAAACGCAGAAGGCAGAAAATCGATTCGAGTCAAAGCATCATCCTCGTAACAGATGCCAATCTTGCCTAACGGGGCGGGGAGTATTGCCTGATAGTCCATTGCATCATCATACCGTAAATAAAAAAACGAGAGCCGAAGCTCCCGTTTTTTTAAGATCATGCAAACACCTTATGCAGCGGCTACATTTTTTACTTTGCGCGCTGGCAATTTTTCTTTGATACGTGCCGACTTGCCTGAACGATCGCGCAGGTAGTACAGTTTTGCACGACGTACCGCACCGCGACGCTTGACTTCAATTGCAGCGATCACTGGCGAGTAAGTCTGGAATGTACGTTCCACACCTTCACCGGCAGACATCTTGCGCACGATAAAGCTGGAGTTCAAACCGCGATTGCGTTTGGCAATCACTACACCTTCAAAAGCCTGAAGACGCTTGCGCTCACCTTCAACCACGTTCACGCTGACTACAATCGTGTCGCCTGGCGCGAATGCGGGAATAACTTTACCCAGACGGGCGATCTCTTCTTGCTCTAAAATTGCGATTAAATTCACTTTACTGCTCCTTAGTTTTCGGATCTTGTTCCTTCTGAAACGATGCCAGAAGACCAGATTCCTCTTTTGTCAAAACACGCCCGGCCAGTAAATCCGGACGGCGTGTCCACGTCCTGCCCAACGACTGGGAAAGCCGCCAGCGCTGTATCTCAGCATGATTACCAGATAACAGCACCGGGGGCACGGCTTCACCATTAAACATTTCCGGACGGGTGTAGTGCGGACAGTCCAGCAAGCCCTGCACAAACGAATCCTGCTCGGCGGATTCGGCATCACCTAACACACCAGGCAATTGCCGCACCAGACTATCCATCAATACCATCGCCGCCAGTTCGCCACCGGACAACACATAGTCGCCGATGGAAATTTCTTCATCGACCATCTGACGAATCAGACGTTCGTCGATACCTTCATAGCGCCCCGTCAGCAGGATAAGTCCTTCTTCCGGTTGTGCGACCATTTCCCTGACGACAGCATGAGTCAGCAAGCGGCCTTGCGGCGACAAGTACACCACACGACTTTTTACCACACCAGCGACAGCCTGACGCTGTTTCGCAGCACCGATCGCAGCCGCCAGCGGCTCGCCCAGCATCACCATCCCGGGACCACCGCCATAAGGGCGATCATCTACCGTGCGATGATTGTCCGTCGTGAAATCGCGCGGATTCCAGGTCTTGAGCACATAGCGCCCCTGCTCTGCCGCACGACGCGTAATACCGCATTGCGTCAGCGCATCAAACATCTGCGGAAACAATGTAATGACGTCGAATATCACAGCAAGAAGTCTGCCGACCAGTTTACCTGTATGGTTCTGGCTGCCAGATCAACCGGACCGATAACGCTATTGAGGAAAGGGATCAGCACATCAGGCCCCGAACCACGCACGATCAACACATCGTTAGCACCCGTATCCAGCAACTCTGCCACCGTTCCCAGCGTCTGACCGGCATCATTGATGACCGTCATGCCGATCAAATCCGCCCAGTAGTACTCACCTTCATCCTGCACCGGCAAACTGCTGCGAGGCACAGCGATCAGCAAACCCTTCAGCTTTTCGGCGGCAGTACGATCCGGGCAATCCGGGAATTGCGCGGCCAGCGTCTTGTCGTGCGCTTCACACTGAGTAACGGCCACTTCGCGCCAGGGGCCATTTTCGTGGCCCACATACCAGGTTTTGTAACCGAGCAAGCTGTCGACGAATTCACTGAATGGCTGAATTTTCACCCAGCCACGTATGCCAAATGCCGAGGCCACCCTGCCCATGATGACCATGGGCTCGGCAGCTTTAGACTGCAGCGACTGCGGCACCGGCGCGCTTAACCAGCTTGGCTACAGCGTCGCTCAATTGCGCGCCTTTACTTTGCCAGAATGCAACGCGAGCCAGATCCAGGCGCAATGCTTCCTGTTTTTCGTTAGCGATCGAGTTGTAAAAACCAACGCGTTCGATAAAGCGACCATCGCGACGATTGCGCGAATCAGCTACGACCACATTGTAGAATGGGCGATTCTTTGAACCGCCACGGGAAAGACGAATGATGACCATAAAAAACCTATCTAAATTATTAGCCTAAAAGACTTGGGTGCAAAACGATACTGGAAAGTACTCCCAATAAAGTCGAGAAATTAAACTCTATTCGCCAACTGCACGCTCGCCTGCGCGAACCCACATAACACGAAAGGGCGCGCATTCTACGACAAAAGCGGCATTGATAGCAAGTGCCTTGATAATCAAAGGAATTAAACAGGCGCTGCACAGCGGAACTGGTTAACGTGCAAACAGCAAAAAAATCCGATTGCTGCAGCTTAGTGATGCAGCAATTGCTCAAGAACGAACTTGCTGCCCAAATACGCCATCAACAAAAAACCAAAGCCGCTGACCGTCCAGCGTACCGCGATTTTTCCGCGCCAGCCATACAAATGATGTCCGCCGAGCAATATCGCAAACACACACCACGATATAAAACCGAACAAGACCTTATGATTAAACTGCCACGCCTTACCGAAAATTTCTTCTGAAAACAGCACACCTGACACCAGTGTCAGCGTCAGCAACACAAAACCGATGCCGATCATACGGAACAACAAACGCTCCATCGTCATCAGCGGAGGAAGATTACGCAGCACCCGCGGCAAACTCGCATGACGCAACCGCTTTTCAACCAGAGAAATCAGCACGGCGTGCAGCATGGCAATCGTAAACAAACTATACGCCAGCATCGCAACCGCGATATGCACCTTGAAAGCCAGTAAATTCGTATGATCCAGTTGATGATCGGCCGGAAAGACCCCGGGCAACAACAAAGTCACAGCAGCCAGAGGCAGCACCAACGCCTGCAAACCGCCTATCGGATAAAAGAAACGCGCGACCCAGTACACCAGCAGCGTCAGCCAGGCAATCAGCGACAGCGCATTAAACACGCCCAGATCAAAACCGCCGCCGTCGAATATCCCCAGCCATAGCAGATAGCCATGCAATGAAATTGGTATCAGCGACAAATGACCCACAGCGCCACGCCAGCGCGCATCACAATCAACGCATGCAGTGGCCCGCCAAAAATAAGCGGCAAGCAGCACATATGTGACAAACGCAACAAAAGACAGGACAAGATTAGACATTTTTCTGCAGGATGTTTTAGACCCCCAGAATTCTACATCATTTGCGAGCTGATACCCACCTGACATCATCCCTGCTAGAATCATCGCATTAGTTCCGGGCAGCTCATGCCCATTTGAATTTCTATAGGACAGATATGCTTGAAAATTTAACGCAACGCCTCTCCGGCGTCATTAAAAATCTGCGGGGACAGGCACGACTGACCGAGAGCAATATTCAGGATGCGATGCGTGAAGTTCGCATGGCACTGCTCGAAGCCGACGTAGCACTGCCTGTTGTAAAGGAATTAGGCGCACAGGTCAAAGAAGCTGCGCTGGGACAGGAAGTCATCGGCAACCTGAATCCGGGCCAGGCTTTCATCGGCGTCGTACATCGCGAACTCACCAAACTGATGGGTGAACACAACGATGCGCTCAACCTGACCACCACGCCGCCAGCCGTGATACTGATGGCAGGTTTGCAAGGCGCGGGTAAAACCACCACCTGCGGAAAACTCGCCAAACTGCTGCATGACCAGCATAAGAAAAAAGTGCTGCTGGTCAGTTGCGATATTTACCGCCCTGCTGCGATAGAACAGTTGCGCACGCTCGCAAAACAGCTTGAAACCGACTTTTTCTCGTCGGATATCTCGCAGCGTCCGCAGGATATTGCGCTGGCGGCGCTCGATTTTGCAAGAAAGCATCACCATGATGTACTGATCGTCGACACGGCAGGACGCCTTGCCATTGACACAGCCATGATGACTGAAATCCAGCAACTGCATGCCAGTTTGAATCCGATCGAAACCTTGTTCGTAGTCGACGCGATGACAGGACAGGATGCGGTCAATACGGCGAAAGCATTCGGTGAAGCCTTGCCGCTGACCGGCATCATTCTCACCAAAATGGACGGTGATTCACGAGGCGGCGCGGCGCTGTCGGTACGCCACATCACAGGCAAACCAATCAAATTTATCGGTGTGAGCGAAAAGCCCAACGGCCTCGAAGCCTTTCACCCTGAGCGGATGGCCTCGCGTATTCTTGGAATGGGCGATGTACTCTCTTTGCTGGAAGAAGCCCAGCGCGGCGTGGATCAGGGAGAAGCTGAAAAACTTGCCAAAAAAATGCAGGCGGGCAAAGGCTTCGATCTGAATGATTTCAAAATGCAGTTTGTACAAATGCGCAAGATGGGCGGCATGTCCGCACTGATGGACAAACTCCCGGCCCAGCTCTCACAGGCCGCGGCAGACTCTAAGGTGGATGACAAGGCGATCAATCGACTGGAGGGCATTATCAATTCGATGACGCCACTCGAACGCAGCCGCCCGGAACTCATCAAAGCGCAGCGCAAGAAGCGCATTGCAGACGGCGCAGGCGTCAAGGTTATGCACGTCAATCAGCTGCTTAATCAGTTTGAGCAGACGCAAAAAATGATGAAAATGTTCACCAAAGGTGGCGGCATGGCTAAAATGATGCGCAGCATGGCAGGCAAACTGCCTGGAATGCGATAAGCGCTCGATTGCGGAATTTTATTTATGACTTACAACTAAAAGGCTGTATTTATGATTAAAGCGATTATTTTTGATGTAGACGGCACGCTGGCCGACACGGAAGACGGGCACCGTTTATCATTCAACAAAGCGTTCGCGGATGCCGGACTGGACTGGAACTGGGATGTGGCGTTGTATGACAAACTGCTCAAGGTGACCGGCGGCAAAGAGCGTATTAAATATTTTCTAAGCGACTTTCTGACTGATTTTGTCAAACCGGCTGATTTCGACGGTTTCGTTAAAAACCTGCACGCCGTCAAAACGAAGCATTACACGGCGATGATTGCTGAAGGCAATGTTCCTCTGCGCCCGGGCATCAGGCAACTGATTGACGATGCGCATGCTGCAGGCATCACACTGGCCATCTCAACCACCACCACACCGGAAAATGTCGCAGCACTGCTCGAAGTCGGCATCGGCGAAAACTGGGCAGACCTGTTTGCCGCCAATGGTTGCGGCGATATTGTGCCGCACAAGAAACCCGCCCCCGACATTTACTTCTGGGTACTGGAAAAACTGGGCTTAGCCGCCTCCGACTGCATCGCACTGGAAGACTCGGAAAACGGCCTGCGTTCGAGCCTGGCGGCCGGTATCAAAACTTACGTCACCACCAATCACTACACGCGCAATCACAATTTCGAAGGCGCTGCGGCCGTGTTTGAAGACTTAAGCGACCTGGCAACATTCTACAAGACAGCCGGATTGCCGCTGCCCAAATAACCACTCAATTGCACATTCGGTTTAGAATGTGAAATGTGACGTTAAATTTTAAAGGAAGAAACATCATGTATCAGATCGCTCCAAGCATCCTCTCCGCCAACTTCGCCAAACTGGGCGAGGAAGTTGATAACGTCCTGGCATCGGGCGCCGACATCGTTCACTTCGATGTCATGGATAACCACTATGTTCCTAACCTGACGATCGGCCCTCTGGTCTGCGACGCGTTGCGCGCGCACGGCGTGACAGCGCCAATCGACGTGCATCTGATGGTCAAACCCGTTGATCGCATCATCCCCGATTTTGCCAAGGCCGGCGCAACGTACATCACGTTCCATCCTGAAGCATCCGAGCACGTGGATCGCACCATCGGCCTGATCAAGGAATCCGGTTGCAAGGCCGGTCTGGTATTCAATCCGGCCACACCACTGGACATTCTGGAATACATGCTGCCAAAACTGGACATGGTTTTGCTGATGTCCGTTAACCCCGGTTTCGGCGGTCAGAAGTTTATTCCTTACACACTGGACAAGGCACGCAAAGTACGCGCAATGATTACTGCCGGCGGTTACAACTGCCGTCTTGAAATCGACGGCGGCGTGGGACCGGCCAACATCCGTGAAGTTGCAGCAGCAGGCGTGGATACCTTCGTCGCAGGTTCTGCGATTTTCGGCGCACGCAAAGCGACCGACAAGCATCAGTTTGACACCGTGCTTGCGGCGATGCGCGCTGAACTGGCCAAAGTATAAATATCATGCGGCTACGCTACGCCTTGATTTTGATTGCGATTGCAATGACAGGTTGCGACAAAATCACGGGCGTAGCGGCGCAAAAAACTTCAGACGCAGAAGCGATAGGCTATGCCTGTCGCGTTTCGCTCAAAAAACCTGAAGACTGCATGAAGGAAAATGATACTCAAAGCACCACTTCGGTTCTTGCAGGGTGGAAAGCCGCAGACAAGGACATTCAGGAACGAACGCTGGATCCCAGCATGGGCTCTGACCCGGCATATGCCGTCGTTATTACGCCCGCCTCGGCTCCTGCTGATGCTGCCGCAAAAAGTGAGGCTGCATCAGAACCCGTACCGACAGAACCTGCCGAGTCGGAAAAGAAACTTAAAAAATCGCATTGAGGAAAACTATGCCTGACATCAAGAGATACACCACACCTGTTCACATCAAAGCCATCGTCATCGACCTGGATGGCACGCTGCTCGATACGGCACCCCAGCTTTCCGAAGCTGCCAATCGCATGTTGCGCGACATTCACTATGCGCCTGTCTCGCAGGAACTGCTGGCAAGCTACATCGGCAACGGCATCAGCTGGCTGGTTAAGCGTGCGCTGACAGGCGACATGCACGCGACACCGGATGCGGCGTTATATGATCATGCACTGCCGATTTTCGAAAAGCACTACACCGATCTGTTACTGCAAAGCAAAGTGTTCGACGGCGTCATCGAAGGTCTGGACGCCATGAAGGCTGCGGGTTACCGCCTGGGTTGCATTACCAACAAGGTTGAGCGCTACACCACGCCGCTGTTAGCGGGCATTGGTCTGTCCAAGTATTTCGAAATCGTGCTCGCCGGCGACACCTTGCCGGAAAAGAAACCGCATCCGATGCCGCTGCTGCATGCCGCTAAATTCTTTGACGTGCCGATCGAACAGCTGCTGCTGATCGGTGATTCGCTCAACGACACGCTCGCAGCCCGCGCCGCCGAATGCCCGGTATTTTGCGTGCCTTATGGCTACAACCACGGCGAGCCTGTTGAAACGCTGGATCTGGATGCGGTCATCGCCAATCTTGCTGCAGCCCTGCCACTGATGAAACTCGCCTGAAAATGAACTGTCTCCGGTTTTTAATGAAAACCAGGCGATGGCGCTAAGCGCGCCATCCATCAGGACGTGACACGATCACGCCACAACCTGGCTTAGCCGCTTTACCGCGCAACAACATTACAAACACGGAGACTTTACATGCTGCACCCGATCACCGAACAAGAATTCAAAGCACTGGCAAATCAAGGTTATAACCGCATTCCGCTGGTCGCCGAGACCTTTGCCGATCTGGATACACCGTTATCGCTGTATCTGAAACTCGCCAATCAACCCTATTCCTACCTGCTCGAATCCGTACAGGGCGGGGAGCGTTTTGGACGGTATTCCTTCATCGGTCTGCCTGCCGATACCCGCATTACGGTCCGCGGGAATAACGTCACGCTCACCACCGGCTGCAATGAAACGTCACAGGACGTAGCCAACCCGCTCGATTATATCGAGGCGTATCAGGCGCGCTTTAAAGTCGCCCCCCTGTCAGGCCTGCCGCGCTACACCGGCGGACTTGCAGGCTATTTCGGATATGAAACAATACGTTACATAGAACCGCGCTTATCCAGGGTAATCAAACCGGACGCCATCGGCACACCGGATATCCTGTTGATGCTCACCGAGCAGCTTGCCGTGATCGACAATCTGTCCGGCAAACTGACTTTTATCGTTTATGCCGACCCGTCAAAAGACGATGCCTACCCGCTGGCGCGCGAACGTTTGCGTGAACTGATCAGCATGCTGCGCCTGCCGGTTGATATTCCTTTTACGCTGCCGGTCACGGTCACAGAATCAACATCTGAATTCGGTGAGGCAGGTTTCAAGGCAGCGGTCGAAAAAGCCAAGCAATATATCTTCGACGGCGACATCATGCAGGTTGTACTCTCGCAGCGCATGACACAAGCCTTCCCCGCAGAACCGCTGTCGCTGTATCGCGCACTGCGCAGCATCAACCCGTCGCCCTACATGTTCTATTACGACATGGGCGATCATCACGTGGTCGGCTCGTCCCCCGAAATACTGGCACGACTCGAAGGCGATACCGTTACGGTACGTCCGATCGCCGGAACCCGTCCGCGCGGTAAAACACCCGAACAGGATGCAGCCCTTGCACAGGAATTACTGGCCGACCCGAAAGAGCTGGCCGAACATCTGATGCTGATCGACCTGGGGCGCAATGACATCGGTCGCGTGGCACAAAATGGCACCGTAAAATTAACCGATAAAATGGTGATCGAGCGCTACTCACATGTGATGCATATCGTATCCAACGTCGATGCGAAACTAAAAACCGGCCTCAATGCCATGGATGTGCTCAAGGCCACCTTCCCCGCAGGCACCGTCTCGGGTGCGGCAAAAGTGCGGGCGATGGAAATCATCGACGAACTGGAACCCTCGAAACGCGGTATCTACGCCGGAGCCGTCGGCTATCTGGGTTTTAACGGCGACATGGATGTGGCGATTGCACTGCGTACGGCAGTCATTAAAAACAACGTTTTATACGTGCAGGCCGGCGCCGGCATTGTCGCCGACTCGGTCGCGAGCAGCGAATGGCAGGAAACCCAGAACAAGGCTCGCGCCGTGTTGCGCGCCGCCGAAATGGCACTGGATGGATTAGATGCAGACAGGCATCGTTAGGCATAAACCATGTTGAGATTAACTGAAATAAAACTGCCGATCGAACACGCTGACGGGCAAATCAAGGCTGCCATACTCAAGCGGCTGGGCATAGGCGAAGATGAACTGACGGGCTACTCCGTGTTCAAGCGCGGCGTGGATGCGCGCAAAGCGCACGCTATTCTGTTTACTTACACGCTGCTGGTGGACGTTCGCGATGAAGCTGCGCTGCTTGAGCGATACAAAAACGATCAGCACGTCACCATCGCACCTGACACCTCATATCACTTTACCGCTCAGGCACCACAGACTCTGGCAGGCCGTCCTGTCGTTGTCGGGATGGGACCGGCCGGGCTGTTTGCCGGACTGCTGCTCTCACAAATGGGCTTTCGCCCGCTGATCCTCGAGCGCGGAAAAGCAGTGCGGGAACGCACCAAGGACACCTTTGGACTGTGGCGTCAGGGGGTGCTCAATCCAGAGTCAAACGTGCAGTTTGGCGAAGGCGGCGCGGGTACTTTTTCTGATGGCAAACTGTATAGCCAGATTAAAGATCCGCGCCATCTGGGTCGCAAAGTGCTGGAAGAATTCGTCAAGGCGGGCGCGCCGGCTGAAATATTGTATGAAAGCCATCCGCACATCGGCACTTTCCGGCTGGTTGGCATGGTTGAAAAAATGCGCGAGACGATACAATCGCTGGGGGGTGAAATCCGCTTTAGCAGCCGCGTGGATGACATCGAAATTGAAAACGGTCAGGTAACCGGTGTCAAATTAGCCTGCGGTGAGCGCATTCCGACCAGGCATCTGGTGCTGGCCGTCGGACACAGCGCACGCGACACCTTCGAAATGATCATGAAATGCGGCATCTATGTTGAAGCCAAGCCTTTTTCCATCGGCTTTCGCATCGAACACCCGCAATCCTTAATCGATCATGCCCGCTACGGCAAGAACGCCGGCAACGACTTACTGGGGGCGGCAGACTATAAACTGGTTTATCACGCAAGCAACGGTCGCACGGTTTACAGTTTTTGCATGTGCCCGGGCGGTACCGTCGTCGCGGCGACTTCCGAAGTCGGGCGCGTCGTCACCAACGGCATGAGTCAGTATTCGCGCAACGAGCGCAATGCCAATGCCGGCATCGTCGTGGGCATTACACCCGAGGTGGATTATCCGGGTGATCCGCTGGCGGGGATGGAATTTCAGCGTCGCTGGGAATCACAGGCCTTTAAACTGGGCGGCGGCACCTATCAGGCGCCCGGCCAGCTGGTGGGCGATTTCCTGGCAGGCCGACCCTCGACCCGATTCGGCAGCGTACAACCCTCCTATACACCCGGCGTACACCTGACGGATCTGGCCGCCGCGCTGCCTGATTACGCCATTGCCGCCATTAAAGAAGCCCTGCCGGCGTTCGCCAAACAGATCAAAGGGTTTGATCTGGCCGATGCGGTGCTGACCGGTGTCGAAACGCGCACCTCTTCGCCGATACGCATCAAGCGCAATGCGGATGATTTGCAGAGCATCAACACCCGCGGTCTTTATCCTGCAGGCGAAGGGGCAGGCTACGCGGGCGGCATTCTGTCTGCGGCAGTCGACGGCATCGAGATTGCCGAAGCGGTGGCAAGAAGCATGGTAGCGACGCCGGATTAACCGGATGGGCGAACTCACCGCCATCGAACTGGATACCCCGCCCGATGATTTTCTGGCGGATGAACCCGAAGGCGCCGCTTTTCATCAGGCATTTTTAGCGTCCCGCATCAAAGATTTCAAGTGCGGTTATCTGCAAATATCAAGGGATGGACAGCGGGTAGCCGTTGTCCCTTTTTTTCTGGGTGCCTTCAGTCTGACCACGCTGCTGCCTGAAGGACTGCTTAAACACTCGCTTGCATGGCTGCGTTTCAGATACGCATGCGTCGGCCATCCTTCGACCGATTTCGGCATGATAGACGGAGAAATCAATGCGAAAATACTCGCGCTGGTCAATGCCACGCTGGCCAAAAAATCCCCGCTCATCGCCTACAAAGGATTTTCCGAACCTCTGCCGCTGAGCGGATTTAATCAGGTGAGCGGACTGCCAGTAGCAGTACTGACACCCAAAGGCGATTATTATTCGATGCTGGATGGTCACAGACGCAATGATTTTCGCCACAAACTGCATGCGGCCAGCACATTGATATTCGAAGAATACAGCACGCTGCCGCAACACTTGCAATCACCGGTCTACCGGCTTTATCTGGACACACTGGCACACGCCGAGGTCAGTTTCGAGATCCTCACGCCGGAATATTTCAATGCCATGTCGGGACTTGGAAAGTTTCATCTGTATTTTGAAGGTGAACGCCTGATCGGTTTTTTGCAGCTCATCACAAAATCCGGCAAAGCCACGCTCAAATATCTGGGAATGGACCACTTGCGCAACCGCCCTTATTATTTATATTTTGCCATGTGCCTGCGGGCAATTGAGGCCAGCGTCGCAGCGGGCTGCACCCGGATCGAGCTGGGCGTGTCGTCCGTTCAGGCCAAGCAGCTGATGGGCTGCGAACTGATCGAAACCCGCATCTACTACCGCCACCGCAATGCGCTGATACACTGGCTGTCAGGCAAATGTAAATTTATGCTCGAGCCGAAATCAGCCCAGTTGAGGTAAACTCTGTGCACGAAACCGCCGTATCAATTAATTTTTTAAAAGAACCAGACCGGAACCACACATCATGCTTTTGATGATCGACAATTACGACTCCTTCACCTACAACCTGGTGCAGTATTTCAGTGAGCTGGGTGCGGATGTCGAAGTGCATCGCAACGACGAAATCACGATCGATGCGATCGCAAAAATGAATCCGCAGCACATCGTCGTCTCACCCGGCCCCTGCACACCAAATGAAGCCGGCATTTCAGTTGCGGCAATCAAACACTTTGCAGGCAAAGTCCCGCTGCTTGGCGTATGCTTAGGTCATCAGAGCATAGGACAAGCCTTCGGCGGTCGTATCATTCATGCTAAACAGCTGATGCACGGCAAAACGTCCCCGATACACCACAACAGCAACAGCGTATTCACCGGTCTGCCCGACCCCTTCACTGCCACGCGCTATCACTCGCTGGTAATCGAGCGCGAGACGTTACCCGAATGCCTTGAAATCACTGCATGGACCGATGACGGTGAGATCATGGGCGTGCGCCACAAGACCCTGGCCGTGCACGGCGTGCAGTTTCACCCCGAGTCTATCCTCACCGAACACGGCCACGACATGCTGAAAAACTTTCTGGAAGGAAAGCCATGATCACGCCTCAGCAAGCGATCACCCGGCTGATCGAGCAGCGGGAAATATTTTACGATGAGATGTTGTCGCTGATGCGCCAGATCATGAAGGGTGAAGTCACACCGGCTCAGATCGCCGGCATACTGGTCGGCCTGCGTGTCAAAAAGGAGACGGTCGGCGAAATATCCGCCGCCGCATACGTGATGCGCGAATTGTCCACCAAGGTACCCGTGACAAACAGGGAGCATCTGGTTGACACCTGCGGCACGGGCGGCGATGGCATCAGCACATTCAATGTATCCACCACCAGCGCGTTCGTCGCAGCCGCAGCCGGTGCACACGTCGCAAAGCACGGCGGACGCTCGGTCTCATCGACCTGCGGCAGCGCGGATGTGCTGGAAAAACTGGGCGTGAACATCAACCTCACGCCTGAACAGGTAGCCCAGTGCGTAGACAACATCGGCATCGGTTTCATGTTTGCACCCAATTTCCACGGCGCAATGAAGTATGCCGCCCCGGTGCGCCGCGAACTGGGCGTGCGCACGATGTTCAACGTGTTAGGACCGCTGACCAATCCGGCCGGCGCACAGAATCAGGTTCTGGGCGTCTTTCATCCCGATCTTGTCGGCATCATGGCGCGTGTATTGCAGCGTCTGGGCAGTCATCATGTGCTGGTCGTACACGGCATGGATGGCATGGACGAAATTTCCATCAATCAGGAAAGCTGCATTGCCGAGCTGAAGAACGGTGAAATAGCCGAATATACGGTCAACCCTGAACAATTCGGCATGAGCCGTGCGTCCAACGACCTGTTGCGTGTGAAAAATGCGGATGAAGCCTGCGCAATGCTCAATAGCGTGCTGGACAACCAGGAAAGCGCTGCACGCGACATCGTGACGCTTAACGCCGGCGCGGCGATTTATGCGGCGGGACTGAGCGTGACCCTGGCAGATGGCATCGCCAGCGCGGCCCGCCTGATCGCGGACGGCTCGGCAAAAGCCAAGCTTGCGCAACTGATCGAATACAGCCGGCAATTTGCCGTTTAAGCCGTTTTTGACGCGCCCGGTCCTATATTCTTTCCGTCGCTGCCCTTATGCGATCCGCGCCCGCATGGCATTGCATGCGAGCGGAATCGAGTATGAGTTACGCGAAGTCGAACTGAAAAACAAGCCTGCCTGCATGTTGCGCGCCTCTGCCAAAGGCAGTGTACCCGTACTGGTTTTACCTGACGGCACTGTGATCGACGAGAGCTGGGACATCATGCAATGGGCGCTGCACCAGAACGATCCGGACAACTGGCTGGGCGATGAAGACGCTCATCTTTCGACAGCAGCACAGCTGGTTCACCTCAACGATGACCGCTTTAAACAATATCTTGATCGTTACAAATACGCTGACCGCTATCCGGAACAATCGCGTGAAGCGCACCGGGAAGCAGGAATGTTTTTCCTGCTGGAACTGGAAAAGCAACTGTCAGAAACGCATTATCTGCTGGGCGGGACGATGTCCATCGCCGATGCGGCCATTTTCCCGTTCATCCGTCAGTTTGCCGACATCGACAAAAACTGGTTCGAACAAGGCCCCTGCCCCCTGCTGCGCAACTGGCTGACGGCTATTTTAAATTCGCCCCGATTTGCTGCTGTCATGCAAAAACACACCGTATGGCAACCGAATCAAATGTGAATTTCGTACGGTTTCACAAAAACACCTGACACGCAGCGCCTTAAGTTTTCGCAGCAACATATCTATCCTTCATTAATAACAGGGGCTTTCGTTCCGTTGTTTCACGCGAATGCCCCTGCGGCATAAATTGCCCTCTTGAAATCCCGCAATCCCGCCCCATCTACCGTCCACGTTACTAACACTTCAAAGGGACTGGCATGACTGAGAGCACGAATCGCGAAACAATGGGATTTCAGACAGAAGTAAAACAGCTTCTGCAACTGATGATCCATTCACTGTACTCCAACCGCGAGATTTTCATGCGCGAACTGGTATCCAATGCGTCGGACGCATGCGACAAGCTGCGCTTCGAAGCCTTGCACAACGACTCGATGTTCGAGAACGATTCCGAGTTGCAGATCAGCCTGAGTTTCGACAAAGATGCGCGCACGCTGACGATTTCAGACAACGGCATCGGCATGAACCGCGACGAAGTCATCAATAATCTGGGTACGATCGCCAAATCCGGCACCCGCGAATTCTTCTCGCGCCTTTCCGGCGACCAGCAAAAAGATGCAGGGCTGATCGGCCAGTTCGGCGTCGGCTTCTATTCCGCGTTTATCGTCGCAGACAAAGTCTCAGTCACGACCCGCCGTGCAGGTGAAAATACAGATCAGGGCGTTTTCTGGGAATCCGACGGCGGCGGCGAGTTCTCCATCGAGATGGTCGAGAAAGCACAGCGCGGCACCACGATCACGCTGCATTTGCGCGAAGATCAGGACGATCTGCTCTCAGGTCACAAAATCCGCTCCATCATCCGCAAGTATTCCGATCACATCGTGCAACCGATCGTGATGAAGAAGGAAGAATGGAAAGATGGCGCTCAGATCACGACGGATGAAGACGAAACCGTTAATCAGGCCTCCGCCTTGTGGGCGCGTTCCAAGAATGAAATCACCGACGATGAGTACAAGGCGTTCTACAAACACGTCGGTCATGATTATGAAGACCCGCTGGCCTGGACTCATGCCCGTGTTGAAGGTCGTCAGGAATACACGCAGCTGCTTTACGTTCCCGCACGCGCACCGTTCGATCTTTGGGATCACAATGCACAGCACGGCATCAAGCTGTATGTAAAACGCGTATTCATCATGGATGATGCGGAACAGTTGCTGCCGTCCTACCTGCGCTTCGTGCGCGGTATCGTCGACTCCAACAATCTGCCGCTGAACGTATCGCGCGAAATCCTTCAGGAATCCAAAGACATCAAAGCCATTCGAGAAGGCTGTACCAAGAAGGTGCTCGGTTTACTGGAAGATCTGGCAGCCAACGATGCTGAAAAATTCACCACCTTCTGGAGTCAGTTCGGCCAGGTCATCAAGGAAGGCGTAGGTCAGGATTTTGGCAACAAGGATCGCATCGCAGGCCTGCTGCGCTTTGCCTCCACGCATTCGGATACCTCCGATGAAACCGTGACGCTGGCCGAATACATCGGCCGCATGAAGGAAGGCCAGGACAAGATCTATTACATCACCGCTGATACCTTCAATGCGGCGAAAAACAGTCCGCATCTTGAAGTATTCCGCAAAAAAGGCATCGAAGTGCTGCTGCTCTCAGCCCGCGTGGATGAATGGGTCGTCGGATCGCTGACTGAGTTCCAGGAAAAATCGCTGGTCTCCGTTGCCAAGGGCGGTCTGGATCTGGGCGCACTGGAAGATGAAGCAGAGAAACAGGATCAGGAAAAGCAGGCAACTGAACACAAGGAACTGACTGAGAAAATTCAGAGCAGCCTTGCCGGTCGCGTCAAAGAAGTACGCGTCACCCATCGACTGACCGACTCACCTGCATGTCTGGTTGCGGATGAAGAGGACATGAGCGGCAACATGGCGCGCATGCTCAAAGCGGCGGGGCAAAAGATTCCGGAATCTCAGCCGATTCTCGAAATCAATCCGCAGCATCCGGTCGTGATCCGTCTGAAAGCCGAATCTCAGCATTTTGACGACTGGGCGGCCGTGCTGTTCGATCAGGCGTTGCTGGCCGAAGGCGGACAACTCGATGATCCAGCCGGATTCGTCAAACGCATCAACCATCTGATGCTGGAAATGCGCGCGGGCTAAATTACCCGCATCTGAAGCAATCAACAGGGCCGGAGCAATCCGGTCTTGTCGTTTTAAAAATGGCAACAGCTCGCATCAGGCGTTAAAATCAGCGCATCTACCGGCTACTCGCAGAATTTATAAAGGCACCTCATGATTGAAGAACGCTTAGTAAACATAGAAACAAAAATTTCCTACCAGGAGGACCTGGTTGATGAGCTGAATAAAGTTGTCTATCAGCAACAGCAACAGATTACTCAGCTTGAGGCGATATGCAAATCACTGGCAAGACATATCCAGTCGCAGGATGAAGCCGGGAATGAGCGCAAACCGGCAAATGAAATGCCGCCCCACTATTAGCACGCAGCTTCTCAGGCAAAAGCGTGTTCCGGCGGCGCATGCACAGATGCTGCCCTAGCTTAAGGCCGGTTCGATTTTGCGAAAAATTCCGCCAGCGTCGGATAACGCAGAGCCACCCGCAATTCGCGCTTCATGCGCATATTGCTCAGTCTGCGCGACTCATTCATGAATGAGTACATCATGGGCGATACGGCCCGCCGCACATCGATGCGCGACAGGCGCGGGGCATGCGGCAGACCATACGCATCAGCCACCCTGTCAAAGTAGTCACCCATTTTCATTTCATCGTCATCGGTTGCGTGGTAAACGCGGCAGGGTTTTCCGCGCTGCAGGGCAGCTGCGGCGATGCGCGCCAGATCGTCAGCGTGTATGTGGTTGCTGTAACTGTCGTCATCCGCCACGATCGCCGGCAATTCAGCCTGTAGCCGCGCCAGCGGCAGCCTGTCTGCCGCATAGATTCCCGGCACGCGCAGTATGCTGGCGTTCACCTTGCCGCGCCTGGCCCAGTCTCTGATTTGCTGCTCTGCATTGACGCGAAGCCTGCCGCGCGCCGACGCGGGATTGACCGGCCGCGTTTCGCTCACATGCCCGCCGCCGCAATCGCCATACACGCCGCTTGTGCTGATATAAACCAGTCGCGCGGGCAATCCTCGGCCCTGTTCAGGACAAACCCGCGACAACGCACTGAGCAGATTGCGCGTTCTCGTATCGGTCTTTTCATTCGGCGCGGGCGGCGCAAAGTGCAACACCGCATCGGCAAGCCCTGATATACGGGCAAGACTTGCGCGCTTATCCAGATCGCCGATAACAGGTGTGACGCCCATACTGCGCAATTTTTGGCAATACTCAGGGTTACGCACCAGCGCATAGATGCGGTAGCGCCATTCAAGCAAAGGGATCGTGCGCAAGGCCACATCCCCACATCCGATAATCAGTATTCGTTTCATAAGTGAATTATGCGTTAAAATCGATGCTTTCGTGCACAGCTCTCAATATTGGCAAACCATCATGACCTTTCAAACTACCATTTTGCCCAGCGGCCATCAGTTTCCCCTCCTCGATAACGAAACCATCCTGGAAGGTGCACTTCGTCATGGCTATATCCTGCCCTACAGTTGTCGTGACGGCGTATGCGGTGCGTGCAAGGGTAAAATCATTGAAGGTGAGGTGGATCACGGCGATGGCACCGCACTGACAGAGGCAGAAAAGGCGAGCGGGATGGCGCTGTTTTGTTGTGCAAAGCCTAAATCGGACCTGGTCATAGAGTGCAGGGAAGTCAGTGAGATCAAAGATATTCCGGTCAAGACCATGCCCTGTCGCGTGCACAGCATGGAAAAACCGGCGCCCGACGTGATGGTGCTTAAGCTCAAACTGCCTGCCAATGAACGCCTGCAATTTCTGGCAGGTCAATACATCGACATCCTGCTCAAAGATCAGAAGCCGCGCAGCTTTTCGCTGGCCAATGCGCCGCACAGCGACGACTTTCTGGAACTGCACATCCGCAATATCGCAGGCGGGGCATTCACTCAGCATGTATTCAACGAGATGAAAGAGCGCGACATCCTGCGCTTCAAGGGCCCTCAGGGTACCTTCTTCCTGCGCGAGGATACCGACAAGCCGATCGTTTTCGTCGCTTCCGGCACCGGCTTTGCGCCGATCAAAGCCATCATCGAACATGCACTGCATATCGGCATCAAACGCCCGATGCACTTTTACTGGGGCGCTCGAAAACTGTCCGATCTGTACATGCTCGGCATGGCAAAACACTGGGAATAGCTAGGAATTGTGTTCACCCCGGTTCTCTCCGAACCGCTTCCTGAAGACAACTGGCAGGGACGCACCGGCTTCGTGCATCGCGCCGTACTGGAAGACTACAGCGACCTGTCCGCGCATGAAGTGTATGCATGCGGCGCACCCGTCGTAGTCGAAGCCGCACACACCGATTTTACGACCACACGCGGTTTGCCGAACGAATCGTTCTTCTCGGACGCGTTCACCTTCGTACCGAAAACACCCGCAGCCTGATTTTTAACAGCGCAGACCCGTGGCGTGCCCCTGCAGCACGTCACCCAACGCGACAAACGGGGTAAGTCATCGTTTCATCGCCTCAGACGGCCTGCAAACATGTATTAAATACGAAAGAAACTTTCAAGACATCAGCTGCAATCCATACCCAGGCTGACATTCAACAACTGACAATGTCGCCGCTGATCATCCGTCGTATGCACGGCTATGTGTTGCACAGCGGCTATCTGTTCCCTTCACACTTGATTTCAGGATGCTGTGCCGGCAACTGACACAGCAGGATTGATCCGGCTCTGGGCAGGCCTGTTACACCGACAAATTTTGCGTGCATAACTCTAGAATCCTTTGTTTAGCTGAACCCAGGCCCTGACGGTGTTGCTCGATGGCACCAGTACCGGCGTTGAACCTAGCGGCACGGCAATATAGGCTTTAGCAAGCCACTGATTTTGTCCAGACCAATTGAATCCTGCACCGGCTCCTGAGAGCGTGGCCGCGTTCGTACCGGCGGCCCAGGGGGTTTTGTTGACTGCCACATGCTCGCTGTCCACGAAGGCGATCATCTGCCATTGTCCTTGCCAGATCGATCCCATATCATGGCGCAGCTCCGCTGTTCCCAGATAACCGCTGTCGCCTGAAACAACACCCATATCATAGGCGCGGACTGTGTACGGGCCGCCCGCTACCATTTTCTCTGCAGAATCCAGATTGCTATTCGCCCACTGGCCGGAGAATGAAAAATACAGGCCATCACGTGAGTTTAGTCTTTGCAGTCGTACCAGATTTGCAGTCCATTTAGAAAAACGGCCTTGTGTTTTAGCCGTGGCGGTATCAGCCAGTTGCGCCGCTGCATCATCGAAACCAACACGCCCCGATATCAGGGTAAGATTAAAAGTGCTGATACCACCAGAGAGCAGCGTGTCGCGCGCATCACCGGACACACTTGCGGTCCAGTTTTCCAAATGACGGTCGGTACGTGTGCCGCTGGTATCGATATGATCGCGCAATCTTTTGCTGTCATACTGAACCTGTCCGTAGAGATTGAACTCCCGACTGCGCACAAACGGATGTTTTAACCACAGACTGCCGACTTGCGCGGTGCCATGACCATTAAGCACGGCAAGCGTATCACCCAGAATATAGTGCAACGCTGAATACGCGCCGCCCATGCGTGTACCTGTCCCGTCCAGCAAGGTTTCATAGCTCACCCTGCCGTAGTTCATGCCGGAGCCGGAACTCATGCCGCTTGTGCTCAACACATCGCCATGATGCAATGGATTAATGAAATTAACCGAACCGCCTGCACGTGCGCGTCCGGTAACCTTATTGCCATTATTGTCCAGCGATACGTTACCGCTGACGGCCTGAGCCGGGTCTGTTTTGATTTCCAGATCTGACGTTGCAACTAGTTGTCCAGGCAATAGTATTGCTGAAGTCTCAATACCTGGGATATCCGAGAGCAGCAGCAAACTGGATTCCAGCTCCATTTGTTCAATGGGGTTGCCAGACTGCAACGGCGATAATGTTGCCTTGAGCAAAGCATCATCGACCCGGCTGCTGTTATTGATCGTGACCTTGCCGTAACGCGCTTCGATGACCTGAATCTCGACGACGCCGTCCCTGATCGTCTGCGCCGGAATGATCGCCCGGGTCAGCGGATAGCCATGATCATGGTAGTAATCGGTAATGCGCGCAGCCAGCTTCCCCAACTCCTGCAAAGTAAGTTTTTTGCCTTCTGCATCCGCAACCAGAATATGCAAGGTGGCGGTATCGAACAATGTGTTGCCGGAAATTTTGACAGAAGTGACCAGAAAAGGCACGGTCTGCGGCAGTGCTGCCCCGCCCGGTTGCTTAATCTTCAGCCCTGTTTCATTAGGCGCAGGGGGTGCAGGTATGGACGGCTTGATCTGCTGCAGAATGGAACCTGCGTCAGGCGTCGCAGCCACGGCGGCCAGCGGCAGGGCAAGCAACAGCGCTGCAATCAGCGGTTTTGGCGTGCGCTGGATTTTCATTTGTTTTTTCATCGTGATATGTTTTTTATTTGAGCTGATTTTCATTCAGAGGAAGCTGATTTCAAACCATATCATTGATTAATGCTAACCAAATTGTCCGGCACTTTGATGCCGCCGTTCACTATCTGCAGCGTACCCGTCCCACCTACCGTCAACGTAATTGTGGCAAATGCAACGCCACCGTTTCCGCCTGATCCTGTTCCATCCGACGATGAAGTTCCACCAGTCTCCCCCCCGCTTCCGGTATTTGTTACCGAGCCTGAAGTGGTGCTTGGCAGTACAGCAATTGTAGAAGATGCCCCAGACATACCGGAATTTGAAGCCAACATATTTGCATTGCTATTAGCCGATTGCCCGCCCAGTGACTGCCCGCCAGTATTAGATAAAAATTGCGTCGTTACACTCTGAACGGTCTCGGGTAAACCGCCAGCACGTAGCGTAAGCGCAGTCAGATTATTTAAACTCTGCGTAAAACTATAATTTAAAGAACTTAAACCTGCTCCATCAATGGCATATAAACCCGGCTGGCTTGCAGATCCCGCAGCTGACACCCACGACAAGATGCCTGTTGTGGCATTACCCAGCGTATCATTTGCCACAAAGCCTGCAATCGAGCCTGTCAGTCCTGATGGAGTTTGTCCATTGGTAAAACTGGCCGGATTTGCCACATAAGTCAGTGATGCAGGGCTGATGCTTGCGGCGACAGTTCCGCCCGTCAATGTGTAATTGGCGTTATTCAAAGCCAGCGTGCTGCTGCTGAAACTGGTGTAGGTACCGACGTTTGCACTGGACGCGCTGGCACTGCCGGATACCACCGGCGCAGCATTATTATTTACCATGCCAGCAAGAACAAAACCGGAGCTAAAACTCGGGCTGCCATTATAGGTTTGGCTCACCGACAAGTTAAGTGGGCGCGCCGTGACCGACCAGTTTACCGCATTGCCTGCAGAGAGTGTGTACGCGCTATTGCCCAGATTGATTCCGCCGCTATACAGCATACTATAGCTGCCAACGTTCGAAGTTGCCGTTGGTGCGCCGCCCCAGATAACCGATCCGGTTGGTGTCGCATCGGTTATCGCCGTGCCGAAACCATAGGTGGCTGTTGTGTAATAACCGTAGGTATAGGTCGGTGTACTTCCATAAAGACTGCTGCCGATTAACAGGTCGAGATAAATAGTGGTAGTAAGTGGCGTACACGCTGCCGTGACGCTACACAGGATCGGGTAACCCGCGTTTACCCCGGACGAAAATCCCCAAACGGGTGTTGTGGTGAAGTCCCATCCCGAGTTTACATTACCATTCGCTACTGTTGCGCTGGTGAAGTTGGCCTGCAACTTCATGTCGGCGGTGCTCATGCCATATACGGTGCCAGCCACGTCCGTCGTACTGCCTATACCCTTCAACGTGGAATTTACAGTATTGTCGTAGAACGAATTGCTGATCGTGCTGATACTCTTCCCCAACAGCCCGCCAATAGTTCCATTACTGCCGTTACTTCCGGTGTTGCATCCGCCAAACATGCACATGAATCCACTACCACCACTACCACCACTGCCACCATTACCACCGACCACACTGCCTACAGCATAGCTGTTACTGATTGAGCCGCCGTTGCTGTATCCTGCCAAGCCACCCTCATTGCCGCCGTTACCGCCGTTACCGCCGTTACCGGAACTGCCGCTGCCGCCGTTGCCGCCGTTGCCACCGTTCACACTGCCCGTTGCATAGCTGTTGCTGATTGCGCCCCCGTTGTTGTACCCCGCCAAACCGCCCTCGTTGCCGCCTGTACCTCCATCGTAACCGGTGCCGGCATTGCCACCGGTGCCGCCGATCACACTGCCCGTTGCGTAGCTGTTGCTGATCGCAGCTGAATTGTATCCCGTCAAACCACCTAGATTACCTCCATTGCCGCCACCTCTATAGAAGAGGCCGTTTCCGCCATTGCTGCCGCTTACACTACCCGTGGCGTAGCTGTTGCTGATTGCGCCTATATTGTATCCCGCTAAACCTCCAACATTACCACCTAGTCCGCCTTGGCAGTAATTTCCGATACAAGTTCCACCTATGCCGCCGTTAACAATGCCCGTGGCGTAGCTGTTGCTGATCGTGCCTGAGTTGTGGCCTGCCAAACCGCCCACATTGCCACCGTTGCCGCTGTAACCACTTGGATTGCCGCCGTTGCCGCCGCCATTGCCGCCGTTGCCGCCGCTGACGTTACCGGTGGCGTAGCTATTACTGATCACGCCTGTGTTATATCCAACTAATTCACCCGCATTACCGCCAGCTCCACCACCACCACCAACGCCGCAACTGGAGCATCCGCTTCCAGTTCCACCGTTACCACCGCTCACGTTGACCGTAGCGTAACTATTGCTGATCATGCCACCGCTGTTGTATCCCACCAATGCGCCCACATTGCCACCGTTACCGCCGATGCCAGAGTTAACGCCGCTCACGCCGTTACTCCCGTTGCCACCAGTCACACTACCGCCTATCAGGCCGATATTGCTAATAGTTGCGCCATTGGTGTAGCCAAACATCCCGACATTACTTGCTGTCGAATTTATATACAGACTACTGATGGTATTACCCAGTCCATCGAAGGTGCCAGTGAATTGAGCACTTGAATTCCCGACCGGAACAAACCCCGCACTGCCCCAAATATCGGTGCTAAGAGCTGTCGCAGCGGCATTGATATTGCTGCCCAAACTGTAGCTCGCTGCGGGTGCCATCGCCATTAACTGCAACTGATGCGCATTGTTGATGGTGGTCGAATATTCGGAAGCCAGCATCGGACGTGTAGCGCCAAGTGCACCGCCTGCATTGTTCAAGGTGCCATCAGCATCAACCATCACCCAGTTGTTGCCGGTCGCACCCGGTGTAGTAGTGAATACGAATCCGGTGAAATTCGCTGCGGTTTGCATCTGGACAGTGGTCAAACCCGTTGCTCCGGTCGTAGCCCCGCTTGCGATGCCCGCCAGGGTCGGGTTGACTGTCGAATCCCAGAAGTTATTGATAACGGTGCCCGTACTCAAATTATTACCCACCAGCGCGCCGAGGTTTGTACCACTTCCCGTAACACGGCCTGTGGCGTAGCTGTTGCTGACCGAGCCGAAGTTGCCAGGAGCGACGTAGTTACCCCCTATCAGCCCGCCAAGGTTGCTAACGCCGCTGACACTGCCAGCGGCGTAGCTATTGCTGATCGTGCCGAGGTCATTAAACCCGACTAGTCCGCCAACGTAGTTACCGCCGCTGACGCTACCAGCGCTGTAGCTGTTGCTGAGGGTGCTGCCATTATGCTTGGCGCCCACCAGACCGCCGATATAACTGTTAATCCCGGTAATGCTGACCGTGGCGTAACTGTTGCTAATGGCTCCGCTGTCATCCCCGACCAGCGCGCCAACCCAGCCTTGGCCGGTTATACTACCGCCAATCAGCCCCACATTGCGGATCACGGAACCCGCTCCCGCGTATCCAAACAGGCCGACAAAATTTGTCGTCGGCAGATTAATACTGAGGTTGCTGATGGTGTGACCCAAACCTTCGAAGATGCCGGAGAAGTAGGTGGTGGAATTGCCTATCGGCGCGAAGCCTGCATTAGAATTCCAAGTAGAAGTACCCGATGCATCGATGTTTGCACCCAATACATAGTTGCCCGTCAGATTGCCATTGATACCCTGCAAATCCGTGGCGGTGGTGCTGCCGGTCGCGCCCAGGCTGGTGATGATAGTGTAATTAATCGGCGTACCCGTAGAACCCAACTGAGTGCTGAAACTACCCGTCGAAGCGAGATTAACAGACGCATTCACGTTATAAGTGCTTGCGCTACCACTTGTCGAACTTTGGCCGTATAGCAGTGCCAGACCCGCCGTACCGGTCGCGTTCATCGCGGCATTGATATTGATGTTGTTCCAGGCGTTCAGGGTCAGGGTATTGGCACTCCAGTTCACCGCATCGTTGACGTTGATGTCGCCTGCCGTGCCTGTCGAACCATTCGCATATAAATTGATTGACGTGTTGGTTCCCGTGGCGCCGGTTTGTATGGTGACACTGCTCGTACCCAGCATGGTGCCAAGAAGCGTTCCTGTGATATCACCGCCCGTCGCCGCAATGGTGAAGTCAACAGGGTCGATCAACCATGAACCGTTCAAACCGCTGGCCGCAGCGGTGGTAATCGACGCATCCGGCGCAACATGGACGTTATGGGCGGAAGTCTCGATGAAGCCGCCGCTGCCGCCATTGGGTGCCGAGGCATCCAGCGTGCCGCCGACGTTAACAGTTCCTGCCGTCATGCCACCCAGCAAGGTAATCATGCCGTTCTGGCTATTCACCGTTTGTGCCTCGATGATGCCGGTGTTGTTCACTACACTCGCCAGCAGCGCATCCCTGGCACCCGCGGTCAGAATCACCATGCCGCCATTTGCCTGGATCAGCCCGCCGTTTGCAGCCAGATTATTCAGCGTACTTTGATCTACCTGCATATGAACCAGGGAGTTGCCGGCGAATGTCAGCGTGACGGCATTGCCCGCACCAAGTCCAACAGCACCCATCGGCGCGGTGATCGCCCCGGCATTGCTGACCGTGTTGCCGATGAACGCGACATAGCCGCCATTGGCCGCGTTGATCGTCCCCTGATTGATTATGCTGCCCGTGCCGCTGCCTGCAAAACTCACCTTGCCGTTACTGCTGTTTGCAATATCCAGCGTGGAGGCAACCATCCCGCCCACGTTGACCTGCGCACCCGCGCCGAAGATGATGCCGTTCGGATTGATCAGGTAAATCTGTCCGTTGGCATTCAGATGCCCCAGAATCTGGCTGCCGTTGGTGTCGAAGATGCGGTTGACCGCAATGGCAGTCGCCGAGGGTTGCAGGAAATTGACCGTTTCGCTGGCCGCAACGTTGAAACTCTGCCAGTTGACGGACAGATTCTGGCTGGTTTGCTGAATATTGGTGGTGGCGCCTGACTGTGAAATATTACCCGTGCCTGAAACAACCTGACCACCCGCGGGGCCCGCCATCGCGAAGGGCGAGAGGAATGCACCGCAAGTCAATGCGAGCGCTGCCGCAATCAGCTTTCGACCGGAGACGGATTTGCCGCGCCCCTTGGCATTTTCCGCCACCGCCACCATGATGCCCAGCGATGCGTTCCAGACCAGGCGGTAAATTCGATTCATCGATGCGTGGCGTTTCATGACACTGTCCCCTTTGATCTGGCAATAAAACGTACACCGACCGCATCACGCCCGAAGATTAAGGTGGACAGGGGTTTTATTTTAAGAATATCAAGAGGGGAACCGAATGGACACTGGAAGCAGTACCAATGCCGCAATCCCGCTACCATAGATTCCCTTAGGTCGGAGACTTTGCGCCCATACCTTTCAGTATGTTTGCCTAATGCCTGCACAGTGTTCCTGAATGAAAAATAAGTCAAGCTGTATAGTCAACAATAGGATAAAGCTTACTGATGCAAGCTAAGTACGTATACCCAGAACACAGTAGCAAAGTGCGAGCATTTTTTTGTAACGAATCGAGCGCCCGTGGCGCGTTTTGCCAACGCGCCGTTCAAGCTGCAAAAAAAGGGCAAAAAATAACGAAAACACCCAGTTTTTGCATAGGTATTAAAAATTTTCAGACCGAACCGTGCCGCACGCCACGAGCGGGTGGCGGCGTCACTTTAGTTACACGAACAGTCTGAACGAAGTCTGGATGCGACCTTGAAATTAACGCAGCCAGAATGCCTTGCGACTGCCCTTAAGCTATCCTGCCACTCTGAGCAACAGACCTTTCAGGTAGGCGCCTTCGGGGAAGCTTAACAAAACAGGATGGTCGGCGCTTGCGTGCAAGTGGTGGACAATCTGCGCATCCACACCCGCATCGAGGGCGGCACCTGCGATGATTTTCTGGAACAGTTCTTCATTGATACCACCCGAGCACGAATAGGTGAACAGCAGACCACCGGGTCGCAGCAGTTTAAATCCTAACAGATTGATGTCCTTGTAGCCGCGTGCGGCTTTTTCGGCGAAGGCGGCAGTCGGTGCGAATTTCGGCGGATCGAGGATGATCATATCGAACGTGCGCCCCTGATCGCGCAATTTACGCAAAGCTACAAACACATCCGCATCCTGCCATTCGGCACGCGACGCATCCAGTCCGTTCAGCGCCAGATTCTGTTCCGCGATGCTCAAAGCCTCGGCGGAAGCATCCATCGACAGCACCGATTTCGCACCGCCGCGCAAGGCATACAGCGAAAAACCCCCTGTATAGCAGAAACAATTGAGCACATCGCGACCTTGGGCCAGCGTTTCGGTAAGCTTGCGGTTGTCACGCTGATCCAGATAAAATCCGGTCTTCTGACCTTCTGCGACATCGACCCCGAAGCGCAGTCCGTGCTCGACGACTTCGACCGTCTCAGGCAATGCGCCGCGCAGCACGCCGTTGCGCAGCTCCAGTCCTTCCAGCGCACGTGAATCCGAATCCGACCTCTCATAGATGCATGCAGGGTGGCATAATTCCTGCAGGATGTCGGCGATGGCATCGCGCCAGTGTTCAGCGCCCGCGCTGCCGATCTGCATCACCAGCACATCACCGTACTGATCGACGATCAGTCCCGGCAGCCCGTCCGATTCGGCGTGGATCAGGCGCATCCCGCTGCTGTCTTTCGCCAGACTGAGTCCCGTCCGGCCGGCAATCGCGGTGGCAATTTTACGGCGGAAAAAATCCGCATCGATCGATTCATGCTGATTCCACGACCAGACGCGCGCGGTGATCTGCGACGCGGCGTTGTACGCGGCCCAGGCAACAAACCTGCCGGTAGAGTCGACAACCTGCAGCGTATCGCCGCTGGCAGGCGCCCCGTCGATGCGCTCAACCGCGCCTGAAAAAACCCAGGGGTGACGACGCTGCAGCGATTTCTCGCGCCCCTCTCTCAGGATAATGGCAGCTTGTGCACCGGCCTCCCCCATGACGGGCGCGCTGCGCGGCGATGGCGCATCCCGCGTATCCCGCTGAGTCCGTTTGCGAAAATCGCGATTGCCCTGAGAGGCACGGTGCGGTGTAGAAGGTGAGCGGTTTTTGTTCGTACTGGCAGGTTTGGTCATGGTTTTCTCTTGGCGCGCGGATGGGCTGCGTCGTAAATTTTACTCAGATATTGAAAATCGAGGTGCGTATACACCTGCGTGCTCGAGATACTGGCGTGGCCCAGCATTTCCTGTACCGCACGCAAATCACCGGAAGATTGCAGCACATGGGTCGCAAACGAGTGGCGCAGCACGTGCGGATGTACATTGCTGGCGATACCCTGTCTGATGCCCCATTGTTTCATGCGCAGCTGCACCACACGGGGCGAGATACGCGCCCCTCTCGCGCCGACAAACAGGGCCGTCTCACCCTTGCCTGCCAGCTGCTGCCGTACTGCCAGCCATGCATTTAATGCGCTGATTGCAAAACCGCCCAGCGGTACGATGCGCGTCTTGTTGCCTTTGCCGGTTACGCGCACTTCTGCGCCGGCGATATCAGCTCGCATGGCATCTGCATTGAGATCGACCAGTTCGGCCAGCCGCAAACCGGAGGAATAGAGCAATTCGAACATCGCCTTGTCGCGAATTGCATCAGGCGTATCGGCCGGAAAGTCCACCATGCGCGCCGCCTGATCCGGCGACAATACCTGCGGCAGCGCCTTGGCCGATTTGGGTGCGCGCAGTCCGACACAGGGATTGTCGCAAAAGCCGTGATCGCGCAGCAGATAGTTGTAAAAACCGCGCCAGGCCGACAACAGGCGCGACAAGGAACGACCGCCCAGACCTGAACTGTGCAACTGCCCGATATAACGTCGGATGTTGTGAACCTTAATATCGCAAAGCGCAGTCCCTGCACTCAGCTCGAATAAGTGATGCAGGTCGCGTGCATAACTCTCAGCGGTCAGCGTTGAATACCGTTTTTCATTGAGCAGCCATGCCAGATAGCCCTGTAAATACTGCTGATTAAGCTCGTCTGCCGGTTTGGCAACAGGCTGATCGCACAGGGCTGAAGACACCGCTAGTGTTCCAGATACGGGTGCAGCGCACTGCTCACCGCCTCACCGATGCGCTGCAGGAACACCGTACCCATTTCAGGATAAAACCGCTGCTTCTCTTCTGATGCCAGCACCAGCAAACCCACTGAAACGCTGCCCGCGTGCAGCGGCAAATAGGCGAAAGAATGCAGCTGTTTGGCACTTTCACCGAACCAGCTCGCGGTATCATGCGCCGCCTGATGCAAACAAACAGGCTTTTCCTGGGAATCGGTAAACATCAACACTTCCATGCTGGGCGGGGTAACCTGCCACAGATGCATCGCGACATGCGGCACAGCAAAAATATCGCGCAACAAATGCGGAATCATTTCCTGTAACGTCGTCAGGTCGCGGGCAGCAAATAATGAAATAACAAATTCATGAACCTTGTTTTGCAGCGTTTCGTTTTCTTTGGCGAACTCCAGCATTTCATACAGCTGTTTTTCCAGCACTTTATTTTTTTCGCGCAAAGCGAACAGCTGCCGCTCGGAAAGCGAGATCGTGCGTCCGCCATGAGGATGCTGCAAGGTAATCTGCGCCAGTGTTTCGACATGTTCCTCAAAAAATTCCGGCGTGTTCAGCAAATAATGTGCAACGTCTTCTGAATTCATTTTCATACCTTATATATTAATTTCACCTGAGAACACACTGATTGCAGGCCCGGTCATCATGACCGGCATCCCTTCACCCTCCCATGCTATGCTCAGCGTGCCGCCGTGCGTGGCCACCGTGACCGGGCTGTCCAGCAGGCCGCGACGCAACCCAGCCACGACCGCAGCGCAGGCGCCCGTTCCGCAGGACAGCGTCTCGCCTGAGCCCCGCTCATACACGCGAAGGCGCACATGCTGCCTGTCCATCACCTGCAAGAAGCCCGCATTTACCCGCCTCGGAAAACGCGGATGGTTCTCGATCAGCGGCCCGATCTTGTCCACCGGCGCCGACTCAATGTCATCGACAACCAGCACGGCATGCGGATTTCCCATGGATATTGCGCTGATATACAGCGTTTCTCCGTCAACGATCAGCGGCTCGCTCACGCCTCCCGTGCCACCGGTAAACGGCAGCCGTGCCGCATCGAAAACCGGCGCGCCCATATTCACGGTGACGCGACCGTCTTCTTCAAGACGCGGCCTGATCAGGCCGTTGTGCGTTTCGACCACGATTTCCGTTTTACTGGTTAACTTCTGATCGTGTACAAAACGCACGAAGCAGCGCGCGCCATTTCCGCATTGCTCAACCTCTCCGCCATCGGCATTGAAAATCCGGTAACGAAAATCGGCACTGGCATCATGCGCTTTTTCAACCATCAATATCTGATCGCAGCCCACGCCGAAATGCCGGTCAGCCAGCAATCGCAACTGCTCCGTACTGAGCAGGATACGCTGACGTATGCAGTCCAGCACCACGAAATCGTTACCCGCGCCGTGCATTTTGGTAAATTTTAATAACATTCAGCTACCTCCGTTGCGTAATTGCCTGTGCCTGAAGCAGTCCGTCGTATGGTCATTGACCATACCCGTCGCCTGCATCAGCGCATAGCATATTGTCGTACCGACGAACTTGAAGCCGCGGCGCTTTAATTCGCGGCTCATCGCATCCGATTCCGGCGTGCTGGCAGGCACCTGTGCCGCCGTTGACCAGACATTCTGCAGCGTTTTGCCGCCGACGAACTGCCAGATGAAACGTGCGAAACTGCCGAATTCGTCCTGAACGCGCAGGTATTGCTGCGCATTGATGACCGTTGACTGAATTTTAAGCCGGTTACGCACGATGCCCGCATTGAGCATCAGGACGGCTATTTTATCAGTGTCGTAAGCCGCAATGCGTTCGGCGTCAAAATTATCGAAGGCGGCGCGATAGTTTTCACGTTTGCGCAAAATGGTAATCCAGCTCAAACCGGCCTGCGCACCTTCCAGAATCAAAAATTCGAACAGGCGCTGATCGTTGTAAACCGGCACGCCCCATTCGGTGTCGTGGTAGTGCAGGTACAGTTCATCGCTGCCCGCCCATACGCATCGAACAGGCAAAGTCATGACAAAAGCTCACTGCGATCCCGCCAAAGACATCGATCCATCACTACAAAAATCCCGGCCTGCTGTGCCCGCAGTGCCGCCGCTTCATGGACGATGCCCTCCTGCAGCCAGAGCCGTTTGATACCCAGCCTGATACAGGCATCCACGATGTCGGGCACATGTTCGGCCGCACGGAATACATCCACGATGTCGGGCAACTGTGGCAGGCTGTCCAGATCCGGCCATGCTTTTTCGCCCAACACTTCGGCTTGCAAAGGTCGTACCGGGATGATGCGGTAACCCATGCTCTGCAGTCCGCGCGCAACTCGGAAACTCGGACGCGATTCATTAGAAGACAAGCCGACAACGGCAACGGTGTGTATCTGCTGCAGCATCTGCCGGATGGCTTGGGTATCTGGATTGGTAAACATATCAAATCTGCCGGTATTCTGAAGATGTGAAGATAGCACTTTTATGCGCGTTTGCCGCGCCCATCCTTCGTCCTTCATGGACGAAAGCGTCTAAAACCGCTATGCTGCGCCAGCTTTTGCCAGGCGGATGAAATTTTTCCGGCTCCAGCAGGGTAAAAATAGCGACAATATCGCGCCCGCAGCACCTTCGGATCGCGTATTGGTTTCCGAAGCACGGGCAAGATAGTGTAGAATGGCCGCTGTTTCACCAGGCAGTTTTCAGCATTTCCTCATACGCGCTCGTAGCTCAGCTGGATAGAGTATTGGTTTCCGAAGCCAAGGGTCGTGGGTTCGACTCCCGCCGAGCGC